>VOFJ01002490.1_pt1 | contig 519882 bp, 404 predicted proteins | sample 5384081 | NCBI WGS metagenome assembly VOFJ01 (sample SAMN12384729, study PRJNA508395) | human gut metagenome | isolation source: healthy gut I | host: Homo sapiens | reverse complement strand
AGTAACCTTTATGCTACTTGCAATGCTCTTCTGCTGTGTACTTGGTATACACGCACAGACCGGAGGCCAAGTAAGCGGTAAAGTTGTCGACGCCATGGGAGAACTGCCCGGTGTCAGCGTTGTTGTGAAAGGAACCACCAACGGAACTACCACAGATCTGGAAGGAAAGTTTGCATTGGGCAACGTAAAACCTTCCGACATCCTTCAATTCTCTTTTATTGGATACAAGACCCAAGACATCAAAGTAGGTGACCAACGGACATTCAATATCACATTGGAAGAAGATGCCCAGGCATTGGATGAAGTGGTTGTTGTGGGATACCAGGAAGTCCGTAAGAAAGACTTGACCGGTTCTGTATCCAAAGTCAACATGAGTGACTTGCTCAAGACTCCTTCTGCATCTTTCGACCAGACATTGGGCGGTCGTATCGCCGGTGTAAACGTAAGCTCAGGTGAAGGCATGCCCGGTGGTACGATGACCATCACTATCCGTGGTAACAACTCGCTAACACAAGACAATACCCCACTTTATATCATCGACGGCTTCCCGGTGGAAGATGCACGCGTGGCGGCTGCTATCAACCCGAGCGACATCGAATCGACTGATGTTTTGAAAGATGCATCGGCCACAGCCATCTACGGTGCGCGTGGTGCCAACGGTGTCATTATCATCACCACCAAGCAGGGAAAAGTTGGCAAACCACAGCTCAGCTATGACGGCAGCTTCGGTATCTCCACCGTTACCAAAAAGCTGGACATGATGGATGCTTACGACTACGTAAAACTGCAACTCGAAGTAGATCCCACCCGTGCCATCGAAAAATACCTCCCTCTATACGAAGGTCACCAATGGACACTGGACGACTACCGGGGTATTGCCCAAAACAACTATCAAGACGAAATTTTCCGCACAGCATGGCAGCAAAATCATAATGTTCGTCTGTCCGGCGGTTCGGAAGGTATACGCTACAATGCATCCCTTTCTTATTACGACCAAGATGGTATCCTGCTCAACTCCAATTACGAGCGCCTGCAAAGCCGTCTGAATACTTTGGTAAAACGCGGTAAGCTGACCATAAACTTCAACTCCAACTTCTCTCGTTCCATCCAGAGTGGTTCATCTCCTTCCTCAAGTTCTTACTCTGGTATGAACAACCTTTTCTATAGCGTATGGGGATACCGCCCGGTTAACTATCCCGGCAAGTCTCTCGATTCTTTATTGAACGACCTCGTGGATGACGATGTGGATGCATCAAATGACTATCGTTTCAATCCCATAGCCGACCTGAAGAACGCCTACCGCAAATACTACGTCAACAACCTCCAGTTAAATGGTTATGTAGAATACGAGTTTATCAAGGGATTAAAGCTAAAAGTATCCGGAGGATGGACTTACGACAACCGTCACACCGACACCTTCAATAATTCCAAGACCCGCTACGGTGGTCCTACTTCTACCGACAAAGTGAATGCAGAAGTAGTACGCCAACAACGTCTGACATGGCTGAACGAAAACATCCTGACTTATCAGACCAACTTCAAAAGCAAACACTTCTTGAACGCACTGCTCGGTGTAACATTGCAGAACTCTGACTATGAATATTATTCATTACGCATGAAGCAGATTCCCAACGAATCACTGGGCATGGCCGGTATGAGTCAAGGCACTTTCGACAAAAGTACCTCTACCTTGTCTTCCTGGTCTATGCTGTCTTATCTGGGACGTGTGAACTATAACTACAAGTCTAAATATTATGCCACAGCCTCGTTCCGTGCAGACGGTTCCTCCAAGTTCAGTAAGAAGAATCGCTATGGCTACTTCCCTTCAGGCTCACTGGCGTGGAGCTTCTCCGAAGAAGACTTCATGAAGGATTATAAGAAATGGTTTTCAAGTGGTAAAATCCGTCTGAGCTGGGGTCTTACGGGTAACAACCGTATCGGCGAATATGACTACCTTGCCTTATTGGACATGATTAAAAGCCATGCCACCACCAGCATGACCAACACCGTATATCCTTTCGACGGTAACAACGGAAATGTCGGTGTAGCTCCTATCTCTCTGCCTAATGAAGATTTGAAATGGGAAACTACCGAACAGTGGAACTTAGGTCTTGACCTGGGATTCTTCGATGAACGCATCAGTTTCACCGCCGACCTATACCGTAAGACTACCCGCGACTTGTTGCTGGATGCCACCCTTCCCTACTCTTCAGGTTATCTGACAGCCATGAAAAACATCGGTAAAGTACGCAATGACGGTATTGAATTGACGTTGAACACCGTGAACATAGACAGCAAAAACTTCAAGTGGAGCAGTAATTTCAATATTTCCTTCAATAAAAATAAAGTATTGGAACTTGCCGAAAATCAGACTAGCTTGTTGAGTACCGCCAGATTTGACCAGAACTTCAACAGCCAGCCCAATTATATTGCCAAAATAGGACAACCAATGGGTATGATTTACGGATATATCTACGAAGGTACCTATAAATATGATGATTTTGACAAAAGCGGCAGCAGCTACACGCTGAAGGGTAACATTCCCCACTACGTAAGCGAAAGCAATACACAGCCCGGTATGCCCAAGTACAAAGACTTGAACGGTGACGGCGTCATAGATACCAATGACCGTACCATGATAGGACGCGGTCTGCCCATCCATACCGGTGGTTTCACCAATAATTTCGAATACAAAGGCTTCGACCTAAGCGTATTCTTCCAATGGAGCTACGGCAACGATGTACTGAATGCCAACCGCCTGTTCTTCGACAGTGGCTTCCAGAAGAAACGTGAGTTGAATCAATATGCCAGCTATACCGACCGTTGGACACCGGAAAACCCGAACAGTAATATTCCGGCAGCTACCAACTCAAGTTCCAATCTCGTGATTTCTTCACGCGTAGTAGAAGACGCTTCATTCCTGCGCCTGAAAACTGTGACGCTGGGCTATACCGTACCCAAGACTTTCTTGAAAAAATATAAGATTGACAACGCACGCCTTTACGTAGCTGCACAAAACCTTTGGACTATTACCGGTTATTCCGGCTACGACCCCGAAGTATCTATCCGTAGCGGAGGCTTGACTCCGGGCCTTGACTTCTCGTCTTACCCACGTGCACTCTCCGTAAGTTTCGGTATCAACTTAGGTTTCTAATCCCACTAAAACACTGGAATATATATGAAAACAATAAAAACAATTATATTATCTTTCGCTTGTCTGGCAATGGCATCTTGCGATTTCCTGGACAAAGAACCGACCAAGCTGACTCCCGACAATTACTTTAATAATGCGGAAGAAGCTCTCTCATTCCTGACCTCTGTATACGCTCCACTGACCTCACAGAACTTCTACGGAAACGAGTATATGTTCATGACGGGTGCCGACGATTTGTCCCACTACGGTGGCGGTCGTAATCCGCAAACCAGCGGTGCCATTGCATGTAATAATGCCAATTCAAGCTCACCACAGTTCAGCAACCTCTGGCAAACACTTTATACCGGTATCGACCGTGCCAATACATTCTTGGAGAACATAGATAAGACGGATGACATATCCGACAAGTTGCGTCTGCAATATGCATCGGAAGCACGTTTCATGCGTGCTTACTACTATTTTACGCTCGTACAAGGCTGGGGAGACGTTCCTTTCAAAACCACTTCGACAAATAGCGTGACCGGGCTCGATATTCCCCGTACAGACAAGCAGACTATCTATGACTTCATCACCACTGAAATTTCCGAGTGTGCCGAAGGGCTTGCCACAGCTGCAGAACTGGGTTATAAGCCAGGACACGTTTCACGTTCCGCAGCATGGGGTATCTTGGCACGCGTTTATTTATTCCGTGCCGGCGAGCACTTCCGCGACAACACCAGTGGAGACGCTACAGCCATTCAAAATTATTTCAAACAAGCCAGCACATACGCACAAAAGGTAATGGGCGAAGGACATAGCCTGACAGCCAACTACTGGGACGTATTCATCGACCTCTGTTCTAACCGCTACAATACTACAGCCAATGAAAGTATATGGGAAGCCGAATTCGCCGGTGACTATACTTCCGAAGTAAGAGCGGAGGGACGTATCGGAAACCTGATAGGCATCAAATGTCCGGACCAGTCTACCGACCAATCCCTGCTGGATGCCAAAGACCCCGGATTCGGTTATGCCTACTTCTGGTCGACTCCTAAGCTGTATGAGCTCTACAAGGCGAACGGCGACATCAACCGCATGAACTGGAGCATTGCACCATTCGAATATGTAGAGGCCGTGAGCAAGAAAGGCATTACGGGACGCCAATTCGAGTTCGGCAAAATGGAAGAGGTGAAAAACCAGTACTGGGATGTATCCTATAGCTACGGTCAAGGTGACGCTGCCAAAAAGACCGGCGACTACGAAAAGAGTGAAGCCGACTCCGAAAAAAGAATTACTCACGCGCTTGCGGAAAATACCGCAGAGAATATGAGCTTTACGGGTCGAAGAAGAACAAGAACTACACCTCTATCAACTTCCCGTTGCTACGCTACTCGGATGTATTGCTGATGGTGGCCGAAGCTGAGAACGAAGTCAGTGCTTCTCCCACTACACTGGCTTATAAATGCTTGAACGACGTGCGTAACCGTGCCGGTATCGCTCCCTACGAAGAAGGCAGTCTCAGCAAGGAGGCCTTCCGCCAGGCAGTAAAAAGACGAGCGCGCTATGGAACTTTGCTTTGAGTATACCCGTCGTTACGACCTCATCCGCTGGGGTGAATATGTAAAAAACATGAATGAGCTGGCTCCCCGCGCCTTGCAAGGTGCCAATGCCAATTGGTCTACAGGACCCAATTATAGTGTCTACACTTTTTTCCAGATAACAGATGCTTATAATTACTTCCCGATACCGGATAGTGAAATGTCTGTGAACAAAGCTATCACCCAAAATAATCTGGGTTGGTAATCGAGTGAGTGAAACAAGGATAATCATTCCAAATAAATGAATAATATTATGAAACTAAATAAACTATTGATAGCTGTCAGTATCGCAACCTTCGCCCTTGCTTCCTGCGAGAGTGAATTTACTAAAGATGCCGAACTGAATGTAAACGTGGCAACCGGAGACGGTGTAAGTTTCGACGGCCAGACCATTACCGTAAAAAGTGGAACTCCAGTAGAGTTCCATTTCAACGGCGATCCGGACTTCCTCACATTTTACAGCGGTGAGGCCGGAAAAGAATATAAATATAGAGAACGTACCACAGTGGACGAAGGAGAAGTAGAAACTTCAACTTTAAAATTCAAGCTGACTCCACAATATGGAAAACCGGAAAACATACTGACCATGTATGTGTCTGCCGACTTCCCCGGACTGGAGAAAGGCAACTTTGAAGTAGACTCCGTACTGGTGGAACAGCACGCTTGGGAAACCCTGATTCCGGCAGCCGACTTCCCCGCTACTCCAAAGGCACAAGATTTTGAAGTGGACATGAAGCCCTATTTAGGCAAACGCATCGCTGTGGCCATCTGCTACCGGGGTCAAGACAAATCGGCCACACAATCCAGATTCACCTTCGGCAATATGCAGATTGTGAACAAGATGACCAACGGACAGGAAACGGCTTTCACCGCCAACTCGTTCGGCTTTACCCCCATCAACATGTTACACCGCCACAACCTGAGCGACCAGAAGGGTATGACCTCTAACCGTGCCTATGGTACAGTTACCAATAACACCTCCGGTATCTGGAATTTCAAAGATATGAATGCTTTCTTCATTCACAGTTCCAGTGCCAACACCGAGTTAAAATACAGTTGGCTGGTGTCCAATCTGTTTGTGGTCAATGCATGTTCCCCCGATGCAGGCACCGGATTGAAGAATGTTACCCAAAGTCTTGACTCTTACCAATACACTTACAACGCTCCCGGCACCTATACCGCTACCTTCGTAGGTACCAACGGCAATTACAAGCAAGAGTCTTCCGTGGTGCGCGAATACACGGTAGTCGTAACCGAGTAGTGAAGAAAAACGTACTATCAACACAAGACTTCTAACCTTAAAATTTTTTTATAGACCTTAATCAATTAACTTTGTCAGGGAGGAACCGCGAGGCTCTTCCCTGATTCATAAACACCCTAACATAACAAGTACCAACATGAAAACCCATAATATCAAAACCATTGCAGTAATTGCCTTGTGCATCATATTAGCAAATATTCATGCTCATGCTTCCGACTTTGAGACTATCTACAATCGTATGTATGAGAAGTACCTTGACCGGAACCCATCGAAAGAGACCATCAACGGACTGATTAAATCTCTTTCTCCCGAAGGTGCATTCGTCACCCTCAATTACCATGCCACCGACGGTTCACCCCGTAAGCATGTGCAGAACCTCATCACCCTGGCTTGTGCCTACCAACATCCACAAAACGCACTCTATCATAACAAAGCACTGAAAGAATCTTATCTCAAAGCACTCTGCTTCTGGGTAGACACCAACCACCAAGCAAAGAACTGGTGGTATCGCTACATTCCCTACCCCAAAGAGCTCTCTGTCAGCGTAGTGTTGATGAGCCGCGAAATCAATGAGAACCCGGAACTTTTTGACAAGGCCATCAAATACTTACGCTGGAGTTACGAGCATGCAGCTCCCTCGCACATGACGGGAGCCAACGGAGCCGACATCATCATGGGTTCGTTTGCAGCCAGCATCCTGACCAAAAACGAGGCGCAAATGGAAGACTTCAAAGAACGGATGACGCAACTGCTCACCATACAGTCTTCCGAAGGCATCCAGCCCGACTATCTCTTCGGACAACATTGCGGCCACGGGCGACAACTCTACTTCACCAGTTACGGCAAAGAGTTCGTAAACTCAACCTTAGCTTATTTGGAACTCTGCAAGGATACCCGTTTCCAAAGCCCCGGACTGGAATTACTGCAACGGCTCTTCACCGACGGCGTACAATGGATATTCTACAGCAAACAGCACGACCCCAACAATGCAGGGCGGTTCATCAGTAGCAACCAATACTCTTCTGCCATAAAAACATTGGCCGAGAGAATCTACAAACTAAGCAGTTCCGATGTCCGCAACAGCATGAAGCAGGCACTGCAACACATCAGCGGAGACAACAGCCTGACGGGAAACCGCATGTTCTGGCGCTTCGACTACATGGTGCATCGCCGCAACAATTACATGACCAGCTCTCGCATGACCTCTACCCGTACCGTAGGCAACGAAGCTGGCAATGGTGACGGTGAATTCAACTATTATGCCTCCAATGGAGTAAACTATCTTTTCGTCACCGGACGAGAATACAACGGAAATTTCTTCAAGATATTCAATAACCGCCAATATCCCGGTATCACCGCCGAACAAGACAATGCCCCCCTGCCCATCCCCGATTGGGGTGAAGGCGGCAATAATGGAAACAGCTTTGCCGGAGGTGTCAGCGACAGCCTTTACGGAGCCTGCGGCATGATGCTGGACCGCCACGGATTGCAAGGCCACAAAGCCTGGTTCTACTTCGACGACGAATATGTATGTCTTGGGACAGGTATCCGCAACCCCGAAGGAAAAGCCGAAGTATTTACTACCCTCAACCAATGTAACCGCGACGGAAAGGTGCAGTACATGGTGAACGGAAAAACACATACTCTGAAGAATGGTTCCGTGCAGACTGCCACAGACTGGGTGCTTCATGGACAGACCGCCTACGTCAATCTATTGCCCCAAGCCGAATACCGGATAGCTTGCGACACAGCATTGTTCAGTCTGAATACCAATCACGGTATCCGCCCGCAACGAGGAGAATATGCCTACCTGGTACATCCGGGAATCTCGACCGTATCAACCGTCGCAAAATATGCCGCAGACCTGCCGATAAAGATACTTGCCAATACGGAAAAGATACAAGCCGCACGCCACGAGAAGCTGGGAATAACGGAAATCATCTTCTACCAGCCAGGAGAACTGAGACTTGAAAATGGTGACATCCTTGCAACAGATACCCCTTGCGCCCTCTTGTGGAAGGAAAAAGAAGAGAAAATTCATGCTGCAAACCCACGTTGCGAATCGAAAAACCCCGGAAAGATAACGATAACCCTAACCCAAAGCGGGCAAACCAAACAAATATCGTTCGAGATGCCGCAAAAAGAAGAAGCCGGAAAGAGCTGCACGGCTCCCCTTTATAGGAATTAGAGGAGTTTCCTTTGAATTGAAAAAGCTATGGTTACTTTAGACCGGAAGTAAAAATGTGTATCTTTGCAGCCATGAACGAGAACATACTACCCATCCACTTCGCCCCGCTGCAAGGCTATACCGATGCCGTCTACCGGCGGGCGCATGCACGCATATTCGGCGGCATAGAGACCTATTACTCTCCTTTCGTACGCATGGAGCACGGAGAAATCCGGCGGAAAGATGCCCGTGACATCGGTCCGGAGAACAATCCGGGCCTGCATCTTATCCCCCAGCTCATTGCTCCGGATACGGACAAGCTGGAGCACATAATGTCCCTTTTCATCGAAAAAGGATACCGGGAAGCGGACATCAATCTGGGGTGTCCCTTCCCTATGCTGGCGCGCCGCCACAATGGCTCCGGCATGTTGCCCTATCCCGAAGAAGTGAAGGCGCTGCTCTCCGAAGCCATCGACCGGCATCCCGACATCCGTTTCTCCGTGAAGCTGCGTCTGGGTTGGGAGCAGGCGGAGGAGTGTCTTGCCCTGCTGCCGCTGTTCAACGAGCTTCCCCTCGCACACATCATCCTGCACCCACGTCTGGGTAAGCAGCAATACAAAGGGGAGGTAGACCTGGAGGGATTCGAGGCTTTCTACAAGGAGTGCACCCATCCTCTGTTCTACAACGGCGACCTGCATACCGCGGAAGATATCCGTTCCATCGCCACACGGTTCCCCCGATTGGCAGGTATCGTCATCGGCCGTGGGCTGCTCGCCAATCCTGCCCTGGCGCTGGAATACAAGCAAGGAACCCCGGTTTCTTCCGATGAAATGGCGAAAAAGGTGGGACAACTGCACACCGAAGTGTTCAACAGCTACCGGGAGCTACTGCAAGGAGGAGACACGCAACTACTGACGAAAATGAAAAGCTTCTGGGAATACCTGCTGCCGGACGGAGACCGCAAGGCGCGAAAGACCATACACAAGACCACGAAGCTGGCAAATTATGAGGCGGCGGTAAGCAATCTGCTCGGAATGTATTAAGCCTTTATTTCCGTATTTTTTACCATCCATACTCCTATCTTCCGACATTCCTTCCACCCCCATCCAGAACACCTTCTGAAAGGGGGTACAATGAGTCAGGGACTGAAAGGCATTCAGTCCCTGAGTGAAAGGCTTTCAGTCCCTGACTGAATGACGTTCGTTCAGCGAGTGAAACAGAAAGCCTCAGCAAAGCACTCTTTTACAGAATACTTCTGTAAATATAAAAGATTAAAAAGCAAAGCTACGTTTTACCTTTATCTCTTCAGCTCCACGTCGAAACTTGCAGCATCCCGGCAAGTAAAGCGCAGCACAGTCTGATTCTTGTCTGCCGACAACACCTTGCAATAGGGCGTCTCGGCAACCTTCCACTGTCCCTTCAAAGTAACGGTTACGGGAATCTCCTGACTCTCATTGTCAGTCCACGGGCGTGAATAGATACTGCGCTCAATACGTTTTCCGTCTTTATCGAAAGCCTCGTCACTCGGACCACGATACAAGGCCAAGTCGGGCTGGGAAACAGTCAGCAGAAGCTTGTCCTTATATTCGCGTATCATGACAAGGCACGATGTATCGGCTTTCTGCAACAATCCACCGTCGGGCAGAGCCTGCGGAGTCTCAAACAAGACGTAAGAAGTAAGACCGTCTGCCGGAGAACGCACAATGTGGGCGTTGCGGTCTTGCCGGAGAATCTTGTAAGTGGGTTTCTTGGCGAATGCCTTCAAAGCGGCGGCATCCGTGTGGGGCAGCACTGCATATTCGTAGGAAGCGCCTTTCGGGGCTTTGCCATGTTGCAATGTCAAGGACACCCAGTCGCCGGAAGTAGGCTTGGTGCTACGCTCGCCTACGGTCACTTGCGGGAAGTTCTTCTCGTAGCGGGCATCAGGACGGGAGGCTTTGGAAATGTAATAGCCCACGCCGTTGGGGTCGATATAGGTCCGTCCGTCACTCTGATAAGCCTCCCAGTACCGACGGGTTTCGGGAGTGGTGGCGGCAAGCTGGAACACGGTGGTTTCCGTCGGATATTCAGTATTCAGGTTTTCGATGTCCGTACCGAGGCATACAATGGTGCCGTCGAAGAAGTGGAACGACTTGCGGGCACGGTGAGAACCGTTATACTTGTCATGTTCGTGCAGCACCATGCCGAAGTTTCCGTTCAGATGCGCCTGGGACAAACCGCCGGCAAAAGCCTCGTCGGAATAGAGCATCTCCTCCATACCGGAGAAGGTATCGACATTCAAGACCCGGGCACGCAGCCGGTCGAAAGGCAAATGAATGCTCGTGACACCCGGAATACGATTCCAGTCGAAACCGGCTTCCTGCCAGCCACTGGTGGCAAAAGTAACCATTTCATCGGGTTTTCCGGTAAGAATCTGCATGCTGCCATGTGCCAGATAACGGCCATAGAAGTTGGCGGGGAGATAGTGCTCGGCAGCCCAGAGGTAACGGGAATGTCCGCGTACTACGGCAGCCCAGTTGCTGCGACGCTGTACGGACACGCAGCCGTAACCCAAAGCCAGATTGCCTTGCGGGTCGGGTTCCGGACGGAAGCCTTGGGCTTCGAGCAACTTCTTCATCTCCAATTCGTGGCGGGTGGAAGCCTTCGGCAGATAGTCGGGCGCATTCTTGTCCGGAGCTTCTGTATAGGCAACCAGGCGCAGATAGGCAGCAGCCATTTCGGGGTCATACTTCTGCTTGCCATCCGGCGTACCGGCAATGGCCATCGTGGCATATTGGATAGGTATCAGGCTTCCTCCCCCGTTGGGATGGCGTCCGGACATGGAGAGAGACCATTGCTTCAGATTGCAATAGAAACGCATGGTGAGAAGCACTTTCTTCACCGTCTCATGTGCCTGCTCGGACAGACGGAACTCGGTACCACTCAGCAAGTAAATCATATTAGTGGCACCGTCCAGACCGCCCACTGCATAGGCAGGATAATTGTTGCAATGATGGAAGCAAGCACCGTCCGGCTTGAAAGAACCGGCCAATCCCGGCGCAGGAAGGCAGCCTTTGTCCAGCCAACGGGAGAAGGAACGCAGGTATTGCAGTTTCTCCGGTGTATCCTCCATAATCAGAATGCTGGCTATGCGGCCTTGCAACTTGGTGTTGAACGTATCTATATCAATACCGTTGACGGCAGGTTCGGGATATACCTCATTGGTGATGGCATACCAGTTGAGCGTACGTACCGCCTCTTCCAGCTTACCTGCCTCACGCAACACGTCCTTCATCAAGAAATAAGCCACAAACAGACCGCGCATACTATATCCGTAATGGTGGATATTCCCCCAGCAACTGCCGTAGGCAATACCCTGGTCGGTGGCGTTATCGTACATGGCGATGAATTTCTGCTTCAACTCGTGTTTCAGCGCCGCATCCTCCGCATTGTTGTAGGCGATGGCGACGCGTTTCATCAAGTTGAAATAGTCGCTTATCTCTATCCCCAGTCTGGAGAACATATCTTTGTCCCAGTCGGGTACCATACGTTCGTATGCCTCGGAGTGACGTACGAAATAGATAGGACGTCCTGCTACCTTGCCGTTCTTGTAGGTAATCCGATAAAAATCATACTTCTCACGGATGGACTGCATCTCCTTGTCCGAAAGCGCGGAAGGTGTGTAGAGCATGCCGCGGAAACGCTTCTCCATAATCCGTATATCCTGCTTCTGCGCCTCGGTCACGTCTGTCAGAGGGATGTCCGGTTTCCACAAGGAGTGTTCGTAGATAACCAGCCAGTGGTTGGTGGTTCCCTTATTTACAAACGGTACCTGCAAGTCGGCAGTCTGCTGGCGGGCATCTACCTTGCTGGCAGTAATCAGATGGTCGAAAAAGAGTTTCCCTTTCACGTCGGGGGCTACAATTCGGATTTCGTCCATCCCTTCTTCCGGGGTGCCTTGCATATCGCGTTCATAACATACCCATGCTCCGCGCCAACCGGTGAAGTTGATGCCAAAAGGAAAAGAGGTGCATACCTTGCCATCCTTCAGGAACTCGAACCGAATCTGCTTGTCCTGGGCCTGCTCATTGTACACCCATACGATGAAAGCCGAAAGATAGGTGTCTTTCCCCGTCGGGTCTTTCTTCTCAAACTTCAAGTCTTTTTTGATAGACAGTGCGGCACCCGGCTCGAAAGTCCAGCTCAAACTGTGGTCGCCGTCCCTATAATGTTCGTCGCTAATGCCCAACTGCGAACCAGCTGCCGTAGTGACAAACGCCGGAACCTGCTTCTCCTCAAAAGAAAGCAAGCGCTCATTCTTCACGATTTGTGCATGTACACTGCCCGGCAGCAACATGCAAACGAGCGCTACCGCTCCTATTTTCCATTTACTGAATTGCATCATGTCTGTTTATTTAAGGTTATCGATATTTGCTACTTGGGAAATCTGCAAAACGTACGTGGTTCTGCCACAACCGTAAGGCGAAATAGCCGTCTCCTTTGCCATCGGCAACCGGTAAGCTGAAAAGCTCTTCACCATCCATGGCATAAGTGGTGGCTCCATTCTCCACACGGATTTTAACTTCATACCAATGGTTGGGCTTCAAAAGGTGGGCGGCATCGGTATACTCTTTCAAGATGGGTTTAATCTTTGCATCGTCCACTCCATAATACTCTCCATGGTATTCACGGAAACGCGTAGTTCCATTATCATTACCGCCGTAGCCCACATAGTAAAGGTCCAGCGTATTGTAATTCTTGAACTCGCCGTTGCGCCATGCACTGCGGGCAAAGAAGTCATCCGGATGCCGGGGGTCATCGGCCCCCCCAAAAACAATTCAAGTCGCTGAGACGGTCGTAGCTACCATTCTCAACCACCACTTGTACCCGGTAGGTAATCTCATAGTTTCCCGTCAACCGTTCCTTATACAAAGGGACAGCCCGTCCGGAGATACAATATCCATCGTATCGCCGATACATGTAATTTCCACTTTTCCGGAAGAATCCTCCACGACCCAGGCGGTAAGCCGGCAGGAAGCGCCCATCTCCATACCGGGGAGGACACATAAGAGAAGTTGCATCAAAAGAAGTTGTAACCGCATATTTCAATGTATTAGTACGGTACAAAGAAACCCCTCTTTTTGGAAAAAGAGGGGCATAAATCGTACAGAAGAAGGATAAAATAATGATTGAGGCGGATTTCTGCCCCCACTTCATCAGGGATGAAGTTCTTCGAAAGCCTTGTTTTCCTCTTGTACCGCCTGAATAGTTTCTTCCAGTTCATTGATAGGGAGATCGAAGTTGTACCAGTCGTTATAGCAGTCGGTGACATACCACTTGCCGTCTGTCAGTTCAAAGACCACACGAAGGGAAGGTTCTGATTCATCATAGCCTGCTTCGAACTCTTTATGGGCAGGCTCATTGACAGTGAAGTGAGAAATATAGGTACCTCCCTCCTCTTCGGTAGTACGTCCTTCCTTCAGCGTTTCTTCGTCTAGCATGCCCACTTCTCGCGGGTGAAGGGAAAAGTCTGTTCCGTCTCACCGTCATCCTTCAAGAGGGCGATGGGAGACTTCAAAGGAAACTTGATTCGGGAATACTGGAATGAAGCACTGGACGTGAATTTCTGGAGAAATGTCTTGAAATCCTCCTCTTCGGCAGCCAGACCATTGAGAGTCGTCAGCATGAGTGCCGCAAACAGACAAAAAACAAAGCGGATAGCCTTCATATACTCGGATTATTTTTCAATGCGCAAAGATAATATAAAAGTAATAAAATGCTAAGGCTATGGGGCGATAATTATTATCATCTATGTTTCAGATACTCGTAACCAAACCGGCAACGCAAGCAGTCTTTCTTGTCACAATATTCCTTTTGAAGTTGAAGCAGAGCCTGCGAATCGGCAGCGGTAGATACCGGCAAACCGGCACCATCCCAAAGTCGGGTTACGTGATTGTTTTCGGCCTTCAAGGATTCAAGGAAACGGGTGGCACGGTCACACAAAACGTCATCGGCCTTGTGCAGGCCATAAGCATAAAGAAACGGGATGACCGTATTGATGGCAATCAGATTCAAGGCACCGTCCCCTACCCGCTTTTCCCTCCGGGGTGAAACCTTTCTGAAATTGAAGTGCTCCTCCCAATACGCGGAAGTCTTGGCAGCCAGTATCTTCTTCACCGCCTCCAGCGTTTCAGCCTCCATAACACGCGAGAAGAGCGACTGCTCCTTGTGATACAGACAGGCAAGCTGGGCGAGGCGTACATGTGGAAAGTTATCGGGACGAAGACGCAGAAACCGCCACTGCTCAACAGACATGGGAGCTGGCAGCTCGAACTTGTGTTGCAGGTAGCGGAACTCTTTCTGAAGTATCAAATAATAATCATCTGCCTCTGCCGAGACCTCCTCCAGCAGGCCTGCCTGCCCCAGGAAGAAAGCCTCCACTTGAAACAGACTGTCCCGATGCTTGTCTACGGCGCGGAATGGAAGGCGGTTTGCCCATGCCTCGAAAGCATCCCCATTCAGCCCGAAGCCGAAGTTACGAGCAAGAGTAATGAAGAAAACATCTTCCCAATGATGATTGCAGCGTTCGAGCCGCTGGGATATGACGCATGCTTTCTGCTCAAAACGCTCTACCTGCAAAGCGGACAGCCAGGAGTGGACGGTCAGCTTCGGAAGGGAGGCAAGGATGGAATAGCAGGGAGGATAAATCTCTGTCTGCCGAAGCTCTTCATAGCGCAAGCGGACAGTGTCGGGGCAAGTGAGCACCATCTGGGGAACCAGCTCACCGTTCGTGCGGTACACATCACAATTCGATTCGCCCACCACGTGCAGGATGACGGTATCATACGCCTTGTCACGGTCGTGCCTATGGAGCAGCCAGTCTGATGCCTGCGTATGCACTTCGACGTTGCCCACCCAGAGCGTACCGTCTATTTTCAGTTTGGCATTAAAAAAATCGGGGCCTGCATTCATGTTCGGCAAACCGGGATCTATCACTTCTACCGGCCGGCCGGAGGTTGTCTGGAGCAATGACAAAGGAAATATTTTGTGCTTCCAAACATAATGCAGTAGTTGTTCCATGTTAACAAGACGTTAATGTTGAGCACAAATGTAAGAAAAAGATTATCTTTGCGACCTATAGTTTGTTGATAAACTAAATAAAAACAGATAGAAACAATGAAAATCGCATTAATCGGCTACGGAAAAATGGGCAAGGAAATCGAGAAAATAGCCCTTGGCCGCGGACACGAAATTGTAAGCATCATCGATGTCGACAATCAGGAAGACTTTGAATCGGCAGCCTTCAAGAGCGCCGACGTTGCCATAGAGTTCACCAACCCCATGGTTGCATACAATAACTATATGAAGGCATTCCGCGCCGGGGTCAAACTGGTATCCGGCAGCACGGGCTGGATGGCGGAACATGGAGACGAAGTGAAGAGACTTTGTACCGAAGGCGGCAAGACACTGTTCTGGTCGTCCAACTTCAGTCTGGGAGTAAGCATATTCTCTGCCGTCAACAAGTACCTCGCAAAGATAATGAACCAATTCCCTGCCTATGATGTGACAATGAGCGAAACGCACCACATCCACAAGATGGACGCTCCGAGCGGAACGGCCATCACGCTTGCCGAAGGTATTCTGGAGAATCTCGACCGTAAGGACAAATGGATAGAAGGAACTTTCCAGGCTCCCGACGGAACCGTTTCGGGCTCTACGGAATGTGCAGCCAATGAGCTACCCATAAGTTCTATCCGCGAAGGAGAAGTACCGGGCATCCACAGCATCCGCTACGACTCCGAAGCCGACAGCATCACTATCACCCACGATGCCAAGAATCGCAGGGGATTTGCCTTGGGAGCTGTCCTTGCTGCCGAATATACCGCCAAGCACGAAGGTGCTTTGGGAATGAGTGACTTGTTTCCATTTTTAAAAGACTAAAACATCATGAGAAAAGCAACACGCACCCAATGGATTAAATTCAGTATAGTCACCCTGCTCTACCTTGCCTTTCTGGTTTGGGTAAAAAGCTGGCTGGGACTGATTGTACTACCCTTCATTTTTGACATCTACATCAGTAAGAAGATACCCTGGGGGTTCTGGAAGAAATCGGAGAATCCTGCCGTACGCAGCATCATGAGTTGGGTGGATGCCATCGTATTTGCGCTGGTAGCCGTCTACTTCGTAAATATCTATGTGTTCCAGAATTACCAGATACCGTCTTCCTCACTGGAGAAATCCTTGTTGGTAGGCGATTTCCTTTATGTCAGCAAGATGAGCTATGGCCCGCGCGTACCGAATACGCCGCTTTCCATGCCGCTGGCACAACATACACTACCGGTATTCAACACCAAGTCGTACATCGAATGGCCTCAATGGGAATACAAACGTGTGCCGGGCTTCGGCAAAGTGAAACTGAACGATATTGTGGTGTTCAACTTCCCGGCAGGCGACACGGTAGCCACCAATTTCCAGCAGACAGACTTCTATACCCTTGCTTACGAAGAAGGAAAACGCGTGTATCCCAACAAGGTGAATATGGACAGCCTGACACGCAAGCAGCAACGTACTGTCTACGACCTGTACTACAATGCCGGACGTAATCTTATCCGTTCCAATCCTAGAATGTACGGTGACATTGTCATACGCCCCGTTGACCGTCGTGAAAACTATGTAAAACGTTGCGTAGGCCTGCCCGGCGATACGTTGCAAATCAAGAAAGGACAGGTATACATCGACGGCAAGGCCATCGAGAACCCTACAGAAATGCAGTTCAACTACTTTGTACAGACTACAGGTCCTTATATCACCGATGATATGTTCCGTGAACTGGGCATCAGCAAAGAAGACCAGACACTGATGACCGACGGTCTGGGCTGGGAAGAGAATCTGATTGAAATGGGATTGGACCGCCGGGATGCCCAGGGCAGGCTGGCACCGGTCTATCATCTTCCGCTCACCAAAAAGATGTACAAGACCCTTACGGGCAACAAGAAACTCATCAGCAAGATTATCATCGAGCCGGGAGAGTTCTCGGGACAGATGTATCCGCTGAACCTTTACACTAAATGGGACCGCAACAACTACGGCCCGATATGGATTCCTGCCAAAGGCGCCACCATCAAGCTGACCGAGGACAACCTTCCCATCTACGAACGCTGCATCGTTGCTTACGAAGGCAACAAACTGGAAGTCAAGGAAGACGGCATCTACATCAATGGTGAAAAGACCGACTCCTATACCTTCAATATGGACTACTACTGGATGATGGGCGACAACCGCGACAAGTCCGCCGACTCCCGATACTGGGGTTTTGTGCCGGAAGACCATGTCGTAGGAAAGCCTATCGTAGTATGGTTGTCACTGGACAAAGACCGGGGCTGGTTTGACGGTAAGATACGCTGGAACCGGATATTCAAGTGGATGGACGGCATTAAATGAAAAAAGGGTGTAAGATAGCAATCACAATAGTTGGAGTGGCACTCGTCGTGGTGCTGCTTCGGGGTTGTGTGGCAACTTCCTATCTTATCCCCTCTTCCGGCATGGAGAACTCACTGTATCAGGGTGAACGTATTCTTGTAAACAAGTGGAGCTACGGTCTGCGGCTTCCTTTCATGAAGTTATGGGGATATCATCGCTGGGCGGACAGTCCGGTGCAGAAAGAGGATATTCTTGTATTCAACAATCCTGCCAATCTTTCAGAACCCGTGATTGACCGACGGGAAGTCTTTATCAGCCGTTGCATCGGTATTCCCGGAGATACCTTGCTGATAGATTCGCTTTTTTCAGTGATTCCTTCCGAAAAGAATGCGCCCGACCAGAAGTTTCTTTATTCTTACCCCAGTCAACGGGAACAACAGTTGGATTCATTGCTTTCCATCCTTTCCATCGCTCCCAACCAACTATTGGGACAGGACTCAATAAAGAATATACGTAGTTTCAGCCGCTATGAACACTACTTGCTGGAACAAGCCATGAACGGGAATTGCTGGATAGAACCGATTGTCAAGGAAGACTCCATGGAGATGTTGAAACCTCTGATAATCCCCAGCAAAGGCAAAGCCATACGCGTATATCCGTGGAACAAGACTTTGTTGCGAAACACCCTGGTACTTCACGAAAAGAAACAAGCCGAAATCAAAAACGACACCCTTTATGTGGAAGGCAAACCCGTGCAACACTGCCATTTTACCAAAGACTACTACTGGGTAAGTGCCAACAATGCCATCAATCTTTCGGACTCCCGCCTTTTCGGTTTCGTCCCCAAAGACCACATCATAGGCAAGGCATCTATCATCTGGTTCTCCAAAGAAAAGGGAACAGGACCTTTCAGCGGTTACCGATGGGGCAAGATATGGAAAAAGAGTGGAATGACAAACAAATGAAAGAATAAAAATGAAAATACAAACAATGCACAGTAGCTTCAATCGTAAATCGCAAATCATCTAATCGTAAATATACTGATGAAAACAGTTTTTCTTTCTTCCGCCTATTTGGCTCCCATAGAATATTATACCAAATTGCTGGCATACGATAAAGTATTCATCGAACAGCATGACCACTATATGAAGCAGACTTACCGCAACCGCTGCACCATTGCCGCACCGGACGGCGAGTTGGCACTTTCCATCCCTACCGTAAAGCCGGATAGCCTAAAATGCCCGATGCGCGATATCCGTATTTCAGACCACGGGAACTGGCGGCATCTGCACTGGAATGCCATAGAATCTGCCTATAACCACACTCCTTTCTTTGAATACTACAAGGATGACTTCCGTCCCTTCTATGAACAGAAATATGAATTCTTAGCCGATTTCAACGAAGAACTTTGCCACCTCGTCTGCTCCCTGATAGACTTGCAACCGGATATGGCACGCACCACCGAATACCGGACTGAGTTCACTCCGAATGAAGCGGATTTCCGCGAACGCATTCATCCGAAAAAGGATTTTTCTCTGGAAGATACAGAATTCTCACCACAACCTTATTATCAAGTGTTTCAAGAGAGACTCGGGTTTCTGCCCAACTTGAGCATCATAGACCTGCTGTTCAATATGGGACCGGAAAGCTTATTGGTATTACAGAAGTCCATCGCTCTAAAATAAAAGACATGAAACCGAAAACAACAATACAATGGACGCTTGCATTCCTGCTTCTGGCATCTTGTATGCAAGCACAATCCATTTGGAACACAGCACACCTTGCAAATGTAAAGCACTCTATTCACGAGCCTTTCTATGCCACAACTTACGAGATATTGAAAGCGGAAGCGGACAGGTTATTGGACGCCCAGCCCCTTTCTGTCATGATGAAAGAAAAAACACCTGCCAGCGGTGACAAGCATGACTATATGAGCCAAGCCCGATACTATTGGCCCGACCCAACAAAGCCAAACGGCCTGCCTTACATCAACCGCGACGGCGTATCCAATCCTGAACTGAACAAACTAGACCGTAATCGGTTGGGAACAACAGCCGGCCGCATCACTACCCTGGCTCTGGTCTGGTACTTCAGCGGAGAAGAGCAGTATGCCCGGAAAGCCACAGAACTTATCCGCGTATGGTTTCTGAACAAAGACACCCGAATGAACCCCAACCTGGAATATGCACAAATGATGCCGGGACACAATAACGACAAAGGTCGCTGCTATGGGCTGATAGACACCTACTCCTTCATAGAAATGCTGGATGCTGTGGCACTGCTAGAACAGTCAAAAGCATTTACTACCCAGGACAGCAAACAACTGAAGAAATGGTTTTCCAAACTGACCGACTGGATGCTCGCCAGTCCGCAAGGTAAGGAAGAAGCAGCCAGTGCCAACAACCACAGCGTAGCCTACGATGCCCAAATCATAGCTTTCGCCCTCTATACCGGTAACAAGAAACTGGCGCAGGAAATCATCAATGACTTCCCCCAAAAACGTATCTTCCCCCAGATAGCTCCTGACGGACGACAACCGCACGAACTGCAACGTACCCTTGCCTTCCACTACTCACAGTACAACCTGACCCACTTTATTGACATCATGCTGATGGCAAAAAATCTTGGAATCAAGCTGGATGACATCACCTCTACCGATGGACGTAACTTCTACAAAGCCATGGATTTCCTGGCTTCCTACGTCGGAAAGGGCCTCAGTGAATGGCCCTACCAGCAGATAAGCGGCCGGGAAAGCTCGATACAGAATTTCTGCAAAGACCTCTACCGTACTGCCGTCTACCTGAATCCTGCACGCAAAGACTACCTGAATCTTTATTATGCCCACCGTATCCTAAAACCGCATGACAACTTCAATCTACTGTATATACAAGCCACGGCATTGGACAACCCGATAAGGAAATAGCACTTTCTTCCGGACAACAAATGCATCTTTTTTGTATGATTGTTAGTCAGTGCAACAGATTATTCCGTATTTTTGCAACGCTAATCAAATAAAACACAACGTAATTTTTAAATGAACGAATCATGAAAAACTTATTTAACATTAAAGACAAAGTAGTGGTCATAACCGGCGGAACAGGAGTATTGGGGAAAGCCATCGCCTTTCATCTGGCAGAAGAAGGTGCAAAGGTCGTCATTTTGGGACGCAAGACAGAAATAGGGGACGCCATTGCCGGAGAAATCAAGGCAAACGGTGGAGAAGCCATGTTCCTGACAACCGACGTGATGAACCGTGAACTGCTGGAACAGAACTTGGCTGACATCCTGAAAGCCTATGGCCGCATAGATGCCCTGCTGAATGCAGCCGGCGGAAATATGCCGGGTGCCACCATCGCGCCCACGGGCACTTTCTTCGATTTGAAGATAGAAGAGTTCCAACGGGTGCTGGAATTAAACCTGACCGGTACCGTACTGCCTACACAAGTCTTCCTCAAACCGATGGTGGAGCAGAAGGCAGGTGCTATTGTCAACTTCTCCAGCATGGCTGCTTTCCGCCCCATGACGCGTGTAGCCGGATATGCTGCCGCAAAAGCCGGTATCTCCAATTTCACAGCCTTCATGGCTACGGAAGTTGCCAAGAAGTTTGGTGAAGGTATTCGTGTAAATGCCATCGCACCCGGATTTTTCCTCACAGAGCAGAACCGTGCCCTGCTGACGAACCCGGATGGAAGCTACACGGAACGTGGGCAAGATGTGATTCGCCAAACTCCCTTCGGACGTATGGGCCGTGCAGAAGAGCTTTGCGGAACCATCCAATACCTCATCAGCGATGCTTCCAGCTTTGTCACCGGTACGGTGGCTGTAGTGGACGGAGGGTTCAACGCATTCGCCATGTAAATAGTAAATTGCAAATCATCAAACAATAAATAACATGATTCTTTGTGAACAAACCTGGCGCTGGTACGGTCCCAACGACCCGGTAAGCCTTTGGGACATCAAACAAGCCGGGGCTACCGGCATTGTAAACGCCTTGCATCATATTCCAAACGGGGAAATATGGACAGTAGAGGAAATCAAGAAACGGAAAGAAATGATTGAAGCCGTAGGTCTGCGCTGGTCTGTAGTAGAAAGTGTACCCGTACACGAACATATCAAGACCCAAACCGGAGACTTCCAGAAGTATATCGACAACTATAAAGAGAGCTTGCGTAACCTGGGCAAATGCGGCATTCACATTGTCACCTACAACTTTATGCCCGTACTGGACTGGACACGTACCGACCTCGCCTACGAACTACCCGACGGCAGTCGTGCCCTCCGCTTTGAACGTGCCGCTTTCATCGCCTTCGACCTCTTCCTGCTACGTCGTCCCGGTGCAGAAGGCGAATACACCGATGAAGAAAAGGCCAAAGCCCGTGCCCGCTTCGAACAGATGACAGAGGCAGACAAACAACTGCTTGTACGCAACATGATTGCCGGACTTCCCGGCTCAGAAGAAAGCTTCACCCTGGAACAGTTCCAACAGGAACTGGACCGCTACAAGGGCATCACTCCGGAACGCCTGCGTGCCAACCTGATCTATTTCCTGCAAGAAATCACTCCGGTAGCCGACGAAGCAGGTGTCATGCTCGTTATCCATCCGGACGACCCACCGTGCTCCATCCTCGGCCTGCCACGCATCATGAGCTGTGCTGCCGATTTCCAGGCACTGATTGACGCTGTTCCCAACAAGAGCAACGGTCTTTGCCTCTGCACCGGTTCGCTCGGTGTAAGCAGCGCCAACGATTGTGCAGTCATCATGCAGCAATTTGCCGACCGCATCAACTTTGTCCATCTGCGCAGTACACAACGCGACGCCGAAGGCAATTTCTACGAAGCCAACCACCTGGAAGGAGACGTGGACATGTATCACGTGATGAAAGCCTTCCTTGAACTGCAACAACGCCGTGGTGTCTCTATCCCGATGCGACCCGACCACGGACACCAGATGGTAGACGACTTGAAGAAGAAAACCAATCCCGGCTATTCCTGTATCGGCCGTCTGCGCGGACTGGCAGAACTTCGTGGACTGGAAATGGGTATAGCCAAATCGCTGTACGAATAAGGCACAAGATATAGCAAGCATAAGGAAAGAACAGGAAGCCCTCCGTCCGAAACTTTGAAGTTTCGGACGGAGGGCTTCCCTTTATAAGTTTTCTGCCATCAGCCGCCTCTTCTTAAGGCACTGTCTGCCGACATTTATTTACCTTCTTTTGCAGCAAGCACTTTCCATACAACGGCACTCAGCGCAGCACCCACAAACGGAGCTACAATGAACAGCCACAACTGAGAGAGAGCCTCGCCACCCTGGAACAGTGCCGGACCGATGCTACGGGCAGGATTGACAGAAGTTCCCGTAACAGGAATACAAACAATGTGCACTAATACCAACGTAAGACCAATGGCCAATCCTGCAAGATTACCCGCCCCCTTCTCGGAATCCGTAGAACCTAAGACAACCAGCACAAAGATAAACGTGAACACAGCCTCTGCAATGAATGCCTGCAACATCATTCCGTCAGCAAACCCATTGGAACCGGTAGCCGTAGGACCACCATGAGCGCCCGTAGACACCAATGCATAAAGAATGGCAGAACCGATAACCGCCCCGATAACCTGAAACACCATATACATGGCTGCATCTTTCCCGCTCATCCTGCCGGACAACAGAACGCCCAGGGTAATGGCAGGATTAATATGACAGCCCGAGATTCCTCCGATAGCGTATGCCATCGCCACAACGGACAAGCCGAAAGCAAAAGCTACTCCCAGCGTTCCGACACCTGCACTAACCGCCCCCGCCGCACTTCCGGCAAAGACAGCACTACCACATCCCATCAGGACAAGAACCATTGTCCCGATCATTTCTGCTAAATACTTCTTCATGATAGTTTTTATTAAACATTGATTTCTGCAAGAATAAATATAAAAGATGAAAATCTGCCCAAACACGGCGGTAAAAACTCACCCATTACTACAAAACATCACTGCTTTGACTCTAACATCCAGCATATCTGCATCTTCCTTAGCCAACCCGAAGAAACTCAGAAATATAAGAAAACATATTGGCTTGTAAAGAGTACAAAGAAAGGGTGCAACCTCACGGCCACACCCTCCATCTACACTATCTTTGATAATAACCTAAAAGGAAACTTTATTTTCCTACATCATTTCAATTCAAAAGGAACCGTTCCCTTCACATCGGCTGCCGAAGCTGCTATGACAGCCTCGAACTTGCCCGGCTCGGCCACCCAAGCGTGCTGGGTGTCATCGAAGAAGCTAAGAGCCTCCTTATCAATGGTAAATGTGACTTCCTTTGTTTCGCCCGGAGCCAGTTTCACCTTTTGGAAACCTTTCAGTTCCTTGACGGGACGAGGCAGAGAGGACTTCTTGTCACTGATGTACAGTTGGACAACTTCCTGCCCTTCGCGCGCTCCGGTATTCTTTACAGAAACCTTCACGGTCAGCGTACCGTCGGCCTGCATGGTCTTGCTGTCGGCCGTCGGCTTGCCATATTCGAAAGTGGTATAGCTCAAACCGTGGCCGAAGGGGAACAACGGTTTCACCTTCTTCTGCTTATCGGCCCAACGGTAGCCCACGAAGATGCTTTCATTATACTTGATGTCGATGATGTCCTTGCTCCGTTTGCCGGTATATTCGCCCAAGCTGTGGGCCGGGCAGTCCTCCAGCTTCACGGGGAAGGTGAACGGAAGCTTGCCGCTGGGATTGACATCACCCATGAGGATGGCGGCAAGGGAACTGCCGGCTTCGGAACCCAGATACCAGTCCTGCACGATGGCAGGCACCTCGTTCACCCACGGTATGGCAATGGCGTTGCCGGAGATGTTGACGACAATCAGATTCTTGTTCGCCTCGGCCAGTGCGGAGATAACGGCATCCTGACCGTAGGACAAGCCCAGACCCTTACGGTCGGAGTCCTCGCAGTCCTGGCCGTTGCTCTTGTTCAGGCCGCCGATGAAGATGACATAATCGGCATCCCGGGCCTCTTTCACGGCTTCAGCTATCAGCTCTTCGGGAGTACGGTCATCCTTCAGATTCTGTCCGGTCACCACCCCGTTGTATTCACCGCTTGCATCGCCCACGTAGCCACGGGCATAGACCACCTCGGCCTTGCCGGCCACACGCTGCTTGATGCCGTCCAACGGAGAGAGTTCGCGCTGTACCTTCAGGGAAGAACTACCACCGCCTACGGTCATCATCTTGATGGCATTCTCGCCCACTACAAGAATCTTTTTAGCCCGGTTCAGGTCTATCGGGAGCACATTGCCCTTGTTCTGCAACAGTACGATGCCCTCCTCACCGATGCGGCGGGCAGCCTCGTAATGTTCCGGAGAGAGCATGCTTCCCCACGGACGGTCGGGGTTCATCACCGTACGGAAGATAAGGCGCAGAATGCGGCGTACCTTGTCGTCCAGTTCCGTGGTACCTACCTTACCTTCGCGGATGAGGTTCAGATAGGGATTTGCCAGATAATAGTTATCGTATGCGTTGCTGGCACCGTTCGAGAGCCCGTTGGTCCAACTGCCAAATTCCATATCCAGCCCGTTGGTGATGGCTTGCCAGGTATCGTGCGTGCCGCCCCAGTCGGAAATGACTACGCCGTCGAATCCCCATTCGCCCTTCAATATATCGTTCAATGTGTATTGGTTGTGACAAAGATGTTGGCCTTTGTATAGGTTGTAGGCACCCATGATGCTCCACGCTCCGCCTTCCTGCACGGCCATCTTGAAAGCAGGCAGATAGATTTCATAAAGAGCACGGTCGTCCACGATGACGTTGGTGGTGTGGCGGTTCACTTCGTGGTTGTTCAAGGCGAAGTGTTTCACGCAGGCAGCCACGCCGTTCTGCTGCACGCCCCGGATATAGGGCGACACCATCTTTCCGGCCAGATAAGGGTCCTCACCCATATACTCGAAGTTGCGTCCGTTGAGCGGTGTGCGGTAGATATTGACACCGGGGCCCAGCAGGACGGACTTGTTGCGGTAGCGTGCCTCTTCACCGATGCTCTGTCCGTAAAGGAGAGACATTTCGGGGTTCCCAGGTTGCCGCCAGACAGGTCAGGGCAGGGAAAGCCACGCAGGAGTCGTTGGTGCATCCGGCTTGTTCACTCGTCCCACAACACATCGGGACGTATGCCGTGGGGGCCGTCGTCCGTCCATACATCGGGAATGCCCAGACGGGGCACACCCGCACTGCTGAACTTGCTTTGCGCATGAGTCAACTTCACTTTCTCTTCCAGGGTCAGACGGCTCAAGGCGTCTTCCACTCTTTCTTCAATAGGTTTGCTTGCGTCCAGATAGACGGGCTTCTGCTGGGCCGAAAGAGGCAGCGCGACAGCGGCCAGAACCAAACCGAATAATACTTTTTTCATTGTTGTATAATTAAGTTGTTATATAAATAAGCAATCATAATCAGTCCGTACCATTGATAATCCCCAACATACAAGGGAATATGACTTAGCCCTACCTACATAGGAACTGAAGTCCTTACACCCGTATAGTGAGTACCCATAACATCCGGATGTTGTTGTCCAAAACATCCCCATGTTTTACCCCAAAACACCCGGATGTTTTATCCCAATACATCCCCATGTTTTGCCCTAAAACATCCGGATGTTTTGGATGCTCAGTCCTATGGTGTGTACAGCTCAGTCCCTACCTCTTTCATACTAAGTCCCGGCATCTCATCCTCTGGGACTTGATACGTACTGTTTGCAGCGAGGCAGCACCCGCTACTTCATTCCCAATGACCGGATATAACCCTCCTGAACCACACAATTCTTCAGTTTGCATGCCTCGATAAAGTCCATCATCGCCTTGCGGGACATGGCCTGCGCGGGACGTGCCTCACGGATTTCCTTGTACGTGGCACGCGGTGCTTCGGAGAAATACACGATGTTTGCCCAGTTCTCCGGCGGAGTGATGCCGACGAAAGAAGAACCGTCCATCTTCTTGTAGGGCCAGAAGGTATAGCCGATGTTGTTCTCGCGCATCGTCTGGCAGAAAGCGGCCTGCCATTCGTCCGTATTGTGGCCTATCTCACCCATGTACATGGGCAGGTTCACACTGTCGCGGAAGTTGATAATCGTCTGGATGGCAGCTTGGGTAGGTTCGCCTCCGTAACGGTGGCAAGTGTACATTATCTTGTCGTCGAACTTGGAGTCCTTGAAAGGCTTGAAATTACCGTTCCATTGCGCACCGCCCAGCAGAATGATGTGGTTGCTGTCCACCTCGCGGATGGCGGCTACACCTTTCTTATATACATCTTCCAGCTTGCCGTTGAGTTCCTCCATGTTCTCGAAGTAAGGGGCAATGGGCTCGTTGAAGAGTTTGTAGCCGAGGATGACCGGTTCGTCCTTGTAGCGGTCGGCTATCCGGCGCCAGATGTCACAGTAGAGTTGCTGGCTGGCTTCGCTGTCGAACAGCCAGGGATAGCCGTAGCTGTCGTCGATGTTGTCGCCTGTCTGTCCGCCGGGAGCGTCGTGCATGTCGAGGATGAGGTACAAGTCCGATTCGCGGCACCACTCTACCAGGCTGTCCACGCGGGCAAATCCGTCCTGGGCGGCGGTCAGCCCCATATAGTCCTCGTCGGTAAACAGCTTGTAGTGGAAAGGCAGGCGGATGGTGTTGGCACCCTGCTCCTTGATGAAGCGGATGTCCTCGCGCGTTACATAATTGTCCTTGAATGCTTTCCAGAAGTCGGCCGTAAAGTCCGGTCCCACCAACTGGCAGAACATCTCATTGATGAAACGGCCGGAATTGGTCTTGTTGAACTTGAACATGTATCCTTCCGGATTCAGCCAGTTGCCCAGGTTGGTACCCATGATGAAGAGTTTGGTACCGTCGGGCTTTATCAAGTCCTGACCCTGAATGGTTACGAATGCATCCGAAGTTACTTCTTTTGTCGCTTGTTTCTCACCGCATCCCGCAAGGCCCAAAGAGAGCAGGGCGATGGTAATGCTTGTCGCTAATAAATGTTTCATGGCAATAATTTTGGTTATAGTATTAGTTGCGATATTCGCTTTTGCTTCCCCAAAGTTAGGAAAGATAAGAACACCTCGTACCGGCGAATCGGGAATAGGTGGAAGGAGTGAAGAAGCATGAACAAACAAACAACTAATAATCAGAAATATAATCAGAAGAAGAGAAAGGCAGAAAGTGGATTCAAAAAGCCAGTTTGACGTATTGTCAGCGTATCTGCATCAGCCGTATTTCAAAGTCCTCGCGCGAAATGCGGGCCTTGTTCTTCACTTTGGCACGGTAATTATAGATGGTGTTTACGGAATAACGGAGGAATTCTGCAATCTGCGAACTGTCGTCGATACCCAGACGAATCAAGGCGAAAATGCGGAGTTCCGTATTCAGCAACTCGCCTTTACGGAGCACGATGCGTTCTTCGGGCTGCAGCAAGTCATTGAATTTATCGACAAAATCGGGGAAAAGGTGCAAGAAGGCAGTATCAAAGTTATCATAGAGTTCCTTCAGTCCGGTGTCCAGCACCTCGCGGGAACGCACCATCTTCAGCAGCTCTTCCATCTGCCCGGCAGAGATTTTCTTGTTGACCATCCGCCGGTAGGTATCCAGCCGGTTGATATAAACGGAGCAGAGATTCATGAAACGGCCCACATACTCCTCCTTGATGTTGTTTGAGAGTTGCAGTTGCTCGTTGGCATGCTCCAGCTTGTTCCGTGCGGCAGAGAGTCGCTGCATCTGCCGGTAGATAAAGCCCACTGCCACCACCAACAGCACAATCAAAGCGCTGATGAGCCAGAGGTACAGCCGGAGCCGGTCATTCTGCTTCTCGCGCATGGCCTGATAAGTGAGGTCTATCAGTGAAAGGATGCCGGCAGTCTGGAGGCTGCGGCTACGGGCGTTGTATCGGTTGGTTTCGTCCCACGAGAAACGGATGTAACGGTAGGCATGCTCCATATCCCCTTCCTCATAAAGAAGTTCCGCCAGGTTCCAGAGTGAGGCATGGTCTGTGATGCTCAGGCGAATATCGGTCAGTGCAGACAAAGCCAGATAGCGCTTCTCCTCCTCCCGGTTCCCGAGCCGGCGGTAGAGCAATGAGCGCTGATAGGTCACCAGCGCATATTCGGGAGTATTGGGCTTGGCATGTGCCAGACGCGTATCATTGATGCTCAAGGCTTCGTCCGGATGGCCTGCAGCGGCCTCCCGCGTCTCTCTTCGTTCCAGATAGAGGGGGGATGAAGGCAGAAGTACCTGCATCAAAGAATCGTCATAATGGGTAGCCAAAGCCTGATAATGCTTCTTGAAAGAATCGTCCAGCGTATAGAAACTCAGTTCTGTGTAAAGTTTATGACAGGCATTGTAATAGTCCGGCAGCAGATGGGAGGGAAGGGAGGCTTTGTCCGTCTGCCTCAAGAGTTCGGCAGCTTCCTCGTACATGCCTGCCGAAGCCATCAGGTGGGCAAGCTCCAGCCTTGTTTCGAGTGCTGCATCCTGCCGGCCATAGCGCTCTGCCCAATCCAGATTGACACGAAGATAATGGATGGCCGAATCGCAGATATATGCCTTGTACTCCTTATAGATTTCCCCATTCCATCGAAAAAAAGAAAGATATTGGCGGTGTCGGCATCCAGCAATTGGCACTTCAGCCGGGCAATGCGCCCTTCACGCACGGCGACATAGTGCCGATGCGCCTCGATAGCCTCATCCAAAGAAGCCGTCAGTGCAGTGAAAGACGACGTGCCGGCAGCCAAAGCCACACTTTGCCATACCACGACGGCAAGAAAACAAAAAATGAACAATCTCCTTTCCATGACCATAAAGTTCATGCAAATATAGCAAGAAATCCTGCAAAGCAGTAGCATCGGAAAGAATAGTTTCCTATATTTGCGTTCTAAACCCCCAAACAAATTATCTATCATGAAAAGCTTAACACCCCAACGGATTGCCGCGGTAGACGTATTCCGCGCACTCACCATGTTCCTCATGCTCTTTGTCAACGACATTCCCGGACTGAAAAACGTCCCCCACTGGCTGATGCATGCCAGGATGGACGAAGACATGATGGGATTCTCCGACACCATCTTCCCCGCTTTCCTTTTCTGTATGGGCATGTCCGTATCCTTTGCCATACAAAACCGGTACAAAAAGGGAGACAACACCCTGCAAGTCGTGGCCCATATCTTCTGGCGGACAGTGGCGCTGATTGCCATGGGACTGTTTTCACTGAACAGCGGAGGCATCGAAGGCGGCCTCTCGCACCCATGGTTCTCCATCCTGATGGTCATCGGTTTCTTCCTCACCTGGGGGGTATATCCCAAAGCGGTAGGAACGAAAAAGGTCCTTTTCACCGCAATGAAAACAGCAGGCGTGCTTCTGCTTGCCTTCCTCGTCATCTACAAGGACATGAACGGGAAACCGTTCCAGATAAGCTGGTGGGGCATCCTCGGACTTATCGGCTGGACGTATGCGGTATGTGCAGGCATCTATCTATTCACTCGGGAGAACCTGCGGAAGAATGCCATTGCCTGGTTCGTTGTCGTATTGCTTGCCGTAGTCAGCCATTCCGACTTGATACCGGGAGAGTACGGCAGCCGGATTGTCCTGCTTCCCTTTATCCCGAGCGACTGGACGCTGCATGCCCTTGGTATGTCCGGCGTACTGACCTCCCTGCTCATGCAGCGCTATGCCGACCGGGAACGGCCGGGACGGTTCATCGGCATGCTCTGTGCCCTCGGCATAGGAATGCTTGTCCTTGCCCTCGTCTCACACCCGTTCTGGATTATATCCAAAATACAAGCCACACCGACATGGCTGTTCTACTGCCTCGCCATGTTCTTCCCCTTGTTCGGCTTCTTCTACTGGCTGACGGACGTGAAAGGCAAGACCAACTGGTTCGATATTATCAAACCCGCAGGCACGGCAACGCTGACCTGCTATATTATCCCTTACATCTGGTATGCTGTCCAGCAACTGCTGCATCTGCACTATCCCGAAGCATTGGGAAGCGGTGTACCGGGGCTGCTCAAGTCCCTCGTCTTCTCGCTTGTCATTGTGGGGCTGACCGGCCTGCTGGTGAAAGGCAAGATTAAACTGAAAGTATAATGTTGAAAGTCCAAACACCCAACGGTGACCGCAAGGTGCTGCTGCATTCGTGCTGCGCACCTTGCTCCTCTGCCATCATCGAGTGCATGCTGGAGAACGGCATACGCCCCACCGTATTCTACTGCAATCCCAACATCTATCCGCAGGCGGAATATGAGATAAGGAAAAACGAGGCTATCCGTTTCGTAACCTCCAAAAACATCGATTTCATCGATGCAGACTACGATTATGCACACTGGCTGCACACCATGCAAGGCCTGGAGCACGAACCGGAACGCGGCAGCCGTTGCCTGAAGTGCTTCACCCTGCGCCTGACAGAGACAGCCCGCTACGCCTCCGAACACGGTTTCTCCGTATTCACCACTACCCTCGCCTCTTCGCGCTGGAAAAGCCTGGAACAAATCAATGAAGCCGGACGCCGTGCCGCCGCGCTCTACCCGGGCACCCTCTTCTGGGAACAGAACTGGCGGAAAGGCGGACTTCAGGACCGGCGCAACCAACTGCTGAAAGAGTATGACTTCTACAACCAGCAGTATTGCGGCTGTGAATTCAGCATGCAACGGTTGGAAAAGAACGAAACGATATAAAATCGGCCGGATTATGTACGATATCGTACTAAAACTAGGTACGTTTCCCGTAACTTTGTTTCATGTTAACAATAAGAACTAAAGAAAACATGAAGAAACTGACTTTTACATTATTCATCGCCCTAGCAGTGGCATGCCTCTTTTCAGTTCCCTGCAATGCCAAGGGAAAAGCAAAACACGTAGTTTTCATCGGTCTTGACGGCTGGGGTAGCTACAGTGTTCCCAAAGCAGACATCCCCCACATCAAGCAACTGATGGCAGACGGTTCTTATACATTAGAAAAACGGACTGTACTTCCCTCCTCCAGCGCCGTCAACTGGGCAAGCATGTTTATGGGGGCAGGTCCTGAATTGCACGGATATACGCAATGGGGCTCCAAGACTCCCGAGCTTCCGTCACGCGTACTGAACCAGCACGGCATATTTCCTACCATCTTCCAGCTGCTACGTGATGCCCGGCCGGAAGCGGAAATAGGCTGCCTGTATGAATGGGACGGTATCAAATACCTTGTAGACACTCTTGCCTTAAGCCACTATGCGCAAGCGCCCGACTACAACAAACATCCCGAAGCCTTATGCGGTATGGCAGAAAAGTATATCAAGGAGAAACAACCGACCCTTCTTGCCATTTGCTTTGACAACCCCGACCATGTAGGCCATCAAGCCGGACACAATACTCCTGAATATTACGCCAAACTGAAAGAACTCGACGGTTATGTGAGCCGCATCATCCAGGCCGTTACAGAGGCAGGCATGCTGAAAGAAACAATCTTCGTCGTTACTGCCGACCACGGAGGTATTGAAAAAGGACATGGCGGCAAGACCATGCAGGAAATGCAGACTCCCTTCATCATCTCCGGAAAGAACATTAAGAAAGAAGGCGAATTCCACGAAAGCATGATGCAGTATGACGTTGCCTCCACCATTGCCCACATCTTCGGGCTGAAACAGCCACAAGTATGGATAGGACGTCCTATGTTGCAGGTTTTCAAATAAAAAAAGCGGTCAGCGATAAATGAGCGTCGAAAGATAGTCCTCGGCAAACATCTCGTTCGCCACCTCTAACAGCACTTCCGAAGTGAGCTGTTCAATGCGATGGAACACGGCTTCGGAAGTTTCGCATTTATCATAATGCAGGAAAGTCTTGCCCATGCCCAGCGCATTGTTCTCATTGTTGTCCGAAGCTACACCGATTTGCCCGATAAGCTGCTTCTTGGCGGCCGCAAGCTGCGAGGAAGTCATCCGGGCATCACGCAGGCGTTTCAATTCCTTATATACCAGGCGGGTGCAGTAGTCCAAATCTGCAGGGTCGCAACCGAAGTAGATGCAGAAGGTTCCCGTATCGGTATAGGAGGTCAGGTTGGATTCCACGTTATAGACCAGCCCACGACGTTCACGGAGAGAGACGTTCAAGCGGCTGTTCATGCCCGGGCCACCCAAGACATTGTTCAGCAGGTAAAGTGCGGTGCGCTTGTCATCGTATGCATTATATCCCCGGCTGCCAATCATGACATGTGCCTGGTGAGTATCCTTATGCACTACAAGATGCTCGGGTACATAGAGGGGCGGCAGAGTACGACCATAATGCACCGGTGTTGCCGGTATATCCGCCAGAAGTTTTTTTGCCATAAGCACAACTTTCTTGAAACTCAGATTACCCAGAACAAAGAAAACCATATTGTTGGGATGGTAGAAGCGGGCAGTGAATGCGGCAGCATCCTCACTGCGAAACTGCTTTAACTGCTCGGGATTGCCCAGAATGTTGCGTCCCAAGGGATGCCCCCTGAATATCAAGTCCTCAAAATCATCGAAGATTAGCTCGGAAGGGTTGTCTTCGTAGGATTGTATCTCGTCGATAATCACCTCTGTCTCCTTCTCTATCTCGCGTTGCGGAAAGGTGGAGTGGAATACAATATCCACCAGAAGTTCGAAGGCACGGCCGAAATGCTCGGTCAGGAAAGCAGAGTAAATCACCGTCTCTTCCTTGTTGGTGTAAGCGTTGAGGTCACCGCCCACATTCTCCATGCGGTTCAGGATGTGCCATGCCTTGCGCTTGGCGGTACCTTTGAATATGAGGTGCTCCACAAAATGCGCCATACCCTGCTCGTTTTCAAGCTCGTCGCGCGTACCCGCATCTACGGCAAAACCACAATAAGCCACTTTGGAGGCCGAGGGTTCATGAATGATGCGCAAGCCGTTGGGCAGAGTATATTGATTGAAAGTTGGCAGTAAATTTTCTTTTAACTTCTTCATTCTGACGTTTCAAACTATTTGAGGCGACAAAAATACAATAAAACTTATTGCCGTTTATAGAAAATTGCAGATATTTGCAATTGCTATAATTTTAAGCACATTAATCAAATTAACACATTAAGTATGATTGCATCCATTCAAGAGCTTTTGCAGAAAGAGGCACAGGCCGTACTGAACATTCCAGTGACGGACGCTTATGAAAGAGCTGTAGAACTCATCGTAGAACAAGTGCACCGCAAAAAAGGGAAACTGGTAACTTCGGGTATGGGCAAGGCCGGACAGATAGCCATGAACATCGCCACTACCTTCTGCTCCACCGGTATTCCTTCCGTTTTCCTGCACCCCAGCGAAGCACAGCATGGTGACCTCGGCATCCTTCAGGAGAACGACTTGTTGCTACTTATCTCCAATTCGGGCAAAACTCGCGAAATCGTGGAGCTGACACAGCTGGCACATAACCTGAACCCGGGACTGAAGTTCATCGTCATCACCGGAAACCCCGACAGCCCCCTGGCACACGAATCCAACGTATGCCTCAGCACCGGGAAACCGCAAGAAGTATGTGTACTGGGCATGACACCCACGACTTCGACCACCGCCATGACCGTCATCGGCGACATCCTGGTGGTACAGACCATGAAAGAAACAGGATTCACCATTGAAGACTACTCCAAGCGCCATCACGGTGGTTACCTCGGAGAAAATCAAGATCGCTATGCGTAAAGTAATAGGCATCGGAGAAACCATACTGGACATCATATTCCGTGGCGGACAGCCCACAGCAGCCGTTCCGGGCGGTTCGGTATTCAACGGCATCGTTTCACTGGGACGTATCGGTGTTCCCATCTGCTTTATCAGTGAAACGGGCAACGACCACGTGGGCAATATCATCCTCAACTTCATGCGCGAGAACAATATTCCCACAGACCATGTCAATGTGTTCCCCGACGGGAAGTCCCCCGTATCACTCGCTTTCCTGAACAACCGGAGCGATGCGGAATACATCTTCTACAAAGATTATCCCAAGCAGCGCCTGGACGTGGAATATCCGCAGATTCAGGAAGACGACATCGTAATCATAGGGTCGTACTATGCCCTGAATCCGGTACTGCGCGACAAAGTGGTGGAGCTACTGGAACGCGCACACGACATGCATGCCATTATCTACTACGATCCCAATTTCCGTTCGTCCCATAAAGAGGAGGCCATCAAGCTGGCTCCCACCATCATCGAGAATCTGGAATACGCCAACATTGTACGCGGCTCGCAAGAGGATTTCTTCTATATGTGGGGCCTGCAGGAGGCCGACAAGATATACAAAGACAAAGTAAAGTTCTACTGCCGCAACTTCCTCTGCACAGCCGGCGCGGAGCAGGTTTCATTGCGCACCGGCACGATTTCCAAGGAATATTCCATCCCCCCACTGGAGGCGGTCAGCACCATCGGTGCAGGAGACAACTTCAACGCAGGCATCATCTTCGGGCTGCTGAAACATAATGTACGCTACGAGGACCTCGATACCATGGACGAGGCTACTTGGGACCAAGTTATCCAATACGGCATTGAGTTTGCCGCCGAGGTATGCAAGAGTTTCAACAACTCCGTTTCAAAGGAATTTGCAGAAGCACGAAAATACCAGCCATAGACACCCTTACAAAAGGGTGTTCACCACAGATTACATGGCCTGAAAATCCATGCAATCTGTGGTAGAACAGCTTCCGGATTAACAAAATTCTCCCGCTTTTCCTTTCATTTCTGCTTTTTTTTTGCTTTATTTGTCTATCCTTTATACCTTAAGCATTCGCGCTATGAATACAAAAGGAAGCAGACAGCACTCTCCAACCCCTCCTAAGCAGAAATGGCAAAACATCTGCCTTGCCTTGTGCATTCTTTTAGGAATACTCGCCTCTTGCGAAACAGAAGAATCCTTCTATCAACCCCGATTCCCGGCAAACGATGTCCCGTTGACCCGGCAAGCGTTATTCAAGCCGGAAAACTTCTTTGCCTACACCGACTCTACCCTAAAAGCCGTGATTTCCGCACTACGCAGAGTGGAAGAAGAGCATTTCACCGCTTCTTTCCTGTTGAAATACGGCATTCCTCTCTGGAACTTCACCTATAAATTGACTGGAGAAGAGACCTGTATCTTCGTTCCCCTCTACCGCCTTGACAAGCCACACTGCATCGATGCCATCTGGCTGTTGCACATCAAAGACGGATGGATGAAGTTTTTTCCATTGAAGCGTGATGACGAACTCATAAGAGAAAGCGACCAAGTGTTCATATTCGACTTGTTAAGCTATCTAGTATTTGGCGAAGAGAATGCGCAAGGACTCACATTCAAGCCTCATGCCCAGACCCGTTCGGTAATAACCGTCACCCAATGCTGGGATGTATATACCGGACCTAAAGACCAGCTGGAATACAGCTATACCAACTGCGTTAGTCATTCCTATTGGGTAGATGATGCCCTTATAAATAATAGCAACTGGAACAGTGGAGGAGGAGGAAGTGGCGATGTGTGGATTGGAGGAGGAAGTTCAGGAGGTTCCGGCTCTTCATCGGGCACTCCGGCAGGAAATATATTCAAGAAAGAGGCCGACCAAGACTCGCTTTTATGGGTAATCACCGAAAACATGACAGCCCGAATCATGGAAGACTGTTTGGGAGGAGACCTATACAGCCAACTGAAAGAGAAAGTCAAAAACAACAAAATCAATCTGGAATTCGATTTCGGCAAAGGGTATTCCTACAATTGGGAAGAGCATACCTTGCACATCGGATTGGAAGAATTGGAAGCAAACAACCTTCTGCATGAAATGTTCCATGTTTTCCAAACCACACAAGAGCCTATATCATCGTTCAAAAGTTCTATGATGAACAGAGAGATAGAAGCGCACTATGCGCAATACCTGTTCTTACAAAGGAGCGCGGAGTGGACGGACAAAAAACAAGATAAATATGCAAAAAGCCAACGCCTAAGAGCAACAACTTCATTGACTAAATATGTAAATCAGCAAGGTCATGTTACAACTTCATTCTTGGATATCTTTGAAACCTATATATCTAATAATGTCGTTAATGCTTTCCGTCAGGAAGGATACGACAATTATCCATTTAAAGAGTATTCGGATATCACCAATATTTTTCCCAACATAAAATTAACAACTAAAAATTGTGACGAATGAAAAGACTATTGCTTATTACACTGCTTATAGGATACATCTACCCTTGTGTAGCACAGGACAAACCTATCAGAACAGAAGAATCACTTGAAGGAACAGTCATTTATAAAAAGACCACCACTTTCGAGGTAGATGGTTATACGTACCAATGCGACGTAGATGACGGTAGCCAGTTTGTGACTCTTTATAACAAAGAAAACAAACTGACATACGAAAAGATTGTGTATAAAGACACGGGGAAGACATATATTGGCAGCTGGAGTAGCAATGTAATTGAATATGACAGATTCATGAGTCAGCAAGCAGATTTCATAGTAGACCAAGCATTCACCAAAGCCATGGCAGATGAAATTGGGAAAACGGAACTTATGATAACCATGTTGCTCAGTCCAAATACGGGAGAAGTAATGGAAGTGAATTTCAATTTTTTCACCTTTGAGCCATACGCCAAAGTGCCACTACATGTATATAGGGAAATCGAAGTAAAACTGAAAGAACAAATTCATTTTAAACCCATAGAGGAAGGAAAACAACTCAACTACATTATGCTGGCATGGATGCAAAAGCCCCAAGGGAAACTCCCCCCATTACCTCCTCCCGGTTCGCTAATGTAAGCAACATACAAAATTAACAACTAAAAATTGTGACGAATGAAAAGACTATTGCTTATTACACTGCTTATAGGATACATCTACCCTTGTGTAGCACAGGATAAACCTATCAGAACAGAAGAATCGCTTGAAGGAACAGTCATTTATAAAAAAACCACCACTTTCGAGGTAGATGGTTATACGTATCAATGTGACGTAGATGACGGTAGCCAGTTTGTGACTCTTTATAACAAAGAGAACAAGTTGACATACAAAGATATTGTATATAAAGCCACAGGAAAAATATACATCGGTAGCTGGAATGAAAAAAAAGTAATTGAATACAATAGCTCCATGAGTAAACAAGCAGACTTCATTGTGGACGAAGCTTTTACCAAAGCCATGGCAGATGAACTCGGAAAGCGTGAGTTCACAATAACCATGCTACTCAGTCCGGATACGGGGAAAGTAATGGAAGTGAATTTCAATTTCACGACCTTTAGCCCATACGCCAGAGTACCACTGCATGTATATAGGGAAATCGAAGTAAAACTGAAAGAACAAATACACTTTAAACCCGGAGAAGTGGGAAAACAACTCAATTACATCATGCTGTCATGGAGACAAAAGCCCCAAGGGAAACTCCCCCCATTACCACCTCCCGGTTCGCTGATGTAACATTGTAAACCAACCTGCCTATGCACGAAAGAATCTATAGCAGTTTTTTTAAAGTTCAAAGAAATATAAAAGCTTGGCATTGCTGTTACCTTCTGTGGGTAAATTACATATATTTGTGATTAACGACATCAGAGAGGTTACGAATTATGTATAAGAACTTATTGAACTTGCTTGTTTTGGCAGTGCTGCTCCCTTCCTGCAATGGCACTGCCTCTCACATTTCCGTTGTATGCGAAGAAAACAACGTGGGCAACTGCATTGTAAAATGGGAAATGGCCCCTCTCATCAAAGGAAATGTGAAGGTATATGCTTCGACCAATCCCAACCATATCCCCGAAGATGTTCCCGTTGCCGTCGCCAACATCTCCGACCTGAAGATGACTGTCATCACTACCGACCCTACACAACGATACTACTACACACTTGTATTCGCTGACAAATACCGGGTAAAGATTGCCACCCGCAACATCAACATCCCCGGCATACAGAACTTCCGAGACCTGGGAGGCTATTCCTCCTATCCCACCCAAAAGAAAGTGCATTGGGGCTGTACCGCTCTGCCGAAATAGATAAACTGAAACCGTGTTCGCGCAAAGAGCTCAAGAACATAGGCATAAGGACTATCATCGACCTGCGTTCATCTGTCGAAGCGAATAGACAAAGCCCTTTGCAACAGGCATTCAAAGTGATCCATATCCCCATTCCTACCGGCGACATGGAGTATATCCTGAAAGGTGTACAGGAACAGAAAATCAAGAGCGATACTGTCTACCGAATCGTGGAGCAGATGAACCGCGAGCTCATCAGCAACTACACCAAAGAATACCGCCGGATTTTCGATATTCTGCTGGACAAGAACAATTATCCCGTCGTTATCCATTGCTCGTCGGGCAAAGGGCGCACAGGCATCGTATCGGCACTTGTGCTTGCCTCCCTTGGAGTGGACGAAGACATCATCATGGAAGACTACCGCCTCAGCAACGACTACTTCAACATCCCGGCGGCCTCCCGATACGCCTACCAGCTTCCGGCACGCTCGCAAGAGGCCATCACCACCCTCTTCTCGGCACGCGAGGATTTCCTGAATGCCGCCATCGAAGAAATGGAACGAAGGTATGGAGATACCGACACCTACCTGCAAAGAGGCATCGGTCTGACAAAAGAAGAAAGAAAGAGACTGCAAGACATTCTTTTAACGGATAATTGACAATGGATAATGGATAATGAGTAGCCAATAAAAAAACGATTTTATCATGTAATTGCATAATTATCAACCATCAATTATCAATTATCCATTGAAAAGCACTATCTTTGCGCCCGAAATATAAAGATAAAGATATACAGAAGATTTAATGAAGACATTTGAAGAGCTCGGTGTGTCGCCGGAGATACGCCGCGCCATCGAAGAAATGGGTTACGAGCAGCCCATGCCGGTACAAGAGGAAGTAATTCCCTACCTTTTAGGAGAAAACAATGATGTAGTAGCACTGGCACAAACAGGAACAGGAAAGACCGCAGCGTTCGGCCTGCCGCTCATACAGAAGATTAACGTCAACAACCGAATTCCCCAATCACTTATTCTCTGCCCCACCCGCGAACTTTGTTTGCAGATAGCAGGCGACTTGAACGATTATTCTAAATATACCGATGGCTTGCGAGTGTTGCCCGTATATGGAGGCTCGTCCATCGAAAGCCAGATACGCGCCCTGAAACGGGGGTGTACACATCATCGTAGCCACACCGGGACGACTGCTGGACCTGATGGAACGCAAAACCGTGTCCCTCGCCACCATACAGAACGTGGTTATGGACGAAGCGGACGAAATGCTGAACATGGGATTCACAGACAGCATCAACGCCATTCTCGCCGATGTGCCGCAGGAGCGCAACACCTTGCTGTTCTCCGCTACCATGAGCCCGGAAATCGCACGCATCTCCAAGAAGTACCTGCGCGATGCCAAGGAAATCACCATCGGACGCAAAAATGAAAGCACCAGCAACGTGAAACACGTAGCCTTCTGTGTACATGCCAAAGACAAGTATGCTGCCCTGAAACGTATTGTGGACTACTATCCGCAGATATACGGCATCATCTTCTGCCGTACCCGCAAAGAAACGCAGGAAATAGCTGACAAGTTGATGCAGGAAGGCTATAATGCCGACTCGCTGCACGGCGAACTGAGTCAGGCGCAGCGTGACGCCGTGATGCAGAAGTTCCGCATCCGCAACCTACAACTGCTGGTTGCCACGGACGTTGCCGCACGCGGCCTCGATGTGGACGACCTGACACACGTCATCAACTACGGATTGCCCGATGACACCGAGAGTTATACCCACCGCAGCGGCCGTACGGGACGTGCCGGCAAAACCGGGACTTCCATCGCCATCATCAACCTGCGAGAGAAAGGCAAAATGCGCGAGATTGAGCGCATCATCGGCAAGAAATTCATTGCAGGCGAAATGCCCACCGGCAAACAGATATGCGAAAAGCAACTGCTCAAAGTGATAGACGATCTTGAAAAGGTGAAAGTGAACGAGGAGGAAATCCGACTTTATGACCGACATCTACCGCAAGCTGGACTGGCTGAGCAAAGAGGACCTGATTAAACGCATGGTTTCGCATGAATTCAACCGTTTCCTGGATTACTATCGCGGCCGTGACGAGATAGAGACAGCAACCGGTAGTGAGCGTGGTGCAAGAAGTGGCGAGAGGGGCGACCGCAACGACCGTAGAAGCAGCCGCAAAGCAGAACCCGGCTTTACCCGCTTGTTCATCAACCTGGGTAAAATGGACAACTTCTTCCCCAACGAATTAATCAGCCTGCTGAACAACAATACACGTGGACGTGTAGAGCTGGGACGAATTGACCTGATGCAGAAGTTCTCCTTCTTCGAAGTGGAGGAAAAGGAAGCCACCAATGTAGTGAAGGCCCTGAACCGCGCCAGCTGGAACGGCCGTAAAGTATCCGTAGAGGTTGCTGGAGACGAGGGTAAGGAGGCTCCGAGGGGCAAACGTCCGGGTACAGCCGGAAGCCATGGGAAAAAAGAGTTTGACAGCAAGAAGCGCAGTTACAAGGAAGACGGCAAACGGAACGATGCCACCGGCAAACGCAGCGAAAAGGCCGAAAGTCCTGCAAACGACAAGAAGAAAGGCAAGCCCAGCCGCGAAGAGCGGGGTTACACCAAAGCCCGTGGCAAAAAGGATGACTGGAAACAGTTCTTCCAGGGCAACAATGACTTTAAGGATGCAGAGCCCGACTTCAGTGAAGAAGGGTGGGCAAGACGGACACCGAAGAAGAAGTGATATAAACTATAGAAAGATAATAGGGTGATAAAACCGGCAGCATCCGCTACTGTTTTATCACCCTATCCTTTTTCACGACTCTTTATCCTTTATTTCGTGCAGCTTTTCGTACTGAATGCAACGAGCATCCAAACCATTTTCTCCTGCTCTTTCAGGTAGCCGGTCATCAAATCTGCCGTCACGTCATCGCCGGCTTCATTTGCCAGTTCAATTACCTTTCTCTCTTCACCAATCAGGTAGCCGTAAGTCTCGAGGATATGGTCCACAGCCTCACTGCCGCAAGAGATGTCGGACACTTCCTTCACGTTGGCAACCTTCAGGTATTCACTGAACTTATTCTCGGGCACGCCACCCAGCATCAAGATGCGCTCTGCAATCTCGTCAATCTTCTCGGCGGTATCGTCATACATACTCTCGAACTTCTCGTGCAGCACAAAGAAGCCGTGTCCCTTGATGTTCCAGTGCATACCGCGCAGATTGGTGTAATGTACCTGGAAGTCGGCCAATAATTGGTGCAATGCTGATGTTACGCCAGCCACTTTCTTTTCATTCAAATGCAAGTAATCTAAAGTTTTCATAATTCTATTGTTTTAAATATTTATACTATTTTTCTTTTGGATATTGCAAAGATAAGGGGGAAATCAAGGCTTGTCAAACAGATAATTTCTATCTTTGCATAGACGAACTCTATACATAACCTTCAAATGCCTTGTTCATCATGACTTTACAACAATTGGAATACATCCTTGCCGTCAACCAGTTCCGCCACTTTGCCAAAGCAGCCGAATATTGCCGCGTGACACAGCCCACCCTCAGTGCCATGATTCAGAAACTGGAAGAGGAACTGGACACCCGGATTTTTGACCGCAGCCAGCAGCCGGTATGCCCCACTCCCGTCGGTATCCACATCATAGAACAAGCACAGAATATATTGGTTCAAGCCAACCGTATAAAGAATATTATAGAAGAAGAAAAACACTCACTGACCGGCATCTTCAAGCTGGGCATACTTCCCACCGTAGCTCCTTACCTCCTGCCCCGTTTCTTTCCGCAGCTGATGAAGAAATACCCCGACCTCGACATCCGGGTAGTCGAAATGAAAACAAACGACATCAAGAAAGCCCTGCAGACGGGAGAAATAGATGCAGGTATCGTAGCGAGTCTGGCAGGTATGGAAGAGTTGCAGCAGACGCCGTTGTTCTATGAACAGTTCTTTGCCTACGTGTCGCGCGAAGACGCCCTCTTCAACAACGAGGTAATCCGTACTTCCGACCTGAACGGCGAACAGCTTTGGCTGCTCGACGAGGGCCATTGCTTCCGCGACCAGCTGGTGCGCTTCTGCCAGATGAAGTCGGCACGTGCCAGCCAGCTTGCCTATCACTTGGGCAGCATGGAGACCTTTATGCGCATGGTAGAAAGCGGCAAAGGCGTGACCTTCATCCCCGAACTGGCCGTTCTGCAACTGGGCGATGCCCAGAAAGAGCTGGTACGTTCCTTCGCCATCCCCTGCCCCACCCGCCAGGTCGTGCTGCTGACCAATAAGAACTTTATCCGCCACACGCTGCTCGAAGTGCTGGTTAAGGAGATAAAACTTTCCGTACCCAAGGAAATGCTCTCACTGAAAGCAACCCAAGCAGTCGTATAGATTTCATCTATCGCTCCATAAAATCTTTCAATCGGATTTTTTGTTCTATCGGGGAAAAATGCTATATTTTTGCAAACAGAAAAAGCGAAGGTCGGTTGCACCTCAGCATCATCAAGCAAACTGGCTTCTACATTCTGTCTGCACAATCTTCGCATTGGTAAAACAAAAAACTAAACCTATTAAAAGAGAAAAATTATGGAACCGATCATCAACTCACAACTCCCTGAATTCAAGGTTCAGGCTTTCCAAAACGGAAGTTTCAAAACAGTATCCCACGAAGACGTAAAAGGTAAATGGGCCATTTTCTTCTTCTATCCGGCAGACTTTACCTTCGTATGCCCTACCGAGCTGGTAGACATCGCAGAGAAATATGACCAATTCCAAGCAATGGGCGTAGAAGTATATTCTGTAAGCACAGACTCGCACTTTGTGCACAAGGCATGGCACGATGCTTCCGAAAGCATCCGCAAGATTAAGTACCCCATGCTTGCCGACCCCACAGGCGTACTGAGCCGCGCATTCGGCGTGATGATTGAAGAGGAAGGCATGGCATATCGCGGCACATTCCTCGTAAATCCCGAGGGTAAAATCAAGATTGCCGAGATACAGGACAACAACATCGGACGCAATGCCGACGAGCTGCTGCGCAAGGTAGAAGCTGCACAGTTTGTTGCCACACACGATGGAGAAGTCTGCCCTGCCAAGTGGAAGAAAGGAGCGGAAACTTTGAAGCCGAGCATCGACCTTGTAGGAAAGATTTGATAAGTAATAGGAGGAGCGGGCGCTTTCACCATAGAAAGACGTCCGCTTTCCTTTAAGACGTCCGCAGTACTTGTACAGAAGTACTGTAGTACTTTCAAAGGAGTACCGCAGTACTTTCGAAGGAGTATTGGAGTACTTCCTCACAAGTTCTGCAGCTACTCTATATCAAACATATTAAAAGACTATTTTCTCACCCCAAACACCCTATTAATCATGTTAGAAACAACTATATTAGACCAGGTGCGGAGCGTATTCCAGCATTTGGAAGCCCGCTACGTCTTTCACATCACCTATCATCCGGGTCACGAGCAGGCACAAGAGCTTATCGGATTCTTGAAGGATGTGGCAAGCTGTTCCGACAAGCTCTCCTGCCGGATGAGTGAGATAGAGAACCCCGTGTTGGAGTTCACATTGCTGAAAGACGATGTGGAAACCGGCATCAAGTTCCGCGGCATCCCCGGCGGACACGAGTTCACTTCCCTCCTGCTTGCCGTGCTGAATGCCGATGGAAAGGGGAAAAATCTGCCGGACGAAGCAATTCGTCGCCGCATCCGGGCGTTGCAAGGCGACATCAGCCTGCAAACGTATGTATCGCTTACTTGCACCAACTGTCCGGATGTGGTGCAGGCACTGAACATCATCGCATTGCTGAATCCGCACGTCACCCACGAGATGGTGGACGGGGCGCTTAATCAAGAGGAAGTGGATGCGCTGAAGATACAAGCCGTGCCGTCAGTCTACGCTAATGGCAAGCTGCTTCACGTAGGTCGCGGTTCTTTAGGAGAGCTTTTGCAGAAGCTGGAAGAAGCCTTCGGCAGTGCTCCGCAAGAGGACGAAGCACCGATAGAGAGAGATTTCGACGTGCTGGTATTGGGCGGTGGACCAGCCGGAGCTTCCGCAGCCATCTACTCTGCACGCAAGGGCCTACGGGTGGCGATTGTTGCCGAGCGCATAGGCGGACAGGTAAAGGAGACGGTAGGCATAGAAAACCTTATCTCCGTGCCGCAGACTACTGGTGCAGAACTTGCCAACGCACTCCGCACACATATAGAGCACTATCCGATAGAGATTTTCGAGGAGCGTAAGATAGAGAAAGTAAAGTTGCAGGGAACGGAAAAAAGTGTCTCCACCGTAGGCGGCGAGGTGTTCCATGCACCGGCGGTAATCATTGCCACAGGGGCAAGCTGGCGCAAACTGAATGTGGAGGGCGAAGCGGAATACATAGGACGCGGCGTGGCATTCTGTCCGCATTGCGACGGTCCGTTCTATCAAGGCAAGCATGTGGCGGTTATCGGTGGAGGTAACTCGGGGATTGAAGCTGCCATCGACCTGGCAGGCATCTGCCGGAAGGTAACGGTATTCGAATTTGCCGATACACTGAAAGCCGACCAAGTGCTGCAAGAGAAAGCCCGGAGCCTGCCGAATGTGGAAATCTTCACCTCGTCACAGACCGTAAAAGTCGATGGAAACGGGGAAAAAGTAACTTCTATCCGCATCAAGGACCGCCTTACCGGCGAGGAACGCGACTTCCCGTTAGACGGCATCTTCGTGCAAATCGGTTTGGCAGCCAACAGCGCTCCTTTCCGCAACAAGCTGGAAACGACTCCGACCGGGGAGATTAAGATTGACGCTTTCTGCCGTACCACACTTCCGGGGGTATATGCGGCAGGGGATGTATCGAATGTTCCCTACAAGCAGATAGTCATTGCCATGGGCGAAGGGGCAAAGGCAGCACTCTCGGCATTCGATGACCGTATCCGTGGAGTGATTTAGAAAATATCACCCATAAAAGTATAGGCAGGGGGCACACGTTAAGGATTGGCAAGCTTCAGTTCCTGAATCAGATTTCCTGCCTTCCCATACTTCTCAATCATAAACAGTATGTAGCGTACATCTACCCCGATGGTGCGCTGCATCTTCGGCTCATAAAGGATGTCGCTGCTCATGGCTTCCCAGTTCCCATCGAAGGCAAGCCCCAGAAGTTCTCCTTTGGCATTGAACATGGCACTGCCGGAATTGCCTCCCGTAATGTCATTATTGGAGATAAAGCAGACATTCATTTCTCCCTTCTCATCGGCATATCTACCGAAATCACCGGAGGAAAGAAGGGATAGCAACTCAGGCTGCACTTCAAAATCCACATCGCCTGCATGGGCTCTGACTTTCTCCAGAATACCTTTCGCGGTGGTATAATAATCATATTCCGCTCCGTCGAAGGGGGCATAACCGCAGACAGTGCCAAAACTCAAACGCATGGTGGAGTTGGCGTCGGGATAGAAGTTACGGGATGCGTACATACGTCGCACGGCAGAGTTGAACAAACGTTCATTCCGCTCGATCTCACCGGAAGCCTGCTGTACCTGCATATTCATCTCGAATAGCTTCGTGATGAGGTCGATGCCCAAGTTGATGGCAGGGTCATTATATATCTGATAGGTGGTGTCCTGCTCCAGAAAACGCTTCAATCCACGGGGGGTGGTCAGCTCCGAGCGGGCATAAAGACTATCCACATAGGTACGCTCGTTACCTCCGTATTCTGTCGCAATCGTCTGGTAGAGCTCGGGCAGATAGGTGGAATCCACTTGGGAGCGGTATTCTTTCAACAGTGCTGTAAACACTTCCTTGTCAATGCCCAAGTCCAGATTGGCATATTTCTCAACGATAGCTTTCAGATTGGCAACCACCGTTTTCTCTTCCCCCTCAAAGTCGAAGTTGAGGATGGACAAAGCAAGCTGCACCAGTTCCGGACCGTTCAGGAAAGATTCGGCAAAGTAAGCTCTGGCACGATAAGCATCACGGCGGCTCTTGTAGTTCAACTCCAGGTCGGAAAAAAGATGCAGCAGATGTTCCCGCTCCTCCGGTGTCTGCTGTATCCAGCGACGGAGTTCGGTCTCCATGGCACGCTTCTTGTCCAGCACATGCAGTTTCTTGATGGTGCGGTTCACTCCTATGCTGTTCTTCCAATAATTGGAACTTTCGTCGTATTTGGAAGCGTACTTGATGCGGATGCTGTCACGGCTATCCATTTCACGCTTCCAGATGGCCTGCTTCACACCACGGACATCTATCTGAGCCTGGTTGGTGGTGGTCATCATCTCTTCGATGCCAAAAGAGGAAAGATAGCGTTCCGTACTGCCCGGATAGCCCATCGTCATACAGAAGGAACCCTCACGATAGCCGTCCAGGGATATCGGAGCCACGTATTCGGGATGGTAGGGAACATTGTCGGGAGAATAGTCGGCAGGACGGTTGTCTTTGCCGGCATAGATACGGAATACGGCGAAGTCGCCCGTATGGCGTGGCCATACCCAGTTGTCAGTGTCCCAGCCGAACTTGCCCACTGAAGAAGGGGGTGCAAATACCAGACGCACATCATTGTAGTCGCGATAAACGGAAAGCCAGAATTCATTGCCTCCATAGTAAGCATCCACAATGCCTATCAGCGTGGAGTCTTTACGAGAAACCTCTTCGCCAATGACCAGCATCACCGAATCTACTACACTTGTACGCTCAGATTCGTTCATATCCGGTTTTACTGCTCCAAGTACCCGACGGGTCACGTCTTGCTGGTGCAAGAGGAAGCGGACGTAAAGTTCCGGATTAGGCAGTTCTTCACTAAGATTACGTGCCACAAAGCCGTCTTTCAGATAGTCGTGCTCCACAGACGAGTGTTGCTGTATGCTGCTGAAGCCGCAGTGATGATTGGTAAACACCAGCCCGTCCCCGGACACCACCACTCCGGAACAAAAGCCTCCGAAGCTGACTACCGCATCCTTCAGCGACGGGCGTTTCGTATTGTATAGCTTGTTGACAGACATCTGCAAGCCCAACTCTTTCATGGTCTGGCGTGTCTGCTTGTTCAGATTTCCCAGCATCCACATCCCTTCATCCGCTTGTCCCGGCAGAGAAAAAAGGAAGCAGACAGCTATCAGTATAAATCTTATTTTCATTCCGTCAATTCTTGTATTATTCAGTAATCAGCCTCAATTGCTTGGCACCCGTACGCGCCTTGAGCCACTCCGCAATCTTTTCCTTCTCGTGCGCACCCGGATGCTTGCCGAATTTCAAGACGGCAAGGGTCACAGTATCCACCCGTACAGAATCTACCGCCAGTTCAATCGCATGAGATATTGATACGGTCTTTACCGACGGGTAGAGCACTTTCAGTTCTGGGATAATCTTCTTGCCCAATTCATCGAAGGTTTTGTATCTTTCCAAATTCTGCTCCAGTGTGGCAATCTTCTGTTTCTGTTCCACCAGACGCTGCTCACTGTTCTTGTAGAAGTCTTCCATCACCATGGCACGGATGGAAGAAATATCCACCGCTTCATTGTTCATACCTTGGAGGACTATCAGCTTGGTATTGTCCAGCTTATAGTCTTTCATCTTGCTGCGGGCAATGGCGATGGAAGCTTCGGGCACTTCCTGCCCAATCAGCACGACACGTATTTCGTGGCCCTTGCCCTCGTGATGGATTTTCTTGTCCAGCACCTGCGTATTCTCAAAGGAGAGCTGCTCGTTGACAAAACGGTTGGCAGCACTCTCAAAGAAGGTATCCTGGACGATACCTACCGTCAGATAGACAGCGGGACACATGGTCAGGATAGCAATCAGGACGATATATTTACGTACTTTCTTCTCCCGGTTCTTATCCACAAACTCCTTGCGCTGGAAGTGCATCACGCGCACGCCCAGGAAAGTGGCAAGACTGATAAACACGGAATTGATGAAATAAAGATAGAATGCACCGAGGAAATAAATCAAGTTACCCGTTGCCAGCCCGTAGCCTGCCGTACAGAGAGGCGGCATCAAAGCCGTGGCAATGGCAACACCCGGAATCACATTTCCTTTCTCTTTGGTAGAGAGCGCCGTCACACCTGCCAAGCCACCCATCAAGGCGATGAATACGTCATAAATGGTGGGTGACGTACGTGCCAGCAATTCCGACTGCCCCTCGGCAACGGGACTCACCAGAAAGAAAATGGTAGCAGTGGTCACACTGAACAAGGTAGTTATCAAGAAGCTCTTCAAAGACCGCTTCATCAATTCAAAATCATTCAACCCCACAGAAAGCCCCACGCCCATGATAGGCCCCATCAGCGGCGAGATGAGCATGGCACCGATAATCACGGCTGTGGAGTTTACATTCAATCCCAACGAGGCCATGAATATGGCGAATATCAGAATCCAAAGATTGGCTCCTTTGAATTCCACTCCCTTACGGATGGAATCTACAGTTTCCAGTTCATTGTCCTTGTCTTTGCGCAAATCAAGATAGTCTTTCAGAAAAGTCTTGATAGCGAAGGTATTTCTGTTGTCAGAATCCATGATATTTACAATTTGACGATTTACTATTCAGTAGTTTATTTCTTTATCAACCAGCTGATGACGGGTATGCTGCCGAGAGGCATATCACGCCGCACGATATAGGCCACAAAGACCAGCAACAAAACGGTACGGTACACCATACGCAGGTAGATATTTTCTATCGGGACATATTCGGCAGCCAGATAGAGTACTGCCGCAAGCAGCACATAACTACCGATAGCCTTCAGGTCATACTGAATGGGATACTTCTTCTGCCCTACGAAATAGGACAGAAGCATGGCGATACCATAGCCACAGAATCCTGCCCAGGCACAAGCCATATAACTGTATCGGGGAATCAGAAGTATGTTCATCACTACCAGCACCGCGCAACCTATCAGGGAGAAGTAGGCTCCCCAACGCGTTTCGTCAATCAGCTTGTACCAGAAGGAAAGATTGAAATAGATACCCATAAAGATTTCGGCAGCCATCACGATAGGCACTACCCGCAATCCCGACCAGTAATCAGGGCCGATGATATAGCGCAGAATATCCAGATAGAACATGACAGCCAGGAATGCCAGCAGTGTAAAGATGATGAAAAACTTCATGGCCTGCGCATATACCTGCTTATTGTCTTTGTCCCGGCTCTTTCCGAAGACAAAAGGCTCGTATGCATAGCGAAAAGCTTGTGTAAGCATCGCCATCACCATGGCAATCTTGCTGGCAGCCCCATAAATGCCCAACTGTACGGAAGCTTCCGCCTCACCCGGATAGACAAAAGGAAAAATAATCTTATCGGCCACCTGATTCAAGATACCCGCCAAGCCAAGTACCAGTAACGGCAGACTGTAAGCAAGCATCCGCTTCAACAGTTTTTTATCCAGCACATAAGCAAACCCGCGTAACTCCGGAATCATGCAAAGCATAATGGTAGAGGTGCATATCAGATTGAAAAGGAAGGCATAGCCCACGTCATCCCCTTTCATTCCCACATAATAGAGCAGATTCAGTGCTATATTCAAGAAGATGAACAGCAGTTTGAGTGCCGCAAACTTAATGGGACGCTTCTTGTAGCGCAAATAAGCGAAAGGAATGCTTTGAATAGCATCCATCGCCACCACAATCATCATCATGCCCACGTACCAGGGATGCTCACTGTACTCCAGCCATCCGGCAATAGGGTCGAGAAACAGCAGCCCCAATGCAAGGAAAGTAAGCGCCCCCATACTCACACTGAGTAATGTCGTGGAGTACACACGCATCGGGTCATCCTCCCCTTTATTGGCAAAGCGGAAGAAACCGGTTTCCATGCCGCACGTCAATAATACCAGCATGAGGGCCACCCACGCATATACATTCGTCACTACGCCATAGCCGCCACTCTGTGCGGACATCGCCATGGTATATACGGGCACCAGCAGGTAATTGAGGAAACGCCCCACAATACTGCTCAGCCCATAAATGGCAGTTTCTTTTGCCAATGATTTTAATCCGGCCACTTCTTTTTAATGATTAATGGTTAGTGATTAATGATTAATGAATCACTCGTCGCCAAACAAGGTACGCTGGCTACTATAGAGGCTTCGCCCCAGATGCTTGTAGGCAAGCTCCGTCACTTCACGCCCACGGGGGGTACGTTTCAGGAAACCCTCTTTTATCAAGAACGGTTCATAGACTTCCTCTATCGTGCCGGCATCTTCGCCCAAAGCGGTGGCAATGGTGGTCAGTCCCACCGGGCCGCCTTTGAACTTGTCAATGATGGTGCAGAGTATCTTATTATCTATCTCATCCAGACCGTATTTGTCGATATTCAGGGCTTCGAGGGCAAACTGTGCGATTTCCGTATCGATACTTCCCGAACCTTTCACTTGGGCAAAATCGCGTACACGCCGCAGCAATGCATTGGCAATACGCGGTGTGCCACGGCTGCGGCTCGCAATCTCGGCGGCAGCCCTTACGGAGCAAGGCACATCGAGGATGCCGGACGAACGACGGATAATGCCGCTCAACACATCATCATCGTAATATTCCAGATGCAGGTTGATACCGAAACGGGCACGCAACGGAGCTGTCAACAGACCGCTACGCGTGGTAGCTCCCACCAGCGTGAAAGGATTCAAATCAATCTGTATGCTTCGGGCAGAAGGGCCTTTGTCTATCATGATGTCTATGCGGTAGTCCTCCATGGCTGAGTACAGATATTCCTCCACTACGGGGCTCAACCGGTGTATTTCGTCGATGAAAAGTACATCATTGGGCTCCAGGCTGGTAAGCACTCCCGCCAAATCCCCCGGCTTGTCGAGTACCGGACCGGAAGTTATCTTGAAGCCTACCCCCAGTTCGTTGGCTATGATATTGCTGAGTGTTGTTTTTCCCAATCCGGGAGGGCCGTGAAGCAACACATGGTCCAGCGCCTCGCCACGCAGGCGGGCAGCTTTCACAAATATGCGCAGATTGTCCACCACCTTGTCCTGCCCGCTGAAATCCTCAAAATTCAACGGACGGAGAGCGTTCTCGAAATCACGTTCTCGGCTGGTGACGGGCTGCTGGTTGCGTATATCAAAATCTTCTTGTTCCATACTATCTATCATGTTCCAAACACTGCTTTATTTCCTATTGATTTTTCCACATTACCGTAACAATCCCAACTGTCTGTAGGCTTCTCTGACCTCATCCACAAATTGCCTATATGAAGGAAGCAGATGCAACTTTTCCAATTCCAACCTCGCACCAATGGAAGCATATAGTTCACTAATATCCAAATCCTTCCTATGCCTACGTGTCGTAGTCCGATTAGATTTACCTATGGCTTGTATAATGGTAGCCTTAGGATCAAGATAAAGTTCCGGCATACGATTTATACCCAATTCTTCATCCGACATCCTTGTACCCATTTCCTCTTTTAATAGTTCTTTGTCAGCAAGCATCCATGCTTCTACCATCCTCACTGGAACAATAGGAATCAGACTCTTGCAAATCTCCCCTTTCTTATCAGACAAGAACTCTTTGGCCGGATTTATCTTTTCAGCATAGGCTCTTTTAGTATCCTTACTATCAGCATCTGTATGGACACAAAGTATATCCATACCCATCTCTTCCATTCCTCGACGTGAAGCTTTCTCTACATATTCATTAAAACTAAGTCGCACTTTTTCCACAGTCAAGCATTTCACGTATGGTTCTAAATCATTCTCGCATTCAAAAGCCACATCAATAAAAGTCCTTTCCACCACACTCTGCAAGAAACGTACATCCGTAGGGCCTTCCGTGATTAATCCAATAAATAATTGTCTAGCCATATTACCACTCCTTTAGGGTATTTTCTAAGTACTCCTTAATCATTTGCAAAGAAAGCTTTCGTTCTTGCTCAGAGAAATTGATAGTCAATTGCCCTTCTTTAGGAACTTGTATAATTTTCGAAACATCGAGTTTCACCTTATTGCCCGATGGCAAAGAAAGCACTCTTGATTTCATCTCCGCAAAATGGATGGAAACATTCAAATCATCTTCCCATTTCTGAATTTCACCTACAAAAACGGTAGAATGCGTATTCACAATCACTTGTCTTAAAGGTAGATCATGGTCTTCAAAGTTAGTGGTCAAATCCTTCAATAATTTCGCCATTGATTTTATCCTAAATGGGTGAATGCCATTCTCCGGTTCTTCAAAACAAAGCAAACCGGAGTATTTCATATCGTGTTGCAGGATGCAAAGCGTAAGCAATCGCAACGTACCCTCGGACAACACGCGGGAAGAGTATTTCTTTCCGTCCACATTCTTCAGATAAATGATATACTGCTTGTTTTCTGTATCATCTTCTACAAAGACCTGGGTATAGTTGGGAATAAAACTATTTAATTCACGAGATATCTCTACCAATGAATATTTATCTTCCTGCTGAATCCTAAATAATGCTGCAGCCAGGTTTTTCCCAGAAACACCAATGACATCTTCTCCCGTCCTCTTACTTGTGGGTTGACGTAAATCCTCCGGGTTCAACTGTAAGAAACGCCAACTGATCATTTCCTGCTTCACGGCCAGAATATGGCGGAAATCAACAGAATCAATGCTGCTCAATACCGTACGCGTAGCATTTCTCAGGGGAAAACTTCGCTTGTTACCTCCACCACCATCTTGAGGAACAAATACCGTAGGCAATTCATTTTGCTCTTGTGTATAGATATAAGGTTGACCACGTTTCCCTGTAATTACTTTAGGTCTCCAAAATTCTATTTGTTCTTTAGGCAAAAGTTTTATCCATTTGTCTTCTTGATGTTTCAATGTAGCCAAATGTTCATAAACAACTTCTAAATCATCAATACCACTGGAGTTTACAAAGCGATGTATTTTTAGTTCATAACGCAACCTCGTATATTTCAATCTTGCAGTAGCTCCCCAAGCATCAGTCACTTCACGATTTACCAGCACTTCCACACAAAACTCCATTTCATCGGCATAAGCATGTTCATCATACTGAGTGAATAGTTCAAACAAATCACCTCTTTGCCCTTCTCTGAATGCTGTATGTATTTTGTCCACTTCAGCCAAGCGTGACAACAGATTCAATGCATCAAACAAGTTACTCTTCCCAGCAGCATTTGTTCCTGCAACAATGGTCAAAGGGGTAAACTCCATTTCAAAATTATGAAATGACTTAAAACCATTTATTTTAAGATAAGTAATCATAGGGATATTCCTTTTGTTTCCTGCAAAATAACGAATTTATTTTGAGATAGCACTCATCCCCTTTCTTTTTTCACATAAGTAAAAGGCGTATGACATACCTGGTACGCTCCATACAACGGAATATTATGCTGCCCGGAGGCAAATTACAGAAAAAACGATAGAAGTAGCAAGATATATACTTGAAATATATTTGCAGGCTCACACTTTCTTCCTACATTTGTGCAGAATAACCAGCCATTTACTGACAGCAAGCCGAATCTCCCCCCTGCTGAAAGCACAATGCATAGAACACGCTACTTATGAAAGAAGAAATATCCTTTACCCAAGTCCCCTTCGACTACCCCTTATGCCTCAACGGGCAATGCCCCAAGGCTGCCACCTGCCTCCGCCAGCTCGCCATGCAGAGCATGCCTACCGAAAAGGATTACTGGAAAATCATCAGCCCCAAACGCCTTGCCACCGTCAAAGGGGAATGCCCCTTCTACCGCTCCAGTCAGAAGGCGCGTTACGCCAAAGGCTTCATGAACATGCTGAACAGCCTACCCTACAACAAGCGGGGAATCGCCATCGCCAACCTGATAGCCGGCTTCGGCCAACGCACCTACTACCGCGCCCGCAAAGGCGAACGCCTGCTGCTCCCCGAAGAGCAACAATCCGTACTGAACGTCTTCAGACATCTGGATGCCGGCATGGCTACAGAATTTGATAGTTACGCAGAAGGCTACCTTTGGTAACGCACTGACCATCAGAGACTAATTTTGCCAACTCTTTGCCTCACCTTTGGCAAAACTTTGCCATGCCTATGGCAAAAGTTTGCCAACGCGGTGGCAAAGTCTTGCCAATAAGGTGGCAAAAACTTGTCAACTTGTTGGCAAGAAGAGCAAAATACAGTTTAACGATTTTCATTCCCCATCAGCGCTTCATAAACTCCTTGCGCTCCTCCTCCGGAAACTTCTCTATGGCATAGCGCAACATCGTTCGCGGCATCGTCCTGCAATACTTCTCCAAGAATTGTACCAGCAAGTCCTTGTCCCGCTTACCCATCTCCCGGAGCATCCATCCTACCGCCTTTTGCATCAAGTCATGCTTATGATGGAGCAGCCGTTCCGAAAGGGCTAATATATCGATGAAATCACCATTTTTGATAAGAGTATAGGTAGATACCACAGCAATGCGCTGGTCCCAAAGCAGCGGACTATCCGCCAGCCGGTAGAGGTCTTTACGAAGTTTGTCTTTCAAATATTCGCCCACAATGCCGGGGGCAGACAAATCGACCAAATCCCAATTATTGATACGGCCCGTTTGCGAAAGGTAAAAGTCATAAATCTCCTTTTTCCCCTTTTCATCGCTCTTGAATCGCTCCACCAACATCAGCAAGGCACAAAGGCGACACTCGTGCCATTCACTCTGAAGCAAGGTTGCCATTACCTCAAAAGGTTCGTGCTTGTGCTGCTTTGCCACCTGCCGGGTGTTGGGTACCACCACTCCCAGAAACTTATCCCCCTCGCCATACTGCCCCTTTCCGGTCTTGAAGAAACGGGGAAGATACTCCCTTTTCACCGGGTCGATATACGCCTCCAATTCCTGCTGAATCTGTACCGAGATGCACGCCACTTCTTCTGCCGAAAGCACACGTTCGCACAAGACGGTTTCCACTGCTTCATTCTTCTTTTTCATCCTTCTCTCATTTGATTTACACGGATTTGAATTCATCCACCAACGGACAAAAATACGACATTTATATCGGAACTATGGAAAGTTATCTTTAATTTTGCAACCGGTATGTCCAATCCTTAAAACCGTACGACATGTATAAAGCTGTTTTGGGAGCAATCTGCTGCCTTTCTTTCGCACTATCCTTACATGCACAATCTCCACAAGAAAAGGGGTTGCAAAGCATCAGCCGCACTTCAGCCAAGGCTATTGTCGGCTTTCTGGCCGATGATGAGCTGCAAGGACGCGAAGCAGGCATGCACGGTTCACGACTGGCTGCCCGCTATCTGGCATCCTGCCTGAAAGAAGCCGGCATTGCCCCGCTGGAAAAGGACAATTATTACCAGCCCTTCGAGGCTTACAACAAGGAACGCCAACAACGGGGACGGTGGCAAGTGCATCCCGACTCCATCGCCATCCTTAAACAAGGCGTCCACCGCATCCTGCAGATGAGTAATGTATTGGGAACCATCCCGGGAGAACGACCGGATGAATATGTCATCGTAGGTGCCCACTTCGACCATCTGGGTGTGGACGAGACGCTGGCAAACGACCGGATATACAACGGTGCAGACGACAATGCCTCCGGTGTCTCTGCCGTCCTGCAGATAGCCCGTGCATTTCTTGCCACCGGACAGAAGCCTCTGCGCACGGTCATCTTTGCCTTTTGGGATGGGGAAGAAAAGGGATTGCTCGGCTCAAAATACTTTGTACAAAGCTGTCCTTTCATCAGCCAGGTGAAAGGTTATCTCAATTTCGACATGATAGGCCGTAACAATAAGCCCGAGCAGCCTCAACACGTTGTCTACTTCTACACCGCCGCCCACCCCGTATTCGGCGACTGGCTGAAGCAGGACATTGCACGCTACAGCTTGCGCCTGCAACCGGACTACCGCGCCTGGGACCGCCCCACGGGAGGAAGTGACAATGCTTCTTTTGCCCTGTGCAACATCCCCATCATCTGGTACCACACAGACGGACATCCCGATTATCACCAGCCTTCGGACCACACCGACCGGCTGAACTGGGAAAAAATGATAGAAATAACCAAAGCAGCTTTCCTCAACGCCTGGAATCTTGCCAACGAAAACAAATATTAATCCACTAGAAACAAAGTAACGATACATGGTTTTAAATTACATCTGGGTAGCTTTCTTCGTCATCGCATTCATCGTAGCCCTCTGCAAACTCATTTTTATGGGTGATGTGGAGATATTCACAGAACTCGTCAACTCCACCTTCTCCTCTTCCAAAACAGCTTTTGAAATATCCCTGGGACTGACAGGAATACTCGCCCTCTGGCTCGGCGTGATGAAAATAGGCGAAAACAGCGGCATGATCAATGCCCTCTCCCGTTGGCTGAGTCCGGTATTCTGCCGTCTCTTTCCCGAAATACCGAAAGGACATCCTGCCATGGGCTCCATATTCATGAATCTCTCTGCCAACATGCTGGGGCTGGACAATGCCGCTACCCCAATGGGACTGAAAGCCATGAAGGAACTTCAGGAACTAAACCCGAAAAAGGATACTGCCACCAATCCGATGGTAATGTTCCTTGTCCTCAACACCTCGGGACTGATACTTATCCCCGTCAGCATCATGATGTATCGCTCGCAGATGGGTGCCGCCCAACCCACGGACATCTTTATCCCCACACTGATAACGACTGCCATCTCGACCATTGTCGGTGTCATTGCCGTCAGCATTGCACAACGCATCAACCTGCTGAACAAGCCCATACTTATCCTGATTGGCTGCATCAGTCTTTTCTTTGCCGCACTCATTTATCTGTTCACACAGATTAGCCGTGATGAAATGGGTGTATATTCCACTTTAATTGCCAACATACTGCTGTTCTCCATCATCCTGCTGTTCATCCTCTGGGGGCTATGGAAGAAAATCAATGTATACGATGCCTTTATAGAAGGAGCCAAAGAAGGCTTTACCACTGCCATACGCATTATCCCTTATCTGGTTGCTTTTCTCGTTGGAATCGCCGTTTTCCGCACTTCCGGCGCCATGGATATACTGGTGAACGGTATCGGTTATGTAGTAGGACTATTCGGTGTAGATACCAGCTTTGTAGGTGCCCTACCCACTGCCCTGATGAAGTCACTGAGCGGCAGCGGTGCCAACGGACTGATGATTGACACCATGAAACAGTATGGCGCCGATTCATTTGTAGGACGCATGAGTTGCGTGGCACGTGGCGCTTCGGACACTACGTTCTATATCCTTGCGGTATATTTCGGCAGCGTAGGCATCACCAAAACAAGGAATGCCGTGACGTGCGGACTGATTGCCGATTTTTCCGGCATCATTGCAGCCATCATCATCAGTTACTTATTCTTCTTTTAAAAGAACTAGCTTAATCGCAAGAACGTAATTTCAATCGTACATCGTAAATCATTAAATCGTAAATAAAATGATTAGTTATCAGACAGACGGCGTGGAAATGCCATCCATCAAGAAGCGTGAAACCACGGAATGGATAAAATCCGTAGCCGCCACTTACGGAAAAAGAGTCGGTGAAATCGCCTATATCTTCTGCTCGGACGAGAAAATACTCGAAGTGAACCGCCAATATCTGCAACACGATTATTACACAGATATCATCACTTTCGACTACTGTGAAGGCAACCGCCTTAGCGGTGACCTCTTCATCAGCCTTGATACCGTACGCACCAATGCGGAACAGTTCGCCGACAACAACTACGAACGTGAACTGTACCGGGTCATCATCCACGGCATCCTCCACCTTTGCGGCATCAATGACAAAGGGCCGGGAGAACGGGAGATTATGGAGGAGGCGGAGAATAAGGCGCTGGCGATGCGGTAATTCCAAAGAATAAAAACTCTGTCTTGATAAAGTGCTGATTTTACCAAGACAGAGTATTTAAGAAAAACAAGTTACTTTGTCAACACAACGACAACTAACGGGTGATATTTGTCTGTTCCTGATTCGATGCGGGCATCCACACCATCTATAGTTACTCTAATAAGTTCAACACTGCCATAACCATCATTGTACTTCCAATGGGAAATAATGGAATGTTCCTCTCCGTCACCAAAGATATAGGGACAAACAAACGTACGCCTCAATACTTCAGGCTTCTTGTCATATTTATATCCATCCCATAGTGCATCAAAGATTGCCAAAGTAAAAAGTCCGTCCCTGCTTTCCACATAGATACAGTCCGGTCCGGTAAAGTCATCTTTAGAATCGGGTTCTACCAATTTATAGGAGTAATCTTTCTCTCTCAAAGCAGGCTTACCATTTCTTCCAAGACCGGTTTGCATTCCCTCAATCAAATCATTGCCATTTTCATCGACAAATGCTAAATTGTATCCATAATGAATAGGAGGATAAGAGTCTTCCTCACTTTTGCAACCCATGAAAATCAAAGGGAATAAAGCAGCCAATAACAAAAATCTAAAATTTCTCGTAATACATTTTCTGAAGTGAAACATACAAACTTACTCTATCATATTGATAAATCTATCTTCTGTAGGACTAACATCATAAGCTGTATACCAACCATTATATCGTCCATATAAAAAACATAAGATACTCTCTATTTATCTAAGCTAACAAGAACTTGAGGATAAAATTTGTCAAAACCTTCAAAAATCGGACTCTCCACATCATCTATTGTAAGACGGATAAGTTCTGCCTCCCGATAATCAGTATCAAACTTCCAATAAGAAACAATCGTATGTACTTTCTCATCACCGAATATATGCTTACAGGCAAGTTTATGAGTAAGGACTTCCGGCTTCTTATGCCCATACCAGTCTTCCATGCAGACATCAATGCGTAGCGATTGATAGCCACTTACCTTTCCTAATATTAATGATTTGGTATCAAAATAATCATCTTCCGTTGATTTGATAAACTCAAAAGTATAAGTTCCGCGTAATAAAACAGAATCCCTCTCGCTGTTTATTTCAAATGGTACATCTGCAAGCAAATCATTACCCGATTTATCTATGAATGCTAAATAGTATCTATAGAGATGAGGCGGGTAAGAGTCCAATTTATGTTCACAACCGGCAAAGCATATTGCAAACAATAACAATGAATAGATATATACTCTTCTCATAATGCGTCATTTTAAGGGTGAAACATACAGATTTTCTCTGTCGTATTGATAGTTCCTATCATCTGTAGGATTCACATTATTTCCACTAAACCAGCCATTACCAGTGCCATACCACCCCCAGTTCATATGAAAATATATGCGACCAGAACCAAAAGAAGTAGTAGTGGGATTCATATAATTAGGGAATCCACAACTTGAATAACTTGGATTTGTAGAACGGTTTACAAGATACTCCACAAAATAGCTATAGGAACTTCCATATTCTTCCGCACCATCACAAACCCATGCATGCCCTTTCCAAGTTATTCCGATAAAATTTTTCCTGTCACCTGTCATATATACAGGACGTCCTCTAAAATAGATTTCACTTTCTACATCCCACATGTCATGATCCTTTTTAGATACTGCATACCCCATTGCCTCAAAACCTCTTTTGGCATCACCTAAGGAAGCTCCAGATTCGTCTTTACCATATTCCATATTCACGGCTTTACCAATCATCGCTATTAGAGATTGAGATGCAGAAGTCGGTCTATCATTAGCCATACCGCTCCAGTCAAAGGATTGAGGCCATTCATGATACTTCTCAATCTGAGCCATAGCAATGGCAACACAGCCAGCAGGATATTCATTCGGACATAATGCACTATATCCTCCCTCCTGCCCCCATTTTGTATTCATCAAAGGCCCAACTTTTCTGTTATTACTATTATATCCTACTATTGTAAACTCAAGAGGAGAACCATAAAAATTAGCCTTTTCTACAAGACTTTCATAATCTGATTGTGAGAGAAAAGATCTTGCAGAACTTAAAGGACCAAACGAATATCCCGGACACAAAGTATACAATTCGCCTAACCTTTCACGAAACATTGTCCCATCACTATAATGATCAGAAGTAGCATCACGTGTTGTGGCAGGCAGTATTTCGTAAGCCTCCCACATAGAGCGCATATTTGCCAAAGTCTCGGCATTTTGCATATCGCTTTCCTTAATAGCCCAATTTGTTTCATCCATCCAAATAGAAAAGCCACTCTGCTTAGCTTTTTCTATATTGATAGAGTTAGTATCTGAATATGCCAGAATCGGATAGTAATTCTTGGTAGCACCTACTATAACAAAACCACCGCCTTCATAATTTATTATATACATAGAAGGCGTATTGTCTTCACCGTAAACCGTCTTAATATCTTTTACTGTTTTACCAGAAAAGGCATCTGGCTCAATAGAGCCATTTCTTGTTGTCACCGCATCTTTACCATTAGCAGCTAAAAACAAGCCGGCCACCTCTGTGGCTTGACTAACCGGCACAAAGCTTTCATCATTTACAATGTCTACACAATCAGCATCCACTTCTATAGGAAGGGGTTCCATGCTATTCTCACTGCATGAACAAAATGCTGATACAATCCAAGCATACAATAAATACTTTTTCATACGCATTAATTTTTAAAGTTAACAAAAGAGATTATTATAAATATAAGGCAGGCTACGCCTGCCTTATATTTATTTCTTCACCGAAAAGCGATAGATGCAATGACTGTCATACTTTTCTCCCGGCTTCAGCAACGCCGAAGGCCATTCCGGCTTGTTGGGCGTATCGGGATATTTCTGCGTCTCCAAACAGACGGACGCACGATGACCGTACACGATACCTTTCTTTCCGGTCAGTGTGCCATCCAGGAAGTTACCGGCATAAATCTGAATGCCCGGTTCGTTGGTATAGACATCAAGCACAATACCCGTTGAGGGAGATTCGAGGGTGGCACACGGGTGGGTGATGTCACCCTTCGTATTGAGTACCCAGTTATGGTCATAGCCCTTGCCGTTCTTCAATTGCTCAAAGTCATTGTCAATGCGGGCGCCAATGGCTGTAGGAGTGCGGAAATCCATATCCGTACCTTCTACGGAAGCTATCTCACCGGTAGTCATGAAGGTACTGTCCACGGGAGTATAGGCATCTGCATCGATGGTAAGCAGATAATCCGAATTGGACTTGGAGGGATCGCCATCCAGATTGAAGTAAGAATGGTTCGTCATATTGACAACAGTGGTACGGTCTGTTTCGGCACTGTAACGAATGTCGATGGCATCGTCATCTGTCAGCGAGAAAGTGACCTTGCAGGTTAGGTTACCCGGGAAGCCCTCCTCTCCGTCTTTCGACAGATAAGTCAGTTCCAGAACCCGGTCACTCAACTGGCGGGCATCGAACACTTGATATTGGTATCCCTTGGGACCTCCATGCAGGCAATGACCGTAATTGTTGCGCGGCAGCTGATACTCTACCCCATCCACTGTAATCTTACCCTGGTTGATACGGTTGGCATAACGTCCGATGGTAGCGCCGAAATCCGAAGGGAACTTGATGTAGTCCTGAATGGAATCGAAGCCCAGCACCACATCACGCATAACGCCATCCTTGTCTGGCACCATCACTGATACAATACGTCCGCCGAAATTCGTAATACAAACTTCCATACCATTCTTATTCTCCAAAACAAACAAGTCTGTCTGCTTGCCATCCACTTCCGTACGGAAGTTCGCAGGTTCCAGTCCAGAAGCAGTCTTTTCACTCGCCTGTTTGCCCGTGCAAGCCGATGCCAATAGCATCACGCTTGCCAACAAAGTCATCATCTTATTCATAAATACAATATTGGTTACTGTTTAGACTATCATTTTTTCAACAAGAACTGCTCCGCACGTCCCGGAGTGAACAACTCCCACAAAGAAGCAACCGTCCAGCCCGGAGCGAAGATATTGTTGTAATATCCCTTTCCGTTACGTCCGTAATCCCAATTGGTATGCTGCACCACTTCCGGGTAATAGCCTACTTTGGCAATGCCGCACATGTGCCCTTCATACGGCAGTAACTGGCGCATGGAAGTGGATATCACCTCGGCAAAGTCAGAGAAGCGCGGCTCGTTGTACTCTTTGGAGAGCCAATGCAGCACATCGGCAAATTCGAAGATAAATACATCGATATGGTTATTCTCTACCGACACATTTCCCCAACCACGGGTTTTCAAGCCGATATCTCCCAGCATCTGACCTTCGGCAAAAGGAACATCCCAAGTATAATACCATGACAAGGCAAAATAAGCGGCTTTCTTTGCCAGACCGGCATAGTGTGCACGCTCTTCTCCTTTGGTAACCAAAGCCAGGTAATAAGCAGCCGTAGCAGCATACAAGGAGGCTTCCTTGTCCTCGCAGTTGGCATCGAGCGTAGAAGAGAAATAATCGGCTTTGGATATCAGTTCCTTCTCCAGATAGTCTACCGTACGCTTGGCGCTTGCCAGATAACGTTTGTCCTTGAAATACTTGGACGCCATCACCAAAGGCAATGTTGCCGAAGGCGTGCTACCGCCGCTGGCATCCACGATAGAGAAATCATCCTTGAACTTGCGCGGGAAGCTGCCGTCCTCGTTCTGCAACTTGAGGAAGCTGTCCAGCATGCCCTTGATGCGTTTCTCCCATTCGGGGTGTTTACGCTTCTGCTGTTTCTCGTAGTTCAAATAGTTCAAGATGGCATACACTCCCTCGGACTGACGGCGGATGCTATGTCTAGTTTCCTTGAAGCCGCGGTTGTAGTGCACCACTTCGTTGAAGAAACCGGCAGGCGAAAAACCGTTCTGGAGATAAGTGTCAAAGATATGGTTGGCATTGTCCACCAGGTCTTGGCGATTCTGCTGTTTGCCATACTCCAAAGCATTGAAAGCGTTCAGCAACGTACGTCCCACAAAGCCCACTTCGGCAACATCGGTATTGGCACAAGTAGCAGTCTCCAACTCTACACCGGAGTAATAATGAGTGGGGGTATTGCTGACATAGCTTTCCACAAAGAAGTTGCTCATCACCTCCTTCATGCGGTCTACCGTGTAAGGTGTGTCAACCGGTTTCGGGCGGTTAGTGTCATAACAATACTCCCAGGTGCGCTGTACGCATTCCGAGAAATCGGCAGTATTCCTTTCGGACACCTCCCAAGTCATGGAGATGCTGTCACCCTTACGAAGCAACTGGAAAGCCTCAACGGCAGGAGCCAGCGTCAATTTGCGGATATATGTCTTCGGTGCTTCCTTATAGGGGAAACCGTATGCCAAGACAGTCATACCATCCACATTGCAGAAACCGGTATATCCGATGGAAGTCTCGCCGGACAAGATTACCTCTCCCTCCTTATGAGTGGTCAAAGCTTCCTTGTCGAACTTGTCAATACGGATAACCGACATGGACGTACCACTTGCCGGATTGAAAGCTGCCGTCAGCGGAGTGCTCAAACGGTCCTCACGCACCAGCCAACTGTCCGATGTGTGGAAAGAAGGAGCTTCCTTCGGCGAACGCAGGTTGCGGCGATACCAGAAGCCCGGCATGTAGAACTGGCAGTCTGAATGCTTGTAACCGGTCTTTATCTGTTCCCCGTAGTTGAAATACACATTTTCCAGCGCCTTGAGTGTGACGGTAATGCGCTGTTTGCCATCCTTGTCCACCACCTGGCGGATGATGTCCAACGGCAACGTTTCCGAAGCCCGGCAGCTGTACATACCATCCTGCATCTTCTGCAAGGCCAGCGGATATTGCTTGGCATCATTCCCCGGCACTTTCAAGGAAATAGAAGCAGAGATGTCTTCCGGAGCAGCATTTGTCGCTCCGGCACCCGTAATGCCCATCAAAAGCATTATTCCCAAAAACAATCTTTTTAGTCTCATAGTTACATCTGTTTTATTGTTGTTAGAAAAATATCATTCAGACATGAATACATACTTGCCGGAGCCCAATTCGACTACCAGCTTACCGTCAGCCTCCTCCACGGAATGAATCCCCGCCTGACCGGCATCTACCTGTACATGGAAGTCAAGCGGCAGCTTGACCGTAGCGGTTGTATTGGCAGGAATCTCAACGTTCCACTCCAGCTTATTGCCATCACGTTTCCAGGAACTCCCTATTCTGCCATAAGGCGATACATGCGAAGCATTCACATAATTCAGTTTTTCCGGGAATACCGGTTCCATCAGAATCTGCTTGAACCCGACGGAAGCGGGAGTATTCTTTATGCCGGCAAGATCCTCATAGAACCATATCAGCAGATCTCCCAAAAGCATCACATGGTTTCTTGAATTCATCGCCGGATTTGCCGTGTCACCATTCCATAATTCCCAAATGGTGGTTGCACCCTTCTTAATCATGTAGCCCCATGAGGGATAAGTGTCATTGGTCACTATCTTATAGGCAAGTTCCAGTCCACCGTACTCGGTAAGTCCGCGCATCAGATGCTGGATGCCAAGCACACCGGCACTGACATGTCCCTTACAGTCTTTTTCCGTCTTCTCCACGACATTGGCAAATACTTTATCTTCATATCCGTCGGGAACCAGGCCCAGTCTAAGGGAAAGCAGGTTTGCCGTCACCGTATTGTTGTCATACTGTGCAGTCTCAGTATTGAAGAATTTCTTGTTATAAGCGTCCTTGACCTTAATGGCAAGTGCTGCATACTCTTCAGCATCTGCCGGAAGTCCGTTCATTTGCGCGAACTTCTCCATCAGTTGCAGAATGCTGTAAAACACCGTTGTACTCAGCACTTCGCCGTTCGTCTTCCGGGCAGGGTCCTCCGAATGAATCAGCTCCGGCGACTCGGGAGGCATGCACCAATCCCCGTATTCATCCTTCACCAGAATATAGTCCTTCATTTTGGTCTCCGTCATGTGGTTTACCCAGCGCTTCATGGACGGATAGCGCTCTTTGATGGAGCTATCATCGCCAAACTGGCGGTAAAGCATGTCGGCTACGTAAAAATAGGCAGCCGGCCAAGTCACGTCATCATGGAAGATGGTCCAGTAACGGGGAGATACCACAGAGATACTTCCATTTTCATTCATGGACTCTTCTATATCCACCAGCCACTTCTTATACATCAAGGCATTGCCGAAAATGAAACTTTCACCATAGGCACCAGTAGTGCGGTCGCCCAGCCATCCAAGACGTTCATCACGCTGGCAGTCGGTAGGCATACCGCGATAGTTTCCACGGATTCCCCAATAGGCATTCTTGTGAAGTCTGTTAATCAACTCCTTAGAAGTCTCGAACGTACCGTTCGTTGCCATTTCATCATACACCACCTTACCGGTGAAATCATCCGCTGCCGGTTCATAGTCCAAACCGGATATTTCCATAAAACGGAAACCATGGTAAACAAACAACGGTTCCCAAACAAACTCACCGTCAGCGGCAGGAGTATAAATATCCGTGACAAGGGCACTGCGCAGGTTGTCAAGATACAGTTCCGTACCATTGTCCTTCAGCACTTCGGCAAAACGCATAGTAATGAGCTTGTCCTTCTTGCCACGCAGTTTCACCTGCTGTATTCCTACCATATTCTGCCCCATATCCACGATATATCTTCCATCACCTACCGATTTAACGGATATTGGCTTTATCTCCTCCATCACCTTCAGACTCGGAGAGAGCTGTGCCACAAGTTTTCCTTTGGGAGCCTCCATCCGTTCGGCCAACTGCCATCCGGAATCATCATAGCCGCTTTCCGTCCATTTACCCAATTCCAAGCGGGCATCGTAATGTTCACCGTCAAATTCGTTGTTCGCAGTTATAGGACCGTGGTTCGTCGCTTTCCAGGAATCATCGCTGACTACCGACACCGTCTCACCATTGTCGCACTCTATATTCAACTGCGCCATGAGACGGGGTAAACCAAAACCTACCATCCCATTGGCACGCATGGAAAGATACCGGCCGTTGCCCAGAGCCACGCCTATCGTATTGGTACCGGACTTCAACAAGGGGGTGACATCATAGGTCAGATAAGATACAGAAGCATCGTACCAGGTAGGCAAAGGACCGAATACATCGTTTCCAATCCTCTCGCCATTCATATAGCATACGGAAGAGCCTACTCCCGAAACATAAAGGACTGCACGCTTCGGCTGTGACGGCAAATCAAACTCCTTCCGCAGATAACGTGCCGGAAGGATGGTCCGCTCACCGTCCAGTTTCAAGTTTGTACTGTCGTTCAGTCCAATCCAGCCGGCTTTCCAGTCCGAACTGTCCAGCAAAGCCATTGACCAATATTGGATACTACTTTGCGCCTTGTCACCGGTATTTGTCCATACAGTGACACGCCACCAATATTTCTGTCCCGACTCCAAAGACGCCCCTGCGTACTTCACTAGCACCGATTGGCCAGACTCCACACGACCGCTGTTCCATACCAGCCCGGAGCCGGCCTGCAAGCCCTTTTCCGAGTCCGCCACTTCAATCTGATAAGCAGTCTGCATCACATCCTGCTTGTCGGTTACCAGTTGCCATGAGAAACGGGGAGCCGATACAGCTACTCCTTCGGGATTCTTCCGCATTTCAACAGTGGTTTCCTCCACTTTCAAGGAACTGCCACCCGATACTTGACAGCCCATCATCAATAGGGCCAACAAGGAGATTAAAATAGATTTCTTCATACTTGTCAGAATTTCGGTTTCTCCGCTTCCGTGGATGCAACGGAGCCTTCTACCGTCGGCCATCCGTCTTCCCAGCTAATCTTATCCAACATCAATACACGGCCTTCAGGCTTCTTTGTGCTCACCGCATGATAAAAGAACCAGTCATTGCCGGCATTGTCCGTCACAATCTCCGAATTATGACCGGTACCCACAAAGGAATTGCTTTTCTGAATCAGCACTTCGTGCTTGTTATCCATCATGCTACCGCCATTCTTGTTGACATAGGGGCCGAAAAGATTATCTGAACGGCCTACAACAGTAGTGTAAGTACTCTTCAATCCCTCACAACAACTTCCTATGGAAGCGAAGAAGTAGTAATGCCCGTCCTTCTTGTGAATATAGGTACCTTCGTAAGCGGTTCCTGCCACTTGCTGCGGTGTGGCGCCGTCCTTCAGAGAGAGTCCGTCATCAGACAGTTCAATCGCATAGATTCCTCGAAAACTGCCCCAGAAAAGATATTTCTTCCCTCCATCCTCTATATAGAAAGGGTCGATGGAGTTCTGTACATTGATTTCATTGCTGCGGAACATCTTTCCGTGGTCCGTAAAAGGTCCCTCAGGCTTATCGGCAGTAGCACAACCGATGCCGCAAGTTAACTCGCCTCCCCAAACAGACATAGAATAATAGAGCACGTATTTATCACCTATCTTGTTGATGTCCGGCGCCCACAAACCGCCGTTCGGCTCAAAATCAGGCCGCGTACGGTCCGTAAAGGCAGTACCGACATACTCCCAATCCACCAGGTTCTTGGAACGGTGAATCGGCAGATTGCGTATGTCCTCGGTGGCATACAGATAGTAGTATCCGTCATCTCCCTCAATGACAGAAGGGTCTGGCAAACTATAATCTATCACCGGATTGCGATAAACATTCTTCGGCTGTTGTTCTTCCGGTTTATCCTCTTTCGTAGCCGATGACGAGGAACAGGCTATCAGACTGCATAACACTGATAATACAAGAAACTTCTTCATACAATGTATTCTTTTCATTCTTTCATTTTACTTTTCGAGTGATGTACTGCCCAATACCTGCGGACGGACAAGAGTGCCGCCGATGGAAACCGTTCCCTGGTCGGAAATGGCAAAATCCTTGATGTACGAAGTGCGCGGCTGTACCTTCACAGAATCCCAGTGTGCATGGAAAATATACTTCCAACTGCCGTCCTTGCAGCGGAAGGGCGCTCCGTGTCCGGTGCCCGTCAAGCCGTCGGCACGTTGCAGAATAGGGTTTCCCTCGTATTTCTTCCACGGTCCCATCGGGCTGTCCGAAGTGGCGTAGCCCACTCCGTAGTTCTTGCTTTCAAAGTGATTGGCCGAATAAACCAGGTAATATACATCCTCTTTCTTCAAGATGGAAGGACCTTCGGCAACCCTGGCGGGCTTGTCCTGCGAGAGTTCCCAAGGCTCCCCTACTTTGATGCACTCCGTCAGTGTCTCCTGCTTGATGCCGGTCAGGTCATCGTTCATCTCTGCCACCCAGATGACGTTGCCATCCGTGAAACGCACGAAATAGAGGTAAGGCGTACCGTCATCGTCGATGAAGAGAGAGGTATCGATACTCTTCTCATCCCATATCGGCTGCTTCACTTCCTGACGGAACGGGCCTTGGGGAACATCTGCCGTTGCCACGCAGATATGCTCTTCGGTGGAGTAGAACAGATAAAACTTCTTCTTCGACCCGATGTAGTAGACTTCCGGTGCCCAGAATCCCCACGTGCCGTAGGAGTCGGTAGCCGACAATGCCTGGCCTTCACGCGTCCAGCTTTTCAGGTCATCGGAAGAGAAGCAGGCAAAGCCCTCCCCCTCCACCGTACCTCCGGTGCCGTAAGCATAATACTTGCCGTCGTAAAGCATTACGTAAGGGTCGGCAATCGGCAGATAGTCTGATTCTACAACCGTCTTCTCCTTGCATCCTGCAAAGCAAAGACAAAGCAACAGTAGCAATATATAATTCTTTTTCATATCCATCTCTTATTTTACTATTTTGGGCGTCATATAGTCCTTGCTGATTCTCATGCGGTCCACACCGTCCACTTTCTCGAAAGAAACGTCACTGATGTACATGGCACGTGGGTGGATACTACTCTTGTCTTTATGGGCATGGAAAACGATACGAAGCTTGCCTGCCTTGTCTGTGAAGGTGGCACTGTGCCCCACTCCAACCAGTTCTCCGGGTTTCTGCAGCAAAGGATTCTCCTCGTATTTGGTCCAAGTACCCATCAAATCGGTAGCTGTGGCGCAACCTATGCCGTAGAAAGGACTTTCATAGCTATTGGCAGAATAGGTCATATAGTAGAGCCCATTACGCTTGATGACAAACGGGCCTTCATTCACACGGGGCCATACCTCCTCCCATGCCTGAGAGACGTGGATGCAAGGGTGCATGGTCTCCTTCTTGATAGTCATGAGGTCTTTCTCCAATTCGGCCACCCAGATGTTGAGCCCGTCGTTGAAACGGTCGAAGAAGAGATAAGGCGTGCCGTCATCATCAATAAACAGAGAGTTGTCAATGCATTTCTCATCGGCAATCATCGGTTCCTTCTTACTTTGGGTAAATGGTCCTGCAGGTGAGTCTGCTGTTGCCACACAGATATGCTCGTCTGCCGAGTAATACATATAGAACTTCCCGTTCACTTCGTAGACCTCCGGTGCCCAGAACCAGCGATCGGCCCAGACATCCTTCTTCTGGAGCGCCATGCCCTTATACTTCCAAGTCTTCAAATCATCGGAGGTATAGACTTCGATGCCGTCATCCGCATGGGTGCCATAGGCATAGTAAGTGCCATCGTGCAACATGATGAACGGGTCGCCCAAAAGCACCGGCGTTTCAACTCCTTCGACAACAATATCGTCCACATCCTTATAGTCTGAAGAGCAGGACTGGCAGGAAGCCAGCGTGGCCAACAGAAACAGATACATACATATAAAATTCTTTTTCATGATTCTTTCTTAAACAATTGTTATGATGATAAATATTTACTTTCAAGAAGATGTTCCGTTACACCCGTATATTGAACCCTATTCAGTCGTATACTGAATCCTATTCAATCGTATACTGAAATACATTCAGTCGTATACTGAATCACCCCAGTCCATCACACTGATTCACAAGGAAATACAAGCACCGGCTTCTATATACATCTTTCATTACATATATACGGAACGGCACATCCCACGATTGCGTCTAATCGCGCCTCTGCCCTACATGATAATACAACGTACCACTATAAACCGGAGAGCCGCCCTCCGAACAGAATCCGATGCGGGATGCAGGGTAGCGTATATCCAAAGCTCCCAGCTCCCTGCCGTCGACAAACAGATACAGCTTGTCTGCACGACGCACGGCACGAAAATTATAGGATTCCTTCCACAATTCATGTACACCTATCTTATAGATATGGCGTTCCAAATCCTCCGCCTCCTTGTTGATGAAGCGGATGCCTTCTGCCTTTACCGGAGTAAAGGTACAATAATTATATGCAGGATGTTCTGCTATCCCCCTATCTTTGTTTTCTATCGGATGCCATTCGCCGCCATTCAGGTATTCTATGTCGAACTTGCCGAACATGTCATCCACAAATTCGGATTTATTGCCTGCTTCGTGACGATTCAGGTAAATTGTATCCAACCATGCAGGTGCGGCAAAACGATAACCTTTCTCAATGAAGTCGGTATACTTCACATCCGGATAGAGCGTTTGCAGGCATCCCAACGGGAATTCCTTCTTCCAGGCAGTTTTCCCTTTCTTCACGGCTGTCACCTCAAGCATACGGGTGATGCCATCGAACTGAGCCTTCACATAGTTATCCTTATCCACATAAACCGGATAGCTTCCTGCCTTGTCTTGTCCGGACAAGCCGGACAACTGGAAGCTGAATTCATAATCGTTCAAGAAATCGCCCTTCAACAACTCCTCATTCCCCGAAAGCTGGAAATGCACATCATCGAAGCCGATGGTATAGGTAGCCCCTTCGAACAAGGCAGACTTTGTCTCGTCAAATACTCCGGGAACACCCGCTTCTTCCGTCGGAAGAGCCTCTGCAAAGACATGTTTTCCCGGTGTGGGAATCTCATCCAGCCAAATTTTCAGACAGCCACCATTACGCTCAATGCGCAGATGATGGTACACACCCCAACGGAAATCTTCAGGCAGGGCATAGGATTCCTTATTTTCTTTACCGCCGACAAGTGTACGCAGGTACCAACTCCGGTTCTCGGCATCCAAACCTACATAGGCACAGTTATCTGCATCCTTCCACCAGGCAATGACGCCGGCTCCACCCTCGGTCTTGACTCCCGTCTCGAACAAGTAAGCCACGGACGGCTGTACTTGTTGCAACACACCGAACGAAGCTGTCTCGCCTTTACCCGCAAAGGTAGGCATCGAAGGTTCGGGATGATAACCTGCCGTGCGAGGGCCGGTGATACCATCCACAAACAACGTCTTGTCGAAGAACTGGACACGGTTGATATATTGCCCCCGATGCTCATCGTTCTTGTTTGCCATATAAATCAGCCACCATTCAAATCCGTTGGGGCCTCTCAGAATATTGGGCTGCCCGGGAGTCATCAGAATATCGTCGGCAATGCCGTCTTTCATATCGAACAGAGAAACGTCGAAGAATTGCGAACGTCCCTTGTTTGTTTCTACGGCAAGCAGATTCGTGCCTTCCTTCAAAGCAGCACGCAGCTTCTTGTCCAGGTTCACGATACAATAATCACGCCCCTGCTTCTCGTAGACAAGTGTTCCGTTCAGATAAATCCGGGTATCTCCGTCGTGAGCGACACGCAATGCCAGGTTGCCGGTTTCGCTACCGGCAGAGAAAGTCTTTCGCAACCATAAGGAGGGCGTATTCCACAAGGTACCCAGATGCCGGGTGGTGGAACCTTTCACTTCACGGGACGAAAAGCCGGTCTCCCCCTTCGCCCAGCCGGAGTCATCGTAGGTCGCTTTTGTCCAATCGCTTCCCGGTTTGCTCTCCGTATAAGCAAACAACGGCTCATACGTGCGGCCATACCGCAATAAATCCACTTGCTTCTCCTCCAGTTGTGTCTGATTGCAGCCTACAACCGGATAGCTATATTTATTACCATTTTGAAAACCTAAAGGAGAGTCTGCCTCAGCAACTCCCAACTGATAATTGCCCCACTCTGTAGAGGTGTGGTTGGCATTATACATCATATAGTAGCGGTCTCTATACTTCATGACCCACGGTCCCTCCGCCACTCTGTTATCCATCGTTTCCCATGTGTCCGGCAATGAGGCGAACTGGCACACCGGTTCGCCGGCAAATTCTGCCGGGTTCTTCATTTTACGTCCCCAGATGGTATTCCCATCGGTAAAGCGTACCATATACATGTATAGTTGTCCATCATCATCTCTGAATATTTTGGGGTCGATACGGTTATCCATCCATGTCTTCTTGTTCGGTTCTGTATAAGCGCCCAAGACATCTTTGCTCTGCGCATGTACAATGTGAACGGCATGCTTGTCCTTCCCCCAATAATTGACCGACCAGTACAAATGAAAATCTCCGTTCAGATAGAACATGTCATTGGCATGAATCTGGTCATCTCCGGCTCCGCTGCCTCTGGTCCAGTCATTGTCCATGGATACGACATGGATAGGTTTCCCCCAATGAACCAGGTCATCGGATACATAGAAATCCCCGTTTGTACGGACCCCGCCAATATAGTATTTGCCGTTGTATTTCATTACGCCGGCATCCGCCACTCCCGGAAGTACCGGATTCTGGATGTTCTGCGCAAACAAGCTGCCGCAGCAAGCAAAAGCGAATGGTAATAGTAGTTTTTTACAGACAAGCATATGGTATAAGATTTAAGAAAGAAAAGGCTATGCCGGAAGCATCCTGAATGAGAACAGGCTTCCAGGCATAGCCTTCTTTAGTTATTAATAGTTAGGATTCTGAGTAAGATGTGCAACACCACCTACCGTGCTGTTCATCACTTCATCTCTCGGAATGGGCAAACGTCTGTGCTTACCGACGATGAAGTTATTGAAGTCCTTGTCACGAGCTTTCAGCTCATCAATTCCAGCCTGGGAATCAAGTAATCCCCAACGCTTCAAGTCAGCCCAACGCCAACCTTCGAAACAGAGTTCCAAAGTACGTTCCATCTGCAGGCGCTTGATAAAGGCATCTTTAGAGCTCAGGCAGTCTTTCCACTGACTGTCTTCCAACTTGGCCAGACCGGCACGTTCTCTTACCTTGTCCACATAAACAGCAGCATCGGCAGGATTGGTTCCCGTTTCAACAAGACACTCTGCATAGTTCATCAGTATATCTGCGTAACGCATGATACGATAGTTGTTACGGGCAAAATAATCTTCTGCACTACGATAGTACGAAGTATTGTATTTACGGATATAGCAGTCTTCCGGGTCAGTTCCCCAACCGTCATTCCAATCGGCATTTTCAAATCTATAGTAACTTTTCGGTTGATCGGGGAAGTCTTGTGAGAATCCACGGTACAAAATGCTACCGTACAAACGCAAGTCGTTCTTTCCGTCCACACGCTTCTCTTTCAAGAACTCGTCTACCAGCCAGCGACGTGCCTTACCATCTCCCCAACCTATACCACTCGGAGCATAGAACTGAGTACGCTGGAAACCGAATGCCATACTGGCATCATTACCCGTGCCACCCTTGTTCTGGTCATCGAACTGAATTTCAAAGATGCCTTCCTTGTTGTTCTCGTCCAAGTCGGTGAAGTTATCTTCACGATTGGCGATAAGATCGTACAAAGAGCCCTCTTTATCAATCAGCCATTGCAATTGTTCCTTCGCCTTGTCATACTTATGTTGTTGCATATAGGCCTTGCCCAACAATGCTTTGGCAGCGCCTTTGGTGGCACGTCCCAAATTGGCAGCATCCCAAGATTCAGGAAGATAATCCATAGCAAACAGCAAGTCTTTCTCCACTTGATCCCATATTTCCTGCTCGGAAGCGTCTTCCGGAATATAATTGGCATCTTTAGGTTCCAAAGGCATCGTTCCTTTGTCCCACAACAGATTTACCTGAAAATACCACATTGCACGTAAGAAAGAAGCTTGTGCCAATACCTGGTTCTTTGTAGTCTCGTCCATTTCAATATTAGGCACATGACTCAACACTTGGTTGCAACGGAAAATACCTACGTAGAAATGTTCCCAATGTATATTGTTGCCTTCGTAAAAATTATAATTGTTGTAAAGAAAACGTGTCCAGTCACCCAATTCAATCCAAGGAGAAGAACTCCATCCTTCGTCCGAGGTCAAATCATAGCGGAAAGAGAGCCAACGCATCCAAGTACCTTCCTTATAAAGAAAACTGTAGCAGGCATTCACACCGGCTGTCGCATCTTCCGGCTTATTCCAATAAGTATCGTTGGTCACTTCATTGGGATTATCAATATCCAATAAACTCGAACTGCATCCGGTGCACAACGTCAAGGCACCTGCAAGCATTAATCCATAATATATCTTTTTCATAATTTATAAGCTGATTTATAAGTTAAAAGGTCAAATCCAATCCAAACATCACCGAACGGGTATTGGGATATGCAAAGCTGTCCGTACCACTGTTCCAAACGGAATTCGCACCCTTGAAGTCAGGATCCAGACCGGAATATCCGGTAATAGTAATCAAGTTGCTACCGGTAGCAAACAGACGGAGTTTCTCAACGCCCAAGTTGGTCAGCCACTTCTGCTTGAAATTATAACCGATAGAGATATTCTTCATACGGAAGTAAGAACCATTCTCCAGGAAACGGTCGGCATCACGGGAGTTGCGGAAATCACCGTAAATGATACGCGGGGTATTGGAGTTAGGATTTACCTGGTAAGGTTCTTCACCCTTTTTAAAACGGATATAGTTGGAGTTGTCTGCAAACAGACGTCCTTGCCAGCGGGATACGTTGTATATCTTATTGCCAAACTGACCATTCCACATCATACTGAAATCGAAGTTCTTCCACTCTGCATTCAATACCAACGACATTTGCATCTTGGCCCATGGACTACCACAATAATCACGGTCAATATCAGTAATTTGACCGTCATCATTTAAATCAAGATACTTAACGTCTCCCAATTGCGGACGTTTCCCTTCAATCATGATCGGTGTACCGGCAGGTACTTTATCTTCATTAGGTCCCGGTACATGGTTACCTTTCGTCACATAATTGTCTATTTCCTCTTGTGTCCGGAAGATGCCGTCTGTTTTTCTCAGATAGAATTCGGCCAACGACCTTCCCGGCTCTGTTCTGGCTTGACCGGAATCAATAAAGTTTCTTTCCGACCCATCCCGTCCCAAGCTCAGAACTTCGTTATCCATCGTAGTCACATTCAGTAAAGCGCTGTACTTAAAGCCTGAAATCTGGTCTTTCCAACCAAATGTAAACTCGAAGCCCTTGTTGCGCAAGCTGGCAGCATTTTTCCACGGAGAGCCTCCTTGATTACCGGTAGAAATGGCAATCGGAGTCTCAGCCAATACGTCACTGGTTTTTGAATTATAATATTCCGCACTGACAGTCAGGCGTTGGTTCAGGAAACTGGCATCAAAACCTACATTCACCGTTTCTCGTTTCCCAAACAAGACCTGCATTCACCAGTTTCACCTGAGTAGAACCCGGAACAATAGCACCTCCGAATACAGTTACAATACTCTGATTGATAGTTCCAATATAATCCCAATCACCAATGGAAGAGTTACCAAGACGACCCCAGTTACCTCTAATTTTCAAGTCATTAATCCAAGGCACATCAAAGAATTCCTCCTTTGAAATTCTCCAGGCACCGGAGAATGAGGGGAAATTGCCCCAGCGGTTTTCCTTAGCCAAGCGAGAAGTACCGTCACGACGGAAAGTGGCAGTCAGATAGTATTTATCATCATAAACGTAGTTTGCACGTCCCAAATAAGAAATCATCGCATTCTCGCTGATGCTGTTTGAATTCTGCTGATTGCTCTGTCCTGCATTCAAAACTGTAAAGTAATCACCGTTACCCGTCATCGGAAAGTTCAGACGGGAAGCCCACAAGCCTTCCCATTCATGGTGCTGGTAAGTAGTACCGACCACGGCATCCACATGATGCTTACCAAAATCCTTATTGAAGTTCAACGTGTGCTCAATCAACATGTTGTAGGTGTTGTCACGTGCCTTCTGGCTTTCCGGATCACGGTGTTCCTGATTCTGAGTCCAGTTACCTTCTCCACGGAACCATGAGTTCTCATAGAAATAAAGGACAATACCACCATTGAATTTATAAGAAAGGAATTCGAAAGGCTTGAATTCCAACCATAAAGAACCATTCAAACGATTCTGGCGGAAATGACGGTATTCCAAATCTTCACGGGCAATCGGGTTCACACCAAAAGTATTGTATTTGGCAGCATCACCATAGCCATATCCACCCGGATTATTCTCATCATAGATAGGAATAGTAGGCATCATACGCAAAAAGTCATTGTAGGTATTGGTCTGGTTCGGGTCTGTGTTTGTGAGTGAATAAGCCAAGTTTTCACCAAAAGAGAACCAGCCCTTTTTACCTTGTGTATTGACACGGAAGCTATAACGGTCGAAAGTATTTCCATAAGAAACGCCGTCATTGTTATAGTAGCCGGCTGATACAAAATAACTACCGGAGTCACCGCCACCGGAGAGTGATACGTTGTAGTCCTGCACCAATGCGGTCTTCAACACTTCATCCTGCCAGTTGGTATCATACTGTGAGTGTTTCTGAGTGCTGTTTACAGTAGCAATGCCATCTTTGATAGCTTCATTATAGGCAATATCATTATACTTGATATATTCTGCCGCATTCATCAAATCAAATTTCGGGCTCCATTCCAATGTTTCCTTTACGCTTACATTCACCTTCATGGGACCTTTCGTACCCTTCTTGGTAGTAACGATAATCACACCATTGGCAGCACGCGAACCGTAGATGGCAGCAGCAGAAGCGTCCTTCAGAATCTGGATGGATTCTGCATCTGCAGGGTTGAAGTCAACTCCCGGATCTGTAATCATACCATCAATTACCCACAACGGAGAGTTATTACTCAAAGAACCGACACCGCGAATTTCAATAGAGGCATCTTCGCCCGCCCTACCGCTACTGCGTACGTTAATACCGGTTGCCAAACCCTGCATCTGGCTGACCAGTGTTCCTGCAGCGCTTTTCTTCATTTCCTTGGTATCAACAACGGCAACCGCTCCAGTCAAGTCGGACTTCTTCACGGTCTGATAACCGATGACAACCACTTCTTCCAGTGCTTTCGAATCATCTTTCATCACCACGCGCAAGGCAGTTCCCTTATAGACAACTTCCTGCGTAAGCATACCGATATAAGAGAAAACGAGTGTACTTCCTTTTTTTCCACTCACTGAGAAATTACCGTCAATATCGGTAATGGCACCCGTGGTAGTACCCTTCACCAATACATTCACGCCCACCAAAGGCTCACTATTTGCATCCGTCACCGTTCCCGTTATGGTCACATCTTGTGAATAAGCGGTAGCTGCAAACACAACAAAGAATAAGAATAAGATTTTCTTGATCATTTTTTATAGAATTAGATTTTAAAACTATGCGGAAACTAACGCCCGCTTTTTAAATACACCGCAGAAAGTGATTAGTCACTTCTGCCAATCATAGAACATTGATTAGGATTTGTTACGTCATAGGCATAGGGGTCATAGTATTATAAATTGTTGGCTTTCGGATGCAAATATATCCGCATAAAGCTAAAATTAATGCAAATATCGCTTCAATCTATGCAATTATAAATCCAAAAAATGCCCCTGAGAGACACCTCAGGGGCATTTGATTGGATTGTTATATTTAGCAAGCATTCCATGCTATCATTTCACGAAGTCTTTGGGCAGAATACCAAATTGTTTTTGGAAGCACTTGGTAAAATAGGAAGGAGTATTGAAGCCGGTCATATAGCAAACCTCATTGATTTTACACTCTCCTTCCTTTAAAAGCTGCGCCGCTTTCTTCAACCGCTCCAGACGGATGTAGTCATTGGGAGTCATATCCAATATGCCCTTTATCTTCCGGTTCAGGCTCGACCGGCTCATGTTCAGCAGGCTTGCCATATCATCCAGGCAGAAATCCGGATTCTGCATATTGGCAACCACCACTTCCTTCAATGTTTTAAGGAAAGATTCATCTGCCTTTGTCATTGCCATACTGCCCGTCTGCACAAAGGGAGAATTGACAAAAGAAGCCCGTAGCTTCTCACGGTTGTTCAGCAGATTGGCCACACAAACTTTCAGATATTCCACGGAGAAAGGTTTCTCTATATATACGTCAGCCCCCAGCTTCATTCCCTCTATTTTGGCTTGAAGAGTCGTCTTCGCCGTAAGCAGGATAATCGGTATATGGCTATAGTCAAGCTCGGACTTCAGATGCTCGCACAGCTCCAATCCATCCATCTCGGGCATCATAATGTCTGAAATGACAAGATTTACAGTATGTTCCTTCAACACCTTCAAAGCTTCCACCCCATTCACGGCAGTCAGCACACGATATTCCGAAGAGAGCTGTTTCACAACAAATGCCTGCATTTCCAGACTGTCTTCCACCACCAAAAGAGTATACCGGTGCTGTTCCAAGGCAGTACCTGCACCACTTTCCTCAGAGGATTCCCCGCCCGTTACCGGTTCTTTATGCTCCATAGCCACCGTCTGCTCGTGCTTCAGCGGAAGTGACAGCAGGAAACAGTTGTTCTCCATCGAATCTTCCATGCACAACGTACCCTCATGGAGTTCGGCCAATGAACGGGCAAGTGCAAGCCCGATACCGGTGCCGGGCACAGAGCGCAGCGTACCGGTCTTATACTGGATGAACGGCTTGAAAATCTCCTCGCGCATCTCTACCGGAATGACAAGGCCGTCATTGCATACGGAAAGCAGCAGCCTTTCACCTTCCGAGTACAGCCTGATGCGTATATAGGTCTCCGAATACTTTATCGCATTGGTCAGCAGATTGCTGATAATCTTGGTAAGCCCTTCCCTGTCAACCGAAGCATACAAGCTTTCGGGAGTCTCTATGCTCAATGCCAGCCCTTTTTCGCGTGCCAGAGGCTTGAAGCGCTTATACGTCTTTTGTAAGAGCTCAGACACGTCGCATTCCACAAAATTCAATTGGAAGCCTTGCGTCTCCGTCTTCCGGAAGTCCAGCAACTGGTTCACCAAATCGAGCAGCCGGTTGGTGTTCAGTTCCATGGTCTCCAAATCATCCCTGATGTCGTCCGAGACAGACTGGGAAACCAATACATTCTCGAGCGGACTCTTTATCAGTGTAAGCGGTGTACGTATCTCATGCGCCACATTCGTGAAGAAGTCTATCTTCGCAGTATACAACTCCCGCTCCTTTTCCCGCTCAAACTTGTCCATAGCCTGCTGATGCTTCTGCCGGGTCCGTTTTCTGAAATAGATAATTACAGCAGCCAGTGAACATAACGCCAATACCGTATAAACAGCATACGCCCAAGTGGAGAGATAGAAAGGAGGATGAATATGGATGTCGAGCACACGTTCCGTCGCGTTCCACTTGCCATCGCTGTTGGAACCTTTTATACGCAATGTATAGCTTCCATAAGGAAGGTTTGAATAGTTGATGATGGAATTCCGCCCTACCGTATACCAGTCGCGGTCAAAGCCTTCCAGCTTACATTCAAGACCATTCATTTCGGGTGCCTGGTAACTCAAGGCTGCAACCTGAAAAGAGAAAGAATTTTGGTCGGCATCCAGCTCTATCTCATCCGCATAGGTGATGCTCTTCTCCAAAGGAGAATCCGGACTATCCACCGAAAGCCGTTTGTTGAACAGATAAAAATCTGTAATCACTACGGGAGGGAGAAAAGTGTTCTCCACAAAAGTTTCCGGGTCAAAGGCTATGAATCCGTTGATACTTCCCAAATAGATGCGTCCCTTCTTGTCAATGTAACCGGACTGGAAATTAAATTGGTTGCTCAGCAGCCCGTTTGCCGTGGTATAGACATGTTTGCTCTCCGTATCGGGATTGAAGCAGACCAGACCATAATTGGAAGTAATCCATAAGTTACCCCGCTTATCCTCGACCATCTTGTAGATAGTGTTGCTCGGAAATCCTTTCGACATGTCATAACGGGTAAAATTGTCCGTTTCCGGATTGTAGCGGCAGAAGCCCTCACCCAGCGTCATGAACCACAGACGCTTCCTGCTGTCTTCGTAGATACTGATTACCTTATTGTAGGGAAGAGAGGTCGAATCATTCTCATTAGACAGATAATTCCTCCACTGCTGGCTTCTTACATTGTAGCAGAACACTCCATTAGAAAAAGTAGCAAACCACAGATTTCCGTTGAAGTCCTCCAGAATGTTATAAGTAAACATATTCTTCAGCTGAGGAATCCGGGTAAAGTCATCTGTAGAGCGATTGTACTTCAACAGACCGGACGTGGTGCCTATCCACACGTCTCCCGTAGTGGTCCTGCAAATGGTAAAGGCGTCATTGGCGACCATGGAATTCTCACTCTCACCCTTGGCATAATGTTTCACCTGCCTGGTCCGAAGATTCACCCGGTTCAGACCACCGGAGAACGTACCCACTCACAAATCATCCCCGTCCAGGCAAAGGCCGTGGACATTCTGATAAATGGCCGGATGCTCAAAAGGCTCTATCTTTCCGTTTTCCGGATTGTAATTGAACAAGCCTTTGTCTTCGGTACCTATCCACAAGGTGCCATCATTACTTTCACAGATTTCCCGTACACGACGGCCGAAATGCCTGAGATTGTCTCTCGGATAGAACTTCTCGAAATAAGTCCACTGATAAGGGCAATAGTTCACTCCACCGAAATAAGACCCTATCCACATGCCGTTCTCCTTGTCGCAGCAGAGCGAATAAATGGCATTGTCCGACAATGCATACGAATCATCCTGGTCGGGAACGGTCAAATGGGTAATCTTGTCATTCGTCAGATTGTAAATATACAAGCCGGACTCTGCGCCCACCCACAGCTCGTTGTCAGATTTGAACTGCAAAGCCCTCACATAGGTGTTCAGCAGCTTCCGCGTCTTGCCGGTAGTCTGGTTTATCTCTGTCAACCCGTTCAGCGAAGCGATATACACACAATTATGGGGTCCGCTGACCTGCCAGTTGATAATATCATTCTTGAAAATCTCATTTCCTTCCGCATCCTTGAAAGGCTGCAGAGGAGTTTCAAAGTCAGCTTTCGTATAGTAAAGATTATCCGCATACAAGGCCAGCCAACACGTATTCCCATTCAGCCAAAAGCGGGTTACATTGGGCAGTCCCGAATCGTGCAGATGGTTCAGCAGCCTCCCTTCATCCGGTTTATAGCAGAACAACCCCTGGTTTTCTACCGATATCCAGATATTGTCGTCCTCGTCACTTCCAATCATGGTGACGAAATCCCTGATGATACTGCCATTATCACTGGCCTCATCGAAAGCGGTAAAGGAATCCAGTACCGGGTCGTAAATAAAGACTCCCCCATCGGTACCAATCCAGATATTTCCCCGGCGGTCCTCGTAGAGCGCAGTTATGAAGTTCTTTCCTAAACCAGAGTTCTCTTTCTTGTAGACACGGAAAGACAACCCGTCATACCGGTTCAGACCGTCCTTGGTTCCGAACCACATAAAGCCTTTCCTATCCTGCAAAATCTGATACACGGTGTTCTGCGAAAGACCGTTCCGGATATCCATCGTTCTGAAATAGTAATGAACAGCATCCTGCGCACAGACCGGCAATACCGCCCATAGGCACAGACTAAGGAAAAGCTTTATAATCAATCGTTTCATAACAACATTTTTAATGCACAATTTACCATTTACAAAGTACAATTTAACTATGCAGATGACAGCGCAGCCAAATTGTACTTTGTAAATGGTAAATTGTAAATGCCCCTATTTCTTAAGTGAATTGCAGATACGTGTATTTATCTCTTTCACGCGTTTCTCATCCAGCTTTATCACCTTGCGGTCGTAAGTCATCAGACCGTTCACTTCCACCTCCACATCCGTGGTCTGTGTATAGACGGCTGCCGAGAAACCTCTTATCATCTGATACAGCATATCGGCATATTTCACGTACTCATCAGTCACTTCTTTGGAAGAGTTGAACTGAACATATCCCCAGTTGCGGTTCGGTTCCCAAAGATGATCTTTCAAGACAAGGCCAATGCCGCCATACTCACCCAAAACCGTGGCGCGCTGTGCATCATACAAATACATTTCCGGTTGGGGATAGTTGTGGAGGTCGAGCATGTCACCGCAAGTATAATGGTTACCGCCACTTGCCGGATTCACCAGGCGGGTCGGGTCATACTGTTTCGTCCATTCGGCTATCTCTACCGTCTTGAACTGCCCCCAGGCTTCGTTGAACGGTACCCATGTACCGATACACGGATAAGAGTAGAGACAATCCATTATTTCCTTCCATTCCTTGTGATAATAGGCTTCGGATTCGGTGGAGCGTTTCAGTTCTGTTCCGTCGAAATAGCGGCGGTTCTGCCATTCCGGATTACGGTCACCGCTCGGCATATCCTGCCATACGATGATACCCAAACGGTCACAATGTGTGTACCAACGTGCCGGTTCCACCTTGATATGCTTGCGAATCATATTGAAACCGAAATCTTTCGTCTTCTGTACATCATACAGCAAAGCCTCGTCTGTGGGAGCTGTATACAGTCCGTCGGGCCACCAACCCTGGTCCAGCGGTCCAAACTGGAACAAAGCCTCGTTATTTAGTTCCAGGCGTACGATGCCATCCGCGTCACGACGGGTGGAGTACTTACGCATGGCAGCATAGCTGTCCACCTTATCCACTACCTTGCCTCCGCTTTTCAGAGTCACTTTCAGCGTATAGAGGAAGGGGGAATCCGGACTCCACAACTTGGCATTCCGGGGCATGGACACCTCCACCGGCTCTGCATTGATACTTTTGCCGGTGGCTACCAGTTGATTGCCGTCATACACATTCACTTCCACAAAGTCGGAAGGGCATGCCTTATTCAATTCTGCCTTCACTGTCAGCATATTACGGTCAATATCGGGAGTAATACGGAGGTTCTCGATATGTTTTCCGGCAACCGGCTCCATCCATACCGTCTGCCAGATACCGCTTACGGGAGTGTACCAGATACCTTCCGGATTGCTGACCTGCTTTCCACGGGGTTGAGGTCCTTTATCCGTTGGGTCCCAAACTTTTACGACCAACTGATTATTGCCTTTGCCAGAAAGGGCGGCAGTAATATCGAAAGAGAACGGAGTAAATCCCCCCGTATGGCTGCCTACTTTCACATCATTCACCCATACATCCGTTTTCCAGTCGACAGCGCCAAAGTGCAACAGCACTTGTTTTCCCTTCCAGGCAGAAGGAATTTCAAAACTGCGCTGGTAGACCAGTTCCTGGTTTTCATTGATTCTTTTTCCAACTCCGGACAAGGAGGATTCGATGGCAAAAGGAACAAGTATCTGCCCTTCGAACTCTGCCGGAAGATGCTCACCTTTATTTATAACGGCATAATTCCACAGTCCGTTCAAGTTCTTCCAGTCACTCCGTTCCATGATGGGACGAGGATATTCGGGCAACACATTCGCGGGATTGATCTGGGATGCCCAGTCCGTTTTGATTTTATCACCTGCCGGCTTCCATTGCGCCGAGCTTCCGATTGCAAACAACGTCAAGAATGACGATATGAGGAAAAATCTTCTCATAGTATTATAACTTTTTATTGGTTTCTATGAAAGCAAAGATAAGCCGATTCAGAAAAAAAGAATAGAAATTTCGAACCAATAAATAGTATTTTTGTGGAATATCAAGGTATTACCATCTCATTTTATCAAAGAAATTCATCAAAGGCACCTTTTTCCGCTTTTCTTGCCACGCCTATGACAAGGTTTTGCCTTCCCATTGGCAAGACTTTGCCACCGCGTTGGCAAAACTTTGCCATAGGCGTGGCAAAAGTTTGCCAAGGCAGTGACAACTTGTTGGCAAAATACCTCCCTGATATACAAGGAGTAGCAAACAATAGACAGCAGGGAATGACTAATATCCCGGATTCTGCTGGTTCTCCAATGCCGGATTGGCATTTATCTCATCCTGCGAAATAGGAAGCACAATCTTCTCGAAAGTACGGTCGATTGTTTTTCCACGGTGACTCACCGGAATATCTTGAAAATCGTCGTTGAATTCGATGGTTCTGCCCATACGCATCATGTCGAAGAAGCGTTGTCCTTCACCAAAAAGCTCCTTGCTGCGCTCGTCCAGAATCATATCATCGGTAATGGTAGCGGCAGTGGCCGGTGCCAGTCCGGGAGAACGCCTGCGGATTTCATTCAGGTAACCGGCGGCGGCATCTGCGCCTGCTTCCTGCTTCGTGGAGTGCAAGGCTGCTTCGGCGGCAATCAGATATATCTCGGAAAGACGGATTATCTTGATATTGACGGCTGTATTGGTTGCCTTGCCGTCACCTGCCAGAGTGGTACTGCCCATATACTTGTAGCAGGCTCCCTTGCGTTCAATCTCATTGTCCACCCAGTATTCATCGTTGTCCATGATTCCCCAACGCACATCCGTCTCGTCTTCACCCAGACGGTTCAAGAAATAATCGCTGGCAAGATACCAGCCCATGGCATTCTTCAACTGTCCGTAGCGCATCAAGTAAAAGCCCAAAGAAGAAGTTCCCAGGTCTGATTCCTCAGTGGTGATGCCCAGCTCAAAGATGGACTCGGAACCAAACTGCTTGCTCCAGGAAGCCGTCCAATCGGCAGGCTCATACAGTTTGTACACACCGCTTTCTATAATCTCCCGGGCAGCGTTCAAAGCACCGTCATAATCTTCCATATAGAGTTTCACACGCGCTTGCAGGGCTATGTTGGTGTAATAGTCCGCATATCCGCTCTGCTTTGTCTTCTTCTTGGCAAGCAGGGCCGCCCCGTCCGACAAGTCCTGCAGAATCTGGCGATAGTTCTCCTCCACAGTAGCACGGGTGGGCTGGGCGTTCACCGTAAGCGGCTCGGTTACATTGGGAACTCCATAAGAGGTCTTGTTGTAATTGTAAGGAAGCCCGTAGAGACGGACCAAATCGAAATAGAACAGCGCCCTCAGAGTCAACGCCTGCCCTTTGGCTTCGGAAAAGTCTTCCATACTGCCCGATTCTTCCAGCTTCTCAATGTTGCTCAACAAGGTGTTGACCTGCAGAATGCAGTAATATCCACGGCTCCAGAAACCGGAATAAGTATTGCTGTTGGAAGTGTGGTTGAACGTATAGAATGCATCCAGTCCGCGTCCGGCAGCAAAAATCGTGAGGTCACCGCCCTTGGCATCACCGTACATAAAAAGGTTTCTGCCGTAATAGGACGATGAGGTCATCGCACTCATCACACCGTTGATAACCACCTGCGCATCGGCTACCGTACCGACAGCACCTTCTGCATTTCCGGAGTTGGTGGGCTGCATATCCAGAAAATCGTCACACGAAGTGAATGTAAAGGCACCAAGTATCACAAGTGCCAATAAATGATATATCTTTTTCATTGTTAGTTCCTCCAGTTCATTAAAATTTCAATTCAACGCCAACGACAAACGTTTTTCCGATAGGGGTTTCCCAACCACGTGTGCCGTATTCGCTCACTTCGGGGTCTGCCTCCTTGTATTTGGCTATTGTCCAAAGGTTGCTGGCAGTGAAGAAAAGGCGGGCATTCTCGATGAAAGCCTTGCGGGTCATGGCTTTGGGCAGCGTATAGGCCAATGAGAGATTCTTCAAGCGCAGATAACTGGCATTGAACAAGTGGCGGCTGCTGTATTGTTGCGGGTCATCGAGGTCTACACCTTCGATACGGGGCTCTGTACCGTTCGTATGGTCTGGCGTCCAAAGGTTGTTGTAGTAGCTTTTAGCACGGATACGCTCCCAATAATAACCGTCGTCGGCCACATCCATGTAGGCTCCGTCGTACAAGTCTCCTCCTATCTTATAGGTAAAGCCCAACGAAAGGGCTATGCCTTTGTAGGAGACCGAGGTATTGATGCCCCCATACACTTTGGGAACGGCATTGCCGATGATGGTGTAGTTGGCATTGTTATAGTCATAAGTAGCTCCGCGCCCGTTATACTCAAAATCTCCGGCCTTGCCATTCTTGGGGTCATTTACATAGTAGACGTTCTTGCCGTTGGTCTTGTCCACACCTGCCCATTCGTATCCATAGAAAGCCAGCGTGGACTGACCTTCCCGGTATACATATTGCGCACGGCTGTCGCTACTGGTGGGGTCGTACCAGATAATGTCCGCACCGCCATACAACTCTTTCACCTCAGAACGGAGGAAGGTTGCGTTGACACCGGCACTCCATAACCATCCTTTACTATCAATGATGTCACCACTCAACTCCACCTCTACCCCATGGTTGTTGATGCATCCTACGTTCCGCAACGTAGAGGAAAATCCCGCAACCATCGAAATGGGAACATCCTGGAGCAGGTTCTTCGAATCACGGTTGAAGTATTCCACCGTACCGCGCAGACGCTGGCCGAAGAAGCCGAAGTCGATACCCACATTCGTGTTGTAGCTCGTCTCCCAAGACAGCTTGTCATTGGTGACGGTAGTGATTGTACCGCCCGGGTTACCCATGTACTTACTGGTATAGCTCATCAAGCTCATATAGCCGTAATTGTCCGAAGGCAGCGTACCGTTAATACCATAAGAGGCACGTATACGCAGGTTGCTCAGGAAAGAATATTTGCTCATAAAACCCTCGCGCATGATGTTCCACGCTCCCGCCACTGACCAGAAGTTTCCCCAACGTTCCTGCTTGCTGAGCCGGGAAGAACCGTCGCGGCGGTAAGAACCGGAAATGAAGTAGCGTTCATCGTAATTATAATCCAACTTGGAGAGCACGGACACCATCGAGTTTCCCCAGGAATATCCGGCAGAAGTCTGCGTTCCGGCAGTAGAAACTGTATGAATGGTGCTGACCGCAAGATTGCTTCCTGTGGCACGCACATAGTCTGTCTTGTTCTTCTCCGCTTCGAAACCCACCATGGTGCCAACTGTGTGTTTGTCGAAGGTGCCGGTATAATTGGCGGTAGTGGAGGTAACCATCTTCTCGTATGTAGTACGGTATTCGTTGACATTCCCATTGTCTGCCGAGCCTTTATAGTGATTGGCACTGTAATAGATATGGTCTTTTACAGTAGTATTGTCGTAAGAGTAGATAGAACGAAGGTCCAGGCCCGGCATCAGATGCAGGGTGAGCGTCTCCGCAGCTATGATTTTGGTACTGGTAGAACCGTTCTCCCACTCTTTGTCATAATAAAGCCCATTGTAGGCGTAGCTACCGTAACGTTCGGTCCAGAGCTCGCCGGTCTTGTAATCAGTGGGCCAGTAGAGTCCCCACAGCAAGTTACGGGTCTGCATGAAGTAATTACTGCCCGTGTTGCGTGTATCATTATAACCGCTTTTCTTGGTACGCGCCAGGCTGGCATTGGTGGTCAGTTCAAGGAATTTCCCCACCTTCTGGGTGAGGTTCAGGCGACCGGAAACACGGTCGAAGCTGTTCATCTTCAAACGTCCTTCGTCCTGGGTATAGGAAAGGGAAGTGTAATAGTTGGTATTCTGCGTAGCACCGCTGACGGACATATCGTAGGTCTGATAAATGGCGGTACGGAAATATGCCTTGTCCCAATCGTAGTATTTGCCTCCACGCCCGGAGTTGTCGTACTCAAGGATATTGACGTTCTCGTAAGCTCCCGTACCATTTGTGGTAAATTGGTAGCCATGTTTGTTGAAACGGCTGTTCAACTGGCCTATGGCATAGGCTGCCGCCTTTTCGTCCGTTTCGCCCTTACCACTTGTACGGGCATCGTGAAATACGGTGTAGAGCATATTCACATTCTCCTGTACGCTGGCCGTTTCATAGTTGTCCGTTGCCCAGCAGGGCGTGAAGCCCACTTCGGCTTTCAGCGTCACCACCGGCTTGCCAATCTGTCCTTTTTTTGGTAGTAATCAGAATGACGCCGTTTGCCGCACGCGACCCATAAAGCGAGCTGGCCGCCGCATCTTTCAATACAGAAATAGATTCGATGTCTTCCGGGTTCAACGTATTCATGATGTTGTTGGTAGAATAGAGCTCACCGCTCATCTGCCCCGTATTGCCCGAAGAGACCGGAACACCGTCCACTACATACAACGGCTCATTCCCGGCATTCATAGAACCTATGCCACGGATGCGGATGGCCGGTGCGGAACCCGCCTGGCCGGAATTATTCGTCAGTTGCAAGCCCGCCACTTTACCGTTCAACGCGTTTTCAAAGCTGGTCGTCGGAATGTCTTTCAGCGCATCCGCTTTCACTAAAGAAGCCGAACCTGCATAGCTGCTCTTTTTGGCCGTGCCGTAAGCCACCACCATCACTTCATCCAGCAGTTCCGAATCCGATTTCAGCACCACCTTCATAGCAGGCTTTATGGCAGCTTCTACTTTCTGCATACCTACAAAAGAGACAATCACTGTCTTTGCCGTGCCCGGCACATTCAAGATTGTAAATTTACCTTCGATATCGGTCACGGCCCCCAGCGTTGTACCCTTCACCAATACCGATGCCCCAATAATCGGCTCATTGTTGTCCTCGGCAAATACTGTTCCCGAGACCGTAGACGTCTGAGCCATCACCCCTGCCCCCATAACCAGGCAGACAATGATTAACAAGAAGAATTTCTTTCTCATGCTTCTCTTCCTTAAAATTAGTCAATCAAAACACTTTTTAATATCCAAACGCTGCAAAGGTATGTATCTTTTTCAAAAAGAAAAGCAATAGTATTCAAAAAGCTTCATTTTGATTGTATTTTAAGCTAAACACAAGCAATATGTCTATAGCCTAAGCATTCCAAGCAATAAGTATGATGCTGGATACGGAAATATAAGCAATGCCAAAGAAGATATATCCGGATTTTAAGATATGACACGTCCCGGCATACAACTTTTTTCGTAACTTTGCACAGTTTTAAAATACACTGAACGAATGGAGTTTAAGTATGACGTTATTGTAATCGGCGCCGGACACGCAGGATGCGAAGCCGCTGCCGCTGCTGCAAACCTGGGTTCGAAGACTTGTCTTATCACAATGGATATGAACAAAATCGGACAGATGAGTTGTAACCCGGCAGTGGGAGGCATCGCCAAAGGACAGATAGTACGCGAAATAGACGCCTTGGGAGGATATATGGGATTGGTGACAGACCAGACAGCCATACAGTTCCGTATACTGAACCGTTCCAAAGGTCCCGCTATGTGGAGCCCGCGCGCACAGTGCGACCGCAACAAATTTATCTGGGCATGGAGAGAAATTCTGGAAAATATCCCCAACCTGCATATCTGGCAGGATACCGTGCAGGAAATCCTCGTTGAAAACGGTGAGATTACGGGAGTAGTCACATTATGGGGAGTAACGTTCCATGCCAAATGTGTAGTACTCACCGCAGGAACTTTCCTCAATGGACTGATGCACGTGGGACGTACCATGCTTCCAGGTGGACGTATGGCAGAACCTGCATCCTACCAATTAACCGAATCCATCGCAAAGCATGGCATCACCTTTGGACGCATGAAGACGGGAACCCCCGTACGCATAGATGGACGCAGCGTGCATTATGAGGATATGGAAATCCAAGACGGAGAATGTGACTTCCACAAGTTCTCGTTCATGGACACTCATGTACGCCATTTGAAACAGCTCCCTTGCTGGACCTGCTTCACCAACGAAGAAGCACACCGCATCCTGCAGGAAGGTCTGCCGGATTCTCCCCTTTTCAACGGACAAATCCAAAGTATCGGCCCACGTTATTGCCCCAGTATAGAAACCAAGATTGTGACTTTCCCCGACAAACCGCAGCACCAGCTTTTCCTGGAGCCCGAAGGGGAAACAACCCAAGAGCTCTACTTGAATGGATTCTCTTCTTCATTGCCCATGAACATCCAGATTGCAGCATTGAAAAAGATACCGGCGTTCAGAGACCTCGTCATCTACCGCCCGGGCTATGCCATCGAATACGACTTCTTTGACCCCACCCAACTGAAACATACGCTGGAAACGAAGAATATAAAGAATCTGTTCTTTGCCGGACAAGTAAACGGAACAACCGGTTACGAGGAAGCAGCTGGACAAGGAATCATGGCAGGTATCAACGCCCACATCAATTGCCACGGCGGAGAACCGTTCACCCTTGCAAGGGATGAAGCATATATCGGCGTTTTAATCGATGACTTGGTAACAAAAGGTGTGGACGAGCCTTACCGTATGTTTACTTCCCGTGCCGAATATCGCATCCTGCTCCGTATGGATGATGCGGACATGCGACTCACGGAAAAAGCCTGGAAGCTGGGACTCGCCAAGGAAGAGCGGTACAAGCTGCTGACAGAAAAACGTGAAGCCGTGAACCGGATTATAGACTTCGCGCGGAATTACTCGATGAAACCGGCATTAATCAATCCGGTATTGGAGCAGCTCGGCACTACTCCACTGCGCCAAGGATGCAAATTGATAGATTTGATAAACCGTCCGCAGATAACGATTGAGAACATTGCCGAACACGTCAGTGCCTTTAAACGAGAACTGGATAAAATATCCGATAGAAAGGAAGAAATTGTAGAAGCTGCAGAAATACTCATCAAGTACGAGGGATACATCGGACGCGAACGGATTATTGCGGATAAATTGGCAAGATTGGAAAGCATCAAGATAAAAGGTAAGTTTGACTATAATTCCATTCAATCCCTTTCTACCGAAGCTAGACAGAAGCTGATGAAGATAGATCCGGAAACAATAGCCCAAGCGAGTCGGATTCCGGGAGTATCTCCAAGCGACATCAACGTGCTACTGGTACTTTGCGGACGATAGAGCGCAAAGTTCCACGTGAAACAAAGAATTCAATAAACGTATTAAATAAACTGATTATGAGCAAAGAAACTCTTACCAAAAGCATCCGGGAAATACCCGACTTCCCCATTCCGGGAATTCTATTCTACGATGTAACTACCTTGTTCAAGGAGCCTACCGCCTTGCAGGAACTCTCGGACACACTATACGAGATGTATAAAGACAAAGGCATCACCAAAGTAGTGGGTATAGAATCAAGAGGATTCATTATGGGCCCCATTCTCGCCACCAGACTGGGGGCAGGCTTCGTACCTATCCGCAAGCCGGGAAAGCTTCCTGCAGAAACCATTGAAGAAAGCTATGATAAAGAATATGGCAAAGACACCGTGCAGATGCACAAGGATGCCATCAATGAAGACGATGTAGTATTGCTACACGACGACTTGCTGGCAACCGGTGGAACAATGGAAGCCGCCTGCAAACTGGTGAAACAGATGAACCCCAAGAAAGTGTATGTAAACTTCATCATCGAGCTGAAAGAGCTTCATGGCAAGGATGTGTTTGGAGATGATGTGGAAGTGGAGGCTGTGCTGTCGCTTTAGCCATTTCATATTTCACCACAGATTACACAGATTAACACAGATTATTTATCCACCACAAAACACAGTTTTATCGAAGAGAAATCTGCGCTAATCTGTGTAATCTGTGGTGAAACGTCGGTATTATGGAAGAACTCAGAACTAACGACTACCTCAAAGGGATTGTATCCAACCTTCCCGAAAGTCCCGGTATTTACCAATATCTGAATACCGAAGGGACTATTATATATGTAGGAAAGGCAAAGAATCTGAAGCGAAGAGTGTCTTCCTACTTCAACCGGGAGCACGAACCGGGAAAGACGAGGGTGCTGGTCAGCAAGATTGCAGATATCCGATATATCGTGGTGAATACGGAAGAAGACGCGCTATTGCTGGAAAACAATCTTATCAAGAAATACAAGCCTCGCTACAACGTACTGTTGAAAGACGACAAGACGTATCCCAGCATCTGCGTGCAGAACGAATACTTTCCACGTGTATTCAGAACCCGGAAGATAATCCGTAACGGTTCCTCCTATTATGGCCCTTACAGCCATATACCTTCCATGTACGCATTACTCGACCTCATCAAGCATCTGTACCCTTTGCGTACATGCCACCTGAACCTCTCTCCGGAAAACATACGTGCCAGAAAGTTCAATGTTTGCCTGGAATACCACATCAAGAACTGTGCAGGACCTTGCATCGGGAAGCAAAGCCAGGAAGAGTATCTGAAAAACATCGCTGAAATCAAGGAAATACTCAAAGGGAATACCCAGGAGATAGAACGGATGCTTTTCCAGCAAATGCAGGAACTGGCAGCCGAAATGAAGTTTGAAGAAGCACAGAAGATAAAGAAGAAATACCTGCTGCTGGAAAACTACCGGGCGAAATCGGAAGTGGTAAGCAACGTGCTGCACAATATCGACGTGTTCTCCATCGAGGAAGACAGCGATGAAAAGTCCGCTTTTGTCAACTACCTGCACATTACGAACGGTGCCATCAACCAGGCTTTCACCTTTGAATACAAGAAACGATTGAATGAGAGCAAAGAAGAACTGCTCTCTCTCGGCATCATCGAAATGCGGGAAAGATACAAGAGCCTTTCTCGTGAAATCATCGTGCCTTTTGAGCTGGATATGGAGCTGAAAGATGTCGTCTTTACCATCCCGCAACGGGGAGACAAAAAGAAACTGCTGGAACTCTCCATCCTCAATGTGAAGCAGTACAAAGCCGACCGCCTGAAGCAAGCCGAAAAGCTGAATCCGGAGCAACGGACCGTGCGCCTGCTGAAAGAGATACAGCAAGAGCTACACCTGGACCGCCTGCCCATGCAGATAGAATGTTTCGACAACTCCAACATCCAGGGTTCCGACCCCGTGGCCGGGTGCGTGGTCTTCGTCAAGGGGAAACCTTCCAAGAAGGATTACCGCAAGTACAATATCAAGACCGTAGAGGGACCGGATGACTATGCCTCCATGAAAGAGGTCGTAAAACGGCGCTATCAGCGCGCTATAGAAGAGAAAGCACCCCTGCCCGACCTTCTTATCACCGACGGCGGAAAAGGGCAAATGAGCGCCGTAAAAGAGGCGATAGACGAGCTTGGCCTGAACATCCCCATCGCCGGACTTGCCAAAGATGGCAAACACCGCACTTCCGAGCTATTGTATGGCTACCCTCCCCAGACCATCGGATTGAAACAGAACACCCCCCCTCTTCCGACTGCTGACGCAGATTCAAGATGAAGTGCACCGCTTCGCCATTACCTTCCACCGCGACAAGCGCAGCAAACGGCAGATTGCCTCCGCACTGGACGAGATAAAAGGTATCGGTGAAAAGACAAAAAGCACGTTGCTCAAGGAGTTCAAAAGCGTGAAGCGTATCCGCGAAGCATCTGCCGAGGAGCTTGCCGCCGTGGTGGGAGAAGCGAAAGCCAAAATCATCCAGACCTATTTCTCAGAGAAATAATGACTGATAAATCAGCCTGCAGAGCCATGCACACAACGAATTAATTCGTAACTTTGTCCCCTCAAAAAGACAAGAACAACATGAGAGTAGTGATACAACGTGCCGGACACGCTTCCGTCACCATCAACGGAACCTGCAAAGCCTCCATTGGAAAGGGCCTCATGATACTCGTAGGCATCGAAGAATCCGATGGAAAAGAAGATATCGACTGGCTTTGCAAGAAGATAGTCAACCTGCGCATTTTCGATGACGAAAACGGCGTAATGAACAAATCCATTCTTGAAGCAGACGGCGAGATACTGGTTATCAGCCAGTTCACCCTCCACGCCTCCACCAAGAAAGGCAACCGTCCCTCCTACATACGGGCAGCACGGCCGGAAATATCCGTCCCACTGTACGAACAATTCTGCCGGGAACTGAGTTTAGCATTAGGTAAAGAAATAGGTACCGGCGAATTTGGTGCCGATATGAAAGTAGAACTGATGAACGATGGCCCCGTGACCATCTGTATAGATACAAAAAACAAGGAATAATGACGTTAGAAGAAGCACAGAAACAAGTGGATTCCTGGATAAAGGAATACGGAGTGCGCTATTTCAGCGAACTCACCAATATGGCGATACTGACCGAAGAAGTGGGCGAACTTGCCCGCGTCATGGCACGCAAGTATGGCGACCAATCCTTCAAGAAAGGAGAAAAAGACAATCTCGACGATGAGATGGCAGATGTTCTTTGGGTACTTCTCTGCCTTGCGAACCAGACCGGAGTGAACCTGACAGACGCCTTCTGCCGCAACTTCGAGAAGAAAACCAGACGTGACCAGACAAGACATATCAATAACCCTAAATTGAAAGACCATGGAGAAGAATGAGCCTACCCAGAGTAAGTATGACGCCGCCCTGGCAAAGTACAACACCCAACTGGATGATGCGGAAATAGCTGCACAAGCTGCCAGAATCATTGCAGAGAAAGTGCCGGCAAACAACACGCCGGAGGTAAAGAAATTCCTTTTCAACTGCATCGACCTTACCCTGAAGAGTGAAGACAGCGATGAAAGCGTCATGAAATTCACCCAGAAAGTGAATAAATTCGACGAAGAGTTCCCCGACCTGAAGAATGTGGCAGCCATCTGTGTATACCCCAATTTTGCAGAAGTCGTAAAAGACACGCTGGAAGTGGAGGATGTAAAAATAGCTTGTGTATCAGCAGGTTTCCCCTCCTCCCAGACTTTCATTGAAGTGAAAGTGGCAGAAACTGCCATGGCACTGATGGAAGGCGCCGATGAAATAGACATCGTTATTTCGGTGGGCAAGTTCCTGGCGGGAGACTATGAAGGCATGTGCGAGGAGATACAAGAACTCAAAGCAACCTGCAAAGAGCACCACATGAAGGTAATCCTCGAAACCGGAGCCTTGAAGACGGCTTCGAACATCAAAAAAGCATCCATCCTTTCCATATATTCGGGTGCCGATTTCATCAAGACTTCCACCGGCAAGCAGCAGCCTGCCGCCACGCCGGAGGCCGCCCTGGTTATGTGCCAGGCCATCAAGGAATATCACGAGCTGACGGGTATCAAGGTAGGCTTTAAGCCCGCAGGAGGAATCAACTGCGTGAACGATGCACTGATTTATTACACCATCGTCAAGGAAGTGCTCGGCGAAGAATGGCTGAACAACGAACTGTTCCGCTTGGGAACCAGTCGTCTTGCCAACCTGCTGCTTTCGGAAATCAAGGGCGAGGAAATGAAATTCTTCTAAGAGAAAGCTGTATTTACCTATAAATAAAGCCTGATGGAGTGGGTTCCATCAGGCTTTCTCATATTATCAACCGGAAACAGTTCCGTCATTTTTCCCGCTCTACCACATAATCCAGATACCCGGCTAGCGCTGCTTTTACCTCCGTATCGGGCAAAGAAGCCAGCAAAGAAAGAGCCTTTTCCTTATAGTCATACATCACTTGCGAAGCATACTCTATACCACCATTCTGCTTGGTAAATTCGATTAAATGGACTATTTCGCCAGGCGTTGCCTCCCCATTCTTTATCTTTACGGCAATTTCTTCCGCTGTTTTATCCTTCACGGTATTGAGCACATGAAGCGCAGGTAGAGTCAACTTCCCCTCCACCATATCATTTCCGGTAGGTTTGCCTATTTCCTTGCTCTCGGAGTAATCGAAAATATCATCCTTTATCTGAAAACAAAGCCCGATATATTCACCGAACAGACGCGCAGATTCCGCCTTTTCATCGCTGGCTCCCACCGAGAGAGCGCCCGCCTTCGTACAAGCTGCAAAGAGCACGGCCGTCTTCTTGCGGATAACGTCGAAATAGACTTCCTCGGAGAAATGGAGATTGCTGACGTTGGAAAGCTGCAGAAGTTCACCATCTGCCAAATCCTGCCCCAGGCAGGAGACGATGTCGATAATGTCATGGTTACGGGTCATGCCCACTTGCACCAACGCTGTTGCAAGCAGATAATCGCCTGCCAGTACGGCTACTTTATTATTGAAAATGGCATTAACGGAGAGTTGTCCACGGCGTTCAGTACTTTCGTCCACTACATCATCGTGCACAAGGCTGGCATTATGAAGAAGTTCCAACGCAACCGCAGCATGCAGGGTTGCAGGACATACCTTGCCAAAAAGCTTCGCAGCCAGAAGCACCAGAATGGGGCGCATCATCTTCCCGTTCTTCTGCCGGATATGCGCAATTACGCTGTTCAGCAAAAGGTTGGAACTGGAGAGAGTACTTTCAAAAAGCTTCTTGAAGTCCTCCAATTCCTCAGAAATCGGAGATTTTATCAATGATGAGTTGTCCATGCATCGCTATTTGCCTACAAAAATAGTAATAAAACGGTTAATACGGTATTTTTTTGTACTTTTACCATGAAAAAAAGGATTAAATGTATGAATTCAATCGATAAACTGTTTTTGCTCGATGCCTATGCACTGATATATCGAGCCTATTACGCGTTCATCAAGAACCCGAGAATCAATTCAAAAGGATTCAACACTTCGGCCATTCTGGGCTTTGTAAACACCCTGGAAGAAGTGCTCAAAAAAGAGAATCCCACACACATAGGGAGTAGCCTTCGACCCGTCGGGCCCCACCTTCCGCCACGAGGCCTACGAGCAATACAAGGCACAGCGCGAGGAGACACCCGAGGCCATCCGCCTTTCCGTACCTATTATAAAGGACATCATCCGCGCCTACCGCATTCCCATCCTCGAAGTATCCGGCTACGAAGCCGACGACGTGATAGGCACGCTCGCCACCGAAGCCGGACGGCAGGGCATCACCACCTATATGATGACTCCCGACAAGGACTACGGGCAACTGGTATCGGACCGCGTCTTCATGTACCGCCCCAAGCACACCGGCGGATTCGAAGTGATGGGTACCGAAGAAGTAAAAACCAAGTTCAACATACAGACCACCGAGCAGGTCATCGACATGCTGGGACTGATGGGTGATGCTTCCGACAACATCCCCGGCTGTCCGGGTGTGGGCGAGAAAACCGCACAGAAACTGATTGCCGAATTCGGCAGCATCGAAAATCTGCTGGAGCATACCGACCAGCTGAAAGGCGCACTGAAAACGAAAGTGGAGACCAACCGCGAGATGATTACCTTCTCCAAATTCCTTGCCACCATCAAAACAGATGTTCCCATTCAGCTCGACATGGATTCGCTCGTCCGCGAAGAACCGAACGAAGAAGAACTCCGCAAGATTTTCGAGGAGTTGGAATTCCGCACACTCATCGACCGGGTACTCAAAAAGGGAAGCGGCAATTCGTCCTCCCCTACTCCAACCTCTCCGGTACCCGACCTCTTTGCCGGGACTCTGTTTGCCCAGCCGCAAACCTCCACTCCCGAAAACAGCGCCCCGATTCAAGGCGATTTGTTTGCAAATTTTGCGGGCGAGGGGACGGGCGTTTCTGAAAATTCAAACCTGACGCGGTTAGAAATGCTCGATATAGACTACCAACTCATTGATACAGAAGATAAAAGAGCAGAAATTATTCAAAAGTTACTTACAAGCGAAATTCTCTCAATAGATACCGAGACTACCGGAACCGAGCCAATGGACGCCGAACTTGTAGGAATGAGCTTCAGTGATGCCGAAAACCGTGCATACTACGTACCCGTTCCCGCCGAACGAGAGGAAGTCTTAAAAATTGTAAACGAGTTCCGTCCCCTCTTCGAAAACGAGAAATCCATGAAGGTGGGACAAAATATCAAGTACGATATGATTATCCTCCAAAATTACGGCGTCCAGGTGAAAGGCAAACTTTTCGACACCATGCTTGCCCACTACGTGCTTCAACCCGAACTGCGACACAACATGGACTATCTGGCGGAAATCTACCTGCACTACCAGACCATCCACATCGATGAGCTAATTGGAGCGCGAGGCAAAAACCAAAAGAACATGCGCGACCTTCCACCCGAAGATGTCTACCGTTATGCCTGCGAGGATGCGGACGTCACCCTCAAACTGAAAAACGTGCTGGAAAAGGAACTGAAGGAGCAAGGTGCCGAACATCTGTTCTACGAAATAGAGATGCCGCTCGTCCCCGTACTTGTTAATATAGAGAGCAACGGAGTGCTGCTCGACACGGAGGCCTTGAAGCAATCGTCCCAACACTTCACCGTCCGTCTGCAGGAGATTGAGAAGGAAATCTACGAGATGGCTGGCGAGACATTCAATATCAGCTCCGCCAAGCAGGTAGGCGAAGTGCTGTTCGACAAGCTGAAAATCGTGGAGAAAGCGAAAAAGACCAAGACCGGACAATACGTCACCTCCGAAGAGGTGCTGCAAAGCTACCGCAGCAAGCACGACATCATCGGGAAGATACTGGAATACCGCGGACTGAAGAAACTGCTGAGCACCTATATAGATGCCCTGCCCCAGCTCATCAACCCACGTACGGGCCGCATACACACCTCCTTCAACCAGGCGGTGACCGCTACCGGACGCCTCAGCTCCAGCAATCCCAACCTGCAGAACATCCCCATCCGCGACGAAGACGGAAAGGAAATCCGCAAGGCGTTCATCCCCGACACCGGCTGCGAGTTCTTCTCTGCCGACTACTCGCAGATAGAGCTGCGCATCATGGCACACCTCAGCGAAGATAAGAACATGATAGACGCCTTCCTCAGCGGACACGACATCCACGCCGCCACCGCTGCCAAGATATATAAGATAGATATAAACGACGTAACCGCCGACATGCGCCGCAAGGCAAAAACGGCAAACTTCGGCATCATCTACGGCATCTCCGTCTTCGGGCTTGCCGAACGCATGGGCGTTTCTCGCCAGGAAGCCAAAGAGCTGATAGACGGCTACTTTGAAACCTACCCACAAGTGAAGGAGTATATGGATAAAAGCATCCAGGTGGCACGCGAGAACGGCTATGTGGAAACCATCTTCCACCGCAAGCGCTTCCTGCCGGACATCAACTCAAGAAACGGGGTGGTACGGGGCTATGCCGAACGGAATGCCATCAACGCTCCCATCCAGGGAAGTGCCGCCGACATCATAAAAGTAGCCATGGCACACATCTATCAGCGCTTCCAAGCTTACAATCTGAAAGCAAAGATGATTTTACAAGTCCATGACGAACTAAATTTCAGCGTTCCAGAGGCAGAAAAAGAGCTTGTACAGAAAATCGTAATCGAAGAGATGGAGCAGGCATATCGCATGTACGTACCCCTGAAAGCCGATTGTGGGTGGGGAAACAACTGGTTGCAGGCACACTAAACAGCCCAATAACTTTATTTAACTTACAATCAGAAAGCAACAGAAGCAATCCTTTCCAAATACAGTTTGCTCATCAGAATATCCGGCGACCTCACTGCCGGATATTTTTTATTCACCAATCTTGCCAAAAGGAAAGCATACCGAAACCCTCACTACTGACATATTGATAAAATTTAATCCAATATTTATATTTATGTCAATTTAATACGTACCTTTGCAGCGAAATCAATGACATATTGATAGAAAATAGAAAGTTAAACTAAAAAAGACATAAAACCATGAAAGCAAAAGTATCTTTAAAAACAGTGATTGTTTCAGCACTTCTCTTAGTTTGCGGATTAAATGCCTCAGCCGACAATAAGAGCAACCTCATTTACAATTCGGAAGAAGTAAATGGCATGAAAGTGGCAGAGACCGTATACAAGATGGACGGAAACACGCTTGCCAACTATATGAAGTACAATTATAAGTACGACGACCAGAACCGCATGACGGAAAGCGAAGCCCTGAAATGGAACAGCACCAAGAATACATGGGGCAAGGACATGTGCATCCGCTATGCATACCAAGGCAAGACGATGACTACCACATACTACAAATGGAACAACAAGAAAGGCGAATACATACTGGTTCCCGAGATGACAGTAATCATGGACAACCCTAACATGTAATTGACAAACTCTCTCTTAAAGTAAGAAATCTTATTCCTAACAACAATAACCGAAACCTTTCATAAAAGAGCCGGAATGATTCGCACATTCCGGCTCTTTATTATATCTTCGCCTCCTAAAAAGGAATGCCACATGATACCCGAGACCCTCATTACCTACATCGAGACAGCAATCATTCCCCGGTACAAGGAGTTTGACAAGGCACACAACCTCTCACACGTCCGCACCGTCATCGAAGAAAGCCTTGCCCTCGCCCGGCAATATCCCGAAGCGGACGAACGCCTGGCATACGTCATTGCCGCCTACCATGACACGGGACTGTGCCGCGACCGCGCCACCCACCACCTTGTCTCCGGCGAGATACTGATGGCGGACTCTACCCTGCGGCAATGGTTCTCCGACACGGAAATCCTCCTCATGAAAGAAGCCGTAGAAGACCACCGCGCCTCTACAGACCACGAACCTCGTAGCATCTACGGCAAGATTGTTGCCGAAGCGGACCGTATCATCGACCCGGACATCACCCTGCGCCGCACCGTGCAGTACGGATTGAAACAGAATCCTGCCGCCGACAAGGAGTGGCACTACCAGCGGTTCCATCAGCATCTCATGGCAAAATATGCACCCGGCGGTTATCTGAAGCTCTGGTTTCCCGAGGGCAAGAATGCGGAACAGCTGAAGAAGCTCCAAGCCATTATCGCAGACGAAGGACAGCTGCGGCAAGTTTTCAACCGAATATTCGAGGAGGAAAAGTAATAGCGGTATCAATGAAGCATATGCCCCATTTCATTTCCGACTATGGAAACGGTTTGTTTCCTATAATGGAACAGAGTGTTCTCTATAAGGAAACAAAGTGTTTCCTATAACGGAACAAATCGTTTTATCCCGTCGAAACAAGTCGTTTCATACAAGAGAAACAATCTGTTCCGACGGGGTGTAACAAAGTGTTCAGTACTGTGAACTAATACAATAGCTCTATTTAGAAGGTCTCACAAGATAAGTATCCGCCTCCATAAGTATAAAGACTTATGGGCGTGCCAACATGAGGAAATCATAAAACTCACAGATGGACTGGCCTTCGGTTTCTGATTCGAAGACAAAGAAGAGCGGCTGCTTTCCCTTATGCAGCTTTGCCGGAATAGAGAGCGGAGCATAGAACTCCCTGCAAGTGCTGCCAGCCTTCACATCCACAAGTCCTATCTCTACACCGCCTTTTGTTGTCCAAGGGCTACCCAGCATGATGCGGATGCGTCCGTCGGTATCTTCAGCCTTCAACCTTAACTGCATCTGCAAAGACTTATCTCGCGGAACGGCATTCATATTCAAGTATTTATATCCTACAATCGACCCACTTGTATTATTCACCACCGGAGCGAACGGGATTTTGTGGTTGTTATCGCCGGCATAGGGATTATTATCCCGGTACACAGGCCGGATGTAAGACCCCGTGTAGACATAATGGGGATAGACCTCTTTGATACCTCCGGGATTGGTGTGCCAACAAGCCAACCCGGCCGAGATGCGCTGCATAGGATTGAGCCCTTCAAGAAGGAAACCCTCAGAGTTGAATTCCCCGCGCGAAATCACGACTTTCCCACCTTTTCCTTTTTCCACCTTTACATCAATGGCCGACACCATAGCCTGGCGTGCATAGCAATCAGTACCTATCTGGCGATGATAGAACACGTACCATTGCCCTCCTATCTTGCAGATACTGCCATGCGTATTTCCACCGGGCATGGCCGAAGCTATCACATTGCCTTTTTCATCATACTCGCGCGCACGGGCATCGATGATTGTTCCGCCATAGGTCCAGGGACCCAGAGGATGCTCGCTATAAGCGTATGCCAGCGTATAGTTGCTGGCGTTCGGCAAGCCATCTTCACCCTCAGCGGTAGTACGGCTATAGATAAACACATACTTATCCTCAATCTTGCGGATGGAGGATGCCTCAAAGAAGCGGAATATACCTTCCTGCCGATAGCCTGAAATCATGTTCTCCACCACTTCGGTACCCGGCTTTACCGTGCACATGGTAGCAGGGTCCAACTCCGCGCCATGCGAAATGCCAAATCCCCAATAACCATACACACGTCCATCATCATCGACAACACTGCGGGGTCGAATCCCAAACAACCGAAAGTCTCGCGAGGACGCTCCTTATGCCAGTTGCATACCGTAAACGGGCCATCGGGACGGTCGCTTTTGGCAATCATGGAATTGCGTCCACCACCTTGATTATTCGGAAAGAGGTAGTAAGTTTTCTTACCATCGGCATCGGTAGTTACTGTCACGTCAGGGGCAAAAAGCACGTCGTCGGTTCCATCAGCATTCAGTTTATACAGCTCGGGCGACTCATTGACTTTAAATATCACGCCGTCATATCTCCAACGGGTCAGGTCCTCTATGGGTGCCGACCACACCACTTGGTCACGTCCGCAATACATCCACTTGAGATTGTCGTGCGAACCATAAATATAGACACGGTACTTGCCGGGACAGTCAGGATCCTCAAACACATAGGGCTCACCATCAGGAATAAATTCCCAAAGCGGCAGATAAGGATTCTGTGCAGATAATGTAAAAGACAGACCGATGAGACATGAGAAAATCATCAGAATTTTTCTTACTTTGTTTTTCATAATCGCATTGATTTATAGAATGATACTTAAATTTATAATTGCGACAAAACTATCAATTTATCATTTTACTCTCGTGCTTTTAATGCAAATTAACATACCCACTTTCCCCGGTAAGTACTATCTTTGCTTAAAAAAGTGAAGATAGGCTGCACCTCAGCATAAAAAATGAACGAGTTCATTTTATTCTGCATTCGGTTTGCACTATCTTTGCATCCAATTAACTGAACAATAACTAAAAAACAAGATAACACTATGGCATTAAAAGCTGGTATCGTGGGCCTTCCCAACGTAGGAAAATCCACTCTTTTCAACTGCTTGAGCAGCGCAAAGGCACAAGCGGCAAACTTCCCGTTCTGTACAATCGACGCCCAAATGGGACAAGTGTCCGTACCCGACGAACGACTGACCCGTCTCGCCGAGCTGGTTCACCCGGGGCGTATCGTACCCGCCGTGTGCGACATCGTCGACATTGCCGGACTGGTGAAGGGCGCCAGCAAAGGTGAAGGACTCGGCAACCAGTTCTTGGGCAACATCCGCGAGTGCGACGCCATCATCCACGTGCTGCGCTGCTTCGACAATGGCAACATCGTCCACGTGGACGGCTCGGTGAACCCCGTACGCGACAAAGAAATCATCGACACAGAGCTGCAACTGAAGGACCTCGACACGGTGGAAAACCGCATCAAGCGTGTAGAGAAGATTGCCAAAGTGGGTGGCGACAAGGCGGCAAAGATAGAGTACGAACTCCTGCTCCGCTACAAGGATGCCCTGGAACAAGGACAAAGCGCCCGCACCGTCATCCCACAGAACGACGACGAGGAACAATGTGCCAAGCAGATGTTCCTGCTCACCACCAAACCCGTGCTCTACGTCTGCAACGTGGATGACGTCAGTGCCGCCGGCGGCAACCAGTACGTAGAGCAGGTGCGCGAAGCCATTAAGGGCGAGGATGCGGAACTCATCATCATCTCCGCCCAGACCGAAGCCGACATCGCCGAACTGGAGACATACGAAGAAAAGCAGATGTTCCTCGAAGACCTGGGACTGAAAGAGAGCGGCTGCAACCGTTTGATTAAAGCTATCTACAGCCTGCTGAACCTCGAAACCTTCATCACTGCCGGAGAGATGGAAGTAAAGGCATGGACCTATCGCAAGGGATGGAAAGCGCCGCAATGCGCCGGCGTTATCCATACGGATTTTGAAAAGGGATTCATCCGGGCAGAGGTCATCAAGTATGAGGATTATATCAAGTATGGCAGCGAAGCCGCTGTGCGCGAAGCCGGAAAGCTGGGCGTGGAAGGCAAGGAGTATGTGGTGCAGGATGGGGACATCATGCACTTCAGGTTCAATGTGTAATGATATTCATTCCAGATGGCAATGTACTTTCATTGTACATTGCCATTTTCTAATAAACTCCATACAATAACAATATGAAACAGATTATCTTCCTTTTATTCTTATTGTCCTGTACTGCCGTTTATGCACAACAGCAAGACTCGGTAACCATTCACGGACGGGTGACTGATTACAACGGACAGCCGATAGACAGTGCCAGCGTCTGGTGGCAAAACCCGCAGTTCAATGACATCATAGAAGCCATAACCGACAAAGACGGGCATTACACGGCCCGTATACCCAAAGGGAAATATCAAAGTGCAGCCTCTATTTATCTGCCCTCCTATGCGCACATTGCCATGAAAAGCGGGCTGCCCGAGACTGAACACCGCCTGGAGTTCTGGGCCTGGGATTTCATCGCCGACCGCGACACTACACTCGACATACGTTATCATCGTATGGAAGCTTATGGCCTGCGTGCTTTCTGCATCCCCGGAGCCATGCCTACTTATCAGATATACGTCCGTCCCATGAGCTTGACACGTACCTACCAATGGATGAAAGAAACAAAGCCCGAGTCATTGGTACACGGTGAAAACCTGAGTGACATTGAGCAACAAGAACAAAACAAAGAAGCCAGAGAATGCCAGATGGCTCCCCGCCCCGGGCAACTGAAAGTCACCGTCTGGATAGACGGCGAGAAAGTCCCCGTGCTGATGAAGCAGGAAATAAAAGAATATTTCGACAGCAACGAATATGGCAACGCCTATCTATTGACAGTAGACATGCCCAAGCATCCCAAAAAAGACCTTCCCTACCGTATCTTCAAAGTAGAGCTGGAAGACATGGAAAACGGTGACCGGGGCGAAGGGCTTTACTATATGGAAAAGGAAAACTACGTTCAATAAACCATACACAACAAATGGCAAACAGTAATCTAAAATACCTCATAGCAGGTACCGGCGGCGTAGGCGGAAGCATCGCCGCCTTTCTTTCATTATCCGGCAAAGACGTCACTTGCATTGCACGTGGCGAACACCTTGCCGCCATACGCGGGAACGGTCTGCAACTGCACTCCGATTTGAAAGGTGAACATTGTCTGAAAGTGGCGGCATTTACCGCAGAAGAATTCCAAGGCAAAGCGGATGTTATCTTCGTCTGCGTCAAAGGTTATTCCGTAGACTCCATTACGGAACTCATCAAACGTGCCTCACACGAGCGTACAGTGGTAATCCCCATCCTGAATGTTTACGGAACCGGTCCCCGTATCCAGCGGTTGGTCCCCGGCGTCACGGTGCTCGACGGCTGCATCTACATCGTAGGATTCGTATCCGGACGGGGAGAAATCACGCAGATGGGAAAGATTTTCCGGCTCGTCTACGGAGCACACCGCAGCACGATTGTTTCCCGTGAAACATTGGAAGCCGTGCAACGCGATTTGCAGGAAAGCGGCATCAAAGCCGAAATCTCCGACGACATCAACCGGGACACATTCGTCAAGTGGTCCTTCATTTCTGCTATGGCCGTCACCGGAGCCTATTACGACGTGCCTATGGGCGAAGTCCAGAAACCGGGCAAAGTGCGCGACACCTTTATCGGACTGTCACAAGAGAGTGCAGCTTTGGGCAGGAAGTTGGGTATAGAATTCAAGGAAGACATCGTGCAGTATAACCTCAAAGTAATAGACAAACTCGCCCCTGAAAGTACCGCCTCCATGCAGAAAGATATGGCCAAAGGACATCAGAGCGAAGTACAAGGCTTGTTGTTCGACATGATTACGGCTGCAGAGGAACAAGGGATTGAGGTGCCGACGTATAGGATGGTGGCGGAGAAATTCAAATAAACTGCCACGATGAACTGCCAAACGAGATAATTTCATACCTTTGTCCCGAACAACCCCGTAATTCAGTAATTTAATTCTTCATAAATATGTTATCACTACTCACCATCAACTGGAACCCCGACCCCGAACTATTCAACTTCTTCGGCATATCCATCCGCTACTACGGTTTGTTATGGATTATCGGCCTCGCTTTTGCCTACCTTATCGTGCAACACCAGTACCGCGACCGCAAAATAGACGAAAAGAAATTCGAACCTCTTTTCTTCTATTGCTTCTTCGGCATACTGATAGGCGCACGACTGGGCCACTGCATATTTTACGACTGGGCCTACTACCAAGACCACTTCGTTGAAATGATTCTCCCCATCAAGCAGACCGCCGCAGGATGGAAAATGACGGGTTACACCGGCCTTGCCAGCCACGGCGGCACGCTGGGCCTGATTATCGCCCTCTGGATGTACTGCCGCAAGACGAAGATGCACTACATGGACGTGCTCGACATGATAGCCGTTGCCACTCCCATCACCGCCTGCTGCATCCGCCTTGCCAACCTGATGAACTCCGAAATCATCGGCAAACCGACCGACATGCCCTGGGCATTCATCTTTGAACGGGAAGACATGCTGCCCCGCCATCCGGCACAGCTCTACGAAGCCATCGCCTACTTCATCTTCTTTTTAGGGATGGTCTGGCTATACAAACGCGGGCAGAAAAAACAAGAAACCAAGCTCGAAACAGACTTCAGCACCACCAAGCGGAAATCAACCGCCGTGCAAGCCGAGGCTTCCCTACCCTATCACCGCGGTTTCTTCTTCGGCCTCTGCCTGACGGAAATCTTCCTCTTCCGTTTCTTCATCGAGTTCCTGAAAGAAAACCAGGTGAACTTTGAAGACAGCATGTCGCTGAACATGGGCCAATGGCTCAGCATCCCATTTGTCATTATCGGGGTGTATTTCATGTGTTTCTACGGAAAGAAAGCTTCCAAATAAACATTTAGGCCCTACATAAGCAACATACCTACCCCTTTCATCTGTGTAGATTTCTCTACTTTTACGGCATCGAAACAACAACCGTAAATCATATATTTATCATGAAAGAGAAACAACTGATGAAAGGGGCAGCTTTTATGCTGCTAGCAGCAACTGCCATCCCGCCCGCACATGCCCAACTGAAAACAAATGCCGGCGTGCAATACCTGCTTTCCCAGTCGAAAGACATGAGCCAGGATTTTCTGGACCTCAGTAACACCTATTTCTTTGCCGACAGCCTGGTATCGTTCGACACCTCCACCGGCAAGGGGACTGTCCAGTGGAAACGCCAGCAACTGATGCCCCGCCAGGCATTCAATGCAAACACCTACCTGCACCAGCCCCTCCAGTCGCTGGACTTCCCGGAGACGGCCTACGACAACAATCCACAACTGACGTTCACCGTCGAACCGGTCAGCGAACGTACCCTCCGCATCCGTATGCTTACCTCGCCCATCGTACCGAAAGAAGATGCCGACGACCCCATGCTCATAGGAAAGCCTGCCGACGGACGCTCCTTCTGGAAAGCCGAGAAGACAGATAAAGGTACCCTGTACACCTCCCGATACGGCAGCCTGCTCATCGAGAATTACCCCTGGCGCCTGGTGCTGAAAGATGCCGACGGACGCCTGCTGACACAGACTCGTTGCTGGAGCGACAACGACTCCACGCAGGTCAAGGTACCTCCATTCAGCTTCATCAAGCGCGGCTCGGACAACTCACGCAGCATCAATCCCGTATTCAGCCTCGCGCCGAACGAGAAAATCTACGGTTGCGGCGAGTCTGCCACCGCACTGAACAAGGCCGGACAGAAAGTCAACCTCTTTGTCACCGACCCGCAGGGCCCCGAAACTCCGGATATGTACAAGCCTATCCCCTTCTTTTTCAGTAACCGCGGCTACGGCATGTTCATGCACACTTCCGCCCCCGTGACCTGCGACTTCGGCTGTTCCTACATCGGAGCCACCAAACTCTTCATGGCAGACGAAGCGATGGACATCTTCATCTTCCTGGGTTCGCCGAAGGAGATGCTGAGCGAATACACCGCACTGGTAGGACGGCCCGAAATGCCCCCCTTGTGGAGCTTCGGCACCTGGATGAGCCGCATCACCTACTTCAGCGAAGCAGAGGGCCGCGATGTAGCCCGGAAACTGCGTGAGAACAAGATACCGAGCGATGTCATCCACTTCGATACCGGTTGGTTCGGCGTGGACTGGCAGTGCGACTACGCCTTTGCCGCCGACCGCTTCGACAATCCCCGGCAGATGCTCACCGACCTAAGGTCACAAGGCTTCCGCACCTGCCTCTGGCAACTCCCCTACTTCACTCCGAAAAACAAGTTCTTCCCCGAGCTGGTGGAACGCGGTCTGTACGTACGCAACGGTAAGGGGCAGCTCCCCTACGAGGACGTGGTGCTGGACTTCACCAACCCCGAAACCGTGAAGTGGTATCAGGAACTCGGCAATCTGATTGAAATGGGTGTAGGCGCCATCAAAGTAGACTTCGGCGAAGGTGCCCCGCTGGATGCCATCTATGCCAACGGCCGTAGCGGACTGTACGAACACAACCTCTACCCGCTGCGCTACAACAAAACCGTGGCCGACATCATCAAGAAGCTGCACGGCGAAAACATCATCTGGGCACGCTCTGCATGGGCAGGCTCACAACGCTACCCGCTGCACTGGGGCGGTGATGCCGCAACCACCGAAACCGGTTTCGAGGGAACCATCCGCAGCGGCCTCTCCATCGGACTGAGCGGATTCTGCTTCTGGAGCAATGACATAGGCGGCTTCGTGACCCAAAGCCCCGAAAGCCTCTACCGCCGCTGGCTGCCCTTCGGCTTCCTCACCAGCCACAGCCGCGTGCACGGAGCACCTCCCACTGAGCCGTGGTACTACGGGAAAGAGTTCACAGACTATTTCCGCCGTTGCGCCGAGCTGAAGTACAAACTGATGCCCTATGTATACGCACAATCCAAAGAGTGCACCGAGAACGGCTGGCCGATGCTCCGCGCCCTGCTGCTGGAGTATCCCGACGACCCGGGTGCATGGCTGGTAGAGGACGAGTACATGTTCGGCTCCAATCTCCTCGTGGCACCCATGCTCGAAGAGGGCAGCGGACGGGATGTCTACCTCCCCGGACGGCAGAAATGGATAGACTACCAGACCGGAAAGGTGTATGCTCCGGGATGGAACCATATCGAGTGCGGCACCCTGCCCATCGTCATTCTTGTAAAGGACGGTTCGGCCATCCCCCATATCCCCGTGGCACAATGCACAGATCAGATGAAATGGGACAAGATTACGTGGAAGAAGTATCTGGCAGACGAAAAGAAAGCTGAAGGATTGCTCTGCCTGCCGCAGGACGGACAGTTACAACGGATATCAATCCCATAACCGGTATATCAAACACATTAAACCCTAATACCCCATGCGAAACAAGTTATTGTTCCTCGCCTTGCCCCTGCTATTCGGCTTACAGGCAAGCGCACAACACACACAAGCCTTTCAAGATACCACGCTCACCGACGAACAGCGCGTGGAACATCTCCTTTCCATCCTGACATTGGATGAAAAGATAAACCTTCTTTCCACCGACCTCGGTGTCCCCCGCCTCAACATTCCCCGTTGCGGACACTACGAAGGACTGCACGGGCTGACCCTCGGCGGGCCTGCCATGTGGGGCGGACGCCAAAGAACGGAAGACGGGAAAGTAGTCCCTACCGACTGCCCCACCACCATATTCCCCCAGTCCTACGGTCTGGGCTCCACATGGGACACCGATTTGGTGCAGAAAGTAGCGGAACAAGCCGCTGAAGAAGCCCGCTACTACATGCAGACCACCGGTAACAAGCGTCATGCCCTCGTGATGCGCGCTCCGAATGCCGACCTTGCCCGCGACCCGCGCTGGGGACGTACCGAGGAGAGTTTCGGAGAAGATGCTTTCCTCACCGCCCAACTCACCATTGCCAGCGTACGCGGCCTGCAAGGCAATCATCCCCGCTACTGGAAAACTGCCTCTCTGATGAAACACTTCCTTGCTAATAGTAACGAGGACGGACGGGACAGCACTTCCTCCGACTTCGACACGCGGCTGTTCCATGAATACTACGCTTATCCTTTCTATAAAGGCATCACCGAGGGAGGCAGCCGTGCCTTCATGGCCGCCTACAACAGTTGGAACGGCATCCCCATGTCCATCCATCCCTGCCTCGAAGAGATTACCCGCAAGCAGTGGGGCAACAACGGTATCATCTGTACGGACGGCGGTGCCCTGAAACTGCTGATTGAAGCGCACAAGAGTTTTCCGAGCTTTGCGGAGGGTGCCGCTGCCGTAGTAAAAGCCACCACAGGACAATTTCTCGACGCATACGTTCCTTACGTCAAGGAAGCTCTGGAAAAGGGATTACTGACCGAAGTCGACATCGACAAGGCTATCCGCGGGAACATCTTCGTCGCCCTCAAGCTCGGCTTGCTGGACGGGGACAACTCCCGTAACCCTTATCTCTCTATCGGAAAGAACAGTACGGAGACACCGCCTTTCATGACAGCAGAAGCCCGCAGGCTGGCACGGGAAGTCACCGCCAAGTCCGTGGTGTTATTGAAAAACAAAAAACTCCTGCCACTCGATGCCGGAAAGCTGCGTAAAATAGCCGTTATAGGCCCGTATTCGGACAAAATCGTGCAAGATTGGTATAGTGGTACCCCGCCTTACGAAACAACGATTCTGAGTGGCATACGCAATGCTGTGAAAGAAGGAACCGAAATCATCCACGCCGAAGACAACCGCATGGGCCAGGCAGAAAAGGCTGCTGCAGCCGCCGACGTTGCCATCGTGTGTGTAGGAAACCATCCTTACGGCACGCGTGCGGACTGGAAGTTCTCTCCCGTCCCCAGTGACGGCCGCGAAGCCGTGGACCGCAAATCGCTGATGCTGCCCGATGAAGACTTGGTGAAGCTGGTGCTCAAGGCCAATCCCAATACCATACTGGTGCTCGTCAGCAGCTTCCCCTACACCATCAACTGGAGCCAGGAGCACGTGCCTGCCATCGTCCACATCACCCACTGCAGTCAGGAGCAGGGCAACGGACTGGCCGACGTACTCTTCGGCAAGGTGAATCCAGCCGGACGTACCGTACAGACGTGGGTGAAAGACATCACTGACCTACCCGACATAATGGACTACGACATCCGCAACGGACGCACGTATATGTACCACCAGGGCCCGGTGCTCTATCCTTTCGGCTATGGTCTGAGCTATTCCGACTTTACGTACGAGAAGATTGAATCCTTCAAGCAAGACAAGAAGAACATCCGCGTGACGGTATCAGTGAAGAATACCAGCGGACGCGACGGGGAAGAAGTCGTGCAGCTCTATGCCAGCTATCCGGAATCCAAAGTGGAACGTCCTTCCAAGCAGTTGCGCGCCTTCAGGCGTATCCCCATCAAGGCCGGCGAAACCCGGAAAGTGACGCTTACCGTGCCCAAAGAAGAGCTCGGCTATTGGAACGAAGGAAAGCAGATGTTCGTTGTAGAACCCGGAACGGTGAAGCTGCTGATAGGGGCTTCATCGGAAGATATACGGTTGGAGGGAAAGATCAGGCTATAAGAATGAAAAAGCCATCCCTTAACATACCGACTATAAAAATTAGCGAGTTATGCCACAACAACGTGGCAAACCCGCTAATTACATATTTGCAAGCATAAATGAAAAGTACAGGGTCACTTTACAATAAACTCATATCTTCCTGCCGCCAGTTCCACCACCCGTACATTCTCGGCCTTGTCAGGTAAAGTGAGTGTAGCTGTACTGTTAGCGGGCACTGTAACTTCATAATGCACACATTTCCCTTTCCATTCCCAGCGAGAAACAATTTCACCGTAAGGCGACCGATGACGAGCTTCAAACCGTTTCAATCCCTTTATGAAATGGGGACGGAGCAGAATGTTTTGAAAACCAGGTTGCACGGGATCAGGGAAAATACCTCCCAGCCCCTTGTAGAACCAAGCACCTATTTCACCGAACATCATATGATTGTCCGAGATGTCACGAGTAGCCTGCAAATCCCAGTTCTCGAGCAGCGTAGTGGCACCGTTCACCATCCACCAACCCCATGAAGGATAAGTGTCCTGTACAGCCACCTTATAAGCTGTTTCAGCATAACCATTTTCGCTGAGTGCATTCAGAATAGCTTTAGCTCCTAATACACCCACATCCAAGTGAAAACCGTCCTCCTCTACCTTATGTGCCAAGTTAGCTGCCACTTTTCCTATCAACTCTTCGGGCACAATCTTCCATTGCAAGGGAACACTCAATTCGGTTTGTGAACCTTCGGCATAGATGCCTGTTTCTCGATTCAGGAACTTATCATTGACAGCTTGCTTTATCTCCTCCGACAAGGCATTATAATATTCGTAATCGGCCTGTTTGCCGAAGAGTTTGGCAGCAGCGGCCAAAATCTTGGTATCTACATAAAAGTAGACCGAGGAAGTCAGCTCTTTATTGGATTTTGACTTCACCGGCACCCAGTCTCCGCGCCCCCACGTAGTGAGATGATTGTTAGAGATACGCTCCACATAATCCACATAACGTTTGATGCTCTCGTAACAATCGCTCAAGGGCTTGCTATCACCGTAGAAGAGGTAGATATTCCAAGGGATGATGGCAATAGTACTAGTCCAGTCCAGCCCGTTGTCTGTACCATATCCCCATCCACCAGTTGGAATAATATCGGGCAGCACTCCGTTGGGCTGCTGTTCGTCACGATGGTCGGCCAACCATTTTTCGTAAACGGTAATTCCATCAAAGTTATAAAATGCTGCCTCAATGGCAAAATGACCGTCACCAGTCCAACCGTTCTTCTCTCGCTGAGGGCAATCGGTGGGGTAGCCCATCAGATTGGAAAGGTAAGAGTGATTGGCAGCATGGAGCAGCTTGCCTATCAGTGGGCTCGAAGATTCCAAGCTACCTACTGCCGGCACATCACTGTGCATGAAGTAAGCAATCAAGCTGTTTTGGTCAAGCTCAATAGGCTTATCTGCCACTACCTCCACATAACGAAATCCCTTGTAATTAAATCGGGGCATGAACTCATCCTCTTCTCCACTCAGAATGAGAATGTCCGTCTGAAAAGGGTCTTTCTCCTTATCGCCTCGAAAGTAGACATCAATGTTCGAGAGATCGAGGCGGCCATTTGGATGTAAGCGTTCGCCATGTTTGATTCTGACCTCCGTTCCCCGTTCACCCGAAACATGAATACAAGTCACACCGGACATATTTTGCCCGAAATCATAGATGTATGTTTTCTCGTCCACTTTGCGGAAAGAGACGGCGGGGAAAATCTTTACATTACGGATGGGATAAACTTGCTGGGCAGTGACATTGGAAGAAGGTACACTCCGATAGGCTACTCCGCGCCACTTGGAATCATCGAATTCCGGAGTGCTCCATCCTTTCTGCTCCAGACGTGCATCGTAGTGCTCGCCAGTATAGATACTATTAAAAGTGATTGCACCCGACGCTGTCCGCCAACTGAGATCGGTGGGAATAGTCTCCACGCTTCCATCGGTGTAAGTAATGCGCAAGTCCAGACAGAAAGCGGGACGGTTGCGCCAAGGGGCACGGTCGAAGTCCCACACTGCTTTGGATTGATGGTTATACCAGCCGTTACCCAAAAGTACGCCAATAGCGTTGTCACCATTCTGTAATTGTGAAGTCACATCATAAGCCACATACAAGTTGCGGCGATCAAAGCGGGTATAGAGAGGGGCAAGGCAGTGGTCTCCTATCTTCTCGCCATTGATGTAAAGCTCATATAGTCCAGCAGCGGCAATATAAGCACGCGCTGACTTTACCTTTTTGCCGGTCTTGAACTCTTTTCGGAAGTAAGGGGCAGGCCCATAATGAATATCCTTGCCATCGCCAATCCAAGCACCTTGCCAATGTTGCATCCCCATCATGCCCGTTTCAAAGTAAGAGACAGGAGAAGCAGTCTCCTTATATTCCATGTCGCTGCAGATTACTTTCCAATAATATCTAGTGAAAGGCTGCAGTTTTTTGCCATAGGCCACAAGCTGATTACGGGAATCGTTCTTTCCACTATCCCACATCCTGCCACAGCCATTGACCACATTCAACGAGTCTTCGTCTACCACAATCCGCCAGGAAGTCTGCACAGCTCCCTGCCTACCATCTTCCATCCGCCAAGAAAGGCGTGGAACGGGATTATCCAAACCTATAGGTCTGTCAAGATGTTCGCTCCTCAGATCAACCAAACGAACCGGAGTCTGCCCTTGTACAGTAATGCAAGCAAAGAATGTGAATAGAAGCAGTATATTTCTTTTCATAACTCCATTGTTTATCTATTCCGTAGTAATCACCAGTTCCTTGCCCTCCCTCAGTTGGTCATGGGTGATAAAGTAACCGTCAATCTTTTTACCGTCATAAGTAATGTCAATAATCTTCTTGCCGCTTCCTTTCTTCACAATCGTAAAGGGACGACCATTCAGATTGAACGTCACTTTATCGAACAAGGGAACAGTAACAATATATTCAGGATCGGCAGGCGAATAAGTGTAAAGTCCAATAGCATTGAGCACATACCACGAAGACATCTCGCCGGCATCATCCATCCCTGCATAAGCCAGCTTGTCGGCACCCATGTCATAGTAGTGGTTCATCAGGCTGTCGAGAATGCATTGGGCTTTCTCTTGTTTGTCTATGAAATAATAGGTGTAAGGAATGCTGTGTCCCGGCTGGTTTCCGTGACAATAGTTTCCGATGAATCCGGTCAGGTTGTGGGCCTCGTAACCTCTCCACGGTTCGCTGAATAAGGAATCCAGTTTAGCCTCCACCGCCTCTTTACTGGGATAGAGCTTAATCATGCCTTCGGGGTCGTGGGGGGCGAAGAAGAGGGCGTTCCATGCATTGGCCTCACGGTACATGTACTGGTAATAGGGATAATACGGATCGAAATCCTGAATCCAGCTACCATCGTCAATCTTACCTCTCCAAAAGCCGGTAGAGGGGTCGAATAGCGTCTTGTAGTTGTTGGAGCGTTCCATCATCAGCTTGTAGTTGGCTTCATCTCCCAGCTCCTTGGCTACCAAGGCTACGGCATAGTCATCGTAAGCATATTCCTGGGTCTTGGTCACAGCCCCTTTGTATTCGTCCCATGTGGGTACATTCACTGTGTCTTTTTCAGCAATCCAACCTCGCTCCATATACTCATCCAAATAGCGACGTCCTCCTTTACCGGGCACCGTAGCATTTTTCAGAATCAACTTATAAGCACGCTCCAGATCGAAATCATGCAAACCACGCAACCAAGAACCAGAAATAAAAGTGGAAGCGTGATCACCATGGAAGAAGGTGGGCATGTAGCCGTCACGCTTCTCACCTTTGTCAATAAGAGACCTAATGATGTCAGTAGTCACATCGGGAGAAATCATACCTATGAGTACCAGTTTGTTGCGATAATCGTCCCAAAAAGAAGGGTCAGTGTAATAGTGGAAGCCGTTATTCACTACTTCGCCACGGACATCAGTATATTCATGATTCACATCGCTACGCAAAGCCGGCCATTTAAAAGCATGGAAGAAAGTAGAATAAAACAATCTCTTTTCACGTTCCGTGCCACCTGCAACTTGAATCTTGGAGAGGAGTGCTTCCCAAGCCGCATCAGCTTCTTCTGCCACTTGTGCAAAACTTTTGTTCAACATTTCGGCCTTCAAATTCATTTGAGCATTCTCTATACTCACAAACGAGAAACCAGCCTTCACTTCCAAAGGTTCAACACCTTTGCTGTCGATAAAACGCAGCACAGCCACCTCATGTTTGTCGTCTTTTACCATTTCCACTTGGCCTATTTTATAGTTGGTCTTAGCGTAAAAGTAGATTTTACCATCGCCATCTTGATAACCCGTGAACGTATTATCGTCAACCTTCTCAATCTTCCAATCACGGACATCATTATTAGAACGGCGGATGTCTACCAATAATGACTTATCGTCGCCCTTGCCGAAAGTATATTTATGGTAGGCACAACGCAAGGTACTGGTCAACTCGGCGTTCACTTTATAGCGTTCCAGATAAACTTGGTAATACCCCGGATGCGCAGATTCCTTCTCGTGACTAAACCCGGAGCAATAATTACCCGGAGCGATAGTTCCCACCACTGGCAACATGGGGACATGCAACAAGTTCCAATGCCCTTTAGCAGTATGTGAAAAACCATAAATCACAGTGTCCTCATATTGATAGCCCGCACCGCTACGAAACTGTGTAACGGGGCTGAGCTGCACCATTGCGTTGTGCAAGGTAGCACCCGGATAAGTTTCCGCACCCCATGTACGTGACTTTATTTTGCGCGTATACCCTAAGTCCTCAGGCTCCCACAAAGTAGCCGTACCCAAGAAAGGATTGACATATTCGGTTAATTTCTTCTGCGTACCGCCACAGCCCGTCAGAACAATCAGGGCGAACAGTAGAAATAAATATTGATTCTGTTTCATCTTTTGTGTTTATTTTATATAAAAAACTGTTGTCTCTAAAAACATTATTTCCAAAATAACTGCCAATTAAAACTGGCTCTAAAAAAAAATGTGCCGAAACCCAATAACCAGATTGAGTTTCGACACACTTTTAATTGCTAACTTATTTCAGGCTCTTTTCAAAGAGAGCTTTGGCTTCAATCAAAGTACAACCACTTGTCTGCGTAGTCAAATGGTTGTTACCGCTATTGTTCATTGCCCAGTTAGTATTATACAGCAAATCAAGTTTATTGATTCCCTTTCGCCACAAGATTTCAGCATTATTGTTAAAGAAAGTGATGAATTTCTTCTTATATATGGGGTCCAAATTCGGTTCCATAATCAACTGCACATAATAACGCATGAAAATACCCTTAAACAAACCTCCGTCACCATCGCCTTCATCACGAAGTAAATTGTTTCCAGTATCTATCATGCTGCTATTACTGATACCGAAATTGGCAGCCTTACGAGCATCTTTCAAATAGGACTCTTCTCCTGTGATCTTATACAGTTCGTAAGCAGCACCCAAGAATGTACCTTGGTTATAAGAAAGAGAAAGTGTACTCAACTCACCCGTTTCACCGTTCACATTATCATAGATGGCGCCGGTAGCAGGGTTAAATAAATTTTCACGCTCCCATTTATAAATATTGACAGCCCAATCCAAATCCTCCTGATTCCCGTTAATACGGTAAAGACGAGCAGCAATCAAAGCAGCAGGACCGTTGGAACAAGCATTTTTGCTCCATAGCCGGTCGTGAGTCCAAGCAATGCCACCACCTGCGTAATCGTTCCAACCGGTCTTGATTTCATTCCACATCTCTTGAGAAGTTTCCAGATACTTGTTTTCATCAGTAACTTCGTACAAGCGAATCATGGTGAGAGCAATCCACTCCATATCATCATAAAAGTTGTTCCAATAACTGCCACCGTTCTTTGCATTGATACCGACATACCATTTGTCGAACAAGTCGCTGTACTTGCTATCTCCGGTACGATTGTAAGCATCTATCATCACATCCATAGCATGAGCCTGCGGCCAATAATGGAAATCCTTGATTGAACCGTCATTCCCGTAGTTGAAATAATTCTCTTCCGTATTCCAGAAACGATCTATCAGGGTCACAGAACTGCTGTCGGCAGCCGCATCCCAATCTATGGTGTAAAGCCCCTTATCATACATATACTCATCTTCTATCTCGCACGATTGAAGTGCCAAAAGAAGCAGGGGCAGACAAAATAATATTTTTTTCATAATCTCTCCTTAAATTAGTTGGCCAATTCCACTTTATGAGTATAGTTCTCCACATTGAATATCACACTAATCTTGGTGATGGCACCCGGATTGTGGCCATCGGCCGCACCATCGAATTCATTGTTCAGTTTCCACTTCTGATCCCATTGGTTATCAGGAGTCTCCATAATGTAGAAATAAGGATCTTCGGGAGTAGCCGCACCAGGATTAGAGTCTGTAGTATTCTTGGTTCCCCAATACTGTATACTACCATCAGCATAAGTCATCAAGAACTTATAGCGTTGGTCGCGCCCCCATCCTTCTTGCTTGAACTCAATTTTATCCTGACCGCAGAACACACCGTTTCCAACATAAGGCAATTCAAAAGTTGCGGCACCACTCGGACAGAAGTAGAATTCCATCTTACTTACTTCCCTGACGGTTACAGATGCAATGGAGAAATCCATCTCAATGCGGTAAACTCCCGTCTTTTCTACGGTTGTCTCGCCTTCGCCTTCCATAATCTTATTGCCATTGATATAAAACACCTTGGCACCTTCGGCTGCTCTATCTACCAGTTTGTAAGTCTTTCCGCCTTCCAACTTCGTAAAGACTTCGAACTTATCCTTTTCGGGTGAAGCACACGCCACAGCCTTAGAAGCATCCATACCACCTTCAGTAGCACTTCCGGTCAAGTAAAGCTGTGCCGGAATCTCTTCAAATCCCACCAAGCGAGTGATGGTGAGCTTCTTGCTTTCCTTTGCCATTACAGAATTCAAACCTCTGGAAGCCATTACTGTCCAAACAAGTGTACCCGTCTCACCACTGTTCAATCCGGCAGCCGCACCAACCTTGTTCAATGTCTTGTGGCTGATGGTAGCATAGCTCAAAGAACCGCCATTGTCAGAAAGCACTTTGTAAATAGGCTTAGAAAAATCTCCACCTTCTTTATCGAATACCACTTCATAAAGAGGGGCACCGCTATCTTCAGCCTTGGCCGACTCCCATTCAAAGAACAGGCTGGCGCTGGCCGACGATTGCAAGACTACTTCCTTGCCGTCAGTGGGTTCATACAACTGATTTACTGAGGAAACTTTGGAATCCTTGTATTCCATGTCTTCCGTACAAGACGTAGCAAAGAGGACTGCCGAAAAAAGAGCTATTGTTGAGAATATTGTTTTCATTGTTCTATTGTTTTTAATGAGTTTAGATACACGTTAATTTCCATATCCCGGATTGTTAGGCGCCAGATTGGGATTCAAATTGATTTCACTGATAGGAACTGCCCAAAGATAATCTCTTGCCTCTTCGAACTTGCGAGTGTCAAGCTTGTTCTCGTCCACGAAGCTTGCACCGCGCACCTTGCCCGACAAGTATTCGTTACCAGCCTTCCAACGCTTAATATCATACCAGCGCAAACCTTCCATCGCCATTTCTACACGACGTTCGTCGCGAATAATCTGCCTCATCTCTTCCTTGCTCTTTCCGGCAGGAAAGTTCAAGGCTGCATCGGCAGTAAATCCGGCACGTTCGCGGATGGGACGGATGGTCTTGTTCCATACCTCTTCAGTCATACCGCTTGTTTCGTGAACAGCCTCAGCATACATCAGCAAGATGTCAGCATAGCGCATAGTGATGATATTCATACCGGAATTCTGGTCACCGGGAGCCTGCGGATTATAATACTTACGGGTGAAATAACCGGTAGAAGTGCCGTTTCCACCACCATCGTAGGCATCGGTTCCCGAACCCGGACGAATGTTGATGACTACGTCTTTACTGCCATCGTCCACATTGCCACTCCAGTCATAGCCATCATAAATGATAGTAGCGGTGAGACGTGGGTCACGGTTGTCGTAAGGATAAGCAGGGTTATAATCTGTCCCGGCTTCACTGATAGTCTTTCCACTAAGCATCAGATAAGTGTCTACCAACGATTGCTGCGGCACACGGTTCACGGCACGTCCGCCTCTTGACAAAGGAATCATGTCTACCATCTCACCCCAAGTAATCAAATTGGGTACATAAGAACGGTCCATGATAATCTCTTCATTATACTCATTGGCTTCATCAAAAAGCCCGGCATAATCAGGAAATAAGGCATAAGTACCATATTCGCCCTGTTTGTTCATCAGATTGTCGCAATAAAGCATCACATTGTTCCAGTCGCTATCCATCAAGTAGACACGAGCCTGCAAAGCACAAACGGCACCTTTAGTAATTTTGCCCTTGTCTTCTTCGGGCAATTGGTCGCGAGTGGGAAGCGCATCCTTGATGTCTTCCAATTCTTGGTGAATGAAGCTGATAATGGTTTCGCGGTCTGTACGACTTACACTCCGCGATTCTTCCAGCGTGATGTCCTCCGTAAAGAAAGGTACTGCACCATAAAGGTTAGTCAGACGGAAGTAGAGGCTTGCACGGATATAGCGTATCTCGGCAATCATACGTGCTTTAACAGATGCGTCCATGTTGGGTACCAGATCCACCTTTTCAAGGAACACGTGGCAGGTCTTTATGCCTCCGTAAAGGTCTTTCCATTCATTCTTGAAGATGTCGAGCGAGGGAGTAGCCATACCTTTGCGAATGGCACGTTGGTCGTCCACACTGCGACCGTCGTAAGCATTGTCACTCAAACTTTCATCGCTCCACATACGGCCTGCATTGTACATCTGGCTGTAAGCCATGTTCACCACATACTGGGCTTTGGTGGTGGAAGTCCAATAAGAGTTATCCGTAAATTTGTTTGTCGGTGCGTTCTCCATCTCGTTGCAACTGCAAAGCATCAGAACAGCCATTCCGGCAAAAGCTATATATTTTCTTAGTCTCATAGTTATCTGTTGTTTTTAGAATTCAATGTCTATACCGAAACCATAGTAACGGAGCGTCGGGTAGTTTCTACCAGAATTGGCGCCACTATTACCCATCTTAGAGTCGAACTCAGAAGATTCAGGGTCAATAAACGAGTTATTACTGAAAGTCAGCAAGTTTTGTCCGTTGACATAGATACGTGCCTTTTCCATACCCACCTTGCGGCTCCATGTTTTAGGGAATGTGTAACCAATCTGCAAGTTCTTCAGACGCAGGTATTTTCCATCCATCAAGAATAGGTCGGAACCTTGTCCGTTTCCGTAGTTGTTTCTGTTGGAAGTAGAACCCGGAGCAGTAAGTCTCGGCCAACGTGCATCGGTGTTGGTAGGAGTCCAGAAATCCAGTTGATGCTTATAGATATTATAAGAGTAATTGGCGTGGAACGGTTCAATCAATTCACCACGAAGCATCATGTCACGCTTGCCCACACCCTGCCAGAACATACCGAAATCGAATCCTTTCCATTCTACATTGTAGTTGAAACCGAAAGTAAGACGAGGGAAGGCATTACCCAAGATAAACTTATCCTTCGAGTCGATGACACCATCTTCGTTACGGTCTACAAACTTCACGTCACCCGGCTGTACCTTTCCACCTACAGGAATAGCCGATGCCTCAATCTCCTCGTAGCTTTGGAAAAAGCCGTCCATCTTGTAACCGTAGTAAGACTCCAACGGACATCCTTCACGGGTGATACGGCTCAACTCCTCTATTTGTGAGATTCTTTCGTGACCAGGGTACTTCAGCACTTCATTCCAAGAGTCACCAAGATTGAAGTTGAAGTTATGATTTGCGGCTCCCGTTTTCAAACGATAGTTGATAGAGAGGTCCCAACCTTGATTCTGCATCTCACCAATGTTGTCCATCGCCATATCCGTACCGAATACCGAAGGCACAAGGGGCTTCATTAAAATGTCGCTCGTACGCTTGTAGAAATAGTCGAACGTCACATTCAAAGCGTTATTGAAGAACGAAGCGTCTACACCCACGTTGAAGGTTTTGGTCTTTTCCCAAGTCAAATTATCCTTACCTAACTTAAAACCTGCGCCTGATACTGTCTGGTTATTATATGCGTAAGAGTTGTTGTACAGTTCGTAAACAGTAAAACGGTCATAAGTACCAATAGACTGGTTACCCAAGATACCAAAAGAAGTACGCAGTTTCAAGTCACCCACACGTTCCTTGTAAGCCTGCATAAAGTTCTCCTCGCTCAAACGCCAGCCTAATGAAACAGAGGGGAAGAAACCCCATCGGTAGTCTTTATGAAACTTGGAAGAAGCGTCATAACGGAAGCTGAATTCTGTATAATATCTGTCAGCGTAAGAATACCCCACACGTCCCAACAGAGAAGTCAGACTGGTACGGTTGGATTCATCTACAAATGTTTTTCCTGTGATGTTTCCCACAGTACTATTGGTAATGTCTGTACCGATACCCAAGTCGGGATCTACCCCCTTCTTCTCAATCTCATTGCTAGACGAAGTAAACGATTCATTGGTTACTCCAAAAAGCCCGCTGACATTGTGTTTACCGAATGTCTTGTTGTAATCCAACAAAAGTTGGCTATTAATAAGGTAAGCCGTATGATTCCAGTTACTGGTCCGATAGTCAGTATCTTTCACTGGACGTGGTTCGGTAGCCTCTTCATTCAAGTAATAGGATACGCCCAAATTGCGGGTAGAACGCATGTCGTTTATCACATCCGCACCCAACACTCCACGCAACTTCAATCCGTCAATAAGCCGGAATTCAGCATTGACATTAGCGTTCAGATAATTGTTACGATACTTGTTACGGCCACCAGCTTCCAATGCTCCCAATGGGTTAAATTCAGTCAATACATCATTTAACAAATATCTTCCATCTTCCGATTTCATTTTGTAATAATAATAAGTAGGTACACGGGCGGCATCCACTTCCAAACTCCCACCGGTGGTACTTACACTATTATTACGTGTATAAGCCAAAATAGCATTCAGTTTCAAACGTCCCACTTCCGTGCTAACATTGGTACGAAAATTATAACGCTGCACGCCAAAATCACTGTTGCCCACATAATTACTTTCCTGGTCATAATAACCCATGGACACCATGTAAGTAGTTTTATCACTACCTCCAGATACGCTTAGATTGTAATTCTGCTGTAAGGCTGTGCGGACTATCTGATCAAAAAACCAGCTTTCTTCATTTTGATGGGCAGCCAGGTCACGGATTTGATCGGGTGTATACAAAGGAGCCTCTCCAGCATTGGTGGCAGCTAGATTGCGCAAAGTAGCGTTCTGATAGCCTTTCACCGGAGAAAACAAGATATCCGGATTCTGCCATCCCATCATACCACTTAACCGAACTGTCGCACGCTGGTTCTTCTTACCTTTCTTAGTAGTAACCAAAACTACACCATTGGAAGAACGTGAACCATAAATAGCAGCTGTACCGGCATCTTTCAAGATGGAAATGTTCTCAATATCATTGGGATTCAATTTATCGAAACTACCGCCATCAGCTACCAATCCGTCTATGACAAAAGCGGACTATTGTCATTCACAGTGCTGATACCACGGATATTAAAGTTAGTCTTACGATCATTAGGATTGCTACTGCGCTGCTGGATAACCACGTTGGGCGCAGCCCCTTGCAAAGCATCTGTCATGTTAGCCACGGGACGGTCTTCGATCATGGAAGCCTTTACCTGGTCTACAGCACCTACGGCACTCTTGCGGGTAGTAGTACCATAACCGATGACAATAACTTCATCCAGCACCTTGGTATCCTCCTTTAAGACAACATTCAATTGTTTTTGATTTTTCACAGCAATTTCCTGAGTGGCATATCCCACATAGGAAAAGACGAGAACATCTTGGGCACTACAAACAATGGAATAGTTTCCATCCACATCTGTAATGGCACCCACACCTTCTTTACCCTTAACAGTAACACTCACTCCAATCAGGCTTTCACCTGTGGCATCCTTAACGGAACCTCTCACCGTGGCATTGTTTTGCTGCACCACAGTAATAGTCTCCGCATGTGCATAAACCGCAGGAGCCTGCGCCAGCATAGTCACAGCAGGCAAGGCAATAAGCCAGAACTTATAGTTCCCACTTATCCGAGCCAGCAATGAATTTACTGTGTACACTCGATTCTTTTTCATATTCTTTAAGATTAAACATTATAATAAATCACGATAAAAAAAGGAAAAGAACACAAATAATACCAACGAACAACCAATTCATGCAATTTGTATCCTAATCCTCCTTCCAGCGCACTTTATTGATTTTAAATAATTCCTATTTTTACAAGCTGTTCAGCAAATCCACTTTACCCTCGTTCACTAATTTCAGAATCAATTCTCCAAACAGCGTGTTCTGCCAAGCAAACCATGCACGGGTAAAGTTAGTGGGGTCATCCTTGTGGAAAGACTCGTGCATGAATCCCGTACCGGCATCCGTATCCATCAGCATTTTGATACAAATCTTTATCTCCTCATCATTCTGGCTGGTGAATGCCTTCATCATGATACTCATAGGCCATACCATATCATAACCAATGTGCGGACCTCCGATACCTTCACCGGCTTTACCTTTAAAAAAGTAAGGGTTGCTGCCACTCCACACAAAGCGGCGTGTATTCTGATAGATAGGATCGTTTACGTCCACATCACCCAAATAAGGCATAGCAAGAAGGCTGGGTACATTGGCATCGTCCATTAACAGATGATTGCCGAATCCATCTACTTCAAATGCATAGATTGTCCCAAACTCAGGATGATTGTAAGTGGCATATTTCTTCAGGGCTGCCTCCACTTCGGCTGCCAAATCGGTGCATTCTTTGGCCAAGGATGTTTCCTTGTTTACTTCCGTCAGAATTTCAGCAGCCTTTCTCAAAGAAGAGACAGCGAAAAAGTTGGAAGGGACCAGGTACTGAAGCGTAGTGGCATCGTCCGATGGGCGGAAAGCGGAAACAATCAGTCCCACCGGTTTGACCGGAGCACCCAAGCCGTCGTTATTCAGCGTATCAAGAGCACGTTCCGTCTTACGTTGGAAACGGTAAGGGCCTACACCGTCCTTACGCTGCTGTTCCTTGAAAGTCTTCGAGGATAGCAGTAATTGCCTTCATCCATTCACCGTCGAAGATACTGCTGTCACCAGTTACTTTCCAATACTGGTAAGCCAGACGAAGCGGGTAACAAAGAGAGTCTATCTCCCATTTGCGCTCGTGCAGTTCGGGCTTCATATCTGTCAAGTCAGTCATCCAGTTGCCACCCGTAGGTCCGTCGTTGAAAGCATTGGCGTACGGATCAATGTTGATGCAAAGGAACTGACGGCGAATGACACCTTCGAGCATCTCTTTCAATTGCGCATCATTGTTAGCTAACTGCACATATGGCCACACCTGCGCACCGGAGTCACGCAGCCACATAGCATGGATGTCACCGGTATAAACAAAAGTATCGGGTTTACCGTCCAGCATGCGAAAGTGTACAGTAGTGTCAAGCGTATTAGGAAAGCAATTCTCAAACATCCACGCCAACTTAGGATTGGTAAGCAGTTTCTTCACGCGAAGAATCTCAGCTTCCACCGCTTTTGAGGTGAAAAGGCGTTTCTTCATTTTTGGACGATTGCTCTTGTAAGCAGCAGTCATCTGAGCATAGTTCTCCACACAAGTGTTGTCACCTTTCAGGGTAAAAGTGTCTGCCTTAGCATAGCCTTGCATACAGAGCATGGCAACAGCGCACAAGGTAATGTTTCTCTTTTTCATTTGGTCTGATTCGTTTTAATTATAAAGACTGATTAGCGAACACGGCCAAACGCGCGTACATCTCTACCATGGCGGCTTGTGTCAGCAGCCATTTACGATTGTCGCAGCTCTTGCCGGTGAAATCAGTATTGAAAAGGCCGTTATCTTCACGGGCATGCGTCCAAGCATAGTCCAGACTGCGGGCAAAGGAATCAAGATAAACCTTGTTACCGTCCACCTGATAGAGCTCTATAAAACCACGCAACATAACGGCGGTGAACCACACATCGCCCTTCTTCAGCATACGGAACGGTTCTCCCTGTCCGGGGGTGAATTCCATGAAGAAATAATTATGGCAAGCGGCAGCAATCGCTTGCGCATCCTTCAGATACTGCCCATTACCGGTAAGCTGATAGAGCAAAGCAGCCGACTGCATCATCTGACCGCTGTTATAGGCAAATTTGGCACGTCCTATCTCACCGTCCAAACGCATGTTGTCGAAGTAAAGGCAGTCTGTTGTGTCCTGCAATGTTGCTTTAGTCCACTCGTACAAACTCTTCCCTTTCTCAAAATAGGAGCTGTCTTGTGTAGCCTTGAAAAGTTTCAGGGCAAAGACGGAACCAGGGGCGTTGGAACAAGTGTTCTTTGATTCCTTCTTCTGTTCGCACCAATAGATACCTCCTCCCAAACAATCGTCCATACCGCTTTCTATAAACTTCCAGATAAGCTTGGCGCTCTGCAGATAGTTCTCTTGGCTAGTCATCAGATAGACGTCTGTGAAGTCAATGCCGAGCCACACGTTGTCATCGTAAAAGCGGTCGGACAACGGAGCGTCCTTGATGTAAGAAGCATACGCTTCGGGCATACGACGAGTATCGAAATATTCAGCAAGTCCCGGAAGCACCTTCTCATCAAGCAACTTCTGATAGTTCCCGAAATCTTTCTTGTTATCTTTAGTGGCCTCCATCAACGCATTCACTGCGGAGAAGGTACCGGAATAAGGCCACAAATAAGAGTAGAGATTGGGACGGTTCTTCTGTTCCTCGGAAGCCAGATAAGTAGCGGTATAGCCTTCCACGTCCGAAGGATAATTCTCACGCAACAGACAAGTGCCCGGTGCGGAATAGTGAGCATATAAGGAATCAAGTGTTTGTGTAGATCTGACCAGCATTTCGTTGTCTGCTACAGCCGGTTCTTTCTGTGTCTTGCATCCGGTTACTGCCAAGGCGCATGACAATAGGCAGAGGAGTGCTTTCTTGGAATTTTTCATCTTTTTTCTACGGCATTAAATTGTTCGACTTGTTTTTCACTCCGTCGCAGGAGTCTTCTTTATAATATATAAACCCTATTAAAAACGATTGCAAAAATAGACAGTAAGGTTAAAAGCCAACTATAAATCCGTGACATAACCGTCCACATTCCGGACATGGCAGAATTCTGAAACAAGTTTGTCACAAAACAAACACACCGTTCCCCCCATACCTCGGAAACATCATTTCCCAACAACTGGAAATTCTGAAATACGCAGGGTTGTACAACCGTAGGGTATCAGCGTGATTTCTTGTTCTCCTCCTTCGGCACTGCCACAGAAAGAGAAAGGCTGGGGCCCTGCCATTTCATTATATACTGTCCAAGTAGGGATAAGACGAGCCTTCATCTTTATTTCAACCGGTGCATTTTCCTGATTCCAAGGAAAGTCCAATTGCTGTTTTTGGCTATTGATACTTACTTGGGCCACCTCGTTCATTCTGTTACGGTCAAAATCCACCAATCCGTAGTTCCATGGATCCGAAGAAGTCACCTGATAATAATAAGAACCATACCAACTATCCTTAAACTCTTTCTTTTCCCAATTTTCTTCCATTTTCAGGGCATATACCAACGGACCTCTTTCAATAGATACTGCGTTTTCATACCAAGTGCTAGTAAAGACCTCCATGGGCAGATACAGTTCAATCTTATCATTCCGCTTCCATATACGGTCTACGATAGCTATTTTCCCACCTTTGACAGTTTGCTCCATCTTTCCATTTACCCGTATTTCAGCTTGCTTGCACCACTTCGGAACACGCAGGTGAAATGGAAATTTCACTTGTTTCACCTTATTTCTCACCTCTTTAATGGTAAAAGTTATCTGATGATCCATCGGATAGTAAGTATCTTCACTGATAACCACCGGTACATTATCACCCACATTGGCTGTTACTTCCGACGGAGAATAGACAATGGCTGCAATGCCGTTATCAGGTGTGGCATACCATAGGTGCTGTGTAAATTTTGGCCAACCTTGGTGCATATTCGAAAAACAACATGGGTATCCAGTCAGAGTGCCAAAAGCAAGGTCTGTCCCTTCATGATCCTGGTCGAAGTTGCGACGATGGCGTGTTACCATCACCTGATTCGGTTGCTGGAAATATTGCTTAGTCATAAAGTCATCGGATATTTGGGCTGGTAAAGCATTAAAAGCAATGCGTTCCAAATGGTCGGCAAAGTCTATGTCTCCTGTAATCTCCACCATTTTTTCCAGCGAGTACATCAACTCTACGGCCGAACACAACCCGAGCCTTGTGTAGGATTGTTTCCATGCAAAGCCTCATCGCCTCCATACATGCCTTGCGGCTGTCCATGGAACCGGCGAATATCTCGAAAGCCTTCCTTGACAGCATCAATATATTTCCGGTCGGTATCTTGCTGATAATAAATAATCGGTTCTTTGATGCCTTGTGCCAAATTAACACAGTGTATAGTGCAGGTTCTGCGCAAGTCTCCCCTATCTACCATATCTATGAAACTGAAACTCTGCCGGTGCAGCAAATGCCCCAATTCAAGCAAAAAATCCTCCCCGTAAGATTATAAAGCCAATATACAGCTTGCAAATTGTCACAAGCACGGAATTCTGCCCAACTGCTCCAGTGTCCTAAAGGTTTTTGCGGCAAGGTATTCAGTTGATAACGGAAATATTTTGTCATAAAAGCGACGACTCTCTTATCGTTCGTTGCCGAATAATACTGCTGTAGGATTTTCAGCACGACCATACGCGGCCACCAGTCTTGCGAGTTATCACGTTGCAGTCCAGGCTCTCCCGGATAATCTTTTTCAGGACCGAAGAATCCGTCCTCACGCTGGCTCTGCAAAGCCCATTCTATCCAAGGTTGCACTTTGGCTTTCAAGACATCATCATCCAGTATATACGCCAAAGGAAGTAGACCGTCTATCCAGTATGGACCGCGTTCCCACTGGTCTCCATCACCACCTAACCAACCATTGCGTTTGCCCATAACCGAAGGGTAAAGAACATCCATCTGACCACTGGCGCCATTTTTCTGACGAACCAGCATTTCGTGCAACCAGCCTTTAGGTTTGATACTGCCTAAAGGAAGTTCCATTAAGGGCTTACGGAGTAGAGGATAGCGATTATTCTTGTAGTTTCCTTCTACTACCTGGCTCAAAAGAGCATCCACTTGTTTCTCCGCCTCAGGCGTAAACCACTTTTGAGCAGATATTGTAAAGAGATTAGCAGCTAATAAACATACAACAGCAAATATTCTAATTTTCATTTTTCAAGGTATTTGTTATTTCCAATAAATTTACTTCAATAGAGTTGTTAACTTACTCACATTAAGCACTTACACCTGAGAATCATCAGATCCTTGTGTCTGTGGTGACAGACACAAGGATCTGAAAAATGGGAATATAATAACTGTTTATTCGTATACTTCCATTTCATAAATGCGCACATCTTTACCAGAAGCCGATTGCATGGGCTGTGTCACTAAAAGACGCAGGTAGCGAACACTTTCAGACTTATTTAGCGTGCGATTCAGTACATTCTTACCATTACCCGAAACATAGTCCAGTGTGCGCCATTCACCATTCTTGTCGCTCTTACCTTGCAGAAAGCAGGAGGAAGTGACGTAGGAATGGTTTTCGCCGGCAGCGTTCAGTAACTTCCAGCCATTAATGCTTCTTTCACCGCCCAAATCAAAGTCTACGTAGTGGGGCATTTCAGCAATAGCACACCACTTTGTGTTTTCGTCGCCATCTACCATGAAAGCCGGCTTCTCTTTCTCGTTCACATAGCTTGAATAGCCCATTACCATGTCCCGCTTCAGAATGTTCACTCTCTCTGTGGAGCTTTCCGTCTGATAGCGATTGCACTTGTTTGCCGTACGGAACAGTTCGGAAGCGGGACAAACAGAAGTAGCAGCAACATCAGTCAAAGTGGCGGCAAAAATAACAATATCCTTATTATCGGGCAATACCACCTCAGTAGCCCTTTCTGGCAGGTCTATTGCGAACTTAAACATGTAAGTGAACTCATACGGCTGATCGCCTTCACCGGAATGGCGGTGCGTACCCACATAGGCAACTTCAGCATCTTTCAGATAACCTTCCGTATGTCCGGTGTGCCCCCACTGACCGATGAAGCCAGTATAAGAAGGAACAATGACTTCCTGCACATACTTGCCTACGCGGAATATCCCCTTCACATCTTTATCAGAAGCGGCAGCAGCAAGGATATAGAGTCTGTTATAAGTACAGTCGGCGGGCAGTTTCAGTACATTGCCCTTGCAAGCCATACCATTCAGCTCTTCACGTGTCTCCAATTTGAAAGGCACTCCATGCACATTCATCTCGGCAGGTATCAATTCAGCAGCATAAGAATAACCAGACTCAAAGTTGGCAGCAGCCTTGAACTCGTTCCAACTGAAGCACTTCTTATCATAAACAAGGGGCAATGGTTCGGCCACCGTCTGCACCTTTTTATTGGAAGCGAAACGTACCTTGTAGGTCTTAATGCTGTTTGGATTGACTGACACTTCCAAGCGATTTCCACTGAATGTAGCCTTACCGATGGTCTTTTCCGTACCATCTGCTTCTACAGCAGCCACAAGGTTGTCGGCAAAGACAATCGAGGCTTTCTGCGCCTGCTTGCCTGCAGCTTCATACACGCGTACCACATATTCATCTGAACTTTCGGCTTTCTTTAAGGCTTTAATAAGTACATTCCGGTTATCGGAAAAAGCCAATGAATAGCTCTTACCTAATTCGCCGCGATGCTTTCCAACAACGAACGCCTTGATGCGCTGGTTCAGCAGTTCAGCATTCTCGCGGGTTTGAACTACATCCAAAGCGCCCACATGACCTACCAAGCTGTAAGTAAAGGTATGGTGACCGAAGTCCTGACGATCTTGATAAGCATAGTTCTTTTTTGTCTTCGGAGTGTGCAGCAAAGTGAGACGCAGGGTGTTGTTATCAGGCTTGTCCCAGCCATATTTGCTGTCGTTCATGATGGAAACGCCATAAGAACCGTTAGCGTCCGTTAAATCTGCCCAATATTGAGCATATACTTCGTAAGCGGTCAAGATGTTGTTTCCTCTCTGCACGCTGCCTACGCCCAAGTCGTAAGTGGCCACCTCATTATTCAAATTGAGGGGAAACTCAGCCTTCAACAGAGCGTTGGTAGACTGCCAGTCCACTTCGTTAGTAAAGTCAATGCGGTGGGCCAATACACCTTCATACAAATGGATGTACTGGCGGAAAAAAGAATCATCGTGACGTTTCTCCACGCAGAGAGTCTTACGTAATGCGCCGTTTTCGCAAAGAGTCACTTTCACATCCTCGGTGATGGAGATAGGAGTAGCGTCCACAGTCTTTCAATATCTCCCATGCCGGCCATTCGAATGACTTGTTTTCAGTGAAGAGGGCTAAACGAATAGCCTTACCAGCCTTTACCAATTCCTTGTTGTTTCTCTTGTCAAACAGTGAAGTAATGTCACCGTTCTCATTCAATGTCAGTTTGTAGAACGAATTTTCAACACTTGCAGCTTCAACAGCAGGCATCTCTTTTCCTTCGCCGGAGAGGCGGACATCGTAAACTGCGTATCCATTGGCGGGTACAGTGGCTTCTACTAACAAGCGGACCTTTCCATCAGTATATGAAACCAACTGAGAAACCACCAACTTGCCTTGTTCGTTATATACAGCCACACTTTTGGGAAAACGGGAAGCCTCCACTTCGATGATCACCACATCTGCAGCCTTGAAGCCCGAAGCGTTATAGAGCACTACGGGAATCCCCTTGACACGAGTATCAAGCTTGCCTGCCACACTTCCCACAGAATGAGTCAGGATACCGGAGAACTGTTTCAGAGAGAGAAGTTCATCGTTCCAAGAAAATTCATAGGCACGGGGAATGCTGGTACCAGTCAAATCATCGTGGAATTGGTGGAATATGAAGCGCTGCCAAGACTCCGTCAGGCTCTTGCCAGGATATTCGGCAACCCCCAAAAGGGCAGCAGCCACAGAAGCACGTTCAGCGGCATCACCCAAAAGTTCATTTTGACGATTATAGAGTTTCATAGCAGCCTGTGAAGTGTAGCAGCCGGTTCCATGAACGTCCATCAGCAATTCACCGTCAAATACGGGGAGCTCGGGATGGCTGCCATAGGGCTGGTAATCCTTGAACAACTGGTCACTGGCTGCACTGATAATCTTCAACGGACCGTCTCCCTTGATACCTTTCTCCACGGAAGCCACAGAAGCGATGGTAGGTGAACCGCCCACATCACCTGTTCCATAGTAGCGGTAAACGGTATTCGGGGAGTGCATTTGGAGAGTTCCATCAAATATTTATTTTCTGAAAGGTCTTCATTATCCCAACGACGACCGTAATCATATCCGTGAGCCAGCATGACGGACGCTCCATCCACTCCTTTCCACAGTCCGATGGTAAAGGGATGCTTGCTCTTACCGTAGAAAGGATTGTTACGCCAATCCAGCTTCTGTGAAGAGAAACCTATCAGTCCACAATGGGCAGCAACAGTAGGCAATGTCCAACCGAATCCGAAGCAATCGGGAAGGAAGATGTCGGTACTTTCTACCCCCAGCTCCTTACGATAGAACTCCTGCCCCAGCATAATGTTGCGAATAAACGATTCAACAGACGGCACCAAAGTGTCGGTAGCATCCCAACTGGCCCCACTCACATGCCATCGACCTGCCTTTACAAAAGCCTTCATCAGTTCATATTCACGAGGATAATATTCCTTCATCCAAGCATATTTCACTCCACCTTCAAAATTAAAGATATAGTCGGGGTACTGGTTCAAAAGGAAAAGGTTCTGATTCAAGGTATTCCAAACATAATCCTTAATAGTAGTCTGAATGTCCCAGTTCCACTGCGTGTCCAAGTGGGCATCTGCCACCATGTACGCTTTTGCTTTCTTCGGTGCAACGGTCTGAGCCGATAATTGTCCTCCTGCAACGGCCAACATCACGGCTCCCGCTATCAGATGGGTCTTCCCCATCAGTATTCGTCTCTTTTTCATGGTTTTGTTATTATTGTTTTTTCGTAAAAGATAATGTCAATTCGATATAAACCACCGCATTCTTTGTTATAAATGTGCTGCCTCCTCTAGCCGCAAACCGCTCTTTCACCTTCTCTCTTTAGCCTCCATCCGGCAACAATAGTTTTCTGACATGTGGAATGTTGGTAACAAAAATAGCCCATCCTTCACTCTCATACTGTACAGATTCGCGACATAGATATGTAAAAAGTCGTCTGTGGCATGATTTTATATATTTATGTCATAAATAGCATACATTTCCTACAGAATACAAACTACTTTTGTATATTGTAAAAATCCAAAAGCTAAGAACATGAAAAAACAATTCCTACTCTCGGCAGTTCTCTGCCTCTCACTGACCGCTTTCGGACAGAAAGTACATCAACTGGCCTCACCCAGCGGAAACATCCGCATCTCAGTGGAGCTGACCGATCAAATCCAATATGATGTAACCCAAGGAAATCAAACACTGATGGACAACTGTGTCATTGGTCTGGAAACTACCAACCACCAGCTGGGCATCCATCCTAAACTAAACAAAGTAGTACGCCAAAATGTAAACGAGGAACTGACTCCCATCGTACCCCTGAAATTCTCTACTATAACCAACCGCTACAACCAATTGCTACTGAAGTTTAAAGGAGGCTATTCAGTAGAGTTCCGTGCCTTTGATGACGGATTCGCCTACCGCTTCCTTACTGACCTGAAAGGCGAGCAAGAAATAATGAATGAAATCCTCCGCCTGAACTTTGTGGATGATTGCCTGCTACATCTTCAGCAACCTGACGGCTTTAAGACTTCCCTATGAAGAAGAATATCGCCACCAAACAAGCAGCGAGTGGAAAAACTCCAATCGCATGGCTCTGCTTCCCCTTTTAGCCAGCACACCCAAAGGTGACAAAATCCTCATGAGTGAAACCAATCTGACAGACTATCCCGCCATGTTTCTGAAAAACGATGGACAAGGCGGCATTACCGCCGTCTTCCCCCGTCTGCCTCTTGAATTCGGAGAAGACGGTGACCGCAGTCTCAAGATTCTGAAAGAAGCCAACTGCATAGCCCGTACCGCAGGCAAGCGCAGTTATCCATGGCGTTACTTCGTCATTACCAACGATGACCGCAAACTTATAGAAAACACTCTATCCTATCGCCTCGCTGAAAAGAATGTCATAGAAAACACCTCTTGGATTAAACCAGGACTAGCCAGCTGGGAATGGTGGAACGGAGCCACACCCTACGGCCCCGACGTGGACTTCAAAGCAGGTTGCAACCTTGACACCTACAAATACTTCATCGACTTCGCATCCCACTACGGCGTAGAATATATAGTAATGGACGAAGGCTGGGCCATGAACACCCGCAACCCCTATAAACCCAATCCCTCGGTAGACATACACGAACTCATCCGCTACGGCAAAGAAAAAAACGTAGGCATTGTGTTATGGCTCACTTGGCTTACGGTAGAAAACCACTTTGACCTATTCGAAACTTTCGAAAAGTGGGGTGTGAAAGGCGTAAAGATAGATTTCATGGATCGTAGCGACCAATGGATGGTAAACTTCTATGAACGCGTAGCACATGAAGCCGCCAAACACCATCTCTTCGTTGACTTTCACGGTGCTTTCAAACCTGCCGGATTAGAATACAAATACCCAAACGTACTCTCCTACGAAGGCGTAAGAGGTATGGAGCAAATGGGCGGATGCCGTCCCGACAACAGTGTCTATTTCCCCTTCATACGCAACGCAGTAGGAGCCATGGACTATACTCCCGGCGCCATGCTTAGCATGCAGCCTGAAGTCTACCATTCCGAACGTCCCAATTCTGCCAGCATCGGCACACGTGCCTATCAGATGGCACTCTTTGTTCTTTTTGAAACCGGCCTGCAGATGATGGCAGACAATCCTACCCTCTATTATCGCAACGACGAGTGTACACGTTTCATCACCCAAGTACCCCAAACATGGGACGAAACCATCGCTCTCGAAGCCAAAGCAGGAGAATATGCCATCGTGGCCAAACGCAAAGGAGAACAATGGTATATAGGAGGCATGACCAACAACCGCGAACGTGAACGGGTCTTTAACATCTCCCTTGATTTCCTGCAAGAAGGAAAAAATTATCTCATGACCTCTTTTGAAGACGGCATCAACGCTGACCACCAAGCCATGGACTACCGCAAGCAAGAACAATCCTTGAAGAAAGGCGACCATATCACAGTCCGTTTGGCACGCAACGGTGGATTCGCTGCGGTCATTCGCTAATCATATCCATACCTATCTGCTCCGTACAAATACATTTCTAAGGATACGGAGCAGATACAAAGCAAACTGTAAGCCTACAACTAAAGAAATATATTGCAAATATTGACTGTTTCCACCTTAAAATATATCTTTGCAACTCAAAATCAATACAACAAGCCACATGAAAGACATATACTGGAAAGGCCATACGATTTTATTGCTTATCAGCCTCTTATGCTGTTTTCCGGATTTTGTGTACGCTTACAGCCTACGGCAATTCTCCAATAAAAACGGTCTTTCCAATAGTGCCATCCAATCCCTTTACCAAGATAGCCAAGGTGTACTATGGATAGGAACATGCGACGGACTGAACGTGTTTGACGGCAACAATATCCACCTATATACGCCCGTTGATGTGTCACGCAACCTATTGTCAGGCAACATTATCAGCCAGATCGTAGAATCAGAGCCAGGCATACTGTGGTTACAAACCAACTACGGGTTAGACAGATTGGATACATACCGACAGACCTGCCGGACCTTTACCGAATTCAAGGACAACATCTTCTTGGCACGAAGCAACAACAAGTGCATGTTAGTGCTGAAAGATGACGGAAATCTGTATCACTACCAACAAGAGAACCAGAAATTTCTCCAGTTAAACATCTCTTCCATGGATTTTAATAAAGTACTGTCCATGACCATTGATTCCAACAACCTGCTTTGGATATTCGCAACTGGAAACAACACTCGTTGCTATCGTCTGAACCACACGGGAAAAAGCGTGACACTGATTCCGGAAAAGCCATTTGGACATCACGGCTTGAAGCATGCCTTCATCGGAGAAGATTCAGCCTACTTCATTGATGAAACCTATGCCCTCTACGAATATAGTTTCAGCAACCGACAGTGTTACTACATTGCCGACCTGAAAGACGAAATAGAAAAACGAGGTGAAGTATCTTCCATCATCAAACGAGAAAATGACTTCTGTATCGGTTTCAAAAGCAGCGGCTTGATAGTACTGAAATATGAAGCAAACCAAAAGATTAAATACCGTATAGAATACACTGAAATACAGTCGGGCATCTTCTGTCTGATGAAAGACAAATTTCAAGATATCGTATGGGTAGCTACCGACGGAGAAGGGTTATACATGCTTTACAATGACACATTCACCATGACCAACACCCTGCTCAACACTCCCGCATATCAGGTGAACAACCCGGTACGCAGCCTTTACCTCGACCCACAGCAAACCTTATGGATAGGAACCAAAGGCAGTGGCATATTGCGTATACCGAATTATCTTGTCAACAATACACCCGAAAAACATGATCGTCTCATCACCGGTAACAGCACATTGACCGACAACTCCGTCTACTGTTTTGCACCCGGTGGAAAAGACCGACTTTGGATAGGTACGGAAAACGGAATCAATTATTATTCCTACTCTACCCACCAATTGAAAGAACTGGCGGTACAAGCCAATGGAACCAAAGTGAAATATGTGCACTCCATTGATCAAACCAATGACAGTACACTTTGGATTTCCACCGTGGGCGAAGGAATCGTAAAGGTGACATTAGAAAATCAGAGAAAAGATCCTATTGTGAAGCATGCTACACGGACTTTGGTGAGTAACGGACATATGGCATCAAACTATTTTTTCACCTCCTACCGTGAAAGCAGCTCTACGCTGTGGTTCGGGAACAGAGGGCTCGGAGCCTACCGCATTGATGTACGTACTGGAGAAATGGCACAGTTCCGCTTCAACAACTTGGTAAACAGCCAAACCGCCAACGATGTGTTCGCCATACACAAAAACGAGCAAGGCTACTGGCTGGGCACTGGATCAGGGCTTCTCCGCTTCTACTCAAACGAAGACGGAAACCCAGACAGCATCAGTGCAAAGCTCTACACCAACAGCACCGTACATGGTATCTTGGAGGACAACCGAGGCAATCTCTGGGTGAGTACCAATCAAGGATTAATGAGACTCAATCCCCAAGAACAGACCAAGCAGACCTACAACAACGGAAACGGACTGGCCGTGACCGAATTTAGTGATGGAGCCTTCTACAAAGACAATGCTACGGGAATCCTTTTCTTTGGAGGTGTAAACGGCTTCGTCACCGTGAAGCCCGATTCTTACATCACCACGGACTATATGCCCGAAATCAGCCTGAAAGGACTTTCCATCTTCGGTAAGGAATACAACCTGCATGACTTTTTACATTACAAAGACGGGAAGCCCGTGCTACAACTGGACTACAAACACAACTTCTTCCAGCTCAACTTCCGGATAACAGACTACATTAACGGAAACGACTATTTCTACTCCTATAAACTAAAGGAAGCAAGCGACCAATGGATAGAAAACGGAGTTTCACCCAATGCCATCTTCTCCAACCTTTCCCCCGGAGAATATACTCTGTTTGTGAAATACCGCAACAACATCAACGGTAAAGAAAGCCATCCGCAAGCCTTCACCATTTACATCGCTCCTCCCTGGTATCTCAGTACCTGGGCCTATGTGGGCTACTTTTTGTTAGGGTTACTATTATGTACAGGCATAGTCGCCTATGCATTCTATACCTACCGCCTGAAGCGGCAGCACATGATGAAGAAAATGGAACGACAGAAAAAAGAGGAAGTCTATGAATCAAAACTACGCTTCTTCACCAACATCACCCACGAGTTTTGCACCCCCCTCACCCTGATTCAGGGACCGTGCGAGAAGATACTCACCCACAAGGAGACAGATATCTACACGCACCGCTACGCCAAGATGATTCAGCAAAATGTGGAAAAGCTGAATGGTCTCATTGTGGAATTGCTGGAGTTCAGAAGACTGGAAACGGAAAACAAAATGCTCTCCATACAGCCGCAACCTGTTTCCGAAAAGTTAAGGGACATCGCCGAATCCTTCGGTGACATGGCGGAAAACAGAGAAATGAACTACTGCCTTGACATAGCCCCCGAACTGACATGGAACACCGACCTGAGCTGCTTCAACAAAATAGCCGGAAACCTCATATCCAACGCTTTCAAGTACACACCCGACAAGGGGAACATCAGCGTAACATTGTACACGAAAAACGAACGTCTTATTTTGAAGATAGCCAATACCGGCAAAGGCATCACACCGGAAAATCTCGGAAAGATATTCGACCGCTATAAGATTCTCAACTCCGTGGAGATGAACGGCAAAAACTCAAGAAACGGACTGGGGTTGGCCATCTGCAAAAACATGGTGACACTGTTGGAAGGAGACATAAACATCGAAAGCACACCGGGCGAACTGACCACCTTCACTGTAAGCCTTCCCTCGCTCCCCCCCAACGGACAAGAAGTACCGCAAACAGCATACGAAGCGGCTTCTCCAAGCATTCCCACCGAAGAAGTGCAAGAATTGCCCGAAAAATACACCCAAGAATTCGACGCAAACAAGCAGACGGTCATGGTGATAGATGATGACCCTTCCATGCTGTGGTTCGTATCCGAAATATTCACAGAGAAATACAACGTACTCTTTTCAATAATAATGCCCAAAAGGCATTAGACAGCCTGGAGCAACGACAGCCAGATCTCATCATCTCAGACGTGATGATGCCCGATATAGATGGGTTATCCTTCACCTCCACCATCAAGCAACACAAGCTGTGGAGCCATATTCCCCCTAATCCTGCTCTCAGCACTGCATCACGAAGACGACCAAGTAAAAGGACTGGAATCGGGGGCGGATGCCTATGTCACCAAGCCTTTCAATGTGAAATATTTGGAAAAGATGGTCTATCATCTCATCCGCCGCGAAGAAAACCTGAAGGAATATTATAGTTCGGCACTCAGCACCTTTACCTGGAAAGAAGGAAGCTGCTTGCACAAAGAAGAACAAGAATTCTTAGAGAAAATGACAGAAGTCATTGAAAAGAACTTAGCCAATCCAGACCTGCAAGTAGAACTTTTGAGTAAGGAAATGGGCTACAGCAGCCGGCAGTTCTACCGCAAACTGAAACCACTTACTGACAAATCGCCTGCCGACATCATCAAAGAATACCGCCTCTCCACGGCGGAACGCTTGTTAGTCTCCAGCAACTTCACCATCGAAGAGCTGATGGACCGCACGGGATTCACCAACCGAAGCACTTTCTATAAAGCTTTTTCACAACGTTACGGAATGCCGCCCCGTCAATACTGCGAACGGCAAAAGAAGAACGTGAGGGAAGGACAGGAAATCACTAATACTTAATCATCTTATACCATCTGCATTTATGAAAAGAAGCTCTTTTTTGAGTATCGCATTCACCGGGCTGCTTGCTACCGCAGCCGCAACAGCACAAACTCACGAACAGCCCGAATGGAATGACCTGAACATTTCGGGAGTGAACAAAGAAACGGCATGCCAAACCGCCATTCCCTTTGCCGACGAAGGACAAGCCCTACGCCTGAGCATCGAGGAATCCCCCTATTATCAAACTCTGAACGGTACATGGAAATTCCATTGGGTGGCCGACCCCGAAAAACGGCCGAAGGATTTCTTCAAGCCCGACTACGACGTAAGTGACTGGGATAACATCAAAGTGCCCGCCACATGGCAGATAGAGGCTGTACGCCATAACAAGCCCTGGGACAAGCCTTTGTATTGTAATACCATTTACCCTTTCTGTGATTACAGTAAAGGAGTACAATGGCCCAACGTCATCCAACCTCGCCCGGCAGACTATACTTTTGCCAACATGCCCAATCCCGTAGGCAGTTACCGACGTGAATTCACTTTGCCCACATCTTGGAAGGGCAGAGATGTATTTATTCGCTTCAATGGAGTGGAAGCAGGTTTCTATCTTTGGTTGAACGGTAAAAAAGTGGGCTATTCAGAAGACAGCTACTTACCTGCCGAGTTCAATCTGACTCCCTATTTACAAGAAGGAAAAAACACATTGGCAGTTGAAGTGTACCGTTTCACCGATGGAAGTTTTCTTGAATGTCAAGATTTCTGGCGGTTCAGCGGTATCTTCCGCGATGTATTCCTATGGTCAGCACCACGCACGCAAATTAGGGACTTCTTCTTCCGAACCGACTTGGACGGAGATTATCGTAATGCTACAGTTTTTTTGGACGTGGAAATCACCGGTAAGAAAAGTTCTGCCGAACTCATAGTGAAGCTCTCCGACACAGAAGGAAAGGAAGTGCTATCACGCACTATCCACGCCACAAAAACAGGTAGTACCCATCTGGAATTCGATGTGGAGAACCCACTGAAATGGACAGCCGAAACACCCAGCCTCTACAACCTGACCCTGACCCTAAAACAGAAGGGAAAAGTGACAGACCTACGTAGTGTAAAGGTAGGCTTCCGCGAAATAGAGTTTGCCAAAAACGGACAACTGCTGATTAACGGCAAACCCACTCTTTTCAAAGGTGTCAACCGCCACGATCACAGCCCATTGAATGGCCGTACCGTCTCCAAAGAAGAGATGGAAAAGGACGTACAACTAATGAAAGCGCTGAACGTAAACGCCGTCCGTACCTCCCATTACCCCAACAACCCTTACTTTTACGACCTATGCGACCGCTATGGCATCTATGTATTGGCAGAAGCCAATGTAGAGTGTCACGGCGAAATGCGTCTCTCACACGAGCCACAATGGGAAAAATCATTCACCGAGCGCAACGAGAACCAAGTGAAACGTTTCCGTAACCACGCTTCCATCGTAATGTGGTCCATGGGCAACGAATCGGGAAACGGAAACAACTTCTCCACTGCTGAAAAGGCCATCAAACGTTTGGATACTACCCGCCCCACCCACTACGAGGGAAACAGTTCTTTCTGCGACGTGACCAGTTGCATGTACCCAAGTGTGGACTGGCTGGAAAACGTAGGCCGTGAACGATTGGAGAAAATACAAAAGGGCGAGATCGTGAAACCGCACGTAGTATGCGAGTATGCCCATGCCATGGGAAATTCCATAGGAAACTTCAAGGAATACTGGGAAACCTACGAACGCTATCCGGCACTCATCGGAGGTTTCATCTGGGATTGGGTAGACCAAAGCCTGCGTATGCCCACTCCCGACGGCAAAGGCTTCTACATGGCCGTAGGCGGTGACTTTGGTGACAAGCCCAACGACGGTAACTTCTGTACCAACGGCGTCATCTTCTCCGACCGTACATTATCTGCCAAATCCTATGAAATGAAGAAGATACATCAACCCATCCGCATAGAAGCATTAGGGAATGGCAAATATAGAATCAGCAACAAGCGATTCCATGCCAATATGGAAGACCTCTACGGGAGATACGAAATAACGGAAGATGGAAGGACCGTCTGCTCAGGCAATCTGGAAGATTTGAAGCTGGAAGCACAGGCAAGCAAAGTCATCACCCTGCCAGACATACCCGCAACGAAGGTACCCGGAGCAGAATACTTTATCAATTTCAGTTTCTGCCAAAAAAGAGATACCGAATGGGCAAAAGCCGACTACGAGGTAGCCACCGAACAATTCAAGCTATCAAGCAGCGAGAAACCTATATTCGTACCCGAAAAAGGAAACATCAATCTAAACGAAACTGCCGACGCATTGGTGGTGAAAGGTGAACGTTTTGAAGCTGTCTTCTCCAAGGAAGAAGGAACTTTATCGGCATATACATTGAATAATATCCCCCTGATAAGTAAAGGACTCGAACTGAACCTCTTCCGTGCTCCCACCGACAACGATAAACAGGTAAGTGGCGATTGGCAACGCAAAGGCCTTTACCAGCTGCAAGCGGAAACCGGCAAATGGGAAACCCACCAAGAAGAGGACAGAATAACCCTGCACATCCGGAACTGCCACAAAGGTAAACTCGGTTTTGAGTATCGCACAGAAATAGAATACACCGTAAATGCCGATGGTTCCATCATGGTGAACAGTGTCATCATCCCGGTATCCGACAGCGAAATCATTCCGCGTGTGGGCTATCGAATGGAACTGCCCGAAGGCTTCGAGCGTATGCGTTGGTATGGACGTGGCCCATGGGAAAACTACGTAGACCGCAAGGATGCCACCCCAATAGGCGTATACGAAAGTACAGTATCCGACCAATGGGTGAACTATGTAAAGCCTCAGGAGATGGGTAACCATGAAGAGGTACGCTGGATTTCCATCACCAACGCCGACGGTATGGGCTTCGTTTTCGTGGCAGGCGACCAAATGGCGGCTTCTGCCCTGCATGTCAGAGCACAAGACATGGCAGATCCCGACCATCTGCAAAAACTGATTCACAAATACGACATCCCGATGCGCAAGGAGACAGTTCTTTGTCTTGATGCCCACAATCGTCCTCTGGGCAACGCAAGCTGCGGTCCGGGCCCGATGAAAAAATACGAACTGCAAGCAACTCCCGTAGCATTCAGCTTCATCATGATGCCTTTGGAAAGAAGCTACACGCAAAGTGAGCTTACCAAGAAAGCACGCGTACAGATGCCTGCATGCATGCCCGTAATGGTAGAACGCGATAACAACGGTTACCTGCAAATGAGTACTGGAACTCCGGACGCGACCATCTTCTACAGCCTTAACGGTAACGAATACCGGGAATACACAGCTCCATTCGAGTTCATTGACGGTGGAAAGATACAAACATACGCTGTTTCCGGAAAATTAGGCAAGAGCCTGGTCACTACTATGGAACTACCCATATTCGTAGACCACTCGGCATGGAAGGTGGTCTCCTCCAGCAGCGACAGCCAAGGAGAAGAGGCGCAAAACGCCATCGACGGAGACCCTTCCACGTATTGGCACACCCGTTGGCACGAACCCATTCCAGAGTTTCCACACAGCATTGTGGTAGACATGGCTTCCCTACTGGTAGTGGACAAATTCATCTACACAGCACGACATTCCAATGATAACGGACACGTCAAAGACTACGAGCTAAGCTTCAGCAAAGACGGAAAAAATTGGGAAAGCACCGTCAAAGGTACATTCTCCAATCTGACGTCTGCCCAAACCATAACATTGGAAACACCCGTCACTGCCCGTTACTTCAAATTCGTTCCCTTGTCCGAAATGCACGGCAGGAAATGGGCTTCGGCAGCCGAACTGAATGTGAGCATCCTGAAAAACATCAGCGGAGCATCCCAGAGACAAATAGTGGTCTCCGTAGACAGCGATGCAGACAACAGCATGAAGCTGGCGGCAGACGGTAACATAAACACCTATTGGCACACGGTACACAACCAATTCTACATAGCTCCCTACCCTCATGAGATACATCTTTCCCTATCCAAAGAGGCCACTATAAAGGGTATCCGCTACACTCCGCGACAAGATAGCGAAGAAGGACGGATAGCTTCCTATGAAGTATATGCAAGCAAAGATGGAAAAAATTGGGGGCAGCCCATTATCTATGGCACCTTCCATATAGGTACAGCAACGCAAACTATAGAATTTACTCCTTGCCGGGCACGTTATGTGAAACTATTGGGATTATCGGCCCATGACAAAGGAAAGAAAGCTGCCATAGCAGAATTAGAGATAATCTTGGAAGAATAATTTTAGAGGAAAAACTATTAACCATGGAGTTTCAGGGCTTGTGCAAAAACTTGTACAAGTCCTGAAATTCCACGTTTTCTCCTATAAGTAAAAATCACTTTCCCTTCACTATCCGCTTAATATCATTCAGCTTGTTCAGCGCCTCCAGCGGCGTCAAGTTATTCACATCCAGATTCAGTATCTCATCGCGTATCTGGCACAGCACCGGGTCGTCGAGCTGAAAGAAGCTGAGCTGCATACCACCGCGTGTCTCTCCCACTTCCACCATCGGTTTGCTGGAAATCCCCTGCTGGCGGTTGTCTGTTTCCAGTTGTTTCAGAATGTCATTGGCACGTTTCACGATGCTTTTGGGCATACCCGCCATTTTGGCTACATGAATACCGAAGGAGTGTTCGCTGCCACCGCGCTCCAATTTGCGCAGGAAGATGACTTTGTTATCTATCTCCTTCACCGAAACGTTGTAGTTCTTAATACGCTTGAAGCTCTTCTCCATCTCATTCAGCTCATGGTAGTGCGTGGCAAACAAGGTTCGGGCTTTTGCCTTGGGATGCTCGTGTATATGCTCCACAATCGCCCAGGCGATGGAAATACCATCATATGTAGAAGTACCGCGCCCCAGCTCGTCGAACAGCACCAGGCTGCGGGGAGAAAGGTTGTTCAGGATATCCGCCGCCTCGTTCATCTCCACCATAAAGGTAGACTCGCCCACGGAAATATTATCGCTGGCACCCACACGGGTGAATATCTTATCCACCAACCCGATATGGGCACTCTCCGCAGGCACAAAACTGCCGATTTGAGCCAGCAGCGTAATCAGCGCCGTCTGCCTCAGCAAAGCAGACTTACCCGCCATGTTGGGACCCGTAATGATGATAATCTGCTGCGTCTGGCTATCCAGCATCACATCATTGGCAATATACTTCTCGCCGATGGGGAGCTGCTTCTCAATCACCGGGTGGCGTCCCTGGCAGATTTCCAGCACATCGTCGTCGGCAATGACGGGGCGTATATAGTTGTTCTCGCGCGCTGCCGTGGCAAAGGAGAGCAGGCAGTCCAGACGCGCTATCTGGTTCGCATTGATTTGAATGGCGGGGATGAACTCGCTCAATGATTGCACCAATTCTGCATAGAGTTGTGTTTCCAGTACCAGTATCTTGTCCTCCGCACCGAGAATCTTCTCCTCGTACTCCTTCAGTTCCTGCGTAATGTAGCGCTCGGCATTGGCAAGGGTCTGTTTGCGGATCCACTCTGCCGGCACTTTGTCCTTATGCGTGTTGCGCACTTCGATGTAATAACCGAAGACATTGTTGTAGCCTATCTTCAAGCTGGGAATCTCCGTCAGCTCACTCTCGCGCTGCTGTATCTGCAACAGATAATCCTTACCGGAGTAGGCTATCTGGCGCAACTCGTCCAACTCGGCACTAACACCGGACTTGATGACACCGCCCTTATTAATCAGCAACGGCGGGTCATTGTCTATCTCCCGGTCTATGCGGTCGCGGATGGATTGGCAGATGTTCAACTGCTCGCCTATATGATTCAAGCTGGCATTATCGGCATCCATGCAAGCCGCTTTGATGGGTTCTATCGCCTGCAAAGCCACCTTCAGCGCCACTACCTCACGCGGAGAGACACGGCCTACCGCCACTTTGGAGATGATGCGCTCCAAGTCACCTATCAAATGCAGTTGCTCCTCTATCAACTCCTTGAAATCGGGCTGGCGGAAGAAGTATTCCACTACATTCAGCCGTTCGTTAATCGGCTGCACGTCCTTCAACGGGAATACCAGCCAGCGTTTCAGCAGGCGGGCACCCATCGGGCTGATGGTCTTGTCTATCACATTCAGCAGACTGCTACCGCCGTCGTTCATCGACCCCATCAGCTCCAGGCTGCGCACTGTGAACTTATCCAGACGGACGTACTTATCCTCCTCGATGCGTGCCAGCGAAGTGACATGCCCTATCTGCGTATGCTGCGTCATGATGAGGTATTGCAGGATAGCTCCCGAAGCGATGATACCGTTCTTGAGATGCTCCACACCGAAACCTTTCAGGTTCTTCACCTCGAAATGCTTCAGCAGCTTCTCGCGGGCGGAAGTCTCGGTAAACACCCAGTCGTCCAGCTCGAAAGTGAAGAACTTGCTGCCGAAGTTCCCTTCGAACATCAACCGCTTGCCACGCTCGAAAAGCACCTCTTTGGGGGCAAAGTTGTTCAGCAACTTGTCCACATAGTCGAAAGGGCCTTCCGCCGTCAGAAATTCGCCCGTAGATATGTCCAGGAAAGCCACACCGCAGGCACCCTTGCCGAAGTGTACGGCAGCCAGAAAGTTGTTCTCCCGGTAGTTCAGCACATTGTCGTTGATGGAGACTCCCGGCGTCACCAGCTCCGTGATGCCCCGCTTTACGAGTTTCTTTGTCAACTTCGGGTCCTCCAACTGGTCGCAGATGGCCACGCGCTTGCCGGCACGTATCAGCTTGGGCAGATAGGTGTCGAGTGCATGATGCGGAAAGCCCGCCATTTCGATGGTTTTCCCCTTGCCGTTGGCACGTTTGGTCAAGGTAATACCGAGGATTTCGGACGCGACGACGGCATCGGTGGAATAGGTTTCATAGAAGTCACCACAACGAAACAGCATGACAGCATCGGGATGCTTTGCCTTCAAGTCGAGGAACTGTTTCATCATCGGGGTAAGGACAATATCTTCGTGCATACAAGTCTTTAATTTTTAATTTCCAGGATTTTGAGCCAAGAGAGCAGAAAATCGTCAAGTAAGGCCCAAAACTTAATGTGACAAAGATAATTCTTTTTTAGAAAACAGCTGCGTAGAGGCTTCAAAACCTTAGCAAGCCTTAACAAAGAGACGTATTTTCCTAAAACATGTTATAAAACAGCCTTTTTTATTTGCTTTATTTGGAGATAAGCAAAAAGTCCGTACCTTTGCAATGTGTTTTTCATAGTATTAGATTTAAGGTTAACAAAGGTTGGAGTACAGCGGTACTCCTTTTTTTATGCCCATACCTTTCGTATCTTTCCCCTTTTCCCTTACAAAAGTACATATTCACTCGGCGAAACGCCCTTTATCTTCTTGAAAACCTTGTTCATGCGATCCCAACAAGGATGAGCAACAGTTGTCTCCCATTTACTACATTCCCTATTTAAGCAACAATTCCTGCAATACTGCATTTTAAATTCTTGCTTACTAAAACTTATTCGTCCGACAGCCGTTGAATTATCGTCCGACAATTGTCGGACGATAATTCAACAAGTATCGGACGAATAAATCTTAGCAAATAGAGAGATAGATGGCTTACCGCTTGATTTATTTGTGATTATCCGCGCACACAATCAGTACCTCCCCAAAAGAATCAAGTTGCCAATGGGGTCTCATAGAGATTGTCATTGCAACTTCAGGAATGGCAACGTATTTCCACCGGTAGACAACGGCAATTTCCCGTCCCATTTCTCCACAGCCTTTAGTTGAATCAATTCCGGCGTGATGCTTTGTTGAAGGATACGGTTGGCATCTGCCTTACCCTTGGCGGCAGCTACTACCTTTTCCGCCTCGGCTATAGCGGCTTTCTTTTCATTCTCCACCTTCAAGGCATTCTGCACAGCAGTATTCTTTTCGTCAATGGCAGCTTGCAGCACATCGTTGGGTTTCACGGACGACTGTATGTTGGTAAACGTAAAGCCACGGGTACTGAGACGCTCCTTCAGTAATGCCTCCACCTCCTTCTCGAAAGCCGGACGGTTGTTGATGAGCGAATCCGTCTCATAGAGTCCTGCCACGTCCTTATAAGCGTTCTTCACTTCCGTCAGGATAACACTCTGTTCCAATTCTTCGGTAGTCTTGCGATAGCGTAGAAAAACTACTTTGGCATCCTCCCGCTCAATGAAGTATTCTATAGTAGGGTCTGTCTTGAAGATGGTTCCCTTCTTGTCCTGAATGTCGAAAGGTTCGTAGTCTACAATCTGCGCAAATGCAGGATATTCGAATAGCTGCTTGGCAAAACGGTTGTAAACCACCCATCCGGTCTCCACCTTGGCATCATCTACTCCACGCTCACTACCGGCCAGATTGACGATGATGCCCGTCTGTCCCGAATCAATACGCTCCACGGCAAACATGACCAAGAACAATACTATAATTCCAATGACTGCGACTCCTGCCGCGCCTACTCTCACTGTTGATTTGTTTGTGACTTTCATGGTGTTTTCTGTTAGTTTAATGAGTGAATAATGCTCCAAAGATATTTATAATTGTTTGTTCAAGAAAGGCAATCCGTTATTTTTGGAAGAGAAGAAGGCCTCCCTCCCGCACACAGTGTAGAAAGGAGGCCCATAGTCTCTATATTTTCAGAATTTACTCAGTCACGATACGACCTGCCAACAGTGATTTCTTCAGATAACTTTCAGCACACTATAGGAATTACCCTCACTCCCACTGGACATGGTGCTGATTTCCTTTGCCACTTCTTTCAGTCTTGCCGGATTGCTGTATTTATATATAATTGTAGGATATACCTTTTTACAGAATTCTGTGCCAAATTACTTAAACGTTCGTGTTTGCGAAATAATATTGCCATAATGTCTTGGTTTTTAAAATAAATAGAATAGAAATCGTGTTTTCTTATTTCTCTGCCAATAACTGCACAGATTCACCCGTCATGTGATGGTGCTGTCAAGCTCCAGTCATTGTTCTTTTCGTCCCATTCGTAGCTGAGGTAGCGCAGGACACTGCTGTCGGTCTGCCGATAGACGGCTTTCTGCTTGATGTCGGTGTAGGCACTGCTTTGCTCGTTCCAGAGGGCGTATTCCACAGTGACGTCGTCCGTATAGAAGAAGTTAAGACTGTGGTGCTTCTCAAAGCTTTGCGTGGATTCGTTCCATTTCAGCACTTCTTTTTGGGAGATGCGACCGGAGTTGTCGTAAATGTAATTGTACTTCAAGTGGTGGTGCAGAAATTTCTGATTCTCCACTTTGAATACGGTTTGTGTTTCCACACGGCCGTCGTTGGTTTCGGTATTATAGGCAAAGTTGTCTGTACGGTTAACGGCTGCTGCGCTTACTACGTTTACTAAAGAGGTCATTGCGATGATTGCTGAAATTACTAAAGTCTTCATAATGGTTCTATTTTTTAAGTTATACATTTTGTTTTAAGTTCTTGTCTTCGGGGAAGTTGTTCCCTTTCGACATTGCAAAGATTGAGGGAGGTAAAAAGCTTTTAGGTTATCGTTACGTTAATGTTAGGTTAACGGAGATATTTATTACTTTTGCGCCCAAAACAAGAACAAAATGAAAACACATTTCCTCTTATATCTTTCCTTTTTTCAATCTATCGGAGACGTAACTGGATAGGCATACAGCAGACTGCCACCACATCTACTATTGAGAAGTAGCATTTTTCTTCTATGTCGTCCCAAACGGTTCGGACTTTCTTCGCTTCGAAAAACTTGATGGCATTATGCTGGGCCATGATATTATGTTTTCAATTCTTAGTTTTAAACTCTTTGATTGGGTCCTCATTATGTGACAGAAACAATGCTCTTTCTTCAATTTAATCATAATTTCTGCTTTATTGCATCGTTGACATGGTCTGTTTTCTTAGGTATAGTACAAAATATATGATTATTTTGACTATAAAACAAGTCGCAGTCAATAAATCACTGCACATCATATGACAATAGGGAATAGCCTGCACCACAGCCCATTCCCTATTACCTTAATTCTACTTGTGTGACTTCCTCTTACTTCACCACACCGTCCGTCATCGTAAAGCCTTCCAAAGAGCCGGCTTTCACCTGAATACAAATCACACTGATGGCGCTGTCTGCCGCAGCCGACAATTGTCGTTCTCCTGCCGGAGCCACGCGAAGCCAGTCACCCGCCTGCAGTTCTACGATTTCTCCGTCAACCACCATGGTGCCGCGTCCGGAGAGGACGGCATAAATTTCTTCATTTTGCTTGTGCGAATGCACAAAAGGTACTCCTGCACCAGCCGGCAAATTGCTGATAGATACTTCTGCACCAGTCAGATTCAATGAATCGTGCAACTCGACACGTGCCTCGCCTGCGGGCACATTTACTTTCTGATAGTTCTTCATAATCACTTCTCCTTAGTATGTTTTGATTTACGGTTGCAAAGTTAGCCAACTACTAAATATCGTACAAGAAGGCACTTGAAGCTCAGTTAGTTACCTCCATGTTACCATTATTGGCAAATAAGGAGTTAGAAAAATAAGATTAACAAAAATTATTACTATTTTTGCCGAAAAAGCAAATATCGACTAAACTCTATAAAACATGAAGATTCTGAAAAAAATTTCAAAAGTAATAGTCATCGTAATGGCTGTACTGGCAACCATTTGGTGTGGTTTGTATGTTTATGCCAACTATTTCTATAATGACAAGCAGATTGATGTAGAAAACTTCTACATCGCGGAACTACCGTTACCCCCCTCGCAGTTTGAAGAAGATTTCAAAGAAATACACCAGATTGTCATGGAGAATTATTCATTATACCAAGCCAAGCATCTGAATATGGATTCATTGTATCAAGCTTGTGACGCCCGCGTTCGCCAGGCGCAGACCACCACAGACTACGGACTGATAGTGCAGGAATACATCTCTGCCTTACAATGCGCCCACGCCATTACCTGCTACAAGAGGTACACAGCCAATCAGCGCGTAGCCTTTATAGAGGATTCCTTGTTCGTTGACAAACCCAGTGACTATCTGACAGAATACGGCTTCCAGGACAAAGACCGGATTATAGCTATCAACGGACTCCCCTATAAACAATGGATTGAACAGAACGAAAAATATACCGAAGCATCTACCGTCCCCCACAGACGGCTCCGTACAGCCTATGATGCGTTCCGTAGTTATGCAGACACCCTAAGAAACTATACACTGCTGAGAGGGGGCGATACTCTGACCGTCACCCTTCCCTTGAAACAAAGGGACTATTTTCCGGATAACGAAGAACAAACTGTGGAGAGCAGGATATTACAAGACAGCATTGGTTACCTTACCATCAAAGCCATGATGAACCCCGTCATGGAAGATTTCAAGGCGGTCTATCCCAAAGTCAAGGATTTACCATACCTCATTATAGACGTACGTAGAAACGGCGGAGGAAACAGCATGAATGGAGTAAACATCTGCAAGTACTTCATCCGCGAAGCACAACCACACTGCGTCAGCAAGAGCTACATCATGCAGCCCGAAGCCGACGCCTATAAAGGTAAAATCTATCTGCTGACCGACACATATACGCTCTCTGCTGCCGAGAGCTTCACACTCGACATGAAGGAAAGCGGAAATGTCACCCTCATCGGCGAAGCTACCGGAGGGGATACCGGCAATGGCCCCCGTCCTTTCTGTACCAAACAGCGGACCTATTTCCGTATCCCTACCCGCCAGCCGGACGTCTCTTCTAAAGGTTTCCCCATGGAAGGTATAGGCATACCGCCCCATCATCAAGTATCCCAAACCGTAGCAGATTTCATGAAGGATGAAGATACAGTGCTGAATTATGCTGTCGGACTGATAACAGAGAAACAATAATACATTTCCTCAACGAAAAAGAGCCAAGTATCAAAGGTGTGTCACCTCACGATACTTGGCTCTTTTGTATTTGATATATTATCCTTTATTTGGTACTTGCCAACATCAAAGCCGCATTGCTGTCATTCAGTTCGTAAACGGTAGTTTGCGTATAGCTGTCGTAACCATTAGTTCTACTGTTCCAACGGGCATAGTTCAACTCAACTTCACTGTCAGTGTATTCAACATCCAGCTTGAAATAAGGCACCCAGGCTTCCTTTACGCTATCCCACTTGAAAGCTTCCTTGCTCGTCACACGGTTCTCACTGTCATAAGTGTAAGTGTAGCGGAGGTGACGGAAAAGGTGTCCGTCCTCATTGCGGAAGATAGTCTTGGCGGTCATCAGTTCGCCGGTCATCTCCTCGTTTTTCACATAATCGGCAGGAGTTGCCGCACTTGCAGAAAAGTTCATTACACTTGCCATTACCACTGCCATCATTACCACTGCTTTTGAAAATACTGTTGCTTTCATAATCGTTATTTTTTATTGTTATTACTTCTTTCTCTGAGGAGGTTGTTGTTTCATAACCGCCTTCGCCTATATATAGTCAATCTGCGCACCAAAGAGTTAAATCACTGATTATCAAAGAATAACTATTTTATAGTAATGTCCATTTTCGGACAACTGTCCGCACAAAAACGAACAGCAAAACAAAAAATAAACGAAATATCATGAAAGTATTTCTACATTAGCAATAATATTATGTAACAGTAGTAAACAGTTTGATGATTGTCCCTACAAAAAGCTGATGTATACTTATCTTATCTCAATGGCGGCATCTGAAAACGTGGTGGGGCAATAGTCGCTCCGCCACTGCCCCCTCTATTATCAAAGACGGTGTTACGCAGAATCTCATACAAGATTCCACCTACATCCAGACTTAATTTAAACTTGTCGAAATTATAATAGGGAATCACAACGGGAACCGTCTCCCAACGACCGCGATAAGCATCGTAATAACGTTGTACTCCAACTTCCATACCAAAACGTTCGGACATATCCAGAGACATGGTGGCACCGTAGCGGTGGGTATCCATCCCGTAAGTATTTCCTATGGCATACGAACCGAAAACCTTAAAAGCTACACGGTCCGAAGCCTGATACCGCAAAGCTCCCGAAGTACTGAAAGCCTGCCCGGTGGAATGAATCATATTTATCTTCATGGCATCTACGCCAAGCTGGAGCGTCAGCCTTTGGTTAAAGGCATGCTGATATCCCAGGGAAGCATTGTTGAAACGTCCGATACCCGGTACGCTGGTCTGCCCACCGGAACCGAATAACATACCGTGAGGAAACTGTCTTAATACACCGCTTGTACTGTAATCTCCCCGGAATAGCAGGGAAGGATTGGTCTGATAAGGCCAGACGAAGAGACTCTTTCAGTGAAAAATCGGGCAGGGAATAGGAGTGCTCCGGATGAAACATGGAAGAAGGGGCAGAGTTTTCAGAAGGAAGCTCAAAAGGAGAGAATAGAGATTCATTGAATTCCGGCTGTATCTGTATACTGTCACGAATGAAACGTACACTGTCTTCCTGCGCAAAAAGCAATTGCGGCACAAAAGCCAACAGCAGGCAGATTCCCAAACGGCCACCAAGACAAGAGATACTGACTTTCCGTTTTATACGCATATACCCTCCTTCTTTATATTCATATAATACTGCTATACAAAAATAACGAAAATAAACCAGAAGAACAGTACATGTACTGCTAAATTATTGCAATATAGAAGGATACATTATTAATTTTCTATCAGTATCAATCCTACTCCTTTCACTGTTTTAATGGTTACCGACTCGTCTTCCGAAAGAAATTTCCGAAGTTTCGTCACAAATACATCCAGGCTGCGGGAAGCAAAGTAATCATCTTCCGTATTCCAGAATTTATCCAAGATAGCTTCCCGGCGGATAACGTCTCCCCGCTTCTCACAAGCATCTGCAACAAACCTGTCTCGCGCACAGTCAAAGTCTTGTTTACACCCGAAGCATGTTTCAAAGTGGCATGTGTGGCATCCAACACATATTCCTTGCCTATCTTGTAGCATTGACTCGTGTCTTTCGATTTTTCGCCTTTGGAAAGCTTCAATAAGGCGTGGACATGTGCATCCAGTTCTTCGGGAATGAACGGTTTCTTTATATAGTTATTGGCACCGATTTCATAACCTTTTACCACATCTTTAGGAGATATCAGGGCAGAGGAGAACAGAATCGGAGTTTCCCCATCTGTCTCGCGGATACGCTTCACCATCTCGTAACCGTTCATAACGGGCATTTCTATATCAGATACTATCACATCAGGATGTTGTTCTTTCCACTGTTTCAAGCCCTCCTCGCCATTGGCGGCAGCAATCACTTCATAACCGCCTATCATATCTTCCAACCCGCCCTGAACTATATATCTCAAGCTTGCATCGTCTTCTACCAACAATAACTTTATCATAATGCGTTTATTATATATTGCAAAAATAAGGAAAAGAATGAATGCAACAGTCATATTGCTATAAAATAAACGAGGAAAACAACGCCTCTTAACCTAATATTAACGTAGCGATAACTTATGAAGCATGTGCCCCACTCTACCTTTGCAACATCAATACAAAAAATCCACACTATGAAAGCAGATATTTCAATAACAAAAAGCCGAAAAGGGACAGAGATAGTAGTTTCGGGCAAGAGGATTAATAAATACGGCATCATAGCTGCCATAGTATTTGCAGTACCAATGCTGATTCTGTTTCAGTCGATACATGGAGAAACAACCAGCCATCTATCGCTGGTCAGATTCTTCATGTGTATATTGGCAGCTGTCCTGGTAAATCTATTCCTACATAAACTGTTGTTCAGATTGTTTTCGCCTGATACGCATGTGGCAATATCGCACCACATGCCTGCTGCCCTTCCTGCTACTGGGTATATTGCCCCTTATATATGGTATGACAAGTGGCAATTATGATGTCACACGATTTGGAATATTACTGGCTGTCATGAGTTTCGATGACCTTTACATCCTCTGGCAATTACGCTCATTCGGTGGAGGCTCCTATATTACTGACAAATCAGAAGGATTGAATTTCCACGTGTGGTAAATTTATACAGTCTCAATAGGAAAGTAGAGTGTAAATTCACTGAAGCACCCCTCTTCACTTTCCACTTCTACCCTGCCGCCATGTGCCAGCATCACCTGCTGTACATAATTCAGGCCCAGACCAAAACCTGCAGCACCGCCCCTTCCACTTCGCCCGACTGCTGCAGAACGTTCAAAACGGTTGAAGATAAGAGACTGGTCTTTTAAGGGAATACCCAATCCGTTGTCACACACCTTTATCTTGCAGAAGCCTTTCTCCGATTCGCAAATAATATCTATCTTTACCTCTTCATGGGAATATTTAATGGCATTGTCCAGCAGATTGCCCAACACTTCACGCAAACAGAAGGCATCGGCATACACCATTTCACAACGATGATAAACGGTCGTAAATTCTACCCTTTTGCTGGTTTTCAGAGAAATTTTGGCAATCATATCATCAAGTAAAGGCCGCAAAGGCACCTCTTCCTGATGGAGTTCCAAATGTCCCTCATCCAGCTTGGTAAGTACCAGTACACGATTGGAAAGGGTAAGCAGATGCTCACACTCTTCCATCATCGCCTGCCGGTATTTCTCTTCTTTTCCGGGCTTACCGGACAATTTGCCGCTATTCAGAATATGAGCTCCCATCAGGATGGAACTCAGAGGAGACTTCATGTCGTGTATCATAGCATAAGTAAAATCCTTCTGGAATTGCTCCAAATGCCGCTGTGTACGCAAAACTTTCACCTGGCCGAGAATACAGTCCAACACCACCAAAAACATCACCCAAAGAGGCAGAAACAGATACCATACGGAACTTATGACGTAGCGATACGGATTCTTCACCACACCTTGTATACAAAGGATGCTGTCCTCCTTCAACGGTATAAACCGGGAAGAAATATCCTGATATTTTGCCGAGGCATATCCTGCTTCCACCACTGTACTATCGGAGGGAGCGTAGTACTGGCGGATACCACTCTTATAGGTCATTCCCAAGGCTTCCAACCTGGAAGCAAAAGCAGAATCGAGGTACTGCACGGAGAGAGGAAGTTCCATTCCGCTTTCATTGATGCTGCGCTGCATAATCAAAGCAGAGCGTAGTCGATAATTCAAATCGACCGGATTGTACATATGTACCACTCCAAAGCGGTTCACCTTATACTTCGACTGCTCTTTCTCCAGAAATTCCCTTTGCTCCTTTGCAAAAGGCGATTCAACACTCTCTTCCCATTCATCCTTTCCATCCCTATCAGTCTGTTCGTAGAGCAAAGAAAGGCGGCGTTTCAAGACCTCGTCATAAAAAGCTGCTTCAAAACAATCATTTACCTGATAGGCAGTTTCTTTGAAAGAAGCACGGTACAGATAGACAAACCAGACTACCATCAGCAGACAGCCGGCAATCAACCCGACAATCGAAAAGACTTTAAAAGAATATTGCTTGCGCACCTGCCGCTGCCGTTCGCTTTGCTTAGCTCCCGTAAGCGTATGTTCTGTCATGTCCAGCAAATGTTGCCCCGAGGCTTCTATATCTGCCCACCGGCTCTCCGATATCTGACTACGTACCTCACCTATCGGCAACCTCATCTTCTCTGCCAGCACATAAAAAGCAGACCGCTGCTTCTCAATATCATTACCTTGTTTAAGTATGGAATCCATTTGCCTGGCCCAACTGTACACCAGAAAAACAACCAAGAGAAGCGTAGGAAGGAACAAAAAGACTATATCCTTGACAAGCGGTATAAAAGGAGAAAACATGACAGCTTCAATGGCCTCTCCTTTCTTCTCATTCAACCAGGCTTTTTCCGAAAGAACAGACTTGAACCGTACATATACCGAACGCTTGCTTCTGTCCGTCGCAGGACGGATATTTACAGTCCGGTCTATATTTTTCCATTTCAGTTTCTTCTCTACCAACCTCGCCATCACATCTAATGGAATGGCGACATGATATACATCTTCGAGAAAGGAAGCTGCCTGCTGATAGTTTAAAAACATCTCATCTTCGAAAGACCTGATACTGTCTTTGGATAGATACGAGTAAAAAGGGATAGTCATGTCAGGAAACGGTAAATTATTAATCTCGTTGTCCACCGTTTCGATAAAAGCCAGACGAAAACATTCGTTCAGTGCGCGTTCCGCCTCTTTCTTGGTATTGTCGTAAGCATACATCATACCACCAATCTGCACCACAATTACCAGTAGCAGCCCTACAATAGAAAGGATATAGAGTGAACGAAGTTTCATCTTACCTATTATTTTGAGGACAAAGATAGCATTTTATCATAGAAAAAGAACTGATACAAAAAAGATAGCCTTGGACTTTTATTTATCCAAAGCTATCCATACAAGTACAATCCCTGCGATAGAGACGTCTACAGAATTATTTGCGAAGAGTCAACTTATCAATCCCAAAGAAACCGGTATCATGTCCCGGAGCCAGTGCAATCGACTCAATCTGCAACTCATTCTTTCCTTTTTTCAAATTGACCCGCCCAAGATTCACCAAAAGCAGAGACACTTCTCCATTGGTCAGACTGACTTCCGGAGTAATCACCTTATCATTTACACGAAGGGCAAATGTACCATAATCAGGCGCCACAGTGAACTGTATTTTCGCATAATAAGTTCCTTCCACTTCACTGTCAAAAACTAATGACAGCTTATCTCCCGGTTTAAACTCTTTCCAGTAGAGCTGCATACCCTCACTCCACAAGGGGTGGAAGTTGGTCTGCAATTCAACGGAACCCATATGCCCCGGACGAGGCTGCATGACTTCGCCCTCCACAACCAGACTCATCCCTGAACCGAAAATATCTGACGGTTGGTTGGCAACCCGTTCGCGTACATCGCTCACAAAGGGTTTTGGCTGTATTTCGCCTCCGGGAAGCATATACCAGAAGGTTATCGGAGCATAATTAAGGTGTATATTCGACCAATCGAATAACTCCATGTCAAAGCGCAGGCTCCGGGTAAACGGAATCGCATCCAAACTACGAACACGGGTATTCTGCGCCAAACCTATGTGAGCATAACAACCATCTCCTATGGGTTGGGCAACAAAAGGATGGTTTATCCACGGTTCATAGCGCCCCCAGGCATAGCCATAATAATCTTCTGTACCCGTTCCAAAGTGTGACGGAAAGGTTTCACCGTCCACATACACCTTTTCATCTCCTTCTCCCCACCAACCCAAGTTGGGGTTATAGACAGTAACCGCATCTCCCACATACACGCCCCTACCTTTAAGATCGGCAAACGTAAGGTCCTGGGCAAACTCATCGCCCCGGGCATGGATATGCGTAAACTGCTGCCATGTGGTACCAAAGTGCATGGAGCGCTCATCCCACTGCCACTTTCCACTAACTGCAGCAGCCTTGGATATCTCCACCGGCTGTTCCCCATAATTGGTCAAGGTAATCGTACAGTTCCGCTCGAAAGGCATCACCCACCATGCACTCATCACATCATCCTGCACGGCCCGCGTATACCACGTACCAGTTGCAACGGGATAATAGCCTACCCCGAAAAACTCACCGACCGGAGCCCAGACAGTTAGTTCCCCATCAAAGGCAATGGACAAGACCGTAGAGCGAAGTGCTTGGCGACGGTCATCGGCATCAATCCGCATCGAAAGACGACGAATGGCACGAGAGCCGTCAATCGTAAAACTACGGCTTTCACCCGGAGCCAGAGAAGCCGCCAGATTGAGCGTACTTTCTCTTCCCGCAAGCGGAGTATCAATACCAGGTGTTCCTTCCGACAGCTTCTTATTGACAGCAGCTATCAGCCGGGCATTCTTCTTCAACTCTTTGGCCGAGAAAGAAATCACCTTGACCGGAGAAGTATAAGTGCGGTAATTGATAGCATAGTATACAATGGTCTTACTCTCAATTTTCCCCTCCGGAGTAATCTTCAAGTCCGGCGATTCGATAGTCACCTTGCACCGCTTGGCATAAGGTATTGGCAAATATAAATTATGCCCTCTTTCTTCCATCGGAGCCTCATCGGGTACTGAAGTTGAAAGAGGTTCTCCACAAAGGACTTGTCCGCTCAATATATCACGTACATTGCCTTCAATTACCGGTTTTTCCTCATTGTCTATGTAGATACGCAGAGTCCCTTGTCCCCGATTTATGCCGGAGAAAGTCATCCAGAAACGAACTATGGCACCGGGGCCTTCGGCATCCATCATCACATATTCCGTCCTCCCTCCGTTCTCTTCCTGGCGGATAAACTGTCCTTGGTCGAAATTACCAAACCAGGCACGCTTATCCGTCATGTTATGCGAACTACGGTCGTAGCTGCTGAACTGCTTACACGTATAGGTATTTTCGGGCCAACGCGCCAGCGCGGAGCGGTCTGTCATCTCATGCAACAATGTCTTAAGAGAAATAACCGGGTCGGCCATAGCCAAACCATTACAGACAATCATCAATTGAATTACAAAAATTAATCTCTTCATAATAAAACTCTTATTTAAATTAATCAAAAACAAATGCCATTAAACTTCTTGCTATTCTTAATTCTGTCTAACTAAAGTCTCCCACCTTATTTATAATAGATTATAAGTGATATGTATTTCCCTAAGAAATTGATTGTTAACACCATTAACATTTACATAAAAACACTATTAATATATCATAGGGAACTGCTAAAAACAGCTACAATGAAGATTCCATTTGTTAACGAAGTTCTGAACCTCCCAAACCTACTTATTCATAGATATTTACGAGGTATTAAATTTTAGTTATCTAACAATATCCTTACTTCAATTCCAAATCCCGCCTAACTTGTGCTTTTATGAAATCAATGGTATTAGATTGAATTTTAATAGGTTTCTCAAGAATTAATTGTGCCATTGCTGTTGCTTCCTTTCCATCTCCTATTCTTCTATACAAAGAATAGATTTTATATAATGGAGTAAACCTGGAAGGACACATAAATGAAGCTTTTCTATAGTGACTCTCAGCCTCGATATGTTCATTTTTATCTAAATAAATATCGCCTAACAATAGTTCCAAATCATAGTCAGCCCAATAAGTTCTACATTGTAGAGCAACATTCAAACTCTCTTCCAAACAACCCTTGCCATAAAGAGCAACTGCATAATTGTATAAAAAATATGGATCATCACCCAAAATCGGCATTAAATCTTTATAAGCTCTCACATTCTCATTGGTCGGGAAATAAGCTATAGCATTCCATTTGTATTCAGCATCTATCCGCATACATAGTTTATAAAAAACCACCATCCCTGCAATAATAGCAACCACACATAATATCCTCTTGACCAAAGAAGGGATTACCCATATAAAGCTACCACGTAATATCACATAAACATCAAAATACATTACAATCCAAACAAACGGATATTTTAATGGATAAGAGAACATGGAAAATACAGCTATTCCCAAAAGAGAAAGTAGTGCTACCCTTTTTTTTCATACTTATAGTCTTTATAATAACAAACGATAAGAAATAAGACGCCAAAGACCAATATCAGTACACCCAAAAAACCACAACTTAATGCCACATTCAAATATTCATTAAATGGAGATATTACATTGTCAGCAAGCATCGCATATTCATTATTAGGGTATTGACTCAAATAGTTTGCCTGATAGTCCATATAATGAGCCCTAAAAGCATCAAATCCATGTCCATACATAGGAGAATCTATTATCATTCTCCAAGAACAGTTCCAAATCAGCAATCGTCCATCGGCAGAATCTTTTTTCAAAAAATAACTGCCAAATAATAATGAGATAAATAGACAGCAAGTTATAATGACTTTGAAATTTATCCTTATTGGAAGACGTTTGTATAATTCTACACAAATAATAGCCATCCCCCCTATCATGCCCGACCTAGATTCAGATATAACTATTGCAAAAATAAATAGTAAAGCCAACAACTGCATTACAAATATCCAAAACCTTGAAGAGATTGATTTTATACACAATAATATAAAAGGCAAGCCAATACACAGACTAACTGCAAAACCTGCTGGATTATCAAAGCTACCAGTTATCCCATATTTATTATCAAAACGAACCAACTGTAACCATTGAGATATCCCATATAAAGCTTGAAAAGTACATACAACAACTATAATATATGACATCGTCAAAACATTAAAGTTTAAAATCTTATTATACAAACTCTTGATTGAAATAACAATCAAGTACAACACAAAAACCAAAATAGTATAACACCATTTTGGCACAATGTAAGTATCAGTCATACTATTGGAAAAAGCAAAAAACACTTACGATGCATAATAAAAGAAAACAGTATATACTCAATCTTACTCAGTTTCTTTATCATAAAAAATACACTCAACTTAATACCTCCTCAAATATTTTACAATAGTAGTAAAACTACAGACTCAAAATTAGCACTCAGAAATAAAATTTCTTAAGTTTCGCAAGAAAAAATAGGACCAGATAAAGGATACTAATACCCCCAACTAGTCCCAATAAGGATTTACTTGAATATGAAATCAACCAACTTTGCGGCTCCTTCAATGTCACCGAAATAAATCATATTCCCATCAGGATTTAATACGACCACTGCAGGAAAACATTTTATTCCAAATCCTTTGAGTACACTACTGTCAAAGCTTGTCGAGAAAGTAGAATAAGTATAGCCTTCATTTCTCAAAATAGAAGTACCTTCTTGATGTTCTTCCCCTTGTTTATAAGCAAATACTCCAGCGACAAGAATATCATTCTTTTCCCTATAGCGTTTATATAAATTTTCTACCATAGGCATTTTTGAATAGCAAACTCCACAGTATTTATGCCAAAAGTCCAATACCACATATTTCCCTTTTAGTTGCGACAGTTTAATCTCTTTATGCATCTCATCAAATAAAGAGTAATCAGAAGTTACTACTTTTTCTATTTTCCCAGTGAAACTCCCAAAATTCAGTTTATGAATCCACATAGAATACCCATAGTAACTCATCCATAAGGTAAAGAGGAAAGGCAGCAAAACAACAATTACTTTTAGCCAACTTCGAGATACCTTCCAATATAAATAGCCACATAAAATCCCCAGCCACCATAACAAAGAACTAGGAATAGAAATAATACTACTCTTAAAGCTATAACAACGATAAATAGTTTCTAACAATCCTACTCCCATCCATATAGCAAGAAGAATGTATTTAGGTGGCAATTTTACCCTAAACTTATATAAACAAATAACCGTCAGAAAGCCATATAGTAAGAAACCGACTAATGAACTTAAGGGAAAGCCGACTAAATTTAATAAGTTGATATAACCTGAACGACAGAAAGCAACACCAAATAACAGCACCAAAGATATTCCACAAATAAAAATGAATATTTTTGTTCGCATTGTTCTTTCTACTATTTGCTACATAAACCATCACATCCATCACTTCCCAAAAATCCACATCCCCCATTTGTTGTACTACAAGAACGAGTAATACAATTTGATGTTGAACACGTTGTCCATATTACATTTGAACTATTACAATTACAAGTAAATTCGGATCTATTTTTTACTCCATTTAGCCCATTACTGAATTCTATCAACGCTATTCCATTCATAATTTTAATTCTATTTGCAGTCCCAACAATAGCAGAAAGCAAATCATTAGACCATCCCAATTCTTTTTGAGCAAATGCAAGCCATTTATACGTAAATATTTTAAATGCATCAAAGTCTTCTTCTGCTTTTTCAGTATTTGGAATGAGCCATTCCGAATGCATACTTAAAGCATCATAAAGTTGTTGTAAATGCTCTATCTCTTCAGTTTTCCATTCGTTATTCATCATCACATCTTCTAACTTTTCCATCCAAACTGATTGTTTTTGTTCCAATGAAAATGCTCTATAAACTGGGAGTTTCAATTTTTCACTAATCGAAAACCACTCTGTCGTTTCCATCTTCCGAATAGAAGATAAGTTTTCCTTTACCCAAGCATCCTCTGCTTCATCACAACTATAGTACACATTCTCTTCATTCTGGCAAGAGAAAAATGTCAAGAGACTTAATAGTCCAACAATAAAAAATAATTTTTTCATAATAAATTCTACTTTAAATTTTTATTCAACTTTTCCTTTTAATTTAAGTAATATCACATCTTCGTTTGCATTGGATTCTACAAAAATAGTTTTTGTAAATACGCCCTTTTGTTTCTTTGTTTCAAAATCCACTTTTATCAAACTCTTACCATCAGGTTTTATAGGGGCTTTAGGCCATGTTGGAACCGTACAACCACAAGACGCTTTTACATCATAAATCACTAAAGGAGTCTTTCCCTTATTGGAAAAGATAAAATTAACACTGACACAAGGCGTCTTTTCTGATGGTATAATTCCCAGATCGATCGTTTTATTTGAAAAAAAATCTTAGGTTTCTCTTGTCCCACTGCAGCTAAACTACACTGCAACAGTAACAACAAAATTATTTTTCTCATATAATTAAATTAACAGTAATTATCACCAAACTTAGTCACAAAAATGAAACTATAAATATTCAACATTATCAATCACTCCATAAAAAAATAGTCATCCTTCTGTTATTACAAATAAGAAAATACACTTTCTTGAATGGGCCTAATAATTTATTGAGAATATGATAAAATGATGTAACTACATAGTATGAAACATCATTTTATTCTTGATTGACAATCTAATAGTCTCAATCTACATTAATATACAAATGCATTTCACTATATTCTAACCTGATTGATAATTACACATGTTTATAATGCAAATAACCATCATCAGGAAAATTAGAATTATAGGAAAATAGTCTATTTCTTCCTTTTTATCATTTTTTTTTTTAACATGATATTGTTTCCTAATCTCAAGGAATAATAGGACAATCCAACTAAAAAGATATACAATATCTACTAAAAATGAACTTACAGAATAAATTCGGCTTACTACCAATAAGGCTGCATATGCAACAACAATGATTATGTATAATTTACGGTATTTCCTCATAAATTATTCATTTACCATTTTGACAATTTTCAAAATCACGTTTAGCATTTGCCAAATCATCATTTAGTTTAAGATAAGCAGCTAGAACACATGCACAAGAACCAACACATGCACATGCCAAAACTGCTATAGAACATTGGCGTTCTGCACGATTACATTCAGCAGTATATTGCTCATAACATTTTAGATTCAAAATTTCACCTCTGGTTTTCACTGCTGTATACATTGGCTTTTCGAAATAATTCATAAAAAGTATTTTTCTCTCTTCTTGATTCAATTTACCATATCCAGCATCCGCTAATAAACAGTTTTTCTTTATTTCCAAACTCTGTAGTAAACTTGATAGGTTTGTTACCTCTACAATCTTTTGTATGTACTCGTCATCATTTACATTATACTTAAATTCACTTAATTCTGTATCTGACAATCTTCTTGTATATACCATAAACTGTTCCATTACCAATTTATGTTCTAATATAAAATCTAAAAACACATCCGATTCTGCAACAGACTTTATTAATAGATTTCTATCAATATCTTCTATTTTTGCAGAATAATCTGCATCAGAACTACAAGCGTAAACAAAAAGAAATACAAAAAACATAAGACTTAATGTCACTAAACAATTTACTGATTTTCTTATCATTGATTTAATTTTTACCATTATTATATTGAAATTTGGTTAAACAACAAGATACATTATTAAAACAACATATCAAATAACGTCTTAGGGCATTGAAAACCATCCCCTATTCTTAAAGAAATTCTATTATATAAATACACTCCTATTAAAACTTCAAATTCTTACTTTCTTAAAACATTTTTATCTACCTCCTTTCTTTAATATTGCAGCAATAGCATCAAAACATTTCAATATTTGCATACAACTAATATCACCACCATACCTGGGTGTCATTTTCATATGTAAAAGGTCTTTCTTCTCTTCCTCGTGTCAAATTACTCAAGAGATACAAGGCTTTATCCGGCCCACCAGAAAACTCTAAAAAATATGTTCGCGCAGTTTGTCTTCCCAAAGAAACCCATCCGTCCATTGATAAATATTTCAGTTCATATTCATCACCTTCACGGACTGAATTGTCATCTCCACGAGGAGCAAAACGAATTTTATTTATTTCTGTTTTTTTCCCAAAATCAAGGCCAACCCACGCATTGTTTAGATTTGCGGACGCATAGCATGTTAATGGATCACCATCAAATGCCATTTCCATCCGATGGCTATTATCACCATCGACCGGCGGATTTCCCATAGGAATACCTTTCAACGGATTTACTGAATCAGAAGGAGAATAAAATTCCACTTCGCTTATATCTGACCGAATGCCATCTCTCGCCAAAAAACGGACATACCGAAATTTATACACAGTATCAAGCTTCACTGTAAGATAAGAGCCTGGAGGCCTTTGGGTAATGACATGCATATCAATCGTGTTTTTGAAATCAGGCGAGTTAGAACCTTGAAACCGCCCATCAAGCAACAAATCCCTAAGAAAAATAATAATGGGAGCTTCTGTATATTTACGTTCAAGCCTCATCTTGTTTTTCTTTTGCATATTTGGACGTGCTGATATAGTATGTTTAGCCATTTCAGTCGTAAGGATAGGAGGAGCAGCGGGTATAATTCTACCCTCCTTATAATACCCAACTAAATAGACTATGTTCCTCCAGTCCATATGTTCAAATCTTGCAGTGTCATCCTTTATTTCTGCCCAATCTACCGGAATCCACTCACTATTATTAAATAGACACAAATAAGCAATATTGGTCCTTTTGGGTATATTTTCGCATCGAACTGCAATCCTTTCATTGGGGAAATATTCACCTGATACATCCTTTTCATGTTTATCAGAAAGAGAAAACGGAATACCCTTTTCTTGATTAACCTCTTCCAACTGGAGCTTTTGGGAAGCAAACATTTTCCGATAAATCTTTCCTTTCAGCTCATAAAATGTAACAAAACGGTCTCTAATAGGCATTCTATGATCTCCTCCTTCAAAATCACATGTCAACCCCGTGGTATCTACGATAAAACTCCAACAATGGTTGGTTGCACTTTTAGGTGCTTGCTTCAGATAGTCAACGCCACAAGGAATACCTATAGAACGAAGAAGATAAGTAGTAAAATAAGTTCTGTTCCAGCAGTTCCCAATACGGTTGTTCCACATATATTCAGCACTCATATCAAACAATCCCACACTTGATGTACGTATGGTAAAAAACCAGTCAGGTTTCATTATAATATTTTCGTTTATCAGCTTGTACGCTTGTAATACGTCACTTCCGATAAACAAAGAATCCAATATCTGCTCTGCCGCCTCGGCATAAGTCTCTCTCCACTCTGAAAGTGGTTCAAAAGCCACACGGTAAGGCAGTATATATTCACAGAAATCTTCAAATTTAATATATTTCCCCCATGGTTGTTTTTCCCACATACCAAAAGCATGATCAATATTCCGGATCAGATAAGAAGCTGTGATTACGTGCGAGTCGTATATAACCTTTTGATTTCGCTCCAAAAATGGAACAAACTTTTTTTGAGCTACTTCAATAGCTACATCTTCACTCATTTTCTTTTGAGCAACAGCTTGGTACAAATCCTTTATGGAATCATTTTCCGGAGAATAATACGAATAATAATCCGGCATATTTCTTATAAGAAAATGAGCTGCCTTATACTTCAAACTATCTGCAACACATTGGTTATAATGATATAAAACTTTTTCCAGTTCTACACGATTATCACCGGCAAATATTAAAGCTTTTTCCAACTGTATAGCTTCCTCTGTCTTTTTATCAGTACATGATAATAACAGAACGGGAACCAGCACAATGAATAGGAAACAACATCTACTTGAATAACTCATAAATATCTATATGTCAATAAAATTACTGTAGGAAGCTATAATACCTCCTACAGCATATAATCAATAAAGCTCCACCTCATTGATGCGTAACACCCTTCCTCCTGCATGCTGCATAGGACGGGTTATCATCAAGCGTACATAGCGTACCTGCGCCGGAGTGTCAATCATACGTGATACGACATTCTGCCGGTTTCCATCTATATTGTCAAGTGTCTTCCATTCTTCAGTCTGGCTGTTTCTGCCTTGCAGGAAGCAAGCGGAAGTAATGTACCCTTTGTCCTCACGGCCTGCATTCACCAGTTTCCAACCGCTCACAGTTTTCGCCTCACCCAAATCAAAATCCACATAGTTCAACGCACTTCCCACTTCACACCATTTGGTATCGACATCCCCGTCAACGATGCGTTCGGGCTTCTCATTATCATTAAAATAGCCGGAATAGGCGATAATCTTCGCGCCCTTCAACAGATTTTCTTTTTCCACCTCCACACTGTTCAACTCCATCTCATTGTCACGGATGGCTGTATGGAACAAGCTAGTGGCAACCTGGACGGGTTTCAGAGTTTCCTCCACCAATGTGGCAGCAAAAAGAACAACCTTTTCATTCTTCGGAAGTATAAGGCTGGCAGCACCTGCCGGAATATCAACACCGAACTTGAACATATAGGTAAACTCATAGGCCTCATCGGCTGTAGGAGAGTGGCGGTGAGTTCCCACATAAGCCACTTCGGCATCCTTCAGATAACCTTTGGTATGTCCCGAATGTCCCCACTGTCCGACAAATCCGGTATAGGAAGGTACAATGACCTCACTCTTGTTCCCTCCGCACCGGAAAGTGGCGGCATAGTCCCCGTCCGTAGCGGCAGCCAGAAAATACAGTTTATTATACTTTTTACCTTCCGGTAGAACAATAGTATCACCATTGCACGTCATTCCGTTGGCGGCATCTTTCTCGCCGAGCTGGAAAGGAATCCCGTTTACAGTCAGGGATTCGGGCAACAGTTCTGCCGCAAACGAATAACCCGACTCAAAATCAGCTTCACCGCGGAACTCGTTGAATGAGGAACATTTACAGTTATAGGACAACGGTAAAGAGGCATACTGCAATTGATAAGCGTCCTCGCCCGATGACTTCAAACGTACCTTGAATGTCTTTATAGAATAAGGCTTTATACTTACAGACAGCCCGTTTCCACTGAATTCGGCCGAACCGATACTCTTTTCAGTGCCATCCGCTTCGTAGGCACTGGCAATTTCGCCTGCAAAAGAAAGTACCGCATCCTGCACCTTCTCACCGCCTATCTCATAGACACGCACTACATACTCATCCGAGTTCTCGGCTTTCTTCAATGCCTTGATAATGACATTGCGGTTATTGGAAGAGACGAAAGAGAACTCCTTACCCAATGTACCCCTATGTTTATCGGTACGGAAAGCTTTCAGCTTCTGGTTCAATATCTCCGCCTTCTCTATGGTGACAGCCTTGTCAAGTCCACCGGCATGACCCACCAGACTGTATGTAAAGCAATGATGCCCGAAGTCCTGGCGGTTCTGGTAAGCATAATCCTTGTCTGTTTCGGGGGTATGCAGCAGGGTCAGGCGGAGGGTGTTGTCGTCCGGCTTGTCCCAGCCGTATTTGCTGTCATTCAAGACAGATATGCCATAGTTTCCACTACGGTCAGTCAAATCGGCCCAATACTGTGCATAGACTTCGTAGGCAGTCTCCGTATTGTTGCCCCGCCTCACACTTCCAAGTCCCAAATCGTAGGTGGCTTCCGTATTTGCCATGTTCAAAGGAAATTCGGCCTTCAATAAAGCATTGGACAACTGCCAGTCCACCTCATTGTAAAAGTCTATGCGGTCGGCACGGCTACCCTCATACAAACGGATGTACTGCTTGAAGAGTGACTCTCCATAACGTTTCTCGATGCAGAGTGACTTGCGCAGCTCACCATCCTCCACCAGTGTCATCTTCACATCCTCTGTGATGGAAACCGGTTCCCGGTCTATAGTCTCCTTCAAGATCTCCCAAGCAGGCCACATGTAGGACTTGTTCTGCGTGAAGAGTGCCAGACGAATGGATTTACCGGGTTTCACCAGCTCCTTGCCGTTCTTCTTGTCAAACAACGAAACGATATCACCCTTTGTATCCAGCGTTATCTTATAAATGGAATTCTCCAATGCATTGGAATCCACAGATACCCGGGTGTCAGCCGACGGACCAGAAGTACGGACATCATATACCGCATAACCGGTAGCGGGCACAATAGCCTCTATCAAGAGTCTGGCTTTACCGTCAGCATAGGACAGCAATTGGGCGGCCACTTTCCGGCCATTCATATCATATACGGTAATCCCTTTCGGTTTCTTTGGCAAGGCAAGTTCCACCTCTGCCATATCGGCAACCTGGAATCCAAGCGCATTGTAAAGCACCACCGGTATCCCTTTCACCCTGGTATCCATCTTTCTTGCCACAGCGTCAATGGAGGAAGTAAGAATACCGGAGAACTGCTTGAGGGAAATCAACTCGTCATTCCATGAGAATTCATAAGCCCGCGGTATACTTGTTCCCGTAAGGTCATCATGGAACTGATGGAAAATGAAACGCTGCCAGTTCTCAGTCAATGCAGCTCCGGGATAGGAAGCTTGGTTCAGCCATTCGGCTACAACGGAGGAGCGTTCCGCTGCATCCCCCAAAAGCTCATTCTGACGGTTGTACAGCTTCATGGCAGCCTGGGAAGTATAACATCCGGTACCGTGAACATCCATCAACAGTTCACCGTTGAACTTGGGCAGTTCCGGATGGCTTGCGTAAGGCTGGAAGTCTTTATATATCCGGTCACTCGTGGCACTGACAATCTGCAACGGACCATTGCCTTGCAGGCCTTTCTCTACGGCACGTACAGACTCCAATGTAGGTGAACCACCTATGTCTCCCGTACCGTAATAGCGGTAGACCATGTGAAGCGGAGAGTGGCCGGTCAATTCCAACAAGTCCTTGTTTTCCGACAGGTCCCCGTCCTCAAAACGTTGGTTATAATCATATCCATGAGTCATCATGATGGTAGAGCCGTCTATACCTTGCCATAAGCCGACAGTGAAAGGATATTTGTCGTTGCCGTAGAACGGTTTGTTGCGCCACTGCAACTTCTGGGAGGAGAAGCCGATCAGTCCGCAATGGGACGCAATGGCAGGAAGTGTCCAGCCAAAACCGAAACAATCCGGCAAAAAGATGTCAGTGCTTTCCACACCAAATTCCTTCCGATAATAATTCTGACCAAGCATGATGTTACGAATCGCAGACTCTATGGAAGGAACCAGCGTATCAGTGGCATCCCAGCTGGCTCCGCTGATATGCCAACGGCCGCTCTCTATGAATTTCTTCATCTCTTCGTATTGCGCCGGATAATATTCCTTCATCCAAGCATATTTCACACCTCCTTCAAAATTAAAAATATATTCCGGATACTGCTTCAGCAGAAACAGATTCTGGCTGATCGTATTCCACACATAATCCTTGATTGTGGTCTGGATATCCCAGTTCCACTGTGTGTCCAAATGTGCATCAGACACCATGTAGGCTTTCGGCTTTTGCGCCTGCACACTATTTTGAGCATAGGCACCGCCACCCAATAGCAAGGCAGATACCAATACTGCAATCTGTTTTTTCATTTTCTGTTTATTTATTGTGTTTAAAGGTTTTATTTATTGCAGTTCGCTGATCTCGGCGAAAAGCTCAATCATACAGGCATTCTCCAGTAGACTCTTGAACTGCTCTTTTCTGTTTCCCGACCAATCATTACTAAACAAGCCATTCTCATCACGCGCATAGTTCCAAGCATAATCCGCATTCGCAATCATGGTCTTTATGTACGCCTCATTCCTATCAACCAGATATAGCGCCTTCAAACCTCTGAACAAGATTACATTAAACCAAGGAGTTGCCGGAAAGAATTTCATCTCTCCTGTTGCGATAGGCTGTACCTTCAGAAAGAAACGGCAGGCACCCTCGGCTGTCTGCTGCGCTTCCTTCAGGTAACGCTTCTCTCCAGTTACCTGATAGAGAAGTACACCGGCCTGAATCATCTGCCCGCTGTTATAAGTATATTTGGCCGGATCCACTTTTCCCTGCAAATTCTTGTTGTCCCAATATACAAAGTCAGAAGGGTCACAAAGATTGTCACGGGTCCATTGATAGGTCTTCTTAGCTTGCTCAAGGTATTTTGCATCCTTAGTCAACTTAAACAGCCTCATACAGAGAACAGTAGCCGGAGCATTCGAACAAGTGTTTTTTGATTCTTTCTTCTGTTCGCACCAATAGATTCCTCCCCCCAACTCTTCGGACCATCCGGAATATATAGTCATGCAGCTGGATGGCTTTTTCCAGATACTCCTTGTCACCAGTCCGTTCATAGTAATCACAGAAATCAATGGCCACCCAGTCATTGTCATCGTAATAACGATCATTATGACCTGCAAAAGCCGGATACGACTGGTAACAATGGGGAATCCGGGTAGAGTCCCAATAAAGGTCCAGTCCCGGCTTTATCTGCCGGTCCATCAGTTTTCTGTACTTCTTTTGCCCGGAAACCTTATACAAAGAAACACAACCGGATACCAAGGCTGAATAAGGCCACAAGAAAGAGACCTCCTGCTGGTTAACAACAGCGCCGGTATTGGCCGTATATGTAATTCTCTGCTCCGGGTTTCTTGGATAAGTTTCCGTCAGCAGGCCATACTTCTCCACTTTATAGAGAGTAAGTATCTGCTGAAGCAAAGAATCGGCTCGTTGCAGATAGATTTGTTTGCTTGTCTGTGCAGACAAGCAAACCGGTAACGAGAGAGCTATTAATAAAAATAAATTCCTAAGCTTCATATCCAATTCAAGTCAAGTGATTATTATTCCAGCTTCATATCGGCACACATCAGGAAAGCATTGTATGGCCCCCACATGGACATGATGAACCAAAGCTGGTCATCATTGTCTTTCAACGGATGTATGTAAGCGCAATACAAAGCTGGATATCTGTCCGCTTCCGCCAATACTTTCGGCTCGCTCCACTGGACGAGATCCTTCGATGTACAATAAAGAATGGCATGCCTTTTGGTCAAAGGAGTCTCGTCATGATTCGGATCATAATTATAAGTCAGAATCCAACGCTCAAACTTCTTGTGCCATATCAGCGACGCTTCTCCTACGGGACCTCTCAATACCGGAGTAGCGGCAGCCTCATTTCCACGTATCCACTCTTTACTTTCACCGTTCCAGTATTCATAGGCCTTCATATCCAGAAGATCTTTCTCAAGGAAACGCGCCAGATACGCAGCATCACCACGTCCGGCCTGTGTGCCGAGCATATAAATCCATCCGTCACATTTGGCATAAGCCACTTGCGAAAAATGACTGTCGGGAGAAAAAGTCACCTCTTCACGCCGCTCCCATGTCCGACCGTCATCATTGGAAGTATAGACAGAAGAAAAATTGGTAAGCCAGCGTCCATGAGGCGCTCCCCAATCATAGATGTTCATAATATGGACACAATCCGTTTTACCGGCCCGAATAGCACTCGTAGGGATGGAAGTCTGGTATACCTCCGGATTCGTCTTACCGCCCGCACATACCTCAAGCGCCTTACCATCGGCATCAAGCAGCATTGAATCTATTTTAAGACCGTCTGTAAGCTCTGTATCCGATGAAAAAGCCAGTACGTTGGAACGCCAGTTGGAACCATTGCCACCATTTTTATTCACGACAAAACCTTCTCCACTGGTATCTCCGAAAAACATGCCCACACGGTTTCCATCCATATGCCACATTAACCCCAAATCCGTTCCATATACATCAAAGTCAGGTCCGGTATTATTGGGATTCAGCAATGTATCTCCCGGCAAAGGATCACCCGTGACACGGGATATCATACGTACATTATCAATACACAGCGTTTTTTCACTATCAGCATCCTTACAAGCCATATTGCCCGTCAAACTACAGGTAACAAGCCCGAACAGTAAAATTTGTTTAGTTCTCATTCTTATCAATTCCATATACAAGTACACATTCCCACATCTATTCCTTTATTCTTTCCAGGATAATCAGTCCCAGTTCAAACTGGTCCCCACCGTTATTATTTCTCACATGGAAAGTGACCGAATTGGTTTGTTCCGTCAAATTGATGTCTCCTACATGTACTCTGTCTTTAGACACTTCTTTGTCCTTCTTAGTAGAAATCCATCCGGACAGTTGCTTCTGGCGTTGCCAAACCTGGAAGTCGGCACCATTCGGTTTCTCGAAATAGTTTATCAGCACTTTATATTTTCCTTCGGGCACATCGTTCAGCATGATGCGCACTACTCCTCCATGCTGGGTGGTCATACGGATTCCACGCTCATTTGTTACCTGGACACCTCCACCAAGACTCAGCTGCATCAATTGAGGGAAATAAATATGTTCTGTCGGCTGATATACAGTGCGTAATTCAGCAGTAGGTTCTTCTCTGCCTTGCAATGGCTGGGCTGCATAGAAGAATCCAACAGATGTATAATCTACCGGGAAATTATTTTTTACTTCACCATGTTCCATTCCATGATAGATTTCCTTCTCATAGGACATTTTGTCGGCCAAGAAGAAACGGTATCCACCGGTTCTGGCCATCGGAAGTGAATAATCCAGACAACCATGGAGAGGGAGGCTGTTTCCTCTGTCCCAACGATCCAATAAAGCATACCAGCCACCGTTGTAATAGTCTTCGGAACCGGTGCCGTGCAGACGCATTTTATTATCTACGTAAGTGCTGTCGTCCCCTTCGAAGAACAAGGTCATTCCCGGACGCAGGCCTTGTGCCTGATGGATGGTTCCTACATAATGTCCTTTTCCTTTTTGTGCAGCAAACTTATGGAAAATGCCGAGAGGAGTTTTCTCTCTACGCCATACAGAATAGAACTTACCCTCTTCCTTCACATTACGCTTATTACTGTTATAGTACACTTTAACGTTTACAGAAATAGGAGATTGCTGAATACCTTCTCTCTTTTTATAAATCATCTTCATAGAAGCTGACTTGTCAAAAGGCATTGGCAGATAGCAGTAGTTGGAAGTACCTTGCTTACCCATTAAGATACTCCGCATTGCTCCTTTTCCATAGGCATATCCAAAAAAATCAGCAACGGGGGCATAAATAGCCTCCACCTTCTCATTATCCCATTTAGCTGAAAGAATCACATCTTTGTATAAACCTTCGAAAGATGTTCCGCCATCAATCGACATACCTACAATACGTCCCGGTTCTGCCATCTCAAAGAAAGAAACTTCTTCTCCCGGACTCAGTGTAAATACCTTTTCTTCCGTCTGTACACCAGCTGATTTTCCAAAGGTATAATTCGTTACAGCAGGAGACAAGTCAGCCCATATTCTATTCACCTCAGCCAACAAATCCTTATCCTGCTGTGAGAATTCACCGGTATAGGTTTCCACCTTCTTTTCCGGCAAGTTACGGTATTGTATCTGAATGAATTCCAATTTAGGTCCATCGAAAACAATTTTGCAGGACTTTTTGTACGTAATGGGCAGATAACAATAAAAACCACCAATTTCATTACCACAAACGGGCTTTGTAAACGGATAAACCTTACCGGAAAACAAATCCGAGAACTTTATTTTCAGACCGGGCTCCTTTTCTCCGTCAAAGTAAAAATAGAGCATATTATCTGTCGGTGTAGGCGTCCAAATACGATTGATTACTCCAGGGCCCTCCATTTCTGCAATCACCAGTTTATCCCCTTCCTTTCGGAGGAAAGAATAAGTTCCGGCAAAACCATCGTCGTTACCCCATGTTCTGTCATAACTCGAAAACTGCTCCACATAAGAACCGGTACGATACTCGGGCAGTTTATCCACTCTTTTCAACAATTCCAACTCATCTGTCCATCTATATGAGTTCTGAGCCACAGCATACGAGCCTGCCAACAGAATGGCAGACAAAAAAACAGAAATTTTTTTCAGATTTATTTTCATAAATTATTTACTATATGTTTTTTAAAAAGACAAGGAGAGAATGCCTGTTTAAACGGTATCTCTCCTCATTAACAGTATTATTTCAATAGAAAGAATTACCTATGTCCATAAAGTCACATCAATTCTCCTCTTCTGTAAATACCATGGTATTTACGCCAAAGAATCTGGCCCATTGCACATTGTTCGGACCCGGTTTCATTTCGATATAAACCACACCTTCGTCATTAGGCTCGATACCCTTGATCTCTACCATTCTATCGAAATTATCGTCATTGACCAAATAAGCAACACCATCGTTCTTTCCAATTACATGATATTCGGTCTCCGTTCCACGGTCATTGATGTGGCCATAGAAATTGAACGTATACTTTGTTCCCTGAGAAAGCCCTGTCACCTTGAAGCCACTGAGCGGAATAGCAATGCCATCGCTGAAGAACATATCTTCAGAAGCTGTTTTCGGAAGGCCCAAGTTATTATTCAAGCCACGAACCAATTCTCCAGTAAACGGTTTGTCCACTTCGATGCCGAAAGTAGTAGGACGACCTCTATGGTCGAGCATATTTACCAATCCGGGGTCTCTGGGATTCCGATAGTTGTTGAACGGAGCCGGAGAATCAATGACACCAAAGTCAATATAACACGTCTTAGGAGTCTTGGTAACAGTCAAGTCACTAAAGTAGCACAACTTGCCATCGGCTGTCTCTACCTTGATAACCGTTTTTCCAACGGCAATAGGCGTAATGACGGCTGCGTTGTTTTCTACACCTTCAATGGTCGCTACATCGGAATCGAGCACGCTCCATTTCAACAGATAGGAATCACCCGCCAAAGTGTCAACGGAAGCGGTGACAGTGACATTCTCGTCAATCTCCACATAAACTGCCGATTGATCGATACGGACAAACTTACGATTGGACAAGTCCACCTCATTATCATCCGAGCAAGACATCAATGTGGTAAACGCTAACGCCATCGTACAAAAAATGAATTTTATTGATTTCATACTTGTTCTCTAATTATTTATTAATATCCGGGAGCTTGTCTCAAATTGGGATTGATGTCCATCTGAGCCTGTGGAACGGGCCATAAATACATCCTTTTGTTAAAGGTACGGCTCTTGTAGTAGGTTCTCTTATAGAAAGCCTTCGGATTGTTCACATCGTCGCTCTTCTCAGAACCGTCATGATTCATACCATAGAGCTTACCACCCAGGTGTTTGTCGGCAATCTTCCAACGACGGAGGTCATGGAAACGGATACCTTCACAATTAAACTCTACCCGACGCTCCTGCTGAATGGCGGCACGCATCTCCTCCTTGCTCAGCCCTTCCTTCAAAGCGGGAATTCCAGCACGTTCACGAATCAAATTCACATACTTATATACATCGGGAGTGGGAGCTGCCGAAGACTCGTTCAATGCTTCCGCATAGCCCAAATATGCCTCAGCCATTCTGTACAAGATACCCGGCTGATATACATGCTTCCCATCTCTGGGAAGTACATCCAAAGAGATTCGCTTGCGGATATTATAACCGTTTTGGGGCGAGTCGAAAGTCATATCCGTATCGCGGCCACCCTGAAGGAAGTCCACACGACGGTTATCAACTCCCAGCCACGCGCCATTATAGATGACGGAAACATAGAAGCGAGGCTCCCGGTTACAATACATATTGTAAGTACCTTCTTCTGTTACCGGACTTACACCGGTTTCCTCATTGGCTAGATTCGAAGGTCCTCCGCCCGGCCACTTCGTGGTTCTATACTCCGTAGTGGTAGAGAATCCATTTTCCACATAACCCGATTCCGGGTTGATGATGGGCGAACCATCCTCGTTATATCCCAATATAGGCATTTCACCGTTCTTCATATAGAAAGCGTCCACCAACTCCTGAGTGACACCCATAGCGGCATTTCCACCGATACCCTTCGGCAGATGATGAGCCTGCCAGTAGTTCAGGTCCACATTTTCGGGGCGTCCGAAAAGAATCTCCTTATTACCTTCTGAGAAGCGTTTCAACGACATGTTATAGTAAGACATGAAGGGGTCAATGCTTCCATCCACATTATATTCATAGTACAGCTTATGTCCGGCTGCTTCGGCTGCCTTTATCAAGTCCAGATGAGCTTTGGCAGCCTTTTCCCATCTTTCCGGTTTGGCTTCGGCATCAAAAAGGAATTCTCCTTCTGAGTTCTTCCAGTCCTTGAGGTCCGGATTGCCATTGAACAACGGACTTGCGGCAAATAACAGTGTTTTGGCACGTATTGCCAAAGCCATGATAGAGGTGGCCCTGCCCCAATCGGTATTATTGGGATAGACAGCGGGCAGATGTTCTGACACTTCCAGCAGCTCTTTATCAATCCAATCTACCACTTCGGCATAGGGTCTTTGGGGCGTCATCATCTCCGATTCGGGCGCATCGACGGCAACAAGCACACCGGGAGTAAACGGTATGGCACCATACAACTCAATCATCAAAGAGTAATAGTAGGCTATCAAGAAGCGGACTTCGTACTTCATCTGGTTGACATAAGATTCCGTCAGGTCTTTTTCTGGAAGTACTTTTGCCTCCTGCAAGAAGATAAGGCCGGAACGTATGCGCTTGTGCAATTCTACCCAATAATAGGGGTTCCATTTTGAGATAGGACTCCAGTTCCCGGTGGTGTAGGCATACACATTGCCCCACCCATACGGCGACCAGTCTTGGGGAATGGTGATATCATCGCCCATGATGTTATAGCCCTGGTCCTTGAAATACCCCCACATGGGGCTGGGAATGGATGAATAGACACCTGCCAACCAGTCCTCGGTCCTTATCTTGTCCGTGAAAATCATCTCCATGGTAAGCTGGTCATCGGGAGCCTTGTCCAAGAAATCGTTACAACTTGTTGTCAATGCCAGGGTGCACGACAATAAGACAGCTTTTACTATAGATTTATATTTTTTCATTTTCTTCGTATCTTGATTAATTGTTGAAATTGATGCTAAAGCCCACTGATACAGATTTCATCTGCGGGTATCTCAATCCATCGGTCGTTTCCAGTTCGGGGTCCCAAAGCTTGAAGTCGGAGAACGTCAGCAGATTGGTTCCTCTTGCAAACAAACGGCAGCTGCGGATACCGATTTTGGTGGTCCAACGTTGCGGAAGAGTATATCCAAGTTCCAGATTCTTCAGGCGCAGGAAACTCATGTCGCGCAACCACCATGTGGAAGCTTGTTCATTGTTTGCCACAGCCTTATCGCCCATACGGGGCCAGAATACATCTTGCCTCGGATTTTCAGGTGTCCAACGGTTGTCAATGTTCGAATAGATGTTACCAGCACCTAAGGAGGAACCCGGCAACCAGGTCTCTCCGCCCAAGAGCTGATAGGTTTTACCTGTTCCTTGGAAGAATACTCCCAAATCGAACGACTTGTAGCTTACCGTAGCTCCAAAACCATAGACAATCTCGGGAATACGTGTACCGCCAATGGCTGTTGCATCTACTGCGGTCACTTCACCATCCCCGTTCAAATCCTTGTATTTAATGTCACCGGGACGCAGGTTGCTCATATCACTGAATTTTTGTGCGGGAATCCCTTCCTTAAGCATACCGTTTTCATCGAAATCATCTTCCGTAAAGAGCCTTTCCGCTATCAAGCCAAACAATTGCCCTACAGGTTTACCAGTTTGCGAACGGTATGTATCCAAGATGGCGGCAGGTTCGTCTATTTCCACAACCTTATTGTGTGCGTAGGTATAGTTTGCCATAGCGGAAATGGCCCAATCGCTATTGAACTTGTGGTTGACATTCAAAGACACATCAAATCCCTGATTATCGACCTTGCCATAATTGGCCCAAACAGGGCGGTTGAATCCGGCAGAACCAGGCACATTCTTACGCTGCATGAAGATGTCATCGCGCTTTTCCTTGAACACATCCACTACGAGGTTCACGCTACCATTCCATAGACCTAAGTCGATACCGGCATTCATCTTGGTCACGGTTTCCCATGTCAAGTTGTTCACACCGATTTCGCCTTCCGAACGTCCAAGGCGATAGATTTCCGCATCTGTACCCCATCTGTACGAACCGGTATTGACAATGGTAGAAATATAGGCGAAACGTCTGTTACCACCAATGTTACTGTTACCGGCCTTACCCCAAGTAGCTCTCAGCTTCAAGTTGGAGATGACATCGGAAACCGGCTCCATGAATTTCTCGGAAGATACAATCCATCCCAACGCCACGGCGGGGAAGAAGCCGAAGCGCTTGCCTTTGGCAAAGTTCTCGGAGCCGTTGTAACCGAAGTTCAGCTCGGCAACATAGCGGCTGTCGTAAGTATAAGAGAATCTTCCGGCTATGCCTTGGGTACGATAGGGAAGCGCATCACCATTGTCATACTCCTTCTGGTTGTAGAGGAACATGGCGTTCACATCGTGCACTTTGCCGAAAATGCGGTTGTACGAGAACATTCCTTCCAGATAGATGGACTGATCGCCCCATTTAGCTCCTTTTTCATAGCCCAGGAACTCTTGTCCGGTGGTCTGCACATCAGTGATGATGTTGCCCTCTGCATCGCGTGCGGTGGCGGGATTGTAGTAATAGGGGTTCTTGGAACGTGTCACGGAAGTTGCCGAGAACTTGTCAAAAGAGAAGGTTCCCTTGAACTTCAGTCCCGGTGTGATGAACTTCAAATCCTGTTCCAACGATACTAGGGATTCAATCTTATTGTGGTTTAGTTTTTCGTATCCACGCTGTGTGGCCCACGCCCAAGGGTTCTCCTTGTGCATCACACGGGGAATGCGTCCATCGGCATAGATGGCCGGATGCACGTAAGGAGGTACACGCATGGCTTGATAGAAAATGCCCTGATTGGTTTCCGTGTCTCCCGGAGGAGCGTTACGGGTTTGCAGGAACACGCCCACATTGGCACGGAACAAGGTAGTGGGAGTCACATTCACATCTACATTGGAACGTACCGTATATCGGCTCACCTTCAGGGAAGAGTCCCACTCCTGGTTCTTGTCGCGTTCAATAATACCGTTCTCATTGTAATATCCTGCCACCAACGCATAGCGAAGGATGTCCGTACCACCGTTGACGCTAACGTTTGCCTTCGTGTTGTCTGCATGGTCTTTGGAGATGATGTCCCACCAATTCACATCGGGATAGAGTTCCGGGTCGGTCTGATTCTTGTAGTTCAGCAAGGTGGCTTCGCTGGCAAAGGGGGCTCTACCTTGCTCGGCATACATTTCGTTAATCAATTCCAGATACTTCACACTGCCGATGTAGTCGGGTATCTTGATGGGTTGCGTAAAGGAGTGTTCGAAGCGGACGTTCACCTGCGGCTTTCCAATCTTGCCACGCTTGGTCTCAATCATCACTACACCATTGGCACCGCGCACACCGTAGACGGCACTGGCGGCAGCATCCTTCAACACGGAAAAGGAGGCGATTTCTTCAGGGTCGATGTCGTGGAGCGAACGCTCGACGCCGTCCACCAATACCAGCGGATTGGTATTGCCAGTAAAGCTACTGATACCACGAATCCAGAAGTCGGAGTTATTGAACCAAGGGTCACCGCTACGCTGAACCGCAATCACACCGGGAACCATACCCGCCAGGTTGTTACTAAGCGAACGGCTGGGAGCCGCGGCAAGTTTGGCCGGCTCTATATTGGTAATGGAGCCGACCACAGAAGCTTTCTTCTGCGTTCCGAAGCCCACTACCACCACTTCGTCAAGGGCTGCCACATCTTCTTCCAAAGCTACATCAAGCACTCCTTTGGAGCCTACCGCTACCACTTTATCCTTAAAGCCAATATAAGAGAATTTTAATGACGGCTTATTACCTTTCAACGTAATCGTATACGTACCGTTGATGTCCGTCACCACACCATTAGAAGGGTCTGTCGCCTCCGTCACATTCACACCGATGAGTAACTCACCTTGTGCATCCATCACACGTCCGGTCACCTTCTTAGGCGACTGGGCAAATGCCGAGATACTGATGCACAACAGTAGCATCAGCATCCAGCCCGCAAATTGCTTTTTGGGAATATTCTTCATTTCGTACCTTTATTAATGATTTATTGAATTTGCTGCTCCGTAGAACTATTTTTCCATAGTCGTGCCAATATAGTGGCACAGTTTTGCCAATATAGAGACACAGTTTTGCCAATATAATGGCAAAACCCCGGATATAAATATCAGCCTATGAACGTATAAAAAAAGAGCGTTACAAAAGTTTACTCGTTGCCCCACAGAGTGGCTTTGTTACCCTTGGACTTACGCCAGGCATCCCGCCAACGATGTATATCAACATGGTTGATGAAAGGTTTCGGAGCACGCTGTGCCTTTGTAGGAGCTTCGGGAAGAGCCGCAGCCGAATCTTGGTACCAATAAGCCACGGTAGACAAATCCAACGTCAAGTTGTTGTTGGAGCCATGTTCGATGGTTCCCTTCAGGCTCTTTTCAAAGAAAATGGGATCTTCAATGAAGAATCGGTAAACGTGGGTACGACCCAGCCAGCCTATATCATTGTTCACACGGGGATAACCGAAGTAAGGATGCGAGAAGGCCTCTTTAGGACACCAGGACGTATTGAAGAAGTCTTCCGTACCTGTACCTATCAGCGAGGGAACCTTTTCTCCATCAATGAACCACATGTCGTCACCTTCGCCATACCACATGGGAGTGGGACAATGCACATAGTAATTGATACCTACAAAGTGTCCCTTGCCTTGGGTTTCCATGAACACATAGTTGCGTTCGCCGGTGGTGTTCGGCTTCTGGGCACCGGTAACTCCCCACTCCGTCTCGCCTTCGGGAAGTGCTTCAGTCAGGTTGTGGTTATACCAGGCATGAAAGCGGCCCATGTCCTTGGGAAGCTTCGCCATCTCCAGATAATCCACGTAGAAGTAGAAAGCATCTATGTTGCGGTCGCTCTGGTTCTCAATTTCAATGCGTGCGCCCTTCTCGAAAGGCATAGCGAAATAGCACGACAGACCGGTACCGTTTTCAGGACCGGCCGAAAGAGGCAAGGATGCGTAGTTGTATCTCTCATCCCAGCCTTGTCCGAAGAAAGGGCCGATGGGAGACTCTACCGAAGGATAATCGTTGCCGTCCCAATACATGCGAATGATAATGTCGTTTCTGCTCAAAGTGGGAGGTGGAGGCGCAATCGTCACCCAAATGTGGTTGATGACTCCCGTTCCCTTGATGTCTGCAATGATGCGTTTCTCACCTGGTTTGAAGGGCTCCAAGTGATCTCTGTTACCTCCGGTAGGATCTGTACTGGAGATTCTTTTGTTTTTTACACCCGACTTCAACTTTGCCAAGTCAAACATTTCGTTCGTCATGTTCGACTGTGCAAAAACAGTAGGAAAGTACAATCCCAAAACAAGGGAGAGTAACAAACTGAATTTTGTAATTCTTTTCATAAATTTTTGTTTACATTGATTAATTAGATGATTAATATTCCAATAAATAAGGTTTCTCATTGAATGTTTTCCACAGCAATTCTCCAAACAATGTATTGGCCCATGCAAACCAGCTCCTTGTGAATTTCTTGGGATCATCCTTGTGGAACGACTCGTGCATGAACCCGGTACCGGCATGCGTTTTCTGGAGCATCTGGATACATTGCTGTAACTCTTCATCGTCTTGAGCAGTCAGGGCTTTCATTATCAGGCTCATCGGCCATATCATGTCCGTACCAATATGATGTCCTCCTATCCCTTCAAAATAAGAACCTTTAAAGAAGTAAGGATTGTATTCCGACCATACAAATCTTCTGGTATTGGCATAAATTGCATCATCCCTATCAACACCACCCAGATAGGGTAACGCCAGCAGATTAGGGACGTTGGCATCATCACTAAGATAAGCCGATCCAAAGCCATCTATTTCAAAAGCATAGATTTTACCGAACTTCGGATGATTCACCACGGCATAAGTCTGCAAAGCATTATAAACTTCTTTACTCAACGCCAATAGTTCATCAGCCAGTACATTGTCTTTGGTTATCTTTTGAACCATTTCGGAAGCCTGCCTCAAACTGGCCACCGCAAAGAAATTGGACGGGACAAGAAAAGGAAAGATGGTAGCATCATCACTAGGCCTGAAAGTAGAACAAATCAATCCGACCGGATTTACTTTATAGCCCACTCCACCCATAGGAACAGCATCTATAGCCCATTCCGAAGTTCTGCGAAAGCTATAAGGCCCGTTACCATCTTTTCTCTGCTGTTCCTTGCAGACTCTTAAAACGGTTTCTATCGCCTTCTTCCATTGCGCATCGAAAGGAGAAGCATCATTTGTCTTTTTCCAGTATCCATATGCCAGGCGAATGGGATAACAAAGCGAATCCAACTCATATTTACGCTCATGAATACCCGGTTTCATCTCCGTATGGTCGCTGTTCCATCTTGTATACTTCGTATCATCATCATAAAAGGCATTGGCATACGGATCCTTCAATATAAAGGAAGTCTGCTTATTGATAACGCCAATTATCAGTCTTTGCAGGTTCTTATCTTCAGACATGAAATCCAAATACGGATATACTTGGGCAGAACTATCCCTTAGCCACATGGCATCAATATCACCGGTAATCACATATGTATCCGGTCGGCCATCCTTTTCTGAATAAAAAACGGTTGTGTCCAACGTATTCGGAAAACAATTCCCAAACAACCAGCCCAGTTCTTCATTCTTGACCTTCTGTTTAAAAGTAGCAATGGCCTTTTCAATGACAGGACTTTTGAAGTTCCTTTCCGATATAGGCTTCCTTACTGTTGGAAACGACGAAAAAGAGGCAGCTGTCGAAGCTACGCCTGAATTCGCAAACATCAAGTTTTTATTCAGCGCATATCCTGCCCCCAAAAGGCCCACTCTCTTTATAAAATTTCTTCTGTTCATGTTATAAATCCATTGACTAAAAATATTATCCTGGAACAATCTTCTTATCCTAACAAACTAACAACTGATTGAAATACAATTTCAACTGATAAACATCACCCTTATAACCTTCTGATATGTAATAGCGCTCCTCCATCCCTTGCCAGATTCAGTTCAATGATATCCTTCCTTGTAACTTTCCGCACCAGTCTGTCCAGATTGTTTGGATTCCGGTCCACATCCTCCGCATCGGTATAGATCGTTGCCTGGTAATCCCTCACTAAGGAAGTCCAATTCCAATTTCAGATCCCTTTCCGTACCGTTGTTCAGCGAGCCCACCCACCAGTCCGAACCGCTCCTGCGGGCCACCGTGACATGCTCATTCATCCTTACCAGCGGAACTCTTATCTCATCCCACGTTCCCGGCACGGTACGGAGCACCTCGAACCCCGGTTGACCTTCATAAGCCTTTGGCGTATCGCACAACGAGGTGAGATGGTTTTCCAAAACCACATACATGGCCAACATATGGCAGCGTGTGCTCATTACATGAGGATTTACATACTGTATCTTGAACTCCGAGCGCGGCAGTGCCCTGAACCCTCCCAGGTGATAGTCCGTCGCTCCCGCCAGCATCCTGGTGAAGGGTATCGCAATGTCATGGTCCGCATTCACCAGCGTGTCCCATTTGCATACTTCATAGTTGAGTGTCCCCTCCCGTGTGAATTCATTCGGATACGTCCTTACCAGTCCGGAAGGCTTGCTCGACCCATGGAACTGTATGAAGAGCCTGTGTCTTGCCGCACATTCCAGTATCTCTTCTTGGATGCGTATCATCTCTTGGTCATTACGGTCCATGAAGTCCACCATGAGTCCTTTTACTCCCCATCCCTCATAGAGCGCAAAGGCTTCTTCGAGTTTGTCGTACAACGGTCTCCAGTGTACCCACAGATGTATGCCAACCCCCTTGCTCCTTGCATATTCCACAATTCTCGGCATGTTCAGGCACGGTATCGGTTTTGTAACGTCCGCATTGGGTCCCGCCCATCCGAAATTGAAGTTGTCATCATAGTACCAGGGAGTCTCCGCATATCCGTAGATTCCATGTGCATCCAAGCCATTGCGTGCTGCAAAATCGATGTAGTACTTGTTTGTATCGAAGTTGTTTCCCGGAGAGAAGGTGCTGTCCGGCACGACATTCCCGTTCCACCATGTGAACGTGGTCCTGCAAGGCTTAATCCATGAAGTGTCTTCAATCCTGCAGGGCTCGTTCAGGCTTGTTAGTATATTCGTCTCCAGCAATCCTCCCACCCGGTCTGCAACGGAGATTACGCGCCACGGTGTGCGGTGCGGGAAGCTGTCTGTCTCGACCTTTATCTTCTCCTGCCCGAGTTTTGGCGAGAGCTTTCCCACCAGTCCACCCTTCTCCTTCATCAGGTACATTCCCGCATAGTCCCGTATGGCCGCTTCGGTTATGGCCACTGCCACCCCGTTGTCGAACTCGAATGTGGCGGGCATCTCTATCAGCCTTTTCCTTGCCACCTTGTCATATCTTACATGACTGTATACCCCTTCGTGTGTATTCACATACCCGGGCAGGTACATGAGCAACGCCATCGGGTTTCCTTGCAAGTTGAACTGTGTCCTTTCATCATACATCACGTATGAATCCCATGCTTTCTGTTCCGGAAATTCATATCTGAATGCTATCCCGTCATCGAATGCCCTTACAACCAGGTTTATCAGACGGCCGGAATCTGACCGTTCCTGCATGGGAACGGTCATTTCATTGCAACGGCTACGTACACTACTTGTCTTGCCGACAATGAGCTTGTATGTCTCATCAATCTTTTTACGCTGCACCTTTCCTGCTTTAAGATTCCTTCCGAACTCTCCGCTATCAAAGCTGAAACCAAGCAAAGAATTTGTTATAAGAGGCTGCTTCCTATAGTCGATGTCATATGAAACACTCTCCGACGTCACTTTCAGAGAAAATCTAAGTTTTCCGTCAGGAGACGATACAGACATTCTCTGCTGTGCAGAAACAGCCATAAAGCAAAATAGTGCAACACACAAAACAAAAAGTTTCTTCTTCTCTGTCATCTTAATCTGTCTTTGATTGTACATCCTATCCTAATTGACCTCAATCCACAATCTTGCCCGAAACATTATAGCGTTTCACATCAATGTTGCCATAAACCACATTCAACACAGGCTTTCCTGCTTTCCATTCAATGGTTCCGAAACCGGTATCAGTACTGATGAAACTTTTGAAATCACCAATCTTAGAATTGATGTACATGGTTTTGTCAACAGCATCATACCGTACTCCTGTAAGCCCCTGCAACATTCCATAGCTTGCCATGGCACGTGCATACCAGTGGCCGCACTCTATCTCATTGAATGGGTTTCTTACTCTTCCATCATATCTCTCACGGCATTCACGGACAATATCCAAGCCCTTTTCCACCTCACCTTTCATCATCAAATGACTGGCAACCTGATATTCGATACCGGTCCAGACTTCATTGCTGTATACAAAAGGCAGTGACAGCATACCACCCTTCGGCCATGTGCAAAGCAATAATCCGCCATCCTTACCACAAGCATACACCGGTCTTTGAGGATTGAAATGGTCTATCAAGTCATGTTTCAGATTGTATTTGTGTATGGCCACCAGATGGCTCCTGACCTTTTCATTGTCCAGCACTTCATCCAGTCCGCATACGGAAGCCATCCACATCCCTAAAATTCCATCGGACAGACAACCGGTACCGTATTGGTATTTTGGCCCTTCTTCCTTCAGCAATTTCAGGGCCTCTTCGGAATAACTTCCCCCGAAAGACATTACATCAACCGGATTGGGAGCCTGAAGCCCTTCCCACTGAATTTTCTGTATGAAATATTCTCCATCGAAGAGTGCAGTTTCCATGTATTTCTTGCCTTTTGACAGCAGGGCCGTATATTCCTTAACGGGCTGCTTCAGCTCCTTGCCCATCTCTATAAACGCAGTCAAAGCTCCCAAATAGAAACTTGTACACATGCCGTCCGGTCCCCAGAACTCGATGTCATAAGTATTGTGGTGCGGCTCTTCAAGATAGCCCTTATGCAAGGGGTCCCATGTACGGATGCAATAGTCAAGACTCTTTTTCACTGCCGGGAAAAGGTCTTTCATCCACTGTGTATCCCCGCTGATACGCCATTCACGGTAAACTTTCATAATCCCGCCCAACTGTCCGTCGGCAGCAGCATGGAAGTTGTGAGGCGGTGCCGAAATAGGCAAGTTGACTCTAAAATTCTGGTGTCCTTCCGTATTCTGGCTTACCCTGAATTCCGTTTCACGCAAGGTTCTTTCCAAAGACGGGAACAAATGGGGCAAAGCCTGTGCATAGTTCCACACATGCGTACAACTTCCGTGACAAGAGCCAAAAGAATCCTGACATCCTTCCCAAGCCCAAAATCTTCCATCCCATTGACGTAATACCGTAGGAGATTTCAATATAGTTAAATTAGCAGCAACAGCCTCCAGTACTTCTGCCGGCAAAGAGGAACTATAGAATGCATCGCTGAACAGCCGGCTGTTCTTTTCCAGCATCGCCTGGTTTGCATCCCAATAGCCGATAACCTCATTCAAACTCTTGAAGCGCTCCGAGTACCAAGGTCTGTAGGTAGCTTCGACATCTCCTTCATCTGCCAGGAATTGTTTTTCTTCTTCAGAAGAATCCACAACCTGCCAGTCTCCCCAACTGTTACTTTCAAAATCGGCAAGTAAGGTGGATGTAGAAGACAAGTTGTAAATATCTTCATTCCTATTGTCTGTCAACACAAACTGGTCGGCCAGAATATGTCCCCACGGGTAAACATCCAAATCAATGACTTTCACAAAAGCCTTCTTTCCTTGATAAGGTTTCAAATCCCATACGGTTTCACTCAGAGTCTCCGTCTGATTTCCGACCGCCGTCTCTACAATCTTTCCGTCTACTACAAGATTTACAGAAGTACGGTCAGCCTGACTGCCTCCACCTACCAGAAACTTCAGATATCTTTTCCCAATATTGAACTCAGGAGACTGAATAATACCCGTCAGTCCATCTCCACCCCTATCGAACGAGTTCAGCAACTGCTTGCCGACAAAGCCGCTCACAGGTTGCTGACCGGAAGCCGTTCCCTTGCAGGGCATTCCCGTAAATGCCTGTCCTACCTTTCTGGCACCACCGATAGAAAGGTTTGAATCGGGCAGATACCAGCAGAAGTTTACCCTGACTGTTTTCGTCTCTCCCGGCTGCAACGCTAACGGAACATAAACAGACGCTCCCGGAGCAGCACCTTTAACCGGTTGCTTATCAGCGATCCGCCCATAGCGAATATTATCCCAAACCACAGTCTGCGGATCGAACCAGGCACCAACGGAACCAACAATGGTCTACGACAGCAGCATCATTGTCCACATAAATGGCCAGTCCGCTGTTGTTCTGATCGGATTCTAAAACAAACCCGTTCTTTACTCCTTGAATAGTACCCTGACCATCAATGAAATTTTTGGTATTATAAGAAAATACCGTCTCGATAGCCTTACCGGAAGTATTTGTAAATTGATATTCCAGTACTCCAACCGGCAAACTGGAATTGTCCGCATCCGTCGGAATGAAAGGACTCCAACCCGTAATCTTTGCAGCCAAAGGCATATCCTTGTCTTTCAAATCTACAGTTGCAAAAGGGAAACGTGCCTGGAATACCGCCTCTTCAAAGCGTGGAAGACCGTACGTCTTGTCTCCCCTACCTAAACCACTCTGTGCAGGACCAAATAACTTCCAAGTCGGAACCTGCCCTTCCAATACCTTTGCTCCGTTCTCAACCCCCTTTACATAAATCGCAGCAAAGGTATACGGCTCATTCATCACATCAGGGATGGCGTCTGAGAGACACATGCGAAATGGCACCGGTTCCCTCCAAACAGAACATTCCGGCGCCGATTCCCCCTATAGGAAATGCAATCTTATCCAGATATTCCTTTTGATACTTACCGTTAAACTCCCGCCCTTCACTGTTCTGGGACATTGCTTTACCCGGAAACAGTATAGCCACATTAAATAGGGCCAATAAAGTTAAAGTTGATCTTACCATAGTTGAATTATTAATGTTAACGAATCATTATTCTATTTTTCCAAATTTATCAAGGATGCGGTTGTACGCTTCAGCCGCTGCTCCATTTCCCCAATCATAGATTGTAAACTCACCCATACCTTCACCTACCGGATTTGTACGGCCGCCATGCCCGTAATTTTCCATCATGAATCCATAATCCTCTGAAGCAAAGAACGGATGGACTTTTTCCCATTGCTGTTTGGTTTGAGGATTTTCAGTACAATACATCATTACAAAAGATGCCTTAAGTGCAGCATATCCCCGTTCTATATACTCTGGCTTATCAAGAAGTTTTCCATATTGAATGATGAGTTCGGAAAAAAGACTTTCGCGTGAATCATTCCATTCACCATCGGCATTCAACACACCAAAACCACCCAATACATTTACATACATGTATGGCGGCTGCCACGATGCTTGGGTCATCAGCAATTCATCAAGTGTACGCTGTCCATAATCAAGATATTCTTTATTTGAGGTAAGACGATAGCACTCCAGTAAGGCTTCAGCTGTCCAGAACATTGAAAAATTATTCTGTTTATGCATATTGTTCCGCAAAACTTTTTTACCTACCAAGTTATCCGAACCGTAACGAGAACAAGACCAATAGGTTTCAAAGTCTTCCCACTTCCCAACCGGGATAATTTCATGGATAACTGCATTCATGGCTTTAAATGCTGCCCGTTTATACTCTTCCTTATGTGTAAGCTCATACAGTTTAAGTAAAAAAGTAACTGATAAAGATGTTTCAGGAGAAGCATTCAAATGGTTCATCGGCTGCATTGTCTTTAAGTCAAGCCAGCCAGGGAAAAAACCATTTTCATACTGTATTCCAAGTAAAGCCATCGCATAATCTTCTGCATAAGCCAAAAGACGGGCATCTTTTTCTAATTCATCATACCACCGAAGCATCAACAATGCTGTCCAACTCATATCAAGAATATGATACGGAGATTCTTTCGGATTCCAGGTATAAGGATTTCTGTTGGAATTTCCCCAATAATAGGTATTCCACCCCTTGCTCCGATTATACTTTTTACCATCAATCTCTACTTCATGCATTTCCGTACCGATAAGTCCATAGAAAAAACCATTCCTCTGCGGAAATGACAGAGCCAGTTCTTTTGTCAAATTTGCTTTTGCAAGAAGCTCCCTATTACCGGTTCTTCTTGCATATCGATATAATCCACTTGCAGAACGCAATGAACTGAACCATGCCTGATTCCAGATAGAACGAAATTCACGTTCATTAATCTCTCCCGGATAATTAGGACTTTGAGTAACATTCACAATAAATACGGGAGCACCCACTTTTTTCCCATCTAACTCAAATTGCTGCCACACATTTTCTGACCATGAATTAAAAGCCCAATTATAAGTATGTTGCACATACTTTTCCAGGCTCTCCTTCACCGGATTACCTTTCACATATGCAGTATGCCCCCATCGACTCCACATAAATTCTAACGGCTTCTTGAAAGGATTCCGCAATACTTCCTTGCTATCAGAATACATCAAATAAAAGCCTATTTCAATATCTCCTTTTGGGTAAGTAGTTTCTTGATCACGTTCAAACAGAACGTGTTCGGATACATGGTTATTGCACATTCCGAGAATAAGTGTATTAGAGGATGCGTCCATATCCATATACCATCGTACAGGAGTCCCCTTCTGCATAATATCCAAATCGGGGATAAGAATAAGAGTTTGATGATCGTCTGCTACAATAAGGGCAGGAGAACGGAATACATGTTGATCGATGACATTTCTATCAGTAGGGGTAAGATGTGGCGCCCAATGGAATGAAGGTAAAAAATCCGGCTTTACCGCTATACGCCAATCACCTTGTTGAACAGAGTTTTTAAGCGAAAAAGAAAGGTTTATGTACAAAGTGTTGTTATCTATCACTTTCACATGGCTTTTTCCTCTCTCAATTCCTAATAAATCATACTGTATAGCATCAATAGCTTTACTAAAATTCTTCGGAAAAACACCCTTATTCAACTCAATTCTCTCTTGTGCATCCCAATGCTCTTGAGCACAGATGCCTATGTTGGACATTATCATCCAAACAAAAGTTATAATTAATGTGCGTGTGTTCATGATATTATATTTATCAATATAATTAAAACTCTCCCATATCAGCCAATTCAGCCTTCATTAAAAAAACATTATAAGGCATCCACATTGACATCGTAAAATATAAATTATCACCAGTTACCGACAACGGATGAATGTAAGAACCATACAATTGGGCATACTCTCTACCATTAGCAAGCTCATAGGGTTCACTCCATGGGCCAGTTATGTCTTCTGCCGTACGCATAGTTATATTATATCTATCTGCATTGAAATAAGCAATTATCCATTTCTTATGTGTCTCGTTATATATAAAAGAAAGTTCACCAACCTTATCTTCTATTAATACTGTTGCCTCATTTTCATTGCCTTTTATCCATTGATTAGTAAAAGCATTCCAATATTCATAAGCTGTCTTATTCTCAATATCTGTTTCATGAAATCGTGCTAATTTAGCATTGCTATCCCTCCCCGTTTGAGTACCTATCATATAAACATATCCATCTTTCTTAAAGTACCCTACCTGGCCAAAGAAACTATAAGATGAGAAGGTTATATTTTTACATTTAGCCCATGTCAAACCATTATCAACCGACTTATATATTCCCGAATAATTTGTAATCCATCCCGTCCAATTTCTCATATTAAAATAATGCACATAATCTATTCCATTAGCACGAATAGCAGCTGTTGGGATAGAAGTCCAATCACCATTACCTGACGAATCTTTTCCTCCATATACTATCTCGCGGGCATACCCTTTATCATCAGTAGCCATATTACTGAATGACAATCCATCTTCTAAATCATTATCCTCCGAGAAAGCCAGCACATTACTACGCCAACTCCCTCCGTTAGGTCCAGGATTAGCCGGATTCGGTTTAAAGTCATACCCAAAAGTATCACCAAAGAAAATTCCATATTTTCCGGGCTGCATCTCCCAAATAATGCCAAGATCTGTTCCTCCTACATTCCATTTTGTCGCAGTATTATTAGGACTTGGAAAGTTTTCTCCATTTATTATACTCCCTGTAACGCGAGCTATACGAGTAACATTACGAATAAAAAAACCCCAACGGTTATCCACATTCAAAGAGAGTTCTTTCGACATATTACCATCTTTGTAAAAGGCAGCCAATACTAGCCGAAAATTCTGTGGATCTGTTTTTTGGATGGTATAATTGAAAATATAATCAGACGTAAGTTCGCTTTGACTTATCTTAGCTGAATAGCTGTCACCTACACTCTTTCTAACCAGCAAATAATCTATGGCATCAATATCCTTAAAATTCAATGTTGTTGATACAATTTTTGTATCCTTATTTGGAATCAAATGAGTATCCAAAGGTATAATTTCATCAATAGGAATATAAGTTTCAGTTTCTTGTTCAGAAGTACAAGAAACAAATAAAAATATAAACGAAGAGAATGCTATAAATAATATGTTTTTCATGTCTATTGATTCATTTTTCAATTTATCGTAACCAGATAACCCATTCGCCTTATATCAAATATTAAAATAGAGAGTGAGCTGACTCAGAAAAATACCAGTAAAAGCCCACTCTCTATCATTAACTACAAAAATCCTTCTCGAAACTATTCGACATTAACTATTACACCCTCAGAAGTAACAGTAGATGTACGCCCTGTTTCTTGATTTTCCTCAGTAAAAGTACCTACCAATTTAACGATATAGCGATACTTCTTAGCAGGATCAATAGTGAAAGTATGAGAGGTTTCCTCATTTACCAAGGTTATTCTATCTCTATAAATATTATTTTCCACTATTTGAATCTGTACTGAAATAGGACGTCTGAAGTCTTCTGGAATTACTGAAGGAATACTCCAAGTCAATGTCACTGTAGTAGCATTATCTTGAATATACTGCACATTCTCAGGCGTAGGCATGAAATAATTCAAGCCCTTGTCATCAAGCACATCTCTGTCATAGCAGCTGGACAGTGATAACACTACCAACAACATTGTAAAAATGGTTACTATCTTTTTCATAATTTTCTTCTTAATAGTTAAACATTAATATCCCGGATTCTGCGTATAGTTACCCTTTGAATAATTCATTTGTGGTTGGGAAATCGGAAAGTACTCATCACGACCGGCAGTAAAACGAGCATCATTGAACCAATCGAAGCGAGTTCTTTCAATAGCAAAATATTCGTTCATTGTCTTTTCCAACAATCCCCAACGCTGCAAATCAAAGAAACGATGACCTTCGCAAGCAAATTCAAGACGATTTTCCCACATTAAGGCTTTCCATGCAAAGTCCTTAGTCCAATTACAGTTAATACCCGGCTGATAAGTAGCAATATGATAATTCATTGTATATGAACCGTCAGCTTGAGTCAAACGAACCAAACTATTGGCAGCACGAGTACGAATCTGGTTAATATATGGCAGGGCTTCCATTTCTCTATCCAATTGAATCAAAATCTCAGCTTTCCACAGCAACACGTCATCGTAACGAATCATCTTCTTATTCATAGAATTAAATTGCCATCCATCATAAGCAATACAACCACAATCAGGATGTGGCATATCTTTGATGGGTTTCAAGAAACTATAAGTAATCGGATCACGAGTAGCAGTTGAATGGAATAATAAATCAGGATCATACTTCCAAGGCTGTCCAGGAGCTACGATAGTATGGCTAAATCGGGGATCCCATGTATACTTATCAAAGTAAGGCTTAGCGCCAGAATTAACGATATCCAAATTATAAGAACCATCTGAATTTTTAATATATTGACCATAATCATCCTCATTATAATCCTCGAAACGGGGTAAACCGTTTTCATCTGTCTTAAACGCATTAGTCAACGTATAGCTAGCATGGTTAAAGTCACAACACTTAAATACAAAATTACCAGGTTGTGTTTCGGGCCACATCCATGGATGATTCAAACCTTCAGCGCGATTAAATCGACCTGCTGTATGAAAATTATTATCAAGAGCAAATTGTAATTCCCAAATGGATTCTTTTTAGTAGCATTATCATACTCTACCAAAAAGTTATTACCAAAATCAGATTCCAAACCTACACGACCACCTTCTTGATCAATAATTTTATCAATATAAGGCAAAGCTTCTGCAAGTAATTCCTTATTGATATTTATCACCTGATGACGGTCATCCTGTTCGTAAGCCATATTTAATATTGTCCTAGCAACCATAGCAGTAGCAGCATTACGGCTTACACGGCCTTTATCCATCTGATCCAAAGGCAATAATTCTTCAGCTTTCTTAAAATCATCAAGAATACGTTGCCATAAGTAGAGATCATTCCCTTTATCCAATTCACGGTTAGGCACTGCTTCAAAAGCATCTGACATACCTACTACATTCTCATCAATATAGGGTACATATTTCCAAAGTTTTTTTCAAACGATACAACGTAAATGAACGGATAAAGAGCATCTCACCCATAAAACTATTCTTATTAGGTAACTCTTCTTCCGTAAAATTTGCCATTCTTTGAATTGCTGTATTACATCTTTGGATAACTTGATAAGAATTATACCAAGTACCATCCAATGCACCAGTATTAGGATTTACATAAGTAAAAAAAGCGATATGTTACCAAAAGAACCTACAGCATCAGCAACACCACCACCACCTTTGTAGCAGTCATCCGAACGCATAGAACCACTCCACCAATACATATAAGGAGAGGAATCCAATGACCCCATCTCACACATACGGGCATAGGCTGCTGTGACAAAACCTTCTATATCGCTAGGTTTGTTAAGTATATTTTGGTCCAGAACTTGTTTAGGATTGATATCCAAATATGAATCACAACTGCTGACTCCTAATATAGAGCATAGAGCAATTGATAAAGTTATATATTTGCTTTTCATAATAATTTATTAATTAAATTTAAAAAGAAACATTGATACCGAAATTGAAAGTAAATGGTGTCAGATAATGATAAGAAGGTCTTTCTGGATCGAAACTTGTATATTTGTCATCTCCCCAAAACTTCTTCAAAGTAAATACATTGTATGCAGCAGCATACAAACGCAGATTACTCATATGCATTTTTTTGATAAGCTTAGTCGGAAATGTATAACCCAATTCAATATTTCTTAACTTAATGTATGAACCATCTTCTATGAACCAAGAAGAGAATCTTCTTTGTTCTTGATTGGCAGTATTATTCGAGATAGCCGGAATATCAGAATTCGGATTGTCAGGTGACCAACCGCCCAACATACGAGTTGCATGATTTTTCCATGCAGGATTGGTGAAAAGCCAAATATCACTCTCTTTCTTCCAGTCACTATTTACATCATTACCGAACATACCCTCAAAAAACAAGTTCAAATCAAAACCCTTATAAGCGAAATCAAAATTAAGACCTCCAAAGAAATCCGGGTCATAGCAACCTATCCAAGTTCTATCATATGTTTCATTGATTACACCATCACCATCCAAATCCTTGTAGCGAATACGTCCAACTGCTTTACCTGGCTGGTCTGCATGAGCATCAACTTCCTCTTGAGTTTTGAAAATACCATCAGCTACCAAACCATAAGCAGAATTTGGAGAACGTCCTAAAATCAAATCGTGTACACCATCACCAGCATACTTATTGATTACATTGGAAGGAAGGTCAGTCAATTCAGTTTTGTATGTTCCAATATTGGCACTAACAGCCCACTGGAATTCACTGGAGGGGTCACTCTTGAAAGATACTGTAAATTCTACACCTTGGTTATTCATACTAGCACCATTAACCCAAGGTTCACCACCTTCACCCATTGCTGCGATATATGGAGTCTGGACTAAGATATCATTTGTTTTCTTATAGTAATAGTCAAAAGAACCAGTCAAACGTTGATTGAAAAATCCAAAGTCAACGCCGAAGTCTGTTTGTTTGGTTGTTTCCCATTTCAAATCAGGGTTACCAATCCAAGTTCTTCTATAGCCAGACTGCAAAGCGCCGGTTGCTTGTCCCTTAATAGGATATGCAGTATCAAAATAATTAGTAGTAAATGGAGTAGTTGTGTAACCACGAGGTAATCCTTGTACACTACCATTCGTACCCCAACTGAAACGAATTTTCAGATCAGACAACCAGTCCGCATCTTCCATAAAAAGCTTCATCCTTAATTCTCCAACCAGCAGAAAATGCAGGAAATACACCATAACGATTATTGACACCAAACAAAGAAGAACCATCACGACGTACAGTTGCAGACAACAAATATTTACCAGCATATGAATAATTGGCCTTAGCAAAAAGAGAGAAATAAGTATATTCATCAGCAGAACTACTTACATCAATTTCATCACCGGTAGCAACACTAAGACCGGCAAAATCACGATCTTCCAAATAAAGTCCTTCTCTACTTGCATAAAAACCTTCTTGTACATAACGGGTAAACTCACTACCAAATACAGCATCAATATGGTGTTTTCCAAAACTTTTATTATAGGACAAAGTATTAGTCCATACATAATTTAACGGATGGGACTGGTTATTTCTTACATAATTTTTATCATTGCCTCTAAAACCTGTCTCCACATAAGCCCCATCTACTGTTCTACTATAAGAGTTACCATAATTTATACCAAACTGAGTTCTAGCAGATATACCATTCCAAATATTCAGGTCTGCAAAAACATTACCAATAATTTTCACATAATTATTGATATTATCTTTACCCATAGTCATTTTACGTACTGGATTATCAAAATCATCAAGTCCTGCAGGTCCTGCCCAATTACCATTTACATCATAAACAGGAACCATAGGTGGCATAATCATAGCCAAAAAGGTTTCCCATTGACTTTTATACTGCAAATAAGAAATAGCTAAGTTTTCTCCTACTTTCAAACGATCTTTAATCAAACTATATTCCGTATTAGCACGTACAGAATATTGTTTGAAAAAAGAATGAATTTGTGTTCCTTGGTTGTTAGTATACCCTAATGAAAACAAACTTTTAGCTTTATCCGAACCATTAGAAATAGTCAACTGATGATTTGTAGAAACTGCTGTACGGAAAATCTCATCCATCCAATTTGTATCAGTTGCTTTTACCAATTGATTATTATCCAAATATTCTTTCATTTTCATATTATCCAATACCAGCATTCCATTATCACCTCTATGATACTCATACTCAAAGCCATTGGGTAATAATAGGCCTGAACCATAAGCCCACTCATCATAAGCAGCAGCGCGGAAGGCAGCAGTACCCCATTCTGTGGCGTTCATCATTTCCGGTCTATTTATTATAGAACTTACAGAAACACTACCATTATAGTCAATGGTAGTCTTACCAGCTTTACCTTTTTTAGTTTGGACTAAAATCACACCACCAGAAGCACGTGCACCATAAATTGAGGCAGAAGCAGCATCTTTCAATACCTGAATAGATTCAATATCTCCTGAATTTATGTCACGTAGATTCAGACCTTCAGCTGGCATACCATCCAATACAATTAATGGAGTAACAGCTCCAGACAAAGAAGAAAGACCACGAATTTGAATGCCTATATCTTCTGCAGGATTACCGCCATTGTTGCTAATTTTCACACCGGCCATCTTACCCTGCATAGCTTTCATAACGTTAGCGGAAGTCTTCTTGATGTCTTTTGAATCCGCCAATGCAACCGATCCGGTTAAGTCAGCTTTTTTCTGAGTCATATAACCAGTGTATACAACGACTTCAGACAACATCGTAGCATCACTTTTCATAATAACATCCAAAGATTTCAAGCCTTTAACAGAATATTCTTCTGTTTTTTGACCAATATAAGAAAAGACTAACACAGCATTATCAGAAGGTATTCTTATCGAATATTTTCCCTCCACATCAGTAGTTGTACCTATAGTAGTTCCTTTAACGACAACATTTACCCCAATAAGAGGTTCATTAGTCCCTTCTTCCAGAACTGTTCCTTGTATTACTCTCGCTTGTTGAATCTCATTAGAAGTATCTACGCCATGCTCAGATACTTGAATAGATCCATTTGTCCCCGATGCAGCGGTTGCAAGGGGCAAATTATCCCCTGCATACACTGCAAATGATAGCATTGATGCCAATGCTATGAAACCATTCCTTTTAAAAGAAATCCTCATAATACTTTGATTTAATAGTTAATAAAAAAACAACGTAATTTTAAATATCGGGTATACCCAATTTTACCATCTTGGAATTTCCAAATCGTCCTTGCTCGGCAAAGCCGGGAATTTGGCATGCGGCTCGGCCTGGTACCAGAAAGTGGTCGACGAGATATCCGACTTCTGGTTGTTGTAGCGTCCGTCATGACGCCATCCCAAATCCTGTATCGTGACCTTCAGGTCCTTGTCGAAGCGTACCGGGTCAAGGATATGCCAGCGGTACAGCCCGAAAGCGGTCACCGCACGGTACAGCCCGTCGGGACGGATTACCTGGTGCATGCCGGCATAAGGGGTGGTGAACTCCTGGTACTGGCGCGTCTTCTGGTTCTCGAAATTGTACGAGCCGCAGAAGTAGTCCTCAGTCCCGGTCCCGCAGATAGTCGGGTATTCCTTGTCACCGTCCATGTAGAACTTGATTTCCCCTTCACCCCACCAGCAGTTGTCGTTTACACGCCATGCCAGGTAGGTACCCACGTACTGTCCCTTGCCCTTCACACCGTCAATCAGCGTGTGCAGCGACCCCTGGGTCGGGTTGGAGCGGCGGAACTGCGCGTGGAAGTAGGCCTCGTCCTCAGGAACTTCTGTCAAGGTGTAGTTGATTTGGTAGTACAGGCGCATCTCCTCGGCGGTGTTGATGTTCTCCAGCGTGATACGGGCTTTCTTGCGGAAAGGCATCTTCCAGTAGCAGTTGAAGGCGCTGCCCGGATTCACGCAAACGGCCAGTGAGGAGAGCTGTGCATATTCATTGTATGCGCTGCAGAAGAAGTCACCCACCGGACATTCGACGGAAGGCTCCTTCTCGTCGTCCCAGTACATTCTCAGGATGGAGAAGCGCCAGTTCCCGGTCGGTGTCATCCAGATCTGCTGGATGGCTCCCGGACCCTCGATCTCCGCAATCGTGATTGTCTCTCCCGGTTTCACGATGATGAAGGGGTTTACCTTCCAACCCTTGCCCAGGTCCTTGGCCGCATGGTGGGCGTTGGCCACATTGCGCTGGTCCTTGTCCCTGACCGGGTCGGCCATGCCGCCCTTGCCCTTCTCACCCGTGAAGTTCTCGGGACTGATGGAACGTGTCTTGGCATCGGACAGTCTTGACAGGTTACCCATGTTCATGTCCAGACCGTTGAACGGGTAGTTGCTTTGGGCGTAAACACCCACGGTGACCATGCATAAGGCCGCCAAAATTAATGATTTGATTCTCATGTTTTAAATAGATTAATGGTTTGTATACTTAGTTAATGGTTTCAGCAAGTTTTGCCAGTTCAAGATATTTCTTGTATAGTTTTTCGTAGATGAGGGCTCTTTTCTCATCCGGCCGGTATTCAGCCTCGATGTCCGACCCCATGTGCCTTGTCGCCTCATTGATATCCTTGTACACCCCTGCGGCAACTGCCGCGAACATTGCCGCTCCCAAGGCACAGGTCTGTTCCGAGCGGACCACACGGATGGGCATGTCCAGCACGTCCGCCAGCGTCTGCATCACGAAGGGCGCCTTCTTGCTGATACCTCCGATGGCATTGACCGAATCAATGCGCAGCCCCTGGCCCTTCATATGCTCCACAATACGGCGGGAACCGAAGGCGGTGGCTTCCACCAGCGCACGGAATATTTCCGGGGCGCTGGTACCCAGCGTGAGTCCCGCAACGGCACCCTTCACGTTCTGGTCCGCATCGGGGGTACGGCGGCCGTTCATCCAGTCCAGGGCGACAACACCGTCCTCGGAGGGTTCTATGTCCTGGGCCTCACGGGTGAGTTCCACCAGCATGCCGTCCAGAACTTTCTGCCTGGCCTCCCCTCCGGGGATATCTTTCAGTGTCCATGCCAGCATCTTCCTGAACCAGGCGTAGATGTCTCCGAAAGCCGACTGCCCGGCTTCGAAACCGACGAATCCCGGAAGCACCGAACCGTCCACCTGGCCGCAGATTCCCTTGATACAGCGTCCGCCTACCTCGTCTTTGCCGGCAACCATGATGTCGCAGGTGGATGTTCCCATGATACGTGTCAGTATCCCCGGGGCGACGGATGCGCCTACGGCTCCCATATGGGCGTCCAGCGCCCCCACGGCCACGGCGATTCCTCGGGGAAGTCCAAGCCTGTCTGCCCACTCGGGTGTCAGTTCCCCTGCCTTGGTGTCGCTGGTGTGGGTTTCTGTGAACAGATGGGGGAGCATTTCCTTCAAGGCCGGATTAAGTTCTTCGAGAACTTCGCCGGAAGGAAGACCCCAACTGGCATGCCACATTGCTTTATGTCCAGCAGCACAACGGCTACGAAAGATCTGTTCCGGAATAGTGTTACCAGTTACTAATCCGGTCATCCAATCACAATGTTCTACCCAAGCATAAGCAGCATCCTTTATAGCGACGTTTGTGTTGATAATATGTAAAACCTTTGACCATACCCATTCTGATGAATAAGTACCACCTTCATAAAGTAAATAATCAAGGTTACGTTTATTGATCAGTGCATTGATTTGCTCAGCTTCTCGAACAGCTGTATGATCTTTCCAAAGAATAAACATAGCATCCGGTTCTTCTGCAAACTCGGGACATAAAGCTAATGGCATTCCTGCCTTATCGGTTAAAGCAGGAGTACTACCAGTTGTGTCAAAACATAATCCACAAATAGAAGCAATCTCTTCTTCTTTCAAATCTGATAAGGCTATATGTACAGCCTCTATCATGGATTCAATATAATCCAATGGATGTTGGCGATAACGATTGTTGTGTGCATCGCAGTAAAGCCCCGCTTTCCAACGGGGGTAAAAACTTACCCCCGTAGCCATTTCACGGCCAGTATATGTATCCACTACCAGTGCACGACAAGAATCCGTACCAAAATCAAGACCAATAACGTATTTCTTGTTTGATTCCATACTCTAAAGCATTATTTGGTTGTTAACTCTTGTTTTCTTGCAATGAAAAGCCCATAATAGGCAATCACTGCAAAAGCAACGGCCGGTACAACATATGCAGCCATAATACTACCCGTCTGGTCGGAGACAATACCCTGAATTTGGGTCAGAACGGCAGCACCGGCAATAGCCATTACCATGAATGAACCTCCAATCTTAGTGTCATCCCCCAAACCTGTAAGACCAAAACCATAAATGGTCGGGAACATCAATGACATACAACCAGAAATGCCCATCAGGCAATAGACGCCGAAACTGCCCTTGCCAAACATGGCACCCAAACAACACATTACAGCAAGAAGCGCAACTCCTATCAAGAGTTTATAAGCTTTCACATATTTCATCATGGCAGTACATACGAATCTCATTACTACAAAGAGAATAAGTGACATGATATAGTAAGTAGCTGCAGCCTGTTCTGCTGTACGTGGCAGCAAATCATTCAATCCAAGCCATTCACAACAATTATAGAATGCGGCAGCTACCGGTTCCACTCCCCGTAATGCATTTACAACAGCATCTGCAGAAGCAGAATCTCCTAAAGAAGCCAATACACCGTCAAAATTCAGCTGTACCATAGCATAACGGATCACGAATGACCATACGGCTATCTGTGCACCAATATTGAAAAATTGTGCTATTACACCCCATACATAATTCTTATTCTTTATAAGACGACGAAGAGTGGCACCAAACTCTATTTTTTCACCTTTTTCACTAAGATTAGGCATTTTGGTAAGCCGAATAGCAAGTAAGAGCACCAACATCACCAGACCAAGTACCACATAAGCAGTAGTAACAGCATTCAATTCCTGCCCCTGGATGGCGGCCAGCTCCTCAGCCGGAAGTTGGGCACGCTCTGTCGCTGTCATTCCATTCAGTTGTGAGAGGATGAAAATCTGACTGATCACCACTCCCGTAATCGCTCCGAACGGATTGAAGGCCTGAGACAGATTCAAACGGCGTGTCGCGGTACTTTCAGGACCGATTGCCAATACATAAGAATTAGTAGACGTCTCCAGAACTGAAAGTCCGGCAAAGAGAACAAAGATTGCCAGCAGATACATAAAGAAGCTGAAATCAACATTCACTCCCGAGCTAAGCATGGCAGGATAGAACAGTAAAGCCCCAAATGCATATAGACCAAGCCCCAGCATCACGCCTGATTTATAAGTGTATTTCTTGATAAACAAGGCACCGGGAACAGCACAACATCCATATCCCAACAAATAGCACACTACCTGTATCCAAGCTGTTTTTGAATCACTCATACTCATGATGCGCTTGAAAGCTGCAAGCATAGTATCTGTCAGATTATTCGGCACAGCCCAGGCAAAGAAAAGAGTAGTGAGCAGAATGAATGGGAAGAGGATTCCTTTCGGTATTATTTTATTTGATTCCATACGAATTCTCCATTATATAGTTACCCTATTGAAACTTTGTTTTTATTACATTCAAATCTGCTCCAAATAAATCTTGCACGATAGGAACCAATTGTTCATCCTTACCTTGTACATGAATCACCTTTTGCGTATGGACCAATGAGGCACCGGGAGCCAGCTCCGCACCAGGAGAAGACGTTTCAATTTCATAGAAAGGTCCCATTATAGAACCGTCTTCTACCGGACCGTCATTATAAGAGTTGATTACATCGCCGGCAAACGGATCTTCCTGAGGTCCCCATTGGCCATTTACGTAGACTGAAGGAGTTTCGGGAAGACTACACCACAGGATTGTGAGTACGCCTTTCGATGAATCATAACTTCCGCAAATATCCGTTGCCCGTGAAGCCGGCAATCCCAGCTTGGAACGATAGAGCCCGTCAATCTTGAAATAGATAATACCATTTTCCTTTATCAGCCTATCCGCCGGTATCTTACCGAAATATTCATCATTCACAATTGTTCCTTCCGCATCTTGCTTATAAGGAATGAATACAGTAGTGGTCGGTGTAGGATTAAAACAGCCGAGCATCCACACAGATACAAGACCACCCTCTTTTGTCCATGCCTTGTCACCTGTATTGGTAATCTTATTCTCACTCTTGTAAGCTACAATTTTCATATCATTTGTAAGCTGGATATTAAAATCGGCAGCCACTTCACCAGCATCCATCAACGATACAGTACGGTCAATATTCATATCAAAAGTAGTACCGGAAGCATTTGTCAAACGAGTATCTTTCACAAAACGGATACTACTGTTGTCTTGCGACTTTATGTCAAAAGCTTCAGTATCAAGTACCGGAGGAACTATCCAATTATCATAAACCTGCTCTTGTCCTTCCTTAAAATAAAGTGAGAACGGACCACCTTCCGGACCAAGCCAGAAGCGTTCCTCACCTCCTACCGGATTAAATTGAGAACTGACTTTGCCTTCATTTATGAAACGATAATTAATCCAGCCGTAACTATCACCTTCATCGCCGGAAGCAGAAGTAGTCATTACACGGCCTTGCCATGCAGGAATAACCATCACTTTAGAATTCCCATCAGCAGATACCAATTCAGTATATTCAATGCCGTGGTCCTTTAAGAACTGGGCATCATAAGCATAACTTCCCATCTTGATTTCTTTTTGTCCGCCGCATGATACAAGTATTGCAGTTGCACCTACCAGCAGAGTGTTTTTCAGTTTGGTTGATTTCAACATAACGCCTGTTTCCTTTATTTATAGAGAGGTCCATAATTCTTGCAAGCTCTATAGTCACTGCCTTCCATATCCTCGCCAAAAGCGGTCCATGCACTGGGACGGAAAATATTTTCCTCAGAAACATTGTGCATGCATACCGGGATACGAAGCATGGAAGCCAGAGTAATCAAGTCAGCACCGATATGACCATAACTGATAGCGCCATGATTAGCCCCCCAGTTATTCATAACAGTATATACATCACGGAAATACCCCTTACCTGTCAGACGTGGAGCGAAGAAAGTGGAAGGCCATGTACGGTCAGTACGTTCATTGATAGCCTTGAAAACATCCTTATCCAAATTTACTGTCCAGCCTTCGGCAATCTGCAATACCGGACCTTGACCTTTTACGAGATTCAAACGGCACATTGTTACCGGCATTTCACCACGAGTCAGGAACTGGGAAGAATAACCACCGCCACGCATATATTCGCGACTGGCCGGATGCCACTTGGTTACAGAAAGACAAGCTTCCACTTCCTCTTCCGTAATTTCCCAGAAAGGCTTCATTACCGGTTTATTGTCACGTGTCTGACAGCCTGTTCCATCAAGCGTACAAGAACCGGAGTTGATCAGGTGAATGAAACCGTTTGCCGCCTTACCTTCCAATTTCTTACCCGTTACCCGTTCTATGGCATTCGGACTCCAATAAGTACGCACATCCGCAAATATCTGTGCAGTATTGGTCAATAGATGATTGAAGAGCATTGAAGTACAATTCAACGTATCATTTTCCGTAGCGAAAGTAAATGCTTCACGGATACCGTTCCAATCGAAAGAAGTATTCAGTATAGCTTCTGAAAAATCACCGTCAGGCTTATAATCCGTCCACTGGCGCTGTCCCTGGAAACCCGCAGCAATCGCATTGTGTCCCATTGACTCTTCCTTGAACCCCATTTCAGCCAATTTGGGATTGCCAATCATCATATCACGGAAAATAAGAGTCATTTTTACCACGTATTCCCAACGGGCATCTTTCTCTTCACGGGAATATACCAGATGTTCCGGATTAAAGTCTGTCCCTTCATTACTCTTGCAATACTTTTCTGTCCATGCCATGGCACGTGCGAACTCTTCATGGTCATAAATGCCCAACTGGACACGACGTTCTATCTCACTGGCATCCACATACTCATTACGCATGCCCAAATACTCTTGGAAGAAATCAGGATTGGGAATAGAGCCTGCAATGCCCATGGATACACTGCCGATTGAAAGATAGGATTTCCCCTTCATTGTAGCCACAGCTATACCTGCACGGGCAAAACGCAACAATTTTTCCTGTACATCTTCCGGTATCTCCATATTGGTCACCTCCTGTACATCACGTCCGTAAATGCCAAAAGTAGGCAATCCCTTCTGTGTATGGCTTGCCAATGCTGAAGCCAGGTAAACCGCACCCGGACGTTCTGTACCATTAAAGCCCCAGATGGCTTTTGGCATTTCTCCGTCCATATCAATAGTTTCGAATCCATAACACCAGCAAGGAGTTACAGAAAGTACAACACCGACTCCACTATTACGGAATTTTTCAGCCGCCATGGCAGCTTCAGCCACTCCACCAATAGTTGTATCTGCAATGACGCACTCTACGGAAGTGCCGTCACTATGACGTAAGACAGAAGAATAAAGCTCGGCCACTTTATGGGCCATGGCCATAGTCATATCCTCCAATGACTCACGGATACCTCCACGACGACCGTCAATAATAGGTCTGATACCAATTTTCGGCTTTCCACCGATTAATCTTGAATTTCTCATGGTTCAACTGATTTTATTGAGATTAATATAAAAATTAACTAAATCGATTAAGCTATCATGTAAAAAAAACAGCTCTCCTAAGGAGCCATTTCAATAAATTCTCCCTCGGCAAGCACAGACTGCACTGTATTACCGTTAATAATGATATCTATCAGTATTTCAAGTGCTTTCTGTACCAAAACATCTATAGGCTGCTGAATATAGGATATAGGGGCATCAAAAAAGTCAAATACCGGATTACCGTCAAAACCCACTAAACCTATTTTACTAATAATTCCCTCTCCCATGTCCTTTATTGTATATAAACAAGCCAATGAAATCATGTTGGTGGCAAAAAGAAAAGCGTCTACACCGCCATCAATCATTTTAGGCAACAAACGGTCTGCGGACTTTCTGGGAGCATCCTGCCTCAAAAAGACCACGTTAGCCAAGTTTCTCTTACCGGCTTCATCCATAGCCTTTTTATAACCACGGATACGCTCTTTCATATGGATAAGGTTGACATCATAAGCCACCATACAAGGAGCGTTATAGCCTGCATTCAAAAGATGTTTGGTTGATATATAGGAAGCATTGAAGTTATTCAACGCCACATAGCTGACATTGATTTCCGGAAAATAGCGGTCGAACAAAACAATAGGGATATTATTGTTCACAAGTGAAGCGATGGATTTCTCAGAATTGTCACAAGGAACAATGATGAGTCCATCTACCCCTTTATTAATAAGGTTACTAACAACACGGGTCATCTTATCCTTATCCTCATCTGAACTTCCAAAAAGTACGGTATATCCCCGTTTGGTTGCCTCATCTTCCAATACACGCGCTAATTGAGAAAAAAATGGGTTGGAAATATCAGAAACCACTAATCCTATTGTTTTTGTTTTGCCACTACGAAGACTTTTGGCCGCAAGATTAGGCTGGTAGTTCATTTCATTGGCAATTTTCAATATGCGTTGGGCAGTTTCTTCTCCCACGCGATACTCTTTCTTTTTCCCATTCAAAACGAACGAAACCAATGCTGTTGAAACGCCTGCAGCTTCAGCAATATCCTTCAGCGATATTTTTTTTAGTGACGACATATATTTGTGTAACGTTTTTGCTATATAATAGTATTATACTTTTAGGTTACCTCTTGAATCAGTAGCACTTATCGTATTCTCACGATGCAAATATAAACATAAAAATTAAATCTGCAAATTATTTTGCTAATTCGTTATAACATTTTTATATTTGCAGTACCAAATCATGCTAAAAACGATATGAACTACCATAAACGACACATAAAAATTAATTTTAAACTTTTAAAATCATGAAAACCAAGATTCTATTTACACTTTTATTCTTTGCATGCAGAATACACTACCTTTATGGACAGACTAACCTACAAATAGCTCCGGAAACTTTAGCAACTCCGGAAAAAAATGGAATATGGTTACAACCTGCTCAAAATACAAAAGCACAACCCATTTGGGGATTTGCAAATGGTATCCGAATAGGAATTGCTCCATTAGGAGGTCCACGTGGGCTAATTCGTATCTATACACCTTATTTAGAACATGATGAATTTGTTGTTACCAATTTCATTGCTTTTGAACCAATTGATAAAGCAAAAAATAATAGGGGGCTCTCAGAATTGGAATGGAGTCAACTTGATAATGTTCGTGGAAAACGTTTTTGGAGTGGGAATACTCCTGAAGCTCCCTCATTCCCAAATCAATATTATCCAGCTCACGGAGTAATAGCAAAGGAAAATGGAGTTGAAACACTTACTGTGTATTTCTTTTGTGAAACTTTTGATAATGGTGCGGATATCTATGTCCGGACTAAATTCACAGAAGGAAAGCCTTATGAGTTTGAATTAACTACGTATACCACGGAAGAGTCAGATGAGCTAAATCGTTTTATACTCACAGCTACTATGGGAAACAAAGCAAGACTTAGGACATTACATCTCGCAGATGGTAAAACGAAAGAAGCCGGCCAATTATGGCCGAGCTATAAAGATTCTAATTTCACAGAACATAACCATACTCCAGTGGCAGAAATGATAAAAGATAAAAATGGAGGTGTATGGTTTATAGCGTCACCGATGAGAAAGACCCTACAAAAGCTGTATATGCTGAAGATACACATACACATTGGAAATATACTGGTAAAAAAGCAACGCAATATTGGTATTGTTCCAATCCAAGTAATGAGTTAGAAGGAGTTGTGAATGGTCGTTATACTTATTGGGCAAGTAAATCTCCGATACCTGGTGGTATCGCTTATGAGAACTTTGAACTGACTGAACCATTTCAGTCTGGTCAAAGCTATATTTTTGGTATCACACCTCTTTCACCGGAAGAATTAATAAACCACATTATGAAATAAGAACGGACTACTTTTTGGGTAGAACTTCTTTTCCTCCTTATTTATCCCCTCTTTTGTTCTTAATTTATAGAACAGAAAAGGATAAAAGGTGGATAAAAATAAGAAAAGGATAAATTACAAAACTTACTAAATAGCTTATTACTCTAATGAGAGCAGCAGAAAATAGATACTCTATTTCTACTGTTTTTTCATTTTTTATATATATACAACTTTTCATAGTATAAAATCTCAAAACAATCTTTTAAAGTCAACTTAAGAGATACTTCTTAACTATTGTTGGGGTCTTCCTTCCGGCGAAGTTCTCAAAGCATTTCACTTGCTGGAACCAGTTGCTATCTTTGATGTTTGGCCAACTCTCGAATCGTGAGAGTCTGAGAGATTTGATTGTCGCTCTTGATGCTCATCATTCTAAATGTTATCATCTGGGGATGGGCAGAAATGTTTCAAGATCATCCTTGGCTAGAGCCAACGGGGACAGGGACTATCACATCTTTGAGGCGTATGCTTACTACTTGGTAAACGAAGCAAGACAAAAGTGTGCTAATCATATTTTCAAACTTGGCGGTAACGTTTATGCTTTCGATTCGACTACTATTGACCTGTGCCTTTCAGTCTTTTGGTGGGCAAAATTCCGCAAAAAGAAAGGTGGTATCAAAGTGCATACATTATATGATGTGGAAACACAGATTCCTGCATTCTTTCATATCACGGAAGCATCCGTACACGATTCTAAAGTTATGATTGAAATTCCTTATGAACCAAGCTCTTATTACATCTTTGACCGCGGTTATAACAACTTCAAAATACTGTATAAAATTCATCAAATTGAAGCCTACTTTGTTGTCAGAGCAAAAAAGAATCTCGGGTACAAATCCATCCAATGGAAACGTAGGCTGCCTAAGAATGTGCTTTCAGACGCAAGTGTATTTCTGACAGGATTCTATCCTAAACAATATTATCCAGAGCCACTTAGATTGGTTAAATATTGGGATGAAGAACAAGAACGAGAATTTACATTCATAACCAATGCGATCCATATATCTGCCCTTCAAGTTGCTGAACTTTACAAAAAACGATGACAAGTGGAACTGTTTTTGCTGAATTCAACTTGCAAATGCAACAGAATTCTGATTAATAATTTGTTTAAATTTTTCGTTTGGCGTGAGGTATCCAAGTCTTTTACGAGGTCGATTATTGAGTTTATTTTCAATCCCACTTAATCTGTTTGTTGGTTACTTCACTAAAGTCCTTACCCTTTGGGATATACTGCCTGATAAGCCCGTTGGTGTTTTCATTGGCACCACGTTCCCATGAGTGGTATGGTTTGCAAAAAATAGAATTTTATTTCCAATTTTTGCGCAATTTCCTCGTGCTTTGCAAACTCCTTTCCATTGTCAGCCGTAATTGTGTGTATTAAGTTTTTTCACTTTCCGCAGTGCCCATACTGCAATCTTAGCTACCGGGATGGCTTCTTTTCCCGACAACTTGCGTATCCAGACCCTGCTTGTTGCTCTGTCGTTAATGGTAAGAATGGCACCTTTGTGGTTCTTACCAATAATTGTATCTATCTCTAAATCACCAAATCTCTCCTTCAGTTCCACTATCTCGGGACGCTCATCAATATCCACCCTGCCTGGGATAAATCCTCGCCCTGCATTTTTAGAACCACGTTTGGCATACCTGCGACCTTGTCTGCGAAGATATTTGTGCAGTTTGCCACCCCGCCGCTTATCCTCCCAAATCCAGCGATATATCGTTTCGTGAGATACCATCGCAATTCCCTCCAAGCGGCTCCTGCCGACAATCTGCTCCGGGCTGAATCCTTTCTTCAACAGCTTTATTATCCGTTTTCTCATTGCCGGTGTAAGCACTTCCTTGCGATGTTTTTGCTGCTTGCGCCTGTCTGCTTTTCGCTGGGCAAGCTCCATGCTATAGCTACCACTTCGGGCGTCGCAATTGCGCTTTATCTCCCTGTAAACAGTGCTTTTATCTACTCCGGTAGCTTCCGCTATTGCTTTTTTGCTCATCGGTATTTGCAACATCATAGAAATTGCATACCTTTGTTCCTCGGTTATATGTTTTCTCATCTGCAACTTTTTTTTCTTTGGACGGACAATTAAAGCAAAGATAGCAAACTTTATCCATTCAGAGTGAGAGAAAGGGGGACATTGTCTCTCTTTCCTCTCTGAAAAATAAATGTTTTTATTGCTTATTATCCGCACCCAAAAAGTTGCATTTATAAGTTGAACTCAAGTTTCAAATGGCTGAAGCAGCACCTCAAAATCAAAAAGTTTTGAGGTACTACCGAGAATGCCGTTCGGATACAAATCTACGCTGCTATATGCACCTACTGCCTGGTCGCAATTGTTCAACACGACATGCAACTGGATAGGAGCACGTACGAAATTCTTCAAATATTGAGTATCTAGTTGACAGATAAAACGCCTCTTCGAGACCTCTTTGACAAAACTAAATTGCAAAATGACAAAGAACGATTTGGACCAAATGGACCAAGTTTATTTGATTTTTAATAACGTCCCAATTTTAATGGGACACTAATGTTCAATTGCCATTTATAAAAAATCTGCGATTTACAAGAATTTCAAAGGACTATTCTATTCATCACCTTTTTCCCGCCCAATAAACTCCCCCCAATATCAGCACCGCCCCCATCAGAGCAACCATCGTCAGCCGTTCTCCCAACAGAAAAGCAGAACCTATCAGCGTGAAGAGAGGATTCAGATAAATATAGTTGGAAGCTCTTATTGTTCCTAATTGTTTCAATATTACATTCCAGACTACAAAACAAATCAAGGAAGCCAATACACCCAGGAAAAGTAAATTGAACAGAATAGCCGGCTCGAGAAGACGGGCAATGTCGAAATTCCAGGGATGAATCAGAAATGCAGGAAGAATAGTCAATACTCCATAAAAAAATATCTTACGGGTAATGAAAGTTATACCATAACAATTGGACATTTTTCTCATTATCAAGCTATAGAATACCCAGGAAAAAGCAGCAAGCAAAGTAAGGAAATCACCTAAAGGAGAAATCTTCAATACAAAACTACCATTATAAACCACCAATGCCACACCAACCAATGCCAGCAATGAACCAGCCATCAATCCACGGGTAGCCTTTTCCTTTTTATAAATCCACAAAGAAAGAATGGTGGTGAGCAACGGAGCCGTACAGACAATAAACGACACATTCGTCGCCAATGTAATCTCCAAAGCTGTATTTTCTGTAAAAAAGTAGAATGAACCGCCTGTCATGCCTCCTAAAAACATCCAAAATTCATCTTTCCAATTGTCGGCAAACAGTTTTCGGGGAGAAATAAGCCAAATGCCCATATAAGCTATCAGGAAACGAAGCAAGAATATTTCCTGCGGAGAAAGACCGTGCCCAATCAATACTTTCGTTGAAATAAAGGTCAGCCCCCAAATACCTACCGTAAGGACGGCGACAAGATGATAAGTATAATTTTTCATTGCGTTCATACACTTCCGACAAGTCGCACAAATATACGTACTTTCTTTTTTCAATACAATGAAACCAACCATAAATAATGTTCAGGGAGGATTTACTAAAACTCGAAGGAAGATTTACTAAAACGGGAGGAAAGATTTAGTAAATCTTCCTTCGAGTTTTAGTAAATCTTTAAATCCCTTATTAGAAGCCTATTGAACGAACTCTCATTTATCGGCAGAATAATAAACAACAATCTGCCGAATACACAGACAAAAAACACAAAGGATGAAATCTTCCCAGACTTCATCCTTCGCTATATCCTAAAAATCTTTTAGTAAATATCCTATTGAATCAATTTAGCTATTATTTGTATTACAAACAAAAAATTAGTTTTAAAAGCACATCACAAATATAAGTAATAAAAAGTGAATTATCAAGCCTTTGCCATTGTTTTTTATGTTACTTCGCTACAAATCTGAAAATAAACCCGTAACTTTGCACCGATATTAACCGAATACTAACCGGTTTTAACCATTGAATAAACAATGTTTTCAACAAAATATTAATAAGTACCACTATGGAATACAATTTCAGGGAAATTGAAAAGAAATGGCAGAAAAGGTGGGTGGAAAACAAAACCTACCAAGTGACGGAAGACGAAACGAAGAAAAAAATTCTATGTACTGAACATGTTCCCCTACCCCTCCGGTGCGGGATTGCATGTAGGTCATCCGCTGGGATATATTGCTTCGGATATTTACGCCCGCTACAAACGACTGCAAGGTTTCAATGTACTGAATCCCATGGGATATGACGCTTACGGACTTCCAGCAGAACAATATGCCATACAAACGGGACAGCACCCTGCAATTACGACCGTCAACAATATCAACCGATACCGTGAACAGTTGGATAAGATAGGTTTCTCTTTCGACTGGAACCGCGAAATCCGTACCTGCGAACCGGAATATTACCATTGGACCCAATGGGCATTCCAAAAGATGTTCAACAGCTACTACTGCAACGATGAAAAGCAGGCACGTCCCATCCAGGAACTGATTGAAGCATTCAGCCAAACCGGTACCGAAGGAATAAACGTGGCTTGCAGCGAAGAACTGAGTTTCACCGCCGCAGAGTGGAATGCCAAGAGCGAAAAGGAACAACAGGAAATCCTGATGAACTACCGTATAGCCTATCTGGGCGAGACGATGGTAAACTGGTGCCCTCAGCTGGGAACCGTACTTGCCAACGATGAAGTGGTGGACGGCGTAAGCGAACGAGGCGGCTTCCCCGTCATTCAAAAGAAGATGCGTCAATGGTGTCTCCGTGTATCTGCCTATGCACAACGCTTGCTGGACGGACTCGATACCATCGACTGGACCGAATCCCTGAAAGAAACCCAAAAGAACTGGATAGGACGCAGCGAAGGCGCTGAAATAGAATTCAAGGTAAAAGACAGCGATTTGGAATTCACTATCTTCACCACCCGTGCAGATACCATGTTCGGCGTCACCTTCATGGTATTAGCTCCCGAAAGCGAACTGGTACAGCAACTTACCACCGACACACAGAAAGATGAAGTAAACGCTTATCTGGAACGCACCAAGAAACGTACCGAACGCGAACGTATTGCCGACCGTAGCGTTACCGGTGTATTCTCCGGAAGCTATGCCATCAATCCCTTTACCGGTGAGGCAGTTCCCATCTGGATAAGCGACTATGTACTTGCAGGATACGGTACGGGTGCCATCATGGCTGTGCCTGCGCACGACAGCCGTGACTATGCTTTTGCCAAGCACTTCGGTCTCGAAATTCGTCCGTTGGTAGAAGGCTGCGATGTAAGCGAAGAGAGCTTCGATGCCAAGGAAGGCATTGTATGCAACTCTCCACGCGAAGGCGTTACTCCCTATTGCGACCTCTCACTGAACGGGCTGACCATCAAGGAAGCGATTGCCGCTACCAAGAAATATGTGAAAGAGCATAACTTGGGACGTGTAAAGGTGAACTTCCGTCTGCGCGATGCCATCTTCTCACGCCAGCGCTATTGGGGCGAGCCGTTCCCGGTTTACTACAAGGACAACATGCCTTACATGATTGACGAGAGCGCCCTGCCCTTGGAACTGCCCGAAGTAGCCAAATTCCTGCCTACCGAAACCGGTGAACCTCCATTGGGACATGCCGCAAAATGGGCTTGGAATACCGTAAACAAATGTGTTGTGGAAAACGAAAAGATAGACAACATCACCGTCTTCCCGCTGGAACTCAACACGATGCCCGGATTTGCCGGTTCAAGCGCCTATTATCTGCGCTACATGGACCCACACAACAACCAGGCACTTGTAGACAAGAAAGTAGATGAGTACTGGCACAATGTAGACCTTTACGTAGGCGGTACCGAACATGCCACCGGTCACTTGATATACTCCCGTTTCTGGAATAAGTTCCTGTACGACCTCGGCATTTCCGTAGCCGAAGAACCGTTCCAAAAGCTGGTGAACCAAGGTATGATTCAAGGACGGAGCAATTTCGTCTATCGCATCAAAGATACCAATACATTCGTGTCCCTGAATCTGAAAGACCAGTACGACACTACCCCACTCCACGTGGATGTGAATATCGTATCCAATGATGTTCTGGACCTTGAAGCCTTCAAGGCATGGCGTCCAGAATACGAAACTGCCGAGTTTATTCTGGAAGACGGCAAGTACATCTGCGGATGGGCTGTGGAAAAGATGAGTAAATCCATGTTCAACGTTGTCAATCCCGATATGATTGTCGACAAATACGGTGCCGACACTCTCCGCATGTACGAAATGTTCCTCGGCCCGGTAGAACAATCAAAGCCGTGGGATACAAACGGAATAGACGGTGTGCACCGCTTCATCAAGAAGTTCTGGTCACTGTTCTACGACCGCAACGACAATTATCTGGTAACGGATGAACCTGCCACCAAGGAAGAACTGAAATCCCTCCATAAACTGATTAAGAAAGTGACGGGAGACATCGAGCAATTCTCTTACAACACAAGTATCAGTGCCTTTATGATTTGTGTAAACGAGCTGTTCGGAATGAAATGCAGCAAGAAGGAAATCCTGAACCAGTTTATCATCGTTCTGGCTCCCTTTGCTCCGCATGTATGCGAAGAGTTGTGGGAGACACTGGGCAATGCAGGCTCCGTATGCGATGCCAAGTGGCCGGTATGCAACGAAGAATACTTGGTGGAAAATACGGTCAACTACACCGTTTCCTTCAACGGAAAAGCACGGTTCAACATGGAGTTCCCGGCAGATGCGGCATCGGATGCCATCCAGACTGCTGTATTGGCCGACGAACGTTCTGAAAAATGGATGGAAGGCAAGTCCATCGTCAAAGTAATCGTAGTGCCGAAGAAGATTGTGAACATCGTTGTCAAATAACAGATATGCAAATTACAAAACCAACCAAAGCGGAAGTGACGAGAGAGCTGAAGGATTATATCTTCATCACTCTGGGACTCATCAGCTATGCACTGGGATGGGCGGCATTCCTCATTCCCTATCAGATTACGACCGGAGGTACTACCGGTATCGGTGCCATCATCTATTATGCCACCGGATTTCCCATCCAGTGGTCATACTTCATCATCAATGCCGTACTGATGACTTTTGCCATCAAGATACTCGGACCGAAGTTCAGTATCAAGACTACGTTTGCCATCTTCGGACTCACTTTCTTCTTATGGTTTTTCCAGTTGCTGGTGAACGGTTCGGACGGCGTCCCTCCCCAACTGCTGGGCGAAGGACAAGACTTCATGGCTTGCCTGATAGGTGCGGCAATGTGCGGTGCCGGACTGGGTATCGTGTTCAACTGCAACGGCAGCACGGGAGGTACGGACATCATTGCAGCCATCATCCATAAATACAAGGATGTCACGCTGGGACGCATGATTATGGCTTGCGACTTCATTATCATCAGTTCCTGCTATGTGGTATTCCATGACTGGCGACGCGTGATATTCGGTTTTGTAACTTTGTTTGTCATCGGATTTGTACTGGATTACATAGTCAACAGTGCCCGGCAATCCGTCCAATTCTTTATTTTCTCCAAAGAATATGAAAAGATTGCCGACCGCATCACCAAAGAAACCCATCGCGGTGTAACGGTACTCGACGGTATCGGCTGGTACAGTAAACACAACGTGAAGGTACTGGTCGTCCTTGCCTACAAACGCCAATCGGTAGAAATATTCCGGATGGTGAAAGATATAGACCCGAACGCTTTCATTTCCCAAAGTTCCGTCATCGGTGTATACGGAGAAGGTTTCGTCCGGTTGAAAGTGAAATAGGGACTTGTATAAGCCACAAGTATAAGGAGAACATAATATGAGAAAGAAATTTGTATTTGCCACCAACAATTCACACAAACTGGAAGAAGTAACTGCCATTTTGGGAGAGAAGGTCGAACTTCTCAGCATGAAGGATATCAAATGCGATACTGACATTCCGGAAACTGCAGACACACTTGAAGGAAATGCTTTGCTGAAAGCAAGATATATCTTCGATAACTATCATCTGGACTGTTTTGCCGACGATACCGGTTTGGAAGTGGAGGCCCTTGGTGGGGCACCGGGTGTATATTCCGCCCGTTATGCCGGCGATGCACACAATTCGGAAGCAAACATGAAGAAGTTGCTGAAAGATATGGAGGGCATCGAGAACCGTAAGGCACAATTCCGTACCGTATTTGCACTTATCATCGACGGAAAGGAACATCTGTTTGAAGGCATCGTGAAAGGAGAAATCACGAAAAACAGAAAAGGCGCTTCAGGCTTCGGTTACGATCCCATATTCATTCCCGAAGGATATACGCAGACTTTTGCAGAAATGGGGAATGAACTGAAGAATAAAATCAGTCACCGGGCATTGGCCACTAACAAGTTGTGTAAGTTCTTAATGAGATAATGTTTTTAATGTGCTGATATGCTAATGTGCCAATGTGCCAATGACCTTTCGGCGTGACAGCGCAGCCAATTAGCACATTGGCACATTAGCATATCAGCACATTATAACCCCAGTTGAGCCGATATTTCCAACATCCTCTTAATCGGTTTCACTGCTTTTTCTGCAATCTCAGCATCCACCTTTATTTCCGGTGATTCGTTTTTCAAACAATCATAAAGCTTTTCCAGTGTATTCAGCCGCATGTAACTGCATTCATTGCAGGCACAAGTGCTGTCGTTGGGAGGAGCCGGAATAAATGTTGTCTGCGGGCATTGTTTCTGCATCTCGTGCAGGATACCGCTTTCGGTAGCTACAATGTAGCTCTTTTCGGGATGTGCCACTGCATACTTCAGCAAAGCTGCCGTAGAGCCTACCACATCGGCCAGTTTCAAGACTGTACTCTTGCATTCGGGATGTGCCAGTACCACCGCATCGGGATGCTGCCGTTTTATTTCAACAATCTTTTCAACCGAGAATTCCTCATGTACATGGCATGCGCCATCCCATAATAACATATTTCTTCCGGTAATGGAGTTGATATAATTACCCAAGTTCCGGTCCGGGCCAAAGATTATTTTCTCATCTTTGGGGAAGCTTTCCACAATCTGCTTTGCATTGGTAGAAGTTACCACCACATCGGTCACCGCCTTTACGGCAGCCGTTGTGTTCACATAGGATATCACCGTATATCCGGGATGCTCTTTGACAAACTGACTGAATTTGTCTGCCGGACAACTGTCTGCCAACGAACAGCCTGCCGCCATATCGGGCACCAGTACCTTCTTGTCGGGACAAAGCACCTTTGCCGTTTCTCCCATGAAGTGAACGCCGCACATCACGATGATGTCCGCTTCCGTTCGGGCCGCCCATTGCGCCAAAGCCAGACTGTCGCCCACGTAATCGGCTATATCTTGTATTTCACCTTTCTGGTAGTAGTGCCCCAGAATGATTGCGTTCTTCTCCTTCTTCAGCTGCTTGATAGCTTCTATAAGATTATCCATAATTATATTTTTTAATTTCTCTTTCTTCTTTAAAAATCCTTTGATAGTAATGATAGGCTGTTAATAGTGTGGACAAATAAATACGATTTTTCTTGCCTATGAAGTTATTAGTATCAAGCTGAATTTTACTCTTATGCTTATAAACCGGGGTTTTTAAGTTTATCCGTTGATAATAAGACTTCTGCTAAACAGCATTAACATGTTGTTAATAATATGCAAAGTTAATAACTTTAGAGTTATAAACCGATGAAACCAGGCTGAAAAATATGTTGAATGAAGCCTGGAAAATTCTCCTTAACTTTTTTTGGTTTGTTCGTTTCACTGCTGTAATATGCAGACCTTTGAATAATGCAAGGATTATTTTTAAAATTGTTTCCCTATTGTATTGACACCTTTTCAACGGTTATTAACCGGGATATAAACGGAAAAAAGTATCTTTGCAGGGAGATTTAAAAGTATATTGTCATGCGTAAACTGAAGATAACTGAACTGAATCGTATTAGTGTAGAGGAATTTAAGGAAGCCGAAAAACTGCCTTTGGTAGTGGTATTGGATAATATCCGCAGTCTCCATAATATAGGTTCCGTTTTCCGTACTTCGGATGCTTTCCGCATCGAGTGCATTTATCTTTGTGGCATTACAGCTATCCCACCCCATCCGGAGATGCACAAAACAGCTTTGGGAGCGGAATTTACCGTAGATTGGAAATATGTTGATAACTCTGTTGAAGCTGTTGATAACCTAAAATCCGAAGGATACATCGTTTATTCTGTAGAGCAGGCAGAAGGTAGTGTGATGCTGGACGAACTGGTGCTGGACAAGACTAAAAAGTATGCTGTGGTAATGGGAAATGAAGTGAAGGGTGTTCAACAAGAAGTGATTGACCATTCGCACGGTTGCATTGAAATTCCTCAATACGGCACAAAGCATTCGTTGAATGTATCGGTTACGGCGGGTATTGTTATTTGGGATTTATTCAAGAAACTGAGATAATAACAGGGCTGTTAATAAGCTGTCAATATATCGGGTTTGTTGGAGCTATAGATCGAACACGGTGCATCTATAGATCCAGCGTGTTCCATCTATAGCTCCAATAAACTAGTTCTATATAGGTATGATGAGAGATTTTATGAACAGTGGTTTATTTTTATAATCAACCACTTCATTCATTGTAAATTAATGCTTTATCTCCTAATTTATCCTTTTTGTTAACCATGTATTCAACACATATCGGTTGTATGTGGAAAACTTGCTGTACAGTTGGTGTCTTTTCTTATTTTTTGTATATTTGCTGAATATATATAAATCATATCGATATGAAAAAGATAATATCTTCATGGATAGGCATTTTTGTAGGTTGTACTATTCTGGCAGCAGGTTTTGTTTACTTTATCAATCCTTATAATCTTGTTCCTGGCGGGGTGTATGGAGCCAGTATTGTGCTTCATAATCTGTTCCCTTCTATTCAGGTAGGTACTTTCGGTTATATGTTTGATATTCCTTTGCTTATCATTTCCGTGCTGGTACTGGGAGCAAAATTGGGAGCACGTACTATCGTGGCGGCACTATTCACTCCGCTTGCCATGAATGTGCTGTCTCTCCTCTCCTATCCTTCTGAAGAAGCGCTCCATCAGTTGGACCCTACACAGTTGCTGGGTGGCAGTCTGAATATGTCCGACCATTTGATGCTGACTTCTGTGATTGGTGCGGTGGTTATCGGTATAGGCTGTGGTATTGTAGTGCGTAGCCGGGCTACTACAGGAGGTACGGATATTGTGGCGATGATATTGCAGAAATATTGCCATATACGTTTTTCAAAGGCGATACTGCTGGTAGATGGTATTGTGGTGGGATTCGGCCTATTGGTTATCGGTTTCGGTATCGGAAATCCGGATGATGCTACACAACCTTCGTGGCATTTGTCTTTCTATTCACTGATAGCTATTTTTGTCACTTCGAGGGTATTGGCCTATGTGATAAATGGGGAGAAGAATGACAAGATACTGTTTGTCATCAGTGATATGCGCCTTACCGCTTTGCACGACTATATTCTTAAAGATTTGGACCGTACAGCCACTTGCATCAAGAGTAGTGGTCTTTATACCAATGTAGACAAGGAAATGCTGTTTCTTGTGGTGAGTTACAAGGAAGTGGTAGGTATCAAGCAGAAGATAAGGGAAGTAGACCCAAAGGCTTTTGTAGTGGTTACCGATGCTTATGATGCATTTGGTGAAGGTTGGAAAGAGCTTCCGATGGCAGGAGAGGTACAACCCGAATAGGTAGTAATAAACAATTGTTCATTCTATTATTAACTGAATATATAGCTTAATATCAATTGTTTAATAACTAATTATTTGTGTTGCTAACATAGTTTTCAACATGGTGTTAACGATAAGTTTTTTGTTTGAATGAACGGTATTGTTGCGAAGTCGATGATGTGGAACTTATGGCATGGTTGCCATAAATTGAGTGCAGGTTGTAAGCATTGTTATGTTTATCGTGGTGATGCCCGGCGAGAGGTGGACAGTTCGGTGGTGGTGCGGACAAAAAAACTTTGACCTGCCTTTGCGTAAAAAGCGTAACGGAGAATTCAAGATACCACCTGGAACATTTGTCTACACCTGCTTTACTTCCGATTTCTTTGTGGAAGATGCTGACAAATGGCGGGCCGAAGCATGGGAGATGATTCGTTGTCGCAGTGACCTGCATTTTATGATGATTACCAAGCGTATAGACCGTTTTTCTGACTGTCTGCCCGATGATTGGGGAGACGGATATGATAATGTAACCATCTGCTGTACGGTTGAAAACCAGGCTTGCGCCGATTATCGCTTGCCCATCTATAAGAGGGCTCCCATAAAGCATAAGATAATAATCTGTGAACCGCTGCTGGAAAGGATAGATTTAAGTACTTATGCTGTTGGCGAATGGATTGAACAGATAGTTGCAGGGGGAGAATCCGGTTACGAAGCCCGCCCTTGTGATTTTGAATGGGTGATGGACCTTCGCAGAATTTGTGTGGAAAATAAAGTGGACTTCTGGTTCAAGCAGACCGGTTCTAAGTTCGTCAAAGACGGAAAGACATATAATGTGAAACGCCAATTTCAACATTCGCAGGCACGCAAGGCGGGAATAAACATCAGTTTATAATTGTCCGCTTTCTACCATCAATATCACCCGTTCGGTCAATGCATCGTCTCCCATAGGGTCGTATTGCTTCTTTAGACTGGCGCCGAAGAGTGCGGCAAAAGTCTGGTAGAAACCGGCTTTGAAAGGGCCCATAAAAGCTTTTACCAGTTCATATCCGGTGGAGTTGGTCTGTCGGTCTACCAGTTTTATTAACAGTTTGCCTTGGGCAAAGGTAAGTTTCTTCATGCGGGGAGTGTATTGCTCCTTCAAGCTTTTCTCTACTGCTTTCATGTGTTTCTGGCGGGCTTTCTCGGTGGGCAGGGTCATCATGTATTCGTAGGTTTCAATGATGGCACGGTTAATCTCCTTGGAGATGGGAAGTACCTTCTTTACGTCACGAATGAGTTTGTAGTACTTGTTCATGTCGCGCTTGTTCTTGAATTTAAGCGGCTTGAAGATGTAGACAGTGGGGAGCTTGACATAAGGGATGGTATCTCCTTCGTAAACGCACATGGGAGTAAGATAGACACTCTTTTGCGCAGCAGACTGTGGTTGCTGCTGTGCAAAGCATTTCAGGCTTCCGAGAGAAAGAAACATGATGAGTATTACTATGTTAAGCCTTGCGTTCATGTTGCAAAAGTACACCATTCTGTGTAATGTTGTTGCATCATGTTGATTTTTCCTTGCTCAATTAACTTATTTAAGGTAACTTCGCTTCCCAAAACATGAAAGTGACCTACTATTAATGGAATTACTCAAGATAGGAGTTTTTGTAAGTATGCTGTCAATGACTCCTATGCTTGAAGCTCAAAATATATCCGGCCTTCAGAAAGAACAGCCTTTACTTCTTTTGGAAGAAAATTTGGAACAACTTTCCATCGGGAATGAGGAAGAATACGGTTGGGAAGATGAATTGGAGGAGTTGTCCCGACGTCTGCAAGAGCCTGTCAACCTCAATGCCGCCACTAAACGGCAATTGGAGCAGTTTCCTTTTCTTACGGATATACAGATAGAGAATCTTCTGGCTTATGTCTATATACACGGACAGATGCAGACCATTTATGAATTGCAACTGGTGGAGGAGATGGATAAACGTACCATCGGCCTACTGCTGCCCTTTGTCTGTGTGCGGGCAGTGAAAGCGGGTAGGGGGTATCCTGCTTTAAAATCTATACTGAAATACGGGAAACACGAAACATTGGCACGTTTGGATGTACCGTTCTATATCCGTAAAGGATATGAGAAGAATTACCTGGGACCTTCCCTTTACCATTCTTTGCGCTATAATTTTCATTATGGAGATTATCTCCAAATAGGCGTGACGGGAGAGAAGGATGCCGGAGAACCCTTCTTTGCCCTGCACAACAGAAAAGGCTATGATTACTATTCTTTCTATTTTCTGATAAAGAATCTGGGGCGGCTGAAGGCTTTGGCATTGGGCAATTACCGTCTGAGCTTCGGGCAGGGACTGGTACTTAGTACGGATTTTCGTTTAGGAAAAACATTCTCTATGTCTACAACAGAATATCGTACCGGAGGCATCCGTAAGCATAGTTCTACCGATGAGTACAATTATTTCCGGGGAGTGGCGGCAACGGTGGGAGTATTGCCTTACTTGGATATTTCGGCTTTCTATTCGCATCGCTCCATGGACGGTGTGGTGGAGGATGGCGAGATAACTTCCATTTACAAGACGGGATTGCATCGCACGCAGAAGGAGGCAGATAAAATGAATGCCTTTGCCTTGCAGGTGATAGGTGGAAACATGACCTATGAAAAGAACTCTCTGAAGGTGGGAGTGACGGGGATTTACTATTTTTTCGACCGTCCTTACAAGCCTCGGTTGAACAAGTATGCAAAGTACAATCTTCATGGAAGTGATTTCTATAATGTGGGCATGGATTATAGGTATCGTCTGGGCCGTTTTGTCTGGGTGGGGGAAGCGGCAACCGGCAGTAAAGGCTATGCGTTGCTGAACCGGCTGAAGTATAATCTTTCTTCCGATTATCATCTGCTACTTGTTCACCGGTATTATTCATATGATTATTGGACTTTGTTTGGGCGTTCCTTTGGCGAAAGCAGTATGCCGCAGAATGAGAACGGATGGTATCTGGCAGCAGAGGCCACACCTTTCACCCGGTGGAAGTTTTTCACTTCACTGGATGTGTTTTCTTTTCCTTGGTGGAAATACCGTATAAGTAAGCCCTCAAAGGGAGTGGATGCCATGTTTCAGGTTACTTATACTCCTCGAAAGAGCCTTTCGATGTATTTTAATTATCGGTACAAACAGAAAGAAAGAGACGTGACGGGTACAAGCGGTGCAGTTATCGAACCTATCTATCACCATAAACTCCGTTATCGGCTGACCTATATGCCGGGAAGATATATCTTTCGTACTACAATAGATTATAACCACTTCCGTCAGCAGGATGGGGAAGGGTATCGCTTTGATAGACGGCAAGGTTATCAGTGTACTCAATTTTGCTCGTACACTTTCCCCTTCCCTCTGTCAGTTTCCGTGCAGGGAACCTGGTTTCATACGGACGATTACGATTCGCGTGTTTACGCCTCCGAGCGTGGATTGTTATATACTTTCTATACCCCTTCCTTCTATGGCAAAGGGTTCCGTTACTCCGCTCATCTGCGATATGATTTGAGTAAGAACTTCATGTTTCTTGCCAAATTCGGACAGACGGTTTATCAGGATAGGGAGACGATTGGTTCGGGCAATGATGAGATACCGGGAAATAGGAAAGCGGACTTGCAGATGCAACTGCGTATCAAGTTTTAGAGGAATGATTGATAGCTTTTTTATTTCTTTCTTTATCTTTGTCCGTATGATAATCCAAGGATGAACTCTGGAGTGCTAAGATTAATAGATACTCGGAGCATTAAATAGTAAATAGTAAATCGTCAAATCGTAAATAGTATGACTGTCATTTATCCGTCTCCCATATTCGGTCCCGTTCATTCTCGCCGTCTGGGAGTATCTTTGGGAATAAATTTATTGCCGGCAGACGGCAAAGTATGCACTTTCGACTGCATTTACTGTGAATGTGGTTTCAATGCCGACCATCGTCCCAAACAGCCGCTGCCCACACGCGAAAAAGTCCGTTCGGCCCTTGAAGCCCGCCTGCGGGACATGCAGCAAAACGGACCTACACCGGATGTTCTGACTTTTGCCGGTAATGGAGAACCGACGGCACATCCCCGTTTCCCCGAAATCATAGAAGATACACTTGCCTTGCGCGACAAGTATTTTCCGAATGCAAAGGTGAGCGTACTGAGCAATTCTACCTTTATTCATCGTCCTGCCGTATTCGAGGCTTTGAACAAGATTGACAACAACATCCTTAAACTGGATACGGTGGATGAAGAGTATATCCGTGTACTTGACCGTCCTACCGGACATTACTCCATCCGGGAGATTATAGAAGGGATGAAAGCGTTCAAAGGGAACTGCATTATCCAGACCATGTTTCTCAAAGGAAGTTATAAAGGACAAGATATGGATAATACATCCGATAAATTTGTTCTTCCCTGGCTGGAAGCTGTCAAGGAGATTGCTCCCCGCCAAGTGATGATTTATACCATCGACCGCGAAACGCCCGACCATGATTTGCAGAAGGCCACCCGCGAGGAACTGGATCGCATTGCGGAACGGATACGGGAAACGGGTATATCGGTAAGTGTTTCTTATTAATAATATACTTATGAAATCAATAGCAATTAAAGATTTAAGCGAGAACTTCTTCGAAGTGATAGGCAAAGAGTGGATGCTGGTTACGGCAGGCAGTAAAGAACATTTCAACACCATGACTGCCAGTTGGGGAGGTATTGGCTGGCTTTGGAACAAGCCGGTGGTGTTTGTCTTTATTCGTTCCGAGCGCTATACGTATGAGTTTATGGAGGAGAACGAATATTTCACCCTTTCTTTTTTAGGAAAGGAAAACCGGAGCATTTACAACCTTTGTGGCAGTAAATCGGGTAGGGAAGTGGATAAGGTAAAGGAAACTGGTCTGAATCCTATCGTTACCGAGCGGGGAAACATTCTCTTTGAGCAGGACCGCCTGGGATTGGAGTGCCGCAAGCTTTTCATTACCGATATGAAAGAAGAACTCTTTCTCGACCATTCCGTCTACGAACGTTGGTATGGCGGTGACCACGGCGGATTGCACCGGGTTTATGTAGTCGAGATTGTAGATGCCTGGGTAAAGGAATAGCTCCTTTACCACAGTTTCAAGTCATATTCGGCTTCCACCTTCTCTTCTATTTCATCCGGAAGGGCGGGGAAGAAGTCGATACCTGTAATCCGTTCCACTTCGTCCACTGTATTGACGTAGCTGTCCAACGGATGATTGCCTGATGCATTCTTATAAATGAAGCCGATGGCTTTGGGGGGATTGCTGTCTGCACACAGAACGACCTTGAAGAATGCTTCGGGCACTGTAATTTTGTGCTTCTTACCAATGGTACGGTGACGTTGGTCATAGAGAATAGGACCGCATACAATGTATATCTTGCCTTCTTCTTGTGCCCAACGGCGGCATGACTCTTCCAGTTCTTTCCAGTCGCCACGGTTTAGATTGTGGTTCTGCGGGCAAATGTTTGTCATGTAGAAGCTCTCTTGCATGGCTTTCCAGTGCCAGCGGTTGTCACCGGCCGGACACATATGTCCGCGGTCCATGCCGGCTCCTTTGTAGTCATCGGTGGTTACTGCCTCGTGCTCAGGCAGGTCGGGGTCGGGCAGGAACTTGTCTGTACGGCTTTCACGCTCCACCAGTTTTTCGGGAGTGAGTTCCCAGGCTACCCAGTTGGGTATCTTTAAATCTTTGTTGTAGGATACTGTGTAGCCTTTCCGCTGGAGAATCTGTTCGGAGACGTTCTTCAGCTTTGCCGGTATTTCAAGGCGTGTGCCTGCCGTGAGTTCTATCTTGGCAGGCGTAGAACTCTTTTGCCTGGCATCCGAAAGTATCTTTGCAACGGGTTCATAGGCAAGGCAGACCGCACATATAAACAATATAAGATAATAGACGCCTTGCGATTGTTTCTTTTTTTTTCGTGCCATGCCGGGATTAGTGTTGGATAATCATTTTGGCCCTTTCCAGTGCCACATTTATGTTCGGACAGATATTTTCTTCGCCCAACAGCTCATAGAAGCCCGATTTTTCCAGTACCTTATGTACCTTTTCATTGACACCGGAGAGCACAATGGTTATTTTTTCCTTTTGGGACATCTCACAAAGGCTTGTCAAGTTGTGGATACCGGTAGAATCGATGAACGGAACTTTACGCATGCGGATGATGCGCACTTTGGGGCGGTCGCCCAGCCGCGCCATGATTTCTTCGAATTTGGTGGCGATGCCGAAGAAGTAAGGACCGTTTATTTCATATACTTCCACATCCTCGGGGATTATCAGGTGCTCGTCATTGCTTGCAATGTCCGATTCTGCATTCGGGTCTATTTCATCTTTGATGACGGATATTTCGGTAGTCTCCATGACGCGGCGCATAAACAGCACGCAGGCAATCACCAGACCTACTTCAATGGCAATAGTCAGGTCGAAGATGACGGTCAGGAAGAAAGTAATCAGCAGTACCGTGACATCCGATTTAGGATTCTTCAATAATGCCTTGAACGTACGCCAACCACTCATGTTATAGGATACTATGACCAGTACACCCGCCAGGCAAGCCATTGGGATATACTGTGCCAGCGGCATGAGGAACAGTAGGATAAGCAGCAATACCACTGCATGCACCATGCCTGCTACGGGAGTTTTTCCTCCGTTGTTGATGTTTGCCATGGTACGCGCGATGGCTCCGGTGGCAGGGATACCGCCAAACAGCGGGGTAGCCATGTTGGCAACACCTTGTGCTATCAGTTCCGTGTTGGAATCGTGTTTGTCGCCTATCACACCATCGGCCACGGTGGCAGACAGCAAAGATTCGATGGCACCCAGTACAGCGATTGTAATGGCTACGGGGAACAAGTTCTTTATCGCTTCCCAATCCAGGGCAGGCATCACGGCATCCGGCAGTTCGGCACGGATGCTGAAACGGTCGCCGATGGTATCGATACAATCAATGCCTCCATATACTTTCATCAGCCAGACTGCCACTGTCACCACGATGATGGCAATAAGTGACCCCGGAATCTTCTTCGAGAACCGCGGTGTAATGGCAATGATGAAGATGCTGACAATACTTACAATCGTGTTCCACCAATTTACGGTATCGAAATGACGGAAATAAATCATCCATTTCCCGACAAAGTCTCCCGGTACTTTTTCACCTCCGAAAGACAGGCCGAAGATATCGGCAATCTGCGTAGTGAAGATGGTAACGGCAATACCGCTTGTAAAACCTACGATGATGGGATAGGGGATAAACTTAATGACAGCTCCCAGCTTGAACACTCCCAGCAGGATGAGCAGTACGCCTGCCATCAGTGTGGCGACAATAAGCCCCGATTCACCGTATTGCTGGATGATGCCATAGATAATGACGATGAACGCACCGGTCGGTCCTCCAATCTGTACCTTGCTCCCACCCATCAGGGAGATGATGAAACCGGCTATGATAGCCGTAATGATACCTTTCTCCGGTGATACGCCGGAGGCGATACCGAATGCAATGGCAAGCGGGAGGGCAACGATACCTACAATGATACCTGCCATCAGGTCTGCCATGAACAGTTCTTTAGAGTAATTTTTTAAAGCCGTGTATAGCTTTGGTCTGAATCCGAACGCTTTCATTATAATCTACTTTTTTATACGTTTTTTTATACAGAATGTAATGTATATATTGCAAATTGCCTGCAAAAGTAGATAAAATAATGGATATTAGTGAACACAACTGTGATGTATTTTGTTTTCCTTATCAGATATGTGCTATTAATTATGTCTGAAATACCTCTTCGGGTTATCGGTGAAGATAGATTCTTTCTATAAGACGATAAATAAATCCGATGGGGCAGAGGTGTGATTATTCCAAACTAAATTCGTAATTTTGTGTTGTTTATAAACAGTACGAACGACATTTATACGTAATTATATTAACTAATAAAAAAAGAGACTATGGCTAAAAGTGTTAAAGGAACTCAGACTGAGAAGAATCTGCTGACTTCATTCGCTGGTGAATCACAAGCAAGAATGCGTTACACTTATTTTGCAAGTGTAGCCAAGAAAGAAGGTTACGAACAAATCGCCGCTATTTTCACAGAAACGGCTGACCAGGAAAAGGAACACGCTAAACGTATGTTCAAGTGGCTGGAAGGCGGTATGGTGGAAATCACCGCTTCTTATCCTGCAGGTGTTATCGGCACTACCCTGGAAAATCTTCAGGAAGCTGCTGCCGGCGAACACGAAGAATGGTCATTGGATTATCCTAAGTTTGCTGATATTGCAGACGAAGAAGGTTTCCCCGAAATCGCTCTTATGTACCGTAACATCGCCATTGCCGAAAAGGGACACGAAGAACGTTATCGCGCTTTTATCCAGAATATAGAGACTGCCAGCGTATTTGCCAAGGAAGGCGAAGTGGTATGGCAGTGCCGCAACTGTGGTTTCATCTACACCGGTAAGGAAGCTCCTCAGGTATGTCCGGCTTGCTTGCATCCGCAGGCTTATTTCGAAGTAAAGAAGTCAAACTATTGATGATAATTTCCTCATAGAGAGAACAAAGTCCCGCAGAGCGAAAGCAAGCTCTGCGGGGCTTTTTGTTTGCTGTGACAGTCATATAGCTTGTAATTGCTGCACATTTGCTGCAGCGTCACTGCAAACAAATTGCAGTGCGACTGCAAAACTGTTGCAGTGCTGCTGCAAATCAATTGCAGTACTGCTGCAAACCGGTATGCAGTGACGCTGCAAAAAGTATGCAGTCGTTTTGCAGTGGCTGTACAGTACGACAGCAAGCTGTGTATGGCGATGCTGCAGCGGGTAGAGAAGGATTAATAGCCGGTTGTTGGAGATGTAGGGGGATTAATGGTTGCTTGGAACACTATTGAAAGTGCTTCATAACTGTTGGCAGCATCGGTTATTTCAAGCAGTTTCTCCCAGTTGGCTACCGGTTCCGTCTTGTGGTTGATGCGTTTTTCGGCTTTTATTCTTAATGTTCCGTCTTCAGTGGTGGCTTGGACAATGAAAGCGCCGCAGTCGTTTTCTACTTTTACGTTCAGTCTTTCCAGGCCTTCGGGAGAAATTCGATAACCTTCCGGCAGATTGACTGTGATGTCCCATTGGTAACAACGGGGCATCTCCCAATAAATGTCCTCCTTGCGCAGGCGTTGTTCGCCTTTCAGCTCTGGCTGTGACCCTATCAACCGACCTACGGAGAGAACAAAGTTTGTACCCGCTTTCTTTACGTATCCGTCCAGTACATAGTCCACTTGATAGACAAGTGCCGCACTGTCTGCCCGGTTTCCGATGCTGAAAAGCTGGTAGCCGAGGAGTGTTTCCAGTCCTTCTTCTGAGCCATGATAACCGATGATTTCATTGTGGTAACGCTCTTTCTCCTGCTCCCGTTCACGGCGGTAACTTTCGCGCAGGTCGGCATGGAATTTTTCTTTGGTTTCGTCGTAGATGGTGGCTGTAATACCCAGTTGGCGACGAACGGAGTTGTAAAGGTCCTCGTCCATAATGAGGTAGGGTTGGAAGTGTTCTTTCAGTGCACCGCTCATCTCTTCCCGGCGGCTGATGTGGAGAGTGGTGCCGCTTATAGAAGCGTTTATGGTAGCCATATCCCGGTTGTCTTGGGGGGTGGTGGAGGGAAGGGTAAGGCATGTGTTGTCTTCCAGTATGGCTTCTTCGCCTTGCAGGCTGGCAGGCACTTCACCGGGAACAGCATAGCAGGCCGGTGGAGTATAGCATTTTCCGTTGGATTCCAGATAGATAAACCAAGTGGTATTGCTGTAGTTGATGAGCTGGTCCAGAGGCTCCCGGGTATCTTTGGTCGTGATTCCTGTCCGGTGGGGAATACCTGCTTTTTCCAGAAGTTCGTGCATCAGCAGGATGAAACTGGCGGGAGTATAGTCTGCACCGTTTTCCATATACCGGTAATAGCAGTATTGGTAGAGGTAGTCCATCAGTTTCTTATCGCTCCATCCTTCGGCTTGACGGGCTTTGAGGGCTTTGGATATTTCGCCTTTCCGTCCGCTGCGCAGACCGGACCAGTTGGTGCCGGGAGCCTTCATGGAGGCACGTGTGTCATCTGTCATCAGTTTTGGATTGGGGTTGGCATATAGTCCCGGCTTGCGGGCGCTGGGTGGCATCCAGGCATAGGGTGTCTTGCTGTTGTAGATGTACATCAGAATCATGGGCGTTTGCCGGGCACTGTTGTACCAGAAGTCGGGAATGACACGTCCGGAGTCTCCGGTATGCAAGTCGAGGATATGGTTTCCTTCGGTATCGGTGCTATGGTCGAAGTTCCTTGCTCCGTTCAGGCAACGGTAGAAAGTGCTCAGCTTGGGGTCTATCTCGCAATGGACGGAATAGGCAAGCAGAGGATAGCTGTCCATAAAGTAAAAACCGAAAGGTTCGGGGTTCTGGTTGTTCAGTATGGTGTATCGTACGAAGAACAAGTCGATGATGTCTCCGATTTCCAGTCCGGGTACGGCCAGCTTGTTCCATTTCTCTTGGATGTTGTGGCTACGTGGGTGGCCGCCTTCATCGGTTTCCATGTACTCCTGCGGGGCTGTTTCCTGAATTGTTCCGTCCGGTTTGATGATGCGCACACCCAGTATACGCTGTTGTTCATTGCGGGTGTAGCGTTCTTTTTCCTGGGAAAGGAAGCTGAACTGTGACATCTCTTCCAGTGCACTTTGGCTGTTGATGTATACCATTTGGCGGTAGATGCTGCGGCAGGTTATCTGTTGTTTGGTCAATCCCATTCCCCACCAGTCCAACTTGGTTTTCCGGGTTACCTCCAGACGGCTGTGTGCGGCAAGGATAACGGCGGGTTCGTTTCTGTATTTCTCGGGTACAGTCATATTTTTAAAGTCGGGCAGGTTCAGCGACCATACTTCATTGCGCACTTCGCTTACGAGCGCAGCATATTTGTCTTCTTCCTTTTGGGCATTTAGTCCCGAAGTGGCAAGTAACATCAGCAGCAGTAGGAAAAAACGTGTTGTTTTCATGGTGATGGCGTTTTATGTTCAATTATTTGTTTAAAGGGTGCTTTGCCGGATTACTATCTGTTCGTTGCAGGCTTTTTTCCATTGTCGCAGGGCATCATTCCAAGCAGGGATAAGAGCAAGTGGAATACGTTTTCTGCGTATCTCCATCACTTTTCGGAAGTGGATATATCCTGCTCCGGCGCGGTAGGAGCAACTGAGGATGCCCTGATTCGTTTCAATGTGAAAGTCTGCAGGCAAATAAGACACGGCATATCCTTGTGGAATATCAATCGTTACCTCGCGTATAATACGGCATCTCCACGGCAGTAGGTAATCCTGCTTGCGGCGGGTGGTGTCAATGGGCTGGTGGAAGAAATCTTCGTGCGGGTCTGCTTCGAGGCAGTACTCTCCATCGGCCGATTGTACGGCAGCGGTATTGTTTATCTGATTGTTTAGCAGGTCTGTCTGCTTCTCCTTGGGGGTGTCATGGTAGAGACTGAGCAGGTATTCCTTGTATTCGCCCGTACTTACGCGGGTGGCGGTGCCTTTCAGGGTAGGGGGATTGCTGTCCGTCATCAAGCGATAGTGATAATTGAGACTGTCCGTAGAGGCGGAGGCATCCTGCTGGGGAAGAGTCAGTATCAGGCAGCTGTCTCCGTTTTCTACCAGTGCTTTTCGGCCTTGTATACCTTGGGGGATGTCTTCGGGCGGTAGGTATCGGTAGGTGGCATCCAGGCAATATCTTTTCCCTTGATGGAAAAGAAGGCAGAAGGCATGGTTGATGGCAGCCAGTGTCGGTACTTCGTCGGGAGAACTGGCGATGTCGTCCGTACCGATATAGGCCATTCGGGCATCGAATCCTTGGGCTTTCAGCAATGTGCGCAGCAGGAGTGCCATTCCCTTGCAGTCGCCGTAACGTTTGCGCAGCACTTCGGCAGGCCGGTCGGGCCGATGTCCTGCCAATCCGTTTTCAAAGGCGATGTAGCGTATGTTCTGCTGTACGTAGGCATAGGTACGGTGTATCTTCTCCAGTTCATCGGTGCATCCGGCAGTAATTTCATCCGTTAGCATTTCGGCTTGGGGGAGAGTGCAGTCCACCTCGGCCAGTCCGTTCAGCCAGCGGTACATATCCTGCACATCCGCAAAGGAACCGGTTACCAGCAGATGGGGATAGAGGCAGTTGTCTGCGGGAGCAGCTTCTTCCTTTCGGGTGGCAGGTACTCCTTTTAAGGTGTAGACAAAAAGGGAATCCCCTTCCTTGTTCACGCTCTTTTCACACCGGATACCGGGACCGAAGTTCTTCTCCACCAGCCGGAAACGGGACAATGCGGCAGGAATGGTGACGGTGATACGTTTCTCGCGGATGAAGTATTCCTCCGGAAAGTAGATACGTGTAAAGTAGCGCAGGTCATGGAAGGTACGGCTGAACTGTACGGCCGCCTTTTTCCCCTGCCGGCTTAGGGAGAGGTTGAAGTAGCAGATGCGGGTATCATCGAAGAATACATTTTCCGGTGTGGCATGGCGGTGGATGGCTTTGGGGGCAAGTACTCCCTTGGCCCTGGCTTCGTCCAGGGAGATGAATTCGCCATAGAACATATGAGGTTGTACGGTAGCTCCCATTCGTGAAGCTTCATATTCGGTCTTTCGGGTGTTTTGTACGATGGGGTTGTTTCCCGGGCCTTCTTTAAAAACATAGCTGTCTTCACAGCAGTTGATGATGATATTGTCGTCCATCGTCTGACTGTAGAGACAGCTTGAGAAAATATACAAAAAAATGAAAGAGAAATATTGTTTCCTCATGATGGAGAGGATTTATGTTTATTTCTTGGCGTGCGGATAGTCTATCGTGTAGTGCAGTCCGCGGCTTTCCTTGCGTTCCATGGCTTGCTTTGTTATCAGGTATCCTACGTTTATCATGTTGCGCAGTTCGCACAGCTCTCGGGTAGCCTTGCTCCGCTTGAAGAGTGCTTCTGTCTCCTCGTAAAGTATGTCCAGTCGGTTCCAGGCACGTGTCAACCGGGTATTGCTGCGGACAATGCCTACGTATGCCTCCATAATCTGGTTCACTTCCTTCATGCTTTGTGTGATGAGGACACGTTCTTCGGTGGAAATGGTACCTTCGTCGTTCCATTCGGGAATGTCTTCGTTGAAGTCATAACGTTCCAGTACGCTCAGCGCGTGTTTGGCTGCCGCGTCGGCATAAACCACGGCTTCAATCAGTGAGTTGGATGCCAGACGGTTGCCGCCGTGCAGTCCGGTGCACGAACATTCGCCGATGGCGTACAGGCGGCGGATGCTGCTCTGTCCGTCCAAATCCACCTTGATGCCACCGCAGAGATAATGGGCGGCGGGGGCTACCGGTATGTATTCCTTTGTAATGTCTATACCGATGCTGAGGCATTTCTTGTATATGTTAGGGAAGTGCTTCTTGGTTTCTTCGGGGTCTTTGTGGGTGACGTCCAGATACACATGGTCTTCACCGCGCTGTTTCATTTCGTTGTCGATGGCACGCGCCACGATGTCACGCGGGGCCAGCGAGAGTCGCGGGTCGTACTTCTGCATGAATTCTTTTCCGTCTTTGGTACGCAGCACGCCGCCATAACCGCGCATGGCTTCGGTGATGAGAAAACAGGGACGGTCTCCCGGATGGAAAAGGGCGGTGGGATGGAACTGGATGAATTCCATGTCTTTCACTGCTCCCTTGGCACGGTAGACCATGGCAATGCCGTCTCCCGTGGCCACCAGCGGGTTGGTGGTATGGCGGTAAACGGCTTCGCAACCGCCCGTTGCCATGATGGTGACTTTGGAAAGGAAGGTATCCACCTCGCCCGTCGCTTCGTTCAGCACATAGGCACCGTAGCACTTGATGCCGGGGGTGTGGCGGGTAACGATGATTCCCTGGTGATGCTGGGTAATGATTTCCACAGCGTAATGGTCGGTCAGTACGGTGATGTTGGGGTGTTGCTTTACAGCTTCAATGAGGCTGGTCTGTATCTCTGCACCCGTATTGTCCTTATGGTGGAGGATGCGGAATTCGGAGTGGCCGCCTTCTTTGTGCAGGTCAAACTCTCCGTCCTCCTTTTTGTCGAAGTTCACTCCCCATTTGATAAGCTCCTTGATTTGTTCGGGGGCATTGCGCACCACCTTCTCTACGGCTTCACGGTCGCTTATCCAGTCACCCGCAATCATGGTATCTTCGATATGCTTTTCAAAATTGTCTACGGCCAGATTGGTGACAGAGGCGATACCTCCTTGTGCAAAATAAGTGTTTGCCTCTTCCAAACCTGCCTTACAAATGAGGGCTACTGTTCCTTTATGCGCTACTTTCAGCGCAAAACTCATACCGGCAAGTCCGGAGCCGATAACGAGAAAATCGAACTTTCTTACCATAGGTTTTGTGTATTAAACGCCGCAAAGATAGTGTAAACCAAACGTAGAGCAAAATAAGCGGGCTTATTTATTTGTTATGTAAGGTATTGTTTCAATACTTCATCCAGGGATTTTTCTTTGGGCAATTCCATGTTCTTGCGCATGCGCGAACGGACTACGTTTACACTATTCCGGTTGATTCCCATGATAAGGGCTATTTCGTCGGTACTTTGGTTCATGCAGATGAGCATGGCCAGCAATTCTTCGTTGCGGGTCAGTTGAGGATAACTTTCGCGGAGCTTGGGCAGATAAGAAGGATGTATGGTGGCAAACGACCGGCGGAATGTGTTCTCATCTTCCCTGCTGAGCAGGCTTTGCACGGTGAGCTGGCGAATGGAGTTGAGGTTATTGGTAGCCATGGCCCGTTCTATTTCTTCCGTCAGTTGTTCGTTGCGGCGGTTCAGGCTTGCTGCCGGGTAATGAGGGTCTGTATTTCCCGTTTGTTGTTTTCTATAAGCTGGTGGTTGGCCTTCCTTCGGATGATGAAATAGGCTGTAGTGGTGATAAGTAGCAACAGTAATGTAATGGAGATGCAGATGTTGTAGAACAACTGCTGTTGCTGCCATTGCACTTGTGCCGAGAGCAGTTTGTTTTCTTTCTCTTTTTGGTTGGCATCAAACCGGATGTTGGCTGCTGCCACAGCACGTTTCTTTTCGTTATTGTCCAGAGAATCGGCAAACTGTCGGTTACGGATGTAGCAACGAGCAAAATCGTCGTTCATGCCTTTGGCCAGATAGTAATCCATTAATATCTCGTTGGCATCGCGGCCTTCCATGAACTTCATGTTGATGAGGTCTTGTGCAGCCCGGTCTATCAGGCGTATGCCGTTTTGTTCCTTCCCGGTTTGCAGTAAGGCCCGTCCCAGGTGGAGGTTGAGTTGGTATTTGGCCCATTGGGGCATCCGCACGGTATCGGGACAGATGCTAAGGGCAAGTTGCAGTGCTTTTTCCAAAGAGTCGGGATAGTCCAGATAACTGTTTACCGTTTCTACTTTGTTTACGAATACGCCCTTAAAGCTGTTTTGTATCATTGACAACTTTTCTCCCAGCCTGAGGTAGTGGAATACAGAGTCCTTTTGATTCATGTTACGAAAGATCTGGGCACGGTAGCGGTACAAGTCTCCCAGTCCGAAGCTGTCTTTCAGCATGGAGTAGTATTGGGCTTTTTTGTTCATTTCCAGGGCCTGGTCGTACATACCCAGTTCGGCGTAGAGATTAGCTTGTTCTCCGTAGGCAATCACTACATTTCCAGGTGCTATGCTGTCGTTGTAAGTGGCTATGGCCTCTTGGTTAGTGGCTATAGCTTTCTCGTATTCACCACTGAGGTGGTAATAGATGCTCAACCGTGACATTATCCGCAGCATGTTCGGGAAGTTTCCACCTTTCCGGTAGACATCTATTGCTTTTTCCAAGATTTGGATGGCTTTGGGTAGATTGTTTCCGGAGTACATGTAGACACCGCTTATGATTTCTGCCTGCCGGATAAAGTCATTGGCACTGGTACAGACCGGTAACTGGAGGTAGTCTTCTGCCAGTCGGACAGCTTCCGGGTTATTGCCATACAGTTGGTTCAGTCCGGCCTTGAAGCTCAGCAATTCGTGTGGGCAATGTTCGCGGATGAGGGGATGGTTCCCAATGCTGTCCATATAGTCGATGCCGTCTTTGTATTGTTTGGTGTTTATGTAATTGTTCCCGCAGGCATTAAATATCTTGCGGGCATAGTAAATCAGGGTATCTGTAGTTCCGTTTTTTTCTGCCGATTCCAGGATTTCGGGCAAGGTCTGTTTGGCAAGATCCAACGTTTGTCGCGCTTTGTTTTCGAGTAGTAAGGCATTGATTTGTTGAAGGACATTGTTCCAATGCCTCATTTCGTCTTGTTCCGAAGAGGTGGAGCGGTTGGTGCAGGCTACAGCTACGAGAATCAGAAGTAAAAATGAAAGTTTTTTGGCATTCATATTTTGTGGACTGTTTGTTTTGTAAGGCAAAGATATAATTTCTTAATTTAAAATTTACAACAATAGACTTGTTTTTTTTCTTGTTAATTATTTGATAATAAATATAATATGAAATTGTATATCAGATTGTATATCGTATTCTTATGGTTAGGTTGTGCATATTTTGCAAATTTGTATCAAAACGATTGTAAATATGTATAATGGTGAAATAAGATACAATGAAAACAAAGAAAACAGTGACACCTTTTAATATGCAGGAGATTGCCAGAGCTTTGCGCGAAATGATTTCGGAAGATTCTCCCAATGCTTCGGAGGCTTTGTTGTCCGGAACTCGTGAGGCTGTATTCCGTGAAATCTTTTTTTTTCATTATCCTTCTTTTTTAGAGAAACTTTATCAGTCTATTCCGGAGGTGGATAAGGATGAAGAACTGATATGTATGCTGGTAGCTCTTGGACAGTCTGTAAAGGAGATTGCAGAACTGATTTATTTTTCGCCGGAACGGGTAGAATTGTTATGTGCTTCGGTCTGCCGCAAGATGAATGTGACGGAAGTTCGAGAAATGGAGATGCTAATGAAGAAGTTGTTATCATAAAAATACGTACCTTAGCGGCAAAAATCAGATAAAATGAATCGAATCTTTCATGCGCGCATTGCTATGGGGCAGTATCTGTTTCTCATCCTGATAGGTATTCTCGCCGTCTATATGCTTTGGTACAAGTCTCCGTTCCTGGCTGCTATTTTCATGCTTTGGCTGGTGGTTATTATCGAGAAGCTGATTCATACCACCTATACCGTAACGCCCGACGGGAAGTTGGTGCTGTCCTTCGGCCGTTTCTCCCGGAGTAAGGAAATTCTGATGAAAGACATCACTTCTGTGGAGCGTGCTTCTTCCATGCAGGTAGGGCGGTTTGCGGTGATGCGCTATGTGCTCGTGAAATATGGCGAGGGCAAGTGTGCAGTGCTTCTTCCCGTCAAGGAGGAGGAGTTTATCCGGTTACTGGAGGAACGGAGAGGGTGAGCAATAGGGTGTGCCCACGTATGCGATTCCGTTTTAATCTGCCGTTATCGGTTCCATGGTAATGTCTCCTGTGTAGCTTTCCGGAGTTGTTTGTATGAACTTTCCCTTTATCTGTTTTTCCGTTTTTGTATATTCACCTGCGAATGTCAGCGTATAGGTAGCTACAAGCTTGCTGTAGTGTAGTGTTCCTTTTATGATGAGCCGACAGTGAGGTTGTATGCTGATGGTGGAAGTACTGCTGTTTGGACCTTTGGCTTTTGTTGTTTCGCTGCCATATTTTATGGTTGCCCCACTTAACAATAGTTCATCTCCAAACATGTAAGGGGTATTGACGAACACATCTTCTTCCCCCATCCATACAAATGCTTCGGGGTCGTTGCTCTGAAAGGTGGTTTCCTGCCATGTGTCTTCGAAGGGGGAGTTTGTGGTGGTGATACTATTGTTTAAATTGTTTTCCATGATGAAGGGCAGGAGCTCTACATCATACGTACTGAATCCATCCCCTTCTTCAAAAGAGTATTGAATATCTTTGAACAGATATTTTTCAGCATCTTTAATTTCGTCTTTATCATAACAGCCGGTCGTGCAAACAATCAGCATGGCGGACAATACGAGGTGGAATAGTTTCTGTTGTTTCATAGCCTTTACTTTTTGTGGGGATGTACATGCAAAGATAAGTTTATTTTTTGAAACTGTTCATAATAAGCACTTTATTTTCCTGATAATATAGTCTTTCCGTAGAGGCAGATTGTTTTTGAATCATAAATAAAGCTTAATTTTAGCTCTTCTGTTTGCAGTTTTTTGGATGTGGCAGCGTCCATTATGTAAAAAAGAAACGGATATGAACTTGAATTGTGCCATTTTGCATGCGGACCCGGAGATTGCCGGAAGATTGGAAGAGTATATCGGCAAAGTTCCTTTTCTCTCTTTGCACGGAAAGTACGGCAATCCTCTTGAAGCGCTGAAGGATTATTATGAGACAAAAGTGGAAGTTTATTTTGTCGGCATCTATCCGGTGGAAGAAGGTGAAATCAACGGAATGGATTTTTGCAAGCTCTTGTCCTCGTCCACTCGTGTCATTTTCATTACAGACACCGACCGCTATGCTGCCGAATGTTTCCGTCTGGATGCGTTGGACTATCTGATGGACGGGCTCAATTTCTCCACGTTTTTCCAGTCTGTCAGCAAAGCGGCACGCTGGTTCTCTTTGCAGGATGCAGGTACGTCCGCCCCCAAGCAAAGGCAAGGTCCGGAAGAGGTTCCGAAGGTGATTTACATGCGGTGTGACAACCGCATCATGCGGCTCGACCTGGAACGGATAAACTATATAGAAGGTATGGGCGATTATGTGAAGATTTTCTGTAAAGATTCCCCTAAGCCTATCTTGAGCCTATGCAGTATGAAGTACATGGAGGAAAAACTTCCGGCCGATGAATTTATCCGCGTACACCGTTCTTTTATTGTCCGCATGGACTGCATCAGCGCCATCGGGCGCAGTACACTGCTCATAGAGCAGAAGGATGTCCCCATCGGCGATGCTTATCGCGAAAAGGTGAAAGGATATGTATCAAGACTGGCAGTATTGTAATTTCTCCCGTTTTCGGATACTATATACTTTGTTTGTTGGATCTATAGTTCCAGCGTGCTGTGGTGAATACCAGTTTCGACACACCCTCAACAAATGATAATCATTCGGTGTAAAATCCGTGTAATCTGTGGTGAACCGAAACCTTGTATTACTTTAGTTTTGCTCTCGAAATTCTTTCCCCGAACGTCAAGTTCAGATTCAGACTGAACCGGCTTTCCTGCATCAGATTGCTGCGTGTGTTCAGTTGTTTCCGCCAGGTGGCGCCCAGCGAGAGATAGGAGTACCGGATGGGGAAGCTCGCCCCTACGCTGGCTTCCAGATACTGCATCTTCCCGCCTTTCAGGTTGATATAGGAGTTGCCGAAACTTATTCCACCCATCAGCTCGGTGGAACGTGCCAGACGTGGCTTGGTAATGTAGCTGCCTCCCAGGTTCACTTTGTGCTGGTTCTCGTATTTCATGGAAGTGTAGGAGGAGGAGTTGCGGCTCCAGTCCAGGTAGTTGTAGTCGGCGGTCAGCACCCAGCGTTCGGTGGTTATGCTGAGGCCGGTGCCGAGGTGCATGGGCAGATATTGTGTACGGCTGTGGTATCCTTTATCGAGGTTCTCGCTGGTAGATGAGTTGCTGTAAGTCAGTGTATTGTCGTGGCTGATGGGAAGGGAGGGAGCAAATACCAGCCCTGCCGCCCACTTCCGTTGTCCGGTCGCACCCCATTCGTAATGTATGCCGAAGTCCGCATAAAAGGCCCGTTTAGAAGATTCGTACTTTACGACGGCGCTTTCCTGCGTTTCGCTTTGCGTCACTGTGCCCGCTATCATCCCCAGGTTGATGCCGACCGACAGTTGCCTGCTCAGTGCAAAGGCATTGGTGACGTAGCACCGGTATAGTCCGCCCGTACCCTCAAAGAGCGAGTAGGTGTAGTTGCCGGGCATTCCCTCTATCTCTTCTTCGGTCTGGATGACATAGCCCACACTGCTGTATGGTGCTGCACCTACAAGGGCATACCAGCGCGGCAGGACACGGAAGCTCATGCTGATGCGGTTGGGGTTGCCGGTGAAGTTGGAGCTGTGTTCGCTCAGAAAGGAGTAGCGGGCATATGAGGCAGATACACCCACATCGAACGTGAAGCAGGCGGTGTCCATGCGGGTGATGGCTGCGGGGTTCAGCGTGTTCAGAAATCCGGTACGGTTCAGGGCGATGCCCGTGTTGCCCATGCCGGCATAACGTCCGCCGTCACCGGCACTCAGTTCGCCCACTCCGTACATGGAGGTGGGCAGGTTGGTGGTGTTCTGGGCCACGGCGGTGAGGCTTGCCGTACACAGACTGCACAGCAGAAGGGGAATCCGGTAATGGCGTTTCATTGCTCGTTGTATATTTTGAATCTTACGTCTAATCTGCATTGTCTCTCTTGTTCGGGGTCGTTGGTGAAGATGACCTGGTTGAAGGTGGTGGTGCTTTCTTCGTCTGTCAGACTCATCAGCAGTTTCTGCCGCTTGATGCCCGAAGTGCCGTAGTTGTTGCGGATGAATTCGGTGAGGTCGAAGGAGTAGTAGGTCTCTTTCCCGTACATCTCGTCGATGGTCAGGTCGCCGGTCTGTACGGTTACGCCGTCACTGCCGTATACGTAGTCCTCCAGCACATTGTTCTCGTCCGTGATATAAAGGCGGATGTCATTGGGAAGCTGGCTCACTTCGTTGTAGCTCCGGGCCAGAGGATAGAGGTAGAGTGTGGCGCTCTCTATGGAGACTATCTGTCCGGCACTTCCGAGGCTGTTGAGGTAGGGGAATTCCAGTTGGTTGTAGTAACCCGTCAATCCCTGCATATAGGCCAGGCAACCCATGTCGCTGGAGTGGACGAGGTTCTCTATTCCGCTTTTCAGGGAAGCAAGGTGGGTGCCGGTGGGGTCGTGCCGGATACCGGTATAGGCATAGTCGGTGTTTACGTTGAAAGTCAGCACTTGTCCGGTACGTTGGTTGGAGACTTCCTGATAGTGGAGGTTGATGCTCATGGCAGAGTCGTTCACCATGAATCCGGTGATACACTGCCCGTCGTTTTCGGGAACAAAGACCAGTCCGGGGAATTTCTTCTTGAACTTGTCTTGGGTATCGAAGTAGTCGTCCTGGGCCACGAGGTCATTCAGCAGTTGTTGTCCCCATGAGTCGGGCAGGCGGACGCTTACTTCCTTCTTCCGCCCCGGGCAGGGGGTGAAGGTAAAGCTGAAGAGCGGGGCATCTTCCGTCGGGAGTACGGTGCTGTTGTAAAGGTTCTCGTCGTTGTCCAGCACGATAGGTTTTTTCAGCCGGTAGATGGAGATGCGCTGTTGCGTCAGGGTATCTCCCCAGAAATGGCCCGAAGGTATCATTCGCAGTACGAGGGAGTCGAGGGTATAGGTATAGTCTGTGTTGGGGGTGAAGTCGGACGTGGAGTATTCGGCATAGTAGGTGGCGGATACTTCTCCCCAGGCGCTGCTCCGGTAATGTCCTAGCTGGCAGATGCTGTCGCCCCGGGTCTCTATGGAGTCTAGCAGGATGGTGCTGATGTCTACCGAGCAGGTGTCTGCGTATACATTATAGAAGGAGCTTTCCACGAGGCTCTTTCCAAGCTGCGAGTTCTCGTCCTGGCAGGCGCAGAAGATAGCGAGGACTGCGAATAAGCTGTACAATGACTTCTTCATTTCTGTTCTTTTAGTTGGCGGCAAAGGAAAGGCAAAACTTTTATATCTTCCTACAAAAATCGGCGTTCGGACGGTTTTTATCGGTAAAGGCGTTTAACGGGAATTTCGGACTGTTCGTCGGTTATTTTTGTCGGTGTGGTTGCGGTGGTTTACTTTTGCGGACAGACAAAAAGGACCTCCCGCAGCTTCTTGTTTTGGAAAGTGGGAAGTATAAAGCTTAATCATTAAAAAAACAATAAACAATGAACAGACTATTGGTAGGAATAATGTTGCTGGCCATCGTGTGCATTGCCGGCAGTTGTACGGACGAGGATGAATACACTCAGGGGCAGTGGATGAAGAAAGCCAGCTATAACGGTGTGTACCGCGCTTATGCCTCCGGCTTCACCATCGGCAATTATGGATATTTGTGTGGCGGCTTCTACGGAGCGAACAAGGATTACCTGAACGACCTTTGGGAGTATGACATGAGCCGGAACAGCTGGACGCAGTGTGCCGACATGCCCGTTGCCGGGCGCAAGGCTGCCGTGGGCTTTGCCGTGAATGGCAAGGGATACATTACGACCGGTTCCGTAAAGGACGGCTCCTCGTCCTACTGTGTAGCAGATACCTGGGAGTATGACCCTGCCACGGATACCTGGACACGGAAAGACGACTTCAAAGGTGGAGTACGCGATGGTGCCCTGGCTTTCAGTATAGGCGGATATGGCTATGTCGGTACGGGCTGCAACAGCGACGCTACCGGCAGCGAGAGTGCCTACAAGATGGACTTCTACCGTTTCAACCCCAATGGCGCCGAAGGTTCGCAATGGGAAGCGGTGAGCGGGTATGGAGGCGAGAAGCGCTACTTCGGTACGGCATTCGTCATCGATGAGGTGGCCTACATCTGTTGCGGGCGAAACAACAGTACCGATCTGGTGGATTTCTGGAAGTTCGACGGAAGCAACTGGACCCAGTTGCGTGACATTGCCGATACGGACTCCGACAATGACTATGACGATGACTACGCCATCACACGGTCCGAAGCCGTATCCTTCGTCATCGGTGGAAGGGGATTTGTGGCTACGGGAATACGTAACAGCACTTCCTTGAGCAGCGACTACTGGCTGTACGACCCTGACAAGGACTTATGGTACGGCGATTCCGATGACGACTTTACCCCCATTACAGATGTACATAATTATCCTTCCGGTGCTTCTTCGCGCAGGGCTGCCGTTGGTTTCTCTACCGGCGAACGTGGTTTTGTGCTGACAGGAACAAGTGGTACCAGCTACTTTGATGATGTGTACGAACTTCTACCCGATGAGGAAGAGGAAGTCTGATTCGCCCCATAACTGAACGGAACTTATGAAGCTGATGTTTATTATGATAAAGATAGGTGTACCGGCTGTGATGGCGGTATGCCTTTCTTGCTGTTCGGGTCATACTGCCGGCGGTGGCAATGAGTTGAAATGCCGGGTGATGGAGGTGGAAGGCGGTTACGGCTACGTGGTGCTGCATGGAGCCGATACCCTGATATATCAACCTTTTATACCTGCTTTGAGCGGTCGCCTGCCATTTGCAACAAAGGTGGAAGCGCTGGCGGCCGGTCGGCTGGTATGCCGCAAGCTTGCCGATGGGCAAGCTCCGGCATTGAGCAGGGAGGAGGTGGAGTCTTGTCTGACAGACACCGGACTCTAATCTTCTAAAGAATCCTTTACTTCGTGATGTATTTCCGAGCAGTCATAAGGGTATCTCTGCATGAATTTACCCTTGAGTACCTTCTTTGTATCGCTACCGGGACGTGAAAGAGTGGCGGTGAATGTCACTTGAAGCCGTTTGTAGTAGATGGTTGAAGTGTATATGTTCCATTTCATACCTACTATGTCTACTTCAAAATGTTTATATCTCAGTTCGTCTTCTTTGTAATACTTGCCTTGGTTGATGAAGAATAACAGTTGTTGTCCCATGATTATTTTTCCGTCTTCTATGTGGTTGGGCAGATAGATGCTACGTTTCTCCGGGTCTATGCTTTTGAAGGTTTCATCAGAGTGCCCATCGGGTATGAATGCGTATTCTGTCCATTTATTGATGAATGGATAGTAGTCATGCTTGTCGGTTGTGTTTCCCAGATTTTCATTTTTATAGGTACTCTTATCAGGTCCTGTTCCGGCTTCTTTCACTCCGTCACCTTCTTCCACGCTGTATTCGATGGACTCTATCTGATAGAAGTTAGTGCACGGTTCTTGGTGTATGATGATTTGTTCCTTGTAGAGTCCCGTTTTCATCTCAAGGTTGATGATGAGGCTACGGGATTCACCTAAGTCAAAGTTGTCTTTAAAGTACAGGATGAGATGGCTGTCGGTGTCCCGTTCCAAGTCCCACCATTTATAATGCAGGCTTCCCGTACCTTCCAGTTGTGGGAGCTTGTTGCCATCCATCATGAGGTCTCCCCATGGGGTGGTGATGGAGGTTATGCGCCAGTCGCCGCGTGTTAGGTCTATCTACAGGGTAGAGGCTTCGCCCTTCACGGTAGTTTCCTGAAAGGGCGAGAGGCGGATTTCATCGCTATCATTGCAAGCCGTCAGGCCGCAAAGGAAAAGAGCGAACAAAAGGATGGATTGGAATAAGTCAGTCGTTTTCATGTTGATTATTATTTGATTTATGTCCATTGGACGTGGCATTCTTTGTAAATGCTGCACGACAAAGATAATTATTTCCTCTTTACGCTGTATTCTCCGAAAGAAAGAAGTACTCTTTTTTGCCGGATAATACGGGTTTTATTAACTTGCGCACAAATTATCGCTAATCATTAACCACTAACCATTAATTCCATGAAATACCAAGTTGCCATTATCGGTGGAGGTCCTGCGGGATATACTGCTGCCGAAGCTGCCGGAAAAGCAGGATTGAGTGTCGTACTATTTGAGAAGCAGAGTCTCGGTGGAGTGTGCCTGAATGAAGGGTGTATCCCTACCAAGACCTTGTTGTATTCGGCCAAGACCTATGACGGAGCCCGCCATGCTGCAAAGTATGCGGTCAGTGTGCCCGAAGTATCGTTCGATTTGCCCAAGATTATTGCTCGCAAGCAGAAGGTAGTGCGCAAGCTGGTATTGGGAGTCAAAGGAAAGCTGACTGCCCATGGTGTGACGATTGTCAGCGGAGAGGCCACAGTGACGGACAAGAATCATGTGGAGTGCGGCGGAGAAACCTACGATGCGAGAACCTGCTGCTCTGCACCGGTTCCGAAACCTTTGTCCCTGCCATTCCCGGCATAGACAAAGTGTCCTATTGGACTCATCGTGATGCACTGGATAACAAGGAACTGCCCGCTTCGCTTGCCATCATCGGCGGCGGTGTCATCGGTATGGAGTTCGCTTCTTTCTTCAACAGCCTGGGAGTGCAGGTAACCGTCGTCGAGATGCTGGACGAGATACTGGGAGGCGGTATGGACCGAGAGCTGGCGGGTATGCTCCGTGCAGAGTACGCTAAGCGGGGAATCAAGTTCATGCTGAGTGCAAAAGTAGTGTCTGTCATGCCGGATACTGCCGAAGCTTCTTCCCTTATCCAGGTGAATTATGAAACAGCCGACGGTCCCGGTTCCGTCGTTGCCGAACGGCTTCTGATGAGTGTCGGGCGCCGTCCGGTAATGAAAGGCTTCGGATTGGAGAATCTGGGCTTGGAAAGAACGGAGCGCGGAAATGTCTTTGTCAACGGACAGATGCAGACTTCAGTTCCCGGAGTATATGCTTGCGGCGACTTGACGGGATATTCCTTGCTGGCGCATACAGCCGTCCGCGAGGCAGAAGTAGCCATACATTCCATCATTGGCAAGAAGGATGCCATGAGCTACCGTGCCATCCCCGGCGTGGTATATACCAATCCCGAAATAGCCGGTGTGGGCGAGACAGAAGAATCCCTGCAGAAGAGAGGCGTTGCCTATCGTGCCGTGAAGCTGCCGATGGCGTACAGTGGTCGCTTTGTAGCAGAGAATGAAGGAGTGAATGGCGTCTGCAAGTTACTGTTGGGCAGTGACGATACCGTATTGGGGGCACATGTCTTGGGTAATCCCGCTTCGGAAATCATCACGCTGGCAGGCATGGCTATTGAACTGAAACTTACTGCCGATGAATGGAAGAAGATTGTCTTTCCGCACCCCACGGTGGGAGAGATATTCAAGGAGGCATTGTAGAACCCATGACTATTGTTTCATATAAACATAAAAGATGAAAACCGTAAAGCTAATCACCTGCGACGATGCCTTTCAGGCACATGTTATTCAGGGTGCCTTGAAGAATGAGGGCATTGCGTCTGTTTTGCATAATGAAAACATGTCTTCCGTGATGCGCGGATATGTCCGTGATGTCACGGGAGTGGATATATTTGTCTATGAGGATGAATATGACAATGCCCTCCGTCTGCTTGAACGGAACCAGATGATTCCGGAACAGTTGAGGTACTGCCCCCATTGCGGTTCGGATGAGATTAAGTTTGTGCTGAAGAAGAGCCATCGGGTGCGTGCTGTGGTGGCTGCTGTTATTGCGGCATTGTCGGCCGCACCTCCGGGCACTGAGCATTGGGAGTATGTATGCAGGAAGTGCGGCACTCATTTTGAGAAGCCGGTGGCGAAAGGAACAGTTGAAGAATAATCAGGTGTTTATTCTTTTAACCGCTTTTCAATCCAGTCCCGGTTTTTACGTCCCAATCGGCTTTCCGCAAAATCCAGGAAAGCCGATGTGTCTGTTATATGGGCTTGGATGACACCTGCCAGAAAGTTGAAGAAAGGTTCTTCACCCACTCGGACAAGCAGGTCGGCGAGTAGTACTGACCCTTTCCTATAGAGGGCAAGATGCGCTTCGCGGTCGTTGCGGTCAATACCCCAGATAGGACGGATATGGCGTGTTTCCTTACGGTAGGCGTCGATGTAAGCGGCATAGGCTTTTTCGCCGCGGGCGTGGCGTATGTATTGCAAAGCACTGAATTCGGCAAAAGATTCGTTCAGCCAGTCGTGCCAAGATTCCACCGGAGCCTTGTTCCACCAGAAGTGGCCGATTTCGTGGGCGGTGTTCTTGAGTACATATTCATTGAATGTTCGGGAACTGAGCATAATGAAATTTTTACGGCTGTACCCTCCTGAGGTGCCGGAAGCTGAAAGCAGGAATTTCATGTAAATATTCTCATCTCCCGCAATTTTATAAAGGCGTCGGAAGAATTTCAAGGCATTGTGGCAACATTGAAGTGCCGAGTCTGCACCGGCATCCGGGAAGTCTGTATAGATAAGTTCAATGGTAGTTCCGTTATCATTGATGCGGCGGCTTTTCAGCATGGGTGAAGCCAGGATAACATTGTCGAAATTCTCCCAAGGTTGCTCCATTTCCCATATCCCTTCTTCTGTATGGGAAATAATACCTGAGCCGCTCACCGTATAACCGTCAGTGATGCCGATTCGTAAGTGCGAATAATCTGCCCGGTTACCGTTGCAGACAGGATACCATCCCGTATAGTAACCAAGTTCAATCCAATGGTCATTGAATGATTTTGCAGGGCCCTGCACTTCCTGCATGTAGAGTGTGTAACGGGTATTTATGCGGCAGCGGTCATCGGCTCCTGCCGGCCGGTAGAGGGTCAAGGTCCGTCCGTCGGGAATGAATTGGGCAGGTGCCGGGGCAAGCGTATCGAAACGGTAGGTTATCTCCCGGCTGCTGTGGCGTAGTGTGTCGATACGGGCATGGCGCCATAGTACCAACGAGATTGAGTCACTGTCATGGAAATCGACTTCAAACGAACCGCCAACTTCGACTTGTCGGTTCGGTACATCAATCTGTACGGTTAAGTCATAACTGACAATGCGCGGAGATTCTTGTGCCCGAAGCATGGGGGAGAAAAGGAGGCATATTGTAAAGCTGGCAATTGTAAGTTGTAGTTTCATGGTACATCAATTTTAGAGTGATAGTAACTGGGAGATTTTGCCTATGCAATCTATGCAAAAGTAGTATTTTTAAAGGAATATTAAGATGGATGGCTGGATATAATTTATGAAAAGACTACCTCGTTGTTGTTCATTTGTAAGATTGTCGTACTTTTGCCTTTAAAGATAAATATATTTATGAAAAGGATATTGTTGCTGTTAATTTTATCCGTCTGCCTGCTCCCATTATGGCCCCAAGAGACGGTAACTCCGGTGAAGCCGCTCTCTGCGCGGATTGATGCGTTGATAGAACACAAACTTCCCGCAGGCTCTAATGTGGCCATTTCGGTCTATGACCTGACTGCCGGAAAGCCCTTGTACGGCTATCAGGCGGACAAGCTTTCCCGTCCCGCTTCCACCATGAAGCTGCTGACCACCATTACCGCCCTTTCCCGTCCCGAAGCCGACGAGCCGTTCCGTACGGAAGTGTGGTATCAGGGAACCATTGAGCGCGATACCTTGCAGGGGGATATGTATGTGATAGGCGGTTACGACCCGGAGTTTGATGAAGAGGCATTGGATTCCCTGGTGGCTACCGTGGCCCGTTTCCCCTTCTCTGTCATCAAAGGCAAGGTGTATGGAGATGTCTCCATGAAAGACTCCTTGTACTGGGGCAGCGGCTGGTTGTGGGATGATACTCCCTATTCCTTCCAGCCCTACCTCTCACCGCTGATGCTGAATAAAGGAGTGGTGAAGGTTACCGCCACACCCGGCGAACGGGGCGACAGCGCACGCCTTGAATGCACTCCCGCCTCTTCCTATTATACACTGACGAACAAGACCCAAAGCCGTACCCCTTCTGCCGGACGTTTCCGTGTGTCGCGCGACTGGCTGGTGAACGGGAACAACATCACCGTGACGGGCAACGTCGATGCCCGCCGTGCAGGTACGGTCAATATATTTTCTTCGCAGGACTTCTTCATGCATACCTTTATGGAACGGTTGCAGGCACGAGGCATCCGGTGCATTCCGGCGGCAGAAGCGGAAGTCTCTTACCTCTTCGGTGAGTTCCGGCAAGACAGCCTCTCCGTACGGATGGCTTCCTACGAAACTTCCGTGCAGGATGTGGTGAAACAGATAATGAAGGAGAGCGATAATCTCAATGCCGAAGCCATGCTCTGCCGGTTGGGTGTGCAGAGCAGCGGAAAGAAGCGTGTCTCTGCCGAGGACGGGCTTTCCGCCATCCGCATGCTGATAAAAGAGATGGGATATAACCCCGATAGGTATAATCTGGCATGGTTGCGGCCTTTCCAATTACAACTACATTTCACCGGAACTCTTGGTTTCTTTCCTGCGATATGCCTACTCGCGTACGGATGTTTTCCAGAAACTTTATAAGGCTTTGCCCATTGGCGGCGTGGACGGTACACTGGAGTTCCGCATGAAGAAAGGCACCCTTTCCCACAGAAATGTACATGCCAAGACGGGTTCCTTTACCGCCATCAACTGCCTGGCCGGCTACCTTAAAGCCCGCAACGGACACGAGATAGCCTTTGCCATCATGAACCAGAATGCACTGTCGGGCAGGGAAGCACGCGCTTTCCAGGATGCGGTGTGTGATGAAGTGATACGTTGAGGTTTAGCCATCGTAAAGTTGACCTTTAGCGTCGTAAAGTTAAGGTTTAGCTTCCTAATGCAGACCTTTACGGAGTGAGCCCCAAGAGTAGGGGAAATCATTCCTCTTTCGTATTGCGGTAGCGTGCCGGAGACATACCCAGATAAGACTTCACATACTTCCCGAAGAAAGACTGGTTGGGGAAATTAAATTCTTCTGCAATCTCCTTGATGGACTTGTCCGAATGCTTCAGCCGGTACTTGATGTGCTCGATGGCACTTTCGTTAATCAAGTCAAGCGGTGTACGTCCGCATGCCTGCTTGATGACCTTCGAAAAGTGTTTGGGACTATAGCAGAGTGCATCGGCATAATATCCTACAGAACGGTGTATGCCGTTGTCTTTGGACAACATCTCTATAAACTTACGCAGGATATAGTCGGACTGTTTGATGCTTTCTTTTGTATCGACTGTCATTTCTGAAGGGTTCACTTCTTTGTTGAGGTGTCCCAACATCTCACAGAAAATGGCAGAAAACAAGTATTGCATCACTTCCCTGTGATAGTGATGAGGCTCGTCGTTTATCTTTGCCATAAGCAGTTCTCGGTAGAATTTGAAGATTTCCTTGTCCCCTTCCTCCCCGACAGACTTTATGGGATTGTTGTGGATATGCATAACGGTATTCCATGTATCCTTCTCCATCTTGACCACGCGTTGTAGGAACTGTGTGGAGAATGCGGCAAGCCTTATCTTGTGCTTCGGGCTTACCATCGCGTGGCTGATAATGGTATTGGGAAGGCCGAGCAGTAAGTCGCCTGCTTCCAGTTGGTAGGTTTTGTAGTTGACGTCCAACTGGATGCAGCCTTCTAGACAGATAGCGATAAGGAAGCATCCCAATCTTATTGTATCTTCATTGTAGGGGCTTCCCTCCAGACTGTTGATTATGACAAAGTCATTGTCTACATAGTCAAGGACATGTTCGCTGTTTTTAAAGTCCGCGATTTCTACGATTTTTATGTTCCCTTTCTCCATATTCTTCCTTTTTCGTTTTGCAAAGTTGGTGAATAATGGGAAATATGGGATGTTCCATTATGCGGCTTTCTTGTTCTATATGTCATTTATAGACAATTCATTAGCCTTAAAAAAGATGAATGTCGAAAAAGGAACATCTTTGGAGTGTAATTGGTCATTATGGCGTTGTTCCTTTCTCCTACTTTTGCCACCAGTTTTAACAAAAAGACAATGAGAAAAAGTATGATTACATTGAACAGGAAATGGATACGGCTGATAGGGATTGTCGGTTGTACAATGTGTTTGGCATCTTGCAAGCAGGCATCGGATGCTTCCGGAATGAAACCTTCTTATGCTACCATGAAAGTGGAGGCGACGGACAAAGAGCTTTCCACTTCGTACTCAGCAACGATACGCGGACGGCAGGACATAGATATTTATCCGCAAGTGTCGGGCACCATCGAGAAGCTTTGTGTGACCGAGGGGCAGAAGGTGCGCCGGGGACAACTGCTTTTCATCATCGACCAGGTTCCCTACAAGGCTGCACTCAAAACGGCCGTTGCCAATGTGGAAGCGGCACGTGCCGCACTGGCTACTGCCGAACTGACTTATAACAGCAACAAGGAATTGTATGCGCAGAAAGTGGTTTCGGAATTCAGCCTGAAGACTGCCGAAAACAGCTACCTTACCGCCAAGGCGCAACTCTCGCAGGCCGAGGCCCAGGAGATAAGCGCACGCAACAACCTCTCTTATACGGAAGTGAAGAGTCCCAGCGACGGGGTGGTGGGGGCATTGCCCTACCGTGCAGGGGCATTGGTCAGCCCCAGCTTGCCGCAACCGCTGACAACGGTCAGTGACAACAGCGACATGTACGTTTACTTTTCCATGACCGAGAACCAGTTGCTCGCCCTGACACGCCAGTACGGCAGCATGGACGAGGCGCTGAAGAACATGCCGGCGGCAGAGCTGCGTCTGAACGACAATTCCGTCTACGACAAGAAAGGTACCATCGAGTCCATCAGTGGTGTCATCGACCGCCAGACGGGTACGGTAGTGGCACGCGTGGTCTTCCCCAACGAATCGCGCCTGCTCCATAGCGGGGCATCGGGCACGGTGGTGGTGCCTGCCACGTATAAGAACTGCATTGTGATTCCGCAAGAAGCCACCGTACAGTTGCAGGACAAGACATTGGTATACAAGGTAGTGGATGGCAAGGCCGTCTCTACCCTGATTACCGTGGCAGGAATAAATGACGGACGCGAATACGTGGTGCTGGACGGACTGAAAGTGGGTGACGAGATTGTTTCCACAGGTGCCGGACTGCTGCGCGAAGGAACGCAAGTGAAATGATGATTGCTATTTTATCAACTATCAATGACCCATTAAGATGAAAGGAAATATATTTATAAAACGGCCGGTGATGGCTATCTCCATCTCCGTACTGATTCTGGTGATAGGGCTCATTTCGCTCTTTACGCTGCCGGTGGAACAATATCCTGACATTGCGCCTCCTACGGTATATGTCAGTGCCAACTACACCGGCGCCGATGCCGAAGCCGTGCTGAACAGTGTCATCATGCCGTTGGAGGAGAGCATCAACGGTGTGGAGAACATGATGTACATCAGTTCTACCGCCACCAATGCCGGTTCTGCCACCATACAAGTCTATTTCAAGCAGGGCACGGACCCCGACATGGCTGCGGTGAACGTACAGAACCGCGTATCCAAGGCGCAGGGACTGCTGCCCGCCGAAGTGACGAAAATCGGTGTGACTACCCAGAAGCGGCAGACCAGCTTCCTGCAAATCGGCGCTTTGGTGAGCACCGACGGGCGCTACGACCAGACGTTCCTTGCCAATTACCTCGACATCAACGTGATTCCGCAAATCAAACGTATCGAAGGTGTGGGTGACGTAATGGAGCTGGGTGATACCTACAGTATGCGCATCTGGCTGAAACCGGAACGGATGGCGCAGTATGGACTGGTCCCTTCGGATGTGACCGCCGTATTGGGCGAGCAGAACATCGAAGCGCCTACCGGTTCGCTGGGCGAGAATTCAAAGAACGTGTTCCAGTTTACGATGAAGTATCGCGGACGTCTGAAGAGTGTGGAGGAATTCCAGAACACGGTGGTACGCTCGCAGAGTGACGGTTCCGTGCTCCGTCTGAAGGACGTGGCGGATGTGGAGCTGGGTACGCTGACCTATAGTTTCCGCAGTGAGATGGACAGCAAGCCGGCGGTACTTTTCATGATGTTCCAGACGGCAGGCTCCAACGCAACCGCCGTCAACAAGCAGATTACCGCACAGATAGACGAGATGAGGAAGAGCCTGCCCGAAGGGACGGAATTTGTGACGATGATGAGTTCCAACGACTTCCTCTTCGCTTCCATACACAATGTGGTGGAGACACTGGTCATTGCCATTATACTGGTAATTCTGGTGGTGTATTTCTTCCTGCAGGACTTCAAGAGTACGCTTATACCCTCCATTTTCATTATCGTGTCGCTGGTCGGCACGTTTGCCTGCCTGGTGGCTGCGGGGTTCAGTCTCAATATCTTGACGCTGTTTGCGTTGGTGCTTGCCATCGGTACGGTGGTGGACGATGCCATCGTGGTGGTGGAGGCGGTGCAGTCCAAGTTCGATGCCGGATACAAGTCCCCTTACCTTGCCACGAAGGATGCGATGGGCGATGTGACGATGGCCATCATCTCTTGTACCTGCGTGTTCATGGCGGTGTTTATCCCCGTGACGTTTATGGGTGGTACTTCGGGTGTGTTTTATACGCAGTTCGGTGTCACGATGGCAACGGCGGTGGGCATCTCCATGATTTCGGCATTGACGCTTTGTCCCGCCTTGTGTGCCATCATGATGCGTCCGTCGGACGGTACGAAGAGTGCGAAGAGCATCAACGGACGGGTGCGTGCGGCATACAATGCCTCGTTCAACGCCGTGCTGGGCAAATATAAGAAAGGTGTGATGTTCTTCATCCACCACCGCTGGATGGTGTGGACTTCATTGGCGGCTACCGTCGTATTGCTGGTTTACCTGATGAGTACCACCAAGACGGGGCTTGTGCCGCAGGAGGACCAGGGTGTCATCATGGTGAACGTCAGCACGTCTCCGGGAAGCACGCTGGAAGAAACCACGAAGGTGATGAACAAGCTGGAGGACATCCTGAAAAACACTCCCGAGATAGAACACTATTCCAAGGTGGCAGGATACGGACTGATGTCCGGTCAGGGCACTTCCTACGGTACCATCATCATCCGTCTGAAGGACTGGGGCGAGCGGAAGGGGAGCGAACACACGTCCGACGCTGTGGTGGCCCGCCTCAATGCACAGTTCTACGGTGTGAAGGAGGCACAGATATTCAGCTTCCAGCCGGGTATGATTCCGGGCTATGGTATGGGTAACTCCCTGGAGCTGAACCTGCAGGACAGAACGGGTGGTGACATGGCTACGTTCTACGAGGCAGTGATACAGTTTCTGGGTGCGTTGAACCAGCGTCCCGAAGTGGCTATGGCGTATACCTCTTATGCCATGAATTTCCCGCAGGTATCGGTAGATGTGGATGCTGCCAAGTGCAAGCGTGCGGGTATCTCGCCGGGTGCGGTGCTCGACGCATTGGGCAGCTATTGCGGCGGTGCCTATATTTCCAACTACAATCAGTTTGGCAAGGTGTACCGCGTCATGATGCAGGCATCGCCCGAATATCGTCTGGACGAACAGGCACTGGGTAATATGTTTGTGCGCAACGGTACGGAGATGGCTCCGGTCAGCCAGTTCGTGACGTTGAACAAGGTGCTCGGTCCGGAGACGGCAAACCGTTTCAATCTGTACAGCGCTATCGCCGCTAATGTGAATCCGGCGGAAGGATATTCGTCCGGTGAAGTGCAGAAAGTGATTGCGGAAGTGGCAGAACAGACATTGCCGCTGGGCTACGGTTACGAGTACGGAGGTATGGCACGTGAGGAAGCCAATACTGGTGGTGCGCAGACTGTCTTTATTTATGCCATTTGTATCTTCCTTATCTATCTCATCCTGGCATGTCTTTATGAGAGTTTCCTGATACCGTTTGCGGTCATCTTCTCCGTACCGTTCGGGCTGATGGGTTCATTCCTCTTTGCCAAGGTTCTGGGATTGGAGAACAACATCTATTTGCAGACGGGTGTGATTATGCTGATTGGCTTGCTCGCCAAGACGGCCATCCTGATTACGGAGTATGCCATCGAGCGGCGCCGCAAGGGAATGGGCATTGTGGAATCAGCTTATTCGGCCGCCCAGGTCCGTTTGCGTCCTATCCTGATGACGGTGCTGACGATGATATTCGGTATGCTTCCGCTGATGTTCTCGAGTGGTGCGGGCGCCAACGGTAACTCTTCGCTGGGTACGGGCGTAGTAGGCGGCATGCTCATCGGAACGCTAGCGCTGCTTTTCGTCGTTCCGGTGTTCTACATCATCTTCGAGTACTTACAGGAGAAGGTTCGTCCGCCAATGGAGGAAGAAGCCGATATGCAGGTATTGCTTGAAAAGCAGAAGAGTGAGGCAGAACGGGCGAAAGATTGAGGAAAATAAAATAAAAACAGATTGGAACAATGAAGAAACATATCATCCTATTGTCCGCCGCCGGTTTGCTGTTCAGCAGTTGCGGCGTGTACACCAAATACAAACCTGCTACCGAGGTCCCCGACGGCCTCTACGGGGAAGAAATAGCCACTTTTACGGAGAGCACCGACGGTTCTCCGGTGGCTCCCGAAGACAGCCTGGACCTTGGCCTGGGCGGCATGGACTGGCACGAGCTTTTCACCGACCCACATCTGCAGGCACTCATCGAACAAGGGTTGCAGAACAATACCGACTACCAGTCGGCACAGCTTCGCGTGGAAGAGGCCGAAGCCACCCTGCTGTCCGCAAAGCTTGCCTTCCTGCCCTCCTTTGCCCTTGCGCCGCAGGGCACGGTGAGCAGCTTTGACAGCCACAAGGCCACACAGACCTATTCGCTGCCCGTTACTGCCAGTTGGGAGCTGGATGTTTTCGGCCGCATGCGCAATGCCAAGAAACAGTCGAAGGCGCTCTATGCGCAGAGTCAGGACTATCGCCAGGCCGTGCGTACCCAGCTCATTGCCGGGATAGCCAATACTTACTATACCCTGCTGATGCTGGACCAGCAGCTTGCCATCTCCAGGCAGACCGAAGAGACGTGGCGGGAAACCGTTGCTTCCACCCGTGCCCTGATGAATGCGGGCATGGCGAACGAATCCGCCGTGTCGCAGATGGAGGCCACGTACTATCAGGTGCAGACTTCCGTGCTTGATTTGGAAGAACAGATAAACCAGGTGGAGAACAGCCTTGCGCTGTTGCTGGCAGAGACGCCCCGTCATTACGAGCGCGGTGTGCTGGCAGAGCAGCAGTTCCCCGTGGGCTTTTCTATAGGGATTCCTGTTCAGATGCTTTCCTGCCGTCCTGATGTCCGCTCGGCTGAGCGGACACTGGAAGCGGCGTTCTACGGCACCAATGCGGCGCGCTCTGCCTTCTATCCCTCCATCACGCTGGGCGGGAGTGCGGGCTGGACCAATTCCGCCGGTTCAATGATTGTGAATCCCGGCAAGTTCCTGGCTTCGGCAGTGGGTTCGCTGACGCAGCCGCTCTTTGCCCGCGGGCAGGTCATTGCACAGTACCGCATAGCCCGTGCCCAGCAGGAGGAGGCTTCCCTTGCCTTCCAGCAGACATTGCTGAATGCAGGCAGCGAGGTGAACGATGCCTTGACTGCCTGGCAGACAAGCCTATCCAAAAGCGAACTGCTGGACAAGCAGGTAGCTTCCTTGCAGACAGCTGCCCGCAGCACTTCCCTGCTGATGGAGCATGGCAACACCACCTATCTGGAGGTGCTTACCGCCCGGCAGACATTGCTCAACGCACAACTGGCACAGACGGCAAACCGATTTTCTGAAATACAAAGCCTGATTAACCTCTACAAGGCGTTAGGAGGAGGTCAGGAATAGAGTGTCATCATACTACTCTCTCTGCATCTTCATTTTAAATGTGAAGGAAGGGCTGTCCGGGAAGTGATTCCAGGACAGCCCGTTTTCAATGAATAGGAGGGATTAAATGGAGGCAAGTATTTCTCTGGACAAATTATTGCAGTTTTTCACTCAATGCGAACGATAAGCGTTGGCTCGGTGAGAGATCGATTGAAGAAACTGAAAAGGAAACTGAAGCAAAAGATAGTGAGTTTACCGGTAAGAAGGAGGTTTTGCCAGGAATTGATGCAGGGATGTAGTAGGTACTGAAATAGCTTGTTGTTGGATCTATAGATGCAGCGTGTTCCATCTATATATGCAACGCGTTGCATATATAGATCCAGCAAACCGGAAATATACATGCAACGCGGCATATCTTTCGGGCGGTTTCTCTCCGCCTTTTTAGGGAGCAGTTTATTTATACTGTGCCCAGTCTACATTCTTCATGTCTCCACTTTGGGCCAGCTCAGCGTGCATAGCCAGTGCGGCGCGCAGGGCATGGGGAGTCTGTGACTTGCCGTCGGTCAGTTTCAGGTAATCCCACAGAATGTTCTTGTAGTCCGGATGAACACAGTTTTCGATGATGGCTTGTGCACGTTCTTTCGGACTCTTGCCGCGGAGGTCGGCCACACCTTGTTCGGTGATGATGATGTTGACGTCATGCTCCGTGTGGTCCATGTGCGAAACCATCGGCACGATAGCCGAGATTTTACCTTCCTTGGCAACGGACGGACAGGTGAAGATGGAGATATAGGCATTGCGGGTGAAGTCACCGCTTCCACCGATACCGTTCATCATCTTCGTACCGCCGATGTGCGTGGAGTTCACGTTGCCGTAGATGTCGGCTTCGATGGCGGTATTGATGGAGATGATACCGAGCCGGCGCACCACTTCCGGGCTGTTGGAGATTTCCGACGGACGGAGCACCAGTTTGTCGCGGAAGAAGTCCATATCCTGGTAGATACCTTCCAGACAGTCGTTCGTTACGGTCAGTGAGCAGGCGCTGCCGAATTTCACGCGGCCTTCGCGGATAAGTCCGATAACAGAGTTCTGGATGACTTCTGTGTACATTTCAAAAGCGGGGATGGTCTTGTCACGTCCCAAAGCACCCAATACGGCATTGGCAATGTTGCCCACACCGGATTGCAGCGGCAGGAAGGTAGGCGGAATGATTCCGCGTTTCATGTCGGCGGCAAGGAAGTCGGCCACGTTCTGTCCGATTTTGTCGGTCAGCGGGTCGGCGGCGGCAAACGAACGTGCCTCGTCCGGCCAGTTGGTCTCCACTACGCCGACAATCTTTTTCGGGTCTACCTGGATGTAGGGCAGGCCGATACGGTCACTCGGTTTGTAGATGGGGATTTCGCGGCGGTAAGGAGGGTCGAGGGGTTCGTAGACGTCGTGCAGGCCCATGGCGTTCTTGCTGTGGGCGGCATTCTGTTCCACGATAATCTGGTCGGCCAGGCGGCAGACAGTCGGAGCGATACCGCCGGCTGCCGTCAGGTAGATTTTACCGTCGGGAGTAACCTCGCATGCCTCGATGATGGCAACGTTTACTTTTCCCATGAAACCATAGCGTACTTCCTGCGCCATCTGTGAGAGATGGATGTCGTTGTAGGCTATTTCGCCATTGTTCACGGCTTTGCGGAAGTCGGAGTTGGTGGTGTAGGGCGCGCGGTAGCGGATGGCCTTGACGCGCGAGAGCACACCGTCGCAAGAGTCTCCGGTAGAAGCACCGGTGAAGATACCTATCTGGAACGGGTTTCCTTTTGCATGTTCTGCTTCCGCGATTTTTGCTAATTCAGCCGTAACGGCTTTGGCTGTTCCTGCGGGAGTAAATCCGCTCAAGCCGATGTTGTAGCCATGTTTAATCAGGCTCGCAGCTTCTGCTGCCGAAATGTAATTGAGTGCCATAATATAAATAGTTATTTTTTCGTGTAAAGATTCTGAAGGGGCTCGTAATTGGTTCTGCAATTATCGACTGTCTTTAATATTTCCGTTGAAGTATTTCTGACCAGATGATGGCTTTCCTCGCTTCTTCTGCCGAGTGGATGCCGTATTCGGACGTTACTTCATCGGATTCCTGCGGACGGGATGCCGGGGAGGGAGGGGAAGCCTTTATGGAAGTGTGCTTGGATTTGGCAGACGGTTTGGATACCGGCTTGGGCTTTTCTGCCGGCTTGGGGCCTTCGGGAATAAAGCCTCCGTAAGTATCTCCGCCCCAGTATTCGGGCAGTGGGTTGTCAACGTCGGGCATAGGTATGTCGGGACTCTTGTCAGCATTTTTATTTGCTTCTTTCTTAAACTGCTTGACGAGTCCGATTACTATGACAGCCGCAACTAACAGAAACTTGAAGACATCTTCCATATTCTTTTTGATTTTCCACCCAAAGATAGTGCAATTATCTCTTATCTTTGCTTTTGGGCAAAGTTAATTATTTAATCTGATTACAGCCAAGGAATTGGTAATAAAAAAGGGCAGCTTCACAGCTCCCCTTAATTTTTTTAACCTAAACCTTAACTATGAAAAAATCTAATGTTTCTTTCATTCCACAAATTTGTGAATTAATTTGCTCTATGCCAAATTAACACTCGGAAAATGTTTGCTCTCTTAACATAAATTAGCTGATAAGGCGCAGATTGACAACTTGTAATGGCATTTTTCTTTCATTTCATCCGTTTATTGGGAGGGAAGAAGTATCTTTGCGCTCCGGATGACAGATACCAACTTATGATATAAACTGATTTTAAACGAACTGATTATGGAAAAAGTAACGGGAGCAGACTTTAAATCTGCAACTGCTGATGACAACAAGAAGTTGTTTATCGAGACTTACGGCTGCCAGATGAATGTGGCCGACAGTGAAGTGATTGCATCCGTCATGCAGATGGCGGGATATTCGGTGGCCGACACCCTGGAGGAAGCCGATGCAGTGTTTATGAACACCTGCTCCATCCGCGACAATGCGGAGCAGAAGATTCTGAACCGTCTGGAGTTCTTCCACTCGCTCAAGAAGAAGAAACGCGGCCTGATAGTGGGTGTGCTGGGCTGTATGGCAGAGCGTGTGAAGGACGACTTAATCACCAACCATCATGTGGACCTGGTGGTGGGGCCGGATGCCTACCTTACTCTGCCCGAACTGATTGCCTCGGTAGAGGCCGGTGAGAAAGCCATCAACGTGGAGCTTTCCACCACAGAGACCTATCGGGATGTCATTCCCTCGCGCATCTGCGGAAACCACATCTCCGGCTTCGTGTCCATTATGCGCGGGTGCAACAATTTCTGTACCTACTGCATCGTTCCCTACACCCGTGGCCGCGAGCGCAGCCGTGATGTGGAAAGCATCCTCAATGAAGTGGCCGACCTCGTGGCAAAGGGTTATAAGGAAGTCACCCTGCTGGGACAGAACGTCAATTCCTACCGCTTCGAGAAACCGGACGGAGAGACGGTTACCTTCCCAATGCTGCTGCGCACCGTGGCAGAGGCAGCGCCGGGCGTACGTATCCGTTTCACCACCTCGCACCCTAAAGATATGAGCGACGAAACTCTCCAGGTCATTGCCGACATGCCCAACGTATGCAAGCACATCCACCTGCCGGTACAGAGTGGGAGCAGCCGCATCCTGAAGCTGATGAACCGCAAGTACGACCGCGAGTGGTATATGGACCGCGTGGCAGCCATCCGCCGCATCATCCCCGATTGTGGCTTGTCTACGGATATATTCTCCGGTTTCCATAGTGAGACGGAGGAGGACCACCGGCTTTCCCTCTCGCTGATGGAGGAGTGCGGATACGATTCCGCCTTCATGTTCAAGTACAGCGAACGCCCCGGTACGCATGCTTCCAAGCACCTGCCGGACGATGTGCCCGAGGAGGTGAAGATTCGCCGTCTGAATGAAATCATCGCCTTGCAAAACCGTCTCTCTGCCGAGGCGAATGCCCGTTGCGTGGGCAAGACGTACGAGGTGCTGGTGGAAGGTGTTTCCAAACGCAGCCGCGACCAGCTGTTCGGCCGTACGGAGCAGAACCGTGTGGTGGTGTTTGACCGTGGCACGCACCGTGTGGGCGATTTTGTGATGGTGAAGGTTACCGAATCCAGTTCGGCTACGCTGAAAGGAGAAGAGGTAGCCGGCTGACAGGATAGAAAAGTCTCGATGACATCAGTATGATGACACCGGTATATAGAATAAGCACGAGCCGTGAGGCTCGTGCTTTTCATATTATAAACTTTAAATTTTATTCTGCCATGGCCAGAATATTCGCTACGTAGTCGGTCTTGTTGTAGCTTACCAGGGTCAATTCGGACTTTGGCGCGTCCTGATTGTAGAGTTTGTAAGCTACCGGCATGTTTTCATCGTTCAATTCATACACACTTTTCTTCATGTCTTTGTCATAAGCCTTGTGAGACTCGTTCCAACGTGCGTAGGACATGGTGATTTCATCATTGCCATATTGGTATGTCATCTTAAAGTAAGGTGTCCATTCGTCTTTTGCACCGTCCCACTTGGAGGCTTCCTTGCAGGTCAGGCGTTTCTGGTCGTCATAAGAGTATTCATAACGGATATGCCGGTAAAGTTGTGCACCGTCTTGCTTAAAGATGGTCTTGGCAACTACTAATTCGTTTTTCACTTCTTCATTGGTGATGAAGTTGTTTTCCTGAGCTTTCACTTCTGTATTCATAACGCTTACGATAGTCATTGCTACGAATGCGACTGCCTTGAATAAATTTGTAGTTTTCATAATCTTTATTTTTAATTGTTGTTACTTACTCTGTTTCTTTTAGACGTTGTTCCCGATTAAAAAGTTGCATTCCAACTAATCTTTTTCTCAAACGCCTTCGCCTAATTATAGTCAATTCCCATGCCAAAGATTTAAGTTGTTGATAATCAATGAATAGATGCTTTCGAAAACTGTTCATTATCGGACAGTTGTCCGCTTAATATCGAACAGTTGGTCATTCGTTCTGCCAGCTGGCCGGAGCAAGCGTTTGTTTTCTTAAATCTCCTTAATGGAAACCCTATAAATCACTTTTTATTTGTTATTTTGCACCAAATTTAGGTATGGTGTGGTCTGTTTCATTCGGGCTGCACTTCCTTATTGGCAGAACGTTCGATGAATAAACTCACTATAAAAGCTTGTCCGTTATGTGGTGGAACGCATTTGGAGCGTGCCCTGACATGTGTAGACCATTATGCCTCGGGCGAAATGTTCCACTTGTGCCGCTGCCGGGATTGCGGTTTCCTTTTCACGCAAGACTTTCCCGTGGAGGCTGAAATCGGTCGTTACTACGAAACTCCTGATTACATTTCACATACCGATACCCGCAAGGGGGCGATGAACTCCGTGTACCATTGGGTGCGCAACTATATGCTGGGACGCAAGGCACGTCTTGTGGTCCGTGAAGCACACCGCAAGGAGGGCCGTCTGCTGGATTTGGGTACGGGGACCGGTTACTTTGCCGATGCCATGCAGCGTCGCGGCTGGCAGGTGGAAGCTGTGGAAAAGAGTGCGCAGGCGCGTGCCTTTGCCAAAGAACACTTCAATCTGGATGTGAAACCTCATACGGCATTGAAAGATTTTGCACCGGGCAGTTTCGACGTCATCACCCTATGGCATGTCATGGAACATCTGGAACCCCTTAACGAAACGTGGGAAACCCTGCACTCCCTGCTGACTGAAAAGGGGGTGCTGATTGTAGCTGTGCCCAACTGCTCTTCCTTCGATGCAAAGAAATACGGGGCTTACTGGGCTGCCTACGATGTGCCCCGCCATTTGTGGCACTTCACACCGGGCACCATCCAGCAATTCGGTTCCAAGCATGGCTTCATCATGGCAGAGCGGCATCCCATGCCGTTCGATGCCTTCTACGTCTCCATGCTGACAGAAAAGCACATGAGGCACTCGTGTACTTTCCTGCGGGGAATGGTGACCGGTACACTGGCCTGGTTCAGCGCGTTGGTGAAGAAGGAACGCAGCAGTTCCATGATTTACGTGTTCAGGAAGAAAGGGTGAGAAAAGGGATTAGGGATTAATGATTAATAGCGACTGATTTACATAACTTGTAGCTTGTAACTCGTAACTTATAATTGATATAATGAAAGGAAAGAATAACTCGGTATCCTATTTTGACATGCAGTTCATTACGTCCAGCATCAGTACGACGCTGGTGTTACTGCTGTTGGGGCTGGTTGTATTCTTTGTGCTCGCGGCTCATAATCTTTCCGTGTACGTCAAGGAGAACATCAGTTTCTCCGTGCTTGTCAGTGACGACATGAAGGAGAGCGACATCCTGAAGCTTCAGAAGAGGCTGGACAAGGAGGCTTTTGTGAAGCAGACGGAATACATTTCCAAGAAGCAGGCACTCCGCGAGCAGACTGAGGCGATGGGTACGGACCCGCAAGAGTTCCTCGGCTACAATCCTTTCACTGCCTCCATCGAAATCAAGCTGCATTCCGACTATGCCAATTCGGACAGCATCGCCAAAATAGAGAAACTGATTAAAAAGAATACCAATATCCAGGAAGTGCTCTATCAGAAAGACTTGATAGATGCCGTGAACGATAATATAAGGAATATCAGCTTGATGCTGCTGGGGCTGGCTGTGATACTGACGTTTATCTCCTTTGCGCTGATAAACAACACCATCCGTCTGGCTATATATTCCAAGCGTTTCCTTATCCACACCATGAAGCTGGTGGGAGCAAGCTGGGCATTCATCCGTCGTCCGTTTCTGCGGCGCAATTTCTGGATAGGTGTGCTGGCCGCTTTCATAGCCGACAGCATTCTGTGGGGAGCCGCCTATTGGCTGGTGTCCTACGAACCGGAGTTGGTCAAGGTGATTACGCCCGAGGTGATGGTGCTGGTGTCGGGTGCCGTGCTGGTGTTCGGTGTACTTATTACGTGGCTGTGCGCTTTGCTTTCCATCAACAAATATCTGAGGATGAAGGCAAGCACACTGTATTATATTTAACGCCTTGAAGTGCATAGAGAGAAAGCACTGTTATCGCAGCCTCCAAATAGTAAATTGTAAATAGTAAAATAGTAAATGTATAGATGAGTAAAGAGAAATTCGCTTTTGATAAGACCAATTTTATCCTGCTTGGCATCGGAATGGCGGTGGTTATCATTGGTTTTCTTCTGATGACCGGCCCCGTGTCTACCCCGACGACCTTTGAGCCGGACATTTTTAGTGTGAGGCGCATCAAGGTGGCTCCGGTAGTTTGCCTGCTGGGGTTTGTGTTCATGATATATGCCGTGCTGCGCAAGCCTAAAAGCTGTCGTGCAGAGGAGTAAACTTTCAGACGTGGATTACACAGATGACGCAGATTGGAATATTAGAAATCCGTGTCATCTGCGTTATCTGCGTCTGAAAAATAATCAGAAAGAAAGTAGTAACAGAGCTTCCGGACAGCCCCTCCGGCAACTCAAGAACTTAAAAACTTAAACAAATTGGAATGGTTTGAAGCGCTTATCCTTGGGCTTATTCAAGGACTGACCGAATACCTGCCGGTGAGCAGTAGCGGACACCTCGCCATAGGTTCGGCATTGTTCGGTATTGAGGGAGAGGAGAATCTTGCTTTTACGATAGTGGTACATGTGGCTACGGTGTTCAGTACGCTGGTGATACTCTGGAAAGAGATTGACTGGATTTTCAAGGGACTGTTCAAGTGGCAGATGAACGAGGAGACACGTTACGTCATCAATATACTGGTATCCATGATACCTATCGGCATTGTGGGGGTATTTTTCAAGGACGAAGTAGAGGCCATTTTCGGTTCGGGACTGGTCGTTGTGGGCTGCTGCCTGCTGCTGACAGCTCTGCTGCTGTCTTTCTCCTATTATTATAAGCCGAAGCAGAAGGAGAACATCAGCATGAAGGATGCCTTTATCATCGGTCTGGCACAAGCATGCGCGGTGCTTCCGGGGCTTTCCCGTTCGGGCAGTACCATTGCAACCGGTCTGTTGCTGGGCGACAACAAGGCGAAGCTGGCACAGTTCTCTTTCCTGATGGTGATGCCTCCCATCTTGGGTGAGGCACTGCTGGATGGGATGAAGATGATGAAAGGTGAGGCGGTTGCGGGGGATATTCCGGCGCTTTCGCTGGTGGTAGGTTTCCTGGCTGCTTTTGTTTCGGGCTGCCTGGCCTGCAAGTGGATGATAAATATTGTGAAGAAGGGCAAGCTGATTTATTTTGCCATCTATTGCGCGATAGCCGGTGTCATAACGCTCATATTAAGCTAAAGTCCCCCTCCTTGTGTGGGGGAAAGACTGATTACTCCGGAAATCAATAAGAGAAAAATATTAAGTTGTACCATTTTATCCCCCTCCCTACCGGGGAGGGGTTAGGGGGAGAGGCCAATGAATTTTAAAGAAGGAGAAGTCCTCTATTTCAATAAACCGCTGGGATGGACATCGTTCAAGGTTGTGGGACATGCGCGTTACCACATCTGCCGGCGGATAAAGGAGAAGAAGTTGAAAGTAGGCCATGCCGGTACCCTCGACCCGCTTGCTACGGGGGTGATGATAGTCTGTACGGGCAAGGCCACGAAACGGATTGAGGAATTCCAGTATCACACGAAGGAGTACGTTGCCACCATCCGGTTGGGTGCCACCACTCCCTCTTACGACCTGGAACATGAGATAGATGCCACCTATCCCACGGAGCACATCACCCGCGGACTGGTGGAGGAGACGCTGAAGAAGTTCATCGGCGAGATACAGCAAGTGCCTCCCGCCTTCTCGGCATGTATGGTGAACGGGAAACGTGCCTACGACCTTGCCCGCAAGGGAGAGGAGGTAGAGCTGAAACCCAAGTTGCTCGTCATCGACGAGATAGAGCTGCTGGACGACGGGCTGGATATTGCCGAACCGTGGATAAAGGTACGCGTAGTATGCAGCAAAGGAACCTATATCCGCGCCCTGGCACGTGACATCGGCGAAGCCCTGCAGAGCGGCGCTCACCTCACCGCCCTGGAGCGTACCCGCGTAGGCGACGTCCGGCTGGCAGACTGCCTCAATCCCCTCGATTTTAAAGAGTGGATAGAGGCGCAGGAGATAGATATTTAGTTATAAGTTATGAGTTATTTGCTATGAAGTGTAGTATACTGCCGGATAACTCATACCCTCTTATGACTAAAACAGACTGATATAAATAATAAATAACTTATAACTCATAACTAATTATGAAACTGTCGCAATTCAAATTCAAGCTTCCCGAAGAGAAGATAGCTTTGCACCCCACGAAGTACAGAGACGAGTCACGTCTGTTGGTGTTGCACCGTAAGACGGGTGAGATTGAGCACAAGATGTTCAAGGATGTTCTGGACTATTTTGATGACAAAGATGTGTTTATCTTCAACGACACCAAGGTTTTCCCTGCCCGCTTGTACGGTAACAAGGAAAAGACCGGTGCGCGTATTGAAGTGTTCTTGTTGCGTGAGTTGAACGAAGATCTCCGGTTGTGGGATGTACTGGTGGATCCTGCCCGTAAAATACGTATCGGCAATAAGCTCTACTTCGGTGACGACGACTCTATGGTGGCTGAGGTTATCGACAACACCACTTCGCGTGGGCGTACGCTTCGTTTCCTTTACGACGGTCCGCACGATGAGTTCAAGAAGGCGCTCTATGCGCTGGGCGAAACGCCGCTGCCCCACAGTATCATCAACCGTCCCGTAGAGCCGGACGATGCCGAACGTTTCCAGTCTATTTTTGCACGCAACGAAGGAGCTGTTACAGCGCCTACCGCCAGCCTGCACTTCAGCCGCGAGCTGATGAAGCGTATGGAAATCAAGGGTATTGACTTTGCCTACATCACCCTGCATGCCGGCTTGGGTAACTTCCGCGACATTGATGTGGAAGACCTCACCAAGCACAAGACAGACTCCGAGCAGATGATTGTGAACGAGGAAGCCGTGCGGATTGTGAACCATGCCAAAGACCTGAACCGCCAAGTCTGTGCCGTAGGTACCACCGTGATGCGTGCCATCGAGAGCACCGTCAGCACCGACGGACATTTGAAGGAATACGAGGGTTGGACCAACAAGTTCATCTTCCCGCCGTACGACTTTACCGTGGCCAATGCCATGATATCCAACTTCCACATGCCGCTCAGTACCCTGCTGATGATTGTTGCCGCTTTCGGCGGTTACGAGCAGGTGATGGAGGCATACAATGTGGCATTGAAGGAAGAGTACCGCTTTGGTACGTATGGAGATGCGATGCTGATTACAGACCGGTAATTATGGTTGTTTATTTCAGTCTTGGTACCAATCTCGGCGATAAGGAGCAGAACCTCCGCATGGCCGTCCAAAAGATAAGAAAGCAGATAGGGGAAGTGATTTCCTTATCTGCTTTTTATGCTACTGCCCCGTGGGGCTTTTCTTCCGATAATACTTTTCTGAATGCCGCACTCTGCGTAGGCACTGCTTTGGCACCTTTGGAGGTGTTGCAAACGACGCAGGAAATCGAGCGGGAGATGGGGCGTACGCATAAGTCTGTCAATGCAGTGTATAGCGACCGTGTGATAGACATCGACCTGTTGCTCTGTTTTGCCGATGACGGTACTCCCGTTTTGCTGGATACTCCCGAACTGAAACTTCCTCATCCGCTGATGCAGGAACGCCGTTTCGTGATGGAGCCGTTGGCGGAGATTGCTTCAGGCGTGGTGCATCCGGTATTGGGAAAGACAATCGGGGAATTGTTGCAAAATCAGTGTTAATCTCTGCTATCTGTAGCGCAGATACAAGATTTCTTTTTTATCTTTGCCTCCGGAAAGCGAAGATAGGCTGCACCTCAGCATAAAAAATGAACAAGTTCATTTTGTTCTGCGTTCGGTTTGCACTATCTTTGCCCCCGAAAAACGATATGTGGAGAGATTTGAGTAGCTTGCAACCACAGAAAAAAATGCTAAAACACATCCTTTTCTGACGGCACGTTTGTGTGCCGGATGCATCTACTCCACACACCTCCTTCCGCCATTCGTTGAATTATCAATTATCAACTATCAATTCTCAACTGAAATGGGATATTTATTCACATCCGAATCGGTGTCTGAAGGACACCCCGACAAAGTGGCCGATCAAATATCGGACGCTGTGCTTGAAACTGTTGGCCTACGACCCCAGTTCGAAAGTAGCTTGCGAAACTCTGGTTACTACCGGTCAGGTAGTGCTGGCTGGAGAAGTGAAAACCAAAGCGTACGTTGACATGCCTCTCATCGCACGCGAAGTAATCAAGAAAATCGGCTATACCAAAGGCGAGTATATGTTCGAGAGCAATTCGTGCGGCGTGCTGAGCGCCATCCACGAGCAGAGCCCCGACATCAACCGCGGCGTGGAGCGACAGGACCCCATGGAACAAGGTGCCGGAGACCAGGGGATGATGTTCGGCTACGCCACCAACGAAACGGAGAATTACATGCCGCTTTCACTGGACCTTGCACACCGCATCCTGCAAGTGCTGGCAGATGTCCGTCGCGAAGGCAAGGTGATGACCTACCTCCGTCCCGACGCCAAGAGCCAGGTGACCATCGAATATGATGACAACGGCACACCCGTACGCATCGATACCATCGTAGTTTCCACCCAGCACGACGACTTCGTACAGCCTGCCGACGACAGCGATGCCGCCCAGCTGAAGGCCGACGAGGAAATGCTCGCCCAAATCCGCCGGGATGTAATCGAGATTCTGATGCCGCGTGTCATTGCTTCCATCCATCATGAAAAGGTGCTGGCACTGTTCAACGACCATATCACATACCACGTCAACCCCACGGGCAAGTTCGTAATCGGTGGTCCTCACGGTGACACCGGGCTGACGGGACGCAAGATTATCGTAGATACCTACGGCGGCAAGGGTGCCCATGGCGGCGGCGCTTTCTCCGGAAAGGACCCCTCTAAGGTAGACCGCAGCGCAGCTTATGCAGCCCGCCACATTGCCAAGAATCTGGTAGCTGCCGGCGTTGCCGACGAAATGCTGGTGCAGGTAAGTTACGCTATCGGTGTGGCACGCCCCATCAATATTTTCGTAGATACTTATGGCCGCAGCCACGTCAATATGAGCGACGGTGAGATTGCCCGTAAGATTGACGAGCTGTTCGACCTTCGCCCCAAGGCAATAGAAGACCGCCTGAAACTGCGCAACCCCATCTATCAGGAGACTGCCGCCTACGGACACATGGGCCGCGAGCCGCAGACCATCGTCAAGCACTTCAAGAGCCGCTACGAAGGCAACAAGGACATTGAAGTGGAACTCTTCACCTGGGAGAAGTTGGACTATGTGGACAAGGTGAAAGCCGCATTCGGTTTATAATCAGCATAGCTTTACGGCTATTTATATAGAAGGCTGCCCTTCTGCAGATACCGGTGTTTCGGAGGATGCAGAAGAGGCAGCCTTTGTTGTTTTGGTCTTGCTCTTCAAATGGATTTTTTCATCGGCAGGATAAACACGAACCTTGCCCTCCTTGTACTCCTTGTCCAGCAGCACTTTCCCTTTCAGCCGTTCGGCGATGAGGCGACAGATATTGAGTCCCAGACCGGTGCCTTGCCCGAAGTTGTCGGCCTTTTCAAAGCGTTCGAAGATGGTTTCCGAGTATTCCGGGGGAATGCCGGTACCGGTATCGGTGACGGAGAAGGTGACGTATCCGGGATGCTCTGTGAGGGAGCAGTGCAGGCGGATTTCGCCTTGTGTGGTGTGTTTCTCTGCATTGGTAAGGAAGTTGATGAGTATCTGGCACACACGTTGCCCGTCGGTGCTCAGTTCGTAGCAGTCGTCCACTTCGGAGGTGTAGTAGAGCTTCACGCCTTCGGGCTTGCGGTGTTCAACGGTGGTTATGGCTTCCCGGCAGAGCTTGTTGCAACTGTGCGGCGCTATCTTCATGGTGTATCTGTTGCTTTCCAACTCGGCTGCGCTGAGGATGTCCCCCACCAGTGTAAGGAGGAGGTCGGAATTGTGCTGTATGAGATGGCAGAAATCCTGCCTTTCCTCTTGGGAAAGGTTCGCGTCGGGGGAAGTGATGAGTTGTGAGAAGCCCACGATAGAGTTGAGCGGTGTCCGTATTTCGTGACTCATGTTCTGCAGGAAGATGCTCTTTGCCTTGTTGGCTGCTTCGGCTTGGTCGCGCGCTTCGGAAAGTTCCTCGTTCTTGTGGCATAGTTCGAGGTTGACTTTACGTTTGCGGTGGAGGTAGAGCATCAGGAAAAGCAGGGATAACAGCAAAAAGCCGGTGACAATGCTGAAAAGAGTGATGCGGTAGCGCGAGGTGGCCTGTATGTTTTCCATTTTCAGACGTTCGGCGCCTATCTGGGTGTTCAGTTCGGCGATGTCCGACAGTTGCAGGAGATTGTTCGTCGAATCCAACTGCTGGTGGTATTTTTTCAGATATTTGATGGCATTGGGATAGTCTTTGGCGCATTCGTAAATGTAGGCATGTTGTTGCAAGCCTTTCTCGGACAATTGGTCAGCGTGGGCATGGGCCTGCTCATACTGTTTGTCCAGTATGTTCTTGCTGATGTGGGCTATCAGTAGGGAAACGCTGGCAGAGAGCTTGCAACGGTCCGCCATTTGTACGGCTTCTTTATAGCAGTCGTTGAATTCATCTATACGTCCCTGCCGGAATAGTACCAGGCATTTCTCTATCATGGCTTGGGCTATGTTCCGTTCTGTTTTGGCGCTCTTCAAGGCTTTTTCGCAATAGTCCAGTGCGGTGGCGTAATCTTTTTGGGTGTTACGGTAATATTCGGCAAGGCTTGAGTATAGTTGGCTGGGATCTTGGTCGGGCATATTCTTCAGCATATAGTCCAAGGCTTCCTGATAGTATTGGGCGGAGAGGTCGAAGTTTCCGCGTGATTTGTAGATATGGCCCATGGTTCGGATACAGCTGAAGATACCGTAAGGGTATCTGTCGGCAAAAGCTTGCTTTTTCATTTTTTCCGCTTTCTGCAAGGCGAGCAATGAGCGTTGTTGGTTCAGGAAGTAGATGATTTCGCTGCTCCAAGCGTGATAATAATATTGCAGATAGTTATTGGCACGTGAAATCTCTTTCAGGTCAGTGGATGCCTTTTCTATTTTGCTATCATCTTTTTGGGATATATAGAACTGCAGGGGGATGATGTATGCCAGGCATTGTGCTTTTTTGTCACCGAGCTTCAGAGCCTGTTGATACAAAGTGTCGGCCACCAGCAACCCCTCCTGCTGGCGTGCCTGCTTGGAAGCCCGCTGGTAGATGGGGTAGAGTGCATCGTCTATCTTGTAGGGATTGTTCTGTGCTGCGGAAGGTAGGAACACCCATACTGAAAGCACTAGAAAACATAACCTTGAAAGAATGCACTCCCTCTTTGTTCTATTGGATGGAATAAGCATGTTTTTTTCCGGATACTTATTATTATGCCTATGGCATCGCAAAAAGTAAGATAAAAGAATAAATTACAAGCTTTTTTTTTTGTATAATTTCTCTGTTTGCTTGTTAAATAGTCCTTGCCAGGAGCTTTCTTACGAAATTTCCGGTGATAATGCCGCCCTCTACATCATCATATTCTTCCTTATCGAGAACTTCACGATGGCCATTGCATTGACTGCCGCCAGCGGCAGGTCCATGGGGTCGTGGTGGTTGTTGTAGCTCACCAGACGGATGCAGTCCGGCCGTTCCGAGTGGTTGACGTATTTCACTGCCAGGTATTCGTCGCCGCCCCGTTCGAAGGAGACGAGATACATTTCACCGTAGATGACGTCGGTGAAGTCGCGGATGGACTTAAAGCCTACGATGTCACCGGACTTGAGGATGGGATACATCGAGTCGCCCGAGACGTAGACGGCACCGTCGCACACAGGGATATTGGGAATTACAATCCGCCCCAAGGCGTACTGCGGGCGGTCAGCCAGCAGTGTCTTCAGGTTGGCGGCGGCAGAGATGTCATAGAGGGTCACGCTACGGTCGTCCATAGGGTCGGCTGTTTTCGGTGTGTGAAGTATTTCCACTTCACCTTGTACCAAGTCATTGTCACAGAATTTTGAATGATGTGCAGGCGAGCCCTTTCCCGTCAGCAGCCAGTTGTAGTCCACGTCGTCCAGGCTGCCCAGCAGCAGGGGGAAGTCGATGCTGTTGCGGGCGTTCCAGTTGCTCAGTGTGGAGCGTGATATACCCAGAAAGGCGGCAAGTTCGCTGTCTGTCTTGAATTCTTTCGCCAGTTTGGCACGTTTTATGATGTCTGCCGCACAAAATACCGGGTCTTTGTCATTCGCCATATTCTTCAGTTTTTACGTGTAAATTATTCAGAAACTATTATCTCCTCATTTATACTGTCTTACGTCTTATTTAAGAATTTAATTCCCGATTTGTTTGTTTTATAAATGAAAACAGCATTATCTTTGTTGGGACAAAAATACATATCATGTTTTATAAATGCAAATAAAAGGGAGGGATTTATGGAAAATACACATCTGGTCTTTTATCCGGAAGCATCCGAATTTAGCAAAAATACTTACGAATTTGAAAAAATGGGCATCCGCCTTGCCGGATGTATAGATGAGGTGCGTTGGAAGTATAGATGCAACGCGCTGGATGTATAGATAGAATACGCTGGATATATACTTCCAGCAAACAGCCCCTACAAGCATCTTTGGCAGGGGCGTGCCGAAAAAATATTATTGTACTAATTCTTAACAAAAAATGGTTATGGAACAGATTATTGAAAAAAATGTTCGTTTCTGTGGATGTTGCCACAGAGAACTGCCCGTTGATTCTTTTTATGTAGACAAGCGTACGCTTGCCCCCGACAATTATTGCAAGGAATGCCGTAGGGCGATGAGCAACGCCCGCTACCGTCGCTCACTTCCTGCAAGCAATCCCCTCCGTTATCCGGTCATCACTGAAATTTCGGACTGTACCCTTCGTATGTATCTTATTCTGAATGCTTTGAAGGTAGTGCGCGAAAGCGTGCTCCGCAAGCGGAAACGCCTATGCGAAGCAGGTGATATAGAATGATACAAGCCGCTCTCTCCCCCTAATCACTAACCCCTAATCATCAAACCATGTCCAGAATCAAAAAACGGGGACTTGACTATTTCCCCTTGAACACAGACTTCATGCACGACCGTCTGGTGCGCCGCATCATGAAACGTGAGGGTGACGGCTCCTTTGCCATTCTGCTGGGCGCCCTCTCCTGCATTTATGCCGACGAAGGCTATTACGTGTGTGCCGACGAGCTTTTCTACGAAGACCTTTCCGCCTGCCTCTATGAAAAGACGGCTGCCGACGTGAAGCGCATTCTTGCCCTGGCTGTGGAGTACGGCATTTTCAATGCCGCCCTTTTCGGCAAATACGCCATCTTGACTTCTGCTGAGATACAGCGGCAGTATCTGTTCAGTACCAAGCGCCGGAAATCTTCTGCCATAGACACACGTTATTGTCTGGTGGATGATTCTCAGAGCGATGACGAGGCCGCGCCGACTGCCGCCGGGAGAGTGCCGTCTGCCAATGGAAGCGTGCCGTCCGCTGCCGAAAGTGCAGCATTTAAGCCCGAAAATGCGACATCGGGTACATATAGCACAGCAGAGCATAGCACATCACAACACAGCAAAGAAAATCCCCTCCTCCATAGTTCCCCCGGAACCGGGGCACTGAGGGCGCGGATGTGCCATCCGCGGAGGGGGAATATCTTCGGAAAATAGAGCAACTGCAACCGCCGCAGGATGGCACGGACCGCAACCTGGACGGGTTGCTTTTCAATCTGAAGCAGTTCCATATTCCTCCGCAAGAGCAGTATGCCATTATCCTCAAAAGTAATTTCGGTGCTATCGGCCACCCTTTGTGGAAGGGCTTCTATGCCTTGCGCGAGAGTCATGGCAAGATACGGCAACCGGGGCGATACCTGCTGAGCCTGTGCTGTAAGTAAAGTTTTCGATTTGTGAATAAATTCATGAAGAAAAACGGTTTTTTTAATTTGCACACTTTTCCGGATAGCGTTATCTTTGCAATGTGGTTAAGCTTAATACACAAAAATAAAACAATGTTGTTTCATTTGAAAAAAACGAATCCTTGAATTTCAAGACAAACTATTAATTTTTAAAACAAAACTACTATGCCAGTAATTTACAAATCATTTCAGTCGGTTCTTGCCAACAAAGAGGGCAAGAAGCTTTTCTATCCCCGCGTGGTGCTGACGGGGAATGTGGACACCGAGCAGGTGGCCAAGGAGATTGCGGAATTGTCTTCCCTCTCTACGGGTGACTCGAAGAATGTCATCGACAACCTGGTGACCGTGATGACTCGCCACCTGCAGTCTTCCGAGAGCGTGACGCTGGACGGTCTGGGTACTTTCCGCCTTACGATGAAGTCCACCATGAACGGTGTGGAAGACCCTCTGAAGGTATCGGCTACCCAGTCCACGCTACGAGTGCGTTTTCTGCCCACTTCCAAGCGTAATCTGGACCATACGGTGTCTACCCGTTCGCTGGTGACCGGGGTGAAGTGCGTGCGCTTCGACCTTCAGGACACGGCAGGTTCGGGCGGCAACGACGGCGGTGGCAGTGATGGCGGCAGCGACGGAGACCAGGGAAATAATCCGCTGGGATAAGGGGATTTACGATTAGACGATTTACGATTTACGATTGAAATTCGTACTGCTGAATAATCGTACCTATGCAGGCATTTGTGATACGAAGAGTAATCTCAATTGTAAATCGTCAAATCGTAAATCACTACTAACTACCAACTACTAACTACTCACTACTTATTCATGCGAAAAATCAACTACATCGTGGTGCATTGCAGCGCCACGCGGGAGGGCCATGTGCTCACTCCCGAGGCTTTAGAGTCCGAGCACCGCCGTCGCGGCTTCCGCACGACGGGCTACCACTACTATATCCGGAGAGACGGTACCGTGCTCGGAACCCGTTCCTTGGAACTGCCCGGTGCGCATTGCCGCGGTCACAACAAGTATTCGATAGGTATCTGCTACGAAGGCGGGCTGGATGCCCGGGGAAATCCGAAGGATACCCGTACGCCGGAGCAGCGTTCGGCCCTGCACCTGCTGGTGTACCAGCTGCTACAACAGTTCCGGAACGCCCGTGTATGCGGCCACCGCGACCTCAGTCCCGATTTGGACGGTGACGGGAAGGTGGAGCCGTGGGAGTGGGTGAAGCAGTGTCCGTGCTTCGAGGTAAGTAAAGAATTTTAGAACAATCATCTTTAAAACATGGAATTATGAAAATAAGCAAAGAAACCTGGAAAGATATCTTGAAAATTGTGGGTACCATCATTGCCACCATAGCCAGTGTGCTGGGCGTGCAGGCGATGCCACTGTAAAAACAGTATTACAAAACTAAAAAAGTGTGCCGGAAGCCGAAATACCTACTTCAGGCGCACTTATTTAAGAAATATATAAATTTCATTGAATATGAAAAATAGAATAAAAGTATTGTTAGCTCTTCTTATGTTATGTGGTACAACGCAGTCGGTACGTGCACAGGACGGTGGAGATATGAATAATCATCTTCTGCGGATAAATGATTATGTACCTGCTATTCCCGAAGCGGCAGGTATGCAATTGTATGGAAACATTCCTGTAAGTGAATACACAGGAACGCCTGATATCTCTATACCGCTATATACCCTTAAATGTGGGCGTATAGAACTACCCATTACGTTGTCTTATCATGCGAGCGGAGTCAAGGTGGCTCAAGAAGCTACGTGGGTAGGTCTTGGTTGGAATCTTTTGGCAGGAGGGTGCGTCAACCTTAATGCTGTGGGCAAGGTAGACGCGACCTCCGGTACATTTGCTACTTGGGCTGAATGGGAGAAAATAAAATATCACTGGAAAGTACAGAGTGCTGATACGTTGAACTACCGTTCGGGTACCGAGGAACTGATGAATTTGTGGGGAAATTTAATGTTCGACCCCAATACGAGTAATACGACCAATGGAATTATTAATGAAGGCCTTATAGGGCAAGGTGAAAGAGATATATTTGAAGTTGCATTGTCCGGAGGAAGATCATTCAAATACTTCTTGCACCCCAAAAATCAGACTCCTGTCATTATCGGTTCCAGGATGAATTGCAAAGTGTGGCATAGTGCTGAAAAAGTGATCATTACAGATGAAGCAGGCACATCTTATGCCTTCAGGCCTTATGCATTTGTAACTTCCAATGCTCCCTTGACTTATATGCTGACAAGTATGACGGATGTGACGGGACATAATATCACTCTAACCTATGTTACCGCCAGTTGCTATTCGGTGCCTGTTATGTCGGAGTATTATACCGTAGGTACTCCTCCGGACAATGACTATATAAAACGGGACTTTACTGCCGGCATTTCACAGACTTGCTATTTAAGCAAGATAGAAACCGATACGGAAGAAGTGATTTTCGAGATGGGAAGTCGTGAAGACCGCTATCCGGGAACTACCGGAAAACTGACAAACATGAAAATAAAGAGTAAGTTGGACGGGAAGGATGTGTATTTTTACCAGTTCAATTATGATTACTTCATTTGTCCCGAACAATCAGTCGGCGGTAATTACTTGTCATCGGACGATTATGGGTCGTCGTCTACCATACCCACCAGCGTACTTCGTAAACGTCTGAAACTGCTTTCTGTACTTCGAAAAAATGGCACTTCGCAGGGTGAAAAGCATACATTCACTTATAATGAAGCTGTGAACTTGCCTTATAAGACTTCTTTTGCCATAGACTATTGGGGATATTACAATGGACAGCAGAATACTTCCACGCTTACAAACCGTGTTCATACATTGATTCCCTCCCTGGAAGGTTTGACGAATGTTCCTTTATCCGGTTCTACCGCTGTCAGAAATTGTAGCCGGGAGTATATTACGGCCAATATGCTGAAGAAAATCACATATCCTACGGGCGGCAGTGTGGAGTTTGAGTTTGAACCTCACACTTTTGTAGGAGACAATCGTTTCATTTCTGCAGAGGATTTGAATAAGTATGACGCACAAGTCAAAGGTGTCAATACTGTCAACAACAACGACCTGATAGTGACGCCTTCCGCTACTTTCACTCTGCCCACCACGCAGGTAGTGACGGTGGATGCTCAAGTCAATTTTCCCGATTATGAAGTCAATCAAGTCATCGGCTCCGGAACCACTTTGCGGAAACTCGGTGCCGGAGGAAGTGTCATTAAATCGTACAAAGTGACTTCACAAAATACCAGTGGGCATGTGTATCATGTCAACGAGTCGTTCACATTGGAAGCGGGAGATTATGTCCTGACAAGTACATTGAGTTCTGCAGTTACCAATCAAGGTTATTCTACCCGCAATGCCAGTTCTGCTACTTTGACCTATAGAGGCGGTGGAACTGCAGTAAACAAAGACACATTGCAGAAAGTTGGCGGAGGAGTGAGAATCAAGACCATTACTAAAAAGAATAATACAGGTGAAGTGTTGGAACGTACCGGTTACTTGTATGAAAGCGAGAATCACAAGACCTCTGGCATTCTGATGTTCTCAGTCAAGTCCTATGATGATTTTAATGTCCGGCGCGGAAGCTATACCACAACTCCTGAAGGAGTGATACGCCCTTCTACCAGTTACCACACTTTCCGCCGTTTTTATGCTCAGGCGCAAACTCCACCAGCTTCTGCGCCCAATGCCAATCCTGTAGGTTACAGCCGTGTCGTCAAGCAGCGCGATTTTCTGGATGCGGGGAGAGAGGAACTCGTATTCAGTAACATAGCCGGCCAGGATTATGATGCTACCTTGGCTTATATGCCTGCCAACTATAATGGGCGACTACTGAAAAAGAGCATCTATGATGCCGGTAATATCTTGGTATGGGAAGACACCTATGAATATGAGATTGCAAACAAGTGGCAAGAATTGACCAACATCCGTGTAAGGGACAACTATGTGGGTCCGGTTAATTGCTATTCCGGCAGTATCACCTATAATGAAAACATCGGAGGACAGACGGTGAGCTTTAGAAATCCATTGGCTTATCACGGACGTTTTGAGATAACTTTATATCCGCATCTTACCTATGATATACGGTTAAAACGGGAAGTTTCGACGGAATATGCCCATGGTGTACCGGTGACGCAGGAAAAACTGTATACCTACAACAGTCGTAACCAGATAGCTACTTGCCGCACAAGTACCAGCCGTTCGGGCTATGTAATGGAAAGCTATGCTTATGCAGCGGATGTTTCTTCCTACAAAGATGAATTCAAGGCTAATAACGTGCTTGATGCTGTACAGAACTACCAACGAACATCGGGAGGAGCGACGCTGTATCTGAATAATACGTACGGGGACGTCTTTTCTAAATTCACCTTGCAGTCCAGTGAAGAATATAGTAGTTTGTATCCTGAGAAAAGAACTGTTTCTTATAGGTATGATAGTAAATGGAATCCGGTGGAAGTTACTACTCCCGACAACATGTCTGTGGTCTATTTGTGGGGCTATAAATATTCTTTGCCGATTGCCCGTCTCAAAGGTATCACTTATGCGGAAGTAGTGTCTCGGCTCGGAACAACAGGTTTGGATGCTTTGTGTTCTGCCGGTTCACCCAATACGACGGCCCTCTATGCACTGAAAACGTCCTTCCCGGAATGCGAGGTCACAACCTGGCTTCACAATCCTTCTTATGGGCTGAAGGAGATAAGAAAAGCAACTGGTTTTAAGGATTTCTATCTCTATAATGCTTTGGGTGGTTTATCTGATGTGCAGGATCATAACCAAAATCCTATTGCCTCGTACTTCTATCAGTGGTCTCCTGACGGCACTTCGCAGAATTACGTTCGCACTCATGCTATGACTGCAGCAGCAGGTAGCAAGTATATGGCAAGTTATGATTATTATGACGGTTTGGGGCGTCTCTTCCAGAAGGTACAAAAGGGAATTACTCCCACCGGAAGTAATTTGATATCGTTACAAGAATATGATGGCGCAGGACGTCGTTCGGAGAGTTGGCTCCCAATTGTTTCCTCCTCTGTTTATATGTCTCCTTCGGCTATCAAAAGTGCGGCTCCGGGCAACTATTCAAGTGATTCCCGTCCCTACAGCAAGCCTGTTTACAGTGTTTCCCCATTAGACCGCATTCTGAAGCGATACTCTCCGGGAGCGGCATGGGCATCAAAACCTGTAACTATGGATTATCTGGCTAATTCTTCCGATGTGAATTGCATTAACTATTCGGTAAGTTCGTCTGGGGCACTTGTCAACAACGGTACTTATGCAGCCGGACAGTTGCGCGTGGTGAAACGTATTGACGAAGACCAACATGTTTCTTATACTTTCACAGACAAACAAGGCCATATATTGCTGGAACGCCAGATGCAGGGTAGCGAGCAGCATGATACTTATTATGTGTATAACGATTTGGATAACCTTTGCTTCGTATTACAACCGATGTATCAGAGTGTGTCAAACCTGGATCAATATGCTTTCCAGTACAAATATGACAACCGTAACCGTTGTAATTGGAAAAAGCTTCCAGGTGCTTCTGCCGTGAGCTATGTGTACGATGAGGCAGACAATATGATCTTTTCCCAGGATGGCAAGCAGTATGCCTCTAAGCAGTGGAGTTTCTATCTGTATGATAAGTTCCATCGTCTGGCAGTGCAGGGCGTTTGTTCCAATACGAATACGGCTGCAGTTTCGAATGTTATTGTATCATGTACACGGGTGAATAGCAACAGCGGTTTGGGTAACAGTGGATATACATCAAGCTTTGCCTTGGTGTCGCCCGAAGTCCATAGAGTAAACTATTATGACGACTATGCCTTCCGTAGTCTGACCGGTTTCGATAATGCCGGCTTTCCTGCGGCAACAATCGATGCCAAAGGATATGTCACCGGTAGTGTGATTACTGTTCTTGGCAGCAGTACAAAACTTTATTCGGCTAATTATTATGACTTTGAGGGACGCATCACAAAAACGGTTCAAGGCAATTTGCTGGAGGGTTATGATACGACGAACACTGTTTATACTTTTACCGGCAAGCCGAACACTGTGACACATACACATACTGCCAGCGGAAAGACCACGCGCACGGAAGTATATACCTATACCTACGACCATGCGGACAGAATAAGCAAAGTGCGGCATAGTCTTGGCGGCACTTCAATCACTCTGTACGATGCCACTTATGACAACTTCGGCCGTTTGCTGACCAAGCAGTATCACGGTACGAGCACCAACAAGCTGACTTATGCCTACAACCTGCGCAGCTGGCTGACGGGCATCAGCGGTACATGCTTCACACAGAACCTGTACTACAACACGGGTGTGGGTACTGCGAAGTACAACGGCAGCATCAGCAGCATGACTTGGAAGTCCGGGAACGAAAGTACAGTCCGTGGTTACAAATTCACTTACGACGGTCTTGACAGAGTACTGAACGCTACCTATGGAGAGACAGCAAGTATCAGCACGAATGCGAACCGCTTCTCGGAGAACGTTACGGGTTATGACAAGAACGGTAACATCAAGAGTTTGCAACGTTACGGCCAGACTGGTGCCAGTGCCTACGGCCTGATAGACAACCTGACTTTTACCTTGAACGGCAATCAGTTGAGCCGTGTGGACGATGCCGTGATGGCTTCTGCTTACGGTGGAGGCTTCGAGTTCAAGGACGGCGTGAAGCAGGTCGGAGAGTACACCTACGATGCGAACGGCAATTTAACCAAAGATTTGAACAAGGGAATCACCGATATTCAATATAATTGTTTAAATTTGCCAAGTGCAGTAACGTTCAGCGACGGAAGTACGATTACCTATGTTTATGCAGCCGACGGCACAAAGCTAAGAACGGTTCATAAGATAGGTGGCGCTACCACCACAACGGACTATTGCGGGAATGTGGTCTATGAAAACGGAGCCCAGAAGCTTCTGATTACCGAAGAGGGCTATATTACTTTGAGCGACAACAAGTATTACTATTACTTGAAGGACCATCAGGGGAACAACCGTGTAGTCATAAACCAGAGCGGAGCGGTAGAGGAGACAAACCATTACTATCTGTTTGGAGGAGTATTCGCTTCATCAACAAGCACTCAGCCTTACAAGTACAATAGCAAGGAATATGACACGAAGAAAGGCTTGAACTGGTATGATTACGGGGCACGGCATTATGATGCAGTGTTGGGACGGTTTATGACGGTGGATCCGTTGGCAGAGAAGTATTATTCAGAAAGTTTGTATACTTATTGTTATAGTAATCCTATAAATTGTATAGACCCTAACGGGAAGGATGGTATTTATATTGCCTTCCCTGATTATAAAATATCAACTCCTATTGGTAAAATTGGGAATTTAGGTCATGCTGGAGTATTATTGATTGATAATAAAACAGGAGTGACTAAATATTATGAATATGGCAGATATGACAAAGAGGGTAAAGGAGTTGTCAGAACATTCGCTGTTCCAAATGTAAAAATAGGACAAGATAAAAAGCCTACATTGGAATCATTGAATAAAACTTTATCAATAATATCTGAACAAGCGGGACATGCCGGAAGAATAGAAGGAGCATATATTGAAAGTGATAAGTTTAAAGAAATGAAAAACTATGCAGAATCAAAAATAGCGGAGAATGCTAATTCAAAGAGGAAAGAGTATTCATTAAGGAATAATAATTGTGGAACTTGCGGCTGATGTTTTGAAACAAGACCCATCTGTAAAAGATAAGGCACCAGTAATTATAGATCCAAGGCCCAATAGTATAGTTAAAGAGTATCAAGATAATTTTAAGTCACTAAATTATGATCCTAAAAAGAGACAAGTTAAAATTGAATAGATATGGAAAGTCAAAGTATATCATTAGGAGATTTATTTTCAGTTGAATTATTTGTAGGATCAATAACGTTTGTTTTAGGAACGGTTTTGTTCTTCTTATTATTATTATTGAATTTGAGGCTTAATCTTAAAACGACATTATTATATTGTTGCCTGCAATTGATACTTGTTGTCTCTCTTTCTACTATTTTCTTTATATTTTGGCGTTTTAATTTTGATATAATGATAGGGTTTCTATATTTACCAGGTGTATTATCTGAGGTTTTTATTATGCTCTTATTCTATTTTATATTAAAAATAAAAAACAAATAATTGAATAATATTTTTATAACAATTCTATTACAGCGGGTGGAAACATCCGCTGTTTCTTTTTATAGGGTACCCACTATAATAGAAATATTAGCAGTCTAACTTGCCAAGTGGAGTAATGAAGGCCCAATGGCAAAATTTATTCAATGAGCTTTAAAGCAAATGTTAACGCCGCCTATGATAATACTACAATCATTGGTACAGACACTAACCGTTTCCGCGAGAACGCGACAGCTTTCGTCTACAATAACAGCTTCGAGTTCAAGGACAGCATGAAGCAGGCGAACGAGTACACCTACGATGCCAACGGCAATTTAACTAAAGATTTAAACAAGAATATTACCGGTATATCATATAATTGTTTAAATTTGCCAAATACAGTAACGTTCAGTGACGGAAGTACTATCACCTATATTTATGGAGCCGATGGCACAAAGCTGAGAACAGTCCATAAGATAGGCAGTACAACCACAACGACTGACTATTGCGGCAATGTGATCTATGAAAACGGAGTCCAGAAGCTGCTTCTTACCGAAGAGGGTTATATTACTTTGAGCGACAGCAAGTATCACTACTACTTGAAAGACCATCAGGGGAATAACCGGGTAGTCATCAGCCAGAGCGGCACGGTAGAAGAGACGAGCCATTACTATCCTTTCGGCGGTACATTTGCAAGTGCAGGTAATGTTCAGCCTTACAAGTACAACGGCAAGGAGTATGACTCGAAGAAAGGGCTGAACTGGTATGACTACGGGGCACGGCATTATGATGCGGCGTTGGGGAGGTTTGAGACGGTGGACCCTTCTGCTGAAAACTACTTCAAAACAAGTCTCTATGCTTATTGTGGTAACAGCCCTATCAGCAGAATAGACCCAACAGGAGCTGACTGGTATGAAGATAAACAAGGGAATTTACGTTGGCAGGAAGGCAGTGAAGCCTTAAAAGGCTATACTAATATCGGTTCATCTGCCTCTATTGCGTTAGGTAATGACAACTATCTGAACTTCTATCAGAATGGAGGTATCTTAGCCAATCAGGCTGTTAATGCTTTTGACTTGATAGCTTCCTGCGGTAAACTTCAGAATCAGTTCTTAGGTAAAACCAGTCCTTTATCTGAAGACTCTAAGTCTGCCCTTTTCAATTCTCTGAACAGTCGTTCTATAGATGCTATTGCGCGACCTATAGGCGAAGCTGCCTTTGGCTTTGGTGCCGGAGAGTTTGGCGGTATGTTGTTGGGGAAGGCAATAGGATGGGCTGTAGGAAAGGTGGCAGGAAGAGGTACTCAAAATGCAATACAATCAACTGCTCACGGAGTGCAACGGATTGCTGGAACAACGGCAACGAGAGGAGGGGTACTTTCTGTGAATGAAGTAAGAGTAACAAAGTCTGTAGGAAAGGCTTTTACTCAGGCTGATGGAGCTACAGTTTATCTTCATGAAATTACTCCCGGTAGATTTAATGCTGTTGTAGAAGGGAGGAAAGGTATAATAACAACAATGGGAAATTGGTCTCAAAAATCTATTAATAGAATAGCGAAAAATTATGGATGGAATATTAAATAAAGAAATGGTTGTTTGCTGTTTCTGCGGGAAGAGTTTACCCTTAGAAGCGGCTGTAGTTTTGAAAGTTTGGGCAAATGAGAAGAGTGAGGAGTATCAAGTATTATATTCCCATAAATCTCATTTTGTTAGAGCATTAGATAAATCAGTAATACTACATCCAGATTTATTAGAGCCTGATGCTTTAGGTTAATTCGTCGTAACGAACTACTGTCTTCCTCTGATATAGGTTGATTAAAAACCAATCTATCTAATTACTATCCTAACATCAGATATTCCATATCTTGTATGTTAGGATAGTTTTTGTTATTCTATCAGCGAGACGTAGGATACCTATTGTGTGTATGACGACCACCGTAATCTCTGCACTTGGAAGAAGCTTCCGGATGCGCAGCTCGCGGAGTATGTGTATGACAACGGTGGACGGCTGACGCAACAGGGGGAGTGCACGAACAAGACGGTTTCTTCCGATCAGGTGGTGCATGTGCAGAACTGGGCGGTACGGGTTTCCCGACGAGCCAGTTCACGAACGACACTTCGGGCTACAGTAAAGGCTCCCTGACAGGAAGCGCGGTGACTGTATCCGGCAGCAGTACTAAAATTTACAAAGGCTATTACTATGACGTCAAGGGGCGTGTAACTAAAGTCGTACAGAACAATCTTTTGGGCGGTTATGACGTGACTAATACGGTCTATACCTTTACGGGACAGCCCGCCACGGTGACGCATAGCCATACCGCAAGCGGCAAGTCCACACGTACGGAAGTCTATACCTATAGCTATGACCATGCAGACCGTGTAAGCAAGGTGGAGCATACTTTGGGAGGAACCAAAATAACTCTGGCAGACTATACGTACGATAGTTTCGGCCGTCTGAGTACCAAGTCCCTGCACGGCTCTGCGGCGAACAAGCTGACGTATGCCTATAACCTCCGCAGCTGGCTGACGGGCATCACAAGTACGCGCTTCACCCAGAACCTGTACTACAATACGGGTGTGGGTACCGCCCGCTACAACGGTAACATCAGCAGCATGACCTGGAAGTCCGGGAATGAAAGCACCGTCCGCGGCTACAAGTTCACCTACGACGGACTGGACCGGATGCTGAATGCCACCTATGGCGAAACAGCAGGTATCAGCACGAACGCGAACCGTTTCAGTGAGAACGTGACGGGCTACGACAAAAACGGTAACATCAAGGGATTGCAGCGTTACGGGCAACTCTCTTCAACCGCCTACGGCATGATAGACAACCTGACTCTCACCTTGAACGGCAATCAGTTGAACCGCGTGGATGATGCGGTAGCGGCTTCCACCTACAATGGCGACTTCGAGTTCAAAAACGGTGCCAATGCCGCCGATGAGTACTCTTATGATGCCAACGGCAATTTAACTAAAGATTTAAACAAAGGTATTAGCGGCATTACATATAATTTCTTAAATTTGCCGAATGCAGTAACGTTCAGTGACGGAAGTACCATCACCTATACTTATGGAGCCGACGGCACAAAGCTGAGAACAGTCCATAAGATAGGCAGTACAACCACAACGACTGACTATTGCGGCAATGTGATCTATGAAAACGGAGTCCAGAAGCTGCTTCTTACCGAAGAGGGTTATATTACTTTGAGCGACAGCAAGTATCACTACTACTTGAAAGACCATCAGGGGAATAACCGGGTAGTCATCAGCCAGAGCGGCACGGTAGAAGAGACGAGCCATTACTATCCTTTCGGCGGGGTATTTGCAAGTGCAGGCAATGTTCAGCCTTACAAGTACAACGGTAAGGAGCTTGATACGAAGAAGGGTTTGAATTGGTATGATTATGGGGCGAGGCATTATGATGCGGTGTTGGGAAGGTTTATAACGGTTGATGCTTTATATGACAAACATTTTAAAGTATCTCCTTATGTCTATTGTGGAAATGAGCCTGTCGGTCGCATTGATCCGGATGGAAATGATTGGCGCGTGCAAACCCATTATAATCGTGAAACGGATAAGATAGAATATAAAATTACGGTAAGAGCGGCTTTGATAAATAATTCTAATAATAAGGAGCTTGATATAAAGACTTTGGCTGGACAAATAGTAGAGCAAGTGAATGCCGCATATACGATTTCAGGTGATGACTTTGTTTCGACTATGGATATGCAATTGAGAACTGTCAACTCGGTGGATGATATAAAGGACACTGAACACGTTTTTGCAGATTGTTGATCAAGATATGTTGACAAAAACGGATAAAAGTGTAGTTATGGCTGAGACTTATAAAAATAGTCTGGATGTGAAAATAGGAACGAAAGCGGTTTCTAATATGTTGAACAATGATGATAACCGGACTTTTGCTCACGAACTTGGTCATTCAGGGAGGATTGGGGCATACAATGAATGTGGAAAACTTGATGACACAGAAAAAAAAAAGTTATTCAAGATTTTGATGGAGATTATCTTAAAGCAACTCAGTTAAACCGTTCTCAGATACAAACAGTCCGAGATAATTATATCCATAACAAGTTGAATAGGCATATTCCTAACTGGAGGCAAAAACTTAAAAGAAGGCAGTAATATGAAGACACGTATATTTATTTTTTTTATAATCATACTTGCCATGCTGGTGGCGTGCATTGGTCATTTGGACTCAGAGAATGATTTCATGATTCGAGTAGGTACTGGTTTTAAGGAGCGTACCGGTAAAGATTATATCCAATGTTGGGTGAATGACAGCCTTGTTTTTAATGGACTGTATGTGAACAAGACGGATGACCAAATATTGGACTACCATGAAGATTGGCTTGGAATGGAAATCACCCGTTTCGATAAAAGCGGATATGATAGTTTAAAAATAAAGATACGTGTCACATCTCTGGATACGGTATTATATTGTGGAAAAAGGGTCATAGATAGTACGTTCCGATACCGGATTGATAATATTCCCAATATTGTAATTTCATGTAGCTCCAACGGTGGTATTTTGTTGTGGGATACTTTACGTACACCTGATTATTTTTGGCTCGAATATTGATATATTAAGAATCTCTGATTCTATAATCTAAACAATTCCCTGCTTATGTTGGATGTAAGCAGGGAATTTCATATAGGAGCATGCTGACTTGGAGCGGTACGCTTTCCGTTACCGGTACGACGTGACATCCACGGTCTATACCTTTACGGACAAGCCTGCCACGGTGACGCATACGCACACGGCAAGCGGGAAGGACAGCCGGACGGAAGCATACACTTACAGCTATGACCATGCGGACAGGCTCTCCAAGGTGGAGCATACATTGGGAGGGGCGAAGGTGACGCTTGCTGCCTATGCTTATGATAACCTTGGTCGTCTGCAATCGAAGTCGCTGCACGGCTCCGACGCGGACAGGCAGGCTTACGCCTATAATGTACGCGGCTGGCTGACGGGCATCAGCGGAACGAAGTTCACGCAGAATCTGTATTATAACACCGGCAACGGGCCTGCCAAGTATAACGGCAGCATCAGCAGCATGACGTGGAAGGCAGGAACGGCAAGCACCGTCCGCGGCTACAAGTCCACTTATGACGGACTGGACCGTCTGCTGAATGCTACTTATGGCGAGACAGCAGGCATCAGCACGAACGCCAACCGCTTTTCGGAGAACGTTACGGGGTATGACAAGAACGGCAATATCAAGGGATTGCAGCGTTATGGCCAGACTGGTGCCAGTGCCTACGGCCTGCTTGATAATCTGACTTTCACCCTGAACGGCAATCAGTTGAGCCGTGTGGAGGATGCCGTGAGTACCGCGGCATACGGTACAAACACTGCCTTTGTGAACGGTGCAAGCGCTGCAGGGGAGTATGCCTACGATGTCAATGGTAATTTAACGAAAGATTTGAATAAGGGAATTACCGATATTCAATATAATGTATTAAATTTGCCGAGTACGGTATCGTTCAGTGATGGTAGCACGATTACCTATACTTATGGTGCTGACGGCACGAAACTGAGAACAGTCCATAAGATAGGTAGTACAACCACAACGACTGACTATTGCGGTAATGTGATCTATGAAAACGGTACTCAGAAGTTGTTACTCACAGAAGAGGGTTACATCAACCTGACCGGTACCCAGCAGTATCATTACTACTTGAAAGATCATCAGGGTAACAACCGTGTAGTGATCAACCAGTCTGGTACTGTGGAGGAAACGAACCATTACTACCCTTTCGGTGGTGTGTTTGGCACTACAGGCAATACCCAGCCTTACAAGTATAACGGTAAGGAGCTTGATACGAAGCAGGGTTTGAACTGGTATGATTATGGGGCGAGACATTATGATGCTGCGTTGGGAAGGTTTACGACGAATGACCCGTTGGCAGAGAAATATTATTCGATGAGTCCGTATACTTATTGTGCCGATAATCCGGTAAAGTTCATAGACCCAAATGGTATGGAATATGCTCCTGGTGATCTGTTTAAGACTAAAAGAACAGCAGCTAAAGATTGGGGTATGTATTATAATGGTGCATCTATTATACGTAAACGTGAAATGGGCTCTTCTATTTATGAAGTTAAGCAAAAGGGAAAGCTAAAGGGATATTCTTATAGTGCAGCCAATGAAGGAGAGCACAGCGTATCTATAAGCTTACCTCCTAACGGTGAGAGATTTGTAGGATCGATTCATTCGCATGGAGACGCGGACGCAGAGCATATAAATAATAAATTCTCAAAAGCTGATATAAAATATATTGAGAAAACAAAAGAAAATGGTTATTTGGCTACGCCGAGTGGCGATTTGTTAGAATATAATCCTTATAGTAAGAAAACATCAATAGTGACTAGTGATCTTCCTAGTGATCCCAAAGATCCTAAACGAAAGAATAATATTAATCCGAAAGATATTCCTGCTGAAAAGGGTAAACAAAGAATGAAAGAATTGCTACAAAAGCCAGATTTAAACATTCCTGTTAGCCAGAGAGAACATATTCATTGGGTATTTTAAAAAGATAGCAATATGTATAGGACTTATTTTTTTGCTTTAATGCTATTTGCGATGTCATGTACAAACAGTACATCGAAGGTCGGAGAAGATCAACAATCATCTCAACAGATTGAGTATGTAATGAATGATAGTCTCTCAACAGATTTTTATACTGATATGAAAAGCTATGTTCCTGCAGAGGGATTTATACCTACAGCGGATATTGCAGTAAAGATAGCGGAATGCGTACTATTGGAAATTTATGGAAAGGAAAGTATAGAGAAAGAAAAACCTTTTTCTGTTAACTTGGTAAATGGAATATGGGTAATAGAAGGGCATATTCCTAATGGAAATGATAGTGCGCTGACTTTCTGTGGACAATCTTATGTGGAAATAAGAAAAAGTAATGGTGAGATTATAAAGCTTTTGCATACTAAATAAAAAATATTCTAATATAAGTTGCCTTTTTTCAATGAGATTTATTTAATTACTATCCTAACATCAGATATGCTATATCTTGTATGTTAGGATAGTTTTTTAGGTCTATCAAATGATGTAGGTCATGCAGGACTACATCCGTACTCTCCGGATGCTTAACAGCACGGGCACTTCCTATCTGGATAACATTTCCTATATGTATTATTTGTACGACAGTCTGGGACGGCTGACCCTGCAGGGGGGAATCCTTCTTCCAGTCCTACCGTGCTTGTGCAGAACAACTTGCTCAGTGGTTACGACATCACAAGTACGGTTTATACTTTCTCCAACAAGCCGTCTGGTGTGACACATACACATACTGCCAGCGGAAAGACCACGCGCACGGAAGTATATACCTATACCTACGACCATGCGGACAGAATAAGCAAAGTGCAGCATAGTCTTGGCAGTACTGCGATTACTCTGTACGATGCGACTTATGACAACTTCGGTCGTTTACTGACCAAGCAGTATCACGGTACGAGCACCAACAAGCTGACTTATACCTACAACCTGCGTAGCTGGCTGACGGGAATCAGCGGCACACGCTTCACGCAGAACCTGTACTACAACACGGGTGTGGGTACTGCGAAGTACAACGGCAGCATCAGCAGCATGACCTGGAAGTCCGGGAACGAAAGTACAGTCCGTGGTTACAAATTCACTTATGACGGTCTTGACCGGATGCTGAACGCTACCTATGGCGAGACAGCAAGTATCAGCACAAATGCGAATCGCTTCTCAGAGAACGTTACGGGTTATGACAAGAACGGTAACATCAAGAGTTTGCAACGTTATGGCCAGACTGGTGCCAGTGCCTACGGCCTGCTTGATAACCTGACTTACACATTGACCGGTAATCAGTTGAGCTGTGTGGAGGATGCGGTGAGTACCGCTGCATACGGTACAAACACTGCCTTTGTGAACGGTGCAAGCGCCGCAGGGGAGTATGCCTACGATGTCAATGGTAATTTAACGAAAGATTTGAATAAGGGAATTGCCGATATTCAATATAATGTATTAAATTTGCCCAGTACGGTATCGTTCAGTGATGGTAGCACGATTACCTATACTTATGGTGCTGACGGCACGAAACTGAGAACAGTCCATAAGATAGGCAGTACAACCACAACGACTGACTATTGCGGTAATGTGATCTATGAAAACGGTACTCAGAAGTTGTTACTCACAGAAGAGGGTTACATCAACCTGGCCGGTACCCAGCAGTATCATTACTATCTGAAGGACCATCAGGGTAACAACCGTGTAGTGATCAACCGGTCTGGCACTGTGGAGGAAACTAACCATTACTACCCTTTCGGTGGTGTATTTGCCACTGCAGGCAATACCCAGCCTTACAAGTATAACGGTAAGGAGTTTGATACGAAGAAGGGTTTGAATTGGTATGATTATGGGGCGAGACATTATGATACGGCGTTAGGAAGGTTTACGACTAATGACAGATTTGCCGAGAAGTATTATTCGATGTCTCCGTATCAGTACGGGGCGAATAGTCCGGTTGTTAATATTGATGTGAATGGAGATAGTATTAGAATTTGCACTGAAACTCAGTCCTTTGGTCACACATGGATTAGTGTTGGTGAAGGATCTAATATGACTGTTTATAGCTACGGACGATACAATGGAACTAATAAAGGGCCAGATAGAAGCTCTAATTCTTTAGGAAATGGTTCCGGTGTTCTTTTAAAGTTAATGGGGGATGAAGCAAAAGCTTACAATGACAAAAAAAGCAGCTGGTGGAATGTCTGTATTTGTAGTAACAGATGTGGCAGATGAAAAAGTTGCTAATATTTTAGACGAAAAGTTTAATATGTCAACTACAATGCCAGATAATCCTAAAAGTGATTATTATAACAGTTCTTCTGCTCGTATTATTGATGAATATAAGCTGACAAGTAATAATTGTACAACAATGGTATATGACGTGTTGAATAAAAGTGGGTCAAATGCTCTGAAAGGGACAAGGCTACAACAAACAAGTAATTTGGGAACATGGACTACTATTCCTATTGTCAACAGATTTGTTCTTCCAATATCAATGCAGAATCATTTAGTGAGAATATCCAAACCAGGAGGTGTAGTTTATAAAACAAGATAGATTATGAAATGGCTTAGAATTGTGTTTGTTGCCACATCAATAATTCTTTCATTATTAATTATATACGCAATTATTAATCTTGAGTTCAACTTATAAATGCAACTTTTTGGGTGCGGATAATAAGCAATAAAAACATTTATTTTTCAGAGAGGAAAGAGAGACAATGTCCCCCTTTCTCTCACTCTGAATGGATAAAGTTTGCTATCTTTGCTTTAATTGTCCGTCCAAAGAAAAAAAAGTTGCAGATGAGCAAACATATAACCGAGGAACAAAGGTATGCAATTTCTATGATGTTGCAAATACCGATGAGCAAAAAAGCAATAGCGGAAGCTATCGGAGAGATAAAAGCACTGTTTACAGGGAGATAAAGCGCAATTGCGACGCCCGAAGTGGTAGCTATAGCATGGAGCTTGCCCAGCGAAAAGCAGACAGGCGCAAGCAGCAAAAACATCGCAAGGGAAGTGCTTACACCGGCAATGAGAAAACGGATAATAAAGCTGTTGAAGAAAGGATTCAGCCCGGAGCAGATTGTCGGCAGGAGCCGCTTGGAGGGAAGTGCGATGGTATCTCACGAAACGATATATCGCTGGATTTGGGAGGATAAGCGGCGGGGTGGCAAACTGCACAAATATCTTCGCAGACAAGGTCGCAGGTATGCCAAACGTGGTTCTAAAAATGCAGGGCGAGGATTTATCCCAGGCAGGGTGGATATTGATGAGCGTCCCGAGATAGTGGAACTGAAGGAGAGATTTGGTGATTTAGAGATAGATACAATTATTGGTAAGAACCACAAAGGTGCCATTCTTACCATTAACGACAGAGCAACAAGCAGGGTCTGGGGATACGCAAGTTGTCGGGAAAAAGAAGCCATCCCGGTAGCTAAGATTGCAGTATGGGCACTGCGGAAAGTGAAAAAAAACTTAATACACACAATTACGGCTGACAATGGAAAGGAGTTTGCAAAGCACGAGGAAATTGCGCAAAAATTGGAAATAAAATTCTATTTTTTGCAAACCATACCACTCATGGGAACGTGGTGCCAATGAAAACACCAACGGGCTTATCAGGCAGTATATCCCAAAGGGTAAGGACTTTAGTGAAGTAACCAACAAACAGATTAAGTGGATTGAAAATAAACTCAATAATCGACCTCGTAAAAGACTTGGATACCTCACGCCAAACGAAAAATTTAAACAAATTATTAATCAGAATTCTGTTGCATTTGCAAGTTGAATTCAGCAATTGTGAAATTAGTTATAAATATGAGATTGAAAATCGATGTGGGGATAAGATTGATATCTTATGGGTTGAGGAGTGGCTAAAAAGAAACGATTAAAGTGTGTAAGGTTTTTCTATGCTATGTAATCATTAATATCTTTTATTTAGTAGCTTCTCTTGTCAATAGCCGTAAATCTTCAAAAGAAAAATGCAGTTTATCATAAACAAACGCAGTCTCTTTTGTATTGATAATTAGGCCGTCTTGCCTTGATATGAATTGACTATTTTTATCGTTATCCTAACATCAGATATCCCATATCTTGCATGTTAGGATATTTTTTTGTCATATAACAGTCATACCATTTCTAATGTTGTAACTATCCTCCGTGCCGGGCTACACCCTTTTTTGCAGATGGCTATACCATCGCATAGAAAGGGTGTAGCCATCCGGAGTAAAAGGTGTAGCCTCGTGAAATGTGTCCTACGAATGCTTTTGGCGGGGATAATAGCGGCTTGCATAGAATCTGTGTTCCTTTGTCCGCGTCTTGTTTTTATACTGCTTCATCCGAAGAAGAAAAGGAAGCGCAAGAATCTACGGTGGCAGATAACATTACCCCGACAGTATAACATATCATATCCGACCATAAAAATCCATGCCCGAAGACCAATGCTCCGAGCGTGGTGTTTCGTATGGCATTCGCCCAATCGACCTGGTATAATTGGCTGATTTCTATGCAATAAGAAAACAGTAAGGAGATTGCGGTCACTTTGAGTATGGATGCCGAAGGGAAGAGAAAGCGTAATCCCCAATAAACCATAGCTGCCCAAAGTGTATCGCCAATATACTCTGCAATAAATTTAGGCAATGCATTGCCATACTTCCGGGAAGCAAGTCCTGCCAATATGATGACGAAAGTGACGGTTAAGTAAATCCAACGTTTGTATTTCACATCATGATGTTTTAGGTCCATTGCAAATTTATGGAAAATTGACAGATATGAGTGAGAAGGAAGAGCTTTTTCGTATTTTTTCCTATCGAACGGTCTGTGTAAGGCTATAAACAGAAAAGCAAATGAAGGGCAATACTATGACACGTATATGGCCAAAAATAACTATTGGTACAGCATGCATGAACTGAGCCGCATGGACGATGAAACAGGCGACCCCTTGCCGGGTGACCGGAGACTTGCACCTATTCCCGTCGGATTTACCGTTCGGAGCGGTGGCACCCAATGGCTGTTCGAGAACAGCGTCCGCACCACAAATCCGGAAGAACTTTGGAAATAAGACTCTCTTGTTTCAAATCTCCCCGAAATCATGTACCTTTGTGGCGATACCTAAAAAAGGGTGTGGCAAGATGATGAACAAGATAAATTCCGTATGCGTATATTGTGCTTCGAGCACAAAGATAGATTCCGTTTATTTCGATGCAGCCCGTGAGCTGGGCGCTTTGCTGGGGCAGCGGCAAATTCGCCTGATTAATGGTGCGGGAAATATGGGACTGATGTCCGCTGTGTCCGATGCGGCACTCCGGGCAGGGGGAGAGGTGACGGGCGTCATTCCCCGCTTCATGGTGGAGCAGGGATGGCATCACACCGGACTTACCCAACTCGTGGAAGTGGAAAGCATGCACGAACGGAAAAGACAATGGCCGACTTGAGCAATGCCATCATTGCCCTGCCCGGTGGTTGCGGCACCCTGGAAGAACTGCTGGAAATCATCACTTGGAAGCAACTCGGACTGTATCTGAACCCGATTGTGATACTGAATGTCAAGAACTATTTCGACCCTCTGCTCGATATGCTCCGGCAGGCGGTGGACGAAAACTTCATGCGTACGCAGCACGGTGCCATCTGGCATGTGGCGCAGACACCGCAGGAAGCCGTGGAACTGATATATACCACTCCCTTGTGGGACGCCTCCATCCGTAAATTCGCTGCAATATGATAGGGCTGTTGATGGCTTGGGCAGTAGTGGGGACGGAGGGGATTCCTATTCCATATTCTCCGAGAATGGACGATGGCATCACCGTGGTCCTTTTGTGTTTCTTTCTGTCGGCCTATGTTTTGTCACGCAGCCGCAAGTTCCTGCTGCAACTGGTGAAGGATTTCCTGCTTCATCGCGAACGTACCAGCATATTTGCCACTTCCACAGCCGCCGATATGCGCTATTTGCTGCTGCTCATCCTGCAGACTTGCATCCTTGCGGGTGTCTGTATCTTCAGCTACTTCAATGATATACAGCCGGAACTGGTACGTCATGTGTCGCCGGGGCTTCTGCTGGGGATTTACATCGGTGTGTGTCTCTTCTATTTGTGCTTGAAGTGGATGCTCTACTCTTTTCTGGGTTGGATTTTTTTTGACGAAAGTGTTACAACGCTATGGCTTGAGTCCTATTCTACGCTACTTTATTACTTGGGATTCGCCCTTTTCCCGTTTGCCCTGTTCGTAGTCTATTTTGATTTGAGTTTGCAGCTGACGATAATAATCGGATTGATTTTAGCCTTTTTTGCTAAAATATTGATGTTATACAAGTGGTTAAAGCTTTTTTGTAACAATTTATATGGCGGTTTGCTTTTAATTGTGTACTTTTGTGCCCTTGAAATCATGCCTTGTTTTGTGTTATATCAAGGCGTGACGCAGCTAAACAGTTATTTGATAATAAAATTTTAGGACGTTGAAAATTAAGAAAGTACTTGTGTCGCAGCCGAAACCGGCATCAGAGAAATCTCCTTACTACGACATCGCCGAGAAGTATGGTGTGAAAATAGATTTTCGCCCATTTATCAAAGTGGAGAGCCTTTCAGCGAAAGAGTTCAGACAACAGAAAATTTCGGTATTGGATCATACTGCCGTTATTTTTACTTCGCGTCATGCTATTGATCATTTCTTCCACTTGTGTACAGAATTGCGTGTGACAATTCCCGAAACAATGAAGTATTTCTGCGTGACGGAGGCCGTTGCTCTGTATATCCAAAAGTATGTGCAGTATCGTAAGCGTAAGATTTTCTTCGGAAACACCGGGAAGATTGACGATTTGATACCTTCCATTGTTAAGCATAAGACTGAAAAGTACTTGGTACCAATGTCGGATGTACACAATGATGACGTGAAGAATCTGCTGGATAAGAATAAGATTCAGCACACGGAAGCTGTCATGTACCGTACTGTCAGCAATGACTTTGCTGCAGATGAGGCTTTTGATTATGACATGCTGGTGTTCTTCAGTCCGGCAGGCATCAGTGCCTTGAAGAAGAATTTCCCTGATTTTGACCAGAAGGAAATCAAGATCGGAACATTCGGCTCTACCACTGCCCAGGCAGTCCGTGATGCCGGACTTCGTCTTGACCTGGAAGCTCCCAGCGTGCAGGCACCCTCAATGACGGCGGCGCTTGACATGTTTATCAAGGAGAATAATAAAGGAAAGTAAAAAGAGTTATGAGTTATAAGTTATGAGTGATTTGCTTATAGCTTGTAGGCATAACAATGGATTTATAAAATTGAGCTACAAGTGGTTGTGCTTTTATGTCGCCAGGTACTTGTAGCTCGTTTTTGTATCGCCCCTAACTTATCACTCATAACTCATCACTCATAACTTATAACTCATCACCCCATGCCAAATACCTTGCGTAAGTCCGAACGGTTGGACAAGAAGAAAGTGATAGAGAAGATGTTTGCGGGCGGCTCACGTTCGTTTTCGGTTTTCCCTTTGCGTGTGGTGTATCTGCCGGTGGAGGAGCTGGAGGCACCCGTTTCCATTCTTGTAAGTGTTTCGAAACGCCGTTTCAAGCGGGCGGTGAAGCGCAACCGCGTGAAACGCCAGATACGTGAAGCCTACCGCATGAACAAACACGGACTGCTGGCCGTGCTGACGGAAAAAAAGTGCCGTCTGGCCGTGGCCTTCATCTATCTTTCGGACCAGTTGGTAGACTCTTCTGTCATTGAGGACCGTATGAAGACAGCTTTGGCACGCATTGCCGAGAAGGTAGCGGCAAATGCTGAAGCTGAGCAAACTCCGCAGGTGTCATGAAGCGTCTGCTTTCATATCTGCTGCTGCTTCCCATCTATTTCTATCAGAAGTGCATATCGCCCATGATAGGGCCTTCATGTCGTTTACCCCCACTTGTTCGCAATATGCGGTGGAGGCCATCAAGAAACACGGACCTTTCAAGGGGTTTTGTCTGGCAGTAAGGCGCATTCTGCGTTGCCATCCTTGGGGAGGTTCCGGATATGATCCCGTTCCATGAATATTCCAGTAGACATACATACACACCGGCTTCCGCAAGTGCCCGGAGCGGCCATTGTGAATTGCTATCCCGAAACGTTCTCTCCACAGAGCGGCGGATGGTATTCGGTGGGGATACATCCCTGGCATATAGGTCGGAGTGGAGGTGAACACTCCGGAGCCGAAGGTGCTGTGGCTAGCAGGGTGTGCGGCCTGGAGGAGTTAGTGCGCCATCCCCAAGTACTTGCCGTGGGCGAAGCCGGGCTGGACAAGCTGGCAGATGCTCCGATGGATTTGCAGATGGAAGTGTTCAGGTGCCAGGCATGTTTGGCAGAGGAAGTGGGAAAGCCGCTGGTGATTCATCTGGTGAAGGCGGTTGATGAACTGCTGAAGGTGAAGCGGGACTTGCGCCCGTCGAATCCGTGGATAATACATGGTTTCCGTGGCAAGGCGGCGCTGGTGGAGGAATATCTGAAACATGGCTTTTACCTTTCATTCGGGGAGAAATACCAGGAAGCAGCCTTGTGCCGGGTACCTGCCGACCGGCTGTTCATCGAAACGGATGAAAGCGAAGTTTCCATCGGGGAATTGTATGCACGCGCTGCCGAAGTGCGCGGCATCTCTCCCGAGGAGCTTGGAGAAACACTCCGGAGAAATGTCTGCAAAGTCTTTTTTAAACCCTAAGAGTTGTTTCTTCGAATAAAGAGTCGTATTTTTGCGCAGATTAAAATAGGAATCAAACAATTCATAGATAATCACTTAAATAATTAATCAGATAACTTAATCATTCGATGAATTTTGTAGAAGAATTAAGATGGCGTGGCATGCTCCACGATATGATGCCGGGTACGGAAGAACTTCTGGCTAAGGAACAAGTGACTGCATACATTGGTTTCGACCCTACTGCGGACTCTTTGCACATCGGGCACCTTTGCAGTGTGATGATTTTGCGTCACTTCCAGCGTTGCGGACACAAGCCGTTGGCACTGATTGGCGGTGCTACGGGTATGATTGGTGACCCTTCCGGAAAGTCTGCCGAACGCAATCTGCTTACGGAAGAGACGTTGCAGCGCAACCTGGCCGGTATGAAGGCCCAGCTCTCCAAGTTCCTGGATTTTGATTCGGATGCCCCCAACCGTGCCGAGTTGGTGAACAACTACGATTGGATGAAGAACTTCACTTTCCTCGATTTTGCCCGTGAAGTGGGTAAGCACATCACCGTGAACTATATGATGGCGAAAGATTCTGTAAAGAAGCGTCTGAACGGTGAGGCACGTGACGGTCTTTCCTTCACGGAATTCACCTACCAGCTGTTGCAGGGGTACGACTTCCTTCATCTGTATGAAACCAAAGGCTGCAAGCTCCAGATGGGTGGCAGCGACCAGTGGGGTAACATCACCACCGGTGCCGAACTGATTCGCCGTACGAACGGTGGGGAGGTATTTGCACTGACCAGTCCGCTGATTACGAAGGCCGACGGTGGCAAGTTCGGCAAGACAGAGTCCGGAAACATCTGGCTCGACCCGCGCTACACTTCTCCATATAAGTTCTACCAGTTCTGGCTGAACGTGAGCGACGAGGATGCCAAACGCTACATAAAGATATTCACTGCACTGTCCAAGGAGGAGATTGACGCTCTGACGGCCGAGCACGAGGCTGCTCCCCATTTGCGCGTCCTTCAGAAGTGCCTGGCCAAGGAAGTGACTATCATGGTTCATTCCGAAGAGGACTATAACGCTGCTGTGGATGCATCCAACATCTTGTTTGGCAATGCAACTTCCGATGCACTGAAGAAGTTGGACGAAGATACGCTGCTGGCTGTGTTCGAGGGTGTTCCCCAGTTCGAAATATCCCGTGATGCACTGGCTGCCGGTGTGAAGGCGGTGGATTTGTTCGTGGATAATGCTGCTGTATTCGCTTCCAAGGGCGAGATGCGTAAGCTGGTGCAAGGCGGTGGCGTTTCTCTGAATAAGGAGAAACTGGCTGCTTTCGACCAGGTGATTACGACAGCCGACCTGCTGGACGAAAAATACCTGCTGGTACAGCGCGGCAAGAAGAATTACTATCTGATTATCGCCAAATAACGGTAGCCTAAAGAGAAGTAATTAAGGAAATGATGCTTCGGCAGTAAAAATAGCCCCGAAATATTTGGATATTTCGGGGCTTCCTTTTTATCTTTGCACCGCTTTTTAACAGAAAGCCCTATGTTTGGACTATGGTGTAATGGTAGCACAACAGGTTTTGGTTCTGTTTGTCCAGGTTCGAATCCTGGTAGTCCAACTACGATACAGCTAATTGCAGCTAAAAACCCACTAAAATCGCAAGTTTTAGTGGGTTTTTTTGTTATTCTTTCCCCCTCTTGTTGGCACTATAGGTATAGATTTTTTCTTTTTACGAATCTTTGAACGATATTGCTATATAATTGACACAAATTTATACGGTTTCTCCATTTTCTTTTGTTACATTTGCATCGTGTACGCAAACGATGTGTATTTGATGGCTGAAGTTATAACCTATTAAATGTAGTGCAATCATGAAAACGAACTATGAAATTCGCTATGCTGAGCATCCCGATGATGTGAAAAGCTACGATACGAAAAGCATTCGCTGCGATTTCCTTATAGGGAAGGCATTCTCCCAAAATAAAGTTTCCATTGAGTATAAACTACTTGCAAATCGTACATAAATAGAATATCACTTATTTAAACTTAATAATTTAACGTTATGAATCCGTATTTGAATTTTTCTTTGGAAGGTAAAGTAGCCCTTGTTACAGGTGCTTCTTATGGTATCGGTTTTGCTATCGCTTCAGCTTTTGCAGAGCAAGGAGCAACTATCTGTTTCAACGATATCAACCAGGAGTTGGTAGACAAAGGCTTGGCTGCCTATACTGAAAAGGGTATCAAGGCACGCGGTTATGTATGTGATGTGACAGACGAACCTGCTGTTCAGGCCATGGTAGCCCAGATTGAAAAGGAAGTAGGCTCTGTTGATATCCTCGTAAACAATGCCGGCATCATCCGCCGTGTTCCTATGCACGAGATGGAGGCTGCTGACTTCCGTCGTGTAATCGATATCGACCTCAATGCTCCGTTCATCGTATCAAAGGCTGTTCTGCCTGCCATGATGAAGAAGGGCCACGGTAAAATTATCAATATCTGCTCTATGATGTCCGAACTGGGTCGTGAGACTGTGTCGGCCTATGCCGCTGCCAAGGGTGGCTTGAAGATGCTGACTCGCAACATCTGCTCTGAATATGGTGAATATAACATCCAATGTAACGGTATCGGTCCGGGTTACATCGCTACCCCGCAGACTGCTCCGCTGCGTGAAAAGCAGGCCGACGGTAGCCGTCACCCGTTCGACTCGTTCATCTGCGCCAAGACTCCGGCAGGCCGCTGGCTGGCTCCGGAAGAACTTACCGGTCCGGCAGTGTTCCTGGCATCGGAAGCCTCTAATGCGGTAAACGGTCACATCCTCTATGTAGACGGAGGTATCTTGGCTTATATCGGAAAGCAACCGAAATAAATTTAAGGATAATTGAGAAGGTGATAAAGTGGCAGGATAATGTCACTTGTCACCTTTTTCTTTTGGGCGCGGATTACGCGGATTTCGCGGAAAGGATAAGGAAAATCCGTATAATCCGCGAAATCCGCGCCTAAAAGAAAGTTATACAACTGATTAGGAAAAAGTAATGATTATATGAGAAACTTTCTTTTATTATGTATGGCGGCCCTCTGCTGTCTTGCTTGCAACGATAGCAAGATAGTGACTGTTACGGTAACCAATCCGTTAGCGATGGACCGTTCCGATGAGATGGTAGAGGTGTCCATGACCGAAATCTCAAACCTTCTGAATCTGGCAGACACCGCACAGATTGTGGTTCTGAATGTCGAAGGAGCAGGTGCCTTACCAAGTGACCTACGATGACAAATTAATCTTCCCTGCTACGGTAGCCGCCAATGCATCGGCTGCATATACCGTCCAGGCCGGTACTCCCGTCGATGTGGAGGTAAGGGCTTGTGGGCGGCAGTATCCCGAACGTCTGGACGACATGGCCTGGGAGAACGACTTGGTAGGCTTCCGTGCCTACGGTCCTGCATTGCAGGCAAGGGGTGAACGCGGTTTCGGCTACGACTTGTTCACGAAGCGAGGCACTGCTGCACCGGTACTGGAAGACATGTATGCCAAGGAACTGGATGCAGACTCCTGGAAGCAGGTTAATGAATTGCGCAAGACAGACCCGAAGGCAGCCGATGAGCTGGTACGCACATTCTCCTATCATATAGACCACGGTTATGGCATGGACTGCTATGCAGTAGGCCCAACATTGGGAGCCGGAGTGTCTGCATTGATGGTGAATGATACCATTATCTATCCGTGGTGCTACAAGACGCAGGAGGTGCTGGACAACGGTCCGTTGCGCTTCACCGTGAAGCTGGAGTTCAATCCGTTGGCTGTGAAAGGGGATACTGCGGTGGTGGAAACGCGTCTGATTACGCTGGATGCCGGTTCTCATCTGAACCGTACTGCCGTTTCGTATAGCAATCTAAAGGAATCTTTGCCCATTGTTACCGGTATTGTGCTGCACGAACCGGACGGTGCTGTGGTGGCTGATGCCGCCGGTGGTTATATGACGTATGTAGACCCCACTACCGGACCGGATAATGGCAAGATATTTATGGGGGCCGCTTTCCCTGCCGTTGTGAAGGAAGCCAAAACCGTGCTTTTCCCCATAGAGGAGAAGAAGATGCGTAACAATGCGGACGGTCATGTACTGGTTGTCAGCGACTATGAGCCGGGCGCTGACTACGTGTATTACTGGGGCTTTGCCTGGGACCGCGCAGACATCAAGACTGCTGAAGCCTGGAACCGATACATGGCTGATTTTGCACAGAAGGTGCGCAATCCGATGACGGTGAGTATCCGCTAAGTTGATTTTCTTCCTTTTCAGACGGAGAAGCTTGAGAAGCTGGAGGCTTGTAACTGTCCGGGCGAATGACAAGTGTTCTCAGAATAAGCTCTTCCCCTTGTAGACAAGTTCTGCAACGTTTTTGGCCTCCAGTTTTTCCATCAGGCGCTTCCGGTAAGTCTGTATTGTATTGATGCTGAGAAATAGTAATTGGGATATTTCAGAAGTGCTCAGTCCTTGCGAGAGATAGGCGAGCACTTCTTTTTCACGTCTCGACAATTCGGGAAGTGCATGTGGTAGGGTGTTTTGTTTTTCCTTGTCCAGTTCGCTGAAAACATTGCTGAAGTATCTGGTTCCGTTTTTCAGTGTACTGATGGCGTCTCTCAATTCGCTGGTGCTGGCATTTTTTGAAACAGCTCCGTTGATGTTTAGGGTGGATAATTTGGCTATGATCCAAGGTTCTTCATGCATGGTATAGATTAAAATGCCGCATTTGGGTATCTGGCTGTGAAGGTGGGATATGAGTTGGAATCCATTCATATCCGGTAGTTCAAGGTCAATGATGCAAAGGTCGAATCTCTCTTTGAGGGTCAGTTGTTCCACGTCTTTTGCACAAGTGGCTCCTTTGCACGTCACTCCTTCGAGTTGCGAGGCCAATGCGATGATGCCTTCAGCAACAATCGGGTGGTCATCTATTACCAGTATTCTGTATGTTTCTTTGTTTGGTTTCATTCGTTTATGTTAAGCAGTAGGGTGAAAACGTTGTTTTCTGTTGACGAGCATACATTGGCGGTAGCGTTGATGGCTCTGATACGGTCGTTTACGGTGCGCAATCCTATGCCGTCATTGTTGTTTGTTGCTGTTTGTTGCTTGTTTGCATTCTTACCGTTGTCTGTAATTTGCAGGGTATATTTATTTTCATTGTCGGCACGGAGACTGATGACTATATGACTGGCTGAGGCATGTTTCACGATGTTCATGGTGAGCTCTTGTACGATGCGGTACAGCTCATAAGCGGTTTCATTGGGAAGATGGCGTGATGCGTTGTTCTCCGTTGGATGATAGCTGACCTCTATGCCGGTGTTCTCGGTCAGTTTGGCAGCATAACGGTCGAGTATCTGGTCTAGACTGAGATGCTCGAATTCGGGAGGCATCAGTTCGTGTGAGATATTCCGCACGTTGTTTCTCAGTTTGCTGACGAGTGAGGCCAGTTCCTGCTCATTCCCTTTGCTGGCAGAAGTTTCTATCTTCATTTGCAGCCCCAGCAGGTCGTTGGCTATGCCGTCATGCAGTTCCTTGGCAAAATATTTGCATTCCTCTTCCAACCCTTCAATGTAACGGCGTGCCGAGTTCAGTTCGTTTTCTTGCTTTAGCAGTTCAATCTTCTTTTCGGCTATTCGTTTCTTGTGGCGGAGCGTCAACAAAGTAATGAGAGCAAGACCGGACAGAAGGGCTACAGCAATGGAGGCTTTTAGCAGGAAGGCTTGGTGTTCCAGTTGTTCTTGTTGCAGGTGGGCTATCTCCAATTCCTTTTCTTGTGTGTGATATTTCACGTTGAATTCTGCCATTTGTTGCGTCAGATTGTGCTGTGCCAGCGTATCAGTCCACATGCGGGCACTATCCATATAGGTGTAGGCCAGTTTGGGGTTTCCCAAGGCATCGTAGCATCGTGCCATTTGTGTAAATAATGTTTTGGGCTCGGTACCGGTTTTCCGGTTACGCAGCCAGTGGAAGTCCTTCAAGGCGCGGGCATAGTTTTTGCGGTTTGTTTCGGTGGCTGCCCTCGATTGTATGAATCCTATGGCAGCGATGGAGTTGGATGGTACCCGTTGTAGTAGTTTGTTCCCCAATTTCAAGTAGTGGTCTATGGAATCGGGTTGTTCTTTTCGTTCAAAGAGTCTCAGCATGCCGGGCAGGCAGCGTATCTTCCATAAGTCTTCGTTTCCCTCTCCGTGGCAGGCAATGTTCCAGGCTTTGCGGTTGGATTTTTCAGCATCATCCAGCTTGTTCAGCTCAGCCTTTATGGTTGCCCTGATTTGCCAGGTGGTGAAAGCTACGAATGGGTCTTCGGTTCTGGCGGCATGTTCGGTGGCCATGTCGGTATACTTCAGCTTCGTCCAGCTGCCTGATATTGAAGTATAGGATGGACACATTGTTGCAGATGTGGGCTATCCAGCTTTCGTCCCCATATTGCAAGGCACTGTCCAGTGCTTTATTGTAATAGTAGAGTGTAGAGTCATTCATTTGGTGCTGACGGTAGAGGAGTCCCAAATCGTTGTATACGCTGATGTGCTTTTCCAAATCATTTATCTGCGGCAGGTAGGGGAGCACATTTTTTTTCATGGCAAAGGCTTCTTCTGTCTTTCCCACATAGATCAGTAGTGTGGCTTGTTCGTTCAGCAAGATGGGATACATGAAGGAGTACTTTACGTTCCGGGTGGCAAAGGCGCTGTCGAAGCTACGTTGCGCTTCATCGTAGTGTCCTTCTTCCATGAGATTGGCTGCCCGGTTGTAGAAGTGTGCCAACAGAGTGTCTGTTGGTATTTCTCCGGCGTGAAGCAGGATAGTGGTTAAAGAAAAGAGGAGTGATAATAGCTTAGTATGGCGTACCCTCATATCGGTATATTTTAGTGGAATTCAATCTGTGCTTAGTTGTTGCAAATATACGTCTTATTCATTTTGCTTTTTATTGGAGATGCTGAATTTTTTCTGTATGTGGCTGAAAAATCACCTTTTTCAGTGACAAGGAGTGAAAGGAAAAGTTTATTACTTTGCAATATTAAGCTTTGTCTGGGAATGATAAATGGCCAAAAGTATCTGTCCGGGTTTGAATGGCAGAGTCTTGTTGTCGTGAGATACGGACGGCATTCCTTATACTTTTGTTATTATGGATTTTCCTTAGAGGGATGGGGATAAAACAAGATTTGTAACTTATGAAAATGTTTAAAATGATGGCTGCCTCCATGTTGGGTGTGGCGTTGTGCTTGGGATTCACTGCTTGCAGTGACGATGACGAAAATGAGAATGGTGAGGGTGGCGAAAACACCGCCACTGTGGTCAATCCTTCGCAAGTGTTTACGGGAGGGCTTCCGAAGTCGGTTTCGGGCATGGCGATTTCTCACAATGAAGAAGGGCTGGTGACGAACATTACAACTGAGGATGGGGATAAAGCCGTCTTTGAGTACTTTCCCGCTACTACAAAGGCAGATGTTGCAAAGGACCGAGCAAGAATCACCGTGACGGATGAAGAGGGCGATGTTACAGAACTGAACTTGCAGCTCAACAGCGATGGTTATGTGGAATTTTGCAACTCAATAGACCACGCTGGTACTCCCGATGCCGATGAGTTTACTTGGGAGATGGAATACGACACTGAAGGCCATCTGGTTGTAATGAAACGCTCTGAAAGCGATGGTGAAATAACGAACATCACCTATAAGGATGGAGATGTGGTGAAGACTTCCACACGTTATGTAGCTAGTGGGGATCTCAATGGTGACGGAATTATCGACAGCAATGACGAGTGGGAGTATAGTGCTGCCATAGACTATACGACGGATAATATAACAGCTCCTATCGAGAATAAGGGCTGCCTGATGTTGTTTGATGAAATACTGGATGTGGATATGGACGAGATGATATATGCCTATTATGGAGGCATGCTTGGTAAGGCTACGAAACATCTGCCGCTTGTAGGGCATTATACATACAATGGCGAGGACTCTGTGTCCGATATGTATTTTACATGGACATTGAATTCCGACAGTTATCCTACGGAACTGGTTGTAAAAGACCAGTGGGATGAATACAGATGTACATTTACTTGGTAATTATAAAACATCTGTTTATTCTTGTGGAACAGGACATGAGCCTATAAAATGTAAGGGGTTGCCTTTTGCCGAGACAACCCCTTCTTATTTTATGTGGAATTTATTGTGACAGCAGATGTTGGTAACTTTCTGCTGTTTCAAGTTTATAATACTTTGAATTCATATCCCTCTTCCTTCAGGAAGTCAATGGCGCGCGGCAATGCGTACTGCAGGTTTCCGTTGCACCAGGATTTCAAGGAATCGTGGAAGGTGATGATGGAGCCGTTGCGGGCGTAGCGCATCACGTTGGCTAGCACTTGCGGACCGCGCAGCTTCTTGCTGTAGTCGCGGGTCACGAGGTCCCACATCACAATCTTGTAGGTTCGTTTCAGCGTGAGATACTGGTTGGCGAACATATGGCCGTGGGGAGGGCGGAACAAGAGAGGGTAGAGAACCTTCTCCACATTGCAATTGATGTCCCCACCCATTTCCATGAAAATCTTCGCCTGTTCGGTATTTCCCAGATAATTCTTGGCCGTGTATTCAAATCCACGGATATGGTTGAAGGTGTGGTTACCGATGCGGTGCCCACGCTCAACGACCATCCGGAATTCGTCCGGATGCTTCCGTATGTTGTCACCTACCATGAAGAAGGTGGCTTTGATGTTGTGCTTATCCAGCAGGTCGAGCACCCAGGGAGTTACTTCGGGGATAGGGCCATCGTCGAAAGTCAGATAAACGGCTTTTTCATTGGGGTCCATCCTCCAGACTGCACCGGGATATAGTTTGCGAAAAAACTCAGGAGGTTGTTCTATAAACACGTGATTAAGGATTAAGGGATTAGGGATTAAGGATTAGGGGTTAATGATTAAGGATTAGGGGTTAAGGATTAGTTATTAATGATTAGTGATTAGTGATGAACTGCACAGGCTAATCCCTAATCCTTTAATCCTTAATCCCTAATCCTTATTCTCACTCCTTCATTCTGTCCACATACATATTATACAGTTCTTCCACCTTCGGCTCGTAGATTTCGGCGAGCTTGGAGTTGTACTTCTTCATGGCCTTCACCTCGGCATCGAGTACAGCCCAGTGGTATTCAAATTCACGGGTAGAAATCATGAAGCGGTTGTCGTCCAGGCTCAGATACCAGGTCAGGTACTCTACAGCCTTGTCAGCAAGGGCTTTCATCATCTCGTCCGCCTTGGCGGTTTCGCCCAGTTGGTAGTAGGCTTCCGCCATCTGTACGGCACCGTTCTGCCAGTCGTAAGGCACGTTGTAGGCGGGAATCATCTTTTCGGCATAGTCCAGGGCGGCTTTTGCCTTGTCTTTCTTGCCCTCACGCATCAGCTGCTGCACGAGTTGGGAGAAGATGCGACGGTGAGAGTGACACATGCGCATTGCGTTCTCGTCGATATAGATGCCCGGCTTGTCGATGCCACCGAACTTGAACTTGTTCATCAGGTTGTCGTACATCTTTTCGGAGTCTATTGTCACGCCCGTCTTACTGGTGTCGAACGGAGTGAAACGATAGGCAAGACCTTCCTGAACGAAGTGGTTTTCCATATTCAGCTGGTTCTCCCTGCCTACGCTGACAGCGATATAGATGGGGCGTTCCCAGTTGGCCTCGCTCAGCATTTCGAGCATCATCAACTCGCTCTTGTAGAGGGCGCGTTTGCCTTTCAGCGAAATGTGCATGTAGTCGGGGATTGAGTCGCCCGGTATCATCATGCCGCTGCGGCGCACGGCTTCCTTGTCTACCTTGATGACGATGCTGTCGGTAGGAATCACCTTCAAGTCCTGATTCTTGTTGCGCACCCAGTTCTTGAGGATATTCTTTAGCTCATACGGGTTGTCACCGAATTCTTTCTTTACATTGACTAGTGCTTCGGGATTACCGTCCAGTGCCTGCTTCTCGGCTTCGGCATAGAGCTGGTCGATGCTTTTCTTGTACTCAGGCTGGATGGGGACGTATTCGTTGGTGCCTTCTACGTACTCCATACGGTCCCAGGTGATGGGGAGAGAAGGACTGTCGTAGGCGGGGCGCTTCATCTGGTCGATGTACCAATCGGTCTGCAGGTACGAGAGGTTGCAGGTACGGGCGTCGGTACGGAAACCTTCGGTCTCCTGGTTGTACCAGAGGGGGAAGGTATCGTTGTCACCATTGGTATAGATAATCGGGTTGCCGCTTTCTTGCAGGGACATCAGGTAGTTCTGGCCGAAGTCGCGTGCCATGTAGCGGTCGCTGCGGTCGTGGTCGTCCCAAGTCTGGCTTGCCATCTGCACGGGGACAAAGAGGCAGGCTACGGAAACGATGGCGGCAGCAGGCAGTTCCTTCATCTTGGCATAGTCTTGAAGCAGACGGACGAGTCCTGCCACACCCATACCAATCCAGATGGCGAAGGCGTAGAACGAACCGGCGTAGGCATAGTCACGTTCGCGCGGTTGGCTCGGAGTCTGGTTCAGGTAGAGCACGATGGCAATACCGGTCATGAAGAAGAGGAAGAAGACCACCCAGAATTGCTGGATGCCTTTCTGCCCACGGTAGGCTTGCCATAGCAGGCCGATGATACCCAGCAGCAGGGGTAGGCAGTAGAATACGTTGTGTCCCTTGTTGTCTTTCAGTTCCTGAGGCAAGAGGCTCTGGTCGCCCACCAGCCAGTTGTCGATGAACGGGATACCGGTAATCCAGTTGCCGTGTTCAATTTCTCCGCTGCCTTGTATGTCGTTCTGGCGTCCGGCGAAGTTCCACATGAAGTAGCGCCAGTACATCCAGTTGAGCTGGTAGGAGAAGAAGAACTTGATGTTTTCCCACTGTGTGGGCATGTTTACCATAATCATGTTGCCGCATTTATCATAGGGCACATCGTAACCCTGATGTCCTGCCAGGCATGGTATTGTTGTGTATGGGCACTGCTGTACATACGCGGGAACAGCATGTTCTGGGCGTATTCGTACTCAATGCGTCCGGGGATTTCGATGTACGAATCCTTTTCGTCGGGCGTAGCTTTCTCCTTGCGGATGAACTTCGTGCCGTTGTACTTGATGCGCGGTTCGCAGTAACCGTCTTTCACGTCCAGTGCCACTTGCGAGGAGAAGGCAGGGCCATAGAACAGCGGGCGTGTGCCATACTGCTCGCGTCCCAGGTATTCGCCCAGTGTGAAGATGTCTTCCGGAGAGTTCTGGTCCATCGGCGTGTTGGCGGTGGAGCGGATGACGATAAGTGCATACGAGGAATATCCGATGACAATCATCATGGTGCAGAGCAGCGAGGTGTTCAGCGTGCGTGCCGATACGCGGAATTTCTCTTTGACGGCTGCCTGCGTCTTCGGACGGAGGTAGAGCCACAATGCGGCAATGACAATGACACCGATAACTACCGAGCTGGTACCGTGTCCGTAGAACGGGATACCCAGCATGGCGATGGTGAGTATGAACGAGAGTGCCATACGTGCCTTTGTTGCGTTCGGTATAGCTTTCGTAGATACCCCAGATGAGGCAGGCTGCCAACAGGATGATATATACGATGACACCCGTGTTGAAGGACATGCCCAGCGTGTTGACGAAGAGCAGTTCGAACCAGCCGCCCACTTTCACGATACCCGGCACGATGCCGTAGAGTACGGCTGCTACCAGTATGCCCGAAGCGAGCAATGCCAGCAGGGAGCCTCGGGCATTGGCGTTGGGTACTTTCTTGTAGTAGTATACCAGTACGATGGCGGGCAGGCAGAGCAGGTTCAGCAAGTGCACGCCGATACTCAGACCGGTCAGGTAGGCAATGAGAATCAGCCAGCGATCACTGTGAGGCTCGTTGGCAACGTCCTCCCATTTCAGTATGAGCCAGAATACGACGGCAGTAAACAGTGAGGAGAAGGCATACACCTCGCCTTCCACAGCGCTGAACCAGAAGGTATCGCTGAACGTGTAGGCAAGTGCGCCCACCAGACCGCTACCCATGATGGTAACCATCTGGCCGCGTGTGATATTGTTTTCGTCTGTCACCACAAGTTTGCGTACCAGGTGCGTGATGCTCCAGAAAAGGAACAGGATACATGCGCCGCTCATCAGCGCGCTCATGTAGTTCACCATCTTGGCAACGGTGGAGGCATCGGAAGCAAATTGTGAGAATAGGTTGGCTACCAGCATGAAGAACGGTGCGCCGGGCGGGTGTCCTACTTCCAGCTTATAGCCGGTGGTGATGAACTCCGGGCAGTCCCAAAAGCTTGCAGTAGGTTCGATGGTCATGCAGTAGACCGTCGCTGCAATGAGGAAGGTAATCCAGCCTACAAGGTTGTTTACGGTTTTGTACTGTTTCATTCAGATGAAATTCGTTATTATTCAGTTTTGTTTTTTACAAGCTGTTTTGCCATCGCTTAGTCAACGTATTGGCATATATGGGCGCAAATATAATGATTTCGCTTCTAAATAGGTGACAATAAGCAGCATTATTAGGATAGGTTAAGGGATTTGCTGCATCTATAGATGCAGCACGGTGGAAGTATAGATGCAACGCGGTGGATATATAGATGCAACAATGATGATTCTATAGAGGGAATATCCGGCCGATAAAGGGGATGCGGAAAGGAAGTATCCTCCTTGCTTGTCTAAATGAATCTTTCGTTTATAACCGAAAATCTAGCCTTTTTCGCAAACTTTTTAGGTTATGAACGAAAGAATGGATATACTTAGGAAGTACAATCTCTGGACAAGAGGAGATTTATATTTTCATCGACGAAGTGCAGCTCATCGAAGAATGGGAAAAGTCGGTCAATTCTTATTCGCAGGACTATACCGAGGAGTACGAGCTCTTTATCAGTGGCTCCAGCTCACGGATGCTGTCCGGTGAGCTTGCCACGCTGCTTTCCGGGCGATACGTCCAATTCCCGGTATATCCCTTCAGCTATCAGGAGTATGCAGAGATAAGGCATCTGGAACAGAACCGCGAGAGCTATATGAATACGGGCGGAATCCCGGAACTTTTTGTCTTGCCCGAAAAGCAGGAGGTGCAGCGCAATTACTTGTCTGCCTTGAAGGACACCATCTTGCTGAAGGACATCAGCCAACGCTACAGCATACGTGACCCCCGACTGCTTGAAGACCTTTTTGCGTTTCTTGTAGGCAATGCCTCTAATTTAGTGTCCATCGGCAACATCGTGAACTATTTCAAGAGCCAAGGCCGGAAGACGGGCTATGATGCCGTGGCTGCTTACATAGGCTATATCGAAGACTCGTTCTTGGCGTATCGTTGTGAACGCTTCGACTTGCGCGGAAAGGAAATACTGTCCGGTACGGCGAAATATTACATCAACGACCTTGTCTTTAAGAATTTTCTCTATCCCGGAACGGCCTATGGGGTGGGTTATAAACTGGAGAATCTTGTCTATCTGGAGTTGCTCAGGGCAGGCTATGATGTCTATACCGGATGTGCCAAAGAAAAAGAGGTGGACTTCATCGCCCGGAAAGGCGACCGTACGATATATCTGCAATCCACCTACATGCTGGTATATGAACAGGCGGTGCGCCGTGAGTATGCTTCGCTGGAGTCGATACAAGATAATTATGAGAAGCTGGTTGTCTCGCTTGACGACTTCTGCCTGCCGTCTCATGAAGGAATAAGGCATGTGCGGGCGTGGGAACTGCATGGGTTGTTGTAAAAGGTGCTGAAAGACGGAAATATCCCTATAACCTTGACAAAAAGTAATGTTTTTCCCGGTTTTCCTGCCGCACTTGGTTTTATAGAAGAACGGATTTAGGATATATTGTGGATATTCAGCTCATAAAGATGCGTTCTTTTTGCATATTCTTCCGCTTTTGTGGGACTTTTATACAGAAATTGGCTACACTTTTAAGCTAAAAAGAGTATACCGTTTTACTAAAATGGGAGTTGCGTTTTAGTAAAACGGTTACTCTGTTTTAGTAAAACGTTCTTTTGCTTTTGCATTTTCGGTGTATCAGGGCTTTCGGAGGTGTGATTTCGATTTATTAGAAGGACGTTCTTTTGGTATAATGCTTATAACCTGACACTTATGGATTTTCGCTCTCGTATTTCTTTCTGTGTGGATAATCGGTCCGAAATATGGGATTCTCGTGCGATAGAAAATACAAAGTGTCAGAATGACAAAATCATATTTATCTTCTGTAGGTATCAGCCTCAAAAATACTTTCCAATCTTTTTCTTGTTTTCATTCTTTATCGTTAAATTTGCCATCGAAGCAAGGAAGTGTCCTTAGCTTCAATGTTTTGTGAAATGATATTGTAAGAAGCGTTGTGCTTCATTCTTGTCTTTGAGAACCTGAGAAATTTTCGAAACTATACAAGAATGGCATGGACTGCTCCTGTGCTGGTTTCGGCGTGGGTCTGCTGTCTGTTCATTTGTATAGTGGGGTTTTCTCAGGACCTTCAAAGACGATGGATAGCACGCAGTTCCACGTTCTTTTTTTATATTCAGCAATACTCCCTCCTGAACCAAAGCTCGAATATCGGATCGGAGAAAACATACTTGTTCCCCTCTTTCTCAATGAAATCACGTTCTGTCAGCATACGCTTGTTGCGTGTGATGGTCTGTGCACTGCCCAATTCATATTTCCGCACTACGGGGATGGAGTTGAAGCGGTATTCACCGTCGGCTACAGCACGAAGCATGGCAGTTTGGGCAGCAGTCAGGTTCTCGGTGTCGTTCATGAACATAGGCATGTTGGTGTCTATCAGTTGGCGGGTACGGATTTCGATAATCTCATCTGTCACTTTTTCAGACGTACCGCTCCAGATGAAATAGCACAACTGTTGCAAATACCACGAATGGCATTTCACGATGTCGCACAGTTGTTCTGCTTGCTGTTCGCTGATTTCTTTGTTCGTCCGGTGGAAGGCATTGACGATGAAGGGCACCCATTCCTCTTTCTTTATCTTTTGCAGGAACAGTACTTGTCCGAAGCGGTAGAAGGGGTTAGAAGAATTGTTGAAGATGTCCATCATCATATGCCGCTTGCTTCCGTAAAAGCAATAGGAGACTTGTTGCTGCTTCTGCCAGGCAGAGCGCATTTTTCCCTCCATACTTTTGTAGCCGGGTAGTAGTGCCAGTTGTTGGAACTCGTCGATGCAGACAATCAGGTGTATGCCTTTGGCAGCTGCTATCTTTTCGGGTAGTTCCAGTATCTCCATGACACTTTTTTCTTCCAGTTCCAATTTCAGGTCAAAGGAGAGGGTATCGGTTGGGTCGCTCTTCAATGTGATACTGGGAGAAACGGCTTTAAGAAACTGTTTCACATCTTCAAGCCTCTTTTCAAGGGTGGAGGCGGCGCAAGAAATGACTTCTCGCGCAAAGATGCGGTAGAATTCAGCTTCCGTCTTGATGCTGAATGCATCAATGAAGCAGACACGGATATGCTTGTCTTCTTGTGTCAGTTCGTCCATAGCTACTTTTACAAGCGACGATTTTCCCCATCGGCGCGGTGAAATAAGCATTACGTTGATGCCCGATCCAAGTAATTCTTTCAGTTGCTTTCGTTCTTCTACCCGATTGACGAAACTTTCTTTATCAACCAGTGTGCCGTATTGAAAAGGTGATTTCATAAACTTTCTGTTCTTGATTTAATGACAAATATACAAATTATACATCAATGTATAATACATCAATGTATAATTTTGTTTGAGCACATGTGCAAAAACACCCACTTTTTGCACATGAAACGGAGAACGTGAGCAAAAAAGCCTTATTTTTGCTCGCGTTATTGATTCCGAATATAATGTTAAATACAAATATACTATGAAAAGTAAGGTTCTTGCATTGATTCTATTATGCGGTGCCGCCTCGTTGGGCGCCAAAGTAAAACTGCCTGCACTGGTGGGCGACAACATGATACTCCAGCAGCAGACTGAAGTGAAACTGTGGGGAACGGCTGCTCCGGAAGCCGAAGTACGCGTTACGCCTTCGTGGAACGGACAGACAATGACTTGCCGTGCCGATAAGGATGGCGGTTGGACGCTTGCCGTGGAGACTCCGGCAGCAGGATACACGCCTTATGAGATAACTTTTGATGACGGAGAAAAAACTACGTTGAAGAATATCCTAATCGGTGAAGTATGGCTTGCTTCCGGCCAGAGCAATATGGAAATGCCCCTGAAAGGTTTTGCTGGCTGTTGCATCATGAACGGAGCGGATGACATCATAGTTTCTGCCGAGAATAAGGGGGTGCGTATGTTCACCGTTCCCAAGCACCAGACTTATGAACTGCAAACCGACTGCAAAGGTAGCTGGAACATATCTTCCATAGAAACCGCACCCGATTTCAGTGCGACGGCCTACTATTTTGCCACTTCGTTGAGCCGTGCCCTCCGGATTCCGGTCGGCATCATCTGTAGCGCTTACGGTGGATCCACTGTAGAAGGTTGGATAAGCCGTGAACTGCTGGAAAACTATCCAGACATATCTCTCAACCCCGATTCCATCGAACGCCTGCATCCCATGCTCCGCCCCATGCTGATGTACAATGCCATGCTGAAGCCGCTTCAGAACTATACCATCAAAGGGTTCATCTGGTATCAGGGAGAGTCGAACGTAGGTCGCCATGAAACATATGCCGAACGCTTGGCCGACATGGTGCAGCTGTGGCGCAAGGAATGGGGGCTGGGCGAATTGCCTTTCTACTTTGCCGAAATAGCGCCGTACGCCTATGGAGGTACCCAGCAAGAGAAAGCTGCTTACCTACGTGAAGCGCAATTCCGTGCCCAAAGCCTGATTCCGAACAGTGGTATGATTTCGACAAACGACCTTGTAGAGCCTTATGAGATGTACAATATCCATCCCCGCAACAAGACAAAGGTAGGTCAACGCTTGAGCTATCTGGCATTGAACCTTACCTATGGATTGAAGCAGATACACTGTTTCGGCCCACAATATAAGTCATGGACTGCTAAAGGCAGTGAAGCATGGGTTTCCTTCGACCATTTGGAAATGGGTATCTGTCGCAACTATGACCTTCGCGGTTTCGAAGTGGCGGGTGAGGACCGTGTGTTCCATCCTGCCGACAAAGTATGGCTGCACTGGCAGACGAATGAAGTGGTAATCTCTTCAGAAAAGGTATCCCATCCCGTCAGCGTGCGCTATTGTTTCCATGATTTCCAGATTGGTACGATGATCGGTGGGAATGAACTGCCTACCATTCCGTTCCGTACGGATAATTGGTGAGAACGAAAAGTAGATAAACACTTTCATTATACTATAATATTAGGCGCGGGTTACGCGGAATCCATGGATGCAGTAAACTAAATCCGTGTAATCCGCGCCTAAAAGAAAATATCCAGAGGGTTTTGTTCCCCCTCTGTCTTTTATTGTTTCAGCAACTGTTCTGCTGCAAGTACCAGGAACATATAGTGGGATGAACCTCCTCCCAACACATACTCAGTCTGTTGCCAGAGGAACGGGAACGTCAGGAGTTCCGGGAAGTCGGGACGGATAAGCGCCGTACCGGAAATGACTCCACCGGGAATATACGACCAGTCTGCGCGGTTCAGTCCGTAGCCCACAGTGGCTGATTGTGCGCCGACACCCGAGGCGAAGGAAGCTTGGTTGGAGCCCGGGTGGCATCCGAGAATGAAGTTGAGGGCATTGAATACCGGTGCTTTCGGGAATATTTCCGGATAGGCGGTTGTCAGGAAGTAGTGCTGGAAGCCGAAACGCTGTATATCCCAGCCTGCACCCCAGATGTTCGGACGGTAGGGAACGCCATAGGGAGTCTCCTGCACTTGTTTGTTCAGTTCTTGTTCATATCCGGTCAAAGCTTTGCGGAAAGCTGCTGAAAAGGCTTTGGCTTTCTTGTTCTTCATCTGTGCGAACAGTTTTTCCACACGTGCCGTGTACCAGCCGATGCGGCCTATCTGCTTGATGATGAGCTCCTGGTTGTCCAGAATGAAGTCCATATAGGGTTGTTCGCCGGTGGTGAGGTACAGCTCTACGGCTGCCTGCACTTTGGGGAACAAGGCTCTGTTGTTGCCGCTTCCGGTAGAAGCATATACTTTGCGAGCAATGTCGAGGCAATGCACACTCAATGTATCATTGAAACCTTTCAATACACGTGATACGGCAGCAAGTTGGGCGGCTGTCGACAGTTCCCGTCCGGGGTTATCCTCCGTAAATATCCAGCGGTCGTCTTCATTACCGATTTTCCCGTCGGTCATGGCGGCGGCATCACCCAGAAGTACGTACTGGCGCAGGTCGTTGCAGATGATTCCCCGGTAGAGACGTCCCAGTGCCAGGTAGCCGTTGACTACCGTAAGGGCGCCGTTCTCTACTTGTTGCAGCAAGTCATTCTTACCGTCGGGCTGGTGGATTTCCGTCACACGGTTTATCTGGTCGATGGAAGTCACGTCGAGATTCGGGTGGAAAGCTTCGTAGGCCAGTGCCAGGATATAGGATTCTCCGGCTTGGGATTCGATGCGGAGGTCAAAGTCTCCGGCATCGTGCCAGCCGCCTATGTTCACTCCGGGAACCACTTCACCCGGTTTGAACTTGGACAGGCCCTCTTTCTGGTCGTAGCCGTCGATATGATTGTGTGCCGGTGCCATCTGGGCATCGTCCATGTGGCAGCAGTCGTGCCATACGCGGTATTTTTCGTTGACGCGCATGTGGCACATCTGTACGGGAAGGAAGTATTCCAGTACGGGCTGCCATACGCCGCGGGCATATACGTCATTGTCGATGCGGAAGATGGGGGATACGGAGGTATCGTATTTAATCTTGTAGAGTCCCGGTTCCTTCACATCCGTGAAGTCCACTTTCAGATAGTTATACCTCAAGAATTTGCCCCAGTTGGCAGGAGTGACGTTCTTGACAACCTTTTCGCCGTCGGCATCAATGCGGATGATTTGTGCCGTTTCCTTTCTGTTGTCACGTATATCCATTTCGATGACGGCTTCCTTGTCCTGGGTGGGATGATAACCTATCTGTGAAGTCTGGATAACCGGCTGATACATCCAGTCGGCCACTACGTTCGGAGTGATAATCCATTTGACGGCACCTTTGGTGACACCCGGTTTTATGTTGCTGCGCAGTACGAACCAGCCGTTGTTGTGGTTCATACGCCCGTCAAACAGTTGCAGGTCACCGCTCAATGATTCGATGGTAACTTTGTTGTAAGGGTCATCGGGCCGGGAGGTGAACTTGGTTCCTTTGGCATAAGGTTCGCTGATGATGTCGTCTGCCACAATCGGGCTGTAACCTTTTCCTATCAGTTTGTTCATGTCTGCCAGCGATTTTTTGCCGTCATGGTAGTTTCCTGTATGCAGATAGTTGGGCTGGGTTGTCATCAGGGGGGAGTTGGGCTGTTGCGGGAAGATGCCGCTCTGACCGTCCATAATCCAGGGCTTGCCGAAGAGGGAACCCGGGAAGAATTCAAGGTTGAAGCCTACTTTTCCGATGAATTCCTGGGGAATGGGGCGGTCAAGATCTACGGTCACCTCTATGTTTTTACCTTTGCTTTCCACGTTTACCGTATATATAAGGTGGAGGTCCGGGTAAATCATCGGGTTGAATCCGGTGAGATGGCGTGAGGAGTCGGGATAGCACAGCGTGGCGGTGATGCTGTTGTCACCGAGCTTCCGGTCGAGCTGTTTCGGTACGGGCTGCCATTGTCCGGGTGTGGCTTCCAGACGGATATCTCCATTCGTCGCCACACGGTGTCCGTTCATAATGATGCATACCCCTCCCTGGTGTCCTTCGGGATAGATGTCATCAAAAGCCATGACGTCGACTCCCTGGTTCTTGAAATAACCGGAGGATGTCAGCTTGAAGTCTTGCGCATGCAGCGTACTGCTGCCGCAAAGCAGTGCCAAGACTGATGCAAATAGGAAATGTTTCTTTCTCATAGTATCTATTTTTGAGTTACGAAATTTTCTACTAATATACGGACTAAAAAGGAAACGGATGGCTTTTGTTTGTAGCCAATAACGTTATGAAATGTGTCTTTTTCCTCTATTTTTATGATATTCATTGTTATATTTGTCATACAATGGTGTTTGAACTGCCAGATACCAACGTTTGAGCTAATAAAAGCTGATGTCTGGTAAAACAAGGACTCAGTACCCAAAAACAGCCTTTATCGGAACCAATTGTATCCATTGAAAAAGGATGGTAGTGAGTAGTGGCAACTTGTTTTTTTGTACATTTGCAATGTAACTATGATTAATTCCTTAAATCGCTATATTATGAAACGTATGTTTTCCGTTTTTTTGCTGATTACAGTATGGTTGCTGGTTACACCTTTCCTGCAAGCACAGTCACACGTAGACAAGGTTTTAAAAGATGAAATAACCTCGGACTTGAAAGAGAATATCCTCTCTTTTTGGGAAAGATACAGCGTAGATTCTTCCGGAGGCTTTTATGGTTCATTGGGACGTGACGGTGCCCCGATAGCGGATGCTCCCAAAGGTGGTGTACTGAATGCCCGCATCCTTTGGACTTTTTCAACCGCCTACCGGATGTATGGCGATACTGCCTACCGTAAATTGGCTGACAGGGCGCAACGGTATTTCATAGACCACTTCATTGATTCGCAGTATGGAGGCGTATATTGGCTGATAAAAGCGGACGGTACCCCATTGGATACGAACAAGCAGACTTACGGCTGCTCTTATGCTATCTATGGGTTGTCCGAACATTTCAGGGCAACGGGCAACAATGAAAGCCTGCAAAAAGCCATAGAGCTTTATCGGATAATGGAGAGCAAAGTCAAAGATCCCGTAAATGATGGCTATATAGAATCCTTTACCCGCGAATGGGGAACTCCCCAAAAGCTGGGATATGATGGAGATGGTGTTGCCACCAAAACAATGAATACCCATATCCATGTATTGGAGGCATACACAGCGTTATATAAAGTATGGAAAGATGACAGCCTTCGCGAGCGCCTTGCAAAAGTGATAAACTTGATAACAACCAAACTGTATAACTCACAAACACATCACCTGATATTATACTGTGATTCGAACTGGAACAATCTGGATGACATCGACTCTTACGGGCATGATATCGAAACTTCTTGGCTGCTGACGGAAGCTGCAGAGGCTCTGGGTGACCCGGAGGTTATCGGGAGGTGCAGGAAGGTAGCATTGGAACTTGCAGATGCTTCCTTGAAGGAGGGCATCAACCCGATGGGAGCTATGATGTATGAACGACATAAGGACAAAATCAGGAAGGACGCTTCCTGGTGGTGCCAAGCGGAAACTGTGGTCGGCTGTATCAATGCCTGGCAACTGACTGGTGAACAATCTTATCTGGACAGTGCCGTCCGCACCTGGAATTTCATCAAGTCCCGGATGATAGACAAGGAGTATGGCGAATGGTTCAGAACCGTGCTGGAAGATGGGACTCCCCGCTACAAGGAACCTAAAGCAAGTATGTGGAACTGTCCCTATCATAACAGCCGTATGGGGTTTGAGATTGATACCAGACTGAAATGACAACCTTTTATAGATTTGATATTATGAAGAATTTACGAATTTTCCAGTTTGGAATAGTTGTATTGCTGTGTGGTATATTATCTCTGCCGCTTTCTGCCCAGACGGAAGTGATGGCATGGAGCAATATCACGGGTGTCCGTGTAGACGGTGAATTGATAGACTTTGAGTCATCCCTGCGTGTCGGAACCTTGAAAGGAGATATGGAGATTACCGGAAAGGAGAAGCAGGTCCGTCCCGTTTTCCATCGTGAAGGGGACATGCAGGAAGTGACGACTACTCTGCGAGGTATAAAGTTCCATCAGAAAGTGACGGACAAGGGAAAAGGTCTGGTGGAGATTTCTATTGATGCGCTGTCGGACACTACTCTGAACCAGTCAGCCTATTACTGTATCGCCCTGAGTCCGGAAAACTACGCTGATGTCAAAGTAAGGACAAGTGGCAGGAAGCTGACCGCTACTTCGGCCAATAGGAAGTTGGAATTCAAGTTCAATAAGTCTGTAAAGGCCACGGTTGAAAAAGAGTCTACCGGTACTGTTGTGTATATCTCGCTAATGCCGATTCTGAAAAAGGCCGGGAGAACTGCATTGTCCATGGAACTGCATGCTTCCGGAGTGATAGATCATAGTGACGCGGAAATTACATTGGATATGCAGAATCCGGGCAGTCTGTTCGCAGGCTTTGGGGGGAATTTCCGCCTGCAGAATCCTGCTGCCGACCCTAAAGTAATAGATTACTGTCTGGAAAACTTGCGCGTAGCTTATGGCCGTGTGGAATTTCCGTGGAGATTGTGGCAACCGGAAGAGGAAGCCGACCCTATTGCCACCGCACAGAATGGGGGACTGAACAAGCGGGTGGAGGAAAGTCTCCTCATGGCAAAGCGCTTGAAGGCGATGGGAATGCCGGTAATACTAAGCTGCTGGTTTCCGCCTGCATGGGCCATTGACGGAGGTCCTGCAAGTTATGCTCGTCAAGGTGGTGTCATTGCTTATCGTCTGGATAACCGGAAAAAGGAGAAGATTTATAAATCCATGGCAGATTATCTGTTGTATGCCAAACGGTATTATGGTATTGAGTTCTCCATGTTCTCGTTCAATGAATCGGATTTGGGTATTGATGTCCTTCACACGCCGCAGGAGCATGCCGATTTCATTAAGGAGTTTGGAGCTTATCTGGCAGAGTTGAATCTTCCTACCCGTATGCTGCTTGGCGACAATTCGGATGCTACGACTTTTGATTTTATCCTTCCTGCTTTGAACAATCCTGAGACTCATAAGTATATTGGTGCAGTTTCTTTCCATTCATGGCGTGGTTGTGATGATGTTACGTTAAAGAAGTGGGCGGATGCTGCCAAAGCGATCAATGTACCACTCTTGGTTGGTGAGGGTAGTACGGATGCCGCTGCTCATGGTTATGCCGAGATATTCAATGAGTCGACGTTTGCACTTTATGAAATCAATCTGTATACGCGTATTTGTGCCATTTGCCAGCCATTGTCCATCTTGCAGTGGCAGCTTACTTCAGACTATTCGTTGTTGTGGGGAGACGGCATTTATGGTTCCAAAGGCCCTTTGCGTCCTACGCAACGTTTCTGGAATATCAAGCAACTGGCCTCCACTCCGGCCGATGCTTTGGCCATTCCGGTCAGAAGTGGCAAGAAAAACGTAAACTGTGCGGCTTTCGGAAATATGGTGCGCGGAGAATATGCTGTCCATATGGTCAATAATGGGGCGGATTGCGAGGCTGTCATCTCCGGTATCCCCGCAGAAGTGAAGGAACTGAAAGTCTATGTGACCAATACAAAAGACTGCATGAAGGAAACTGCAGTGAAAGTGGAGAATGGGCAGGTACGGGTACACTTGCCGGCCATCAGTTTCATTACCTTATTGTCTGATAAATAATTTTGAAATGGAATAATATTAATATATAAAGAATAGTGATATGAATATAACTACATGTCTGTTTACAGTTCTGGGAGGAATGGCCACTTTAGGGCATCCTTCAGAAACTGTACGTTTGAATCAGTTAGGGTATTATCCCCAGCAGGAAAAAGTAGCTGTGGTGAATGCCGGTGAGGTACGTGAATTTACCATAGTAGATGCAGCCACGGGCAATCGGCTACTTTCCGGCAAACCCGGATATACCGCTTCATCCGCTTGGTCGGATAAGAACAGGACGATATTGGATTTCAGTGACATCACGGTACCGGGAAGATATCTTCTGTTGGTTAACGGCGATTCAGTGGCATTCGAAGTAAAGGAAAAGGTGCTGTCCCCTTTGGCCGATGCCGCTTTGAAATCTTTCTATTACCAACGTACGGGCATGCCCATCGAAGCGACTTATGCGGGTCGGTGGAGCCGTCCGGCAGGCCATCCCGATGACAAGGTACTGATACATCCCAATGCCGCCGGGCCGGAACGTAAGGCGGGAACGGTGATTTCTTCTCCGGGAGGATGGTATGATGCCGGAGACTATAACAAGTATATTGTGAACTCCGCCTATTCCATCGGATTGATGCAGGCGATTTATGCCCGCTTTCCTGACTATTTTATCCGTCAACGGGTCAACATCCCGGAAAGTGGAAACCACACGCCCGATTTGCTGGACGAGATGTACTATAACCTGAAATGGATGCTGACCATGCAAGACCCTGCCGACGGAGGAGTCTACCACAAGCTGACTACCCCTTCGTTCGAGGGATTCATCAAGCCTACGGAGTGCAAGCAGCCCCGTTATGTGGTTCAGAAATCAGTAACGGCTGCATTGGACTATGCTGCGGCTTTGGCGCAGGCTTCTGCCTTGTTTGCTCCTTACGAAGAGGATTATCCGGGCTTTTCGGAAGTGGCTTTGCAGGCTGCCGAACGTGCTTACGCCTGGGCAGAAGCGCATCCGCAGGCGCTCTATCATCAGGACCTCCTCAACAAGCAATATCAACCTGCCGTGGTTACGGGAGCTTACGGTGATCGTAGTGCCGATGACGAATTCTTCTGGGCGGCTTCCGAGCTCTATCTTGCTACGGGAAAGCCCGCTTATCGGGAACAAGTGAAGAAGCATCTCCCCACTGCATATAAGACTCCTTCTTGGGGCAATACCACTGCGTTGGGCGTGTTTGCCTGGCTGCAACCGGGCAGGGAATATCAGGGTGAAGACGTGGAGTTGGCAAATGCCATGAAAGACCTGTTACTGGACTATGCTGCCGAGGCTGTGCGGGGTGCTGACCGCTCTCCTTTCCATGCTCCTTACGGCAACGATGCCAAAGATTTCTTCTGGGGATGCCTTGCCGAAGGGTGTGCTAACCAAGCCACTTCACTGGTTTGCGCCTATTTGCTTACAGGCGAGAAGTCGTACTTGACGAACGCCTACCGCAATATGGACTACATTTTAGGAAAGAATGCCACGGGATATTGTTATGTCACCGGTTTCGGGATGAAGAGTCCTCTGTATCCGCACCATCGTCTCTCTGCATCGGATGATATAGAGGCACCTCTTCCCGGTTTCCTGGTTGGCGGTCCCAATCCTGGGCAGCAGGATGGCGTTGCTTATGCTTCCAACCTGCCGGATGAGTCTTATGCAGATGTGGAAGGTTCGTATGCTTCCAATGAGATAGCCATTAATTGGAGTGCCGCTTTGGTGGCATTGGTGTCTTCGTTGGATGCTTTGATGTCAAAATGATGTTCCTATTCAGCTTGCTGCCTTATAAATTCGGACGGGCTGATGTTGAATTCATCTTTAAAATGCTTGGAGAATACCTTGGGGGAGTTATACCCCAAGGTATATGCAATTTCCGAAACTTGCATTTGGCTTTCTGTCAGGAGTTGCTGTGCCCGTTTCATGCGGATGGTTCTGATGAACTCGATGGGTTTCTTTCCCGTTATCTTAATCATTTTCTTGTAGAAATAGCTGCGTGATATATTCAGGCTGCTGGCAAGCTCTTCGACGGAAAACTCGGTTTCGCTGATATTGTCCTCTACAATCTGGATGGCTTTTTCCACCAGCTGTCGGTCAAGAGGAGTGATGGTGATACGGCTTGGCTCGATTTTAATTTCCTGATTGAATATTTCCTGCCGTTTGACGTTCATCTCGATAATCTTGTTGATACGCAGTTTGAGGACTTCCATATTGAAAGGCTTGGTGATGTAGTCGTCTGCACCGACGTTGAGTCCTTCCAATTGGTGCTCCTCGCTTGCTTTGGCTGTCAGCAGGATGATGGGGATATGTGAATAGCGTATATCGTTCTTGATGGTTGAACATAGTTCCAGACCATCCATTTCGGGCATCATGATGTCACTGACCACTAAATCTATATCCTCCTTTTCCAAAACATTCAGTGCTTGTTTCCCATTAGTGGCTTTCAATACGTGATATTTTCTGGCAAGACTTTCAGAGAGAAATTTAAGAAAGTCGTAGTTGTCATCTACAAGCAGGATAGTGAACGGATGGGTTTCTTCTTTTGTTTCCGATGCTTCGACCAGCTCTCCGTTTCCGGTTTCATTACTGTTCTGGTGCAGAGGGAGTGTAATCAGGAATACGGAACCGCAAGGCTGGTTATCCTTGACGCAGACAGTGCCTTGGTGCATTTTTACATATTCGGAAACAATGTGTAGGCCGATGCCGCTGCCTCCGTTGCTCGATTGGTTTTTTCCCGACTGATAGAATCTTTGGAATATTTTTTCCTTGGATTCATCCTCTATGCCGCAACCGGTATCGGTAAAGGTCAGTTCCAGATTTTTTCCCTTTATGGCAATGTCCAGTGAGATGCTTCCTTTATTGGGAGTGAACTTGAATGCGTTCGACAGAATGTTGGTACATATCTTGCGTATCTTGTCATAGTCGAAATCCATGAATACAGAATGTTGTGGAGCGGTAAGGCTATAGCTGATGTTCCGTTTCTGTGCTATCGGATCGAAGGAATGAAATATCTCGCTCAGGATGATGAGAATATTGTCGTGCTTGCATTTCAGTGTCTCGGCTTTGGCGTCGAGCTTTCTGAAGTCCAGCAATTGGTTGATGAGTTCCAGCAGATAGTCGGCGTTTTGCTTCACCATATCCAGAATCCCCTTTCGGTATTCGGGGTGGTCCACAAAGAATTCCTCAAGCGGGTTGATGATTAGCGATAGGGGGGTACGCAGTTCATGGCTTATGTTGGCAAAGAACTGTAGCTTCATGTTGTTGATTTTCTGTTGCTTTTCATTTTCTACTTCAATGGCCTGCATGATTTGTTTCTGTTTGTGCCGTGAACGCAGGTTGCGGATAATTAGTAGGATGATGCACAGAACAATGCCGGTATAAATGGTATAGGCCCACCAGGTACGCCACCAGGGAGGAAGTATCTTTATTTTCAGCTCTTTGATATGGGGGCTCCATACGCCTTGTGAATTGCATGCCTTTACGGACAAGGTATAGTTTCCGGCAGGCAGCATGGATAGATTTATCTTGTTGTTTTCAGCATAAATCCAGTTGGCATGGCTTTGGTCGATTTTGTAGGCATATTTTATCTTGTCTGTTTCTATCAGGTCGAGAGCTGAGAAGGATAGAGTAAATGAATTTTCCTTTTCGGTGAGCGACAGTCTTTGTGCACATTCAAGCGAGCTTCCTCCCAAGATGTCAGAGTGGGCTGTTCCGGATTTAAGCTCGATTCCGGTCAGGTAGATGCGGGCATCGTAGTTTGTTGAAAGAATTTCTTGGGGGATAATGGTCTGGTATCCTTTGGGAGTGCCTATCAGTATGTTTCCATTCTCCAGTTTCAGAATGGCATGTACGTTGGTGTCATTGCAAATCAGCCCGTCGCTTACGGAATAGTTCACGATGGAATACACTCCGTTTGTCATCTGTATGCGTGAAATACCGTTGCCGGTACCAATCCACATCTGATGGTTGTTGTCTTCCGTAATGGCTCTGACGAGGTTGGCGGCAAGTCCGTTCTTCTGGTCAATGAAATAGACGGAGTCGTTCTTCTGGTTCCAGACGCTAAGTCCATGCGGATGGCCTATCCAAAGCAGGTCACGGCTGTCCTTGTAGACGGTGAGCATGTCGGTTTCCTTGAAACGGGTGGTTTCGGAGTAGATGTTGTAGGCTTGGGTTTCGGTGTCGATGATGATAAGCCCGCCTTTGCTTGCTACATACAGATGCCGGTCATTGTCATAGTACATATCCCGTACAAAGAACTCTCCCGGACGATACAAGATGGTGTCGAATACTCCAGTTTCAGGATGCAGCCTTTGTATATATCCTCTCATCGTACCTATCCAGACGTATCCGTGTTTGTCTACTTTTATCGTATATACATTGTCTTCGAGCAGTTGGCTGTTGCTGGTTGTGTATTGTCTGATTTGCCCTTTCAAATAGCAGAGCAACCCTTTCTGGAACGTGCCGATCCACAGACGGCTCTTGGAGTCAATGGATAAATCGACTACGATATTGGCGGGAGTGGGTATCTTCTCGTATGCATCGGTTATCAGTGATTGGCGTATCAGGCCCGTGCCGTCTGTTCCGTAGTAGATAAATCCCGGGTCGGTGTCCTTGCAGAAAGTCAAGATGTCGTCATATTCCAGTGATTTGTTGCAGAGGATGATTTGGGACATCGGACTATAATAGGAGATGCCGTGTTTGAAGTTACCTATATATATGATTCCGTCCTTATCCCGGTAAATGGTATTCAGGTTGTTGCTGGCGATGGTATGTGGTTTCAGGGGGTTGTGCAGCAGGTTGGTAAGCGATTTATTCAAGGTGTTGTAGATGACCAGCCCCATGTGGCTGGTGAGAATCCATACATTCCCGTCGCCCAAATCGAGGATACGTTGTACGCGGTTGTACTGAATATCATTGCAACTGTTCAGGCAGATGTCTTCCCATTGTTGTGTAAGGTTGCTTTTGTACAGTAGCAGGCTGTTTTGGTATGTATATATCCATATGCTTTCACTTTGGTCTGTATAGACGTGCGGTTCATGGTCTTCCAGTAGTGGTTTGTAAATGGCCGGGATGGTGATTTCCCTGGTTTCGGAGGTTTGCTTGTTGATGCTGTATAGTACGCCGTTGGAGTACATGACGTAGATATATTGCACTCCTATCGATATATTGGAAATTTTCTCGATAGACAGTGGATATGCTTTGAGGGAATTGTTGTCTATGTTCAGTATATAGATTTTGGAATGATCGTAGGCCCAGAATTCATTTTTGGGTGTTTTTCCCTATTCTGAGAATGTTTTTGCTGGGAATCTTTAATTTTTCGAGTGTGGTTTTGTAGTCATTGTCGAACTTTCCGGTCTTGTAGTCGTAGATACTGTAACCGTTGGATGTCCTTATCCATACATTCATTTCCGGTCCTTCGAAGATGTTGATGATGGCATCGTCGGGCAGTTCGGAGTTATCCCGGTGATACTGCCGGAACGAGTAGCCGTCATATTTGTTGAGTCCCGATTCCGTCCCTATCCACAGAAATCCCCTGCTATCTCTGAAAATGCTCCTGACGCTGTTGTTGGACAGTCCTTCTGTGGTGGAAAGCTGTTTAAACATAACAGCCGGTGGAATCTCTGCCGGATTTCCCCAAGCTGTAAAGGCAAAGGATAGCTGGCATATTAAGAATAAAAACAGATGCTTCATGTGTTTTCTGTAATATTTAGGGAGATTAACGATATTGTATCTGCAAACTTAAATATAATCATCCGGATGGGCAAGGGAAGATTTGTGTATTCATGTACGATGATATACCTCATTTGGTGAAAAAGAGTATGCATTTTGTTTCCAGGTGCTCTATATGTGCTCTATGCAACAAAAACGGGCATTAAAAGACATTTTTCACACATCTGTTTTTCCTTTATGCAAGATACCTTTGTCAGTGAGATCATTTAAATCCTAATAGTATGAAGAAAGAACTTTTAGCAGTGGCAATGCTGTTGTTTGCCGGTGGCAATCTGTTGGCACAGCCACATGTCAATGACGGTACTTCGTATCTGATGAACCAACCTTTGGATATGAGTACTGATTTTCGTGATTTGAGTAATACCTTGTTTTTTGCAGATCATCTGGAATCATTCGACGTTAAGTCGGGTGAAGGACTGGTGAACTGGAAACGGGGGCATCTGATGCCACGTCAGGCTTTCAATACCAACGGTGCGCAACCCCGTAAAATGAGAATGCTCGATTTTCCTTTTACTGCTTATGAGAATGACCCGAACTTAAAATTTAAGATTGACTTTGTAACTCCGCGTACAGTACGTATTCGTATGCTTACTACTCCAGTGGAACCTAAGGTAAGTACATCCATTATGCTGGCGAAGGAACCGGGTAAAGATGAAAGTTGGAAGGTAACCGAAACGGAAAATACCATTGTCTATGCCGGTAATTATGGAACTGTACAAATAAACAAGAATCCTTGGAGGGTTGTATTGAAAGATAAGACAGGACGTATATTAAGTCAAACCGTTACTTTGCGTGATGCTGATTCTACGCAAGTGAAGTATACCCCTCCTTCAGTTTCATTAAAAGGGGAAGCGACAATGCTCGTCGTATCAATCCCGTGTTTACTCTGACTGCAGATGAGATGATTTTTTGGCTGTGGCGAGTCTGCTACAGGGTTGAACAAAGTGGGGCAGAAAGTAAATCTGTTTGTTACAGACCCACAAGGTCCGGAAACAGACCAGATGTACAAGCCCATTCCTTTCTTTATGAGCAATCGGGGATATGGTATGTTCATGCATACTTCCGCACCTGTCACTTGTGATTTCGGTGCTACTTATATCGGGCTGAACAAAATGTTTATGGGCGACGAAAACTTGGATTTGTTCGTATTCTTCGGTGAGCCGAAAGACATCTTGGATGAGTACACTGATTTGGTAGGAAAGCCGGGTATGCCTCCCTTGTGGTCTTTCGGTACGTGGATGAGCCGTATCACTTATTTCAGTGAAAAAGAAGGTTATGATGTAGCGGCCAATATCCGTAAGAACAAGTATCCGTGCGATGTTATCCATTTCGATACCGGCTGGTTTGATGTGGACTGGCAGTGTGACTATAAATTCTCCGAGAACCGTTTCCAGAATCCCCAGCAGATGCTGAAGGACCTGAAGTCGCAAGGGTTCCATGTTTGCTTGTGGCAGTTGCCCTATTTTACTCCCAAGAACCGTTATTTCCCTGAACTGATAAAGAAGGACATGTATGTAAAGAATGGTAATGGGGAACTTCCTTATGAGGATGTGGTGCTCGATTTCTCCAATCCGGAGACTGTAAAGTGGTATCAGGACAAGTTAGCCGGACTGCTGAATATCGGTGTGAGTGCCATCAAGGTTGACTTTGGCGAAGCGGCTCCGCTGAACGGTATTTATGCTTCGGGCAAAAGTGGTTGGTATGAGCACAATCTCTATCCGGTGCGTTATGACATGGCAGTGTCCGAGATAACCAAGAAGTTGCACAACGAGAATATAATGTGGGCACGTGCCGCATGGGCTGGTTCCCAGCGTTATCCATTGCATTGGGGCGGTGATGCTGCTACGACGAATACGGGTATGCTGGGTACACTCCGTGCCGGTTTGTCCTTCGGTTTGTCAGGTTTCTCTTTCTGGAGCCATGATATGGGTGGATTTGTAAAGTCTACTCCCGAAGATTTGTATTGCCGTTGGTTGCCGTTCGGTTTTCTGACTTCTCATACTCGTGCACACGGTGCACCTCCGACAGAGCCGTGGTTGTACGACAGCAAGCGTGTACAGGATGTTTTCCGCAAAAGTGCAGAGATGAAATATCGGCTGATGCCTTATGTTTATGCCCAAGCCAAGGAATGTACTGAAAAAGGCTTGCCGATGTTGAGAGCTTTGTTCGTGGAATTCCCTGATGACCCTGGAGCATGGAAGGTGGACGACGAATATCTCTTCGGTTCGCAGATTCTGGTTGCCCCCTTGCTTGAATCCGGTATGACGGGCCGCACAGTTTACCTTCCCGAAGGAAAGTGGATAGACTATCAGACGGAGAAAGTGTATGAAGGCGGATGGCACAGGATTGAAGCAGGCAGCCTGCCGATAATCATGCTGGTGCGTGACGGTTCGGTGCTTCCTCATCTGAAGTTGGCGCAGTCCACCTCTGAGATGGATTGGAGCAAGATGAGCCTGAAAGTGTATAGTGCCGATAAGAAACAGGCGGAGGGCTTGATATGCCTGCCTACAGACAACCGTATTCAGGTTGTGAAAGTGGATTGTGGAAAGGCCAAACCGCAACTGTTGAACCAGATTGAAGGCACTTCCCTGAGTTTCTGAACTTAATCTTTGAAAATCTATATTTAATCCACTCCTGCCGGTAGGCCGGGAAAAGAGTAAACCTTTTTTGCCACTATAGTGGCAAAGTCTTGCCATCACATTGGCAAAACTTAGCCAACGGCTTGGCAAGACCGTGCCAGCAAACTGGCAAAACTCTTATTCCCGGTATATTCCAAGCAGGGTCTTTGTTAAACCTAAGTATTTAGTATTTATGAGAAATGTGATGAAGTATTTGGGCATCATGTCAGTATCGCTGGCGTGCGCCGGACCTCTCTTTGCAACAAGCGGATATCCGTTTGCAAGTGTCGCTGTAGTGCAGCAGAGTGTAGCCACCGTAAAGGGACAAGTGGTAGATGAGAAGGGCGAACCCATTATCGGTGCCAATGTCATCGTAGAGGGTACGACGAACGGTATGATTACCGATTTGGACGGAAACTTCTCTTTGCAGTGTCCCGTAGGCTCTACGCTGAAAGCCAGTTACATCGGTTATCTGACAAGGACCGTTAAAGTAACCGGAAACATGAATGCCTTGAAGATTATCTTGAAAGAAGATGCCGAAACATTGGAAGAAGTGGTGGTGGTAGGTTATGGTACGATGAAGAAATCCGACCTGACCGGTTCCGTTACTTCTGTAAATGCAGAGGAGATGATGAAACGTAATCCGGTGAACTTGGGACAAGGTCTGCAGGGAGCTGCCGCCGGTGTTTCCGTCATCCGTTCCTCCGGTTCGCCCGACGGGGGATTCAACATCCGTATTCGTGGTGTAGCCACCGTAAACGGTAGTTCCGACCCTCTTTATGTAGTGGATGGAGTGCAGGTCGGTACTTCCATTGACTTTCTTAATCCAAACGATGTGGAGAGCATTGAAATCCTGAAAGATGCCTCTGCTACTGCCATTTATGGAACACGCGGTGCCAATGGTGTTATCATGATTACCACTAAAAACGGAAGCAAGGGCAAGGCACAAGTCAACTTCTCTGCCAACTATTCCCTTCAATTCAACAACAACAAGATAGACGTGGCCGATGCAGATCTCTTTGCCAAGGCAGTACGCGAATCTTGCCGTAACGGTTCGGTCATGACCAATCTGGCTTTTGGCGAAGAGTACATTGGCAAATTGAATAGCATCGATTGGCAAGATGAAATGTCACGTACAGCGTTGCAGCAGAACTATAATCTCTCCGCTTCGGGTGGTACGGAAGCCACGCAAGCCAACCTTTCAGTGGGATATCTGAATAATGAAGGTGTTGTCATTGAATCTTATTTCAAACGTCTGACAGCCCGTGCCAACATCACTCATAAAGTGAAAGATTTCATTCATGTGGGATTGAACTTGAACTATACACATGCCCAGCATCACTTCAGTGGCAATATGCGTAGTTATGCGCAAGCCATTCCTACGATGGACTATGTAGAGAATGGAGTCTTTTATTCTATGCCTATCGTTCTGCCCGACGGTTCATGGGGACATTATAAACAAGAGTCTGATGGTGACATCAACAAGGGGGCCGACAACCTGGTGGCTGCAGCCAAGACCAGAACCGACCAGATTTCCAAATGGGACCGTTTGGTGGCCAGTGCATTCCTGCAATTGGACATTGCAAAGGGATTGACTTTTAAAACCATCGGTAGCTACAACTATTTCACAAAAGGTTATGATGGATATACCCCTTATAATCCTCGTACATTTGGTTCGAAGGACCGTAAGGACAGTTATTCTATCAATCAGAATCAGAACTCGGAGATTGCCTTAGAATCGTTTGTCAACTATGACTGGTCGAATGCCCATCATCGTGTAAGCGCTATGGCGGGTTTCTCTATCAGCGATACGGACGGTGTCTGGTTGAATACCAGTGCCAGTGATTTCCCGGCTGACAACATTCGCCAGATTTCTTTGACAAACGACCCCAGCTCCAAGAATACAAATGGGGGACGTGACTTGAAGACCCGTTATCAATCTTATTTCGGACGTCTGACCTACAGTCTGAATGACCGTTATATACTGACGGCTACAGTACGCCGCGACGGTTCTTCCAACTTCGGTTCGGGCAACCGGTACGGTACTTTCCCTTCCGCTTCTTTGGCATGGCGCTTGTCAGAGGAGAACTTCATCAAGAATCTGAATCTTTTCAGCAACCTGAAGATACGTGCAGGTTGGGGGCAGACCGGTAATGCGGGTAGCGGAACCAGTCTTTCTGTCCCTCAGCTCTCTTCTTTGGATTGTATGTATTATGTCATGGCCGGGGGCGGCATGATGAATGCAGCCGGTATCGCACAGCAAAAGGAAATTGACACCAACCTGAAGTGGGAGACCAACGAGCAGACCAACATCGGTCTGGACATGGCCTTTATGAACAACGAGCTTTCATTCTCGGTGGACTACTTTATCCGTGACTCGAAAGATTTGCTTATTTATCGTCAGATCCGTCCTTCTACCGGTTTTACGTCTGTCTATACCAATGCCGGACATATCCGTAACAAAGGTTTTGAGGTTAGTGCTGCGTGGAATAAAAGTTTCGGTGATTGGAATGTAGGAGTACGTGTAAATGGTTCTACCTTGAAAAATGAGGCGGTAGAGGTGGGTGACCCTATTTTCTATAAAAACAACAGTTATGGTACGCAGGATGGTGATGACTGGGACAATCACTCCATCACACAGAACGGTTATGCCGTAGGTTCTTATTATGGCTGGAAAGTGGCCGGTATTTTTCAGAACCAGCAGGAGATTGATGCCTTGAATGCTCAATCGCCTACAGGCAAGTACCAGGATGGTGACACCGCTCCGGGTGACTTCAAGTATATCGACCTGAATGGCGACGGCCAGATTACAGACGAAGACCGTACGGTTATCGGTAATGGTTTCCCGACTCTTTCCTACGGTTTGAACCTTACTGCCTCTTACAAGAATTTCGACTTTTCAATGAATATGTATGGGGTAGCCGGAATGGATGTCTATTCTTACAGCGCTGCCCGTCTGACTTCTATGTATGGTCCTAACGGCGGTTACCAGAACGTTCTGGCAGAATATGTGAAGAATGCCTGGACTCTTGAGAATCCCAATGGCAAATATCCGCGTATCACCAAGGGCGACCACAATAAGAATCACCGTTCCAGTGACGCTTTCATTAAGAAAGGCGATTATTTGAAGATTTCGAACATTCAGTTTGGCTATACTTTCCCGAAGAATTTGGTAAAGCACGCGAAGATGGAGAATGCCCGCATGTTTGTCAGTGCAGACAACATATTGACGCTTTCTTCGTATAACAAATGGGGTGATCCGGAAGTCGGTTCGGACAGAGTGCTGCTGACAGGTTTCGATGGCGGACGCTATCCGTTCCCGTTATCCGTCTCTTTCGGTGTGAGTGTACAATTCTAATCTAATACTTAACAGATAAACAAATCATATTATGAGAAAAAGTTTTTACCATATATTGTTGTTGGGTGCTCTCACCTTGGGTACTACCAGTTCTTGTGATGACTATTTGGAAGTCGATCATTACGATATTCTGCCCGAAGATTTCATGTACCGGAATGAGGCAAATATAAAGTCGGGGCTTTATGGTATTTATGATACTTTTTATACCTATCAAGGCAGTGATAATAGTGGCGATGATACGACATGGGGATTTAAGCCCAATGTATTTATTGCCGGACACAGTACGATGGATTGCCAGGCGTCCGGCTGGGATGCCGAATGGCAACGTCATGCGGTATTAGCCAATAAAGGTTCGCTGGATACGGCTTGGCGTATGAGCTATAAGGGTATTGACCGTGCCAACCGTTTTCTGGCCGGATTGCAGAATGTGGACGTTTCCGTGCTTTCTGCCGAAAAGAAAGTGCAGTTTGAAGCCGAGGCGCGTGCCATTCGTGCATACAATTACTTGTATTTGTCAAAAGTCTTTGGCCCTGTCCCCATGTTGCTTACGGGTGAGACTTATACAACCAGTGCAGGAAAGGCGCGTCCTGAAAATCTGGAAGGCACTTATCAGGTTATTGAGGAAGACCTTAAGTTTGCCATGGAAAAGCTGGATTGGGAACCTGCCGATGGAGAATACGGTCGTATTACGAAAGGTTTCTGCAAGGCATTTTTGGCAGAACTCTATATGTATCAGAAGAAATTTACTGAAGCCAAGAAGGAATTGAATGACATTATTACCAGTAATACCTATGCATTGGAGCCGTGCTATGCCAATCTTCATGCCTGGGACAACCATTGGACAAAAGAATCCATTTTTGAGGTGGCTTATCATATTCACGGCAATATGAATTGGGGAGGCAACAGCCACGATGACGGCAAGATATGGTATGGCTATATGTGTGCCGCTCCCGAGTATGGCGGTTGGGGGTCCTTGGCTCTGTCTTGGGAGTATTATCGCTCTTTTGAGCAGGGAGACAAGCGCAAGGAGTATACTTGTGTAGGTACGGGTGACGTACATCCTATTACCAATGAAAAACTGGGTACCAATCCCTCTTACAGCGGATATGTACAAGGCTCTGAAAATGTACCTTGTGTATATTCACTGAAGTATTGGAGAAAGCAACCGGGTAAGGACGGGTTTGTGTATTGCCCGATTTCATTGACTTTCAAACGATATGCAGGCGTATTGCTGGATTATGCTGAATGTTGTTTCGAGACGGGTGAGGAAGCGACCGGATGGGAGATGATCAGACAAGTGCGTAATCGTGCGTGGGGTAACTTGGAAATTGGTGTACAAGCCATTGATTTCCCGCAGGCAATGTTGAATACGACAGTTGTCGATGTACCCGATGCAAAGACTGTTTATGCTGAATATAAGACGCGGAAAGGGTATACAAGTGATGTATGGAAAGTGGCTTTGACACAAGAACGCCGTCATGAGCTCAATGCAGAGTTCTCTTTATATTTTGACCTTTGCCGTATGGGGTTGGCTGAAGAATGGTTCAGATGCGAATACCCGAAAACAAAAGCCAATTCTACACCGGAGGAGTGCTGGGAAACTGGCGATTCTTTCCGTTATTTTGAGCATCAGAAATATCAGGAGATTTTCCCAATACCTACTAATGAGATTCTTAATAATCCTCTCATCAATTCGGAGGACCAGAATGAGGGATATTGATGACTCTAAAATTGTGCTAAGAATAGACAATTATATTGTTCTGTTATTCTGAACGAAGTGAAGAATCTCTTCTACAGAAAAGAGATTCTTCACTATGTTTGGGGTATGTATTCCTGAATGAGCAAATCAGATGATTAAGTGTCCACAATTTAAACTTGTAGTTAAGTATGGCAAGAAAAACATTTTGTTTCCTTCTATTTATATGTATGGGCGTGTGTGCATGTACTGTTCGGCATAATTCGTTACGGTCGACATTGTGTGCGGAAATTGTTGCCAATGTCCGGGACAGTGTACTGCCATTTTGGATGGATTATGCAGTGGCGCCTGACGGCGGTTTTTATGGGACTGTATTGCGGAATGGTACTCCGGTGGTAGATGCTCCCAGAGGAGGAGTGTTGAATGCCCGGATTCTGTGGAGTTTTTCTGCTGCATACCGTACATTTGGAGATGAATCTTATCTGAAACTTGCCAACAAGTCTCAGCGCTATTTTATCGATACATTTATTGATAAGAAGAACGGTGGGGTGTATTGGTTGGTCAACCCCGATGGTGAAGTAGTGAATGCTTCTAAGTATACTTATGCCATGACTTATGCTATTTATGGATTAGCAGAGCACTATCTGGCGACGGGTAACGACGAAAGTCTGAAAACTGCTATTAGTTTGTATCATGTCTTGGAAGAAAAAGGTCGCGAACCGCAATATGACGGTTATGTGGAATCCTTTACCGAAAATTGGGAAAAATTGGAGCAATATGATAATAACGCTCCTAAGACCATGAATGCCCATCTGCATGTGTTGGAAGCTTATACCCTTCTATATCAGTGCTGGAAAGACAATGGCTTGAAGAAAAGGCTTGAGTTTTGCGTCGATTTGTTCATGAACCGCATTTACGACCCGTCAAGGAAGCATTTCAATCTGTTCTTTGATAATGAGTGGAACAGTCTGGTCGAAATGGATTCTTACGGACATGATGTTGAGACCGGATGGTTGCTTTGTGAGGCTGCCCGTACGCTGGAAAATCAGGACTTGATAGAACAGACAAATCAGCTTGCATTGGATGTGACGGAAGCTTGTCTGGCTGAAGGAATGAGTGATAAAGGCTATATGATTTACGAGAAGAAAGGTGACAGAAAAACCAAGCATGCCTCATGGTGGGGCCAGATTGAAACGGTGATAGCTTGTGTCAATGCTTGGCAAATCAGCGGGAGTGACGTTTATCTACAATCGGTTGATACGGTCTGGACTTTTGTCAAAGACCATATGGTGGACAAGGAATACGGGGAATGGTATAGCGACTGTTTCGACGGAGAGCCTAAAAAGGAGGCTCCCAAAGTGAGTATGTGGCGTTGCCCGTATCATACGGTACGCTTGGGAGTGGAAATGTATAATCGTTTAAAATAGTACGTATGAAGAAATTGATAATAGGTGCGGCATCACTGATGCTTTGTGCAGGTTTGCAAGCCCAGGACTTCAAGATTAACCCGTCGGGGTATTTTGAAAACCACGGGGCCAATGTGATGGTTTTCAGTGATGTCTATCCTGAAGGACACCAAGGGGGTGTCACCTTGGTTTTGAATGGAGACCGCAGGGCCGCAGGCGGTGATGTGCGTTTCGAGATTTCGCAGGGGCAGTGGCAGGGATTGCCCAAGATGAGAAGCCGGGTGGTGGATGAGGCTGACAATGAAATCCGTGTCACATTGAGTTATCCTGATTCGGCCAAACACATGGCAGGCTTTAATCCGATGCTCTATCCGGATTTTGCTTTCGGCTATACTATCAAGGTGAAAGGGGAAAAGGACTATCTGGTATTGACTGTTGATTTGGACCGGCCGGTTCCGGAGCGCTTTGCCGGGAAGCTCGGTTTCAATCTGGAGCTGGTGCCTTCTACCTTGTTGGGCAAGCCCTGGATTATGGATAACCGGACGGGTGTTTTCCCTCATCAGGCGATGGGGCCCACCATGAAGCAGACCTCCAATATGGAGCATATCGGAGACTTCAATCCTAAGGGGAAAGCCAGCCTGGACCAGTTGCTTCTGGACCGGAAGACTTATAATCCGATGATTGCCGATGATATTGTCTCTGCCCCTCTTGCCGCGGGAAAAAAGTTTGTGCTCAATCCGCAGGATGAGTTGGCAAAGATTACGATTGAGAGTGAGAAGGGAGATTTGATGCTGTATGACGGACGGATAAACCATAATAACGGTTGGTTTGTGCTTCGTTCGGAATTTCCGGCAGGAACGAAAGGGAATGCGGTAAAATGGATTATCCGTCCCACAGTTACCAAGGAGTGGCGCTATGCACCGGTAGTACAGACTTCCCAAGTGGGTTATCATCCCGGACAGAAGAAAGTGGCTGTCATAGAGTTGGATAAACGGGATACAGACTTCAAGCAACCTGCCCTTTATCGCATTGCTGCCGATGGCAGGAAACTGGTAAAGCAGCAGGCTGCCAAGGATTGGGGAGATTTCCAACGCTACCACTATCTGCAGTTCGATTTCACGGAAGTGACGGAAGAGGGACTTTATCAGGTGATGTACGGTGATGCGGCTTCTCCGGTGTTCCGCATTGCCAAAGATGTGTGGGACAAGGGTATCTGGCAGGCAGAGGTGGAATATTTCCTGCCGGTACAGATGTGTCACATGCGTGTCAACGAGAAGTATCGTGTATGGCATGACTTCTGTCACCAGGACGATGCCCGAATGGCCCAAACGAATATCAATCACATTGACGGATATAGCCAGGGACCTTCTACTCTGTGTAAATATCAGCCGGGCGATCTTGTTCCGGGATTGAACGTAGGCGGTTGGCACGATGCAGGCGATTATGACCTGCGTGTGGAGTCGCAGGCAGGTGAAGCCTATATCCTCGCTATGGCTTGTGAGAATTTCGGTGCCTACTGGGACGAGACTTCCATTGATTTCGAAAAACGGATTGTAGAGATACACCAGCCTGACGGGAAAAACGACTTGTTACAGCAAGTGGAAAACGGGGCTTTGACCGTAGTAGCCGGTTGGAAGGCATTGGGACGCCTCTATAGAGGAATTTTGTGTCCTACTGTACGGCAATATGCACACTTGGGAGATGCTTCGGCCCATACTGATCATGTCAGTGGAACGGCTGATGACCGTTGGGTGTTTACGGAAGACAATCCGGGACGTGAGTTACAGGTGACCGCTTGGCTGGCAGGTATTTCACGCGTGCTGAAGGGACATAATGATACTCTGGCGGCAGATTGTCTGGAAATAGCCCGTGAGCTGTTTAAGATTACACGTTGTGATAACAATTGGATACTGACAACGAAAGTACATGCCGCCGTAGAGCTTTATCTGGCAACGAAGGAAGCCGGGTACCGCGATTTCGTTTTGCAGCAGCAGGATTTCATCTGCAAGAATATCCGTCAGACGGGCTGGTTCATCGGACGTTTCGACAAAGCTGTGGGAAATGCACGTTTCAGCAAGGCTGTTCGCAAAGCACTGCCGGAGTTGCAGGCTATGTATCAGGAGTATAGCAGTAAAACCCCGTATGGAGTGCCACACGACAGAGGTAACCGTTCTTCCGGTTCATGGGAGCCTCAGCATTTGGGCTATAACTACTGTTATTTACATGCTGCTTATCCTGACTTATTTACACCGGACTACATTTTTAATGCCGTCCAGTATCTGCTGGGTATGCATCCGGGACGTAACCAGGCAGCTTTTGTAACGGGGGTTGGTGCCGAAACGATGAAGGCCGCCTATGGTGTCAATCGTGCTGATTGGTCTTATATCCCGGGTGGAGTTTCTCCGGGTACTAATCTGATTCGTCCCGATCTACCGGAACTGCTTCATTTTCCGTTCTTGTGGCAGGAAGGTGAGTACTGTTTGGGCGGACATGCTACGTGGTTTATGTATATGGTATTGGCATCTCAGAAAATATTGAATGGTAATGAACAGTAAAATAAAGGTAGATAAGTTTGTAATTGTAGTTTTTCTGCTCTGCATGGTTTGTAATATGACCATGCAGGCAAAAGCTTACGAGAGTTTCAAAGTATCCATTTATGTACGTGCCTACGAGGTAGACAAGATGAAGGACATCCATTGGCTGGATTCGACTTGGAATGTGATTTCACAACAGTTGGAAGTGGACAAGATTTATTTGGAAACACATCGTGATTTACTGATTGTGGATGACGCCACCCTGGAGCAAGCTAAGAAATTTTTCCATGACCGGGGAATAGAGACTGCCGGAGGCATTACCTATACCATCAACGAGGCAAACAGTTTCGAGACATTCTGCTATTCCAATCCCGAACACCGCAAGATGGTGCAAAAGATTGCGGAACATACGGCAAAGCACTTTGACGAGTTTATTCTGGATGACTTTTTCTTCACCAGTTGCAAGTCGGACATAGAGATAAAAGCCAAAGGTACGCAGAGCTGGACGGAATACCGTTTGAAGCTGATGACTGAAGCCGGGCGCGACCTTGTGCTGAAACCTGCCAAGAAGGTGAATCCTCAGGTAAAGGTAATCATCAAGTATCCCAACTGGTACGACCATTTCCAAGGTTTGGGCTTTAATCTGGAGGAAGGTCCCCAGCTCTTTGACGGTGTCTGGACGGGTACTGAAACAAGGGACCCGGCAGGTAATCAGCATTTGCAGAACTATCTGAGCTATAATATTATCCGTTATTTCGATAACCTGCGTCCGGGTTATAACGGTGGGGGATGGGTCGATGTAGGTGGACTGAACATGGGTATGGACCGGTATGCCGAACAGCTTCATTTGACCATGCTTGCCAAGGCTCCCGAGATTATTCTCTTTGCCTATCACCAGCTTCTGAATGTGAAGTTGTCTCCTAAATACCGTACTCCCTGGCAGGGAATGGGTACCAGCTTTAACTATGATGAGGTGACCGCTCCCATCCGGTTGGAAGACGGCTCTTTGGTAGAACCTACCACGATGGCCCGTATAGCCGGTGTTGTGCTGAAACAAACGGATAAGTTGATTCATAAGCTGGGGAATCCGGTGGGTATAAAATCCTACAAGCCTTTTCATGCCGCCGGTGATGATTTCCTTCAGAACTATTTGGGCATGATAGGTTTGCCGATGGATATGCGTCCTGTTTTTCCGGAAGACCAGCAAGTGGTTCTGCTGACTGCACAAGCTGCACAGGATACGGAAATTATGGCTAAAATCAAGAGACAACTGCAAAGCGGGCGTGATGTGGTGGTTACGAGCAGTTTGCTGAAAGCCATTCCTGAGAAGCTTACAGAGGTAGCCGAGTTGCGTTGTACTGATTTGAAGGCTCTTGTCAATGATTTCGGCCGTTACGGGCAGTCCGGACGTGACCTGTTGATTCCGCAGGTGCAGTATTATACGAATGATGCTTGGGAGATGGTCAGTGCCGGTCGTCCGCTGACGGGTGGAGTTTCGGGCTATCCTATTCTGTTGAGAGCCCCGTATGCTACCGGTAATCTGTATGTTCTTACCATTCCCGACGATATGGGCAATCTGTATGATTTTCCGGCCAATGCCTTGAATGAGATTCGTCGCATTATGAGTAAGGACATAGGAGTCTGTCTGGAAGCTCCCTCCAAAGTAGGCCTGTTTGTATATGACAATAAAACGCTGGTGGTAGAGAACTTCAATGACGAACCGGTAGAGGTGCGTATCGTGACCGGTGATAAGGTGATGAAGCTGGAAAGCTTGGAGGATGGGACTGTTTTGAGTCCTCTTCCTGCCGGACCGGTGATACAGACCAGACGTCCGGTTACGCCTAAGAATTCTTTCCGTTTATTACTGTTGCCCCATTCATATAAGGCATTCCGATATAAATAATGGGTAAGAAGATTGCCGGGTGACTATTTGAAAGAGCAAGGAGGCTGGTTTACTGTAAAACCAACCTCCTTTGCTTATTCATGAGCATGCTTATGCTCTCCCAGTATTCTGTGTGGCAGTGTTCCGTGTCCCAATAACTCTATCGGGCAGTTGAAGTTCCGTTCCAGCCACTCCTCCGTGACACCGGTGTCGGGGTGGTAATCCAGCGTTTCGTTGACGCAAGCGATAGACTTGACTTGCTGCAATACCGTACCGATGTCATGGCTGACGAGGATGATGGCACATTCTTCATTGATTTCTGTCAGTAGTTCGTAGAGGCGGGCTTCAAAACGCTTGTCAATGTAGGTACTGGGCTCATCAAGAATCACGACCTGTGGGTCGGAGATGATGGCACGTCCCAGCAAGGCGCGTTGCAACTGTCCGCCGCTCAAAGCACCTATGGCGCGTTGTTCCATGCCTTCCAGTCCCATGCGGGCTATCACATGGCGGGCCTTTTCCCGGTGTCGGGTATTGAAGCGCGAAGCAAGTGGCTTTTGGCTGCTGAGGCCTGAAAGGATGACTTCTTCTACTGTAATGGGAAACTTCCGGTCGATGCTGCTGTACTGGGGCAGATACCCCATGGATAATCGAGTGTTGAGGGGTAGGCATTGAGAACCGGCTACTTCGGGTGACGGGGAATCGGTATGATAAAGTATCTCTCCGGCAGTGGGCTTCAGCAGTCCCAGGATGCACTTGATAAGGGTGGTCTTTCCACCACCGTTGGGACCGATGATACCCAGAAAATCACGTTCGTAGATAGTCAGGTTTATATCATGCAGTACGGTCCGGTTATCGTATCCGGCACTGAGGTTCTTTATTTCTATAATAGGAGATGCGAGCATGTTTTTTTCTTTATTCTCCTTCTCCTTTAGGGGAACGAGGGGTGAGCAGTGCTTGGGCCGTATTCATCATCTCCTCCTCCCAGTCGTATGAGAGGGGATTGATAGCCACTACCCGGGTTCCGGTCTGCTGGGCGATAAGGTCGGCATTGCGGCGGTCGAATTCCGGCTGTACAAAGATGACGCGTACCTTCTCCTTCTTGCAGGAGTTTATCAGGTTCTTCAGATGGGTGGGAGAGGGTTCCTTTCCACCGGCCTCGATAGGAATCTGGTGCAGGTTGTAGTCGCGGGCAAAGTAGGAAAGTGCCGGATGATAAATCATGAAGGCACGGTCGGCATTCGGGCTGGAAAGCATCTGGCAGATGAGGCTGTCTGTATGCTCTATCCGCCGGATGAGTGCGTTGTAACGTTCCATGTAGGCGTTTTCATTGGCTTTGTCTATGGCGCAGAGTGCATTCAGAATGTTTCCGGCAATGATTTGGGCGTTGATGGTGGAATTCCAGATGTGGGGTTCCACACCACCGGCGTGCGTATGGCCTTCGTGTACATGCCCGTCTTTATGATGATGTGCATGGGTATCGTCCAGAATAAGTTCCACATTCTCGGACATATCGAAGAATTGCAGGTGGGGAGCATTGTCCGTCAGTTTTTCCGTCCATGTCTGCTCGAAACCGATGTAGCCGATGCGGAAATAGGCCTTACTTTGCGCGAGGTCGACGAGCTGCTGGGGCGTGGGGTCGTAGGTTTCCGGACTTGAACCTTTGGGCACCATGCTGACGACGGTGAATTCATCGCCGGCAATGGCTTCGGTGAAATACCGCAGCGGCTCGATGGTGACGGTAATCACGGGTTTATCGTCATTCTTCTTGTTCTGTTGGCCTCCTTGCTTGCACGAGAAGAGCAAGGTGGCTATGAGGAGTAAAAAACAAAACTTTTTCATTTACAATTTACTATTTACAATTTACAATTTGGCTGCGCTGTGGCAGGGGGCATCAACTATTCATTATCAACTATTCCTTATCCATTTATCACTTCCTCTTTCCTTCCCCTCAGTATCTCCCGTTTCCCTCCGGGGGGGCCTGGGAGACGCTCTACCTTGAATCCTACGGCTTGCAGCATGCGGCGTACTACTCCTTTGGCGCAGTAGGTGGTCAGCACGCCATCAGTGCTCATGGCGGCATGGATATTCCGGAAGACTTTTTCCTCCCACATTCCCGGTTGCTTTTCGGGTGCAAAGGCATCGAAGTAGACAACGTCGAACGGAGATTTATTAATCATTAACAAACTGTCGATGCTTATTGTTTCGACATCTGCCTGCACTTTTCTCAGTGTGAAATAAGGAGTTATGGCAACTTCTTCTTCCCACGCAGCCCGATGCAGTTCCTCGAACAGAGGATTGTCGCTATATTTTAGCGCATCCACCTCCGGCCATGCAAGCGGATAGAGTTCGATACCGGTATAGTGCACAGGTCTCTTTTCCTTTTCGGCAGTTTCCAGTGTAAGCAGGGCATTCAGTCCGGTGCCGAAACCGATTTCAAGGATATGCGGGCGGGCAGTAGCGGATGCTTTCAGTCCCATGTCGATGAAGATGTGCTGTGACTCTGTACGTGCCCCTTTTACCGAATGATAATGTTCATTCAGTTCCGGTACAAACAGTGTCGCACTTCCGTCTTCCGTCTTCTCTATGATTCGTTGCATCACTTCTGCTTTTGTTGAATGTTTTTATTTTATTTAATTCTCTGTGGTTCAGTGTGCTGTTGCGTCTATATATCCAGCGTGCTGCATCTATACATCCAGCACGTTGCATCTATACATCCAACGCGTTGCATCTATACATCCATTGCTCAAACCCACTACATGTCAATAATTCATCATCGAAATGGCTCCTTGCAGTGCCCACAGCATAGCTATGTAGCGCACCAGTTTCCCTGCAAACATGGAAGTGGTGGTCAGCATCAGATTACTGCGCATGAAGCCCAGTGCAATGGCTATGGCCTCTCCCACAAAAGGCAGAAAGGCGAAGAAAGCCATCAGTGCCCCTTTCCCTTGGAGGAAATGCTGCATCCGTTCTATCTTTTCCCTTTTTACCTTGAAATATTTCTCAATCCAGTCTATACGTCCCAGACGTCCCATGTAGTAGCACGTCATGCCTCCCAGCGTATTTCCCAAGGTGGCAGAGAGTACGCACAGTGCCGGGCTTAGACCGACCTTGACCAGTGCTACCATCACTATCTCGGAACTGAACGGAATGATGCTTCCTGCCAATAGGGCAGAGATGAACAGACCGACATATCCCCAGTCAATCAGCAGCTGTACGAGTGTATCTACAAAAGCGTCCATATGTTGAATCCTAATAGAATGAATAATCCGATAAATGCACAAATGAAGAATATATTGGAACCGCGGCTATTTGTCAGTACAAACAAGTGTCCCGCCAGGATGCTGACACCGATGAGCAGGAAGGACATCAGGTGGACACTCAATACCGGTTGCAGTCCGATATAGACAAAGATGCAGAAATTCAGCAGGATGAGGAAGTGTAGATAGCTCCGGGTGCGTATCTTGTCTTCATAGCCGGCAATGAGACAGTGTGCCGCGCTGACGATGAACAGAACAAGGAGATACCCGAGGGTGGCGAGTTCCCACGGCTGATAGTCGAACCGGGTGGGAGCGAAGGTCACCAGCTCGCGGAAGGGCTGGCAGAAGAGTTCCATTTGCCCGTAGTAGAGGGCGTGTCCCAGCAACAGCCAGTAGGGTACGCTCCATCCTACCAAGGAAGCGAAGAAACTTTTGGGTTGGAGAGACTGGAAGTTGTAGGCACCTATCCAGAAGATGGGGACAAACAGCATGAGCTGCGGAAAAAGCAGGCTGCCCAGTCCGATGAAGACAAAGGCGTGGAAGAGACTGCCTGTGGGCCGTGCCTGCTGGTAGCTCTTGAAGAGGAAAAACAGTGCCACCAGGAAGGAGGCGGCTGCCAAGTCTCCCGCATACAGCATGTGCAGGCTGGGGCAGACGGATATCAGCAGGAAGTAGACAGAAGTCTGTACCGATGCCCGCATCCGGATGATGGCGAACGTATTGTTGAGCTGTATTAGGAAGTACCCGATGACGGCATACAGAATAAAGCTGAAGAGACGGTTTGCCCAGGTGGGGATGCAGAAGTCGCAGAATGTTTCCCAAAGGGAATATCCGCTTTGCTGTGTCTCCGTCTCGGGCAACAGAACAGCGGTCAGTATCCAGCAGGATACTGAAATCAGGATAGCGGTGGGTAGTGTGAACCGCCCTGCCGTTATCCGGTTCTGGAATCTCTTCGTTCTCATTTATAAGTCAAATCCGATGTCGCGACGGAAATATTTCTTCTCGAAGTTTATCATGTCGGCCACGCGGTAGCTCTTCTGCAAGGCTTCTTCCTTTGTTTCACCATAGGAGCAGACGGCGATGACACGGCCACCGGCAGTTACGGTCTGTCCGTCTTTGGTGGCTGTTCCGGCATGGAAGAGGATGCTGTCCGTTTCGGCAGCCTTCTCGAATCCGGTCATCACCTTGCCCTTTTCGTAGGCTTCCGGATATCCTCCGCTTACCAGCATGACGCAAGCGGCTGTGCGTGAGTCGAATTCCAGTGTACGCTGGTCGAGGTCGCCCTGGGCAACGCCTTCGAGTAGGTCTACCAGGTCGCTCTTGATACGCAGCATTACACTTTCGGTTTCGGGGTCGCCCATGCGGACGTTGTATTCAATTACCATCGGTTCGCCCTTCACGTTGATAAGTCCCAGGAAGATGAAGCCTTGGTAGCCGATTTCTTCTTCCAGCAGACCGTTTACGGTAGGTTCGATGATGCGGGTGCGTACTTTTTCCATAAATGTTTCGTCGGCAAAAGGTACGGGAGTAACGCTGCCCATACCGCCGGTGTTGAGGCCTTTGTCGCCTTCGCCGATACGCTTGTAATCTTTGGCTACGGGCAATACCTTATAGTGGCGGCCGTCTGTCATCACGAATACGGAACATTCGATGCCGCTGAGGAACTCTTCAATGACTACCGTGGCGCTGGCATCGCCGAACATGCCGTCCAGCATTTCCTTCAGCTCTTTCTGAGCTTCTTCCAGTGTGGGGAGAATCAGCACGCCCTTGCCTGCACACAGTCCGTCGGCCTTCAGTACGTAAGGCGCTTCGAGGGAAGCGAGGAAGTCGAGTCCCTCCTGCAAGTTGTCGGCGGTGATGCTCTTGTAGCGGGCAGTGGGGATGTTGTGGCGCATCATGAAGCCTTTGGCAAATTCCTTGCTACCTTCCAGTGTAGCACCTTTGGCGGTGGGGCCGATGATGTCGATATGGCAGGTGGCAGGGTCTTCCTTGAAGCTGTCGAAGATGCCTTGTACCAACGGGTCTTCGGGACCCACAACAATCATGTCGATTTCTTTCTCAAGGGCAAAGGCCTTGAGTGCGGGAAAGTCTGTCGCCTTCAGGTTCACATTCTCGCCTGCTTCGCTTGTACCTGCATTGCCGGGCGCAATATATAGTTTCTCTACTTTCGGGCTTTGGGCAATCTTCCATGCCAGAGCGTGTTCGCGGCCACCGGAGCCTAATAATAATACTTTCATGGGTTCATTTACAATTTACAATGTACAATTTGTCTGTGCTGTGGGGCATCAGGTAAGTTGTACAGATTGTTATACTTAATGATTTATTCTCTCTTTTATTCTCTTCTTTCTTCTACCATCTACTCCCTATTTGCACGCCCGCACTGCATAGCAAATTGTACGGTACATTGTACATTAAAGATATTCTTCAAAATATCTTGTTATCTTCTCGTGCAGATGCACACGGTCGCGTCCCAGGACGTTGTGCTTGTGCGTGGGATAGATAAACAAATCGGGATAGGTACGGGCATCCACGCACGCCTTCATGAATGAAAGGGTGTGCTGCGGCACGCAGGTGTCGTCGTGGTCGTCGTGTATGATGAGCAGATGTCCTTTCAAGTTACCGGCAAGGTTTTTCAGATTTGTCTGCTTGTAGCCTTCCGGGTTCGCTTGCGGAGTGTCCATATAGCGCTCACCGTACATTATCTCGTAGTATCCCCAGTCGATAACCGGTCCGCCGGCAACGCCTACCTTGAAAATTTCGGGATAGCGCAGCATCAGCGCCGTAGTCATGTGTCCTCCGAAGCTCCAGCCGTGCACGCCGATACGCTCTCCGTCCACATAAGGCTGGCTTTTCAGGAATTCTACGCCCTTCACCTGGTCTTTGCCCTCTTCGATGCCCAGCTGGCGGAAGGTGGCGTTTTCAAACTCCAGTCCACGGTTGCTGCTGCCACGGTTGTCGAGGCTGAACATGATGTAGCCTTTGTTTGCCATGTAGATGTCCCAGCCGCGGGCATCGTTCATCCAGCCGTTCGTTATCATCTGGGCGTGCGGGCCGCCGTATACGTAGACGATGGCGGGATACTTCTTTGCCGGGTCGAAGTCGGCAGGCTTTATCGAGGCGGTAGTACAAGTCTGTCTTGCCGTCGGCGGCTTTGATGGTGCCTACTTCTATGCTGGGCATTTCAAAGCCTTCGTAGGGGTTCTTGGCTGTCAGCAGTGTGTGTTCCCGTTGTTTTTTCGGGTTGGTGGACATCAGTTTTATGATACGGGGGCAAGTGGGCGAAGAGGCATTGTCGATGAGGTAAGTTCCCATGAAACCGGAGATTTGTGCCGAGTGCATGCCGGTTGGGTCTCCTATCAAGCTGCGTTTGCCATTCTTCAGGTTGACAGCGTAAAGGTTGCTCTGCAAAGGAGAGATTTCCGTACTCTTGATGATGAGCTCTTTCGTGTTCCGGTTAAAACCTACGATGTCTTGTACAAGCCAGGGGCCGGAGGTGAGTTGCTTCAGCAGTTCCCCTTCCGTATTGTATAGGTATAGATGGTTGAAGCCGTCACGCTGGCTTTGATAGATGAACTTGTGGCTGTCCCATGGCAGGAATAGAATGGGAGATTGCGGCTCCACATATTTGGGATGTCTCTCTTCGATGAGCACTTGTTGCAGCTTTCCGCTTTCAGCATCGTACCGGCACAGTTCGGAGTGGTTTTGGTCTCGGTTTAGCTCTATCAGATAGAGGCTTTTGCCATCCGGTGCCCAGGTGATGTTGGTGAAGTAGCGGTCTTTTGGGTCGCCCATGTCCAGGTAGATGGTCTTTTGAGTAGCCGGATTGTAGATACCTACCTTTACCTGATGGCTGAGCATGCCGGCCATGGGGTAGCGTATTTTATCCACCAGTGCTATTCTTGTCGTGATGTCAACCAATGGATAGGGGGTGACCATGCTTTCGTTCATTCGATAAAAGGCCAGCAGGTCCCCGGCAGGATTCCAGAAAGTGCCTTTTGAAATGCCGAATTCATTGCGGTGCACACTTTGTCCGCAGACGATACCTTCCGGTTCGTTGGTGACTTTCAGGGTTTGCCCGTCACCGGTCATCACATAGAGATTATTGCCGATAGTATAAGCCAAATGGCGGCTTACCTCGTTCCAATCCTCATTTGCGGCTTGGGCGGGGCAAGGCTGGCTCCAGATGACTTTTTTCTTCTTCCAGTCGACGAGGGCACGGTACTTGCCGGTGTTCAGCAGCAGGAGTGGGTCTATTTGGACTTGAATACCCAGATTGACGCCTCGGGGTACGTTGACAGCCTTTGCAGCATGAAAGTGACGCAGTTTTCCAAGTCCTTTTTCTTCCAGCAGCGCGTTGGCTTCTTCCAATGTGATGGCAGTGAATTTCTCTCCGGGCTTGGCACCTAATCCTTTGACAGCCCATGTACCTTCTATATTGTCGATGCCAAGTTCCAGACAAGCGGCATCGCCCCACCACTGGTACGATTTGTTTTCCGGTTTGTGGTAGGTCTCACCTCCGGGAATCAGATCTTCCAGGGTCGGCTTTTTCAGTTCTTGTGCCATAGCGTTTGTTGCAAGCAGAGCAGGTACTGTTATCAGCAGTGCAAGAATGCTCTTACTTATTTTCTTTGCATTCATTCTCCTTGTCATTGTTCGTGTTATTCTTCTTCCTTCTTTCCCGCCTCTCTTCTTTTGCTTTCCGGGTAAGACTCGCCCGACCTTGTTCTGCGTTCTCCACCGAATTCACGTCTTTCCCTCGGTCTGAACTCCCGTCTTTCCCCGTCTTTGAACTCTCTTCTTTCACGCGGACGGAATTCGCGCTTTTCGCTGTCCTTGAATTCTCTTGGTCTGCGTTCACCGTTGAATTCGCGTCTTTCGCCACCGAATTCACGTCTCTCTCCGCTGAATCGGGGACGGAATTCGCGTCTTTCTCCGGGTTTGAACTCTTTCCGTTCCCCAGAAGCCGGACGAAATTCTTTGCGCTCCTTGCTCAACTCCTCGCCTTCGGCACGAAATTCCTTGTACTTTCCATCGAAGATTTCGTACTGGCGGAATTCGCATTCCAGCGCACCATTGAATAAAGGTATCTTGGAGGTGGCTTTTAGCCCGATTTGGTCGAAGCACTCTTCCCGGTAAGAAAGAATCCATGCGGTGTTGCCCGTAAAGGCATGTTTCAGACGCTCGCCAATCATGGAGTAAAGGCCCAGCAGGTCGTTGGTAGAGATACGCTCACCGTAGGGAGGATTGGTGATGATGATGGATTTCTCCGCAGGTTGCTCGAATTGCTGGAAAGGTTGCAGCTTCAATACCACGTCCTTGCTTACGCCGGCAGCCTTTATATTGTGTGTGGCAATTTCGTTTGCCTTCGGGCTGTTGTCGTAACCGTATATCTTATGCGTAAATTCACGTTCCTGGCTGTCGTCATTGTATATCGTGTCGAACAGCTCCTGGTCAAAATCCACCCACTTCTCGAAAGCGAACTCCTTGCGGAATACGCCCGGAGCGATGTTGCGTGCAATCAGCGCCGCTTCGATGGGAATGGTTCCCGAACCACACATCGGGTCTATCAGGTCGCATTCGCCACGCCAGCCGGTCATCAATATCATGCCGGCGGCCAGCACCTCATTCAGCGGGGCCTCTACTGCTTCCTGGCGATAACCGCGGCGGTGCAGCGATTCGCCGCTGGAGTCGAGAGACAGCGTACATTTGGTTTCGGCAATGTGTATGTTCAGCAGCACGTCCGGTTTGTTGACACGCACGCCGGGACGTTCGCCGGTCTTCTCGCGGAAATAGTCCACGATGGCATCCTTCACCTTGTAGGAAACGAACTTGGAATGACGGAACTCTTCACTGAATACAACCGCGTCCACGGCAAAGGTCTTGTCCGTATCCAGATAGTCTTCCCATCGGATGGCTTTAATCTGTTCGTAAACCTCGTCGGCATCCTTGGCTGTGAAGTGTTTGATGGGTTTCAGTATCCGGATGGCTGTACGCAGGCAGAAGTTTGCCTTGTACATCATTTCCTTATCACCACTGAAAGATACCATGCGGCGGCCTATTTCTATTTCGTTGGCGCCCAGTGCAGTCAGCTCTTGTGCCAGTACCTCTTCCAGTCCTTGGAAGGTTTTGGCAATCATTTCAAAAGATTGTTCGCTCATCTATGCATTTACTTTATGTGAATCGGCAATCTGGGTAGTTGTCACTCGTTTCTCTCATTAGTGGCTGATAACCATTTAACTACTTGAACTGCTGATTTGAGTTATTTACGATTTTAATTGTTTATTGGTTGTTTGTGACTTACTTCTTGGCCTTTGTCTGTACAATCCTTGCTCCTGCGGGAACATCTTCTGTCACCCAGATATTGCCGCCTACGGTGGCTCCTTGTCCGATGGTGATGCGTCCCAATATGGTGGCGTTGGAATAGACTATCACATTGTCTTCCAGAATGGGATGGCGGGGAATACCCTTGATGGGCTTGCCGTCTTCGTCTAGCGGGAAGCTCTTGGCACCGAGGGTCACACCCTGGTACAGCTTCACGTTGTTGCCGATGATGCAGGTCTCGCCGATTACCACACCCGTACCGTGGTCGATGGTAAAATAACCACCTATTTCCGCTCCTGGATGGATATCGATTCCCGTTTCACTGTGCGCCATCTCGGTGATGATGCGGGGAATGAGGGGAACACCCAACTTGAGTAACTCGTGTGCGATGCGGTAGTTGCTGATGGCGCGGATGGCCGGATAGCAGCTGATGACTTCGCCGAACGACTGTGCGGCGGGGTCACCGTTGTAGGCGGCTTCCACATCTGTGGCGAGTGTACGTCTCATTGCCGGCAGGTTGCTGATGAACTTGGCAGCCAATAAGGCGGCTTCTTCCCGTTGGAGCTCGGTACAACAGTTGCATTCGCCGTCGCCTGCAAAGCAGAGGCCGGCAAGGATTTGCTCGGTCAGCAGGTCGAACAAGCGTTCGACATTGACACCGATATGGTAAGTCACCGTACGGCTGTTGACCGTAGAATTTCCGAAATATCCGGGGAAGATGATGGCCCGCGCCAGTTCGATGATGTCGCGCAGCACTTTTGCCGAAGGCAGCGGGTTGCCGTCCGTATGCTGGTGAAACAGTCCTTTGTATGATTCGCTTTCCGATAGCTCATCGACTGCTTGTGTCAAAATGTGGGTAAAGTTGAGTGGACTCATTATGATATCCTTAAGTTTAAAAGTGGCAACAAAGATAGGAAATACTCGTCAAATATCCTACATATCCCTCATTTATAGTACGTATTTACCATATTTGTGGTATTTTCTACGAACCAATTTTGCGCTACTTTTGTCTTGTAAGAAATAACATACCTCGTTCCACTCCGGATTGTTAGTCTTTTCCCTTAGGGGAATGAGGAATTTAAAAACAGTTGGATTATGAAGAAGATAGCAGAACGCCTTACCGACCTGGTAGGCAACACTCCCTTGCTGGAGTTGAATAATTATAACAAGAATAAGCGTCTGAAAGCCCGTGTTATTGCCAAATTGGAATATTTTAACCCCGCCGGCAGTGTGAAGGACCGCGTGGCGCTTGCCATGATAGAAGATGCCGAGGCAAAAGGGCTGTTGAAGCCCGGTGCCACCATCATCGAACCTACCAGTGGGAATACGGGCGTAGGGCTGGCTTTTGTGGCCGCTGCCAAAGGTTACAAGCTGATACTGACGATGCCCGACACAATGAGCTTGGAACGCCGCAACCTTTTGAAAGCCCTCGGTGCGGAATTGGTACTGACTCCGGGTGCCGACGGTATGAAAGGCGCCATAGCCCGTGCCGAAGAACTGAAAGCCGCCAACCCCGGCTCGCTGATTCTACAGCAATTTGACAACCCTGCCAATCCGGCAATGCACGAGCGTACTACCGGACAAGAAATCTGGCGTGATACAGACGGCCGGGTGGATATTTTCGTGGCCGGTGTAGGGACGGGAGGCACAGTGAGTGGTGTGGGTGCAGCCTTGAAAGCCAATAACCCAAAGGTAAGGATTGTGGCTGTGGAGCCCGAAGATTCTCCCGTACTTTCCGGTGGGAAGCCCGGTCCCCATAAAATACAAGGTATCGGTGCCGGATTTGTGCCGAAGAACTATAACAGTGCCGTAATAGACGAAGTTCTGCAGGTATCCAATGATGACGCCATCCGTACGGGTCGCGAACTGGCGAAGTATGAGGGACTGCTGGTCGGCATCTCTTCGGGAGCTGCCGTTGCTGCAGCTACCCGCTTGGCACGGTTGCCCGAGAATGAAGGAAAGACGATTGTAGCGCTGCTGCCCGATACGGGAGAACGGTATCTTTCGACGCTGTTGTATGCATTTGAGGAATATCCGTTGTAAAAGTAAATATTTCTGCCGGTTATCCGCTCCATCAATGTGGAGCAGGTGACCGGCAGATGGTATTTATAGTTCGCTTGGTCTTAACCCGAATGACCGGCAGCTTATTTTCTCTACTTTTACTTCCCATATCTTGACATTGCGTACGGCGGGTTCAGCATATTTGCATTCATTTTCCGTATATTGCTTCATCAGCATGTCGAGTACGCGTCGCTTCTCTTCCATGTCTTCCACGAAGTGTACTTTCCCACGACAGATAACACTGCGCGACTTCATGCTGTAGCTGCATGCCACTTGCCGGTGCATATAAACCAGCTCGTGTCCTTCGCAGAAGGTGATGCAAACTTGCGGGTGCTTTGTTACCATCTCCACTTTACTGCCTTCCGGGCCGGAATGCAAGTATATTACCCCGTCTTGATAGGCAAAGTTCATGGGAACCGTATATGGGTTTCCTTCAAGGTCTGTGATGCCCACTATGCAGTATGGGCATTTACGGATAATTTCCTCAATCTGTGTAGGGTCTGTAATAGTAATTGTCTTCATGTGCAAAGCCTCACCCCCGGCCCCTCTCCGAAAGAGAGGGGAGTGGGGAAGTGGGGATATTTAATATTGTAGGGTTATTCTTTATTTCACTTCACTCAAGTTTCGCAAGTTTTCAATTCATTGCTCTCCTCTCCCCTCTCTTTCGGAGAGGGGTCGGGGGTGAGGTTACACCAGTGCAAAGTCCAGCTGCTTCTTTTCCAAGTTAGCGCGTGCCACCTTAATGGTAATGGCATCTCCCAGACTATAAATTTTATTTTTGCGGCGTCCGCGCAGGCAGTAGTTCTTTTCGTCGAATTCGTAATAGTCATCGTCGAGGTCGCGGATAGGAATCATGCCTTCGCACTTGTTCTCATTCAGCTCCACGTAGAGTCCCCATTCCGTTACGCCGGAGATGACGCCGTCGAAGGTCTGTCCCAGGCGTTCGGTCATGAATTCTACTTGCTTGTACTTGATGGAGGCGCGTTCCGCGTTGGAGGCTATCTGCTCCATGCTGCTGCTGTGTTCACAGAGGGCTTCGTATTTCTGTTCGGACACGGTGCGGCCTCCCTGGTCCAAGTACTTGGTGAGCAGACGGTGTACCATCATATCCGGATAGCGGCGGATGGGCGAGGTGAAATGGGTATAGTAATCGAAAGCCAAACCATAGTGCCCCACGTTATGCACGGAGTAGCGTGCCTTCTGCATGGCGCGGATGGAGACGGTTTCAATCAAGTTCTCCTCCTTCTTGCCCTGGATGTCGTCCAGCAGGTGGTTGATGGACTTGGAGATGTCGGTCTTTGTACCGCTGGTACGCAGCTTGTAGCCGAAACGGGCGATGAACTGTGCCAGGTTGTCCAGCTTCTCCGGGTCGGGGAGGTCGTGAATACGGTATGGCAACACTTTGGCTTTCTTGCCTTTGGGCACGCGGCCTATCTTTTCGGCTACGGTGCGGTTGGCAAGCAGCATGAACTCCTCTATCAGCTTGTTGGCATCTTTCGACTCCTTGAAGTAGACGCTGACGGGTTTGCCCTTCTCGTCAATTTCGAACTTCACTTCGTAGCGGTCGAAGTTGATGGCTCCTGCCTTAAAGCGGTTCTCACGCAGTATTTTGGCAAGCTTATCCAGTTGGAGCACCTCTTCCTGGAAGTCTCCTTTGCCGGTTTCTATAATCTCCTGGGCTTCTTCGTAGGTGAAGCGGCGGTCGCTCTTGATGACGGTATGTACCACGCGTGAGTTCTTCACTTCGCCTTTTTCCGTCATTTCAAAGATGACGGAGTAGGCAAGCTTCTCTTCGTCGGGGCGGAGTGAACAGATGAAATTACACAACCGTTCGGGGAGCATTGGGATGGTGCGGTCTACGAGGTAGACGGATGTGGCACGCTTCTCGGCTTCCTTGTCTATGATGCCGCCCTCTTTCACGTAGTGGGTCACGTCGGCAATGTGTACGCCTACTTCCCAAAGTCCCCCTTTCAGTTTGCGGATGGAGAGGGCGTCGTCGAAGTCCTTGGCATCCTTGGGGTCGATGGTGAAGGTGGTCACACCCCGGAAGTCCTCACGTCGGGCTATTTCCTCGGCGGAGATTTCGGCGGGTATCTTGTCGGCAGCTTTCTCTACGGCAGCAGGGTAGACATAGGGCAGGCCGAATTCCGCCAGGATGGCGTGCATCTCGGTGGTATTGTCTCCTGCGCGCCCCAGGATGTCGATTACCTGGCCGATGGGGTTCTTGGCTTTGTCGGGCCATTCCACCACCTTTACGATGGCTTTGTCGCCCGTCTTGCCGCCTTTCAACTTTTCTTTGGGGATGAAGATGTCGTTGGCAAGCGTACGGTTTTCCGTTACAAGGAAAGCGTATGACTTGGCAACTTCCAGGGTACCCACGAAGGTGTCGTTGGCACGTTCCAGTATCTCGATGACTTCTCCTTCGGCTTCGCGTCCGCGACGCTTGGCATAGAAGGCGATACGCACTTTATCATTGTTCATGGCGTGTGCCGAGTTGCGTTCGGCCACGAATATCGGTTCGCCTCCACCTTCCGGTATAAAGGAATTCTTGCCGTTGCTCTTGCGCTGGAAGGTTCCGGTCATTTCCACGCCGTGGTTGTTCAGCTTGTATTTGTGCTTGTCCACTTCTGTGATGTAGTCGTCCATCGACAGTTCGGACAAGATGTCCATGCACAGCATCTTCAGCGGATGTGTGGTGAGGTGGAGTTGTTCAAAGATGTATTTCAGGGATAATACTTCGTCTTGCTTTGTGTGGAAGAATTCCAGCAGTACTTTGACGAGCTCTTTCTTCTTCATGCGTTTGCCGGCTTTCTTTTCTTTCTTTTTGGCCATAATGTTATGATGTATTTTATGTATAAATAGAGATTCTGTGTCAATCTGTGTAATCTGTGGTGATTACCTCTTGCAAAGTAAACAAATAAATATGTTCCTTCGTTCACTCAGACTTCAAAATATTATCATTCTATTGAAAATAATGAAGGAACGACAGATTGTAATGGATTTATGTACTATATTTGCACACAAAGTGAAGATAGGCTGTACCTTAGACGAAAAGCAGATGGAAATGCAAACTCTGAACAAAAAAGTAGATGCCACACGGGAAAAAGACATTTACCGGGTGACGGTTGTGGGAAGTGTGGTAAACTTTCTCTTGCTTGTCTTCAAATTCTTTGCAGGTATTGTAGGTCACAGTGCCGCCATGCTGGCGGATGCGGTACATTCTTTGTCGGATTTCATTACAGATATTATTGTCATTGTTTTTGTGCGCATTTCGGCAAAGCCCGAAGATGAAGGACACGATTACGGTCATGGCAAGTACGAGACGCTGGCAACTGCCATTATCGGTATTTTTCTGTTGTTTGTGGGATTCGGCATTTTCTGGAACGGGGCTTCCTCCATTTACCGCTTCCTGCAAGGCGGCTCTCTGCAGGAACCCGGTATACTGGCACTGGTGGCTGCATTGGTATCCATCGTTTTCAAGGAAGTGCTTTATCAATATACCGTATTCAAGGGCAGGAAGTTGAATTCGCAGGCGGTTGTTGCCAATGCCTGGCATCACCGGAGTGACGCGTTTTCGTCCATAGGCACGGCAGCGGGTATAGGTGGCGCCATTCTTTTGGGTGACCATTGGCGGGTGTTGGACCCGGTGGCAGCGGTTATTGTCAGCTTTTTTATTATGAAGGTGGCTGTGCAGTTGTTGATACCGTGTGTGGACGAACTGTTGGAGAAATCGTTGCCCGTCGAGGTGGAGGATGAGATACTGAAGACGATTCTTTCTTTTCCCGGTATCAGCTCGCCGCATCACCTTCGTACGCGCCGCATCGGCAGTTATTGTGCCATTGAGGTGCATGTGCGTATGGATGGCAGCATCTCGCTGGAGGAAGCTCACGAGACGGCAACGGCGGTGGAGAACAAGCTGAAAAGGCAGTTCGGCAAAGGAACACTGGTCAGCATCCATGTGGAGCCGGTGAAGAAGAGTAACGAGGCGACAGAGTAACACAAGGAGCGTCAAGGTGACGGACCGGATGAAAAGTAATTAGTAATTTGTAACTGAAGAAGTGGAATCGATTTTAATTACAGGAGCAAGCGGATTTATCGGAAGTTTCATCGTGGAGGAGGCGTTGAAGCGCAAGTTCGGTGTGTGGGCGGGTGTACGTTCGTCCAGCAGCCGCGAGTATCTGCGTGACCGCAAGATACATTTCCTCGAACTGGACTTTGCGCACCCCAATGAACTGAGGGCACAACTCTCGGGACATAAAGGGACCTACAATAAATTTGATTATATTGTCCATTGTGCCGGTGTGACGAAGTGTGTGGACAAGAACGAATTCGATTTGGTGAATTATCTGCAGACCAAATACTTCATCGATACGCTGAGGGAGCTGAACATGATTCCCAAGCAGTTTATCTTCATCAGTACGCTGAGTGTGTTCGGCCCGGTACGCGAGAGGACCTACGACCCGATTATGGAGAGTGACCCCCCTTCACCCAATACCGCCTACGGACTCAGTAAACTGAAAACAGAACTTTATTTGCAGAGTATTCCGGGTTTCCCCTACGTCATCTACCGGCCGACGGGTGTATACGGGCCGCGTGAGAAGGATTATTATCTTATGGCAAAGTCCATCCGGCAGCATACGGACTTTTCTGTAGGCTTCTGCCGCCAGGACTTGACGTTTGTATATGTAAAGGATATCGTGCAGGCCGTCTTCCTCGGGATAGAGAAGCAGGTGTCCCGCCGCGCCTATTTCCTGGCTGACGGGAAGGTGTATAGCAGCCGTGCTTTTTCCGATTTGATAAGGAAAGAATTGGGCAATCCGTTTGTTATTCGCCTGAGATGTCCGTTAATTGTATTGAAAGTCGTATCTTTGCTCGCTGAATTTTGGGCGAAGCGGCAGAACAAGACCAGTACGCTCAATTCGGACAAGTATAGAATAATGAAACAACGCAACTGGCAGTGTGACATCACACCGGCCGTCGAGGAACTGGGCTTCAGTCCTGAGTACGACCTGGAACGGGGTGTAAAGGAAACCATTGCCTGGTATAAGGATAAGGGATGGCTTTAGATTTATTTAAAAGGGTAGAAACCCGTAAGGGGCTTTTTGCGGTAGAGAAGATTACGCTGATATACAATTTGCTGACTTCCATTCTCATTCTGTTTCTTTTTTTTCAGGAAATGGATCATCCGGTGCAGATGCTTGCAGACCGTGTTGTCATTGCGGGTATGACGTTCCTGTTGATGTATCTTTACCGGCTGGCACCCTGCAAGTTCTCTGCCTTTGTGCGCATAGCCATCCAGATGTCACTGCTTTCCTATTGGTATCCCGACACCTTTGAGTTCAACCGGATATTCCCCAATCTCGACCACGTGTTCGCGTCGGTGGAGCAGTGGATGTTTGGCGGACAGCCTGCTGTGTGGTTCTGTGAAAGGTTTCCGCAGATGTGGGTGAGCGAGCCGTTTAATATGGGGTACTTCTTCTATTATCCGATGATTCTGCTGGTGGTGGTGTGGTATTTCCTTTATCGTTTCGACCTTTTCGAGAAGGTTTCGTTCGTCATCGTCACCGCTTTCTTCATCTATTACCTTATTTATATCTTCGTCCCCGTTGCCGGGCCGCAGTTCTACTTCCCCGCCATTGGAAGCGACCATGTGGCGCAAGGTATCTTCCCGTCCATCGGTGACTATTTCCATCACCATCAGGAACTTCTTCCCGGTCCGGGCTATGAGCACGGCTTCTTCTACAACCTGGTGGAGAGTTCCCAGCAGGTGGGTGAGCGCCCCACGGCTGCTTTTCCCAGTTCGCACGTCGGAATGTCTACGGTACTGATGATTATGGCATGGCGTGGCAGCAAGCGTCTGTTTGCCTGCTTGTTTCCTTTCTATCTGCTGTTGTGCGGGGCTACGGTCTATATCCAGGCACATTACCTGATAGACTCTATCGTGGGTTTCGTATCGGCTTTCGGCATTTATATCCTGGCCACGTGGATGTTCAAGCGATGGTTTGCGCAGCCGATGTTCCGCTAGTCGGGCACGGTGATTATCTTTCCACTGTCTGTGGGCAATACCAATGTACGCGGATAAACTTCTGCCGGAAGTGAATGCTGGAAGTTTACGATGAGCTGTTTGAGCAGTTTTTTCTTTTTCATAAAGACATATTTATGGGATTCTTTCTTTCTTGGGAAGACGAATATAGGGACTTGTTTCTTTCTGCCAAAGAAACAATGTTTTTTTTCTTGCCTCCTTGTTGGCAAGGTTTTGCCTTCCCATTGGCAAGGCTTTGCCACCGCGTTGGCAAAACTTTGCCATAGGCATGGCAAAAGTTTGCCAAGGGCAAGGCAAGTGGTTGGCAAAATTTCTTGCTGACAGACAGTGAGTTATGCGGATGGCAACAAAGCGTGTCATCTGCGTCTGAATACCCCCCCTCTCAGAAGCTATTCAAGAAGGGGCGTGAGGATGATTGCTCAAATGTCGGACTCGATGGTAAAAATCGTATGCGGTTTTCTCCTATGGCAGCAACGGTTCTATCTCTTCGAAGATGCGGTACAGTTCCTCCTTCGTCTCTGCCCGCAGCATGGCTATCCGGGTGTCGCGGAAATTGGGAATCCCTTTGAAGAGCGGGCTTGCTGCCAGGTGGCGGCGCACGTGCAGTATGCCCCGTCGTTCATCCAGCAGGTTGACGCTGTCTTCCACTTCCTGGCGGAGTACGTTCAGCCGCCATTCGGAACTCGGCGGAGGGAGTTCTTCGCCCGTCTCCAAATAATGCTTCACTTCCTTAAAGAACCACGGGCGGCCGAAGCTGGCACGGCCTATCATGATGGCGTCCACACCGTAGAGGTCGAAGCATTCTTTGGCCCGTTGGGGAGTGGTGATATCACCGTTGCCGATGATGGGAATGTGCATGCGTGGGTTCTTTTTCACCTCGCCGATAAGTGTCCAGTCCGCCTCGCCGGTATACATCTGGGCGCGGGTACGGCCGTGGATGGTGAGGGCGGCAATGCCGCAGTCCTGCAACTGTTCGGCAAGGTCTACGATGATTTTACTGTTGGCATCCCAGCCCAGGCGGGTCTTCACGGTGACGGGAATCTTCACGGCATCTACCACGGCACGAGTGATTTCCAGCATCAGCGGAATGTTCTGTAGCATACCGGCACCGGCACCCTTGCCGGCAACGCGCTTCACGGGGCAGCCGAAGTTGATGTCCAGCGTGTCCGGATGTGCCTGCTCCACAATGCGGGCGGCTTCTACCATGGTGGCGGTGTCCCGTCCGTATATCTGTATGGCTACGGGCCGCTCTTCATCGCTGATGTTCAGTTTCTGCTGGGTCTTGCCTACGGAGCGTATCAAGGCATCGGCAGAAACGAACTCGGTATATACCATGTCTGCTCCGAAGTGCTTGCACATCAGGCGGAAAGCAGGGTCGGTGACGTCCTCCATCGGGGCGAGGAATACGGGGCGTGGGCCCAGGTCTATATCTTTAATCTTCATAATCTAAGCGGATTTGTCCGCAAAAGTACAGAAAAAAGCCTACCTTTGCATACTCTAATTCAAAAAGAAATGATGAAACACTCAATCAGTGACTTCGAAATCATGGCACCGGTAGGCTCGCGCGAATCTCTCGCAGCAGCCATACAAGCAGGTGCCGACTCCATCTATTTCGGTATCGAGAACCTGAACATGCGTGCCCGTTCGGCAAATACCTTCACTATCGACGATTTGCGGGAAATAGCCCGGACGTGCGACGAACATGGCATGAAGAGCTACCTCACCGTCAATACCATTATATACGACCATGACATTCCGCTGATGCGTACCATTGTAGATGCGGCAAAGGCGGCAGGCATCTCGGCAGTCATTGCCGCTGATGTGGCAGTGATGAGCTATGCCCGGCAGATAGGGCAGGAGGTACACCTCAGCACACAGCTCAACATCAGCAACGTGGAAGCCCTGCGCTTCTATGCGCAGTTTGCCGATGTGGTGGTGCTGGCGCGTGAGCTGAATTTGGAGCAGGTGGCAGAAATCTACCGACATATCCGTGAGGAGAATATCTGCGGTCCCAGTGGAGAGCAGATACGTATAGAGATGTTCTGCCACGGTGCGCTTTGCATGGCAGTCAGCGGAAAGTGTTATCTCTCATTGCATGAAATGAACCACTCCGCCAACCGCGGTGCCTGCATGCAGGTATGCCGCCGTAGTTATACGGTGCGCGACAAGGAGACGGATGTGGAATTGGAGGTGGACAACCAATACATCATGTCCCCCAAAGACTTAAAAACTATCCACTTCATGAACAAGATGCTGGATGCAGGTGTTCGTGTTTTCAAAATAGAAGGACGTGCCCGCGGACCCGAGTACGTGCGCACGGTAGTGGAGTGTTACAAAGAAGCCATCCGTTCCTATCTGGACGATACATTCACCGATGAGAAGATTGCCCGGTGGGACGAACGTTTGAAGACGGTCTTCAATCGTGGTTTCTGGGACGGCTACTACCTGGGACAACGCTTGGGCGAATGGACCAAGAACTACGGTTCTGCCGCTACGGAACGTAAAATCTATGTGGGTAAGGGTATCCGCTACTTCTCAAACATCGGTGTGGCGGAGTTCCTGGTAGAAGCAGCCGAAGTGAGCGTAGGCGACAAGTTGCTGATTACGGGTCCCACAACGGGTGCCGAATTCGTCACTTTGGACGAGGCACGCGTCGATTTGAAACCCGTGCAGACTGTAAAGAAAGGCCAGCATTTCTCGATGAAATCGGTGAAAATACGTCCCAGTGACAAACTCTACAAGCTGGTTACCGTAGAAGAACTGAAGAAGTTCAAAGGCTTGGATGTGGAGAAACAACGTGGCTAAGTATCAAATAGTAAATAGTCCAATAGTAAATATGAATTATATCTATGAACTTCCCATGAAGGTGCGCGACTATGAATGCGACCTGCAAGGCATCGTCAATAATGCCAATTATCAGCATTATCTGGAGCATACGCGCCATGAGTTTCTGTTGAGTGCCGGCGTCAGCTTTGCCGGACTGCACGAGCAGGGGGTAGACCCGGTAGTGGCACGTATCAATATGGCTTTCAAGACTCCCCTGAGGAGTGGTGACGAGTTTGTCTCCAAGCTTTATATGAAGAAGGAAGGCATCAAGTACGTCTTCTATCAAGACATCTTCCGTGCTTCCGACGGTAAGGTCTGCCTCAAGGGCGTGGTCGAGACCGTGTGTGTAGTCAATGGCCGGTTGAGCGACAGCGAACTGTTCGACCGCCTTTTTGCCCCTTATCTCAACCCGGGTAAGTCTGTGTAATCTTTGGTGGAATGAACAGTGACGAACGGATTTGCAGTATAGCTCTCACACTTTGCCCCGGTATAGGACATATCGGGGCAAAGCGTTTAATAGAGGGTATGGGCAGTGCTGCCGAAGTATTCAGTCGGCGGAAGGAGCTCCCCGAAATCATGCCCGGTGTGAATCCGGGGGTAGTGACGGCTCTTGATTGTCCCGCTGCCTTTCTGCGTGCCGAGCAGGAGATGGAGTTTGTAGAGAAGAACCGTCTTTCCTGCCTGACGTTGAAGGATGAGGCTTACCCTTCCCGCTTGCGCGAATGTGAGGATGCGCCGATTGTACTTTTCTTTAAAGGAAACACCGATTTCAACCGCCTGCATGTCATCGATATGGTAGGTACACGCCGTGCCACCGATTACGGCAAGCAATTCTGTGCCGACTTCCTGCGCGATTTGGCCGTTCTTTGTCCCGATGTGCTGGTAGTAAGCGGACTGGCTTACGGGATAGATATCCATGCCCATCAGGCCGCTTTGGCAAATCATCTCCCTACCGTTGCTGTCCTTGCTCACGGACTGGACCGCATCTATCCGTATGTACACCGGAAAACAGCCATCGACATGCTGGCACAAGGCGGACTGTTGACCGAATTCCTTACCGGGACGAATCCGGACAAGCATAATTTCGTCAGCCGCAACCGTATTGTGGCGGGTATGAGTGATGCTACCATTGTGGTGGAATCTGCCGCAAAGGGAGGTTCCCTTATCACTGCAGAGTTGGCAGAGGGATATCATCGTGACTGCTTTGCCGTTCCGGGGCGTGTTACGGACGAATCTTCCATCGGTTGTAACCGGTTGATACGCGACAACAAGGCCGCCCTTATCCAGAGTGCGGAAGAGTTTGTGCAGATTATGGGCTGGGCCGTAGCGGAGCAGCCTGCCCGGACAGAAGGTATTCAGCGTAATCTCTTTCCGGAACTGACGGAAGAGGAGGAGCTTGTTGTGCGCATCCTTATGCGGCAGGGAGACCTCCATATCAATGCGATGGTGGTGGAAGCGGACATACCCGTCAACCGGATGAGTGCCTTGCTTTTTGAGTTGGAGATGAAGGGAGTGGTCAAGGCAATGGTGGGCGGTGTCTATCACTTGCTGACTTGAGCGCGGCAGGTCTCTTGCCTTACATGGACGGTTTCCCGTATTTCATGATGAACTTTTCCGGGTGGTCCGTCGCTATGATGTCTACCCCCAGGTCGACTGCCTTCTGGTTCTCTTCCGTCTTGTCGTCCAGCCCCAGGACGAGTGCCAGTACCTGCAGGTTGTGCTCACGGCATTTCTTTACGAATTGCGGGGTAAGGGAGTCAATCCAGACGACAGCGATGTCGGGATGCAGTTCCTTTACGACATGCTCTATGTCCTTTTCACTTTTGATGTAGGCTTGCAGGGTTCTTACCTCGGGTGCCATCTTTCTGAAGCATTTGGCATGATACTCCTTGCTGAAGGTGAAGTTGCAGTTTTCCAGCATGCCTTCGTCCTTTATCAGGTTCAGTAATTGGTGCAGACCGCCGTTGCGGTAGTCGATGGTGATTCTTAAACCGTGCTCTTTGGCCTTGCGTAGCAGGTCGGTAAGACGTAGTACCCGTTGTCCGGCAAATCGGGGCGCAAACCAAGAGCCGGCATCCAGTGTGTCGATGTCGGCGGACAGCCATTGGGAGATGGCGCCGGTACCGTTGGTGGTACGGTCGAGGGTGGAATCGTGCAGTACGTAGAAGACACTGTCCTTACTGATGCAGACATCGCATTCTATATTGCCTACACCGTATTTGATGCACGAATCTACGGATGCCATTGTGTTTTCGGGAGCGATGGTGGCGGCACCACGGTGTGCGCTGGTCAGGGGTATCTTGGTGGTGGCGGCAGGCCGTTGGGAACATCCTGCGGTAAGTAGGATTATGGAAAGCAATGCGAGTACCGGTTTTTTCATAATGGGCTCAAGTGGTGATGTTTTCTTCTTTAACAGTTATAAAAGCCATCGAAGATAGCTATTTTTTGTCATTCGGAGAAACGTATGGGCATAAAAAAAGGAGTACCGCTGTACTCCAACCTTTGTTAACCTTAAATCTAATACTATGAAAAAAATCACATTACAAATGTAAGGTTCCCGTTGTTATCTTCCAAATTTCAGAATGTTCCTGCTACTTCTTTTGTATTTCTTTCACTGAATTTTACTGTTTTCGCACACGGATTGACTTTTTGAGAGAGAAGAATCTATTCACAGCGTCCCGGATAAGGCAGAAGTTGCAAATCTGTTTCAATCGTTTCACAGAACCTTTCAGCCTTTGAAAAGAGTGATGGAAAGTGATTTTTATTCGGTAATTATCTTCTACTTTTGTTTGTATACAACGCGAAATTATGGGAAAACGCATTTTTATATATGTCTTTTGGCTACTCCTTTTTGCATGATGTCGGGGCAGGTAATAGGGCAGAATAAGTCGGTAGAATCCCATAGCCATACTTGTAAAACGGTGCTGGCGTTAAAAAATAATTTGCTTTACGACCTGGCCTTGGCTCCGAACATAGAAGTGGAGCTGCCATTGGGAAAGAGGTGGTCTTTGAATGTTGAGTACAAATGCCCTTGGTGGTCTGACAGCGGATGTAATTTCTGCTATCAGCTCCTTTCGGGAGGGACAGAGGCGCGTTACTGGTTGGGAAACCGCCATACGCGCGGAAGATTGTCCGGACACTTCCTGGGAGCATATGCCGAAGGAGGTACCTATGATTTTCAGTTGAAAAAGGAGAAGGGATACCGGGGGAAGTATTACGCAGCTGCAGGAATAACTTATGGATACGTGCGTCCACTGGCTCGGCATCTGGCGATTGAATTCAGTGTGGGCATTGGATACTTGGATACGGAGTACAGGAAATATACTTCTTATGGAAATGACTTGGTTTGGGTCAGTAGTGGAAAGTATCACTTTATCGGGCCGACAAAAGCAAAAATTTCTTTGGTATGGCTTCTAACGTCGGGGAGATGAGTGGTATGAAAGATGCACGGCATATGATTCTCTGGCTGTTCTTCGGACTGTTGCCAATGCTGGGAAGCTGTGACTTCCGCGATATGCTGGATGATTATCCCGTTAGCGGAGTACAGATTAAACTGGATTGGAAAGGGGTGACGGATAAGCTGCCGCAGACCATGCGGATTATCTTCTATCCGAAAGATACTCAGGGGAGAAAGGTTGAAAGTTATCTGCCTGCCGGAGGGGGTGAGGTGAAGGTACCGCCGGGGAAGTATGCGGTGGTGGCCTATAACTTCAATACGGAGAGTATACAGATACGGGGCGACGAGAGTTATGAGACGATTGAGGCTTTTACGGGACACTGTACGGGGCTGGATGTACACGAAGATATGGTTTGGTCGCCCGACCCTTTGTATGTGGTGGCTTTGGACGAGGTGGAAATAAGGCAGAGTGATGTGGCGCTTCCGTTGAACTGGAAGCCGGAAGCGGTAGTGGACCATTATTCCTTTGATATAAAGGTGGAAGGATGGGATAGAATATCGAGCATCATCTGCCATGTGGACGGCTTGAACGGAAGTTACTTTATAGGCAACCGTGCTTGCCATTTGAGCGAGGTACCTATATGTGTGGATACAAAGCGTGAAAACGGGCTTTTATGGGGGTATTTCTCCAGTTTTGTATTACTGAAAGATACCAAGACCCGTGCGGATAGTCCTATGTTGCTGACACTGAAGATTGTGAAACGAGATAAAACGGTTCAAGAGGTGAAGGTAGACATCACGGAAGTGATTGAAACAGCTCCTCCCTCGGGAGGAGGCGAAGAAGAACCTGATGTGGGCGTTCCTGGGTCGGAAATCCATATCGAGGTTCCCGTACCGGAGGACAAGGTTGTGGTGGATGATTTGGAACCGGGAACCGATGAAGGAGATGGAGGGATTGGTGGCGATGTGGATGATTGGGATGATGAGACGGATGTGGAGCTACCGGTGAATTGATAGCAAACAGACAAATAAATATATTAACTTTAATAACAGACAATTATGAAGAAGGTTTTATTTTTGGCTTTGGCTGCAGCAGCAGTAATGAGTTGCTCGGAAAGTGAGGAGATAGAGAATGCCGGACAAAAGGCAGAGATTAAATTGGGAACAGTAGTGGGTAACACTACGAGAGCCACAGTGACTGATTTGCCGGAATTGCAGAAGGTAGGGTTCACTGTGTATGCTTATAATACGGGAGCGACAGCAATGGCCTCCGTTGCGACTTTTGATGCGATGAAGGAATTCATGACAGATGTTAAAGTAACCTATAGTGCTCCCAACTGGAGTTTGACTGGGGGAACATATTATTGGCCAATGACGGATAACTTGCAGTTCTTTGCTTACGGGAATCCGGGTACCGGAGCCTTGACGTACAATCAACCGGCTGCTGGTGCTATATATCCTTCCATTACTTATACGGTAGCAGATGTAGCTGCCCAAACGGACTTGGTAGCCGCGAAAGTGACGGATGCAACCAAGGCATCAAATGCCAGTGGGGTATCTTTGAAATTCGGCCATATACTGACCCAAATAAATTTCACTGTCAAGGCAGCCGACGCTTTGACTTATAAACTGAAAACACTTACAATATCCGGTGTGCACAATAAAGGAACTTATGGTTTTGATGATTCAACATGGAAGTCACAGGAAGGAACAGCCACTTATGCACATACGATTGACGATGGTGCATTGGAAGTGAATACAACGGGTGTGGAAGTGAATACAGCCTGGATGTTGATGCCCCAGACGTTGGATACGAACGCCAAAATCAATGTTGTCTATGACATCTATGAGAAAAGACGTTCTTCTTGATACTGTAACTTCCGCCATTGACTTGAATGATACACAAGCCTGGGGTGAAGGCAAAAAGATACGTTATACGCTGACGCTGGCCAATAAGGCGGCAAAAGTAACCTTTGTACCTGAAGTTGGTCCATGGAGTACGGCTGATGATACGAACGTGGAAAAATAAAACGGCACTGTCCGCAATAAAAAACTGAATTACTTCTATTTTATTCATTCCCCGAAACTTCTTTATGAAAGTTTTCGGGGAATGTTTCTTTTATGAGTATTATTTATCTATTTTTGTCACTGCAACAAACAAACAAATCTACTTGCCGATGCCCAACTCTTCTGCTTGCAGAGGTAAAAAACAATGCGCTCAATGTCCCAAGGCTGTGGACAATGCAATAATATATGCTTCCCACCCCAGAGGATTCCATCTGCCGGCGCGAAAGTGTGAGGAAAATATTATAATTTTCCTGCTGAAAGGAGAAGTGCTTGTCAACAGTAAGGAGTATGCGGGAACTGTGTTGCATGCAGGTGAGTTCATCCTTCAAGCTATTGGTTCCAAGTACGAAATACTTGCCATGACGGATGTGGAATGCGTTTGTTACCGGTTCAGTAAGCCTGAATTCTTCTGTGAGGACCGGTATAACCATATTATGAAAGAGGTTACCCCTCCATTGATATTCTATCCTTTGACCATTACTCCCGAGTTGCAGCTCTTTCTGGAAAGTTCCAAGGCCTATTTGTCCGAGGAGAAGATTTGCCGGGAAATGCTTTGTTTCAAAAGGAAAGAACTTGCTTTCATTCTTGGAAATTACTACTCCGACTATGAGCTTTCCATGCTGATACATCCTCTTGCCCAGTATACTAATTCCTTCCACTACTTTGTCTTGCAGAATCATGCCAAAGTCAAGACGGTAGAGGAACTTGCCCAGTTGGGAGGATATACAGTAGCTACTTTCCGGCGTATATTCAATTCTGTTTTTCATCAACCGGTGTACGAGTGGATGATGGAACGGAGGAAGGAAAGCGTGGTTTATGAACTTCGTTATACGGATGCTTCTATATCAGAGATTTGCTATAAATATGGCTTTGAATCGCTGCCTCATTTTTCCAATTTCTGCAAAAAGAATTTCGGGGCTTCTCCCCGTAGCTTGCGTGCCGGCAATTTATCTGAAGTAAACGGCATGTCATAAAAAAACTCCTCCGGCGGTTTCCCGGCAGAGGAGTCTCTTGTGATATTAATCAAATATAGTGAAAGCTGAGTGATAAATCTGAGCTTGCTCAAAAGGTTTATCCGAAGCGCATCCTATATTATTTGCAGAAAGACCGGATTAGTCTTTCAGTTTCGCAATGATAAAGTCGCGGTTCAGGCGAGCAATGTTGCTGATGGAAACATTCTTCGGGCATTCAGCTTCGCACGCACGAGTGTTTGTACAGTTACCGAAACCGAGTTCGTCCATCTTGCTCAACATAGCCTTGGCACGGCGCAATGCTTCCGGTTTGCCTTGGGGCAACAGGTTCAGCTGGCTCACCTTGGCAGAAACGAAAAGCATAGCAGAACCGTTCTTACAAGCAGCCACACAAGCACCACAACCGATACAGCTGGCAGCATCCATAGCCTCGTCAGCGATGGGCTTCGGAATCAGGATAGCGTTGGCATCCTGGGGAGCACCGGTACGTACGCTGACGTAGCCGCCTGCCTGCATAATCTTGTCGTAGGCCGTACGGTCGACCATCAAGTCCTTGATAACCGGGAAACCGGCAGAGCGCCACGGTTCAACAGTGATGGTATCGCCGTCGTTGAAACGACGCATATAAATCTGGCAAGTCGTAGCGCCGGTTGCAGGACCGTGGGGGTGTCCGTTGATGTAGAGCGAACACATACCGCAGATACCTTCGCGGCAGTCGTGGTCGAATACAACCGGTTCTTTACCTTCAGAAATCAGCTGTTCGTTCAGGATATCCAGCATTTCGAGGAATGAAGTATCGCCCGGGATATCTTTCATTTGGTATGTTTCAAAAGCGCCTTTTGCTTTCGGACCCTTCTGGCGCCATACCTTGAGCGTAAATGATATATTTATCCATTTTCTTTAATTCTTTAAATGTTCAACTTCCCGATTAGCTCTTGTAGTTACGAGTCTGTACCTTGATTGCTTCGTAAACCAGCGGCTCTTTCAGCAATACCGGTTCCTTTTCGTCAGAACCCTGATATTCCCAGCAAGCCACGTAGAAGTAGTTTTCATCGTCACGCTTGGCTTCGCCTTCTTCAGTCTGATATTCTTCACGGAAGTGACCGCCGCAGCTTTCGTTACGGTTCAGTGCATCGTAAGCAACCAGCTCGCCCATAGTGATGAAGTCGTACAGACGGATAGCCTTGTCGAGTTCTACATTCATACCTTCCTTGTCGCCCGGGATGAACAGTTCTTTCTCGAACTCCTTGCGGACTTCTTTCAGCTTCTTCAGACCTTCCTTCAAGCCTTCGGCCGTACGTCCCATACCTACATATTCCCACATAATGTGGCCCAGTTCCTTGTGGATAGAGTCTACAGACTTCTTACCCTTGATGTTCATCATCCAGTCAATCTTCTCCTGAACGGCCTTTTCTGCAGCTGCAAATTCGGGCAGGTCGGTAGAGAAACGGGGAACTGTAATCTGGTCGGCCAGATAGTTCTGGATAGTGTAAGGCAATACGAAGTAACCATCGGCCAGACCTTGCATCAGGGCGGAAGCACCGAGGCGGTTTGCACCGTGGTCGGAGAAGTTACATTCACCGATGGCGAACAGTCCCTTGATGGAGGTCATCAGTTCGTAGTCAACCCAGATACCACCCATGGTATAGTGGATAGCCGGATAAATCATCATCGGGTTTTCGTATGGGCTGACATCAGTGATTTCTTCATACATATCGAAGAGGTTGCCGTAACGTTGTGCAACGACATCTTTACCCAGACGGTTGATAGCTTCGGAGAAGTCAAGGAATACGGCAAGACCGGTGTTGTTCACGCCGAAGCCCTTGTCGCAGCGTTCTTTGGCAGCGCGGCTGGCAACGTCACGCGGAACGAGGTTACCGAATGCCGGATAACGGCGTTCCAGGTAGTAGTCGCGGTCTTCCTCGGGAATATCTTTTCCTTGCAGTGTACCTTCCTGCAGTTTCTTGGCATCTTCCAGCTTCTTCGGAACCCAGATACGACCATCGTTACGCAGAGATTCGGACATCAAAGTCAGCTTAGATTGCTTGTCACCGTGAACCGGGATACAAGTGGGGTGAATCTGTACGTAAGCAGGGTTGGCAAACCAGGCACCTTTACGGTAGCAAGCCATTGCTGCAGAGCAGTTACATGCCATTGCATTGGTAGAAAGGAAGTAGGCATTGCCGTAACCACCGGTAGCGATTACCACAGCGTGGGCGGCAAAACGTTCCAATTTACCGGTAACGAGGTTCTTTGCAATGATACCGCGGGCACGTCCGTCAATGAGGACAACGTCTTCCATTTCGTAGCGGGTATACAGTTTCACAGTGCCTACGTTCACCTGGCGGCTCAATGCAGAGTATGCACCCAGCAACAGCTGCTGTCCGGTCTGACCCTTGGCATAGAAAGTACGGGATACCTGAGCACCACCGAAAGAACGGTTGTCCAGTGTACCGCCGTATTCGCGGGCGAAAGGAACACCTTGTGCAACGCATTGGTCGATAATATTGTTGGATACTTCAGCCAGACGGTAAACGTTAGCTTCGCGGGCACGGTAGTCGCCACCCTTTACTGTATCGTAGAACAGACGGTATACAGAGTCACCGTCGTTTTGGTAATTCTTAGCGGCATTGATACCACCTTGTGCAGCGATGGAGTGTGCACGGCGCGGAGAGTCCTGGATGCAGAAGTTGAATACTCTGAAACCCATTTCGCCCAGAGAGGCGGCAGCACTGGCACCGGCAAGTCCGGTTCCTACTACGATGATGTCCAGACGACGCTTGTTGGCAGGGTTTACTAATTTTTGGTGAGCCTTATAATTGGTCCATTTCTCAGCCACCGGTCCTTCCGGTATTTTAGAATCTATCTTAGTCATAATGCAATTTACAATTTAGTCATTTACAATTTGAATTTAGCAAGCGCCGCACAATGATTTTGCAAAGAATACGACAACTACCAGAGCGAAGCAGAGGACAACGATAGTAGAATAGATGTTGGAGATACATTTCCAACGGTTAATCCATACTTTGTTGTTCCAGCCCAAAGACTGCATGGAGCTCCAGAAACCGTGAGTGAGGTGGAACCACAATGCGCCCAGCCAAACGAGGTAGCACTACGAATACCGGATTGCTGAAGGTGTTTTGAATGTGATAGACACCGTTGGCTGCATATGCCAGCGTGAGGGTGTCGGCATGCATGCCCATGTTGTGCATCAACTCGGGAAGCTGCATTTTAGCCCAGAAGTTTACCAGGTGCAGGCCCAAACCCACGATTACGATGATACCCAGTACGAGCATGTTCTGAGAAGCCCATTCCACAGTCTTGGGCTTTTCCGTAACGGCATAGCGTTCGCTACCACGTGCCTTACGGTTCTGCATAGTCAGCCAGAAAGCGTAGATGATGTGGATGATGAATAAGGCAGCCAGACCTACCGTAGCCACCAATGCGTACCAGTTTGCTCCCAGGAACTCACAAACCATGTTGTAGCCATTAGCCGAGACTAATGCAACCAGGTTCATCGCCATGTGAAATGTCAGAAACAGGACAAGGGCGATACCGGTAACGCTCATCACCACTTTCCTTCCTACAGATGAATTACTTAACCACATAAATGATTGAATTTAAGTTATTTAATAGTTTGAAAATTTGTTCTATCAGGATACTTCTGTAAATGTTTCGCAAAAATAGGAGAAATCCAGCGATAAAGCAAGCGATTAAAGAAATAATTCCGTAATCCGGCAGAATGCGAAGTTTGCGGACAAGTAAAAGGTTTACTCGTCCTCCTGGTCTTTGCCTTGCTCTTTGCATATGATGGAAATCTTTTCTCCGTTTGCCAAGCGTTTTCTCAGGGCGCGAGGCGTGTCTCCGAAAGAGTCTTTGCAGAAGTGGGCAAAGTGGGATAGGGAATCAAAGCCATAGCGGGCGCTGATGATTGAAATGCGTTGTTTGGTGTATTGCAGGTCGTTCAGAATTCCTTCACGTTTCTTGTCCAGAATCCATTCATAGACCGGGACCCCATACATATTTTTAAACAGACGGCGGAATGTGGTAGTGGTATATCCGCCGAGGTGGGCAAACTCTTCCACATTCTTCACCTTGTCGTAGTTCTGCATGACGAAATATTGGAAGCTTTCCGTATAAGTGCTGATGGGGTAGAAGAATGTACTGATTTGGTGTAGCGGATAGTAGCATGTCAATATGTATACCAATTCCTGGCATTTCATTTCAATGTATTTGCTGCACGCATAGGGTTGCTCGTTGAGGTAGCAGGCAAGGCTTTTCAGAAGCCCTTCGAGCATGGAAATCGCGGTAAGCGGGGTATAAGTCAAGGGGGCTTCCGAGCGTTTCAGTATCTCCTTGTAGCGCTCTTCGCAAATCAGAGGAAGCTCGGTGAACCAATAGACAATATATTCCACTTCGGTCAAAGCCAGGAGTTCTACTTTGGAGCCGATGGCTTGCAAGATGAGCTGGCGGCTTTGGAGAGTGGTGCCCGGATATTCGTCACTGTTTACAAGTAATTCACCTTTCAGCATAAATATCATGCAGTTCTGTGTGCACTTTTCAGCAGAGAAATGTTGTCCCTTGGGGTAGTGGCGGTAAACCAATACTCCTTCTGATTTTTGGGGACATACCATACAATCAATCTGTCGGTTGCAGCAAGTTTCCAGTCTCATGAAATGATTAGCGAATTATTATAAATGTGGCAACAAAGATAGAATTTTTTTGTGAAAACTCTATCTATTTGTCCTATCTTTGCGTCAAACTAATATAAAGGACTTATGAAAAAGGCTATTTTTTTTGTATATTTTATCTGCCTTGTTGTATCCGGTCTTTCGGCACAGAATTGGGATATTAACACTTTGCACCGGGTTAACAGTTGGGATGGCAAGTTTGTCCGTAACTATAATAAGATAATTTCACGTTCGGAGCCCTATGTTGCTGTCGGTGTTCCGGTGGCGATGGCGGTTGCCGCTTGGATAAAACATGATAAGGGTTTGCTGAAAGATGCGGTCTACGTAGGTACAAGTGTAGCGGGGGCTTTTGTTGTGACTTATGGAATGAAATATCTGGTGGACCGTGAGCGTCCTTATGATAAATATCCCGACAGAGTGCATGCATATAGCCATGAAGGCAGCCCGTCTTTTCCTTCCGGACATACGGCGACGGCTTTTGCCCTTGCCACCTCGCTCAGTGTAAAGTATCCTAAATGGTATGTGATAGCTCCGTCTGCCCTGTGGGCTTGTTCCGTGGGAGTTTCCCGTATGAACGAGGGAGTGCATTATCCGTCGGATGTGTTGGCGGGGGCTGCAATCGGTGCTGGATGTGCTGTGGTCAACATCTACGTCAACAAGTGGCTGAATAAGTGGCTGTTCGGAGAATGATTTTAGGTGCGAATTACGCGGAGTTAGATAAACTAAATCCGCATAATCCGCGCCTAAGTTTGTTTCAAGTCGGCTATTGGATAATAGTGCTGTAGATGCCTTCGTTCAACACTTTTAGAGCTTGCTGCACGCTTTGGTTCGTGCTGTTCATCACCTGGAAGTATTCGTTCATGTCCCATAGGTCACGGGCTATCAAGGCTTTAAGTTGTGTCTTGATGAGCGGTAGGGATTGGTTGTACTGTTTCTCGTCAAACTTGATTTTCTCTTTGTCGGCAAGCGCACGTATTTCGGCAAGGAAGTTATCGTCTATCTCGAATTTCTCGTTGAAGGCTTCGAATTTCTTGTATTTGTTCTGCAGCTCCTTCCGGTGCTTCTCGATGTAGCCGGTAGTGGCTTTGATAACCACGCCTTTGGCTACGAGATTGCGGTGATAGTCTGTGTACTGGGTAGTGTCGATGGGGACGAAAAAGTCGGGCATGATACCTCCACCTCCGTAAACGGTACGCCCCATACGCTTGGTCTGCACTTTCAGGGAGTCGGCAAAATGGATACTGTCCGCATGAATCATTTCTCCATGATTGAAGCGGTCTATCAGTTCCTGGTTATACTTATCCTGACTGTTCTCGCCGGTTAGGCGGCCATCGAGGTTGGCGGTACTGTCGTAAGGCTTCTGGATGCAACGCCCCGAAGGGGTATAGTAACGGGCTATGGTCAGACGAATCATGGAACCGTCCGGCAGGTCGATAGGACGCTGTACCAATCCCTTGCCGAAGGTGCGGCGTCCTACTACCACGCCTCTGTCCCAGTCCTGGATGGCTCCGGTCACGATTTCACTGGCAGAAGCGGAGTACTCGTCCACCAATATGATGAGACGGCCGTTCTTGAAGTTGCCCGTACCTTTGGCAAAGAAATCACTGCGGCGTGCGGCCCTTCCTTCGGTGTAGACGATGAGTTCTTTTTGCTTCAGAAATTCGTTGGCAAGGTCGATGGCGGCATTCAGATACCCTCCTCCATTTCCTTGCAGGTCGAGGATGAGGTCTTTCATTCCTTTCTTTTGCAGGCTTTTCAGGGCTTCTGCAAACTCTTCGGCGGTGGTTGCCCCGAAGCGGTTGATACGGATATAGCCGGTTTTGGGTTGTATCATGTAAGATGCGTCCAGGCTGAGGATGGGAATTTTGTCACGCTTCACGGTGAAGTACAGCTGGTCGTCCACGCCACGGCGCACGATGGTGAGTTTCACTTCCGAGTCTTTCGGTCCGCGCAGGCGGCTCATAATATCTTCCGTGCTCATTTTTACTCCGGCAATGGCGCTGTCATTGACGGCTACGATACGGTCGCCGGCAAGGATGCCCACCTTCTCGGAAGGTCCGTTGCTCACGGGTTGTATCACAAGCAGGGTATCTTCTATCATCTGAAACTGTACGCCGATGCCCTCGAAATTGCCTTGCAACGGCTCGTTCATCTTCTTCACTTCTTCGGCGTTGTTGTAGGTGGAGTGCGGGTCGAGTTGTGCCAGCATCTTGATGATGGCTTCTTCCACCAGCTTGTCTTCATCCACCTTGTCCACATAAAGGTTGGTGATGGCAAACTCTGCCATTTGCAGTTTGCGCAGGGCTTCATTGTTCGGCTTTTGCGCTTGTGCCGTCACCGCGCATATACATATTATAATAGTAAATAGTTTTTTCATCATTTCCATTTTAATCCCTAATCCTTTATCCTTAATCCCTAATCTCCATTCCCTCCGGTATGAACATGCTTATGTCCTTGCCGTATTGCAGCAGTTCGCGCACGGTGGTGGAACTGACGCAGGTAAGTTCTGGCTCGGTGAAGAGCAGGATGGTTTCTATGCCGGTCAGTTTGCGGTTGATGTCGGCAATGGTTTCCTCGTATTCGAAATCCTTCACGGTGCGTATGCCGCGTATTATCAGACTGGCATCTACCTGCCGGGCAAAGTCGATAGTCAGGCAGTCATAGGACTGCACAATGATGCGCGGCTCGTTCCGGTAGTAGTCTCGTATCATTTGTTCGCGCTTTTCCAAGGGGAAATACGTATTCTTATTTTCATTGATGCCGATGCCTATGACGATTTCGTCTATAAAAGTCAGTGCACGGCTCACTACCGAAGAGTGTCCGATAGTAAACGGGTCGAATGTTCCCGGAAAGATAGCTCTTCTCATGATGCCAAATCTTCTTCTATAACCAAGTTGTTGATAATAAAGTTTTGTCGTTCCATGGTATTCTTACCCATGTAGAATTCCAGCAGCTCTTTTACGAGGTCTGTCTTGCGCAGGGACACTTGTTCCAGACGCATATCCTTGCCGATAAAATGCTTGAACTCGTCGGGCGAGATTTCTCCCAGACCTTTGAATCGGGTGATTTCGGGGTTGGGACCCAGTTCTTCAATGGCTTTCACACGTTCCTCCTCTGTATAGCAATAACTTGTCTTCTTTTTGTTGCGCACGCGGAAGAGAGGGGTTTGCAGGATATATACATGCCCTTTCTTTATCAGGTCGGGGAAGAACTGCAGGAAGAAGGTGATGATGAGCAGGCGGATGTGCATGCCGTCCACATCGGCATCGGTAGCTACGATGACTTTGTTGTAGCGCAGTGTCTCTATGCCGTCTTCTATATTCAAGGCTGCTTGAAGCAAGTTGAATTCTTCGTTTTCATAAACTACTTTCTTGGTGAGTCCGTAGGAATTTAGCGGTTTACCACGCAGGCTGAATACTGCTTGGGTATTCACGTCGCGGCTCTTGGTGATGGAACCGCTGGCAGAGTCTCCCTCGGTAATGAAGATGCAGGATTCGGTTTCCTGGTCTTTGCCTTTACCGTCACTCAAGTGGTAGCGGCAGTCGCGCAGCTTGCGGTTGTGCAGGTTGGCTTTCTTGGCGCGTTCGCGTGCCAGCTTGGTGACGCCGGCAATGGCTTTGCGCTCTTTCTCGGAGTCTTGTATCTTTTGCAGCATCACTTCGGCCACAAGCGGGTTCTTGTGGAGGTAGTTGTCCACTTCCGTCTTGATGAAGTCTCCTACGTATTTGTTCACCGTGGGGCCGGCGGGCTTGTGTTCCTGCGGCGCGGCAGGCCACATGTTGTTGCTGCCCAGTTTCGTTTGGTCTGGCTCTCGAACATGGGTTCCTCCACGTCGATGGCAATGGCGGCTACCAGTCCGTTGCGGATGTCGGCATATTCCTGGTTCTTGTTGTAGAACTCCTTGATGGTACGGGCAATGTGTTCCTTCAAGGCAGTCTGGTGTGTGCCGCCTTGGGTGGTGTGTTGCCCGTTGACAAAGGAGTAGTACTCTTCGCCGTATTGGTTGGTGTGTGTGAAGGCAATCTCGATGTCCTCTCCTTTCAGGTGGATGATGTCGTAAAGGCCTTCGCTGGTCATGTTATCTTTCAGCAAGTCCTCCAGCCCGTGGCGGGAAACGATGCGCTGGCCGTTGTAAATGAAGGTGAGGCCCGTATTCAGGTAGGTGTAGTTGCGCAACAGGGTTTCTACGAACTGGTTCTGGAAGGAATAGTTCAGGAAGAGTGTGGCGTCCGGTTCGAAGAAGATATAGGTTCCGCTTTCTTCTGTCGAGTCTTCGGTCACATCACTCAACAGCGTTCCTTTTTCAAAGATGGCGATACGTACCTTGCCGTCGCGGTAGCTGCGTACTTCGAAGCGGCTGCTCAGCGCATTGACTGCCTTGATACCTACGCCGTTCAGTCCGACACTTTTCTTGAAAGCCTTTGAATCATATTTACCCCCGGTATTCAGTTTGCTGACCGCCTCTACCAGTTTGCCTTGCGGAATGCCTCGTCCATAGTCGCGTACGCTGACACGCAGACTGTCTTCTATAGTCACTTCTATACGCTTTCCGGCACCCATCTTGAACTCGTCGATGCTGTTGTCCATCACTTCTTTCAGCAACACATAGATACCGTCATCGTTCTGTGAGCCGTCGCCCAGACGGCCTATGTACACATACCGGAACGGACGGATATGCTCCATGTCGTCGAGGTGGCGGATGTTGTCGTCGGTATATTCCACGCTGGAAACGGGGCTCTCTGTGATATTGTTGTCTGCTTCTTCCAGCGGCAGGGTCATATTGTTGTTATCTTCCATAAGTACGTTATTCCTTCATATTGCGCATTGCGACAAAGGTAATGAGAAATTCGGGGGTTCGCAAAAAAATAATGTCTTTTATGGACTTCTGACAAGCTTATATTCTGGATTTAGAACTTATTTTATTCCTTTCACAAAGCATCTTCTCCGTTTATGCTGCTCCGTCTTGAAGTACTCCCATTGCGCCTGCACCTTGCCGTTCAATTCCAGCTCCGGATTACTCTCGGCATACTCGAAACCAAGTTGCTGATAGACGGGGATAAGGTCGGAGAACAACAATGCATTTACCCCCTTGTTCTGATACTCCGGTTTCACGGCAACCAGCAGCAAATCGAGCATCTTGGGATATTTCTTCAAGAAGATGGTCTTGGCCAGGTGATACCAACCCATAGGAAGCAGACGCCCGTGGGCTTTTTGCAACGCTTCGGCGAGTGACGGCATGGAAATGCCTACGGCAAGCAGCTGGTCATCGGCATCGGTAATCAATGTCACCATGCGTAGGTCGAGGATGGGCAGGTACATCTTGACGTATTGGTCAATCTGCCGTTGGCTCAGTGCAGAATAGCCATAGAGTGGCTGATAGGCTTCGTTCATCAGTTCGAAGATGGCCTGACCGTAGTCTTGGGCAATCTTCTTGGCAGATGTGTATTTCTTTACCTTGAGGTTATACTTGCGCTGGATGAGATCGGAGATGCGCTTGTGCTTGTCGGGTATGGCGTCGGGAATGTAGATTTTGTATTCCACCCAATCGGCATCCTTCTCAAAGCCCATGCGTTCCAGATGTTGCGGATAGTAGGGATAGTTATAAATGGTGGCCATGGTGCTGAGCTGGTCGAATCCTTCGATGAGCATACCTTCGGCATCGAAATCTGTGAATCCCAGCGGGCCTTGTATATGTGTCATTCCCCGTTCTTTTCCCCATTCTTCCACGGTGCGAATCAGGCATCGGAGACTTCCGCATCATCGATGAAGTCTATCCAGCCGAAGCGGACTTCCTTTTTGTTCCAGGTTTGGTTTGCCTTGTGGTTGATGATGGCAGCTACACGTCCTACGATTTTACCTTCCCGATAAGCCAGGAAATAGTCGGCTTCACAAAATTCGAATGCAGCGTTTTTCTTCTTGTTGAAGGTGTTGAGCATGTCATCGAAAAGGTCGGGGACGGAATAAGGGTTGTTTTTGTATAGCAGGTAGTTGAAACGGATAAAGCGCTCCAGTTCCCGTCTTGTGGTTACTTTCTTGATTGTAATTGCCATAGTTGTTCAATATTGAGACCACAAAGGTAATGCAAACTGAGAGCAGAACAAAATAAGCTTGCTTATTTTTTATGCCGAGGTACAGCTTGCCTTATTTAAAAATACGTGATAATCTTTAAAATACCGCGTAGGGTGTTTGTAAATTTGCTGTTAGAGGTTGTATATCAGTACCGCTGTGTAGGCAATGTAGCAGAGAATCAGAATGCTTCCTTCCACCCGGGTGATGATGCGTTTCCCGAAAAAGATACCGAACAGCCAAAGCAGGATGCTGGACCCTACGAGTACCCACAAATCGAAATTGGTGATGCCCGTCAGACGCAGTGGAGTGATGGAGGCCGAACAACCCAGTACGAAGAATATATTGAAGAGATTACTTCCGATGACGTTTCCGATGGCTATTTCGGGGTTTTTCTTCAAGGCGGCTACGATGGAGGTGGCGAGTTCGGGTAATGAAGTGCCGCCTGCTACGAGCGTCAGACCGATGATGGATTCGCTGACACCCAATCCGCGGGCTATGCCGCTGGCACCGTCTACAAAAAAATTACCTCCGATGATGAGGCCGGCAAGTCCGCCGATAATGTATAGGGCGGACTTCCACGCGGGTAACAGCCTGATTTCGTCTTCTTCCTGTAAGTGCTCCTTTTCCGGTTCCTTCATACTTCCATCCCTTTTTGCAATGGCAAAAGTATAACTCAGAAAAATGGTAAAGAAGCATAGCAGCAATAGGCCGTCGGTGATGCTGAGTATGTTCTCCCCACTGCTGTCCAGTAAGACGTCGTTGGCACAAATCAGCAGGGCGAAGGATGAAAGGATGCAAAGGGGGATTTCGCGTTTCAGTGTGTTACGGGTAATGGCTATCGGGGCAAAAAGGGCCGTACAACCCACAATCATCAGGGTATTGAACGTATTGCTTCCCACCACATTGCCAATGGCAATGTCTGCACTGCCTTTGAGAGCAGAGGATATGCTGACGGTGAGTTCCGGTGCGGAAGTGCCGAAGGCAACAATGGTAAGCCCGATGACGATGGACGGTATATGGAAACGTTTGGCAACGGATGCGGCACCGTCTGTCAAGCCATTGGCACCCAGAAGAATGAGGAGCAGTCCTCCGACAAGAAACAATATATCCATAGGTATGTCAATTTTGAGTACAAAGATAGTGCAAACCGGATACAGAACTTTCATGTTTGCATGAAAAAGTTATGTCGATTAGAGTAGGAAGTTAAAAACATTCCGTATGTTTGAAGCATTTATTGGGTATATTTGCATAATTAAAGAATCAAATCAAGAAGTTTATATATGAAGGTTATCCGTGCTTTCTGTCTTTGTTGGCTGTTGATGCTGGCGGACGGAGTGTCAGCTCAGTTGGTAGATAAAGTGCTCAGTGTTTTAGGTGAGGATAGTGTGGGGAGTGTCACAGTGGCAAGGACTGACTCCGATTCGATTCAGTTGTCGCTTGTCCGGCAGGAGTTGGAAACAGCCCGGCTGAATGAGGCGAACCTGCGGATGGAAATGGAGCAGATGAAGTTGGCGGGCTATGCGGCCGATTCGGTGAAGCTGGCATTGCAGAAACAACGCATTGATTCGTTGCGGACGGTGACACCGGGTATTCCGGTGGTGGTGGAGAAGGACACTTTGTTCTATCTGTATGCCAAGCGTGGAGGGCATACGCCCCAACAGCGAGCCAAAGATGTAAGCAACGTCATCGAAGCATTGGGCACGCGTTTCAATCTGCGTCCGGACTCTGTTTATTTAGAGAGTACGGATATTGTTACGGACTTGATGTATGGCGAAAAGGTCATCATTTCCTTTACCGATCAGGATGCTTTGTGGGAAAACTGTACCCGCGACCAGCTGGCCGCCAGCAAGAGGCATGTCGTGGTGGACAAACTGAAAGCCATGCAGAAGGAGCATAGCTTGTGGCAGTTGGGTAAGCGTATCTTGTACTTTATCCTGGTGCTTGTGGGACAGTTCTTCTTGTTCAAGTTTACCAACTGGCTGTTCAGAAAACTCAAACTACGCATTCAGAAGCTGAAGGATACCAAGCTGAAACCGATCTCTATTCAGGATTATGAATTGCTGGATACGCAGAAGCAGGTCAACCTGCTGGTGTTTGTTGCCAACCTGGTGCGTTATGTAGTCATGCTGTTGCAGTTGCTGCTGACGGTTCCGTTATTATTCTCCATTTTCCCTCAGACCAAGAGCTTGGCTTATACATTATTCTCCTACATCTGGAATCCTATAAAGGTCATCTTGAATGGAATAGCCGACTATATACCCAATCTGTTCACTATCTTTGTGATATGCTATGCGGTGAAGTATCTGGTCAGACTGGTGCGTTATCTTGCCAATGAGGTGCAGGCTGAACGGCTGAAGATAAACGGCTTCTATCCGGATTGGGCCATTCCTACCTATCATATTGTGCGCTTCTTGCTTTATGCGTTTATGATTGCCATGATTTACCCTTATCTGCCGGGTTCCAAGTCGGGAGTCTTCCAGGGAATCTCCGTGTTTGTCGGCTTGATTGTTTCGCTCGGTTCCAGTACGGTTATCGGCAATATCATTGCAGGACTGGTCATAACCTACATGCGGCCTTTCAAGCTGGGTGACCGCATCAAGCTGAACGATACTACGGGCAACATCATTGAGAAAACGCCGCTTGTCACCCGCATCCGTACCCCGAAGAATGAGGTGGTGACCATTCCGAACTCTTTCATCATGTCTTCCCATACGGTCAATTACAGCCAGTCTGCCCGTGAGTATGGATTGATTATCCATTCGGAGGTCAGTATTGGCTACGATGTTCCGTGGCGGAAGACACATCAGCTGTTGATAGAGGCTGCATTGAATACTCCTGGAGTGATAGATGATCCCCGTCCGTTTGTATTGGAGACTTCCCTTCAGGATTATTATCCGGTTTATCAAGTGAATGCCTATATCAGGGATGCCAACAGCCTTAGCCAGATTTACTCTGATTTGCATCAGAATATCCAGGATGCCTTCAACGAAGCAGGCATCGAAATCATGTCTCCTCACTACATAGCTACGCGTGACGGCAGTGAGACGACCATACCCAAGGATGACTTGCGGGAGAAAAAGCAGTAAGGGAGCCGGTTATCGTGCCAGTAAAATCTCTGCAAACGGTACGTAGAACATAAACATCCTCCATTTCTTTGTCTGGAAATCATAAGTTTCGATGAAGTCGCCTTCACGATAGCCTGCAAACTGCACGTAGAGTTTCCTTGTCTGCCCGTCCTTGGAGTAGTACATGGTAGCGGAGCGTACGGCGTTGGGGTAGGTGGCGAAAGACTCTTTCAAGTTTCCGGCAGTAGTATCCCATAAGCAGAATTGCGTATCTCCACCATTGGCACGGGAAACGATATAGCCTCCTTTGCATTGCAGGCTGTTTGGGTTTTCGGGGGATGGTTCCATAATCCGGAAAGGTATCAAGGCTTCGGCCTTGATGGGGTCGTAGCAATGCATCTTTTCTTTGGCGATGTCTATCACGACGGGCGAGAAGGTGCCGTCGCCGTTGTTGGCCGAGAGCAGCATGTGGACGTCGGCTATCACGCCCGGATAGCGTGAGAGGGATTCGGGCCTCAGTCCATCCGGTAATGGTATTTCGGGAGTATGTATCGGTGGCATATTCAACCGGGTATATACCGGATAAGAGATGCTACAGTAGGTGAGGAGCTTATCTCCGGCCATTTCCAGGGAAACAGTGTTGTTGAAGTCCGAGCAGATGGTAATTGCGTTACGTTCTACCGGGTTACACCAATAGTGCATGCAGAGGTCGTATCCATCGATGAAACTACTGCCGTCTTTCTCCCGTATCCCGCAGAGGATGTTGGTGCCGGGGATGTTGGCGGCAAGGTGGAAATCTTCGTCGTCATGGAACTGGATTACTTCCGATATTTCTTGTGTTACCAGGTCGATACGGGTGATGCCGCGGGGAACGGTCGGTGTGTAAATGGCGTGGGAGTTGGTGATACCGTAGAGATATGGTTCTTCGGGGGATTGTCCGTCGGCTACCGAAATCTGGCCGAGAGGCTGAAGCTGTCCTGCCCGTTCCAGGAACATTTCTACCCGTGAGGCGGGCCAGTGTCCGGGGGCAAGGAAGTAATGCTGTTGGTGGTTTGCTCCGTGGTAACGGCGCGTGTGTAGCGTGAATACCCTTCGGGAAAGAGAGGATTGTCGGCTATCGGCCAGTAGATGTCCAATATGATTTGGTCGCCGCTCTGCAAGCCGTCGGCTTTGACGGTCACGGCATCACCGGGATTGAAGGTCTTTCCGGCATCGGATATGGTGATATTGGTCACAAAAGCGGGTTGTTTCTCTTTGTCGTCATCACTGCAAGCGGCAAGTAGCAGGCTGATTAGTAGCAGGAAGTGTATCTTCTTCATCATAGTTATGTATTGACAAATGCAAATATAGGGCTTTTTCTTGTATTCCTGCGGATAGGCTTTGTTTTTGTCGTATGAGATGGAAAAATCCTCCTACGAAACATGGTCTTTTGCTTCGTGGGAGGAAAGTGGTTGTTCGGCAGGGCTTCGGGGGAATGCGCCTGCTTGCGTGCCGGCTTGGATTATTTGCTGCGCGTCACCGTGTGCAATACATTCCCTTTCTTGTCAATCATGCGCAGTTCCAGTGTCTTTTTGCTGGCCGATACAATGGAGAAACCCGGTTCGGGGCTGCAGAATACGGTCCCTTCGATGGGCTTCACCTTGCGGGCGAGCGAACCGGCAGAATTGGTGATATAGTCGATGTCGCTGCCTGCCACGCGTACGTGCTGGAAGTTGTGGATGTGCCCGCAGATGTACATATCCACCTTGTGCTTGCGCAGGATGGGATCGAGACGTGCCTGCATATCCGCGCGTTCGCTCTCGTCCTTCGGGGTTTCGGCATAGATGGGATGGTGTCCGGCAACGATAACCCAGTCCTCTTTGGCGGCAGTCAGTACGGAATCTATCCAGGAAAGTTGTTGCTGGTAATCCTGCTTGCAGGCATCGGGATAGGTCTCGCTTTCGTTGCGGTATTTGTCAATCATCGGGGCGGTGTCTACCCAAAGGATGCGGATGGTAGCGCCGTTGTCCTCGAACGTCTTGGTATAATAACGGGCGGGCATGGTCCAGCGGCGGCTGATATTACTGTAGTCGAGCACAGCCTGCGTATTGCCGCGGTATTCGTGGTTGCCCAGCAGGGGGAACCAGTCTATCATCAGCTCCGGGTGGCTGTAAATAAGTTCGTAGTTGGTCATCCAAAGCGGGTCGTTCACGCTACGTACGCCTTCAAAGTGGTGTACATCGCCGGTGGCAAGAACGAATTCGGGGCCTACTTCTTCTGCCATTTGTCCCATCAGTTCGGCGATGGGCTTTTGGTCGTAGTAGCCGTTACGGCCGAGGTCGTTGGCTACGTAGAAGTTGAACTTCTTGTCGAAGATGGAGTAATCGGTGATTTGGGCAATGGCTGCGTTGCCGAGTAGGGCAATAAACAGTAAAAGGAATATTTTCTTCATTGTCATTATTAAATTGTTGAGTAGTTAATGTTGATAACTTGTTGAGATAGAATTCGCTGTTTAAAAATTAATCTTCACTCCCCGCATTCACTTTCACGCCGTAGTATTCTGCCTGCATGGTACGGTCTTTTGTGCCCTGGTAGTAGCGTAGCGGCTGGTTCAGCAGGTTGTTGGCTTCGGCGTAGAAGGTAGTCTTGAACTTCTTTCCGAAGGTATAGCTGGCGTTTACGTCCATATAGTTCACCTTGTCGTAGTAGCGGTCGTAGAAGGTGCTTTCTCCCATTTCGTCGATGAAATCGGAAGCGAAGTTATAGCTCAGGCGCAGATTCAGACCGCCTTTCTCAAAGTATAGGGAAGCATTTGCGGTATGCTCCGGAGAGCCTGGCATGCTCAAGTCTTTCTCATTCTCGCGGCCTTCGAAGTTGAAGTCTTCCACACGGGAGTGGGTGTAGGTGTACGTTCCGTAGAAACCTACACATTTCAGAGCGGGAGCAATGAAGCTGAAGTCGCGCTGGTAGGATAACTCTACCCCTACCAGGTTGGCGTTGCCCGCATTCTTGGGTTGGGTGAAGCGGGTGTAGGTGTTACCCTGGTATTCGTAGTTGGTGCTCACCTGGTCTACGATGAAGTCGTCTATCTTCTTGTAGAAGATGCCGGCGCTTATCAGACCGATGCTGCGGAAGTAGTAGTCGGCACTCAAGTCGAAGTTGTAGGAGACGGTAGGTTTCAGCTCCGGGTTTCCGATGGTGATTTCGTTGTCGGAACGTTTGATGTTCACACTGGGCACGAGGGCCGAGTATTTGGGGCGTGACAAGGTTTGGGTAAACGAACCGCGCACTTTGAAGTCATCGTTTACATTCCACTTTACGAGCAGCGACGGCAGGAAGTTGATGTAGCTGTTGCGCTGACGGTCGGTCTTGCTGGTGAGGTCTTCGTCGGCATCGTAGGTGCGTCCCGTATAGGCAAGGTTGGTGTTCTCTATGCGAAGTCCGGTCATCAGTTCCACGTCTTTTGTCAGTTTTTGGTCGAAGCGGAGGTAGCCGGAAGTCACGGTTTCGCGGGCGTTGAAGTTTCCGGCAAGTTCTTCCTGCACCTGCTCTTTCTCAAAGAGGGAAGCGTTGTTCAAGTCTAAAGAGCCGGTGTATTCCTTGCTGGCGTAGATACCTGCCTGATATTTGTTGTTGGGCATGAAGTTCTTGTTGGTCTGGTCCACTGTATTTGCCAGGCTGTTCGTCATGAAGGCATCCTCGTCCAGAGGAGAGTATTCGTAGAAGTCCACTTCTTTATCCTTGGTCTTGCGCACTACCTTTGCGCCGAACTTCAGCTTGTTGCCGTTCTTGAAGGGAAGTTTGAAGTTGGCGGAGAACTTCAGGTCCTGCTCCTTGATGTCTTCCTGCTGTTCCGTCAGCTCTTTCAGGCTGAATTCATCGTTCAATGTCATGGTAGAGCCTGTTTTGGGGCTGGCAAAGGGTTGGCGTTCGTCGCTCAGGTCCATGTCGAACTTCTGTTTCTTCAGTTGGAAGTCGATGTAGCGTTCGTTGGGACGTTCTTCGCTGGCTTTGGCATAGCTGGCGTGCCAGTCCATGGAGAGGGCGCCGAAGAGGTGTTCGCCGCCGAGGGCAAAGTCCATGGTGCGCTGGCGTTCCAGGCGGGCGTTACGGTTGTCCGGCGTACCGGCTTTGGTCTGTATGCGTACGGTGGCGTTGCCGTCGGGGTCAAGGTCTTTCAGCGTGGTACGGTAGCGGTTCTCCCAGTCGTTGCGGTTGTTGAAGATGCCTTTGAAGGTGAGTTTGTGGTTGGCATTGATGTCCCAGTCCAGTGCGGCGGAGTAGCTTTGGCGTTCGCGGGTGACGTAGTATTGGCGGATTTGGTAGTCGTTGACGTACGTCTTACCGTTGTCATCCTGCTCCCATACAAATTCGGTGTCGTAGGAACCGGAAGGTGAGTTCTGATAGGAGGCCGATACAATCAAGCCGAGTTTGTCGTTGAAGAAGCGGTCGCCGTAGGTGAAGCCAAGGTTCAGTTGCGCCTTTTCGCTCACCCAGTTGTAGCCGGTTCCGGCGGTGGCGGCAATGGGTACGCTTGTAGGGGGAGTTCTTGGTGACGAGGTTGATGCTGCCGCCGATGGCGTCGCCGTCCATATCGGCGGTTACTACCTTGTTCACTTCGATGGTCTGAATCATGTCTGCCGGAATGAGGTCGAGCTGTACGTTGCGCGTATCGCCTTCGGCAGAGGGAACGCGGTTGCCGTTGATGGTGACGGAGCTGAGGTCGGCACTCGTGCCCCGCACTTGCCCGAAGCGTGCCTCGCCTTGGTCGTACTGCACGTTGATGCCGGAGATGCGTTTAAGGGCGTCACCGATGTTGGAGTCGGGGAACTTGCCTACCTGGTCGGCAGAGACTACATTCGTAATCCCCATGTTGTTTTTCTGTGAGTTGATGGCACGGCGCTGTCCCTGGAAGGCGCCGCCTACCACCACTTCCTGCAACTCCACGCCTTCGTTCAGTACGACGTCTTTTTCCAGTGTACGGCCTGCGGGGATGGTGATTTTCAGTTCTACGGGAGAGTAGCCCACGTAGCTCACCTTTACTGTATAGGTTCCCGGGTCAAGGTTAGAGAAAGTGTAGAAGCCGTTGACGTCGCTCGTCACGCCAGTGTGTAGTTTCTCGATGTAGATGGATGCGCCCGGGAGAGTTTGTTTAGTGGCGTCGATGATGCGTCCACGTACAGTTCCTTGTTTCGTGACATTTGCTTTTTCGTCGGCAATGGCCGTATTGACGGTGGCGGTGAATAGGAGTAAGAATAAGAATGCTCTCAAAATCTGTTTCATACTTGTTATTATCTGTTAATAATCTGCCGCAAAAGTAGAGGGTTGCCGTTACGTGGAGATTGCGGAGCGTTGAAGAACAGATAACGATTCAGTTACAATGAGGTTACATAAATTCTTGGAGGTAGTACCCTTTCGGCGGTATCTCCCTTTGCCGTCATCTGGCAGACTGATGCTAAAGATGCACGAGATGTGCATCTCGGACTGTATGAGATGTACATATCGAGCAACATGAGATGTACATCTCGTGCAGGGGAAGGTATAGGGGTTGGTGTCTTATCCCGTAGCCTGGCAGCGGATAAGTACCTTCTTCTCGTCTGCCAGAGTAGTGGCAAAGAGATAAGTGCCTCCCCCTTCGGCCAATTTCAGTCGTTTGCGCAGTTCGGCCACGGTGGCGGGGAAGTTGCGCACGGTGAGGTTCGCCTTTTTCTCGGCAGCCAGCATCTCTTTCACTTCTTTCTTGCCGAAGCCGCAGGAGGAGGTAATCCGGAACTTGCGGCCGGGGAAGTCCGGCAGGAAGTGGTCCGAGGTGTAGAGGTGGCTGTTGGGATGCAGTTTTTCCACCTTATACAATGAGGAGAGGCTGCGGAATGCACCGGCTTTCAGCACGGAGGCATTCGGTTCGTAGAGGTATGATTTCAGTTGAGGGGTGTAGGGGCATGCACGCTCCTTCTCCTGCCGGCGGGTGAAGACGAGGGCTTGGGGAGCCGGTACACCGGTGAAGTTGACGCAATGGATGGGGATGTCGTCTGCCGGCACTCCTTCGCCTTGTCCCAGCAAGAGCAGCAGTTCCTTGCATTCGTTGCCCACGGAGACGATGTGTGCCTCGCGGACATGCTTCAAATCGTTCAGGGCAAGGGTGAGGTCGAGCATGGGGGAGAGTTTTACCAGTACGTGTCTTGCCTTGCGCAGCAGCAGTTCTTCGAGGGCGGCTATATCGGGTTCGCAGTCGCCGATGGCTACGGTCTTTCCGCCGTGTCCGTCGCGGCGGGCAGGGTCTATAAATATACAGTCCACGGGTTCCATCTCTTGCAGATGGCGGACGCTGTCTGCGTGGCAGACGGAGATGTGGTTCAGGCCGAGGACAGGGAAGTTGTGCGCGGCTATCTGGCAGAGGGTTTCCTGGCGCTCGACGTAAGTGGCATGCCCGAAGCGGGAGGAGAGATAGGCGCAGTCGATGCCGAAACCTCCGGTGAGGTCGGTAAAGGTGCCGGCTGATGTGGGGGTACTGTCCTGCGCGGGATGTTCTTGTTCTGTATGTAGCAGGTTAGTTATAATCTCCGCTTTATACTGTGCCGTTGCTTGGGAGGAGCATTGTTCCAGAGAAAGGTGGGCGGGGTAGAGTATATGCTCGTTCTCGGCCCATGCGGGTATCTTCTCTTTGGCAATCTGCCAGCCGGAAATCTGTGTGATGGCGGCGGGCATGTCTACCGAAGGGTAGCGGCGTGCCTGCAAGGCAAGGCTGCGCACGTCGTCGCGGCGATGCTCGCGGATGAAGCGGAGGGTGTCTTGGGATAAAGGCATGGCTTGGCTTATTTATTCTGATGCAAAGTTATCTCAAAAAGGACAAAGTGGGGCATAAATTCGCAGCTTTCTGTCTGATTATTTTTCAGACACAGATGACGCTGATAATACAGATTAAGAATATAAAATCCGCGTCATCTGCGTCATCCGCGTCAAAGCGATAGCAAATTTAAGTTTCCGGACAAGCTGGGGGTGAGAGTTAAGGGATGACCCGGTATCGCTCCTTTGCCGTCTGCCTGCTGACGCGGTTGAAGTGCCACCATTCGCTGGGTAGCGGGTGGAATCCGGCTTCTTTCATTACCTGCCGGAGCAGCAGCCGGTTTTCACGTTCTTGTTCCGTAAGCTTGCCTTGTGCCACGAGCACGGCTTCTTCTGTGATGTGGGCTTCCCTGCCCAGATGGTCTACCGGGGTGCCCATGGGCAGAGGAGTTCCTTTATCGTCGAGTATGCTGATGTCCACCGCCAATCCGTAGTTGTGCAGGCCGCCGCCGCGTGAGGGGTTGGAGACATAGATGTATTTGGAGGTTCCTTTCACTACGTCCCACATCTTCTGCTGTACGGACAAGGGGCGCGCTGCGTCGTAGACGATGAGGCTGTAGCCGGGGTACTGTTCTTTCAGTAGGCGTTGTGCCCGCTTCAGGCTTTTCATGGCATCGGGGTGCAGGTAGGCTTCTTTCAGGTCTTCGTATAATAGGGTTCCGGTGAAGTTGTCGGCACGGGTGTACATCAAGTCGATGGCGATGCTGCTGTCCGCTTCGGCGATGTTGACGAAACCGAGGGAGTCCAGGTAGCGGGCTGTCCGGCTTTTAACCGGAGCCGGAGGGACGGGTGCCGCTATGGTGTCGGCGTACGGGATGGTGGTCTCCGTATCTGGGTCTTGTGCCTGCTTTGGCGCTTGTTTTCTGCTACAACCGCATAGTGAGCAGCCAAGCAGCAGATATAACAAGTAAAAGAAATATCGTTCCATCTTACAAGGCATTCTTGGCGGTAAGGATTGATTTCATCAAGGCTATGTCCGAACTGACTTCTCCCTGCATCAAGTATTTGTTTTTCCGTTGGCAGGTGGCTTCGTAAATCTCCTTTGCTTTTGCTGTGTCCTTGTCCCGGTAGAGTGCCAGGGCGCAGAGCAGCCGCTGTTTGGAAGACGTCACATCCTTATATTGCCGGATGTAGGTATCCAGCTCATCGGTATATAATTCTTCTGCCCGTGCGGTCCTCTTTGTCACCAATGCGGTGAAGAGCAGCTCGCAAGCGTTTTCCTTTATCAAAAGTCCGATGACTTCGTGCCGGTGGCTCATTATTTTCTCAAATGCATTGTAGGCGGCTTCCCATTCTTCACAGTCGAGCAGGCGCGAGGCGCTCATCAAGGCTATGGTGACCTGCAGGGCATCTTTGTAGTTGATGTCTTCCGTTTGGCTGAACCATTCGGCAGGCATGTCCTTAGGACGCATGCCCTCTTGCACCAGTGCGTTGATGCGCAGCTGGGTGACCAGTGCCTGCTTGCTCTTGCTGTCCTTGAGAAGCAGGCGCATGTTGTCGGCATCATTGCCGATGCCGCCCATCTTCATGGGGATGCCGTTCATCCCTGCAAGGAGAATGCCAATCAAAGAGAGCATCAGAAGGAAGAATTTCAGCAGGTAAGGCAGCCCGTCTACGGTCAGCAGGGGGAGGAAGGCAAGGATGGCGGTCAGCAGGTTGGCAAGCACTCCACCCAGATTGTACAAGGTGGTTGGGATATCTTCAAGAGGCCTTTCGGGTGGGGTAAGCAGGCATTGGCCTCCCGTTCCGGCAAGGCTGAAACGCTTGATGCATAATTTCCCGTCTTTCCGTATGAAGGTAAGGTTGAAGATGCGGAAGGAGACGAAGCGGTAGCCGGTTGCCAGTCCGCAGACAAGATGCCCGCCTTCGTGCAGAAGCACTTGCAGGAAGATGGAGAACAGCAGAATCAGTATGGCTAACAAGGAAACTCCTACTGTCTCCAGCATGCCGGTTTCGGCAAACTTGCTGTGTAAACCGTCGAACGAGTCTCCCAAAACCAGGACTCTTACACCTATTATTCCTACAAAGCCGATGCATGCCCCGACCATGAATCCTCCGGCCAATTTAAATACTTTCTTCATCCTGATATCTTGATAAATGTGTTTGCCGGCAAAGGTAAAGGATTTTATCTGAAATGCAACAGCTTGCCCCATGTATCATAAAAAGAAAGAGATTGTGATTGCCACAACCTCTTTCCGTCACCTAAACCCACTACGCAGGCTACAGATAGGGAATTATAGTAATATAGATACCCGTAATGATGGCTTCTTGCTTTTCTGTCCTTATCTTAGGGTATACTTTCCCAAATCTTTGTTATGTTCGTAATATTTCCGAGTATATCCTATAGATTCCATCTTCTCTTTATTGACAGTTTAATAATCTGCATTTTCGAATTCCACAATATGAGGCAGTATTGGAAATCGGTTATCATGATGCTGGTTTATTCTGTGCTTTTATCAGTAACCAACTACTGACTCGCTTTTTCAATATTTTTGCATATGATAGTTGCGTTCTTGGTATACTCTTTGTCAATCCCATTATGCTGGCAATGGTCGTTTTAAATTTCGAACATTCTGCTCCGTGCCAGCATGCAGGCCCCAACTACTCCAGCCTTGTCTTTTAGCTTGGAAACAGTCACCGTGGCGTCTTTGTTGACCAGATTCAATGAGTATTTCCTTATTGCCGTTTTGATTGGCTGCACTATATAGTCTCCTGTTGATGATAGTGTACCCCCGATTATTACTAGTTCCGGATTGAATATGCTTATTAATCCAGCTATTTGCCTTCCCAGTTTTTGGCCTATTTCTTCCACTATCTCAATGCATAGCAAGTCCTCTTTATTGACTGCGGTGATGATTTCATCCAAGGTGGGCGGATTTTCTGCAGTCCGTTTTGATAGTATGGAACTTTCTCCGCTACCGATTCTTTCCAACAGGATGCGGTGTAGTGCCGATCCTGAGGCTTCCGTTTCCAGGCATCCTTTTTTGCCGCAGTGGCACAGTATTTCATTATCGAAAACATTGACATGCCCGAATTCTCCGGAAAATCCAGATTTTCCCGTGTATACCTTCCCCGTCTATGATGATGCCGATTCCGAGTCCCCAGCTTATGTTGACAAAGATGATGTCCTTTTCCCCTTTGACGCATCCTTGCATATGCTCTCCATAGGTCATGGCCCTTGTGTCGTTGTCTATGCAGACCGGGTATCCTATCTTTTCATTCAGTACATCCGCCAAAGGACGCTCTGAAAAGTTGAACATGCTGAAACTATATCCTGATTCCGGATTTACTCTTCCGGAGATGTTGATGCAGATGTTCATTATCTTCTTGTCGTTGATTTCCGTTCCCTTTATGAAGTTTCGGATGAGTGCACACAGTTCTTCCAAAGCTTCCTGTGTATTTTCGAACTTGTATGGTATGTTCATCTTGATTTCCACCATATCCCCCTTGAAATTGATCAGTCCGATGTTTATGGCAAATTTCTTAATGTCCACTCCAATGAAGTATCCTGATTCCGGGTTGAGTCCGTATAGGCTTGGATGGCGGCCGCTACTGGTCTCCAGTTTCCCATAGTCGTTTATATAGTTGTCCTCACACATTTCATTGATGAATTTGGTGGTTGTGGGCACACTCAGATCGAGTTCCTTGGCCAAATCGGTAATAGTGGAGCTCCCATTATATATATAATGTGTGATGATCCTTTTTTTTAAGAGTGCATTCTTGCTCCCGGTTTCCATTTCTTTTAATAAGTTCTGTTTCATATGTATGTATTTTTATGTTATTTACTCTATTTTGTTTATTATATTAATAAATACGGATTTATTATTCTGAAATATTATGTATTTGATTTGTTATTATGTAAATTGTTTTGTAATTACGCGTTAATATATATTAATTGTAGGTTATATATTAATTAAATACTTTATTAAGTCTTGCAAATATAATAAATATATCTATATTTGCAGCGTGATAATTGAATAATAACAATTAATATCTAAAACAATGAAAAACATAATTGATTTTTTATCTTAAAAAAGTGTATTCGATAGGTTTAATATATAATGGTTGATCTTAATTTTATTAATAATGAAAACACGCAGGGATTTTTTAAAGAGGACCGCTTTGTTCGGTGCGTCTGCATTCATGGCCCCTTCATTGTTGGGGCGAGAGGGTGATGGGGATTGCTTCTTTTCTCAAGAGTCTGCCTCTTCCATGCTAGTTCCCATGGGCGATGCACTTAAAATTACCGGCACGTTCTTGGATGAGATATCCCATGATATTCCCCATCAGAATTGGGGGGAAAGGGAATGGGATCAGGATTTCCGGTATATGCAGAGTATTGGAATTGACACGGTCATAATGATCCGGTCGGGTTATCGCAAATTCATTACTTATCCTTCGGCGCATTTGCTGGGCAAAGGGTGTTATATGCCTTCCGTCGATTTGTTGGACATGTTCCTTCGGCTGGCGGGGAAATATCACATGAAGTTCTATTTTGGTTTATATGATTCGGGCAAGTACTGGGATACCGGTGACCTTTCGTGGGAGGTTGAGGATAACAAGTATGTGATTGATGAGGTGTGGAGCAGGTACGGTGAGAAGTACAAGAGTTTCGGCGGATGGTATATCAGTTGTGAGATAAGCCGTAAGACGAAGGGTGCCATTGATGCCTTTCATGCGATGGGCAAACAATGCAAGGATGTCTCCGGCGGTTTGCCGACTTTTATTTCTCCGTGGATTGACGGGAAAAAGGCCGTGATGGGTACAGATAAGTTGACAAAGGAGAATGCGGTTTCTGTTCAGGAGCATGAAAGGGAGTGGAATGAAATTTTCGATGGCATTCATGATGTGGTTGACGCCTGTGCTTTTCAGGACGGACATATCGATTACGATGAACAGGATGCTTTCTTTACGGTGAACAAAAAGCTGGCTGATAAGTATGGCATGAAATGTTGGACAAACGCTGAAACCTTTGATCGTGACATGCCCATCGACTTTTTGCCTATTAAGTTTGACAAGTTACGGATGAAGCTGGAGGCTGCCAAGCGAGCCGGTTATGACAAGGCCATCACTTTTGAGTTTTCTCATTTTATGAGTCCCCAATCAGCATATTTGCAGGCAGGACACTTGTATAATAGGTATAAGGAATATTTCAATATTAAGTGATTATGAATTTTATGCTCAGATTGTTTTGCAGTTGTTGTCTGTTCTTGGTTGTCTCAATCATGCAGGCTGCAATTTATCCAGATCCCGTTGAAGGCGTGGTGACCTGTAAAGGCAAAGGGCTTGCTGGTGTTGTGGTGACAGATGGTTTTGACGTGGTGCTGACTGATGCTCAGGGCCGTTATGAGTTGCCGCGCAACCGGGATGCTCGGTTTGTATATCTTTCCACGCCTGCAGGTTATCTGCCGCAAGAGGGTGGTGGGCATATCGCTTTCTTTTTCCCGCTTAAGAAAGGCCGTTTAAAGTATGATTTTGAATTGAAGAGGAATCTGAAAGATGATATGAAGCATGTGTTTATGGTACAGACTGATGTGCAAGTCAACTGTCAGGAGCATTTAGACAGTTATCGTTCTTATGTAGGTAAGGCACGAGCCTTTATGGAAAAGTATGCCAAGGAGCGTGATGCCTTCGTGTTGGATTGTGGTGACATTGTGGGTAATACTCCTGGTTTATACCCAGATTACATTCAAGTGTCTGGCGGTCTGGGATTGCCTGTTTACCGTATCATAGGAAATCATGATATGGAAATGGGTGTACGTTCTTTTGAACATTCATACAAGACCTATGAGGACTATTTTGGTCCCATTTATTATTCTTTCAATCGTGGAAAGGCACATTATATTATACTAGACAATTGTTTTTATATCAATAGGGATTATCGTTATATAGGTTACATTGATGAACGTACACTGCAATGGATAGAGAAAGATTTGGCTTTGGTGCCGAAAGATCATCTGGTATTTGTAATGATGCATATTCCTTCCAGCACTACCAAGGACATCAAGTTCAATGCCTTGCTACCCGACGAGACAAGCAATGCCAATAGTCTGTATGATTTGCTGAAAGACCATGAGGCACACCTCATTACCGGACATACCCATGTGAACGGTAACGTGGTGTTCAACGACCGGTTAATGGAACACAATACAGCTGCTGTATGTGCAGGTTTTTGGAAATCCATGCTTTGTTCTGACGGTACCCCCCAAGGCTTTGGACTTTATGAGGTAGATGGTAATCAGGTGAAGTGGCACTACAAAGCGGTAGATTATCCGCTGGAATACCAGTTTCAGGCTTATGCTCCGGGTAGTTCGAAAGAGTTTCCCGAAGAAGTGCTGGCCAATGTCTGGAATTGGGATGAGCAGTGGAAGGTAGAGTGGTTCGAGAATGGTACTTGTATGGGTGAGATGACCCGTTGTAAAGGTTTGGATCCGGCTGCTGTAGAAGCTTTTTCCGATCGTGAAAAGATGGGTGCACTCTGGGTGAATGCTTTTCCTACCAATCATTTGTTTAAGGCTGTTCCTAAAGATAAAAAGGCTCGCATAGAAGTACTGGTGACCGATCGCTTCGGTACTGTTTATAAGCAACTTGTAAAAGAATAATTTGAATTTAATCGATAAATTTTATACTATGAAATCTTCGGTCAATATTGGTTATGTAGTTTTCTTGTCTGTTGTGGCTGCTTTGGGAGGATTTCTTTTCGGATATGATACAGCAGTCATTTCCGGTACCATTGCCAAGGTAACCGCTCAGTTTAATTTAGATACCATGTCGCAAGGGTGGTATGTGGGCTGTGCGTTGATAGGTTCCATTGTAGGAGTGCTCTTTGCTGCTATTTTAAGTGACAAGCTTGGTCGTAAACGTACCATGATTCTGTCGGCCATACTCTTTTCCATGTCTGCTATCGGTTGTGCGGTATGTGCAGATTTCAATCAGTTGGTGGTTTACCGTATTGTCGGAGGTGTAGGTATCGGTGTGGTTTCCATTGTATCCCCTCTTTATATATCCGAGGTGTCGGTAGCTCAGTATCGTGGACGCTTGGTATCACTTTATCAATTAGCGGTTACCATTGGCTTTTTAGGAGCTTATCTAATGAATTATCAGTTGCTTATGTATGCTGAGACCCATGCAGGAGCTGCCGATAGCTGGTTTAACTGGATTTTTGTGAATGAAGTATGGAGAGGAATGTTGGGAATGGAGACTTTGCCTGCTTTGCTGTTCTTTGCCATTGTCTTTTTTATTCCGGAAAGTCCGCGTTGGCTGATTGTCCGCAATCGTGAAGAACGTGCGGTCAATATTTTGGAGCACATTTACAGCTCTTCCAAAGAAGCGTTGGTGCAATTGAACGAAACGAAGTCTGTTCTTACTTCCGAAACCCAATCAGAGTGGTCCTTGCTTTTGTCGCCGGGTATTATGAAAGCCGTTATTATTGGTGTATGTATAGCCATCCTCGGACAGTTTATGGGAGTGAATGCAGTCTTGTATTATGGTCCTTCCATCTTTGAAGGGGCTGGCCTTTCCGGTGGCGATTCCTTGTTCTATCAGGTGTTGGTGGGGCTAGTCAATACCCTGACTACTGTACTGGCTCTTGCCATTATTGATAAAGTGGGTCGTAAGAAATTGGTGTATTACGGTGTTTCAGGCATGATTCTTTCATTGGTATTGATAGGCTTTTATTTTATTGCCGGAGAATCATGGGGCATTTCAAGCCTATTCCTGCTAGTTTTCTTTTTGTTCTATGTGTTTTGCTGTGCGGTTTCCATTTGCGCAGTCGTGTTTGTATTGCTTTCCGAAATGTATCCAATCCGGGTGCGTGGACTGGCCATGTCCATTGCCGGTTTTGCATTGTGGATAGGTACATACTTGATTGGGCAGCTTACCCCCTGGATGCTCCAAAATCTTACCCCCGCCGGAACATTCTTCCTGTTTGCTGCCATGTGTATTCCCCTACATGCTGATAGTTTGGAAACTGGTGCCGGAGACCACCGGAAAATCATTGGAAGAGATTGAACGTTATTGGATGAAAACAAAAAATTGACCTTAATAATAGATATGATGAAAATTAGAAAAATTTTATTGAGTGGTTGTTTGGTGGCAACTTTATGCTCATGTGGTGGTTCTCAAAACGAGAATTTGAATCTTACTCTATCAAAAGATGCTCTGTTTGATAAAGTAAAAGGTGCTTGGGCCGGTCAGGTTATCGGCTGTACGTATGGAGGTCCTACAGAGTTCCGCTATCTGTCTACTATGATTCCGGATTCGATAGTGATGCCTTGGGGACCGGGTGAAATTAAAAAATGGTACGATGGTGGTGGCGGCCTTTATGACGATGTATATGTCGACCTGACTTTTGTGGAGACTTTTGAAAGATGCGGTTTGGATGCTCCGGCCGATTCTTTTGCCACAGCCTTTTTTGGCTAAAGAATACCCTTTGTGTCATGCCAATCAGATGGCCCGTTACAATCTTCTTCATGGCTTGACTCCTCCTGCCAGCGGGCATTGGAAAAATAATCCCCATGCCAATTGTCTGGATTTTCAGATTGAAGCGGATTTTGCAGGTATCATGGCTCCAGGTATGGTAAATAGTGCTACTGAAATTTGCGATCGTGTAGGACACATCATGGCGTATGGCGATGGCTGGTATGGTGGTGTATATGTAGCAGCCATGTACTCTTTGGCTTATGTGAGCGATGATGTTGAGTATGTTGTGACAGAAGCGTTGAAGTCTATCCCTCAAGAGACTACTTTCTATGAGTGTATGACTGATGTTATCAACTGGTATAAGCAATATCCAAAGGATTGGAAGAAATGTTGGGAAGAAATAGAGAAGAAATGGGGAAGTAGCGATATTGATTGTCCCAGTTGTGTAGAAGTTCCTGCTAATATTGGAACTTGTGTAAATGGTGCGTATATCATTTTAGGATTGCTTTATGGACAAGGTGATTTTGAGAAGACGATTGATATTTCTACACGTGCCGGCCAAGATTCTGATTGTAATCCGGCTTCTTCCGGGGGAATTTTGGGAACAATGATTGGGTATAATCGCATTCCCGAGAAATTCAGAAAAGAGTTGACTGTGGTCGCGGATACTCCTTTTAATAATGCGGTGAGCTTTAATAAAGGTTGTGAATTGAGTTTTGAGCACGCTTTACAAATGATAGAAAAAAACGGTGGAAAAGTTGGAGGTGATGAAGTGATTATCCACTTCCAAGAGCCGGAATCAGTGCAACTGGAAATTAGTTTCGAAGGTTTGAAGCTTGATAAGAAAGTGGCAGTGGAGAATTGGATTGCTGATTTCCCAACTTTCGAATTTGAAGGTGTAGGAGCTGTAATTGAAGGTGAATTGAAAGGTGAGAATGTGCCCGAAGATTATGTTGCTGAGTTGGAGGTTTATTTCAATGATAGATTGATTGAAGTATGCAAGCTTCCGTTGAAGTATAATCACCGTAAGCATGAGCTGTTCTTTAATTATGTACAGCCTTATAGTAAATATGCAGTGACTTGTAAATGGGTAAACCCCGTTGAAGGAGCTGATATTTGGGTGAGAAATATAATTTCTTATACAACAGATAAATAATGTGAATGTAAAGGGCTGGTTTAGATGCATGCTGGATAAATAACGTTTCCAGCCCTGCTTTTTAAAAAAGAAAGAAGATGATGGATCTTAAGAAATTGGCGAATCAGTATAAGGACGAACTTATGAATAATGTTCTTCCTTTTTGGTTGGATCATTCCCAAGACACCGAATACGGTGGCTATTTTACTTGTCTGGATCGGGAGGGGAATATTTTCGACACGGATAAATTTATCTGGCTGCAAGGTCGGGAAGTATGGATGTTCTCCATGCTTTACAATAGGGTGGAGAAGCGTCGAGTGGCTTGATTGTGCCATTCAGGGTGGTGAGTTCTTGAAGAAATACGGGCACGATGGAAATTACAACTGGTATTTTTCATTGGATCGTGCAGGACATCCGTTGGTAGAGCCTTATAATATCTTTTCATACACTTTTGCAACGATGGCATTCGGGCAACTGAGTTTGGCCACCGAAAACCAAGAGTATGCGGATATAGCTAAAAAGACTTTTGACATTGTTTTGTCGAAAGTCGATAATCCGAAAGGAAAATGGAATAAGCTTCATCTGGGAACAAGAAACCTTAAAGGTTTTGCTTTGCCTATGATTCTATGTAACCTGGCATTAGAAATAGAGCATTTGCTTGACGAGGATTTTTTGGTAGAAACAATGGATACGTGCATTCACGAGGTGATGGAGGTGTTCTTGCGTCCGGAACTTGGAGGAATTATTGTTGAGAGCCTGAATGGCGACAATAGTTTGGTAGACTGTTTTGAAGGACGTCAGGTTACTCCGGGGCATGCCATTGAAGCCATGTGGTTTATCATGGATTTGGGTAAGCGGTTGAAACGCCCGGAATTGATAATGAAGGCTAAGAACACGGCTTTGAAGATGTTGGAATATGGTTGGGATAATGAATTTGGCGGTATCTATTATTTTATGGATCGCAAGGGATTCCCTCCCCAGCAATTGGAGTGGGATCAGAAACTCTGGTGGGTGCATATAGAGACGCTGATTTCATTGCTTAAAGGCTATCGGTTGACCGGAGACGAAAAATGTTTGGAGTGGTTTGAAAAAGTACATGGTTATGTATGGACGCATTTCAAGGATCAAGAATATCCGGAATGGTTTGGCTATTTGAATCGTAGAGGTGAAGTTCTGTTGCCTTTGAAGGGTGGCAAGTGGAAAGGTTGTTTCCATGTTCCCAGAGGGCTCTATCAATGCTGGAAGACCTTGGAAGAGATTGTTCTGGATAAACAATATTAAAAACTAATTCAATTGTTCGATTTTAAATTCTAGTTAAAATGAAAAACAAGTATTTTTGTTGGCTGTTCTTGTTGTTCACTTTGGTAAGTTTAGGTGCAAGTGCCCAAGTGAAGGTAGAGGGTAGTGTGTTCGACGAGATGGATAATCCGTTGATAGGTGTATCTGTTTTTACAGAGAATCGCAAGACTGGTGCAGTGACAGATGTGGATGGTCATTTTACGATTACTGTGCCCAATACTAAAGTGTCATTAACCTTTTCTTATGTAGGATATACTACTCAAAAGATTGCTCTGAAAGATAGAAAGCTTTTGAAAGTGGTTTTGAAAGAGGATTCCGAATTGTTGGATGAAGTGGTGGTAGTAGGCTATGGCACACAGAAAAAAATCAGTGTAACAGGTTCTATTGCTCAAGTGGGTAACAAAGAGTTGAAGAAGGCTCCAAGCGGGACACTTTCTAATATGTTAGCTGGACGTATTCCGGGGTTGATTGCTAAACAAAGCAGTGGACAGCCTGGGCAGGATGGTTCAAATCTTTATATTCGTGGTACAGGTGCTGGTGACGGTAACGCTTTGGTAGTAGTGGATGGTGTGATACAAGATTATTTTCCCTCTTTTTCTCCAGATGAAGTAGAATCAGTTACTATTTTGAAGGATGCCACAGCTGCTGCCGTGTATGGCGTACGTGCTGCTGCCGGTGTAATTTTGGTAACGACAAAACGTGGTACTGTACAAAAAACCGACTGTAACGTTGAATTCTTCCGTTACGTTGAGCCAGAATACTAATTTTCCGAAATTTTTGAATGGTCCGGATTATGCCTATTGGTATAATAAAGCTCAGTTGATGGATGGTGTAGCTGAGGAGAATTTACGTTTTTCTCCCGAAGATATTGAACGTATAAATAATCCTGGAGAGGATGAAGAGATCTATGGTAATACAGACTGGTTTGATTTGCTTTTTAAAAATGTAGCTCCTACATATACGAATACGGTTTCTGTTTCTGGTGGTAATGAGCGTATCAAGTTCTTTGCTTCTTTGGGAGCTTATAATCGAGGAAGGTATTGTCGAAAACACATCTTATGATAAGTATAATTTCCGTTCAAACTTGGATGCTAAGGTAACTAATAATATTGATTTTTCTTTGAATTTATCTGGGTTTGTAGATGACCAGCGTTCACCGGGTGCTTCTGTTGGTCCGAATGCTTATGCGGGAGTATTCCAACAAGCGATGTTGTCTTATCCTTATTTGAGGCCTTATACCAAAGACGGTATGCCTATAGCAAGTCAAAATACAGCAGGTAATGGTAATAATAACCCTTTAGGTGCCAGAGACTTGTCTGGATATCAATCAAGTAAGACTACTAAGTTTCAAGGTGATATTTCTTTATGTTATAAGTTGCCTATCAAGGGGCTTTCAGCAAAATTGGATGCTGCTTTTTTGAAGAGTCATTCAATGAGGAAAGCTGCAATGACACCGTATAATGTTTATTCTTGGAATCAAACGACACATCAGGGTAATGTTGAAAAAGGGCGTATCTGTTCAATGGCATCTGTCTCACACTGGTACGGTTCCCAGCAGCGTTATACGATAAGACCTACCATTGAATATGCTAATAAATTTGGTAAGCACGATGTCTCAGGTTTGTTCTTGTATGAATATGCCAGAGAAGATTATGAAGGAATATCTGCTGGACGGGAGGATTTTCCGATTACAGATATAATGGATATGAGTTACGGTTTGAAAGTCAGCGAAAATTTAGTCAAGGGCAGTCATAGTAATGACAAACGTGCAGGCTATGTTATGCGTTTTAATTATGCTTATGATGAAAAGTATCTGCTTGAGTTTACAGGACGTGTGGATGCTTCTACTGCACTTCCGGCTCATAACCGTTGGGGCTTTTTCCCTGCCGTTTCTGTCGGTTGGCGAATTTCTCAAGAAGATTTCTTTAAAGAAGCCGTTCCTTTTATGGATAATTTAAAGATTCGTGCTTCTATAGGACGTTTAGGTAGTGATCGTGCTATTGAGAGCACTATGACTTATTTTTCTACAGCAACCTTATCTGCTGACCCCGTAGTCGTATTTGGTACTAATGCTTTGAAAGATATAGGTATGAGTGGGCCTATTTGTCCGGATTTGAAATGGCAATTGACTGATACCTATAATATTGGTGTTGAGTCTAATATGTGGAATGGCCTATTGGGGCTTGAATTGGATGTATTCTACATGAAGACCACTCGTTCTCTGGAAGGTCAGTCTGGGAAATTTCCACCTTCTTTAGGCAGTTACTTCCCGGGATATATTAACTATGGTTCACATGACAATCGTGGTTTTGAATTGGTATTGACGCACCATAATAAAATTCGAGATTTTAATTATCATGTACGAGGCAACTTGTCATGGGCTCGTAACAAAATCTTGAAAGTTACAGAAGATGCTAATGTGCCGATTTATAAACGTGCTACAGGGCAAAAGTATGGGACGCTATTTGGGATTCGTTGCAGAAGGATTATTTCAATCGGAAGAAGAAAAATAGCTCACAGCGCTTTGTTTGAAGGGTCTACAAATACAAAACCAGGTGATATTAAATTGAAAGACATTAACGGTGATGGAAAGATTACTTGGGATCAAGATATGGTACCCATTGGTCGTAGTAGTATTCCGGAAATGGTATTTGGATTAAATTTAGGAGCTGAATGGAAGGGATTTGATTTCAGTATGTTCTGGCAGGGAGCTGCTATGTTCGATGTGAATTTATGCGGTATTTATGATAGTGGAATTCGTGACGATACGTTCTATACCCGTCCGTTTTATGCTGATGGAAATACCCCTTATTATTTGGTGGAAGGCTCTTGGCGTCCTGATAATCCCAATGCAAAATTTCCTCGTTTAGGGATTGAGGCTCGCGATAATGGTGGAAAATTCTCTTCTTGGTGGGTAAAAGATGGTACATATTTACGTTTGAAATCAGTTCAGTTAGGTTATACACTTCCTAAGAAATTGACGGAAAAGGCTGGATTTAGAACTATTCGTGCTTATGTGAGTGGTGGTAATTTGCTGACTATTTGTGGACTGGATTATATGGATCCGGAAATGCCTGGAGTAAATCAAGGATATTATCCTCAGCAGCGTACTTATGAATTTGGTTTAAACATTACTTTCTAAAAATTTAATCAGATGAAATCTATAAAGAAAATATTAACGGTATTCACTTCTACTTGTTTCATATTGGGTAGTTGTGATATTGATCCAACATTAACATCTTCATATCCTTCTGATATTATTTGGTCGAATGAATCTAACTTGATTACTTATATCAATGGTTATTATTCATTGGTGGGTGGTTATTATGGACTTGGAGGTGAAGCTTGTACTGATATGTTGAAGCAGAATAATCCTGTATCTGATTATAATCAATTCGTTTTTGGTTCGATGCCTATAACAACTACTAGTAATATGTTTGATACTTGGGGGGGGAGCCACTCCTCACAATTGTCTTTGACTCGTTTTTTGGAAAATCTAGAAAAGAATCGAACTAATTTTTCAGACTCGATTGCTACACTTGCTGAAGCACAAGTCCGCTTTTTCCGTGGTGTAACTTGTTTTAATTTAGCTAAATGCTATGGTGGGCAATATATAATCTATAGACAACTTCCTGTGTTAGGTGAGAAAAATCATCCGCTTTGTTCTTCTCAAGAAGGTTGGGATTTTATTTATGAGGATTTGAAGTTTGCCGCCGAACATTTGCCTACAAAAGATAAAGTGGAATTGGGATGCTTGAGCAGTGGTGGTGCTGCTTATGGTATGTTGGCTCGTGCTATGTTATATGCTGAACGTTGGAAAGAAGCTTCTGATGCAGCAGCTCAGGTAATGAACCAAGATTATGAGCTATATGAAGATTACGGTAAACTGTTTACCAATTCGCGTTTGGTGCCGGTTGAAAATAAAGAAAGTGTCATAGAATTCGGATATCTGAAGGATAAGTTCACTTATTCTTTTGATTATTTCTATTGTCCGCCAAGTGATGGTGGTTATGCTGAGATTTCTCCTACAGAAGATTTGGTTTCTTCTTATCAAATGGCTGATGGTAGTGAATTTGATTGGGATAATCCTGAGATGGCTGCTAATCCTTATGAAGGGCGTGAGCCGCGTTTTTATGCAACAATCTTGTATAACGGTTGTCAATGGAAAGGGGAAACTTTATATACTTATGAGGGTAGTAAGGATGGTTTTGGCTTGGGAGGAGGTACTACCAGTACAGGCTACTACATGCGTAAGTTGATGAAAGAAGCCATTCAACCCAAAGGCACGAGTTTTACTGGTCAGGGAGATTTGACTTATTATTATATGCGTTATGCTGAAGTGCTGTTAATTTATGCAGAGGCCATGGCGATGCAGGATAAGTTGCCGGAGGCTTTAGATGCTTTAAATCAGGTCAGGAGAAGAGCTGGTTTTACTAAGGATTTAACGGCTGCTACCCAAACAGAATTCATGAAATTACTTCGCCATGAGAGAAAGATTGAACTGGCTTTTGAAGGCCATCGTTTTTGGGATCTTCGCCGTTGGGGGTTGGCATCTACTGTACTGAACGGTACAAGTATGCATGGAGTGAAGCCGATTAAGGTCGGTGATAATGAATTTACATACGAAGTTGTAGATATTGATGGCGGCAAGACCCGTGTTTGGGAAGAACGTTATGCCAGATTCCCTATACCCCTTGGTGAAATAGAACAGAATGAAGCAGTTCAACAGTTTGATGAATGGAAGTAAAAAATCAATTTATTTGCTGAATGTATTAACTTGAAAATAAAAATTAACCATGAAAATATTAAGTAAATTATCAGTAATCGCTTGTTTGTGTTGGGCTACATTGGCATCGTGTGAGTCTCGATTATGAAACAGGCCGTACTGCTCAAGTGAACGGACTGATGAGTGTTACCATACAGATTCCGGGAAATCCATCGAAATTTGCAGCCACCAAGACTGGACCTTATGAAGAAAATGAAGAGATTATTGTTAAGGTACCTACGACAGATGAAACCCCGTTGGATCTAACACGTCTTATCTGCATGGTGAATGTAGAACACAATTGTTATGTTACTCCTGCGGTTGGTGGTGAGATGGATTTTACAAATCCTTATCCTATAACGGTAGTGGATGCATTGGGAAATAAGCATCATAACACGATTCGTGTAGTGCCTACTCCTCCGAAGACTAAATATGCTAAATTATGGGAGAAAAATGCCGCTTTACTGAATATGTCATCTAATACTACCGGTTTGGCTTTCTATCAGAACTACTTGGCTATTCAAGAGTACAATGCTCCTATTAAATTGTATGATAGAAATAGCGGTGAGTTTGTGAAGGAAATCCCTGCAGCAAGTACCTTTATGATGAGAGCTCGTACAGATGATGCCGGTCATTTGATTACAAACCGTGAAAATGTTTATGGTGCAGGATTTATGGTCTATTACTATTCAGAGGAGACTCAAGAACATATTAATCTATTGAATTGGACAGCTGATGCAGGATGTCCCGATGATTTGGGTTATAACATGAGTGTGAAGGGGGATGTAACTAAAGGAGTAGCTTATATTTATGGTATGTGTCCTCATAATATGGAAATTTATTATTGGAAATTGGAGGATGGTCAATTGGTAACTCCTGATGCAAAACCGAATGTACTTCGTTATGGCCCTGCTGGTGGCGATTGGACCAGCGCTCCAATGATACAACGTGCAACTCTTGAAGATGATTCTAAGCATTATATTGCTTATAATCGCTATTCTGGCGCTACCGGCGATGACGCTGCTTATAAAGCTAAATTTAGTATGTTTACTCCGGCTTATGAAATTACGTCTTTGAATCAAGACAATCACGAGTATCGCATCTTAGGATTTAATGTGTTCAATATTGAAAACGAGACTTATTTAGCGTTGAACGACCAGCAAGCGGACACTTGGTCTGGTGGCGTTTCTACATTGAGTGTTTATGATATTACCGACCCGTCTAAGATGGAATTGGGACCTGATGATGCAGGTTATGATAAGTTCTGTTTATTCAGGGGTGAATGGTCTCCTTATGCTACAAGTTATAACTCTTGGGGTGATTTGACTACTGCCATTGTGCCTACAGATACTGGATATGATATTTATATTGCAACTTGTGTGATTGGTGGTGATACATCCCAAACAACAATACGCATGTATAAGATGACTTGGTATCGCCAATAAGAAGTAACATGTAGCTGGTGATTGATAGGCGGGAATTCGTCTTAAGAGTGATAATCCCGCCTATTTTTTGTTTTTTGGGTTTTTATTAATTAGTTTATCGGACTTAGATTATGACATGTAAGAAAGTACTTTTTTCCCTTATGGCTTTATTGAATATTTTTACAGTATGGGGACAAAAAGAGACATTGAAATTCAATCAGAATAGAACATTTAAAATAGTACAGTTTACGGATGTCCATTATAAATATGATGATCAGGTCAATTCTCAGGTAGCACTGGATCGTATGAATGAGGTCTTGGATATAGAGAAGCCCGAATTTGTAATATTCACGGGAGATGTTGTGGTTTCTAACGAATCTTTTAAAGGGTTGGATATAGTGTTGGACGTTTGTATCAAACGTAATATTCCTTTTGCTGTCGTATTTGGTAATCATGACGACGAATACGATCATACCCGTCCGGAACTCTATGACTATATTGCGAAGAAGAAAGGCAGTCTAATGCCTACCCGTATAAGTGAGGTGGTTCCGGATTATGTGCTGACTGTGAAATCTTCAAAAGATAAGAATAAAGATGCGGCATTACTGTATTGCATTGATTCTCATTCTTATACTCAAATTAAGTCAGTTCCGGGTTATGATTGGATTAAATTTAATCAGATAGCTTGGTATCGTGAGCACAGTAAGAAGTTTGCAGAAAACAACGGAGGTATACCTCTGCCTGCATTGGCTTTTTTCCATATTGCTCTCCCAGAATATAAAGATGCATTACTGGAAGATAAAAACCGTTTGTTTGGTTGTAAGGGAGAAATGGTATGTTGTCCAACTACCAATTCTGGCTTTTTCACTTCAGTTAAGGAGTGTGGTGATGTGATGGGTATCTTCGTTGGACATGATCATGATAATGATTATGCAGTAGCATATAAAGAAGTGTTGTTGGCTTATGGTCGTTATACAGGTGGAAAAACTGTTTATAATGATTTGTCTTCTAATGGAGCTCGTGTCATTGTTTTGCATGAAGGTGAACGTAGGTTTGATACTTATATTCGCGTAGCTAATAATGAGATGGAATCTTTTGTCACTTTTCCCAACAGCTTCTATTAATAGAAATTATACTTTCAAAAAAGGTAATTATGAAATATTTATTATTGTTTCTTTTTTCTCTGTTTTGTACTGTGAATATGTACTCTAATGAGAAAGTGGGTTTAACATTGATACCTCCCGGCAAAATTTCAAATAAGATAAATTTGGATATACGTGGAGGAATTGTGAATAGGGGTAATTCTCTGCAAACTTATCAAGTTTCCCTTTTTTGGGATAAAGAGAAAAAATCTGCTTTATTGTGTGATACAACTTTGAAAATATCATCAAGTAAATCGGATGTTGTGAAGATTATGATTCCCATGAAAGATAAAGTGGGCAAGCATAAGGTGATTTTGAAGGTGTCTGATGGCAAAAGAGTATATCGTAAGACAAAAGAAATAGAAGTAATTCAATCGGACATTCGTTCCATTCAGCAGATTTCAGGTGCTTGGACCGGAATCTATCATTGGAGTGAAGAGGAAGGTAAGCACTGGAATCAAGATATCAAAAAGATGACCGATGACCATTGGAGAGAGATGATTCGTTCCATGCACAAGATTGAGATGGATATGGTGGTAATTCAGGAAGTATTTCGCCATCAAGCTTATATCGGAAGTTCTACTACCGTTGAGGATTATCCGGGGAAGGCTTTCTATCCTTCTAAATTATATCCCGGCCGTATGGACATTGCAGCTGAAGATCCTATCGAAGCCATTCTCTCGGAAGCGGATAAGCAAGGAATGCAAGTATTGATGGGGGTTGGTATGTTCGCTTGGTTCGACTTTACCCCCGAGTCCTTGGAATGGCACAAACGGGTTGCCAAAGAACTGTGGGATATGTATGGGCATCATGAGTCTTTTTATGCTTTCTATGTATCCGAAGAAAGTGGTGGGGGCCTAAATAACTGGGAACCAGATCCACAACGCAGTAAGGAAAGAAAAGTTGAAATAGTACATTTCTTCAAGGAATTTAAGGAGTTTTGTAGTGCTTTAGCTCCTGAGAAACCCATAATGCTTGCCACTAATAGTTTTGATGTCCCTGTTGGGATGGATACTTATCCGGAATTATTGAAATATCTGGATATTCTTTGTCCATTCGGCTTTGCACGTATGCCGGCAACCGATATAAGCGGCAAAGAGGCTGCCGATTTGTTGCAGAAGGTTTGCGATGAGGCGAATGCGCACTTGTGGTTCGATCTTGAGGCTTTTCTATTCAATCCGGACAATTCTTTGTATCCCCGTCCTATAGAGCAGATTATTCATGATTTGAATCTGTTTGACAATTTCGAGAAGATCCTTTGCTATCAGTTCCCCGGTGTTTTCAACGATCCGGAGATGTCTATCCGTGTGGGCGAAGCGCGTACAATCAACTTGTTCAATGGGTATATGAGATATTTGAAAGAACTGAAATATAGGAATAAAACACGTAAATAAAAAGAAAGTGATGAAGCGCTGTTTATCTATACCTGTTTATCCTAATAGAGATGTGTTGCCTGTCGGAGCTTTCTGCTAAGAGTTGTGGCAAGGTTTTCAAAGGGAATGATCCGGCCGTGAGATATGTTGGCAGAACGCTGGTTTCCTCGGACGGGTCGGTATCTTTCGATTGGGTGGGCACCTATTGGGAGACTCGTTTTACGGGCGGAAGACTCTCTTTGATAGTCTCTGAAACCGGAACAAGCTACTACAATGTGTTTGTGGATGATGAACTGCACCGGGTTGTAAAGGTGTGCGGGACAGATACTCTAATTAATGTGGTGTCGGGGATAGATAAGCGTCTTCATAGCTTGAGGATGCAAAAACGTTCTGAGGGAGAGTTTGGAAAGACAACCATCCACCGATTTGTGCTCTCTGCTTCGGGACAGTTGCAGGCAAGTCCTACTGTGCGTACCCGTCATATTGAGTTTATCGGCAACTCGCTTACTTGTGGGTATGGGGTGGATGGTAGGCACCGTGATGAGCCTTTTGGGGTGGAAACGGAAAACTGTAATCATGCCTTTGCAGCCATGGTAGCCCGCTATTATGATGCCGATTATACGTTGGTTGCCCATTCGGGCAGAGGAGTAGCCCGTAACTACGGTGATTCGGTGAGGGTGTCGAAAGTAACGATGAAAGACCGAATGCTAAATACTCTTGATGAAGACCTTACTGTTAAATGGAATTTCACGGGCTATCGACCGGATTTGGTGGTTATAAATTTAGGCTCGAACGATTTTTCTACAGAACCGCATCCTTACAAGAGAGAGTTTGTAAAAGCTTATATGCAGATAATAGCACAGTTGCGCGAGCATTATGGGAATATTCCTATTCTCTGCCTTTATCCGGTTGCTATGCAGGCTCCGGTGTTCAGTTATTATGAAACAATAGTGTCTGAATTGAATGATCCGAAACTCTTTCTGCTGAGGCTGGATGAAGGACTTTATAACAGGACAACAGATTTGGGTGCAGCCTGGCATCCCGGATACAGTGGACATAGGAAAATGGCTATGTGGATAATTCCTTATATCTCGACCCTCATGGGGTGGGAATTGGCTGATAAAATTATTGAGTAAAACAGAAAAAAAGAACAAGAGATGAGAAGACGTGATTTTATAAGATATTTAGGCTTGGGAAGTGTGGCTGTGACCATACCCGAAGCTATGCATGCAGTTCCTGCTGCCGCCACCACATTGTGTTCGGACAAGAAGACCAAGCCTATTTCGGGCTCTTGGTTTGAATTTCAACATTCGGCAGCCGAAGGCGGGTATTGGAATGAAGCATTGGCCCATTTTACTGCCGACCAATGGCGCAGGAAGGTGTTTGAAATCCGTGAGGTCGGTATGGAGTATTTGGTTTTGATGGGAGTGGCTCGTGCCGGCAAACCCTTCTATCCTTCTAAAATTGCTCCTCGGATTCCAATGGGGTGTGATGACCCGCTGGAAGCTGTCCTTTCTGCGGCAGATGAATGTGGTATCAAATTTTTTGTCAGCAATGATTTTTGGGGCGATTTAGATGCTTACAACATGATGTTGGACAAGGGAGTACAGACAGTTCGTTTCCAGGCGATGGAAGAGATAGCTGAGAGGTACAGTCATCATGCGTGTTTTTATGGGTGGTATTTCCCGAATGAAGCCATGCTGCAACCTTATTTTGTGGATGCTTGTGTGAACTATGTCAATGAGACTGCGGCATTTGCCCAACGCCTGACGCCCAATTGTGTGAACCTGATAGCCCCTTATTTTATCAAGGAAGCCCGTTTTGATGATCATTTTGTTCGTCAGTTGGAGAAGATGAATATTGATATCATAGCCTATCAGGACGGGGTGGGAGTGAACCATACTTCATTGGAAGACTCGGCCAAGTTCTATGAAATATTGTATAAGGCGCATGAAAAAGCTTGCAGGGCTCGTTTGTGGGCAGATGTCGAATTGTTTTATTTTGAGGATGGAACCGGTGGTAATTTGCTTCCTGCTGATTTTGGCAAACGCATTATCGCAGCTGGAAGCTGTGTCCCCTTATGTGGATAAGGTGCTCTGCTATCAATATTTGGGCATTATGAACAAACCTGATACAGATATTGTGGCAGGGCATCCGGATTCTATAAAATTATATGAGCAATATACAGAATGGTATAATCATTATCAAAAGAAGTGTGAATGAAAAAAGTATTTCTCTTGACTTTATTGGTTCTGTTTGGTACCTTTGAAGTAAAAGCTGCTTTTAAAAAGAACGAAAAGAGAATTTTGTCAGAGCAAGTGCTGAAGGATAAGGTGAAAGGTGCTTGGGCCGGGCAAACGTTAGGGTGCAGTTATGGTGGTCCCACCGAATTCAAATTCCTGGGAACTATTATTCAGGATTATATTCCCATTCCTTGGAATGAACACATGGTGAAAAAATGGTACGATAGCTTTCCGGGACTTTATGATGATGTCTATGTAGATTTGACATTTGTCGAAGTCTTTGAAAGATGCGGTTTGGATGCTCCGGTGGATTCGTTTGCCGTTGCCTTTAAGCGAACGGAATATCCCTTGTGGCATGCCAATCAGGTAGCGCGCTATAACCTGCTGCAAGGAATGAAAGCTCCTCAGAGCGGGCATTGGAAGAACAACCCTCATGCCCATTGTATCGATTTTCAGATTGAGGCTGATTTTGCCGGAATTATGTCGCCTGGGATGCCCAATCAAGCGGCTGAAATTTGCGATAAGGTAGGTCACATCATGTCTTATGGCGAAGGTTGGTACGGGGGGGTGTATGTTGCAGCCATGTATTCTTTGGCCTATGTCAGTGATGATATGGAGTATATTGTGGAAGAAGCCCTTAAAATCATACCGGAGGAAAGCGATTTTCACAAGTGCATGTCCGATGTCATTCGTTGGCACAAGAAATATCCCAATGACTGGAAGCGTACTTGGTTTGAACTGCAGAACAAGTGGAGCGAAGAAATCAGTTGTCCCGAAGGCATCCACAATTCTTTTAATATCGGTACGAAAATCAACGGGGCCTACATCCTTTTAGGATTGCTCTATGGAGAGGGTGATTTTACAAAAACCATTGATATCTCTACCCGTGCTGGGCAGGATTCTGACTGCAACCCGGCATCGGCAGCAGGTATATTGGGAACCATGATAGGTTACAGCAACATTCCCGAATACTGGAAAGGGACTTTGTATGAGGTGGAAGACCGGCCTTTTTCTCATACAGACATAAGTCTGAACAAGGCTTACGAAATGACTTATAAACATGCTTGTGATATGCTCCGGAAGCATGGAAATGCGAAAATAGGGAATGCTTTTGAAATCAAGCGGGAGGATATTCGTCCTGTTGCGTTGGAAGTGGCCTTTGAGGACCTGAAAGTTAGTGGCAAACTTACTGTTGAAAAATCGATAGATGAGGTGAATCCATTCACTTTCGTAGGCACAGGTCTGGTGGTGAAGGGGTACGTCGCAGGTGCTCTTCCGACAGACTATACGGCCGAAATGGAGGTGTATATAGATGGGAAATTGCATGAGACCACTGCTTTGCCTCAGGAACTCAATCACCGGAAGTGCGAGTTGTTCTTCTGCTACGACTGTCCGGTGGGTAAGCACGCAGTGACTTTTAAATGGAAAAATCCCGTGTCCGGCGGAAAGATATGGATTACCGAAATTATAACCTATACAACGAAATGACAGCCATGAAAAAAAGAATGATTCTGGCAACCTTGTCTTCTTTGTTGCTATGTATGGCAGCTTGCAGCAATAAGCAGCTCCCCACAAGCGAGGATATCTTGACAGAAGCTCGTGCTGTGAAGACATTGAATGCTTATGATGAGATGAATTGTGTGGTGTATGATATGAAGGTAACTCCTGCCTCGCCTAAAAGTTCGATAGACCGTTTTGTCAGTGATGACTGTGTAGAAGGTGCAGGAAGTTTTGAAATCAGATACTCTTTTTCCGGCAATTCTTCCGAAGCGGAATCGGTGTATATCCAGCAAAGTGGTGGAGACTACCGCAGTGATTTATCTTTTCATCCTCTGGGACTTTCCATTTGGGTGAAGGGTAATAAGAACAACAAGGGTACATTCCGTTTTATGATAATTCAAGATGCAGGCATGTTCACCCAGGGGACACTGCACGACAAAGGGCGCTGGCAATTCTTTGAATATGTGGACAAAGAGGTGTTGACTCAAGAAGAGTGGACTCGGGTGGTGATGCCATACGAAGCCTTTACTTTTGTCAAGGGACATGATATGGGGGATAATAAACTGATGCTGAACCGCTTTGAGGGGTATCGGATAGAAGTAACCAATGATGAGGGTGTAATGTGTACCGGTTCGTTCTGCATTGACAATCTGGAGCAGTTGACTTCTTATGCTCCCGAGTTCAAAGGGGCTCCAAAGTTTTCCAGTGTGTTTATTCAATTGGACGGGGTATATGAAAACACCGATTGGGATAAGGAGTTTAAAGCAAGCCAAGAGGTGGGCATTGATACCTGGATTATACAGTATGCCGAGGGGTTCAATGACCGTGCAGAAGAAAAAACTTCTTTTTATGTTCCAACAAAACTTCCTTGGGTCACGAAACAATATGATATCATGAACCGGATGTTCGAGGCTGCCAAGCAGAATGGAATGAAGCTTATCGTAGGGCTTTATCCCGGTGATTATAGCAAAAAAGACACTGCAAGCCCCGAGCAATACGATTTCCTCGTAGAGCGGAACAAGCAGGTCTTTGATGAACTGTTTGCCCTTTGGGGAAATCATCCCTGCCTGGATGGTTGGTATATAACGGAAGAGTTTCACGATGGCTCCTATCCCGTGGGGTGGCAGCAAGAACCTTCACTCTCCATGCTGGCCAACTATTTGCAGACGGTGGCGGCTTATATAAAGTCGAAATCTCCCAAGGAAGTCTGCATCGCTCCTGCCTTGTGGCGTGGCATGCCGGCCGATCTTTGTGGGGAGTGGTTCGGTAAGATATTTGCCCAAACACCCGATATTGATGTTCTTTATCTTCAGGACATAGGCGGACGTTGTCTGGTGGACTTTGATGTGGATCTGCCCAATTGGTTTGCCGAAATAAAGAAAGCCTGCGATGCCAACGGAGTGATTTTCGGGGTAGACATCGAGTCGTTTAAGGAATGCTGGTGTCCGAAGATTACAATGCGTACCAAGCCTTGGTCAGAGTTGGAAGAACAATTAAGGGTTGCCGGAATGTTTACCGATCATATTACGAATTTCAGTTGGGCTACCTTTAAGCCGGGAACGGACACTTATGAAGGTTATAAGAGGTATATTGAAGGAAAATGACCTATTGCTGATGCAATAAAATAGCTCATTAGCGGAATTGGTAGTGTTTAATCAATAAAAAACAAATATTTTTTATGAATCAGTTCATCAAAGAAATACAAGAACAACCGGAAATGTTGGAACGTACTCTTGGCTATTATCATTCAAGAGAAGGAAAGGAGCGTTTGGATGCTGTCTGTACTCTGTGGACAACCGGTGACTATGACAAAATAGTACTTACCGGTATGGGAAGTTCTTATTTTGTATCGCAAGCTGCCGCGACCATGATGACCGCTTATAATATACCCGCTTTTGCTATCAATGCCGGGGAGCTATTGCATTTTCAGTCTTCAGTTCTGACAGAGCGCACTTTATTGGTTGCCATCTCACAGTCAGGCGAGAGCTATGAGGTGATTGAACTGCTTAAACAACTTGGTGAACGGCATCATTCACGGTTGACAGTGGTTGGGGTCACAAATGAGTCTGGAAGTTCTTTAGCGGCGATGGCTACTCTCAGTCTGCTATGTAAGGCTGGGAGGGAGGAAATGACATCTACGAAGACATTTATCACCACCTATCTGGTAGTGTATCTGCTTGCAGGAGCATTGGATGGTCGCAGGGTGGATAATGCTCTTTTAGATAGTGTCGTTCGGGAAGTCGGTCTTCAGCTTGAGAAAGGGGGGATTTATTTATCCCGTTCGGTCGCTTTTTTAAGTGGGCATCCGTTTGTTCAAGTGATAGGCAGGGGTACGGTTTTTGCAAGCGCTGCCCAAACCGCCCTGATGTTTATGGAGGCTACCAAGACTCCGGCTTCAGCTTTGTTGGGCGGTGAGTTTCGCCACGGCCCACTAGAGATGGTAGGCCCTGGCTTTATCTGTATCATTTATGCGCATTCACGGTCCGGTGTTTATCGGCAGAGCATCAGGCTTATGGCTGATGTTCTGTCTTTTAATGGTAAAGTGATCCTGGTGTCGGATATCTCCTCCGGCATTGAAAGTGTGAATTTGCTGGAAATCAATGTTCATTGCGGAGACCCTGATTTGTTTGCAATTCCGTCCATTGTTCCTGTTCAGCTGATAGTGAATGCTTGGGCGGAAGAAATGGAACTAGTGCCCGGCAGTTTTACACATGGTGCTAAAGTGACTTCAATAGAATAATGATGGGACGAAGAAAGGTAGCCATAGGAGTCGATATCGGAGGCACAAAGATCAGTGCGGGTATTGTTGGCGGAGAGGGATTGGTTTATGCTTCTCCCCGTACTATTGCAACTAATCCGAAAGAACCCGGCGAAGTAATTATTGCCAATTTGTTTTCTCTGTTGAAAAATATTCTGGCTGATGCTGCGGATTACGATATTCAGGGCATTGGTATCGGGTGTACCGGACCTCTCGATATAGGTAAAGGTATACTGCTGGATGTTGAGAATCTTCCCACTTTGAACTATTTTCCGTTGAAAGACACCGTTGAACAAGCATTTCCGTTGCGGGTGATCCTTGATAATGATGCCAATGCGCTGATTTATGCAGAGGCATTATGGGGAGCGGGTCGGAATGCCGGTTCAGTCCTGGGTTTCACTTTAGGAACGGGGATAGGATGTGCTTGGATTAATGGAGGAAAAGTATGGCGTGGGCATTCCGGTTGTGCTGGAGAAGTATGGACTTCACCTTATAAAGAAGGGATATTGGAAGATTATGTATCCGGCAATGCCGTCACCCGTCTTTATAAAGAATATACAAAGGAGGAGTTGCCGGCTTATCGTATAGCCGAACTGGCACGGTCCGGTGATAAAATGGCTTTGCAGGTATGGGATGCTTTTGCCCAGGCATTAGCTCATGCTTTGTCATGGACAGTGAATATTACCGATCCCGAAATTGTCATCATAGGCGGATCTGTTCTGAAATCTTCCGATTTATACTGGGACAAGGCAGAGTGGCTATTTCGTAAATTCATTTGTCGTTCAGCAGCCCGGCATACTACTTTGCTGCCTGCAGCCTTGGGAGACAATGCCGGATTTATTGGTGCGGCTGCATTAATATTAAAATAACAAGAAACTATGAGAAAACTCTTTTTTTATACTGTTGATATGTAACATGTTGTTTGTCAATGCCCAATCTCTTGAACTGGAGAACTGGAAGATTATCAATTCTTCCGAGCTAAACGCCGGAGCTGCTGAGGTTTCGCAATTGTCTTATCCCACTGCCGGATGGTATCAGGCCACTGTGCCCACTACCGTGTTGAACGCTTTGGTGAAGGAAAACGTATATCCTGATCCGAGAATCGGCCTGAATAATTACCTGATTCCGGATGTGTCGGATGAATTTAATGCCCGGATGGATCTATCTAAATACAACTACCTGAAAAGTGGCCGTAATCCTTGGCAAGATCCATACTGGTATCGTACGGAAGTCGTTCTTCCCAAATCATATAAAGGCAAGAAGGTATGGCTGACCTTGAACGGCATCAACTACCGGGCAGATGTCTGGGTAAATGGTCGTCAGGTTGCTGATAAAAAAGATATTGTGGGTATGTTTCGTCGCTTTAAACTTGATATAACCGGATATGCCCGTGCCGGAGCCAACAATTGCATTGCGATAAAAATTTATCAGGTGGATCATCCGGGCGTCCCGACTCCCGGCACCCAGTTGAAAGTATTCGGTCCTGTACGCGGACATTCCTACGATATCTTTAAGGATGAGACATTGAAGATATCCGGTGGCTGGGATTGTGCTCCCGTGGTTCGCGACCGGAATATGGGTATCTACCAGAAAGTGATAGTGGAAGCCACGGACGAGGTGTTGATTGAAAATCCTTTTGTTATCACTACTTTACCAAAGTCCACTACCATGCCTATGAAGGTTGACACTGGGCTTGCAAAGGTCAATATTAAACTTGAAGTGAGGAATACTTCTGCAAAGCTTGTCGAGGGAAAGGTGAATGCTTGGATTACATTACTCAACGAAGTCAAATTTCCCACTTATACCAAGCATATGGAGGGATACCTCAAGCCAATCAAGCTGACGAAGAAAGTAGCCCTGCGTGCCGGTGAGAGAAAAGTAGTGGAACTGACCCCTGAGGACTTTCCTTCCTTGCTGATAGAAAACCCGTATTTGTGGTATCCGAATGGGTATGGCGAGCAATACTTGCATCACATGAAACTGTCTTTTAGCATCGGTGGAAAAGTGTCCGATACCAAAGAGTTTGATTTCGGAATCCGTGAGGTGGCAAGTGGACTGAACCGGGTGGGAGATGAATGTGGTCGTGTATATTATGTGAATGGCAAGCGGATATTCTGTAAGGGCGGTTGGATACAGCCGGACATCTTGTTGGAGGAATCTGAAAAACGTATCTATGATGAAGCCCGCTTGATGGCAGAGGCGAACATCAACCTGATTGGCAGTGAAGATATGCCGTCTCCTTCTGAAACCTGGTTTGAAAGTTTTGACAAATATGGCCTGATGTGGTGGCATGTTTTCTATCAATGTTTCCGTATGACTCCCGGAACTGAAACTGCTGACAATCCTCTGGATCATGGTCTGGCGGTGGCAGGAGTGGAAGATATGATGCTCCGCTATCGCAATCACCCTTCTATTATTTCATGGATAGGAGCCAATGAGGTCTTGATGAATGAAAGCTTGTACAAGCTGACCAAGGAGAAAGTGAGGAGTATCGATACTACGCGTGTTTATCTTCCGACTACCAGTTTTCATTGGGATGTAGACGCCTTGACTCCTTATCTGAAAGAAGATCTGCCAACAGGTACGACGGATGACGGTGCGCCCGACTATAATTGGGCGCCTTCTTCCTACTTCTTTGATAAAGTGCGTGAGGTCCATTTGCAGATGTTCCGCAATGAACTGGGGATGCCTTCCATGCCGACGTACAACAGCCTCCGGAAATTTATTCCTACCGCGGAGAGTACGGCTAATGTAAACAGCCCTATTTTCCCATTGGATAGCATTTGGGCTGAACATGGTGCTTGGGATGTAAGTAATTATTGCTATCGCTCTTATGACAATGCCATTCGCACAATGTTCGGTGATCCGAAGACGGCAAAAGAATATGCCGACAATGCCCAGTTTCTGAGTGCCGATGGTTATCGCGCTATGTTTGAAGCGGCTAATCACCGGATGTGGGATATTACTTCCGGTGTGATGATTTGGAAGATTAATTCTTGCTGGCCCGATGTGTGCTGGCAGATATACGACTGGTATCTGGCTCCCAATGCTTCTTATTATTTTGCAAAAAAAGCTATGGAACCGGTGCACGTACAGTTGAATGCGAATGATTTCAGGGTTTCTGTGATTAATGCCTCCCATCAGACACTGCAAGACGTGAAAGTGACGGCTAAAGTTATCAACAATGACATGGAAGTGGCTTGGGAGGACTCCCAGCGGATAACTGTTTCTCCCGATTGCTATCAGGAGATTGTTACGGTGCCCCGGTGTGGAAAATACTCTTATAATTACTTTGTGAAGCTGGAGCTGCATGATAAATACGGTAAACTTCTGTCCGAGAACCTATATTGGTTCTATTCCCAGCATATGGATTTCTTTTGGTTCACTTCTATGGAGAAACCGGAATTGAAGGAGGAGGTTGAAGTTACCAAAGAGGAAGGGGAATATGTCTTTTCTATTTGTTTGAAGAACGAATCGGATCGTTTGTCCCATTTCAATCATCTGACTTTGCTGGACGTCCGGGGTAAGGAGATTAATCCGGTATTCTGGAGTGACAATTTTATTACGCTCTTTCCGGGAGATGAAAAGGTAATAACGGCTCGTGTGGCAGTATCCGATGCCGGAGATACACCTCCTGTGTTCTTCCGGGCACGATGATGAATAGATTGAATTTATTTATAATATAGTGTTATGAAAAAAATTATAGTGATTGGCAGCTCCAATGTGGACATGGTGGTGAGAACTTCTCATCTGCCTGCTCCCGGTGAGACGATTCTGGGAGGGGAATTCTTTATGAACCAGGGTGGAAAAGGAGCAAATCAGGCTGTTGCAATAAAGAGATTGGGCGGCAATCTGATATTTATGGCAAAATTGGGGAATGATGTATTAGGTCGGCAATCTGTCGGTTATTTTAAAAAGGAAGGAATTGATACAAGATATATTGCTCTCGATGAAGATTCTGCTTCCGGAGTAGCTCTGATCAGCGTGGACGATCATGCGGAGAATAGTATTGTAGTGGCATCCGGTGCCAACATGTTGTTGAACGAACAAGATGTGGATAAAATGTTGGAGGAAATGTGTGAGGGAGATATCCTCTTGATGCAATTGGAAATTCCGCTTCAAACAGTGGAGTATGCTGCCAGAAAGGCTTTCGGGAAAGGAGTGAAGGTGGTGCTGAATCCGGCTCCTGCCCGCAGTCTTCCCAAAGAATTGTTCCGGCATCTGTACATGGTCACTCCGAACCGCATCGAGGCGGAGATGCTTACGGGCATAAAGATTGCCAATGATGCCGATGTTGAGAAAGTGGCGGAAGAGATTTGCGCGATGGGGGTAAAGAATGTAATTATCACTTTGGGTTCGAAAGGATGTCTTATAAGGGAAGAGGGCGTTTCTTATCGTATAGATGCTTTCAAAGTGGAGCCTGTTGACACTACAGCTGCCGGAGATACGTTTAATGGGGCTTTGTGCGTAGGATTGTCAGAGGGCATGGACTTGAAACAAGCTGCTGTGATGGCTTCAAAAGCTTCATCCATAGCTGTAACCAGAATGGGAGCCCAGTCTTCTATTCCTTACCGTGAAGAGTTGTAATCATTAAAAACAATATTAAATATCACGATTATGTTTATAGTTGAAAGTTACGGATTGGCGGTAGCGTTGTGCTGGGTCACGATGTTATGCTGGGGATCATGGGGAAATACTCAAAAATTGTCAGCCCAAACATGGCGCTATGAATTGTTCTATTGGGATTATGTGATTGGTATACTTCTTTTTTCTTTGGTTTGGGGCTTGACACTGGGCAGCATTGGAGAAGGGGGACGCGGATTTATGCAGGACTTGCAGCAAGTTGGTATGGAGAATTTTTGGAGCGCTTTTCTGGGTGGCGTCATATTCAATGCCTCGAATATATTGTTGTCGGCTTCCATGTCGTTGGCTGGTATGTCGGTTGCTTTCCCGATAGGGGTGGGGTTGGCGTTGGTATTAGGCGTATTTGTCAATTACTTTAGTGTACCGAAGGGGGATCCTGTCACTCTTTTTGGGGGTGTCTTCTTGATTGTGTTGGCCATTGTTTTTAATGGGATTGCTTCCAGTAAAGTTTCTGAAGTATCAGGTCAGACTGTCCGAAAAAGAGGAGTTCTGATCGCTGTCTGCGCTGGTATTCTGATGGCGTTTTTCTATCGTTTTGTCGCCGCTGCTATGGATTTGGAAAATCTGGAATCGCCTGCTGTTGGTATGATGACTCCGTATTCTGCCTTGTTTGTGTTTGCAATAGGTATCTTTATCAGTAACTTTCTATTCAACTCTTTGTTAATGAGGAAACCTTTTACGGGGGTGCCTGTGGCTTACAGTCAATACTTCAAAGGAAATATGAATACTCATTTGGTTGGTATTTTGGGGGGTGCCATTTGGGCGTTGGGAACAGCGTGCAGTTATATTGCTGCCGGAACAGCCGGTGCTGCCATTTCCTATGGGTTGGGACAAGGGGCTACGATGGTTGCCGCATTATGGGGGGTGTTTATTTGGAAGGAATTCAAAGGGGCTTCTAAATCTACTAATCTATTGATTGCCTTGATGTTTATTCTCTTTATTTTAGGTTTGGCGTTAATTATTACGTCCGGTGGCAATTGATCTTTTATTAATTAAAAAAATGTGTATATTATGAAGAGGATTTTTCTGCCAATCCTATTGGGGGTACTGATGATATCAGCCGTACTGCCGTCGGCAGTAGTTTTTGCTGGCAATGATGTTCCTGGCCGACAGAGAAAACAGAAGGTGAAGGAATCTGTTTTGAGGGTGAAGCCCATTACTGGTACTTGGATAAATCTGGCATATAAGGATGTACGTAATAGATATACCAATCCGCAGAGTTTTGATAATACGGATCCGGAATTATGGAAAGCTAAAGTGCGGGAACTGTCAGCTATGGGCATTGAATATCTGGTATTCATGGAAGTTGCCAATGAGGGTAAGGCTTATTATCCCTCTCAATTAATGCCCTGGTGGTATGATAAAGATAAACAGAGTCCTGTGGAAGCCATTCTTGATGAGGCTGCCCGATATGACATGAAGGTTTTTATGAGTACTGGATGGGCAAAAGACCAGGATGATAATTTGCAGGATCCTGCTATCAAACAACGCCAATTGCAAATTATGGAGGAACTGGCCGTCTTTTATAAAAATCATAAAGCCTTTTATGGCTGGTATTTGCCGGTAGAGGATTGTCTTTGCCCCATTTTTGCAGAACATGCTGTACAATCGGTTAATGCATTGACCAAAAAAGGCAAGAGCATTGACTCGGATAAGAAGACACTGATTTCTCCTTATGGTATCGGACTGTCTGATTTTGATAATCCGGAGTATGAGAAACAATTGGCAAAGCTGAAAGTCGACATCATAGCCTATCAGGACGAAGTGGGCTGTGTACGCGATAAATTCATGTTGCCTCGCTTAAAGAAGACTTGGAAACGGTTGAGAGACATCCACAACCGTCTGAATATTGAGATGTGGGCCAATTGTGAGACTTTCACTTGGGAACAGGGAACCAACGACCGTTCTTCGGCCTTGATTCCTGCCGCTTATCCGCGTCTTTTATCTCAACAAGTGGCTGCTTCTGTGGCAGGGGTTGACAGGATTATCTCATTTATGGTTTGTGGAATCATAGAAAGCCCCACGTCAACTTATCAGTTGGGGCAACCGGTGTGGTCACATAAAGTATACAATGACTATATGGCCTGGAAAAGGCGGATTGGCTGCTGGCAATTGGCCGAAGCTGCCTTTATGGAGAGATTGGCTAACGGGGCTACCATTGACATGGTGTTGGGAAAAGCGGATTTGAAGGCATTGCTTGATGGCAGGGTTGCCGAGGAAGACAGTAAAGATGCCCGTTGGGTGAAATTCGAGAAAGGTTATCATGAGCTTGTGGTAGATTTGCAGAAAAAGACCAGACTACGGAAAGTCATGCTTCGTATGCTGGACTATAATTTAGATGGAATAGGTATGCCGCTGAAAGTTTATCTGTTCACTTCGTTGGATGGAAAAGAATATAGATTAGCTTCTATCAAGGATACTCCCCATTTCCCGAACAATCGGCATGATGCATGGATTGAAAACTTGTTATTTGATCAATTGGATGAAAGCATCCGTTATATGAAGGTGGCTTTCGAAGCTTCGCAACAAGTGTATATGGATGAGTTGTTTGTTAATCCGGTGATAAAATAAAGACCAGTTGAGATGAGAGTGAGTTTGTGTTTATTAACGGTGTGGCTGTTTCTTGCTTGTGTAGGCCGCGGGGAAATTGTACCAATTCCTTCTTGGTCAAAATCGATGGCAAAGGAGAAATATATCCTAACCCCCAAAGCACCTGAGGTTCCACAGATTAATAGTCTATGGTGCAGCCTTGGAAATACAGAAAAAGTCTCTGTTCGTGATTTGTGGCATCAAAAGGATTTAGGGGAGTATAAAGGGGGATTTTGGACACAAGTCCCTTATCAAATGGAGTTACTTTTGTAAAAAAAATCACTCTTGTAGAGTGAACTGAAACTTTAAAATAAATAGTATGGAATTTGCTTTGGATAGATGGATTACCAAGCATAATGCTTGGATTGATGTTTTTGGACCAAACTACATGAGGTGGATATTTCGTGATGTGAAAATGACTATTTTGTTTTTGGGGCAGTTTCTCTTTGGTAAAGTGTTGCAGGTGTTTAAGGCAGGTGTGTTATTGGGAGCAGTGTCTTGCATACTATTTGTGCCAGGGCTAAAGGCAGAAAATTCTAGGCCATTTGTGATACCGGCATTACAGGAGTGGAAAGGCGGGGATGGCTATTGGCGCTCATCGTGTCGGTTGGTGTTGGACCCCCGCTATGCAGCAGAACTCAATCCGGTGGCAAACACATTTGCCGAAGATTTAGCAGTGATGTTTGGCAGGAAATATAAGGTGGCGGAAGGCGTTTCTGCCTGCTCGGGAGATATTTTTTTGACTTTGGCTGGAAAAGAAACAGAAGAGAATCGGGAGAAGTATTATTTGGATGTGTCTGATCGGATGGTGTTGACGGGTGCAACGACGCAGGCAGTGTTTTGGGGAACTCGGACCATTCTTCAAATGATGGAACAGTATGATGGGGCGGTGCCGCAGGGAGTGGCTGTAGATTGGCCCAATTATCCTAAGCGTGGATTTATGTTGGATGTAGGACGTAAATTTGTCCCCATTGGCTTTTTGAGGGATTATGTGAAGATAATGTCCTATTATAAAATGAATTGTTTCCAGATTCATTTGAATGACAACGGCTTTAAAAAGTTCTATGGCAATGACTGGTCGCAAACACCCGCAGCTTTCCGATTAGAAAGTACCGTGTTTCCGGGATTGGCCACGGAGGGGGCTCATTATTCAAAAAAAGAATTTGTTGAACTTCAGATGTTAGCCGAGCAGTATGGAGTGACTGTCTTGCCGGAAATAGATGTGCCTGCGCATTCATTGGCCTTTACGCGCTATAAGCCGGAAATTGCTAGTAAGGAGTACGGAGAGGATCACCTGGATTTGTTTAATCCGGAGACTTATTTGTTCTTGGACAGCTTGTTTGCAGAGTATTTAGGTGGAGAAAATCCGGTGTTTAGGGGTAAAGAAGTGCATATTGGTACAGATGAATACGATAATTCGGATCCTAATGTTGTTGAAAAGTTTCGCTTTTTTACTGATTATTACATTAAATATGTGGAGGGTTTTGGGAAGAAAGCGGTGGCATGGGGTGCATTGACGCATGCCAGAGGAGATCTTCCTGTGAAGTCTGACGAGGTACTATTGGACATTTGGTACAATGGTTATGCCGATCCCTTTGAAATGGCCGAATTGGGATTTGGATTGGTGAATGTGGCATGTAGCCAATTGTACATAATACCATTGACGGCACTCTATTACCACGATTACCTGAATATAGAGTGGATTTTTAATAACTGGGAACCCTATATGTTTGATGATAGAATATTTAGTCGGAATGATAGGCGTGTGAAAGGGGGAATGTTTGCCGTATGGAATGATTACATTGGAAATGGGATTACTTTCAAGGACATTCATCATCGTGCGTATCCTGCTATGCAGACATTAAGCTTGAAAATGTGGACCGGTGCTGTGGATGATTTGTCTTTCGCACGGTTTGATTCTTGCCGTCGTGCTTTGTCGGAAGCTCCGGGAGTGAATATTGGAGCAAAGGTAAAAACGATGGATGGGAAAGTGCTTCAAGTCTCGAAGTTGAAAAGGAATCAAAAGCTTTTGATAGAAGAAGTAGGGTATGATTATGAAGTGGCTTTTGATTTCACTGCAAAATCCGCAGATAAGGGCAGTGTGCTTTTTAAATCTTCCAATGCCATTTTGTATCAGAGTAGCCCAAAGTCTGGAAAATTGGCATTCTGGTCAGATGGTTATTTAAATGAGTTTGATTATATGTTTCCTATCGGTCAACGGGTACAAATTGTGATTAAAGGTGACCATACCTCTACAAGTTTATACATTGATGGAAAACTACATCAGACTTTGGATAAAAAGATACTTTATAAAATTGGCGAGGAGGTGGTGTACTACCAGTCCACTCTTGTTTTTCCATTAGCTTTTACTGGAAATTTTAGTGGGCAATTGTTAAATTTGAAAGTACTGCAAAAGTAATTCGAGTTCATGTTACAAGGATCCATTTTAGGTTATTCTTTGCCTTTAATTTGTTGTAAGAATTCATTGGTGGACACTAATGCTTTTTCATCTTTGAAGCATGTGGAAGTTGAAAAAGGATAGTGATAATTCCCTGATTTATATTCAATGGTTGTAATATATCCTGACGGAGATTATGGTGAAAATATTTTGCTGGGTCATACCAAAAGGCCTGGTTGGATATAATGATTAGTGCTAAAGTGCAATTATTAAGCCTGCTTTAAATTTCACTTTTAGCCATTAGCTTGTTACAACAGATATGTAATAAGATGTAAAGTGAAACTTAAAGTAGGGCTCATTGATTATTCTACATGTTGCTTTGAAGTACTTATGCAGAAAACAACTTCTATTATATTCATTCTTCTATGCTTCTTGTCAAGTTGTAGCTTCGAATCTAAAACAGAATTTCCAGCCTTTGATAAGGAGATTAGAGTAGATGGTGAGCAATCTGATACAGAATTGCTGATTAATATGGGATGGATTGACTGTGTTGATACATTCTTGGTAATGACGCATGTCGCCCAAAATGATTTTTGCCATGTATATTCCATTCCTTCGGGTATGAAAAAAATCCATACTTGGGGTTCATTGGGAAATGGTCCTGGCGAGTTCCTACAGCCAATAATTACATACGCTCACGAAAACACCTTCGGTTTGAATGATGTCAATATACAAATGTTGGCAGTGATGTCTCTAAAAGGCAACGGAAATGCTATTGAAATTGAAGAGCTGTCCAGAAAAAAAACTCCTTATAAGCGTGTGCAAGGTGAGCTCAATCCTGCAGATTATAATTTCGTACGACTGGATGAACAGCATTTTGTCTCCCTATTGTGCGGAAAGGACGGTAGTTTCTTTTCCTTACTGGATGCCAATCTGCAGCCTTTACAGAGGTTCGGCGAATCTCCGGTGGGGAACAAAATTTCTGTCTAGTCTTCACGGATGAATTTGAAAGGTTATCTGTCGGCGCATGACGGGCATATGGTGTTTGCGCCTAGCAAACTGCCGTATCTTGCTAAATACCACCTGGAAAATGGAACCATGGTAAAAGACTGGAACTTTTATTTTGATCGGTCTTTTTATGAATGTAAAGACTATAACCTCTTGTTTAGTAAGGCAAGAAGCTTTGGGCAGGTGTTGGATTTGGCAATGGATGACCAATATATCTATATTTTGTACTTAGATCAACTTTTAAGCGAGTATGACTATAATGACCCGCAAAAATCCATGGCGAACAAGGTGCTGGTTTTCAATTACTCGGGAGTACCCATAGCCAAGTTGATATTGGATAAACGAATCTATCAGATGGCTTTGTGTACAAAATTGCATAAGATTATCGGGCTGGGGAATCTGCCAGAACCTGCATTTGTTTCGTTTGATGTCGTTTTTTAGATATATAGTCTAGTATTTCCCTTATACACTAGAAATAGGATAGCGTATAATTATATGTTTTAATTTGTATATAACTGATATCCATTAAATTACTGAAGTGTTGATTTGATATCCTTTTTAGGCATTCTACCTTTGAAGCATGTGGAAGCCGAAAAAGGATAGCGACTAATTATAGCTCAGTAGATTTTTAGTGGGGAATTATTAGCTTACTTGCCAAACACGTACTTCGCAACCTTAGTATTAGCCTTGTTCTCATTTACGAAATCACGTTCAATATAAATGTCTGTCACTTTCATAGAATCGTCTATATGGTTCAGTGCTGCATGGACTATATATTTATCAATGCCAACTTTATTAAGCGCAATGGTAGCCCAACTATGGCGGGCTGCGTAGTATTCCAAATCATCTACTCCTAATATTGTACCAATTTCTTTTAAGCCGTAGTTGATAGCCTTATTGAAACCTTTTTCGTCTGCATAGTATTGATAGAAATTGAAGAGACGTTTACCAGTCTTATCCTTGTACTTCTCAACAAGAGGCAGGATTAATCTGGGTATGTCAACCTTCATTTGAGCCTTATCCAATCTACGGTCTTTCGTCTTGGTACGATTATAGACGATTGTATAACCTTCCATTTCAGTGGCATTGTAAAGGTCTGCTGAATTGATTCCCATAAGACAGAATGATAGAATAAAACAGTCTTTTGCCAAATTATAATGGCAGGTAGACTTATAGCCTTTCTTCATATCTTTATAGGGTAGCTTCCATACCTTCTTTATAATATCTGCCGGAATAGCTCTCTTTCTTGTTGCTTCCTGCTTGGGTATTTCAAGTTCCATGAAGGGTGAGTTGGGGATTAGGATTAAATTCTTCTCCTTCTTATTGTATTTCTTCTTGGCTTCATTGAATAACTTCTTAATGCTTATCAAATATAGAGAGAGTGAACGATTGGAAGGTACCCGTTTACCCTGCTGCATTAATCTTTTAGTCCGTATCTCACGTTCTTTATTCAAGAATGCTTTAAAGCTTTCTAAGAAGTCAAGGGTAATCAAATTAATATCCAATTCCTCTTTACCTATGAAACGGACTAAGGCATTAATGGCAGTGGTGTAGTTAGGTGCACCTTTGATAGTGGTTGAGGCTATCCACTCACGACTGAACTTTATAAAGTCAATGGTTTGTTGCTTCTCTTGTTCTCCGTTTAAGAACTCAATTATCTCATCTAACGAATAATGATTTTGGTCTAATTGCAGTTTGAAACACTGTTCTCTGTAATAAAGTACCAGTCTATCTATCGCTCTCTTAATGGAAGTGTCCTCTTTAAATTTGAGGGATTTAGTTAGGTCTTTTGAAGTTATAAATAGATTAGTTGATAGTCTTTTAACCTTACGGTCTAAAAGTAAATCTAATCTTAACATTGTACGTTCCGTCAACTTTTAGTTCACTCTTCTTGATTTCAGCTTTGATAGTCAGCATGTTAGTAATGTTTAAATCAGTCAACAATTAGTCAACAAATACCTAATACAATACTAAATATAACCAAGCAACAGACCCTTAATCGGAGGTCTCCATGAACTAAAAAAGGCTCTATCTCGTTAGAGATGAGCCTTTTAGTTTGTGGACCAGCCTGGGCTTGAACCAGGGACCTCCAGATTATGAGTCTGTTGCTCTAACCAACTGAGCTACAAGTCCGATGCATCCTTGCTTGGATAGCGGGGACAAAAGTAGCATTTTCTATTGAAATATGCAAGACTTTTGGATAAAATTCCTTATAACCTTTGTCCTTAGAACTTATAAATTCGTTTTGGATTCTTGGGAAACCAGCCTTTTTTCACTCGTTCTTCCTGCTCGAATATCTCCTTGATGGTCCAGAACGAGGAAAATGCAAAGACGCCCAAAAGGGAGGCTATCATGATGTTCTCCGTATAAAGGGAGGCAATGATGCCGCCGATGCCGAGTAAAAGGAAAATCCACCAGCACTTGGTGCCCCAATAATATTCGGCTTTCACAACTATGGGGTGAAACAAGCCGATGATGAGGAATGTGCAGATACCTATGACAAGGCCCGACAGATGATATTCGTTCAAGAAATCCATTGTTGTTCGTTATTTCTCGGGGCAAATAGGAATCTCCTTCTTGATGCTCTGTTCCAGGGAAATCAAGGTCTCGGTAGCGGTTACGCCAGGAATCTCCTGCATCTTGTTGTTCAGCAAATCCATCAGATGCTCGTTGTCGCGGGCATATACCTTGGTCAGCATGGTGTACGGACCAGTGGTGAAGTGGCATTCTACGATTTCGGGAATCTTGCCCAGCTCAGCAACTACCGTCTTATACATGGAGCCCTTTTCCAGCTTGATTCCTACGTAAGTGCAGGTTCTGTATCCAAGGGACTTGGGATTTACATGATAGCCTGAGCCAACAATAACGCCAAGGTCAATCAGGCGCTGTACACGTTGATGGATGGCAGCACGTGACACGCCACATTCAGCAGCTACGTCCTTGAAAGGGATACGGGCATTTTGGGAAATGATTTCCAGAATCTGCCGGTCAAGATTGTCTATTTTTTCCATAATAGTAAATAAGTAAAGTTCTTGTAGTTATCAAATAGTAAGCAAATATAGGACTTTATTTTAATTTATCTATAAAAAGGGACGGAAAAATGAATAAAAGTGAGGGGTAACGATAAGGCGCGGATTACGCGGATTTCACGGATTTAGTTTACCAAATCCGCGTTATTCCTCGTAATCCGCGCCTAAAAGAAGTATCAAGAGGGTTTTGCCCCTCCCTTCGGATTGTTACATTACTTCTCGATACCCAGCAGTTCCACTTCGAATATCAAAGTAGAGAACGGCTTGATTTGGCTACCGGTTTCTCTTGAACCGTATGCCAGGTCGTAGGGGATATAGAGTTCCCACTTAGAGCCGACGGGCATCATGGTGAGGGCCTCTGTCCAGCCTTTGATTACCTGGTTGGCACGGAAAGTAGCAGGTTCGTTGCGCTTGTAAGAGCTATCGAATTCTGTTCCGTCAATCAGCGTACCTTTGTAGTTTACTTTCACCTTGCTGCTGTCGGCAGGAACGGCACCGTTACCCTTGGTGATGATTTTGTATTGCAGACCGCTCGGGGTAGTTACTACACCTTCTTTAGCCTTGTTCTCAGCCAGGAACTTTTCACCGGCAGCTTTGTTGTCAGCATACTTTTCTGCAGTTGCTTTTTCTTTGATGGCATCCATCTGAGTACGCATGTACTCTTGAGCTTTCATCATATCCATAGCACCACCCTTGCCGATGACACCTGCTACGAAACCTGCCAGCAGATTTTCGCGGCTGATGCTCTGTGTGGAGTCGTTGCCGAAGATTTGTTGGTTGAAGCCTTCCACCCATTGCTTGCTGACCATCTGGCCTACTTGCAGACCGGCCATGTAAGCCACGTCTTTCTTATCGATTTTGGCTGCGCCTTCGTTGAAACCTTTCAGGAATTCTGACATCTGGGTTGAGTCAATGCCTTGTTGTGCAAGATACTGGTCCAAACCTTCTGTACGTGCCATACCGATGGCGTAAGATAATGAGTCGATGTCCGTCTTCAAATCAGCTTTCGGACTTTGAGCAGTACAAGATGCCATGCCGGCAGCTACTGCAAGAGCCATGAGAAATGTTACTTTTTTCATTTTGCTTTTACTTGTTTGTTTATTTAGATAAAATTTTCTGTAATTCGACTTCGAATACGAGCGTGCTGTGGGGAGGAATCATCTCGCCGGCACCCTGCGCTCCGTATGCCAGGTCGCTGGGGATGTAGAGTTTCCACTTGGCACCTTCGGGCATAAGCTGAAGGGCTTCCACCCAACCGGGTATCACTTGGTTTACACCGAATGTGGCAGGCTGGCCGCGCTTGATGGAGCTGTCGAACAGCGTTCCGTCAACCAGTGTGCCTTCGTAGTGGCATTGTACCTGGTCGGTTGCTTTGGCATAGTGACCGACGTTTCCTTCTGTGATAACTTCGTATTGAAGTCCGCTGGGAAGCGTAACAACTCCCTCGCGTTTTTTGTTCTCTTCCAGGAACTTTTTGCCGGCTTCTATGTTTGCTGCGTTCATCTTCTCCTCCAGTTCGGCAAAGTACTTGTTGACGATGTCACGGGCTTCTGTGTGGCTGATTGCCGTCTGGTTGCCCTCCAAAACGTCTTTGATTGCTTGTGCAAAGTCATCTACTGCAATGCCTTTGGCACCCATGCTTAAAAGATTCTGACCTATTCCAAGGCCGATAGCATAACTGAATTTGTCCATAAGATTCTTTTGTTGACGACCGGATTGGTTTCTTTTCCAGTCTATTGCAAATTTATGAGTGGCAAAAGTACGTCTTTTATTTGAATGATAAGGCTTTTAAGTATTTAATTTTTCTTATTTATATCACAACTTGAACATTCTTCTTATATTTGTCTTACTTTAATAAAGGAAAGGAGCGGAAAATGAAGAACTTGGTCATATTGTCGGGTGCTGGTATGAGCGCCGAGAGCGGCATCAGCACATTCCGTGATGCGGGCGGATTATGGGACAAATATCCGGTGGAGCAGGTGGCGACTCCCGAGGGGTATGCACGTAATCCGGAACTGGTCATTAATTTCTATAACGAACGTCGCAAGCAGTTGCTCGATGTGGTGCCGAATGCCGGGCATCTGGGCGTTGCCGACCTGGAGAGGGATTTCAATGTAACGGTCGTCACCCAGAACGTAGATAATCTGCACGAGCGTGCCGGCAGTACGCACGTGATACACTTGCATGGGGAACTGACGAAGGTTTGTTCCAGCCGCGACCCTTATAATCCGCATTTCGTCAAGGAACTGGCGCCGGAGGAATATGAAGTAAAGTTGGGCGACAAGGCGGGCGACGGTACGCAGCTCCGCCCGTTCATCGTGTGGTTTGGCGAGTCGGTGCCGGAGATTGAGACTGCCATCCGGTATGTGGAGCAGGCGGACATCTTCGTCATCATCGGCACCAGCCTGAACGTTTATCCCGCTGCGGGACTGCTGAACTACGTGCCCCGTGCCGCCGAAGTGTATCTGATAGACCCCAAGCCGGTGGACACGCACGTCATGCGTCCGATACATGTCATTCAAAAGGGAGCTTCGGAAGGGGTAAAAGAGTTGAAGGCGCTGCTTACAGTTACCCAGCCTCCTTTGCCTTAGGACTTAATCTCCTACGTCTTAGGACTTAGCCCCTCACGGTATAGGACTTAATATGCAGAACATCCGGATGTCTTTCTCCAAAACACCCGGATGTATTGCCCCAAAACATGGGGATGTTTTGCCCCATTACATCCGGATGTTTTAGGTGAAAACATGGGGATGTTTTGGGTACTCACTCCTATACTGTAGAGAGCTGGGTATAGGGGAGATTCCCGCAAGGTATAGGTCTTGCGGGAACAAAGTATATTTGTCCTCGAAATTTGTGCTATTTCTTTATCACGGCCCGTAATACGAACCAGGCATGATGGGCTACGGTACTCATCAGCCCGTAATGCCGCGCCATGATGCGGAAGCGTTCGCGCAGGGATGCTTGCCGGTTCTGGGTGGTCATTCCCTCTTCCAGATAGTCGATGAGGGTGAGATGGGTATTGTGCAAGGTCCGTGCCTTCTTCATCACCCGGATGCACCAGTCGAAGTCGGCGGAGAAGCGGTATTGCAGGTCGTAGGGTTCTACAAGGGAAGCTTTGGCAAAGAAGGCCTGATGGCAGACCAGCATGCCCTGCTTGAAGCTTCGCCAGGTAAGCACTTCCGGGGCGGCGAGGCGGCGCATGCGGATGAAGTGACCTTCCTTGTCCACCAGTTCCGTTTCGCCGTACAGCACGTCGGGTAGTTCGTTGCCGGAGATGGAACGCACCATCTGCTGCAAGGTGTCGTCTTCGTGGAAGCTGTCGCCGGCATTGAGGAAGCAGAGGTAATCGCCGGTGGCAAGGCGGATGCCTTTGTTCATGGCGTCGTACAGTCCCTTGTCCGGTTCGCTCACGATGCGGGTGATGCGGTCGCGGTAACGGTCGATAATGGAGAGCGTGCCGTCTTTGGACGCACCGTCCACAAGGATGTATTCTACGTGGTGGTAGGTTTGCGAGATAACGCTTTGAATCGTGTCCTCCAGTACCGCTTCGGCATTGTAGGTCACGGTGATGATGCTGAATTTCGGGGTGGGGTGGTTATGCATTTCTTCCGGTTACTTTGTTGTAAAGGTCAATGTATTTCTTGGCGACGACGTTCTCCGAATAGTGGGAGATGGCTTTCCGGCAGGCTTGTTCCGAGAGGCTGGGGTAGTCGGGTTCGGTCAGCGTCCAGTAGATGCCGTTGGCAAAGTCTTCCGAGGATTTGTATTGTGCCACGTAGCCGTTGTGCAGATGGTCTATCATCTCAGGGATGCCGCCCACGTTGAATCCGACGCAGGGAATGCCGCATGCCATGGCTTCCATGATGGTGTTCGGCAGGTTCTCTTCCAGCGAGGGGGTCACGAAGATGTCCACGGCATTGTAGATGTTCACCAGTTGGTGTTCGTTGCTGACGAAGTTCAGCGGGTAGACTTTGAATGGAAGCAGGTTTTCCAGTTGTTGCGATTGGTTGCCGAAGACGACGACACCCAACTGTTCCCGGAGTTCGGGATGCTTGTCGGCCAGCAGTCGGCACGATTCTATCAGAGTAGTCAATGCCTTTCCGTTTGTCCGTAATCTTCACCGAGCCGAACAACATGAGCTTTTTGTCTTGCGGCAGTAGGCAACGGCTGCGGGCTTCCTGTCGGTTGCGGGGCTTGAAGAGGTTGGTGTTGATGGGGTTGGGGATGCACGTCACGGCATGTCCGCAGAAGAGGGCGCTTGTCCGGGCACGTTCTTCCAGCCAGCGGCTGCAGGTGACGAAGTTGATGTGACGGTTGCGATATAGATTCTGCTTTTTCCGGAAGATGCGGTAGGAAAGGTCACGCTTGCCTCCGCCTCCGTGGATGAAGGGGCAGTTGTGGCATTCCTGCCGGTAACGGGTGCACTCGCGGGCATGGTGACAGATGCCGGTGCAGGGCCACATGTCGTGCATGGTCCAGACGACGGGCTTGCCCGAGGCGAGAATCTTCTCGATATTCCTCAGCGAGAGCATCCCTTGGTTTATCCAGTGCAGATGGATGACGTCTGCCTGCTGGAATTCGGGCAGTGAGGTGATGTCTGTCCCCGTGTTGGCTATGTCCACGGCAAAGATGTTCTTTTTGTTGAAGCGGTTGGCGCTCCAGATGACGATGCGCTCCCAGACGAACTTCCACACCATGCGCCAGTTATGGTCCAGTGACACAACGGAGATTTGGTCGGTCTGCTTGTCGCGTACCAGCAGCTTGGCTTTGATGCCGTGGTTCTTGAGTGATTCCATCAGACGGCTGGCGGCGATGGCTGCGCCGCCGATGCGTTCGGAGGTATTGATAAGTAGTACTCTCATGACTGTTGTTCGTTTCTTCTTTTTTGAATGTTTTTTCTTGTTACAGATGCCGGTCTTGTTTCGTCCATTTCCGGATACGCTTTTGCAGCGTTTGCCATATGATGGTGAAGTTGCCGTACCGTAGGTTCAACGCCAGTTCCTCGAACGACCGTGCAATCTTTATCCAGGGATGCCGCCATGCCATGATGCGGTAAACGCTATCCTTGTAGGCTGTGTTCTCGATGACGTGGCGAGGGTGCTTCAGTGGAAACTCCACTTCGTGGCGTTTCATGGTGAAGATGCGGCGGTAACCGCGCGGCATGGTGTGCACGGAGCCGGCAAAGTGGGTGGAGTCGGCAGTGGCTCCCAGATTGTTTATCATGTTGCGGGTGGGCACGATGCTCAGACCCGAATTGAACAACATGGAAGCGTGGAAGATGGTTTCGTAATAGGCTTTCCCGTGTTCGCGGTGGCGTTGGCACATGTAGATGAAGTCTTTGCGGTAGCGCCGTGTGTGGATGAGGTTCTTCAGTTGCCGCATGTTCTCCTTGTCGTCCAGGAAGGTGTAGAATTCATCCCATTGGTCCGTCACCCGCCGCCAGCTCGCCCATCCCCAGATGGAGAAGGTGGTGGCGAAGAAGTAGTCGGAAGTGATGTCCGGTGTAATCTCCTCGTTGTTGAATCCGGCAATCATGCTGATGCGTGTGTCGTGCTCATACTTGTCGAGCAGTTCCTTGCAGAAGCCGAAGAAAGAGACGGCAGGCACGTCGTCATCCTCAAGCACGATACATTTGTCCGACAAGGAGAATGCCCACTTCTGTGCCATGTATTCCGATGGGTCGCAGCCGTAGTTCTTCTCTTGGTAGTTGTGGTGTACTTCGCATTCCCAGTCGATGTCTGCCACTACTTTGCGACAAGCTTCTATGCCCGGCATGTCACGCTCGCCGCGCGGGCCGTCCTGATAGAGAAACAGTCGTGCGGGGCGTGCTTTCTTCACTTGTTCGAATACTTGCGCCAGCAGTTTGGGGCGGTTGAAGAAAAGAATCAGTACAGATACATCTACAAGGGCTGGTTTCATGGCAATGGTTTTAGTTCCGGGTGAATATAGCAGGCATGGACTATCTGCTTCTCTTTGGGAGGAATGTCCATGTAGTTTTTATATAAATCTTTCAGATAGGCGTCCACATTGCCCGGTGCCGGGAAATCTTTTCCTTCGAAAGTGATGGTGGAGAGCGGAAAGACGGAATCTTTACGGTGCATGATGCCGTATCCGTTATTGATGAGTATATTCGAAAGATAGGTCCCTTTGGGGCGTACCAGGCAGAGCATTGCCCATATCCCTTTGAAAAGCGCATACTTCATGCCGAAGTAGAAGAATTCTGCAAAGGAGCGCAGCGAGTAGTAGTGTTGCGCGTGTAGGATGGAGTAACTGACGGAGATGCCTTTGCACAGCTTCTTTGCCCATGGGCGGGGCACGGTGGGGTAGTCGATGAAAGGGAATATATCTACGTATAGTCCTTTCTGATACTCTACGCTGAAGGTATCTCCTGCTTCAATATAGATTGAGTTTAAATCCCTTATCTTGACGATGGGCTCTTTGCTGGTAGGGTCACTTTCCGGGGTTTGCAGGAACAGTGTGTCGGGTAGTTCGGAGGGGGCTACCTTCATGAATGCTTGCATGTCTTCCAGTGTCATGCCGATGTCTATGTCATCATCCCAGGGGATGAATCCTCCATGACGCATGGCTCCCAACAGTGTGCCTCCGTCAAGCCAGTAGCTTAACTTGTGTTTCCGGCAGATGCGGTCCACCTCTTTCAGTATGGAAAGTTGCTTCAGTTGGCAGGCGCGTAGGTTGTCGGCAACGTAGTCCGATAGGTATTGGTTCTTCATACTTCTTCTCTTTTTACGTCGATGACTTGTCCGGTGAATTCGGAAAGCAGTGACTGTATGGTGGTAATGGCTACTTGCTCGGAGGTCAGCAAGGTGTTATCCGGTTCGATGCCGAAGTTATGGACACGCATCGGTGTCTTGGTACGTTCCGGATTGATGCAGTTCACGCTGATGCCGAACGGTTCCCATTCTTGTGCGATAGCTTGTACAAAGTTCACAATGGCCGCTTTCGTAGAGGAATAGATGCTGTAAAAGGCACGCCCCCGAGTGTAGGAACTGGAAGTGAAGAATACGAGTTTACCTTTGCTCTCCTTCAGATAGGGGAAGGCTTCAAGTGCCACGTTGACAGTACCCATATAGTTGGTGTTCACAGCGTTGCAGATGGTCTGATAGTCGCAACTCATCAGAGGTTCTTTATTCAGCAGTCCGGCAGTATTGATAATGTAGTCTATCCGTCCACATTGGCGGTACACTTCCTGCAAGGCTTTGCTCACCTGCTCTTTGTTGCCTACATCCGTTCCGTTCATGCTGCGCGAATAGCAGAATACGTTGGCTCCTTTCTCTTTGAGTAGCTGAGCCACGTCTGCGCCGATGCCGTAACTACCGCCGAATACGACTGCAACCCGGTTCTTCAGGTTGTTTTCCTGGTCGATGGGCAAGGTGTTCAGTTCACTTTTGCGCAGCTGGAAGAATTTGTCCAGCAGATAGGTGTCTTCCTTATAGGTCAGCTTCATGTTGCTTTCTTCGCCGTTCACTACATAAACCGGTACTTCCGGAAGGTATTTCACTACTACGCCGCAGTCGTCGGTCACTTTAAAGGCCGGGTCTTGCAAGGCAATGTCATAGGCATGCTTGATGGTTTCCAGATGGAATGCTTGCGGAGTCTGTCCTCGCATCAGTTTGCTGCGGTCTGGGATTTCCTGAATGAATCTGTCATTGACTTGTATAATGGTATCCGTGGCGGGCATTGCCACATCAATAGCTTTGTAGGTTTCCAATGCGGCAATAACGTCATTCAGAATCCGCTGGCTCACTAACGGACGTACGGCATCGTGGAATATCAGATTGACGTCAGTGTCTTCGTAGGCTTTGATGGCGGATAGGCTGGAATGATACCGTTCTTGTCCGCCTTTCAATATCTTCTTGACCTTCTTCCATCCGTTCTTGATGATGATAGATTCGAAATCGGAGATATAGAAAGGATTGGATACGATAGCTATCTCGTGAATATGTGGATTGCTTTCGAAAGTATCGATGGTGTGCTCCACGACCATTTTTCCCGCTACCTTGAAGAATTGCTTGGGAGTGGACAATCCCAGACGGCTACCGACTCCTCCTGCCAATATGACTGCTACATTCTTTTTCATTGTATCAATAGAAATGTGATGCTGCAAAAATACGAATTAATTGCTTCTTTGCAGCATTCCGGTTGGGATAAAGTGGCATATCTGTTGGGATAACTCTCTTTTTTTTTATTCTCTTCTTGTCTGCTCTATGGCTTCCACTAATCTGTCTGATGTGCCGCTTACTATTTTCTGGCAGAACATCTTTCCAGACTGCCGCAATACCGGCAGGTCTTCGAGTGTCATCACGCGGATGGATGCGCCGTAGTCTATGTAGTGCAAGGGAGGTGAGACGGGTAAGTCCGGGGTATTCCCCCTCTAAAAGAAGCCCTTTTGAGGCAAAAGGGGAGTTGAATACGATGGTCTGTATGCACAGCTCGCTGGGTACAAAGCTGGTTCTGAAATACTTCACCAGCTTCTCCTCCGTGCACAACTTTTCATATACATATCGTGCGCAGGGCAACGTGATGGCCCAATAGTCGGAACCGAAATAGACATCTGCCTGCTTGCCTTCCAAGGGGGCAAAAGGGGCTTTCCGGATGGGGAGTATCTGTACCAGCTTGCGCGATGCTACAATGAGTTTGTTCTTCCACCATATACTCTTCCAAGGCAGGTCACGGAAAGGGTGGTAATGGGTTATCTTGTGCAACTGCTGTTTCACGGTGCAGTGTGTCAGGTTGAAACCGCCGATGAATTCAGTGTCTTGATGCTCCTCGAAATAGTGGTGGATGGCGTTGTTGTTCCATAACGGATAGTCTTGCCCGCTCAGGCATACTACGCGGATATAGGGGATACCGCTGTGCAATACGGCGGCAAGCAATTCTTTCTGATATTCCACTTGTTCCCATCCTCCCCAGCTTATCCGGTGGCGGGGCACGAAAGTGACCTTGTCTCCCAAGGCTTCTTCAAAAGGGTGTATATCGGCATTGAGGTCGATGTGCACGTAGAAGTCTGCCCGGTCATCCAGTGCGGCAACCAGGCGTGCCAAGTGTGGGGCATCCTTGTAGGCGGATATGATGTAGGCTATGCGGCTCATGCTCTTTTTTTCTTTAAGAGGAATTCAATGCTTTCCCGGAAGATGGTAGATTGTAGTTTCCACAAAACCAGTGCATAAAGCCCAGCTACCATAATGATTTTGGCTGCCATATTTAAGTATAGGTTTTCTATGGGCTGAGTGGCATAGTGAGTTGACACTACGAGTACAATGGATAGGGAGAGATAAGGAGAGATGTCTTTCAGCATATCGCGCAGTCTTAATCCTATCTCCCTCTTGACAAAACGGAACCATACAAACAGCCAGCCGATATTGATAATGACGAAAATACGCAGCATCCACTCCAACCCGTATGGGTATATGGCACATACAGCTACTATTTGCAGCAGGCTCAAGCTGATGGTGCTCCACATATAGATAGAAGAATGTCCCCGGCTGATGAGCAGGTTGGAGAACAGATTGATGACGGGAATAAATGCTCCCCAAATACATAACAGTTGCAAGATATCGGCACTGGGCAGCCACTTCTCCGTGATAGTGATTATAATCAGTTCTTTCGATACCAAGCTCAATCCCAGCATGGCGGGGAAAGAGATAAAGGCGGTGAAGCGCAGCAGCTTTCTGAATACGGCAAGTTGCCGTGCCTTGTCGTCGGCAACCCGGGTAAAGACGGGTTGTGCAATGCCGTTTATCATGCCCGTAATCGTGGTATGTCCCATGCCGTTCCACTTGTTTGCCTGCGTAAAGTTACCCACTTCCCGTTCCGAATAGAACTTACCCAACAAGACGGAAAACAAATTGTTATTGATTATGGTGAAGATATTCGTAATGATTATCTTACTGCTGAACCCTATCATCTCCTTAATGGGTGTGAAGTCAAACCGGAAACAAGGCCTCCAACGCGAGAAGTAGAAATTGAGAACCGTCATCACGGTGACGAATGAGATACTTTGCAATGCAATACCCCAATAGGCGAATCCGTTTGCAGCCAGTGTGATGCCCACAATGCCGGAGACTATCAGACTCGAAATGGAGATGATGGTAGTGTCCTTGATTCTGAGATTCTTGAACAGATACGCTCTCGGTGCAATGCTCATGCTGGAAATGACGAATCCCAAGAAGGAGAGACGGGACAGCGGTATCAGCTCGGGCGTATCGTAGAAGTCGGCAATCAGCGGTGCGGCAAAGAAGAGTAATATATATATAGTAGTGCTGCACATCAGGCTGAACCAGAACACGGCGTTGTAATCCTTGTGCAAAGTCTCCTTCCGGTTGGTCAGTGCCGAAATGAACCCACCCTCCTGCAAGGCGGCGGCAATGGCGGAGAAGATGGTAAGCATCCCTACCATACCATAATCCGAAGCATCCAGCAGACGGGCAAGGACTATTCCGAATCCCAGATTTAACAACTGCTGTATGCCGTTGCTGAATCCTCCCCAGAAGAGGCCTTTGGCTGTTTTTTCTTTGAGTGATGTATCGGACATAGTTTATTGGTTGATAAGGCAACGAGTTAACAAGGCCACGAGGCTTTTCCTTCCTCCCTGTAGCCTTGTTAACTCGTTACCTTGTTACTGCTTTATTTCACCTCGCTGCCCGGCTTCACCTCTTTCAGCAGTGAAGTCACCGCCAGCGAGCCGTCATAATTCTCGGCAGAGAGAATCATTCCCTCACTTACCAGCCCGTTCTTGAATTGGCGTGGAGCGAGGTTGGCGATGAACAGCACTTGCTTGCCTACCAGTTCTTCCGGTTTGTAGTGCTGGGCAATGCCGCTGACGATGGTGCGGTTTTCCAGCCCGTCGGCAATCTTGAACTTCAGCAGCTTCTTCATCTTGGGCACTGCCTCGCATTCAAGCACTGTACCTACGCGGATATCCAGCTTTTCAAAGTCTTCGAAGGCGATGGTCGGCTTGATGGGGTTTGCCTTGTAGGTGGCGGCTTCGTTTGCCTTCTTGGTGGCAAGCAGCTTGTCTACTTGTGCCTGGATGACGTCGTCTTCTATCTTTTCGAACAGCAGTTCGGGGGTGCCCAGCTGATGTCCGGCAGGCAACAGGTCGGTGTGTCCCAGCTCTGCCCAGTCAAAGCTGTCCATGTTCAGCATCTTGCGAAGCTTCTCGCTGCTGAAGGGCAGGAACGGTTCGAAAGCAATGGCAAGGTTGGCGACCAACTGCAACGAGATGTGGAGAATGGTGGCTACGCGCTCCATGTCTGTCTTGGCAAGCTTCCACGGCTCGGTGTCTGCCAGGTATTTGTTTCCGATGCGGGCAAGGTTCATCGCTTCCTTCTGTGCGTCGCGGAATTTGAATACGTCCAGCAACTTCTCCACTTCTGCCTTGACGTCGGCAAATTCTTTCAGCGTCTCGCGGTCGTAGTCGTTCAGTTCGCCTGCGGCGGGCACTACGCTGTCGAAGTACTTCTTGGTGAGTTGCAGGGCGCGGTTCACGAAGTTGCCATAAACGGCAACCAGCTCGTTGTTATTACGTGCCTGGAAGTCCTTCCAGGTGAAGTCGTTGTCTTTTGTCTCCGGTGCGTTGGCGGTCAGCACGTAGCGCAGCACATCCTGCTTGCCGGGGAAGTCAACGAGATACTCGTGCAGCCATACCGCCCAGTTGCGTGAAGTGGAAATCTTGTCGCCCTCCAGGTTCAGGAACTCGTTGCTCGGCACGTTGTCCGGCAGGATGTAGCTGCCTTCTGCTTTCAGCATGGCGGGGAACACGATGCAGTGGAACACGATATTGTCTTTTCCGATGAAGTGTACCAGACGCGTTTCGGGGTCTTTCCACCATTTCTCCCATGTGTCGGGCAGCAACTCTTTGGTGTTGCTGATGTAGCCGATAGGGGCGTCGAACCATACATAGAGCACTTTGCCCTCGGCACCCTCTACGGGAACGGGAATACCCCAATCCAGGTCGCGGCTCACGGCACGCGGCTGCAAGCCCATGTCGAGCCAGCTCTTGCATTGGCCATAAACATTGGGACGCCACTCCTTATGGTCCTCCAGAATCCATTGGCGAAGCCATTCCTCGTGTTTGTCCAGCGGCAGATACCAGTGCTTCGTCTCGCGCATCACGGGCTGGCTGCCGCTGATGGCACTCTTCGGATTAATCAGGTCCGTGGGGCTGAGGCTGGTGCCGCACTTCTCGCATTGGTCGCCGTAAGCGCCTTCGGCATGGCAGTGGGGGCACTCGCCGGTGATGTAGCGGTCGGCAAGGAAGGTCTTGGCTTCTTCGTCGTAATACTGCATGCTGGTCTTTTCGATGAATTCTCCCTTATCGTACAGCTTGCGGAAGAAGTCGGAAGCCGTGTCGTGATGCGTCTTTGAAGTAGTACGGCTGTACACGTCGAAGGAAACGCCGAACTCTTCGAAAGACTTCTTTATAAGCGTATGATAGCGGTCCACCACGTCTTGCGGGGTGATGCCTTCCTTCTTGGCGCGGATGGTGATGGGCACTCCGTGTTCGTCGGAGCCGCCGATGAAGATTACATCTTCCTTTTTCAGTCGCAGGTAGCGGACATAAATGTCGGCAGGAACATAAACGCCTGCCAGGTGTCCGATATGAACCGGGCCGTTGGCATACGGCAATGCCGAGGTCACGGTGGTACGTTTGAATTTCTTTTCCATTGTGTTATTATGTATCTCTTTTGTTATGAACGCTTTTAGTGGCACAAAGATAGCTGTTTTCTGCAAAATATGAGTATTCTTCCAGATTCTTTCCAGATTTAGGCTTCATCTTTGCCATACAAAATGAACAAACTTGGTATTGATAATGTAAAAAAACGAAATGACTATGAAACTGGAAAAGTACTTCTTATTATTGGCGTTAGGCGTGTTTGCCTTTGCCTTGCAAAGCTGTGATGATGACGACAACGACGGAATCTCCGTGCCCGCGGAACTGAGTAATGCGTTGGCCAAGGAGCATCCCAATGCCCAGCGTATAGAATGGGAAACAAAAGGTGCATATTATGTGGCTGATTTCCATGAGGACAATTTCGAAAAGGAGGCCTGGTTCACCAAAGACGGTGTATGGCAGATGACCGAAACCGACCTCCGTTGTGCAGACCTTCCCGCTCCGGTGAGAAGCTCTTACGAGAGTAGTACCTATTATAATGTATGGAAGGTGGAAGATGTAGACAAGCTGGAACGTAAGGAAATGGCTGTTGTCTACATCATCGAAGTGGAGAAAGGTAATCAGGAAATGGACCTCTATTATTCGGAGGACGGCATTCTGGTGAAGGAAGTGGCCGATGCGCACAACGGCGGTTCTCCCGAAGATTATCTCCCTTCTGATATTTCCGCTGCCATCAAAGATTTTATAGCAGAGAAATATCCCAATGCCCGCATTGTGGATATTGAAAAAGAAAAGAACGGTATGACGGAAGTCGAAATCGTGCACGGAAGTATCAGCAAGGATGTGATGTTCACCGCTGAGGGTGCATGGGCCTATACTACCTGGGACATCAGCAAGAGACATCTGGAGGATGTAGTGAAGAACGCCGTTACGGCTGCCCATCCCGGTTATGTCATTGATGATGCCGACTTTATTGAGACTCCCGATGGCAGTTACTTTTTGGTAGAGATGGAGCAAGGGGAAAGGGAAATCTACGTAAAGGTGACAGCGGAAGGTGAAATACTGCCATAATCTTATACTGAATACTTCCCTTTAAATCAGCGTATTGTATTTACCGCTTGTTTACCTTCTAATGTAAAGCCGTTTACCATAGGGTGTAACGGCCGTTACTCCATATTGTAACGGTCGTTACACCATAGTGTAAAGCCTTTTACCTCGTAGTGTAAATGAAGTTACCGTTTGGGGTAACCGGAGTTATCATGTGAGGTGACCGGAGCCGTCATGTGAAGTCGTACTCTTCTACATAAGCGTCGAAGTACTCCGCCCGTTGGAGTCCTAAGTTACGGGCAATTGCAATGACTTGTTGCTGCTCGGTTGGTGAGAGCAAAGTTTCCCCTTTCCGCTTCTGATAATATCTTCGGATACCCCATAAGCCGATGAGCCGGTAGCGGAACGTGCCGGACTGGCCGACAGAGATGGCTTCTGCCGTATGGATAAAGCCTTTGGCATAGCGCACTTTCTTATTCGAGCAATAATATTTGCATTTTCCCGCTGTGGACTCTATTGCTTTCGGATTCAGTACATATAGGAAGATGTTGTTTGAGGGTGCATACGTATATGCAATCCGGCGCAGGCAGGTGTCAGTATAAGGGCATGTGTCAGTAGCGCATAAGCCGAAGTTATGGGGAACTTTGGAATAATCGAAAGTTTCTTCTTTCATCATTTTTTTGTTTAAAGTTCCGCAAAGGTACAATTAGTTTGGAGATTGATGGGTGCTTCACCTGATATTTGTTTTATCCCGAAAATATTATGTATTTTACGTAACGTGAAATGCGTAACGTAAAACATGGAATCATTCCGCCTTCCGGTTTCCGCATTTCGTCCTCCCCATTCCGCACCCCGTCCGTAAATGCTTCCCGCTTACTTGCCGCAGGACTATATTTGCAGAAAACATTTGCATATTCCCATGAAGACAAACTCTGTGATTCTATTGGTGTTGTGGCTTGCGGCGTGGCCGTTCTGCTGCCGGGGGCAAGGCTATATCAGTTACGACTATCTGCCCGAAAGTTCGTTGAAGGATGACCTCGGCAACGAGTATGGTTCGGGCAGCCTGATGATGGTATCGGGAAGGTATAACCTGCCGCTTTCCGTCAGGCATGACGACAAGGGCAGGCTGGTGGCGTGGTCGGCAACCGTCAATGCTGCCTATGGCGTATTCCATAATAAGGGGCAGGCGCGGGAGTTGAATCCGGACAATCTGCTGAATGCCAGTCTGAATATCTCCCACATCCGTCCCCTGTCCGACAAGTGGAGTATCATAGCCTCTGTGGGCGGCGGTGTCTATGCCCCGTTGGACGGGGTTTCCATGAAGACCCTACTGGCTAATGGAGCAATCATCTTTGTCTATAAACTGCGGAAGAACCTCGACTTGGGCATCGGTGCGGGGTTGACGAACTCTTATGGTATCCCGATGATACTGCCCATGATGTACTTCAGTTGGAGGAATGCCGGCAGGTATGAACTGAAAGTGGATATGTCCAGCGGCATGAAAGTGTCCGTCGCCACCTGGCTGAACAAGAAGCTGAAGCTGGAACTGACCGCCCTCGATATGGACGGCATGTCTGCCGTGATGGAAGTCGACGGGAAATCGAAAATCTATTCTACCGTCATGCTGAGGTCATACATCAGTCCTTCGTACCAGTTGAGTAGGAAGACGGCTGTTTATCTGGGAGTGGGCGGTAACTGGATACGCGGAATAAGTATGTCGGACCGTAGTTTGAAAGGTTTTCTCAATAACTTCAAGAACGATGAGGACGAGCCTTGCTTCAGACCGACTCTGCGCCTGACGGTGGGATTCAGGTATACGCTGAAATGACAAATGCCATTTTAGTAAAGACAAGAGGTAAAATAGTATCTTTGTCGCAATAACAGACACGTTTTATGGTAAAGTATTTATTAGTAGAAGATGAGCGCTTCGCCTACGAAGAGCTGAAGCGTATGATGCAACGGCTGCGCCCTTCCTGGCAGTTGGCGGGCTGGGCAGAGAGCGTGGAGCAGGCTGTACTGCTCTTGCGTCAGGGCAGCCTGGACTTGATGATTGTAGATATCCGCTTGTCCGACGGGTTGAGCTTTGAGATATTCGAGCAGTGTCCCGTCGATTTGCCCGTTATCTTCACCACCGCCTACGACGAATATGCCATCAAGGCTTTCAAGGTAAACAGCATCGACTATCTGCTGAAACCCATTGAAGAAAGCGACCTAGAAGCAGCCTTGTGCAAGTTCGAGCGCAACAGTGCCCTCCGTTCTGCGGCTCCCGAATATCGGCAACTGGAACTCGGCTACTTGGCAGCCAACAAGAAGAACCGTTTTCTGGTGCAGGTAGGCGATACCTTCCGCTACGTAGAAACTCCGGATGTCGCTTTCTTTATAGTGAGGACAAGTTGACTTATCTGCACCTCTTCTCCGGGAAACGGTATATCATCAGCTACTCGCTGGACCAGTTGGAGGGAATGCTGGATAGGGATGTTTTCTTTAGGGTTTCAAGGAGCTGCATATCCAACATTAGGTCCATCCGGAAGAGTTCCAGGTACTTCGGCAGTCGCTTGAAGCTTTACTTCGAGCCGGAGTGCCCGCACGAGGTATTGGTGAGCCGCAGTCGCGTGGCCGATTTCTTGAAATGGGTGGACGGAGTGGTATGAGCTATAAGTTATGAGGCATAAGAGATACATATTCCTTTTTATACTGACGGTTTCCGTCTCGTTGCTTGTCATAGGGTGCGTTTATAACGTCATCAGCGGTAAGCCGTGGTATGCGAATATCATGGTGCAGTTCTTTCTGAATCTTCCTTTGTGCATAGGGCTGGGGTTCATCGACTTTGGGGTTATCAACTTGATATATAAAAGACTGAAACAGCGCAACAATGCGGTGAGGATTCTGGTGGATATCGTGTTGACCACTGCACTGGCTGTTCTGTTGACGTACATCTTGAACTTCCTGCTGATGGGCGGGCATGGAAATTTCTGGCATATCTTGAGAAGCTCCCTGCCGGTAGTGCCGTGGAACTGGATTATCGTTCTGCAGATAGAGATATTCTTCTATAGCCTGCAACGTTCGGAGATGGAGAAGCAGATGGCTGTCATCGAGAAGGAGAAGGCGCTGTATCAGTTCGAGGTGCTGAAAAACCAGATTAATCCCCATTTCTTATTCAATAGTCTGAATGTCCTTGCCTCCCTTGCTTATCAGGATACCGAAAAGACGAACCGGTTTGCCAAGAAGCTGTCTACGGTGTACCGTTATCTGCTCACTACGCATGGCAGAGCTACGGTGACCGTGCAGGAAGAACTGTCGTTCGTAGAGTCGTATTTATACCTGGAGCATATCCGCTTTGGCGATGCGCTGCATGTGGAGATAGAAGATGATTTGCGGAATCATCATTGTCTCGTCATTCCTGCCAGCATACAGATGCTTGTGGAGAATGCCTTGAAGCATAATATCAGTACAAAGAAGTCGCCGCTGATAGTCCATATATCCATAGGAAACGAAAGGATTACGGTACGCAACAATCTTCAGTTGCGCAACTATGTGGCCAGTAATGGAGCGGGATTGAAGAACCTGCAGCGGCAGTATGCCCTATACGGCACGCTGGTGGAGATTCTTAAGGACGAAAAGGAGTTTGTGGTGAAACTTCCCTTTGTGGGCGAAGACGTGAACCGTCTCAGCACAATATAGTCCTCTTCCCGAAGAAGAATCTGGAAAACGTGCATCTTGTCCATAGCCCACGCCATACCCATGCAGCCGCTAAGAGTGAAGGCGGTGGCAGTGACAAGGAACAGCATCCCCGTAGGGTCGAAGGCGAACACGGGCAGAAACGCCTTGGACAGAATGGTGAAAATGGGTGAGAAAAGGAGTATGACCAGCGTATTGCGCCCTATAAAGAAGGAAAGCCGTTTGGCTTGTACCGGCAGATAGCCGTAGGCTACCAACAGCAGGCTGATGGAAAGCCAGGTGATGGCGACTCCTGCCAGAGTACCCCTATCCAGATTGGCGGGAAAACAGCATAGTATTACGAATGGAACAATGGCGAAGGTTGTGGCGCGAAAGACTTGTGTAAAACGAAGCCCGCTTTGGCTCACTGTCATGCCGATAAGGAAATAGAGGGCATTGGAGAAGTTCATCAATCCTCCCCAATGGGAAAGGGCAAACAGGCAGACACCGGTCACAACCAGCCGGGAGACAACCGACAGCCTTACATAGCGGAATGTGATATAATAGATGAGGCTGCACAGAATCAGTGTATGCAGATACCAGTAAGGCCCCATCGGATGGAGGAATATCTTGTCGAGCAATACGGTAGGAGTAATGGCATCTACACTTTCGCGTACGGGCAGGAAATGCGACATCACCGTATAGGCCGCCTCCATGCAGGCATACGGAATGAAAATCCATAGAAACTTGCGGAGAAAGCTTCGGGCATCCTTCCGGTTATTGGCCAGATAGCCCGAAATAATCAGGAAAGCGGACATGTGGAACGTATAGACGATTTGTTTCGCATACGGATACTTGTCGCCTATATATACAAGGTGGAAGATAATCATCAGGGTGATGAAGATGCATTTCAGATAATCTATCTCTTTGACACGGCTTTCCATATAGGGTAGTTTTCTGCGTATTGTTATTGATGGCACAAATATATATACTTCCGTAAACTTATTTATATTTTGCAAAGGGATTAAGCTTATTTTCTCTTTTACCGATTGCTTTTATGTATGGAAAATGTATATTTGTGCATGAATCATTAACTTAATGTAAAACAGACTATGATAACAAGCCAATTACTTCACCCGGCCAGTATTGTGGTAGTGGGGGCATCCAACAATGTACACAAACCCGGAGGGGCTATCCTGAAATCTGCTTAGCGGCGGATATACCGGTGAGCTTCGTGCCGTGAATCCGAAAGAGACTGAAGTGCAGGGTGTTGCTGCCTTTGCGGATGTGAAGGACATTCCCGATACGGACCTTGCCATCCTTGCCATACCTGCCGCGCTTTGTCCCGATGCGGTGGAGATGCTTGCTGCGGAGAAGCAGGTGAAGGCGTTCATTATCCTTTCTGCCGGTTTTGGTGAGGAGACCCATGAGGGTGCTGTGCTGGAAGATCGCATACTGGAAACGGTGAACCGGTATGGAGCCTCTCTGATAGGCCCCAACTGTATCGGTTTTATGAACTCGTGGCATCACAGTGTATTCAGCCAGCCCATCCCGCAACTGCATCCGCAAGGGGTGGACCTGATTTCCAGCTCCGGTGCCACAGCGGTGTTCATATTGGAGAGCGCCGTGACCAAGGGATTGCAGTTCAACTCTGTATGGTCTGTGGGCAATGCCAAGCAAATCGGCGTGGAGGATGTGTTGCAATACATGGACGAACACTTCAATCCGGAAGCGGATTCCAGAATAAAACTTCTTTATATAGAGAGTATCGGTGACCCCGACCGTCTGCTGTTTCATGCATCCTCGCTCATCAAGAAGGGCTGCAAGATTGCGGCCATCAAGGCGGGCAGTAGCGAAAGCGGCAGCCGGGCGGCGAGTTCGCATACGGGGGCCATTGCCAGTAGCGATTCGGCGGTAGAGGCCTTGTTCCGTAAGGCGGGTATTGTGCGTTGCTATTCGCGCGAGGAGTTGACGACCGTAGGTTGTATCTTCACACTGCCGGAACTGAAAGGGAAAAACTTCGCCATCATTACCCATGCCGGCGGTCCGGGAGTGATGCTGACCGATGCATTGAGCAAGGGCGGACTGAATGTTCCGAAACTGGAAGGACCGGTGGCGGAGGAACTTAAGGGTAAGCTTTTCCCCGGTGCGGCTGTGGGGAATCCCATTGATATTCTGGCTACGGGTACGCCGGAACATCTGTGCCTCTGTCTGGAGTATTGTGAGGAGAAGTTTGACAATATTGATGCTGTAATGGCTATTTTCGGCACTCCGGGGCTGGTGACCATGTTTGAAATGTATGATGTGCTGCACGAGAAGATGCTGCATTGCAAGAAGCCGATTTTTCCGATTCTTCCTTCCATCAATACGGCGGGAGCCGAGGTTGCCGCTTTCCTGGCAAAGGGCCATGTGAACTTTGCCGATGAGGTGACTCTCGGCACGGCACTTTCGCGGATAATGAATGCCCCGCGGCCTGCCAATAATGAAATCGAGCTCTTTGGAGTGGATGTTCCCCGTATCCGCCGGATTATAGATTCCATTCCTGCGGACGGTTATATCGCCCCGCACTATGTGCAGGCATTGCTCCGCTCTGCAGGTATTCCTATTGTGGAGGAGTTTGTTTCGGACAACAAGGAAGAAGTGCTTGCCTTTGCGCGTCGCACGGGGTTCCCGGTGGTGGCAAAGGTGGTGGGGCCGGTGCATAAGTCGGATGTGGGCGGTGTTGTGCTCAATATCAAGAGTGAACAGCATTTGGCATTGGAATTCGACCGTATGATGCAGATTCCCGAAGCTAGTGCTATCATGGTGCAGCCGATGTTGAAAGGGACGGAATTGTTTATCGGTGCCAAATATGAAGAGAAGTTCGGACATGTGGTACTCTGCGGTCTGGGCGGTATTTTTGTGGAGGTGCTGAAGGATATATCTTCCGGTCTTGCACCGTTGTCCTACGAGGAGGCTTACTCCATGATTCACTCGTTGCGTGCCTATAAGATTATCAAAGGTACGCGTGGGCAGAAGGGAGTGAATGAAGATAAATTTGCCGAAATTATTGTACGGCTTTCCACCTTGCTGCGCTTTGCAACGGAAATCAAGGAGATGGATATCAATCCATTGTTGGCGACTGAAAAGCAGGTGATAGCGGTGGATGCGCGCATTCGGATAGAAAAATAAGGGTTAGAGATTAGGGATTAGGGATTAAAGGGGCTGACTGTTAATCGCTCACCGCTAATCCCTTTTTCATCCTGCCCAGCCCTCCCTATCCAGATTTCTATATCCGATAGCTTCCGCCAAGTGTGCCGGCTGTATCAATTCGCAGCCTTCCAGGTCGGCGATGGTGCGTGATACTTTCAATATACGGTCGTAGGCGCGGGCCGAAAGGTTTAGGCGGTTCATGGCAGTTTTGAGCATGGCAAGTCCTTTGTCATCCGGACGGGCGTGGCGAGCAAGCAGTTTACTGTTCATCTGGGCATTACAATATATGCCGGGAATGTCTGCATACCTTGCTTCTTGAATTTGTCGGGCACGTATCACACGCTCGCGTATGGTGGCGCTCGATTCGCCGGGGCGGGAATCTGCCATCTCTTCAAAGGGGAGTGGGGTGACTTCAATTTGCAGGTCGATACGGTCGAGCAAAGGTCCGGATATGCGGTTCAGGTACTTTTGTACTTGTCCAGGACTGCATACACAAGCCTTGGTGGGATGCGTGTAATACCCGCATGGGCACGGATTCATAGAGGCTACCAGCATAAAACTTGCCGGATACTCTACATTGCATCGGATGCGTGACACGGTAATCTTCCTATCTTCCAGCGGTTGGCGAAGAACCTCCAATACGTTACGGCTGTACTCTGGCAGTTCATCAAGATATAAAATTCCGTTATGTGCCAGACTGATTTCACCGGGCTGGGGGAAACTTCCTCCACCGGTCATCGCTACCGTAGAAATGGTGTGGTGAGGGGCGCGGAACGGGCGTTTCGAGATGAGTCCACCGTCTTTGCCCAACTTTCCGGCAACAGAATGAATCTTGGTCGTTTCCAGACTCTCTCCCAAAGAGAGGGGAGGAAGTATAGATGGCAGACGCTTGGCAAGCATGGACTTACCGCTGCCCGGCGAACCGATGAGAAGTATATTGTGGCTGCCCGAAGCAGCTACCTCCAAGGCTCGTTTCACATTTTCCTGTCCTTTTACTTCTGCAAAGTCGAAATCGAAGTTGCTCTGCTGGGAATAGAATTCCTCGCGGGTGTTGACTAACGTAGGGGTTAATTCCTGCGTGCCATTAAAGAATTCTATAACTTCCTTGATGTTTCCCGCTCCGTACACTTTCAGATTGTTTACTACTGCCGCTTCGTGGGCATTCTGTTGCGGTACAATCATACCCTCAAACCCCAGTTCTCTGGCCTTGATGGCAATGGGGAGTGCTCCTTTGATAGGTTGCAGGCTGCCGTCAAGGCTTAGTTCACCCATCAGCAGATAGCGTTCCAGCTTATCGGACTGGATAACTTCGCTGGCGGCAAGTATGCCGATGGCTAAAGGTAAATCGTAAGCTGCACCTTCCTTGCGGATGTCAGCCGGAGCCATGTTGATGACAATATTGCTGGTCGGCATCCGGTAGCCGTTGACCTGCAAAGCAGATATGATACGTTGATGGCTTTCTTTGACCGCAGAGTCCGGCAAACCGACTAAATAGAACATACAGCCTCTGGAACTGTTGACTTCAATGGTGATGAGGGTTGCGTCAATACCTTGAACAGCCGCTCCAAAAACTTTTATGAGCACGTTTTTTTAGTGATTAGGGGTTAGTGATGGCAGGATAGGCTACCGTCGGTTTTGTTTTTTTGAGTTTCTTTTTCACTCTCTTTCTTCTCTTTTTCCTTTTGCTCTATCTCCTCCAGTTTCTTTTTGATGTCTTCCTCACTCATATTCTTCCCTTCAATTTTTCCGGAAGGGCTAAGGAACAGATTGGCAGGCAATGCTTGTATGGCGAGCTGTTTGATGGGCGCTGTGTTCCATCCGGAGAAATCACAACTCTGTTCCCACTTCAGGGTATCTCTTTTGATTGCTTCTTCCCATTCCTTTCTGTCGATATCCAAGGAAATGCCCCAGAGTGCGAATAGCTTGTTCTTTTCTTCTTTCTTGTAAATCCGGCGCAGGGCAGCGTTGGCTTCCATGCTTTGCGGGTCCCAAGATGCCCAAAAATGTATCAACAGATATTTGTCCTTAAAGCTAGTACGGCTGATTTGTGTGCCTTTGGCATTGGGCAGGTTGACGTAAGGGATGGTTTTCCCGACGGATACCTTCTCTTCTTCTTGGATAAGGTCAAGCAGTTCGTCCACATATGGGCGGTCTTTCAGGCCTCCGGTCATGTGTTCTGTCGCATTTCTTTGATTAAGGAGAAGTCCGGTTGCGGTTTTTGCACGAAATATTTCTCCAGCAGATAGATACTTACCAGTGAAGAAGGATGGCTGTTGATGAAGGCTTCTGCTTTTTCTTCCAATGCTTTCTCCGAGGGAGTACTCAAACCTTTCAACTCTTTCTGAAAGGCGGTCAGTTCTTCATTGGGAACATTCCCCATGATTTCCAGTGAAGTAAGTTCGGCGGCAGAACCTTTTATCTTTATGTTGTCTCCTTTGTCCAGGTAAAGCGGATATTCTGTACCGTCACTGAATTGCAACCATGTAGAGACAAGTGTGTCGGTGGTGAGGGTTGCAGAGAACTTGTCATCCTTGACAAGCAGAGTGTCCATACGGTTATAGAACTTGTCCGTACCATATATATAAAGGGTATCATTCCCCAGCCCTTTGATTTCACCATTTAGGTAGACTGAATTTGTATTTTTGCTGCCGCAGGCAGACAATATAATAAGCAGAAGGTATGCAAGATAGATTTTCTTCATTCCGGTTCTTTTTCTGATACTTCGTCGCGAAAATACTTCTTTTTGGTGTGAATAAAAAGAAATGCCCGACATATTTCTATGCCGGGCACGTTCTTTTCAATCTAACCTTTATTATTTGATGATATTCATAAAGTCAGTGTTAGTGAAGTATTTGGCGAATTCCAGGTCAGAAGCAGCCTTCTTTGCCAAAGCCGGTTCTTTTGCAATGGCATTCTTCAGACTGCTGGTTACCATAGATGTATTGTTGGTTCTTGCGCCAAGTACAGCCATCAGGTAGTCAGTATAAGCGTCTGGTCTTTCGATAGCAGCCAGTGTGTTCTTAGCCTTGTTGTAGTCCTTAGCCAGGATTTGTGCCAAAGCAGCGCTGTTAGTCTTAGTGTCGCCAAATGAGCTGACAGCCTTGTCGTACTGTCCTTGAGCAACATACAGATTACCCAATGCCTCGTTCAGTTCCTTAGAACCGGAAGCCTTGCTCAGATAGCTTTCTGCTGCTGTTCTGTCGCCCTTGGTCAAGGCAATCAGACCGAGATTCATGTTTGCTTCAGGAGCATCCTTGATGGAGAGAGCTTTCTTGAAGTAGCTTTCAGCCTTGTTAAGATCACCAGCCTGATAAGCCAGTTTACCTAAGTTGTTGTAAGCACGGAAATCGTTCGGGTAGATTTGAGTAGCTTTTGTGAAGATGGCTTCTTGCTTGGCAGCATCTTTAGTCAAGGTGGTGGCATACAGTAATTCTTCGATGTTCAGCTGCTTGGCATCGCTGTCGGCGAGGTTTGCGATTTCTTCGTCAGACTTACCGATGATTTCGTAGTTCAAAGTCAGGCGTGAACGACGCAGTTGCGGCAGGATTTCGTCAGCCAAAGTTTTATAAACAGAAGAGATGTTCTTGATTTCTTGTTCTCTTTGTTCAGGATCCTGATACATGGAAAGAACGCGAAGAATCAATTCTTTATCTTGGATGTTTGATTTGGATACCAGTTCCTGGAAGCCTTCCCAGTCCTGAGCCGTATACTTGGTGTCTACTGCTGCATCGATTTTTGCTTTCTTCAAATCTCTGTTGATGATTTTAGCCGTGTTGTCCTGGCGGTTCTCAGCCAGTGTAGTATTCAAGCCTACACCACCATCGGGAGAAGCGTATGCGGAGATTTCGATGTTGCTGATTTTCTTGTTTTCAGCTTCGTCTATGTTTTTCACTTCTTTGCCGAATTCTTTGGCAGTCTTCAATTCGCTGGCGCGTACGTTGGCTTGTTGAATCAAGAACATGATGTTGGCGTCATGCTTTTCTTTGATGATACGTTGGAAAGCGTCGTCACCATTGGCGGGGTTAGCGCTGCCCAATGTTTGTTCCAGCATCTCAGAAGTGGAGATTACACCATCAGCTACTTTTACAGCAGGGATAGTGACAGTCTTTTTGCCTACTGTAGCCTTGAATTCCAGATACAGTTCGGATTTGGCCATTTCCGGTACATAGTCGAAAGATGTCTTCATAGTGTAGCTGCCGCCCATCTTGTAAGAGATAGTCTGGTCGTTACCTTCTACTTTTTCGCCCTGGAACACAGCCGATTGGCCTTTAGCTTCGCTGCCATTCCATTTCAGCACAGGGGTCACTTCTACCACAGCCTTCTTGTTGAAGTACTTTTCGGGGAATTTTCCGTTGATTGTAGCGGGAACTTTACCACCCACAGCTTCCAGAACTTGAGGAGTTACGGTGAAATAATCTGATGACAATTCACCCATCTTTTTGCTGCACGATGTCATTAATGCAACAATCATTGCCATTAAAAACGACAGATACAATTTCTTAGTCATTTTAGGTATAAATTAATTGTTTGTAATTGAAATTTGTCTATTCCATTTTAGTGTGCTGTTTGGGCATGGACACAACAACGCAAAGATATTAAATCCTATTACAGTTTGTTAACTCGCGCAGCAATTTTATCATAATTTAATGAATTTCCCGCTCTTTGCGGTACTTTATATTGCGGGGATGATGTTCTATGATTTCACTGCGCAATCTGTGCCGGTCAATATGTGTGTAAATTTCTGTTGTAGCGATAGATTCGTGACCCAGCATACTTTGTATGGCGCGCAGGTTGGCGCCTCCTTCAAGCAGGTGGGTGGCAAAGGAATGGCGGAAGGTGTGCGGACTGATGTTTTTGGTGATGCCGGCCTTCTTCGCCAGTTCCTTGATGAGATGGAATACCATGATGCGCGAGATATTTTTGCCCCAGCGTGCCAGGAATACATAGTCCTCGAAGTCCTTCTTGATTTTCCAGCCTCCATTGCGGTCCACGAACCAGTTCCTTATCTCCTTGATGGCACGGGACGATATGGGTACAAGGCGCTGTTTGCTGCCCTTACCTTCTACCTTGATGAAGCCTTCGTCGAAATACAAGTCGGAGATTTTCAGGTTGCACAGTTCCGATACCCGTAGGCCGCAACTGTATAGAGTCTCGAGGATGGCCCGGTTGCGTTGCCCCTCGTTTGTGCCTAGGTCAATGGCGGAGATGATGCGGTCTATCTCTTCCACTGTCAGTACTTCTGGAAGCTTGAATCCGATTTTGGGTCCCTCCAACAGTTCGCTGGGGTCTCCCTCCAGGTAGTCGGCCATGACGAGGAAATGGAAGAATGACTTGATGCCCGACAAGATGCGTGCCTGCGAGCGGGGATGGATGCCGATGTCGTGCAGTCCGGAGGCAAAATGCTGCAAGTCATCCAGGGTAGTGTCAAGGATAGCGATACCCTCTCCTTCCAGAAAGTGCAGCAGCTTCTGTAAGTCTGTTTGGTAAGCATCCACTGTATTGGGTGAGAGTGCTTTTTCCAGTTTCAGATACTGGTGGTACTTTCTGATTATCAGCGTTTGTTTCTCCTTATTCGTGGATTTTTCTTCTGATTTCATTTCTTTTTTCTACCTTTGCTTCGCGAAAATAGGCTGCATTTCAGCAAATTGCAAATAAATTTGCATCTGCTTTCGGTTTGCACTATCTTTGCACCGCAAAGGTATAAAAAATTGTGTTATGAGGATACAGATTATTAACGGCCCCAATATAAATCTCTTGGGCAAACGTGAACCTTCCATTTACGGTAGCGTTACTTTTGAAGACTACCTTGCCGAACTCCGTAAGAAATATGCGGATGTACAGATTGACTATTTCCAGTCCAACATTGAGGGAGAGCTGATAGACAAGATTCAGCAGGTAGGTTTTGATGTGGACGGCATCATTTTGAATGCGGGTGCTTACACCCATACGTCCATCGCTCTGCAAGATGCTATCCGTTCGGTCACTTCTCCGGTGATTGAGGTGCATATCTCTAATGTACATGCCCGCGAGGCTTTTCGTCATGTGTCCATGATTTCCTGCGCTTGCAAGGGTGTCATTCTCGGTTTCGGGCTGAACTCCTACCGTCTGGCCATGGAGGCATTAAAAGATTATTAAATAAAATAGGTATATAGATTATGTTATTGAAGCAAACGAAGATTGTCGCAACGATTTCTGACCAGCGCTGTGATGTTGATTTTATAAAGCAGTTGTTCGATGCAGGTATGAATGTTGTACGTATGAATACTGCACATCTTGGCCGTGAAGGTGCCGAGAAGTTGATTAACAATGTGCGTTCGGTTTCCAACCGCATCGCTATCCTGATGGATACGAAAGGACCGGAGGTCCGCACGACGGTTCTGGCTGAGCCCATTCCTTTCAAGGCGGGCGACCGCGTGAAGGTGGTAGGCAACCCGGAGCAGGAGACTACCCGTGAATGTATCTCGGTATCCTATCCCCATTTCGTCAAAGACTTGAATGTGGACGGCCATATCCTTATTGATGACGGTGACTTGGAGTTGGTTGTTGTAGAGAAGACCCCCGACTACCTGCTCTGCGAAGTACAGAATGAGGCTACTCTGGGCAGCCGCAAGAGCGTCAACGTTCCCGGCGTCCGCATCAATCTGCCTTCTCTGACTGAGAAGGACCGCACCAATATCCTTTATGCCATTGAGAAGAACATAGACTTCATTGCCCACTCCTTTGTGCGCAATAAGCAGGATATACTCGACATCAAGGCGATTCTTGACGCTCATAACAGCGATATCCGTATTGTTGCTAAGATTGAGAACCAGGAAGGCGTTGATAATATCGATGAAATCCTGGAAGTAGCCGACGGTGTGATGATAGCTCGCGGTGACCTCGGTATTGAAGTTCCGCAGGAACGTATTCCGGGCATCCAGCGTGTGCTCATCCGCAAGTGTATTCTTGCCAAGAAGCCGGTGATTGTTGCCACACAGATGCTTCATACCATGATTTCCAATCCGCGTCCCACCCGTGCGGAGGTAACGGACATTGCCAATGCCATCTATTATCGTACGGATGCCTTGATGTTGAGCGGTGAAACCGCCTATGGAAAGTATCCGGTAGAAGCGGTGAAGACGATGACCAAGATTGCCGCCCAAGCGGAGAAAGACAAGCTGTCTGACAACGATATCCGTATTCCGCTGGACGAGAACAGCAACGACGTGACTGCGTTCCTGGCCAAACAAGCGGTAAAGGCTACCACCAAACTGAAAATCCGTGCAATCATCACCGACAGTTACAGCGGCCGTACTGCCCGTAACCTTGCCGCTTTCCGTGGCAAATATCCGGTATTGGCCATCTGCTACAAGGAAAAGACCATGCGGCACCTTGCCCTTTCCTACGGTGTGGAAGCTATCTATATGCCCGAACTTGCCAACGGGCAGGAGTATTACTTTGCAGCCTTGCGCCGCTTGTTGAAGGAAGGCCGTTTATGTCCTACGGACATGGTGGGCTACCTGAGTAGCGGTAAGGAAGGCACACAGACCTCTTTCCTTGAAATCAATGTCGTAGAAGATGCCTTGAAGCATGCTGAAGATAGTGTGCTGCCTAACAGTAACAGATACTTGTAGGATAAGGGATTAAGGATAAGGGGTTAGGGATTAGCGGTTAATGATTAATTAATAATTGTGCGCAGAACTAACCCCTAACCCCTAATCCCTTATCCCTAACCTATAATCCATTAACAAAGTGACGATTGACGAATACATTTTGCAGCACATTGATGATGAGGGCGATTATCTGAAAGCGCTCTATCGCGACACGCATGTCAAGTTGCTATATCCCCGCATGGCTTCCGGACATTTGCAGGGGCGTATGCTCAAGATGTTTGTCCGGATGATTCGTCCCCGGCAGGTGCTGGAGATAGGGACTTATAGCGGATATTCCGCACTTTGCATAGCAGAAGGACTGCCGGAGGGCGGGATGCTGCATACGTTTGAAATCAACGACGAGCAGGAGGACTTCACCCGTCCGTGGCTGGAGAATTCCGATTACGCGGATAAAATCAGGTTCTACATCGGTGATGCTTTGGAGCTGGTACCGCAACTGGACCTCACTTTCGACCTTGCCTTTATTGACGGAGATAAGCGTAAATACATAGAGTATTATGAAATGGTGCTCGCCCGCCTTTCCGGCGGTGGATATATCATTGCCGACAATACCTTGTGGGATGGCCATGTGCTGGAAGAACAACCCCATCGCACAGACCTGCAAACAATCAGTATCAAAGCCTTCAATGATTTGGTGGCGCGGGATGCGCGTGTGGAGAAAGTCATTCTTCCCCTGCGTGACGGATTGACGATTATCCGTAAGAAGTAACTGTTTTTTTATCTTTTTCTCAGCAGCCGCTTGCTGAGGTATCTCACCGGATACCATACGGACAAGAAGCCTACAGTGATGACCGTTAAGAATACCAGAATAATATCCGTGGCATGTACACTTACCGGATAAGCGTCCACTACAAAACTTCCATTGCCTCCCCCCAATGAAATCAACCCGAAACGTTGCTGCAGAAAGCACAGCAACAATCCTAAAACGATGCCGGAGAGGGCGCCGAATACAGAAATCATCCTGCCTTCGAACAAGAAGATGCGCGCTATAAGCCGGTCATCGGCACCCAGGTTGCGCAGTGTCTCCACGTCCTCCCGTTTGTCCAGTATCAGCATGGACAGCGAACCGATGACATTGAAGCATGCGATACCCAGAATGAAGGTGAGGAAGAGATAAGAGATGAGTTTCTCTATTTCCATGATGCGGAAAACATCGGCCTGCTGCTCGTAGCGGTTCTGTACAATGAACCGGTCGCCGAGAATGCCTGCTATTTTCTTTTGTACGGAGCCGATGTTGGAACCGGGTTTCAGTTTCATCTCGATGGCAGAGACTTCCGTGTCATAATTGAACAGACGGCGGGCAAAGTCGAGTGACGTCAGTATGTAGCGTGAATCGTATTTTTGCTGGTTGACGGCAAAGATGGCGCCGGGCGAGAAGAGATACTCCCGGTTGAAAGCCGCAGTGGGGTTGGCTATGTTTACCCGTACGTTCCGTTTGGGGGCATAGACCTGCAACGGGTCCACGAACTGAATGCCGGTGCCCAACTCGGATATAAGTTCCACACCCAGAAAACCATAGTCCACCACCGAGTCGCTCAGTAGGAACTTTCCCGTCCCATAGAGCAAGCTGTCGATGGAGGTAAGCTGTTCGAAATTGTCCTCCACTCCCTTGATGACGGCCATTGCCTGGCGGTCCTTGTACTGCACCATGGCATTCTCTTCCAGTGTTTCCGTCCACACGTCAATCTCGGACAGGGCGTGTACTTGCCGGATGCACGCTTCGTGCGGGTCGAAAACCTTACCTTCGCGGGCGGTGATTTTCAGTTCCGGGTCGAAGGCTGTGAAAAAGCCTGCCACCATGTCCTGAAAACCGTTGAACACGGACAAGGTGCATACCAACGCCAACGTAGCCAATGCCACTCCACACACCGAAATACCGGAGATGATATTAATGGCATTGTGTTTCTTCTTGGAGAAGAGGTAGCGGCGGGCTATAAAGAAGGGAAGGGACATTATTTCAGCAGTTCATCAATTCGTTCCAGATAGTCCAGTGAGTCGTCTACGAAGAACTTCAGTTCGGGGATAATGCGTAGTTGGTGGCGTACGTGGGTACCCAGTTCAAAGCGTATGGATTTCATGTTTCCGTTGATGTTCTTGACTATTTTTTCGCTTTTCTCCGAGGGGAATATACTGAGATAAGCGCGTGCCACGCTCATGTCGGGGCTGATGCGTACGGCACTGACGGAAATCAGTATGCCGGGCATGGACTTGGTTTGCAACAAGAAGATATCACTCAGTTCCTTCTGCAGGAGACGGGCTATTTTATTTTGTCTGGTAGTTTCCATACTGTTCATTTTTTTATGCTGGGGTGCAGCTTGTTTTCACGTTAGCAAAGTTACTGAAATATATCGTTCTGCCGACTGTTTATAGCTTTTTTTTCATTCTTTTCCCTATTGTAGGGTTCATTCTTTTCCGTTCTGTCGATGAGATATGCCTTTTCGTAGATTCTATTTGTTGTTCTTGTTATGCTTCCCTAACTTTGATGTCAGTTCGGAGAACTGCTGATGATGAGTGAAGAAGGAAGAGAACCATTCCGTTATAGAAGAGACTCTCTCTAAATAGCGTTTTTTCATGTATTATTGACTTGAACCGTTTTTACCCGGGAGGGTAGAAACGGTTTTTTGCGCATCTGACCGGGCTTTCTTGTCTCTTGCATAGGCTTCCGTTGTGTGCTACATAGGCTTCTGTTGTGTTTTGCACGGTGGTTTGTCTTGAGAAGCCTTTGGGCTTATCATGTGCGCACGGCTGTGGTACGCCTTTTCCACAGTCGTGAAGAAGACGTGCCACAGCTGTGAAGAATATGCTTCACAGCCGTGGTTTTTCATCAATATATAGGGGTTGACAGAACAGACATAAGGGAATGACAGAACAAACATGAGGGGATAACGGAACGGACATAAGCACTCGACGCATTCCGTATCAGGGTATGAATAGCGGAATGCGTCGGGTGCTTGTGGGGGAATGATATGATATTTGTTCTTATGCCTTTACATACTTCCTTTTAGCTATCAGCACTGCCACGATGATACCTATCACCAGCAGCGCCAGTGCTCCGTAGGCGATGCCTTCCGTCACGTGCAGGCTGGTGGGGTCAAAGCGCATTTCGATGGTGTGCTGTCCGGCAGGAACATACATTGTGCGCAGGATATAGTCGGCGCGTGCCAGTTCGGCAGGCTGTCCGTCGATGGTTACGTGCCAGCCGTCCGGATAATAGATTTCGGAGAATACGGCAATACCGTCTTGGGCATTGTTCGTTTCGTACGTCAGGCGGTTAGGTGCGTAACTTGTCAGGCGGATGCTGGAGAGGCTGTCTTTATAACTTTCCGTGGTACCTTTCAGCACATCCTTGAAGCGGGCATCCACTACGGCTGTCTCTGTGGGTATAATGCTGTCCAGGGCGTCAATCTCTTCATTGGCGTTGTTCACATACTGCACCTTGTTTACAAACCATGCATTGCCGTAGGCGTGCGGGTTGAGGATGGGAACGGTTTGTCTTTGCTGTCCTGCAGGGAAGATGAAGTATTTGGTGTTCAGCATGTTCAGTACGCGGAACTTATTGGCATCCACGCTGTCCATCTCACCTCCGGCGGTGGCAATGGCCTTGTAGGCCGCCTGCATTTCGGGAGAGATGTGATGCTCTTTCATTTCCTGGTAGCGGCGCAGCTTGGCCGGGTGATAACCGCCGACGCTTTTGTGCCAGTAGGAGGTGTTGTTGTCATCGAAGGTGCTGGTGGCAAAGTTCAATACACGATAGTCCAAGCTGGTATCTTGTAGTATCAGCTCGTCTGTATTTGTCTTGGTGAAGGTTTCCGTACGGATGGAGTGGGGCACGAACTGGGCATCATTCAGATAGCGCTTGTTGACCCCCACATATCTGCCAGGCAGAGTATGGTGATACCTGCAATGGTCAGCGAGCTGCGCAGCTTGCCGCTTGCATAGAGCCAGAGCAGGCTGCAGCCGATGCCTATGATGATGAAGCTACGCAGGGCGTCGCTGCTGACGAGTTCGGCACGCATCTCTCCCAAGTTGGCAAGGATGCCGGAGAGTTCGTTGGCGGGTATCATCTGCTGGTTGACGGCATTCTGCAGCATCTGTGCCTCTTGGGCGGGCACGTAGCCGGAGCCGATGCTGCCCGGGGCAACGGCAAGCAGCAGGGCGATGCCTGCAGTGAGCAGCAGGCTGATGCCGAGGGGCTTCTTTTCCTGTTTTAAGATTTCTGGCTCTTCGAGCAGGCGTTTCAGGGCAAAGATAGCCAGCAAAGGTATCGTGAACTCTGCTATGACAAGGATGGAGGACACGGCGCGGAACTTGTTGTACAACGGGACGTAATCGATGAAGAAATCCGTCAGCGGCATGAAGTTCTTGCCCCAGGACAAGACGATGGAGAAGAAGGTGGCTCCTATCAATGCCCACTTCAACGGTCCTTTTACGATGAAGCATCCCAGTACGAACAGAAACAAGACGAAGGCTCCTACGTAGACGGGACCCGACGTCATGGGCTGGGTACCGAAATATTGTGTCAGTGAGCCGTACAGACTGCTGTACATCGGGTTTGCCTTGCTCATGGCGGTTTCACTCTGGCTGAGGGCGGCAGATGCTCCGCCTTTGAAGTTGGGCACCAGCAGAGTCAGTGTTTCGTCGATGCCGTAGCTCCACTGGGTGATGTAGTCGCGGTCCAGCCCGCTACTGGTCTGCTTGGCAGCGTCGCCGGTCTGCACCAGTTCGCTTTTGCCGCGCATGGTTTCTTTGCTGTAGGCATAGGTGTGATAGAGGTTGGATACGTTGGCGGCTATGCCGACGAGGGCTGCCACAATCAGTACGGCACTTGCCTTGAAGAACTGGGGCAATGTCTTGGTACGCCATGCTTTCTCGAAGTAGGCTCCCACAAAGAAAAGGATGACGAAGAAGAAGTAATAGGACATTTGCACGTGGTTCGAGGTGATTTGCAGGGCCACGAACAAGGCGGTGAGGATGCCTCCCCACAGCAGTTTCCCACGATAGGCGAGCACGATGCCCGCTATGGTGGGCGGCACGTAGGCAAGGGTGATGAACTTCCAGATGTGTCCGGCAGATATCAGGATGAAGAAATAGGACGAGAATGCCCACATGATACCGCCCAGTCCGGCCAGCCAGACCGGTATGCCGAAGACGCGCAGCAGGATGTAGAAGCCGAGCATCAGCATGAATGTGAGGCACACATAGTCGGGCAGGAAGAGTTGGTAGGCTTTCTGTACCCACTGCAGTGACTTGGTGGAGTCATACGAAGGGGCTATCTGATACATGGGCATACCGCCGAACAGCGAGTTTGTCCAACGGCTGCGTTCGCCCGTCTGTTCGTAATACTCCTTGACTTCTTGTCCTGCCCCTGCTCCTGCAGGCGTGTCGTGCTGAAAGAGAATACGGTTTTCTATATCCGCCGGGAAGAAGTAGGCGAAGGAAAGAAGGACGAATGCCAAGATGGCAATAAGGTCGGGAAGAAGCTTCTTCATGAGTTATAAGTTATGAGTTATCAATTAATCAATTGTGGGGCAAAGATAGTGCAAACCGAATACAGAACTTTCATGCTTGCATGAAAAAGTTTTGTTGAGGTGCAGCCTATCTTCGCTTTTGTGGCAAAGATACATAAATGCAGATTGTTATTGTCACGTTATCGGCAGAATGTTGTACCTTTGCCTTTCCAAAAAAAGATTAAAGTGCTTTAATGGTAATATGCAAGCTTAAATTATTATAGATATGACAATAGGGATAATCAGTGCAATGGACAGCGAACACCGCCGGTTGGTGGAGCGCTTGCAGGATAAGAATACGTCGGGCGATGGTAGTTTCCGCTATGTGGAAGGTACATTGGGCGGTAACCATGTAATCTTGACGCAATGTGGCATCGGTAAGGTGAGTGCAGCGGTAGGAGCTTCGGAACTGATACGGCGCTTTTCTCCGGACTGCATCGTCAGCACCGGTGTGGCGGGCGGCATTGATGCTTGCCTGAAGGTGACGGATGTAGTGGCAAGCCAACGTCTGGTGTATCACGACGTCTGGTGCGGCGACGGTAACGAGTACGGACAAGTGCAAGGTTTTCCCGCCTCTTACGAGGGATGTTCCTCTCTGTTGAAACATGCCTTGTCGCTGAACGAAGCCGGAATGGAAAGCCGCATCCACAGCGGACTTGTTTGTACCGGCGACCAGTTCATCACCAACCGTACGGAGCTGGATACCATCAAGCAACGTTTCCCCGACGGTCTTGCCGTTGATATGGAGTCTGCCGCCATTGCGCAGACTTGCTATCTGTACAATGTTCCTTTTCTCAGCTTCCGCATCATCAGCGACACACCCGGAGTAGAGGACCATGCTTCGCAGTATGCCGATTTCTGGGGAACCATGGCAGAGCGTTCGTTCCTCACGATATGGACCTTCCTCTCCACCCTTCCCAGCAATTTATAACTCATAACTTATAACTCATAACTCATGAAGAAGATTCCTAGTTTTACAATCGACCACATCCGCTTGTTGCGCGGCATTTACATATCCCGCCAGGATGAAGTGAACGGAGAAACAGTCACTACTTTCGACATCCGTATGAAAGAGCCCAATCGCGAGCCTGCTTTGGGACAAGGTGCTCTGCATACTATCGAACATCTTGCCGCCACCTACCTGCGCAATGACCCGCAGTGGCAGGACAAAATTATCTATTGGGGTCCCATGGGCTGCCTCACCGGCAATTATCTGCTGATGAAAGGCGACTTGAAACCACAGGACATACTGGCACTGATGCAGGATACCTTCCGCTTTGTTGCCGAGTATGAAGGTGAAGTTCCCGGTGCCGCTCCGCAAGATTGCGGCAACTACCTGCTCCACGACCTGCCAATGGCTAAGTGGGAGTCTGCCAAATACCTGCATGAGATATTGGAACAGATGAAAGAGGAGAATATGAAGTATCCGGAAAAAGAAGAAAAATAAGGGGGTTAGCGATTAGGGATTAAGGATGGGTTTATGCCTATATTAAAGTCTATGCGGCCCCAAATAATCCCTAATCGCTAACCCCTTATCTCTTATCCTTTATTATTACACAATCTCAATCCCCTGCTCCTTGCAAAGCTGTAATCCCAGGTCTTTCAGCTTGAATTTCTGTATCTTGCCACTTCCCGTCATGGGGAATTCTTTGATGAAGAAGATATACTTGGGTATCTTGTAGCGGGATATTTTGCCGATGCAGAAGTCTCGTACATCCGATTCGTGCATATCCACTCCTTCGTGCAGGATGATGAAAGCGCCTACGGCTTCACCGTACTTCTTAGAGGGAATACCGGCTACCTGCACGTCTTTTACGCCTTCCAGTTGATAGAGGAACTCTTCTATCTCGCGGGGATAGATATTTTCACCACCGCGGATAATCATGTCCTTGATGCGTCCTGTGATGCGGTAATTGCCGTCCTCGTCCTTCACTCCAAGGTCTCCCGAGTGCAGGAAACCGTTCTCGTCAATGACTTCGGCCGTGGCTTCCGGGTTTTTGTAGTAACCCTTCATGTTGTTGTATCCGCGGTTGCACATTTCACCTTGTACGCCTACGGGACACTCTTCTCCGGTTTCGGGGTCGATAACCTTTACTTCCGTATGTTCAAAGTCGTGTCCTACGGTATTGCAACGTACGTCGAACGGGTCGTCTATCCGGGTGGCGGTCATTCCGGGAGCAGCTTCGGTCAGCCCGTAAACGCTGGTTACCTTCATGTACATTTTCTCTTCCACCTGCTTCATCAGCTCTACCGGGCAGAGGGAACCTGCCATGATACCCGTACGGAGGCTGGACATGTCGAACATGTCGAACATCGGATGGTTCAGTTCGGCAATGAACATGGTGGGTACGCCGTAAAGTGCCGTGCAGCGCTCCTTGTGGATAGAGGCGAGCACTACCAGTGGGTTGAAGCGTTCCACCATTACTTCTGTACAGCCGTGTGTCAGGCAGTTCATGGTGGCAAGTACCACGCCAAAGCAGTGGAACAATGGTACGCAGACGCAGAGCTTGTCATCGGCGGTAAACTTCATGTGCTCACCGGTAAGGAAACCGTTGTTGGCAATGTTGTAGTGGGTCAGCATGACGCCTTTCGGGAATCCCGTAGTGCCGGAGGTGTATTGCATGTTCACTACATCGTGGCAAGTGACCTGACTTTTGAGCTCATTCAGGCGACTGTCTTCTATATTGTCGCCCAAGAGAAGTATTTCGGCCGTGTTGTACATGCCCCGGTGCTTCTCCTGCCCCACGTAGATGACGTTTTTCATATAAGGGAAACGTTCGCTTTTCAAGTGTCCGCGTTGGCAAGTCTTCAGTTCCGGAAGCATGGTATAGGTCATCTGCACAAAGTCACTGTCCTTTTCGCCATTGACGATGCAGAGGGTATGCATGTCGGAGTTCTGGCAGAGATATTCCAGCTCGGACTGTTTGTAGTTGGTGTTTACCGTTACGTAGACGGCACCTATCTTGGCGCAAGCGTATAATAGAGTCAGCCAGTCGGGTACATTGGCTGCCCAGATACCTACGTGTGTTCCCCGTTCCACGCCGATGGCGATAAGTCCTTTGGCCATGTCGTCCACCCGGCGGTTGAACTGGCTCCAGGTGAAGCGCAGGTTGCGGTCAGAGTAAACGATATATTCTTTGTCTGGTGTTGTTTCGGCCCAATGTTCCAACCATTGGCCGAGGGTACGTTCGTATAACATGATGTGGAAGTTGAAAGTGGAAAGTTGAAAGGTGAAAATAGAAAGTATTTATCATTTTCCATTTTCACCTTTTAATTTTCCATTAATTTAAATTGGTGTATAAACTACTGCAAGTATCTTGGCTGCCTGCCCTTCATAGGCGTGTACGTGGTGCGGAACGATGGAGTCATAATAGATGCTGTCTCCTTCTTCAAGCAAGTATGTATTTTTGCCGTAACTGATTTCCATGGTCCCTTCCATCACCATGATGAATTCTTCGCCTTCGTGTGAGGAGAGTACAAAGTCGCTGTCGTCCGTAGCGGCCACATCAATGATAAACGGCTCCATATGGCGGTCGGCTTTGGATTTGGAGAGTGAATGATACTCCATATGCTTGCGGCTGTGGATGGCATTGTTGGAGAAACTGATACTGTTCTGCGACTCGTCCTTACGGCAGACCACGGGACCGTTCTCATCCTGGTCGTCAAGAAAAGTTCCCAAACGTACACCCAGCACACGAGCTATCTTGATGAGGGGAGCCAGTGACGGGAGGTCGATGTTGTTTTCTATACGTTCAATCTGTTCGATAGCAAGTCCCGAACGCTGTGCCAGTTCTTCCATACTGATGGATTGGCTTTCACGGAGTGATTTTATTTTTTTCTCCTACGATTTTGCTGGTATCCATAATGATAGTATTTTCTGTCTAAAGGTTATAATTTATAGCTGTTAAACCGCAAAAATAAGAGAAACTTTTACTTGATGCAACATTCTGAGGGAAAATATTGCTGAAATATCTCCGGTGGTCGGCTTATTTGTATAATATTCTTCTGTTCTGTTTCTCTTTCTTCCCCAAAGTTCTGTTTATAGCCGCTTCAAGTCTTGTTCCGATACGTGCTTTCCTTTGTACGCTTTGCCTGCTGCATTGAAACGATAGCTTAGGTTCAGGGAGAAGCTGCGCGAGTCCGGGTTTGCCTTTTTCGTATAGGTCAGCCGGGGACCGAACAGCATGAAGGAGCCATACCGAGAATTCCACAGGTCATTGGCTTGCAGTCCGAGCGTCAGCCTTTTGTTGAAGAATGTTTTGCGGATGCCGGCGTTTATGCCCCAATAGGAACGTTGCAGCATGGCGCCGAAGTTGCCTTCGCTCTGGTAGTCGGCATCAAGGGAGAGAATCCACTCGTCCGGAAGCTGGAGACTGTTTTGCAGAAAGAGGTAAATGCTGCCGCGGTTCATATTCTTGCTACTGCCTTGATTGGTGACTTTGAAGAACGGTTGGGCGAAGTAAATGCCGAGCTCCGGTTTCCAGATGCCGACGGTGGGTGACAGATGGGCAGAGGCGGTGAGATACTGCATCCGTTTGAAATTTCCGGTAGTGAAGATGACAACATCCGGATTGTCCTCGTATTCTTTGGTCATGAAGGCAATGGCATTGCGGCGGTATTGGTAGTTAAGTCCGAATTGTACCCACTTGTAAAGGGCCGTGAACTGCAGGTCGTGGTTGGTTTCGGGGGTGAGCAGTGGGTTTCCGCCTTCGTAGATGAAACGGTTGTTATAACTCAGTGTGCTACGTAGCTGGAAGAAGCTGGGGCGGTTGCTTTTGGCTGTATAGCTGAGATTGGCTTGGGCTTTGCCGAGAGGAAAGTCTACCGATAGGTTGGGGCACCAGTCATTGTAAGTACGACTTTGACCGGACACGTACTTTTCCTGCTCCCAATAGTCGGAGACGGCATGCTCGAAGCGCAGTCCTGCAAGAAGGCTGATTTTTCCTAATGTCAGTGAGTATTCGGCAAAGACGGCGGACTTGCTTTCGTCGATTCGACTGTCTGTATCGGGAAGTATGTGCTGCCGGTTCAGGGAAATTGTCATTTCGCCGGATGAAGGTGTAATCGGCACCGGTCTTCAGTTCACCTTTCCAAAGGGGATGGGTCAGAATCAACTTGGCGGCATAAAGGCGGTTGTCGGCGTGGTTGAAAGAGCTGATGTCGCGATTGCCTTCGGTCTGGCTTTCTTCTTGAGCCTCCTGGTGATTATAACTTTTGCCGTATACCAGGTCGGTGTTGAAGTTTATGTGGAGTTGCTTTATGCTGCCCTGATAGTAGGCATTCAGCTGGTGCCGGTTGGTTTGCTGCAAGTTTTGGGAGGAATGTATGGTGTGATCGGCCAATTCTTCATTTGCCCGGACGGTATATGCCGAATGGTCACTGCTGTGATAATCGGGGGTACGATGAAACTCATAGGAGGCACCGAGGCTGTGTTGGGGGGGGTGAAGTCGTAACTGGCGCTTGCTTTTCCTCCGGCAAGTAGTCCCTTATTATATAAGTGAACCCGGTTATTTACATCCCATTGTATTTCGGACGGTATCTGGTAGCGAACCTCCTGGTGGCGTTTTCTGTTTTCATAATTGGTGTACAGCATGCCCAGCAGGGCCAGTCCTTTCTTCTGATAATTCAGATTGACTTGTCCGTAATGGCTGCTGCGTCTCCGTTGGGTGATTCCTGCACGGAAATTACCGCCAAAACTGTCTCTTTTGTTACGTACGGTGCGTATGCGTACAACGGCTTTAACGGTAGCATTGTACTCTGCACCCGGGTTGGTGATGAGCTCCACTTTTTCAATATCGGCGGCAGAGAGGCGTTGCAGTTCGGAGTTGTCTTGCAGAAGGCGGTTATCTATATAGATGACCGGTGTCCCTTTGCCAAAAACGGTATACCCCTCATCAGAGGAGCGTAGTCCGGGGATATGTTTCAATACGTCGTTGGCATCATTCAAGGATGCGAGCAGGGTTTGCCGTACGCTTGTCTCCAACTTTCCGCCCTTTAGTCGGAAAACGGGGCGGGCGGCGGTGATGACGGTTTCCGCAAGTAGCACGGCATCGGTTTGCAATATCCAGTTGTGGGTACTCCCGGTGGGGCAAGGCTGGCAAAGGGCTTTGTAACCGATGGAAGAAACTTGTAGTAGATAGTTTCCGGGAGCGGGAGGGAGAAGTTCAAAACTACCGTCGCTTCGGCTACACGTTCCTTGTATGAAGGTGGAATCTTCGGAAAGGAGGGCGATGTTGGCAAACTCTATCGGTTGCTTTTCCTCTGTGAGAATTTTACCTCGGATGGAGGGTGTTGCCGGGCTGGTTTGTGCTTTTGTTGTCGTGACGCTCATTAGGAGCAGGGCAAGAATACATATTATCTGTTTCATGTTCCGGTTGTTGTTTGATTTCGGGACACGAAGGTATCCGCTTTCTGCCGGGATGGAAGAAATAAAAAGCGGATAGTTGTCTGACATTTGCCTGACAATAGACTAACAATACTTTCTTTTGTCCTTTTAAAGGGGGAAGATGATTACTTTTCTGTATCCATCTCTCCGGTGAACGAGATGGACTGTTTGTTCATGGGTTGCACATGGATACTGGTAGAACCATCGGGAAAGATGGTGAGGCGGTACTCATAATTGTCTTCATCACTACGGGTCTTGAAGTCTATTTGGATTTTGCCTTTTTTGAGTGCTCTGGTTGTGTATCCGGTGATGGATGCATTGAAATTCAGGCTCTTGCCTCCTCCATACGGAGCATTGTAGGCCACTCCAAAGTAAGGCAGGTAAGAGAAAACGGAGTCGTTTCTGATTTCCAGTGTGTAGTTGGTGGTCAAGTTACGGCTACCGCCTCTCATCGGTTGCATCCGATCTACGTTGATTTTGTATTGTTTAGCAGCAATAGCTTCTTTTACAGCACGTTCAGTGCGCGCTTTCTTTTCGTTACGGTTTTGGGCGGTTGTCGGCATTGCGACAGTTAGGCAGATTAGCCCTAATAGGATAAGTTTGTTAGTCTTCATGATTCTATAATGTTTAGGTTTTTATTTCCAGTCCGTAGGCGCGGCCACGATCTGTTGTTATTCTGAGGTTGCTGTTGTCCTCGACAATGGGCTTCAGACGCCGTATCAATGTGTAAAGCGTTTCGTCTGCATTGTCTTTTCCCGGCCATAGCGATTGGCAGATGTCGGATTTGAAAAGTAGGTGTGAGGAAGAAAGGTAGAACATCTCCATCAGTGTGTACTGCATGGGGGTGAGTTTTAGCTTTTCCTGCTGTTCGTTATAGAAGCAGGCTTCCTGGAGGGAAAGCGAAAGGTTGCCGAAGGTAATGAAGTTTTCTTGTTGCTGCCCGTTACTGGCATTAGTCTTTGTGTGCCGGTGGAAATAGAAAAAGGTGAATCCTCCCCACAGCAGGGCGGCCAATAGCAATGTTGCCGGAATTGTCTGCTTGGATAAGCTGAACAGCATGGTAGCTGAGCAACGGGCATATCCCCGGAAGGAAAGTGTCAGTCCAGATGCATCGGCTGTGGTGGAGAGCCATACCAATGTGTCGCTGGCAAGACATCCGGCAGGAATCTCATTGAATACGGTGGCGGGAGAGTTCTTTTTCAGTATATGCAGCGAAAGGGTAGAGACATCTTTCAATCCGGTGATGGACAATGCTTCGGTAAAGGCTCTGTGGGAACCGTTTACAGAAACGGGGGCACCTATCACTTCTTGTAGTTTGGCATAAGTCTGGATTGTGTCCGCATTCAACCATAATCCCTTGTTCTGCAATACTGTGCGTTGCAGTGCCTGGTTCAGGTCAGAGACCACACGTTGTTCTGCCTGCGAATAGCTGCGATAACCGAAGCCGAATGATAGCAGTATCAATAGAAAAGTGATTGCTATCGAAAGATTTGCTGCTGATACTTTTCTTTTCATGGATACAAAATTAGGTATAAATCGGATTATAAACAAAAAAGGAAGTTTCCTTTTGGAAAACTTCCTTTTTTAATGGTTTTGCCGCAAGTAGATTACTTACGCAAGCCGAGTTCTTTGACGATAGCACGATATCTGGTGATGTCGCGGTCCTTCAGATAAGTCAGCAACGCACGGCGTTTACCTACCAACATAGTCAAAGCTCTTTCTGTACTATAATCCTTTCTGTTGAGCTTAAGGTGCTCAGTCAGGTGGGAAATACGGTATGAAAACAAAGCTATCTGGGCCTCAGCTGAGCCAGTATCAGTGTTAGACTTTCCGTACTTGCCAAAGATTTCTTGCTTTTTAGCAGCGTCTAAATACATAATGTTTAATTAAAAGTTATTATAAATATTCCCTTTCGGGGCTGCAAAGATAGGGATAAACTTTTATATCACAATGATATTCAGCAAAAAAATCATATCTATACTGCATATCTAATCCAAAATCACTAACTTTGTCGCTTGAAAATAATAGGTATTATATGCAAAAGATTAGAAACATTGCAATTATTGCCCATGTGGACCATGGGAAAACGACGCTCGTTGACAAGATGCTCTTGGCAGGAAATCTTTTCCGCAGCAACCAGAGCACAGGTGAATTAATGCTGGATAACAATGACTTGGAACGTGAACGAGGTATAACGATTCTTTCAAAAAACGTTTCTATCAACTACAAAGACACCAAGATTAACATTATTGATACTCCGGGACACAGTGACTTCGGAGGTGAAGTGGAACGTGTATTGAATATGGCGGACGGATGTATCCTGTTGGTGGATGCTTTCGAAGGTCCGATGCCCCAGACACGTTTCGTGTTGCAGAAAGCTCTGCAGATTGGTCTGAAACCTATCGTTGTTGTGAATAAGGTGGATAAGCCAAATTGCCGTCCCGAAGAAGTGTACGAGATGGTGTTCGACTTGATGTTCAGCCTGAATGCAACCGAGGACCAGCTGGATTTCCCCGTTATCTACGGTTCTGCCAAGAATAATTGGATGAGTACCGACTGGCAGCAGCCGACTGATAACATTTATCCGCTTCTGGACTGTATCTTGGAGAATATTCCTGCCCCCGAACAGTTGGAGGGTACACCGCAAATGCTGGTTACTTCGCTGGATTATTCTTCGTATACCGGGCGTATTGCTGTGGGCCGCGTACACCGTGGCATATTGAAAGAAGGCATGAATGTGTCTTTGGCAAAGCGTGACGGGAGTATCGTGAAATCAAAAATCAAGGAATTGCATACATTCGAAGGTATGGGCCGTGTAAAGGTGCAGGAAGTTTCTTCCGGTGACATCTGTGCGTTGGTAGGTATCGAAGGATTCGAAATCGGAGATACGGTCTGCGATTACGAAAATCCGGAAGCGTTGCCGCCTATTGCCATTGATGAACCTACGATGAGTATGCTCTTCACCATTAATGACTCTCCGTTCTTCGGTAAGGAAGGTAAGTTTGTTACTTCCCGCCACATCCACGACCGTTTGATGAAGGAGTTGGATAAGAATCTTGCACTTCGCGTGCGCAAGAGCGAGGAAGACGGCAAGTGGATTGTTTCCGGCCGTGGCGTGCTTCATCTTTCCGTACTGATTGAGACCATGCGTCGTGAAGGGTATGAGTTGCAGGTAGGCCAGCCACAGGTTATCTTCAAGGAGATTGACGGTGTGAAATGCGAGCCGATTGAAGAGCTTACCATCAATGTTCCCGAAGAATATGCCAGCAAGATGATTGATATGGTAACCCGTCGTAAAGGTGAAATGGTGAAGATGGAAAGTGCCGGCGAACGTGTAAATCTTGAGTTCGACATGCCGTCGCGCGGTATCATCGGTCTGCGTACCAATGTGTTGACCGCTTCTGCCGGCGAGGCTATCATGGCACACCGTTTTAAGGAATATCAACCGTATAAGGGTGAGATTGAACGGCGTACCAACGGTTCTATGATTGCCATGGAGTCCGGTACGGCTTTTGCCTATGCCATTGACAAGTTGCAGGACCGCGGCAAATTCTTCATTTTCCCGCAGGAAGAGGTTTATGCAGGCCAAGTAGTGGGCGAGCATTCCCATGACAACGACTTGGTGATTAATGTAACGAAGTCCAAGAAGCTTACCAATATGCGTGCCAGTGGTTCGGATGACAAGGCACGTCTGATTCCTCCCGTACAGTTCTCTCTTGAGGAGGCACTGGAGTACATCAAGGAGGATGAATATGTGGAAGTTACTCCTAAATCAATGCGTATGCGTAAGGTTATCCTCGATGAGCTTGAGCGTAAACGCGCAAACAAGAACTGATAAACAGAAGAGTTTTAGTTGTTATATATGAGGAGTGCCCCGCCGAAAGGTGAGGCACTCCTTTTTATTGTCGTCATTCAAACGAAAGTCAATCGATGAATTTTACCTTTGCCGCATTACGGGGTTTGGCAGTGGGCGTTTCGTCCGGATAGCCGAAAGCGATACAGTAAAGTAGCTGATAGCCTTCCGGAATATCCAGTTTCTTCAGGTATTCGGCAGCAGCCGGAGTAGAGGTCATGAAGCGCGTGGGACCGCCCAAGCAGCAAGAACCGATTCCCATGGACCAGGCTGATAGAATCATATTCTCACCCAGCAGTCCACAGTCAATCTGCGAAAGGTCATAAGACGGGTCATTGGCAATAAATACTACTGTAGAAGCGTTGCGGAACATGTTCTTGAATTTCGGGTCTTCGGCGGCTTTGGGATTTTCCTTCTTGTAGATTTCCGTAATGCCGTTGATGAAATCCGGGTTATCCACTACACGCACTTCCCACGATTGCTTGTTCTGGCCGTTGGGTGCATTGATACCGCAATCCAGGATAATCTGCATGGTGTCGCGATTCACGGCTTGCGGTTTGTACTGGCGGATGCTGCGGCGTGACATGATGTTTTCAATCACCGCATTCTCTTTACTTTCATTTGCATTGGCAGCTTGGGTCTCTTTCTGGACCTGGGCACCGCAACTGCAGAGCAGCAACAAACTTGCGCCTGCCAACATCAATCTGATACTTTTCATATTGCTTTATTTGAATAATGGTTTCTGCAAAACTACTAAAACTTTCGGATTATCAATGAGATAGAGATATTAAAAAAGAAAAAAGGCATCTCCCGGAGGAGATACCTTTTCCATATGTTTCTAACTTTATTGTCAGATTAGAGCTTCGGACCAGCAGCAACCAGAGCCTTACCTGCTTCGTTGCCAGTGAACTTAGCGAAGTTCTTGATGAAGCGGCCAGCCAGGTCTTTTGCTTTTTCTTCCCATTGGCAAGCGCATTCGTAAGTATCGCGAGGATCAAGAATTTTCGGATCTACATTAGGCAATTCAGTAGGAACCACGAAGTCGAAGAAAGGAATAACCTTCGTCGGAGCCTTGTCGATAGAACCGTCGAGGATAGCGTCGATGATACCACGAGTATCTTTGATAGAGATACGTTTGCCGCTACCGTTCCAACCAGTGTTAACCAAGTATGCCTTAGCACCAACCTTGTTCATCTTCTTAACCAATTCTTCTGCATATTTAGTAGGATGCAGGCTCAGGAAAGCAGCACCGAAGCAAGCAGAGAATGTCGGAGTCGGTTCAGTGATACCACGTTCTGTACCAGCCAACTTAGCAGTAAAGCCAGACAAGAAGTAGTACTGAGCTTGTTCAGGGTTCAGGATAGATACCGGAGGTAATACACCGAATGCGTCAGCAGACAAGAAGATTACCTGGTGAGCGTGAGGACCCTTAGAAACCGGTTTAACAATGTTATTGATGTGGTAGATAGGATAAGAAACACGAGTGTTTTCTGTTACGCTCTTGTCAGCGAAGTCAATCTTACCGTCAGCAGCTACTGTAACATTCTCCAACAGAGCGTCACGCTTGATGGCAGCGTAGATATCGGGTTCGCTTTCTTTATCCAAGTTGATAACCTTAGCGTAGCAACCACCTTCGTAGTTGAATACACCTTCGTCATCCCATCCGTGTTCATCGTCACCGATCAACAGACGTTTCGGGTCAGTTGACAAAGTAGTCTTACCTGTACCAGACAGACCGAAGAAGATAGCAGAGTCAGTACCTTCCATGTTAGTGTTGGCAGAGCAGTGCATAGAAGCGATACCACGCAACGGGTTCTTGTAGTTCATGATAGAGAACATACCCTTCTTCATTTCACCACCGTACCAAGTGTTCAAGATAACCTGTTCGTTGGTCTTCAAGTTGAATACAGTAGCTGTTTCAGAGTTCAGACCCAGTTCCTTGTAGTTGTCAACTTTTGCCTTAGAAGCGTTGAATGATACGAAATCGGGTTCTCCGTAGTTAGCCAGTTCTTAAGCAGTCGGGCGGATGAACATGTTAGTTACGAAGTGAGCCTGCCATGCCACTTCCATGATGAAACGTACTTTCATACGAGTAGCGGGGTTGGCGCCACAGAAAGTATCAACAACGAACAGACGCTTGCCGCTCAATTCCTTTACAGCCTTAGCCTTTAGGTCAGCCCAAGCTTCTTCAGAGCAAGGTTTGTTGTCGTTTTTGTATTCTTCAGAAGTCCACCATACAGAATCCTTGCTGGCTTCATTCATTACGAAGAATTTATCTTTAGGAGAACGACCGGTATAGATACCTGTCATTACATTTACAGCACCCAGTTCAGTTACCTGACCTTTTTCAAAACCTTCCAAACCTGGTTTGGTTTCTTCTGCGAACAGTACATCGTAAGACGGGTTGTGGATAATTTCCTTCACGTCTTGGATACCGTACTTGCTTAAATCTAAATTTGCCATTTCTTTTAATGATTTAAAATGTTGGTATTTGGTTTATAATCTCTTTCCTTAATCTCTTTTACCTTTGATTTACAAGGAAAAACGGGTGTAGAAAAGCTCTTTTTTTCCTGCTTTTCAGCAGGTCCCTTGTTTTTCGCCTACAAAAGTAATACTTTCTTTTTAAAGAAAAGCTCTATTAGAGAAATTTTTCTCTAATAGGAAATCTTTTATAAAACCATAACAATATCTGCTAACTGAATGTTGCAAATTGGGTGAAATTCGTTTACTTTGCACATCAAAACATTCTATAATTATGAAGGTTATCAACTTTGCCGAGACAAATTCTGTCTTGAACCAATACGTGGCAGAAATTCGTGATGTAGCAGTCCAGGGCGACCGTATGCGTTTCCGCCGTAATATTGAACGCATTGGAGAGATAATGGCGTATGAAATGAGTAAGGAACTGACGTATTCTGTCAAGCAGGTACAGACTCCCTTGGGGGTGGCGTCGGTCAGCACACCCGATGACGAGGTGGTGATTGCCACTGTTTTCCGTGCCGGATTGCCTTTGCATACTGGATTCTTGAATATGTTCGACCATGCCGGGAACGCTTTTGTTTCCGCTTACCGTTATTATAAGGATAAGGAATGCCGTACGGTGGATGTACACATCGAATACATCGCTACTCCGGATTTGTCCAAGAAGACATTATTGATTGTAGACCCGATGCTTGCCACGGGAGAAAGTATGGAATTGGCCTGGAAGGCCTTCGTCACCAAGGGGGATGCCGGCCAAGTTGCAGATAGCTTGTGTCATAGCCAGCCAGCAGGGCGTAGAGCATCTGGAAAAGCTGTTCCCTGGAGATGAAGTGACCTTGTGGTGTGCAGCAATCGACCCGGAGATGAACGAGCATTCCTATATCGTTCCCGGGCTGGGAGATGCCGGAGATTTGGCGTTCGGTGACAAGATATAAGGTTCATATATCTTTTCCATCAGCCTTTTCCCAAGTGCGGGCCTATAATGACCCGGTTCATAATAATTGTGGATGTCTTCCGTGTATTCGTTGATACCGGTGAAATCAAATACATTCCGTTTTCCGAAGAAGCGCTTCAGTGTCTTTACGTCGGCAGGGTTTATGTTGACTTGCAGGTAGTCGGGACTGATAATGATTTTTACATCGGTATCATGTTTCCGGCAAATCCACTTTATTTCCTGCAACAGATTGATTTGCTTTTCCCTGAGCACTTGGGGGGCTTCCCGGTATTTCCCCGTCTCTATAATTCTTCATTTTCTCTTTGGTGAATTCTCCTTTCCGGTTTTCCCAGTACTTATCTCCCTCTTCCTTTATCATTTTCTCTCTGGGATTTAACACGTCATTGGTTACCGGGTTTCGGGTGGAGCCATAGGGGTTTATAACCCCTTTCATGTAAGGGCGATAGGTATGGAACAGCTTGTAGTCCAGATAGGGGAAGAGAAAGTTCGGGTAGAAGAAGGCTTGGCAGAATTCCTTCTGAAACTTGAAGCTGCTTATTCCCGATATGGCGGGCGGCAGAATGTTGGAATGTCCGGTGAGGCAACGGTCGTTGTGCAATGATTCCTTGTCGATAATCAGCAGTAGGTTCTTGATTGTTGCACCTGCCTTGTCCAGTGCCTTCAGCTTCAGGCAGACGGCGGCAAGGCTTTCGGCATTTCCGAATAGCCGTACGGCTCTTCCGCCGTGGAGGTATTTCTCCCATTCATGGCATTGATAAGCCATAGTGCAGGAGTTTCCCATGATATAGGAGTCGATGGGGATGGTATCCCGGTTGTTCAGATACATCTGCCACCCCACGTGCCCTTCGTTTAGTACAACCGGGGTTTGGTCGTATCGTTCATAGTTCTTCAGGACCATGAAAGGGTCGTCCAGGAAATAGACTGCCAGTAGGGCTATAAAAGGGATAAAAAGGATAAAGAGCTTTTTCATGAAACGTATGGCTGCGTTCCGTTCGCTGTTTTTCTTCATCATGTGTCTTTATTGTCAAAATTGTAAATATATGAAGCTGTCCGAGTTGAACTGTCCCAGTGTGAAAAGTATTATGGCGAGCAGATAATAGATACTCCATCTTACGGCTGCCGGCTGTCGTCCGAGGGCTTCTAGCAAATCATGCTTGGACATGAAATATTCGTAAACCAATATCAGTACGAGTGCGCTTCCTGCCACAATGCTGTTGTGGTCCGGCATTCCGATGTTCATTTCCTTCCAACTGTAATGTACGCCGAAGGAGAGGTGGCTGATGTAGTGGAACGCTTCGGCCATAGAACTTGCCCGGAAGAATATCAGAGATACGGCAAAAAGTAGGTAGGTCCTTACGACGGATAGTGTGGCATATAAGCGGCTTCCCAATTGGGCTTTCAGTCTGCGGTGAAATGCTGTGGTCTTCATCTCGTAGAAGATGATGACACCTTGAATTAGTCCGTAGACAGCGAAGTTCCATCCGGCACCATGCCAGATACCCAGTCCCGTGAAGGTCAGCGCCAGACTTAGAAATACGCCCCATTGTCCCCATCCACGCAGGCTCGAGGACAACGGGAGGTGCAGATAGTCGCGTACCCAGAATGAAAGCGACATGTGCCATCGGCGCCAGAAGTCGGCAGTGGTCTGCGCAATGAACGGCCGGTTGAAGTTTGGGCTGAGCTTGAATCCCAGCATGCGCGCTCCTCCCAATGCGATGTCGGTATATCCGGAGAAGTCGGCATACAGCTCTATCGGATATAGGAGGCATGCCATCAGTAATTGCACGCCCGAGGCTGTGTATACCGACCCGAAGACACCGTCTATGTATGGCGATGGAGTCGGCCAGTATCAGTTTCTTTATTAGTCCCACGACAATCAGTCTCATTCCGTAGACCATGGATGTATAGTCCGTAGCTTTGCAGGACTTCAGTTGGGGGAGCATGTCACTTGCTCTTTCTATGGGACCGGAAAGGAACTTCATGAAGAAGAGCATGTATATCATGAAGTCGGGCAGGCTCTTTTCCGGTTCTTCTTCTTGCCAATAGATTTCTGTCAGGTACGAAATGGCCTGGAAAGTATAGAAAGAGATTCCCAGCGGAAAAAGGATGTGGCAGTCTGTAAGCCGGTCGGCATACCGGAATGCCAACCAGCTCACGACCAGAAAACACACACCTGAAAAATAAATTCCCTTCATGCTGCTTTCCCGCTTGGTCTGTCCTATCCATTTGCCAAGGTAGAAGGTGGTAAGCGTGAGGATGAGGGCCGTTATCAGAAAAGTGAGGTGGTAGAAGCCTATGAAGAGGCAGCTGGCTGTCAGTAAGGTCGCTTTTCTGAATCGTGAAGGAAGCGTATGGTATAGAATGAAAGTACACGCAAACAGTACGACGAAGTTCAGGGATATGAATGACATTTCCTAGTTGGTTTTGGTTAAAATGGCATGGCAGATGTCTCCCACGTTTTTGAGTTTTACAATATCTCTGAAGGTGAAGCGTACATTGAATTTCTTCTCTATCTTGTTTATCAGTTGCATGTTGGTCAGTGAATCCCATCCTTCCACATCCTGGGCGGTGGTCTCATTGTCAAGTACAATGTTCTCTCTTTTCAGTACCTCCCGAAAGATGAGGCTCATTTCATTCAAAATAGTCTGTGTATCCATTGTCAAGTTTAAATTAGTTCTTGTATTTTCTTTCTGTCTGTTTTGCTACTGGTGTTCAGCGGAAACTGTTCCAGGCAATGCATATGCTTGGGAATCATGTAGTAGGGAAGCCTGCTATACAGATATTCCTCTATCTGCTGTTTGTCGAGCTGTTTCTTCTCTACGACGAGATGCAGTTCGCACTGATTGTCGTTGTCGTATTTGGGAATGACGACTACACGGCATTCACCGTTGAAAAAGTTTTTTTGCCACATGTTCAATCTCGCTCAGCTCAATGCGAAATCCTTGTATCTTTATCTGTGAGTCTTTTCGTCCGCAATAGATGATGTCACCGTCGGCATCCATCCGGCAGAGGTCTCCCGTCTTGTAGTATACTTTTCCATTGGCGGTCTCTACGAGGTATTCCCCGTTTTTTTCGGGAGCATTCCAGTATCCACCCATCACTTGATTGCCGCTAATCCATAGTTCGCCGGTTTCTCCGGTAGGCAGCGGGCGACCGTCGTTATCCATAATTAGGGCATCGATGCCTTCGAAAGGCCTTCCGATAGCGGTCATGCCGTTGTGATGCTTGCAGGAGGTGACGGGTATCCGGTAGGCAGTGCAGTAGATGGTTCCCTCTGTCGGTCCGTATAGGTTTATGAAAGAGGCATTGGGGACACATTTTCTGAAAGCATCCAACAGCTCCGCGTCAGAAGCCTCGGCAGTAACCACTAGATATCTAAGTGCGGGGAGGTGTATCTCCGGAAAATAGGGACGTAGCAGCTGGAGCAGTGAAGGGGCCACGGCAGCGAAGGTCAGGTCGTATTTTTCCAGAGTTTCAATTACGTTGATGTATTTCACGCCTTCCGGAGAAACGGTGTATATGCAAGCACCCAGCGTCAGCGGATATAGAAAGGATACGATGGAAACGTCGAAAGTGAGTTCGAACATCTGCAGCATCCGGTCGTTCTCGTCCAGTTGCCAGTCGAGGCGGTGGTAGGCGGTATAGAAAGCATTCAGGTTACGGCGGGAGATGGGTACTCCTTTGGGTTCGCCTGTGCTTCCGGAGGTAAAGATGATGTAGGCATTTTCCTCTTCTGCCGTATGGAGGATGTCTTCTGCGGCATGGAACGTGGCGGAGTTCTCTGCCTGCTCTATTTCGGAGGTACATATCAGTTCCAGATTCCGGGTGTCGAGGTTCAAGACATGGATATTCTCGGTATGCAGCACGAGGCGGATGCCTGCCGAGTCGGCAATTCTGTCGTTCCTATGTTTGGGGTAGGAAGGATGGAGGATGACGTATGTCTTTCCGCAAATCAGTGCAGATAGTATGGATGCGTATGTTTCCAGTCTGTTTTCTGCGACGATGCCGATAATTTTGTCTTCTCTGTCCTTGAATAGGGAGGATATTTTCTGTACGCAAGTTGCCAGCTCTCCATAAGTGCAGGCCGTGTCTTCGATGACGAATGCCGGTCGGTCGGCATATTTGCCGAAGGCTTTCATGATGTCGCCAATCAAGTCATTTGGATACTTTTTCATTTAGTCCGTTATGTTATAGTTCAGTTTTTGCGGAAGCGATGTTTGTCCGTCGTTCATTAAAGACAGTGGTTTCCCGCAATCTCCCTACCGGGAAATCCTTAAGATTTCTAAAAAAGGAGGGATACTGTTCGGAATAAAAGAAACAGAGGGGGCAAATACATACTCACCACAGGATAGCACGGATTAACACTGCTAAAAGCTCTTTATTATCAGAACTCCTAAGGCAATCTGTGTTAATCCGTGTTATTCTGTGGTGAGTATGATATACTCTTCGGGCAAAATGGGTTTGCGAACAAAGTCCTTATTTTGCCCAGAACAGTTTGTGGTAGTAAGTGTCTTCGGCTGACACCTCTTTATAGTAGGGATTGTAGTTGACTTCCGTATTCGGGTATCTCCAGCGGTTCGGCACATTTGTGATGGTACCGGCCACTTCGGGGAAGGCTAGGCCGGACGGATAGCCGGTACGTCGGATATCACTCCATGCCTCACGACTGGCTAGGAAACCGAAATGCAGCCACTTTTGGGTAATGATGGCATCCAGCTTGTCTGTATATTTCGTGCTGTTCCATTTGGCAGCGGCGAAAGAGGCGGTTTCTTCGGCGGTAGGGGCATCATACCGGCGTGCGTTTTCACCCGTACTTACCGAATCGTAATAGTAGTAAAGCGTGATGGACTGGCTGACAGCCTTTTTGAACTCTTCTTCCGCTTTCGCTTCATTCTTTGCCACTCCATACCCCATTTCATAGGCTTCCGCTTTCAGGAAATGGATTTCGGGTGAGGCCATTATCAGCATGTCGAATTTATCGTTTTCCCAAAAGAAACCTTTCTGCGTGATTTGTGAGAAACCGGTGTTGCTGGTATTGACTTCGTCTTGTGCCTGCGAGTTGTAATATTCCGTCAGCTCATCTGCCACGGTAAGGTCTGTGCCCAGATAACGGTGTTCGTCCAATTGACCGGTGTTCTGGTTGGTAATCTTCACGGGATTGAAGTTGAGCAGGATGCGCGGGTCGTCTTCTCCTTTCACATAAACGCCGCTCAGTGGGTCATTGCTGGTCATATCATAGTTGCCATGGCCCAGCATGCGGTCGATGATGGCGCCCGAAGCGAGTCGGTTGGTTACCCAGTCACCCAGTCCGTGGCCTGCAGTGAAGTTCAGTTGCCCAGACTTCTGGTTGACAATGAGAATGTTGTTTTCTTGTTCCTCTATCAACGGATAGGCTGACGGATTTTCCAGGATTTCCTTGATGGCGGTACGGCCTTCTGCCTGCAAGTCTCCTTGCGCGGCTACGCGCATGGCAAGGCGCAGTCGCAAGGAGTTTGCATAGCGTTCCCATTTGTCCATGTCCCCGTTGTTGATAAAGTCTTGTGTATTGAAGTTCCTCGGTGTGGGGATGGAGCGGAACCGCGGAGCAATTTCTTTGAGCTCGTCAAGAATGGTTTTATAAATATCCTCGGCCTTGTCATAATGAGCATACGATTTACCTACATCGTTGGTAAGCGGCAGCGTACAAGCTTCCGAGAAAGGCATATCCCCGAAAACGTCCACTGTGGCGGCAAAGAAATCGTACAACTGTACTTTGGCGGCAAGATAGAATGCCTCGTCCTGGGCTTGTTCTGCCGCGCTTTCTTCCTCGTAGAGAGATTCCAGCTTGCGGAACTGGGCCAGTGCCGAATACACATTGTCCCACTGTCCGTCAATAGCGGGTATATAGCCGGGGGTATACATATCCGTAGTGTTGGAGTAGCCGAAGGTTTGTGCATACTTGCCCGTAAACTGTGAATCGAATCCGAAGAACCGGTTGTATTCGTAAACATCATAGTCCTTTACTTTTTGGAAGACTCCTACCATCAGATTACTGATGGTGACTTGGGTTACTTTGGAGGGGTCTTCGTATTTGCTGTCGAAGTCATAATCCGTACAGCCTGATGTTGTCAAGAGGAATGCTCCCAATGAAACAAGAGATAATATCTTTGTCTTTTTCATACTCTTTGTTGTTTTTTGGATGGTTGTTTTGTCAGAAACTTGCACGAAGTGAAACACCGAAACTGCGGGTAGCTGTGGTAGAACTTCCCACGGTAGCCTGGTTGGCCCAGGATGTTCCGACGGACGACTCCGCATCGTAGTTTTTCAGTGCTTTGTAGAAGTAGAAGAGATTACGTCCGAAGACCGACACACTCAGCCGGCCCAGTCCCAGTTTGGAGATCATCTTTTCGGGAAATTGGTAGCCGATGGTCAATTCACGCAGTTTGACATAAGAATTGTCGAATACCGAATGGCGGTATGTCAGCTGTTCGGCCTCCGTTCCCCAATTATAGGTGGTGTTGTAGTAATAGCCTGCCGGAATGATACGTGTGTTTCTTTCGCCAGTGGAGGCCACTACACCCGGAAGAATGATGCCGTCGTGGTAGATTATCTCTCCGTTGGGGCCGGCACCCGTGGAAGGGTCTACTTGTACCGGAATTCCGCTGGAATTGTTGTCGCCCGGATAGTAATAGGATAGTCCGCCGTGTTCCGTATCACGGTACTTCAGGGATTCGGGTGTCAGACCCACTGCGGTGGCATATTGGTTCATTTCGTTGATGACATCTCCTCCGATGCGGAAGTCGATACTGAAATCGAGGAATACATTCTTGTAGGAGAAAGAGTTGAATAGACCTCCTACGCCTGCCGGATTGATGTTGCCGACTTTCTGCAATTCAGTTTGGTTGAGGTAAAGACCTTTATCGGAAACGAGGTACTCACCGTTTTCGTTCACTTGGGGAACCTGTGCATAGATGTCACCCATTGGCTGGCCTTCCACAGCTTGTATTTTTATTCCGCTGCCTCCGGAGTTGAGTATTTCCAGATAGGGCACTCCATCGGCCAGTTTCACCACTTTGTTCTTATATACACCATAGTTGGCTGTCAGGTCCCAGCGGAAATCTCTGGTCAGTATGGGAGTGGCACTGATTGATATATCCCAGCCGTGGTTGGCTACCTCGCCCACATTCATCAACACATTCTTTACGCCTGATGTGGAAGGTTGCGGCGTGGAGAGTATCTGGTCCTTTACACGGTTGTTGTAGTAGGATATATCTATACCCAACCGGTTGTTTAAAAACTTGCTTTCCAGACCTATCTCGTATTCGTATTTCTTTTCCGGACGGATATCTGCATTCCCCATGAAGAGGGAATGGTGTTCCAGGTGAATCCGTTGTCCGAACCTTGCTCGTAGACGATATTGGCGGTATAGGTTTCAGGAGCATTTCCTACGATACCGTATGAGAGGCGCAATTTTCCATAGTTCCACCATGACGGCATGTGGAAGGCTTGGGTGAAGAGGAAACTCAGATTGGCGGAAGGATAGAAAAAACTCTGGTCTTTTAGGGTAGACGAGCGTTCCTGGCGTCCGGTCAGTTCAAGGAATAGATAGTTGTCCCATCCCAGGCTCAGTGTACCCATATAGCCGGTTTTCAGTAGTTCCATACGTTGCAGAGTACTGCTTGGCGTGTAGCGGCTGGCATTGAGGTCGAACCAGTTTTCCGTGACAAGCCCGCCATTGGTGGAGACCCTGATATTGTTCATATTTTCGTAGCGTCCGGTCCAGCCTACGGTGGCGGCAATGTCGAAGCGGTTGATATTATAGTTGAAGTTCAACATAACATCTCCATAGACAATGTCGTAACGGCGGTTGATGGACTGGAAGCTACCGTTGGGGTCGTATAGGGAATTGGGTTGTTCGCTTTCATATTTCAGTGTTTGCTTCACATCTGTGATATCAGTTGAAACCTGGGCACGCAGACTCAGCCAGTTGGTTATCTGCCAGGTGGGGCGAATCATACCGATGAGCCGGTTCTCTGTCTCGTCGCTATGGTGATGGTATATATTCCACAGCATGTTGTTCACTCCGGTGGCGTAACTGGGGTCGTAGGCCCATGATTCCTCGGGAGTCAGCGTGGCGTTTCCTCCGACAAAGGTATTACGGTATCCCAGACTGGTGACGTAACTTTGTTTCAGATAGGGAATGTCCAGGAAGGTGGAGAACATGTTGCCGAAACCGCTGTATAGGTTGAGCGAGGTTTGCGGGCGGTCTTCTACATTCTGTACGATGTAGTTAAGGGAGTATTCCAGTTTCAGCGGTTTCGCCAGTTGATACGAACCGGTCAGCTTGAAGTTGTGTTTGGTGAAGCTTCCGGTCAGGGCATTGGGAATCTCGTCCATGAATGTGTAGGAGAAGCGGTTGCTGGTGGTTTCCGTCCCTTGTGAGATGGCGAGATTGTAAGTCTGGGTCCAGCCGGTGCGAAACAACTCTTTCCACGGGTTGTCGGTCAGTGCCTGGTAGGGGCGCATCTTCCCGTCCCAGTAAAGTACCTCGCTGCCGTCGTATTTCGGGCCGAAGGACAAGGTGGTGGAACGGAGGCTTTTGTAGCTTTGTCCGTTTAGGGTTCTCTGATAGAAGCCTCCCGTCTGTTTCTCATAATCGCTGTATGCGGTGTTGTAGGTTCCCGGCCCGTATACGGTCTGTACTTTTGGCAGATAAGCCGGTAAGTTTGCCATGACTTGGGCATTGAAGTCCACCGTCAGCTTGCCGCTTTTGGCGCGCTTGCTAGTGATGACTACCGCACCGTTTGCAGCCTCCGAGCCGTAGAGAGCTGTGGCAGAAGCTCCTTTCAGAATACTGAGGCTCTCGATGTCCTCTGGGTTGATGTCTACCAGACCATTGGAACGGATTTGTCCGTCGTTGCCAAATTCGGCGAAGTCCGTGCCTTTACCCGTGCCGCCGTTGCGGATGGGTACACCGTCCAGAATGATGAGTGGCTGGTTATTTCCAGTGATGGAAGTCAGTCCGCGTACGCTGATGGAGACAGCTCCGGCAGAACCGCCTTGTGTCTGTGTGATGCGGACTCCCGGTGCTTTACCGTACATGGCAGAGGCAAAGTTGGGTGCTCCTGCCTTTACCAATTCGTCTGCACTGATGGTACTGATGGCATAGCCGACACGTTTCGTGTCTTTTTTGATACCCATTGCCGTTACTACGACTTCTTTCAGTTGCTGGGTATCTTCGCTGAGTGTAATCTTCAGGTCGCCTTGCTTTTTTCGTTTTGCCAGGTTTATCTCCCGGGTAGCATAGCCCATGTAAGCGATAGAGAGTGTTGCATCTGCAGGAACGGTCAGTGTGAAGTTGCCGTCCACATCGGTAATGACGCCGTTGTTGGTGCCTTTCTGTATGACGCTGGCACCGATAAGCGGTTCTCCCGTTACATCTCTTACAATGCCTGTAATGGTTCGGTTCTCTTGTGCAAAGGCTGTTCCGGTGAAAAGAAATGTTAATAACCAACTTGCAATAATCAAACTTTTTTGGAAGTGCGACGCTGAATGTGGAATGTCACACCGTTTTCTCATCCTGATTTTCATACTACTGAAAAATAATTGATTTATCTTATTATAAATGTTACGTCCTTTCGGCGGATATTTTAGCAAGAGGTATGCCAAACGAAAGGCAGACTATCCTTTTAAGGATGAATAATATTGATAATCAATTGCTTATTTTCTATCGGGAAAAAGGAAAGTTCGGGTGTTTGTGGTGTGGAGATGTGGAAAAATCCACAGTAGGTATTCCACAATTTCCCTCTCTTCCCTTGAAGTCTTGTTCGTCGGAGGTCTGTTCTATCGCTGCAATAAAATCTGGTGCAGTTGCAGTGGTTGCATTTTCTTTTCAGGGTGGGAGTGTTTTTGACCTTTATCCGGGAAGGATTACCCGAACGAAAGAGCTATCAGCCTGCGGTTTGTGAGAGAAAGGATAGGGAGGTACTCTTACTTTTAGGAAATTAATATCATGTTTGCACCTTATTTGTTTCGTGCAAACATAATATTAATAAGAAATGATACAAGCTATTAATATTGCAACTCAAAAGTGTGGAAGCAAAATGCGCTTCCATACTTGAGTTGCTTCCACAGCATCTGAAATGCCGTTGGATAAGAAATTTCGGCAGATGAGTGGAAGTGTGGAAGCAACTTATGCAAAAATCTTAGTGGTTTATTTTACTTCCCACGTATCATTCGTCATCAGTAATTCCTCGAAATTGTGATACTTCTTCTTGGCAGACACCTCTTCGATTTGTTCATGAACAGCATCGTCGTAAGTAGGAGCTTCCACATCGCGGATAACACCGAGTGCAATCGGGAAGTCGGGACCTTCCATCAAGGCAAGCTTCAGTTGCAGGGTGTTGTCCATGCAGTGGGCATCGTGGATAAGGATATCCTTCTCTGTAATGCCGTTCTCACCGAGTTTCACGACTTTTAGACCAAAGCCTTCCTGCATCAGTCCGTATTCGTTGTTCTCGCCGAAGAGCATTGGTTCGCCGTGTTTCAAGTAGATAGCATTCTTGGCGCGGTCTTCCTTTTTGGCTACGGAGTCATGCGTACCGTTATTGAAGATAACGCAGTTTTGCAGAATCTCGCAAACGGAAGCCCCTTTGTGAGCCATGGCTGCCTTCAATATTTCCACTGTCCCCGGAGCATCGGTAGCTACCGCGCGGGCAAAGAAACGGCCGCGGGCACCGAAGCAGCTCTGCCGGGTGGAATGGATCTTCTACCGTACCATAGGGAGACGACTTGCTGACGAAACCACGTGGAGAGGTCGGAGAATATTGACCTTTGGTCAGACCGTAGATGCGGTTGTTCAGCAGAATCATGTTCAGGTCGATGTTACGGCGTACGGCGTGGATGAAGTGGTTACCGCCGATGGCCAGACCGTCACCGTCGCCGGAGATTTGCCATACCGTCAGGTTGGGATTGGCAACCTTGGCACCCGTAGAGATGGCAGCAGCACGTCCGTGGATGGTCTGCATTGCATACGTATTCATGTAGTAGGGCAGACGGCTGGAGCAGCCGATACCTGAGATGACGGCATTCTCCCAAGGAGCTTTGCCGATTTCTGCCATTGCTTTGTGCAGTGAAGCCAGAAAGAAGTGGTCACCACAACCCGGACACCAACGGGGTTGTCCTTTTTTAATAGTCTTTTGCTGTATATTCGCACATAATCTTTTTTAATTGATGGTTGATAATTGATAGTTGATAATTGGTGGCTGATGATTGATAATCCGCGTGTTCCGCATGGTAATTATCAATTGTCAACTGTCAATTATCAATTATTTTATTGAACGCTGCCACCAGCTCGGCAACGACGAACGGCTGTCCTTTCACTTCGTTGAATTGGTACGGGGTGAAGTTGTCTATCTTCATGCGCAGATAACTTGCGAATTGTCCGAGGTTCTGTTCGGCAACTACCACCTTCTTGTACTTCTTCAGGACAGCTTCCGTGTTCTTGGGGAGCGGGTTCAGATAAGTGAAGTGGGCGAGGGCCACCTTCTTGCCTGCCTTGTTCATCTCTTCCATGGCCGAATACAAGTGGCCGTATGTACCGCCGAAACCGACAATCAGCAGGTCGGCATCGTCTGCGCAACCTTGCACTTCTACATCGGGTACGGGGATTTTGGCAACCTTCTCGGCACGCAGACGGCACATCAGGTTGTGGTTTTCCGGGTCGGTGGAGATGGCACCGGTATTGCTGTCCTTCTCCAGACCGCCGAGGATGTGCATATAGCCCTCTTGTCCGGGAATGGCCCAGTAGCGGACACCCGTTTCGGGATTGCGCTTGTACGGCGTATAGTTGTCCTTCATTTCGGGAGTGACATACGGAGGATTGATAGCAGGATAATCTGCCAACTTGGGTAGTTTCCATGCACCGGAGCCGTTGGCAACGAAGCCGTCGGTCAGCAATACGACCGGAGTCATGTGTTCCAGTGCTATCTTGCTTGCCATGTAGGCTGCGTCGAAGCAGCCCGTGGGTGAAGTGGCGGCGATGACGGGCATCGGACTTTCACCGTTGCGGCCGAACAATGCCTGCAACAAGTCTGTCTGCTCCGACTTGGTGGGCAGACCGGTGGAAGGGCCGCCACGTTGCACGTCGAGCACAACCAGCGGAAGTTCTGTAATGACTGCCAGGTTCATGGCTTCCGATTTCAGGCAGACGCCGGGACCGGAAGTGGAGGTCACGGCCAGTGCGCCGGCAGCAGCACCGATGGAAGTGGCGCAACCGGAGATTTCGTCTTCGCACTGCACGGTCATCACGCCCAGTGATTTGTGCTTTGAGAGTTCGTGCAGCACGTCGGTTGCAGGAGTGATGGGATAGGAACCGAGGAACAGCTTCAAGCCTGCTTTCTCGGCAGCGGCAATAAAGCCGTAGGCGGTTGCCTTGTTGCCCGTGATATCCATGTATCTGCCGGGAACGGTAGTCTTGCTTTCAATCTTATATGTGTGGGCTACGGAAGCATGGGTATTGTGTCCGTAGTCATATCCTGCATGAATGACCTTGATATTTGCTTCGGCTATTTCGGGCTTTTTGGCGAATTTTTCGCGGATAAAGTCTTCGGCTATCTTCAAATCACGGTTGAACAGCCAGCATACCAGGCCTACTGCAAACATATTGCGGCATTTCAGCATGGCCTTGTTGTCCATTCCGGTATCGGCAAGGCAGTCTTTCACCATCTTCGAGATGGGAGCGGCGATGACATCCTGCTTGATGCCCATCTCCTCTATCGGATTGTCGGTCTTGAAAGCCGCCTTTTCCAAGTCTGACTTCTGGAAAGCATCTGTATCGATAATGATACAAGCAGTGGATTTAGCAAACTTATATTGGGTTTTCAGTGCGGCGGCGTTCATAGCTACCAATACGTCGCATTTGTCACCCGGGGTATAGACTTTCTCAGCACCGATATGTACCTGGAAACCGGAAACGCCGGTAAGTGAGCCTTGCGGGGCGCGGATGTCTGCCGGATAGTCGGGGAATGTACTGATGTCATTGCCCACGGTAGCCGAAACTGTTGAAAAGATGTTGCCGGCGAGTTGCATACCATCGCCGGAGTCTCCGGAGAAGCGGACTACCACTTGCTCCAGTTCTTTGACCATCATGTCGTTTGCCATAACTTACGAATTACTATAGATTATTTGAGGATTACTATTCCGTTTACATGGACGGCAAATTTCGGGAAAGTTAATCGGATTAACAAAACTTTTTTCGGAAAATCGGCAGAATACATTATCTTTGCATCCGCAATCAGCCTGCATCGTGCAGGAATAGCGTAGAAGTTCTACTGATATTCTACATATTCCGCTGATTATCAGTTGAGGCTCTGTAGTTCAACGGATAGAACAAGAATTTCCTAAATTTTAGATAGGGGTTCGATTCCCCTCGGAGCTACTTTTCAAGCCCGTCCCCATTAATTAAGAGGACGGGCTTTTTGCTGCCTGCTGAATTCAGCCCGCACCGCTACACAGAGTTTTTTTCTCATTTTATCTGCCATCTGCAAGGATTTGGTACTTGCTTCGCTGTAAACCAATGTGTTGTGGGCTTGCAGATACCCCTTGCAGATACCTTGCAGATAAAGTATCTGCAAGCCCCTAAATCGGGTATAAGGCCATCCACGGTGCACAGTGCATTCATGTTCTAAATAGGGATAATCCATTAGTTCACAGTGATGAACAATTTGTTCACATGCTATAGAACAAAGTGTTCATACTGTATAAAACAAAGTGTTCACCCTAATGAAACAAAGTGTTTACCCCAATGGAACAAAGTGTTTCACGCGTCGAAACAAACTGTTCTATGTGGTGAAACGAACTGTTCTATGTGTCGAGACAAGCGGTTTTCTACGTTGAAACTGAAAGGATTCACGTTGAAGTTTGTCTTTTCCTGTCTTTTCCTGATTTCACTAGACACTTTTTTTCTTTATAAACGTAATCAGTAGACGGTTCTTTCATTTGTATGCTGATACAGTAGTCACTTCTTCCGAAGCCATACTGACAGCATAGACACAACGACAAAAAGAGCCATACCAAGAAGTTCCCTTCTCGATATGGCTCTGTAAAAAACTAATCCCTATATATACAAGTATGAATTTGTATTTGTTCGGGGTGTTTCCTGGAGATTAATGTCCTCCCAGGTAAGCTTCGTTCTGGTCGCAGGCCGGATTCTTGATCAGCTCGTCTGCCGGGATGGGCATATCCATCTTGTTGATGTTGAAGTCGAAGTCGCGGTAAGTCCGGAACTCGAATATGGCTTCGAAACCCTTCAAGTAGCCGAAGCCTTTCGGGTAGTTATGCTCGATGTGGTCTTCCAGATAGCCTGACTTCTGCATGTCTCCACGCAGGCACCATTCTGCGTTGAACTCTTTACGGCGTTCCTCGTTGACTGCCACTTTCCACAAGTCGGAAGTAAATCCTTTCTCGGTTTTCAGCTGTGCGTAGTAGTTCTGTGCGTCTACTACTGTCACGGGTGTCTCGTTGAAAGGAATGGGGTATCCTTCGGTAGCCACATACTTGCCATAGCCATTGTCTCCGTACACACTTGCCAGATTTCTGAAGTAACTGTTGAATTTGGCGGTGAGTTCACTGCTCTTACCGACTTCCATGTTGCCGAATGCGCGGTTGCGCAGGATGTTGATTTGTTTCCATCCTTCAGCTTCCTCTCCGGTTCTGAAACAACATTCCGCATAGTCCAGCATCACGTTGGGGAGGCGCTTCATATAAATGTGGTCGGGAAGCCATTGGTCTCCGGACCAGTGTGTTCCGCGTCCGTTGCGCCAGTGCTTGGTAGAGTAAACGGTCGGTGCCGGTTCTGCCGGTTCGCGGTGGAAGGTGTTGACCCATACCACTTCTTGTGCGAAAGGATTGAATCCTATCGGGCAGTCGGGGTCATACTTGATGTCGCAGTCCAGGGTTTCTACGTCTTTACCGTTCTCATCTTTCTCTATCTTTGTTTTTGCATATCCTTTTCCTATATATTTGGCATTGTCCGGGCTTGCCAGCCAGGCTTCAGGCTTGAACGATTGTTTCCAATGTTCTTTGCCGATTTCCTTCAATTTGGATTCAGGTATGGTGGCTGTCACCAAAGAACCGTCACGGCGTTTGTCGCCGTTTTCGTATGCGTCATAGAGTTCCCAGGACACGGCATAGGTTCCCCATGCACCGTTGGCGGGAGCACCGAAGTAGAAGCCTACCCAACCATGGGCCTCGGACCACTTGGCTCCGTCCCAGCCGCCCCACTGGTCGCCTTCGTTGAGCACGGCCTGCCAGATGGCCTCTTTGCCCCATACTTCATCGGCATCCCATAGCGTGGTGAATGAAGGATTCAGCTCATACGTGCCACTGTCCAGAATTTCTTTGAGGGCTGTCTTTGCCAGTCCGTAACATTCATTGGCTGTTTCGGGGCAACGATAAGCTTTCCACATGTAGGCATCGCCCAGATAAGCCAGCGCCATACCTTTCGTACAACGTCCGTACTGTCCGTCCATGGGTTCCCAGTCGAGCAGTTCGGCGGCAGCCTTCAAGTCTTCAATGATGAAGTCCCACATTTCCGCGTAGGTTTCTGCACGGGCTTTCGTCGGTGTATTTGTATAGTTCTCTCCGGTAGAAAGCATCGGTACACGGCCGAATGTGGTGGCTAACCAGAAGTACTGGTAAGCGCGGAGGGCACGTGCTTCGCCTTCCAACGATCTTTTTACGTCGTCAGACACCTTGTCGGCAGTTCCCAGTCCCGACAGGAAGTCGTTGCTTCGTGTGATGGCGGCGTATGCCTGGTTCCATCCGGCGGACAACTCGGTGGTTTGTGCATTCCATGACTGGGTCATGAACGCTTTGTCCCATACCGTAGCCTGAGAGTCCATTGTCGGGTGTGAACCGGTGAACAGATAGGGCTTGAAGGGGTCTCCGTTGTGCCCGGCGGTGTTGCTCGGCAGCATCAGGTCGTAGCATCCGTTCAGAGCTGCTTTGGCATTGGCGTCGCTTTCGTACATGGTACTCATTTCCAAGATGGAGTAATGTGTCACGTTGAGGAACTCCTCGTTGTCGCAAGAACTGAGACCGGTCATCACCACAGCTCCTGCAATCAAACTGTATAATAATTTGTTTTTCATAATCAATGTAATGTTTGATGTTTATTAAAATTGCACATTCACGCCAAGTGTATAGGTACGCGGCATCGGGTAACGGCCGGTATCCAAACCTGTATAGAGCACACTGCCTTGACCGCACTCGGGGTCACCATACTTGTTGTAACCGGAAAGGGTTGCCAAGTTCTGGATGGAGAGGTAAACGCGGGCGTTCTGGATAGAAGCCTTCTTTACCAAGTTCTTCGGCAGGGTGTAGCCTATCTGGATGTTGGAGATACGCAAGAAGTCGCCGTTCTTCACCCACATGTCAGAGGCACGCATGTTGTAGTTGGGGTCGAGGAAAGACAAGCGGGAAAGTGTACCGTTGGGATTCTCGGGAGACCATGCCTGGGCGGCAGCTTCCTTCAGGATGTTGGGCGCACAGCCGTCATCGGAAGAGAACATGTTGGACAGACGCATGGCGGAATAAGAGAAGATGTCTTGTCCCAATACGCCGTAGAGATATACGGAGAAGTCCCAGTTCTTGTAGCTGGCGCCGAGGTTCAGACCGTAGTTCAGGGTCGGGAAACCGTCGCCGAGAATATCCATATCGTCCTCGTTGATGATTCCGTCACCGTTCAAGTCCTTGTACTTGAAGTCGCCCGCTTTGGTTCCGTCCGTCTGGTAGTAGACTTTCTCTTTTTCCCAATCTTTTCCTGCTGCAAGGGTGGCTGCTTTGTTCATTGCTTCGACTTCTGCGTCGGATTGGAAAACGCCTTCTACACGGAAGCCGTAGAATGAACCTACCGCATAGCCTTCCTTGCAGATGGAGTGGTTGCCCCAGTGATAACCGGCAGCGGCACCTACGGCACCGGTATTGGAACCGTCCTCGGTACCTTTACCGGAGGAGTCGGAGTTGGTGTTGTAAGCAGGTTCTCCCATCTTCTTGATTTTGTTCTTCAAGGTAGAACCGGTCAGAGTGGCATTGATGCTCCAGTCTTTGTTCAGGCGCTTGTTGTAGGCGAGGCTGAATTCAAAACCTTTGTTCTCGATTTCGCCGTAGTTGGTGTAGACTTGTGAGAAACCGGTAGAAGGACGTATCTGGCGGTAGAGCAGCAAATCCTTGGACTTGCGGATGAAGTAGTCCATTGTCAGGTTCAAGTCGCCCTGCAGGAAGCTGGCATCGATACCGATGTTCATCTGCTCGTTGGTTTCCCATTTCAGGTTGGTGTCTACCAATCCGGCGAAGTAACCGGTGGCGAATGTCATGCCGTTCCACATGCCCATGCCTTGTCCGTTGCCGTAGAAGGAGTATTTTACATTTTCAAGTGACAGACCTGCCACAGAAAGGTCGGTGGCGCCACCGGAATTACCGGTTTGTCCCCAGCCAAGACGGAGCTTCAGGTTGGAAACCACGTCCTGATTCTGCATGAAAGCTTCTTCTGACACGCGCCATGCCAAAGCTGCGGAAGGGAAGGTACCCCAACGGTTGCCGGCACCGAAGTTGGAAGAACCGTCGCGACGGAGCGTGGCGGTCAGGATGTAGCGGTTCAGCAAGCTGTAGCTTGCGCGGCCGAAGTAGGAGATGCCACGGCTTTCCAGATTCAGGGCGCCGCTTCCGCTCAGTGTCTCGGGCTTGGTGGTCAGGCCTACGTTACGGTTGTCCGGACTCCAGAATCCTCTTGAAGAGGCGGAAGTCCACTGGCCGTAATAGCGTGAAACCTCGTTACCCAACATTACGGTCAGGTCGTGCACGTCGTTCTTCCAGCTATAAGTCAGCGTATTCTGGATGGAGAGTGTCTGTCCGTCATTGTTGCCCAGGCCAAAGCTATAATCGTTGTCGTTGCTCGGATTGACGTAGGCGTTTGTTCCTTTGGTCACGTCGATGGCTGTTCCGTTGTAGTAGTTTACACGTTTGATGCCGCCGCTGAAGTTGTTGTCGGAGTTGCCGGTGTAGTCGTATGAAACCAGCGTCTTCCAGCTCAGACCCTTCAGCGGAGTGACTGTCAGGTAGGCACTTGCCAAGGCACGGTTGGTACGGTTGCGCTTGTTCAGCTCCATCTGCTTGGCATACATATTACCTATTGTTGTTCCCCAGAAACCATCGTTGGTATCTTTACCGCCGAGCACTTCACCATACGTGCCGTCGGGGTTGACCACGTTCGGAGAAATGTACGAACCGACGGGTACACCGTCATACGTGGCATCGCCACGAGTCACGAAGTCCATTGTCGGGCACATGAAAGCGAAGTCACGCAAAGAGGAAAGGTTACCGAAGTTACCGATAGAGTTGTTCGAGCCGTGGGCATCGGTATGGATATAGCTTACGTCAGCGCCGAATTCCAGGTAATTGTTGACTTTGGTCTTCACGTTGGCGCGAGCCGTGATGCGTTGGTATTGCGTGTTGACTACCATACCGTCGTTGCGCAGGAAACCGATAGAAGCATTGTACTGTGTCTTCTCCGTACCGCCGGAAGTAGAGATGCTGTAGTTCTGCTTCCAGGATGCACGGGTCATCACGTCTTGCCAGTCAATCTGCTTGCGTTTGCCGTCATATTGCTCGCTCCACACTTCGTTCCAAAGGCTTGTGCCGTCGTTGGCACGTGCTTGGCGCAGGTTGGCGGCATATTGGTCTACATTACAAACGTCCAGCTTGTTGGGCAGTGTCTGGAGACCGAAGTCGGCAGTGATGTTGATGGAAGAATGTCCTTTTGTCCCGTGTTTAGTAGTAATCATGACTACACCGTTGGCACCTGCCGAACCATAGATGGCAGTTGCGGAGGCATCCTTCAGCACTTCGATGGATTCGATGTCGGAAGGATTGATGAAGTTGGCATTGGTACCCACCTGTATGCCGTCTACTACATAGAGCGGGTCTGCCTTGCCGTTGATGGTGGCAACACCACGGATACGGACGGCGGCATTGGCATCGGGAGCACCGTCCTGCATGGTTACTATGACACCCGGGGCTGCACCTTGCAAGCCTTGTGCAATGTTGGTAGGAGTGCGGCGCAACATGTCTTCTGCGTTTACAGAAGCTACCGAACCGGCAATGTCGCTCTTCTTCATCGTACCGTAGCCCACAACTATTACTTCGTCCAAAGCTTGTGCGTCTTCTTTCAATATGATGTCCAATGTGGTCTTGCCGGCTACTTGGACAGTCTGAGTGACATAGCCGATAAAGGAGAAGGTCAATTTGGCATTGGAGGGAACGCTCATCTGATATTGACCGTTGATGTCTGTGATGATGCCGTTCGTCGTACCTACTTGCAGGACGTTTACACCCGGCATGCTTTCGCCGCTGGTATCTTTTACGGTACCTTTCACTGTAATGTTCTGGGCACATACCCAAACAGGAATCATCAGTAGGAATGATAATAACCCGATACTTCTTTTAAGATTAATGTTTTTCATATAAAAATAGGTAATAGAAAAAATAAATTTTACTATAGTGGTTAATTAAGGTATAAATGCTGTTTTTACAATTTATACGGAAGGAATGAACTTTTTTTCTATGTCTTCATAATTGCTTTGATTTAACAGGTTAATACTTTATATTATTCTCGTTTCATATCGAAAGCAAAATTATCAATTAGATATTAATAAGTGTGAAATTCACGCTACCTCTTGTTTACTCGACGTAACATCTATAGATGAAAATGTTACAAAAACTGTTTCGTACGTTACATAGCACCGGCAATGTGGTATTTGGTGGGTGTTGAATCTTCACTTGACCCTATTGAAGTTGACAACGCGATACTTCAAGTTGACAGACACTGGCATCTAATCTGTCAGACACAGCGGAATGTCCTTCACCGTCAACCCTCGAAATGAAAAGAAGTTTCACCGGGAACCCCGATGAATAGAGCGGTTCTGAAAAAGGTGAAAGCTGTGACGAGTTTATTTCACCACAGAGGACACAGAGTCTCACAGAGTTTTTTGAGGGAATCAAAATCGGTAGTATCTGTCATTAGCTTGTAAAAGGAGAAAACTCTGTGAGACTCTGTGTCCTCCGTGGTGAAAGCTAAATTATCATTTATGTACCAACTTATTTTTTTATGATTACATAGTCCCCTTCGTTGCATTATGTTCAATGGAGATTTTACTGTTCGTCAAGTATTGTGATAGAATAGTCGGGAGAAACGAGGGAGTATAGCTTTACATCATTGGGCAATTTGTTATCCTTGGCGAATTCCTTGTTCATTTCATATACTTTACCACTGAATTTGACCTTTAAACCCTCGATTGCTATCTTGAGTAGGGCTTCTTCTGCATCCTTGGAGGTTGTACGTATATAGAAACGGCTCTTCTCTTCGTCTTCTATGTAGGTCAGTCCGAGGCTTCTATCTTTATGTACCACTCCCGCAATGGAGTTTGCCTCCATCAGATAGTTACCGACTATAGTTATCGTTCTGGGGGGAGGAACGCGATCGCCAACAACAAGATTATCATCCTTATTGTTACAAGCAGAATTGAATATGACCGTTCCCATCATCATCAGAAGGAATACGCAAACAGACGGCAAATTGTTTCTTTTCATATGATTCAGTTATTGATTGTTGTGAAAATAATTAGCAAAAGTCAAATTAATTCATCGTAACTTATTTATTAGGGTTAAACAAATCTATAATGTATTGGAGATGCAACCTTGGTTTGATGAGTTGACGCTTCATGTAACTTCTGTCTTACATCGAAAACAAAATTACGAATTAAATGTCAATGGTTGTGATATTTGCGTTGTTTTTTGTTTGCTTGATGTTACATCTATAGATATGAATGTTGCAGAAACTGTCTTGTATGTTACATGGCATCAGTAATATAAAGCTGAACATAAGACGCCGGAGACAGAGAAAATGGAGATGCCTCTATTGAAGAGAGTAGGTGATATCCGTTCCCTTCTCTTTCCGGGCTGTCCGGCTGATGTCGTATGCGGAGGTGTTGACCTTTCCGGAGATGAACTCGGGGATATTATAGGATTTCATCAGGAAGGTGTAATGGTCTTTCTCCTTTTGCGGCAGCAAGAAGGGCTTGTGTGCTTTCCCTTCTTCGTCTATATAGGCAATGAAGGGGCGGGTATACAGTCCGTCTGTGCGTCGGCTGCTGAACACCACCCAGTGGCTGTTGCTGCTCCATGAATGGTAACTCTCCACGTCGTTGCTGTTCAGTGCCGACAAGGGGCGGATTTGGTTGGTGTGCAGGTGGGCGAGGTATAGGTCCGCATCCTTGTGCCAGATGGAAAAGTTGCCGTATGCGGAGAGGGTGAACATGAGGAATTTGCCGTCGGGCGATACGCGGGGGAAAGAGACGCTTTTTCCTGCCCGGCGTGCATTGTAAAGCGTGTCTGCCTTGCTGCCGAACGAACGGGTGTCTGCATCAAAGCCGATGGAACACAGGCTGTACTTCACTTGGTCGTATTTTCCGGGTATGCTCACGCTGTCCGCGGAACAGAAATAGAGCGTTCTTCCATCGGGCGAGAAAGTGGGGAATGTCTCAAAGGCAGTGGCCGAGGACAGAAGTGGAGCTGACAATCTGCTTCCGTTTCACGTCGTAAATCACGACATCGGAGGCATAATCCATGACTTCCACGCGGTTCGGGTCGGTGGTATGGAACATCTGCTTGGTATCGTTCACCGAGAATGCCACAAAATTGCCGGAGGGATGCCACGACGGGTAGACCAATGCCGAAATGGTCTGCGGTGTTTTCGTATTCAGTTTCTTTATCTGTCCTTCCTCTATGATGTAGGTCCCTCCGTAGTCGGAACGGAGGTGGAACAGCATTTTCTCCGGGTTCTGCCCGCAGAAGGAATGGCAGTTCATGCAGCCGTAGCCGGTCATCTTGTTGGTGAGGATGGCTGTTTCCTCATAGTTTTCCAGACAACGTTGGTAGATGCCCATCTCGTTCCAGGTCTCGTAGCCCGGTTCTATCAGCCGGTAGGCGATGTAGGGGTCTATCTTCTCTTTGGCGATGTAGAGGTGGAAAGGGGCGTATTCTTCCCATTTGTCTCCTCTTTGGGCCTGCAGGCGGACGGTGATGGTAGATGCGGCGTCTACGAGCCTTTTCCATTTGGAGGGACTGATGGCTATCTGCCCGTTGCGGGTTGTGACGGTAGTTTCTTCATCGCCTGCCCGGTATATGGCCCGGAGACGGGAGGCATGGCAGCTGTCCGGCAGGGAGAAGCATGGGGGAGCCATGTTCGGGGGAAGCGTGACTTCGGTATAATCGGGCGATATGGGAGGCCGGCAACTGGTATGGCGGTCGATATGTACGTTTTGTGAGCAGGCTGCCAGCAGCAGGCAGCTGATTAGGGTTGGCAGATATGTCAGGATTCTCGTTTTCATTTCTGTTTTCATTTTCTATATTTCAGGAAATACCATAAGTTGTGGGAGTCTTTGGAGGGTTGTCGGCTGAATTCCTCGAAGCGCTCCACGGTAGCTGCCTGTATGTTGTATCGCTCCAATGTTTCCCGGTCTCCGGCGGCAAAGACAACCACTCCCTCCTGAAAGCAGACGGGCAGCACGGACGGCAGCGCCGGTGTGCCATAGAATGTTTCGAGGGTGGCCTTGAACCGTGGAATATCCTTGGACAGCAGATATAGTGAGCCTAAGTACTGGATGGTGGTCTTGTGCATGGGGTTCTTGAGGACGATTTGCTTTAAATCGTCGTCCAGCCCTTTGATGCCCGAGAAACGGTTGTCGGGGAAGAGGCATTTTCGCTTGCTGCCTAAGATGGAATCGGTCTCTACAGCCGGGTCGTTCCATAGAAAACGTCTGTGGGCTGTGGCCCAGTCTTTATAGAAGAGTGTACTTTCAAGTATATCAAGATACTTCTTTGCAGTGCCATAATGCCCGTAGATAAGGCTGGTCTGGACCAGCCGTTGCAGCATGCGTGGAGAGAAATTGCCCATGCCTTCGTTGGCCTCGAAGGCATATCGTTGTGAAAAGGCGATGTGCCCCATTGAGAAATAGATGTCGCTGAGCAGTGCGGACAGGTAGGGCGTTTTGTTTCCGGGCACGTAAATGGTCTGTATGTCTATGCAGGGTTGCATGAACAGTTGGTCGGCCAACAGGCCTTGTTCTGCCAGTGCGACGTTGTGATAATTCTGGAAAAGCAGGTTGTTCATGGGCATGTTTTCGCATTTGTCTGTTATCTTGTCCCATTGGCAGTGGCGTGCGTAGTGGTTCAGTTCTTTAAAGACTTCATTGTTCCTGTCGATGTATTGGGGGATGCCGACAAAAGTGAAAGCGACTGCACATGCGAGTTGGGCAGCGATAAGGGTTCCTTGCATCCATCTTCTTTTGAATCTGAATGATTTGCATAGACCGCTTGTGATGAAAACGGCCAGTGTCAGCCCCCAAGGCAGATAGATGATGGAGCCTGCTTGGAGTCTTAGCGTGAAGTAGCCGTCGGGCAGCAGGACGTGTTCCAATTCGCCGGAAAGTCCCATCCGTAAGCAAGTTTCAGCGGTCAGGTACACCATTAGCGGAAGGGATATGAACCAGAGTGCCCTCTTCTTGTGACAGAACAATTCTATGATCAGTATGAGGCAGCTGTACAGAAAGGCGACCGGTCCTGCCGTTGCGAAGAGCAGGAAGGTGCTTGCAAGAGAATAGGCAAACCGTCCGGTGAACTTGTGGAAGAAGAACCGCAGGCGGAGGAAAAGCAGCATCCACAGGAAGGCTATGGTTCCGGTGTATTGGTAGTTTACGTTGTAGTGCAGGAAGAACAATGCTGCAACGGGGAAAAGGGCGAGTGGTAATGTGAGTTTGCTTTTTGTCCAGCGGTGCAGGATGTCGGCTGTCAGCAGTGCAATCCACGTCAGTAGCAGTGCTGTTATCAATATTCCGGTCAGGGGTCGGCAGAAGAATTGGGTCAGGAAGCTTGAAAGGAGTTGTACGCATCCGCCGGGCAGAGCCAAAGAACCGCTAAGGTAGGCGGAATTATAGATGAAGGTGTCCCATTGTTCCAGATAACAGAAGCTGTAGTAGCCCGTCTGGCTCAATAGAAAAGCAAGTAATGCAAATAGGGCAGTCCCTGCAACGATGTATGGGATTCTTCTGCTGTGAGGTGCCGGTCTGTTCATGGTATATAGGGTTTTGATGACAAAAGTAGATAGAATAAACGATAATGTGGGAAAATCTCAGGCCGATTATTGGGGGCATACGGGCCGATGTAACATGGATAAAAGTATTTGTAACACTGGGCGTGCCTTGATGACGGCCGGGATGGGACAAAAAGGAGGCCAAGCCTGAAAATGTAATGACGACGATAAAACGTGATACATATGCATAATAATTATAAGAAGTGTATTTGCTACATTTGTAGCAGAGATATTCTACCATGAAAATCTGATGAGATAATAGATTACTAACTGACAATTTGCTTATGAAAAACAAACTCTTGTTATCCGTTGCAACCTTTCTTTGCCTCATGGCAGGCAGGGCGCAAGCACAGAATCCCATAATCCGCGATCAGTTTTCGGCCGATCCCACAGCGAGGGTCTTTGATGGAAAGATATATTTGTATCCTTCTCACGACATTCCCAGCCCTATAGAACGGCTGAAAGAATGGTTCTGTATGGCCGATTACCATGTGTTCTCTTCCGATGACTTGGCGCATTGGGAAGACCACGGGGTCATTGTCAGCCAGGAACGCATTCCTTGGGCCAGACCGGACGCCTATTCCATGTGGGCACCGGACTGTGTCTGCAAGGATGGCAAGTATTATTTCTATTTTCCTGCCACCCCTCGGGGCGTGGAAAAGGGATTTGCTGTAGGAGTGGCCGTATCGGACAAGCCAAGCGGCCCCTTTATGCCGCAGATGCGTCCCATAGAAGGAGTGGAAGGCATTGACCCTTGTGTGCTGACGGACAAGGACGGACAAAGTTATATCTACTGGGCAGGCCGCGGCATGATGATGGCAAAGCTGAAAGATAACATGGTGGAACTTGCTTCGGAACCGGAACCGGTGCCGGGATTGCCCGACGGATTCAAGGAAGGGCCTTTTGTCTTTGAACGGGAAGGGAAATACTACTTTACTTTTCCATGGGTAAGGGACAAGACGGAAACGCTGGCCTATGGCATGGGAGACAGCCCGATGGGGCCTTTTGAATTCAAGGGAATCATCATGGATGAATCGCCGGTGGATTGCTGGACGAATCATCATTCCATCGTGGAATATCGGGGGCAATGGTATCTCTTTTACCATCATAACGATTATTCGCCGCATTTTGACAAGAATCGTTCCGTCCGCGTGGATTCGCTCTTTTTTAATGCCGACGGTACCATCCGCAAGGTGATTCCCACTCTGCGGGGAGTAGGAATTACGGATGCACGCACGCGCATCCGGATAGACCGCTATAGCAGCATCAGTCCTGCGGGAGTTTCCATCGCTTTTCTGGATGAGGCGGAGCCGTTCAAGGGCTGGAAGACAATCTTCGGTAAGAAGAATGCCTGGCTGCAATATAATAAGGTGGACTTTGGGAATGAAAAAGTGCAGGAACTGGTGGTGCGTACCCGCTCTTTGTCCGGTGGCGTATTGCAAGTACGCACCGGGAAGAATGGCAAGCCGGTGGCGACTGTTTCCATTCCTCGCAGTAAGGAGTGGGTAGAGAGCCGTGTGCCGGTTGTATCGGCTCCTACGGGTGTGAACGATTTGCACGTATCGCTTCTGAAAGGCTCGCAGGTGGAAGTGGACTGGATAGGCTTTGATGCCCTGCCGTGGGAGGAAGGTGCTTTCAAGACCCGTGAATACCGTAATCTGTTTGCAGAAGCGGGCTATAAGCAGGATGACATTGATGCCAAACTGAAAGAAGTGTTCGACGGCGTATTTTATGGACCTGATAAGGTATATTTTGAGGTCGGTGATTCCATGGCCTACATCAGTGACATCAAAAATCATGATGTGCGTACCGAAGGCATGTCCTACGGGATGATGATTGCCGTGCAGTTTGATAGGAAAGACATCTTCGACCGCTTGTGGCGTTGGGGGAAAAAGTACATGCAGCATCAGGACGGTCCTCTGAAAGGTTACTTTGCCTGGAGTTGCCGGACGGACGGCATACGTAATGCGCAGGGACCGGCTTCGGATGGAGAACTTTATTACGTCACTTCCCTAATCTTCGCTTCCAATCGCTGGGGCAACGATACGGGTATCGATTACTTGGCTGAGGCCAGGAATATTCTGGACTGTTCCATGCAGAAAGCCGGGATGGACCGTGTGGTTCCTTTCATCAACCTGGAGCAGAAACTGATCACATTTACTCCTGACCCTTGGGGAGAACGGTTTACCGATCCTTCTTACCATCTGCCTGCATTCTATGAAGTATGGGCAAGATGGGCGGACGATGGCAGAGTGGGTTTCTGGAGAGAGTGTGCACGCCGGAGCAGGGAGTATCTGCATCGAAGCATCCACCCCGAGACCGGGCTTAATCCGGATTACAATAATTATGACGGGACTTTGCTTGGCAGCGACCGGATTATCGGTGATGCTTTTCGCTTTGATTCCTGGCGTGTCCCCATGAACATCGCTCTGGATTATTCCTGGGCATGCGAAGATGCCGAGTGGCAGCGGGAGTATGGAAACAGGATACAGAATTTTCTTTATGGTCAGGGCATAGATACTTTCGTTGACCAGTATAATGTGGACGGCACGCCGGTGAAGGAAATTTTGGGAGCCGGAGCGCATAAGCAGTTGCGCCATTCACTGGGGCTGGTGGCTACGGCGGCGGCTGTATCGCTGACTTGTACGCACAACAAGAGCCGCGAGTTCATTCATCGGCTTTGGAATGCGGAACATGTTCCTTACGAAGACGGCTACTTCGATGCCTATTACGACGGATTGCTCAGACTGTTCGCCTTTATGCATCTGAGTGGCAATTACAGAATTATTTTTCCTGAATGAAGATGAATATTTATTTGTGTAACCTTAAATAGAAATAGAACATGAAGCACATTTTATCGATTGGCATTTTATGCTTGCTGGCGGCTTGTAGCCCGAAAGAGAATCAGAAAACATTTGTTTATGAGGGAAATCCTCTGGTAAGAAACAACTTTACGGCCGATCCTGCCGCATTGGTACATGGCGATAGGTTGTATCTGTATGTCGGACACGATGAGTATTATGCCGGACAAGATACGGCTTCGGGAGGCAGGGAGTTCAATATTACCGAATGGCTGTGTTACTCGACGACTGATATGAAGAACTGGACAGAGCATGGCGCTGTATTGAGCCCTGCCGACTTTAAATGGGCAGTGGGAGAAGCGTGGGCTTCTCAGGTGATAGAAAGAGATGGAAAGTTCTATTATTATACCACGGTGCAGGCAGGCGAACCTTGTGTGGGCAAAGCCATTGGAGTGGCGGTAAGCGACAGTCCCACAGGGCCGTTCACAGATGCTATCGGCCGACCGCTGGTGACGGACGACATGACTTCCAACGGTGCCCGGGGGTGGTGGAATGATATAGACCCCACCGTGTTGGTTGAGGAGGATGGCCAGGCATGGCTGTGCTGGGGAAACGGCACTTGCTTTCTGGCAAGGCTGAAACCGAATATGACGGAGCTGGATGGCGACATCGCAGTGGTGGATTTGCCCGAATACGTGGAAGGTCCGTGGCTGCATGTACGGAATGGCATCTATTATCTCACTTATGCCTCGATGGGAGAGGGAAGGGAAAATATCGCTTATGCCACGGCTTCCGGTATGGAAGGGCCTTGGACGTACCGCGGCGAACTGACCGGCATGGCGGAGAACAGTTTCACCATCCATCCGGCCATCGTGGAATTCAAAGGGAAGTGGTACCTCTTCTACCACAATGCCGCACTCACATTGGACGGCCGTGCAGGTGCGATAGGCCGTCGTTCAGTCTGTGTGGACGAGTTGCATTACAATGAAGACGGGACTATGCAGTATGTAGAACAAACAAAAGGTAATTAATGACATAAATAATAGAACTGTATGAAAAATTCTCTTTCTTTAGGATTGATATTGTCTGGTTTGCTGCTGCTGAATGTGGCAGCTTTTGCCCAAGACCCAGACTTGACCGCAGAAGAGGTGCTGAAAAATACGGTCGCTGCCTCTTCCAATATGCACGGTTGTGATTTCCCACGCTTAGACAAGGAGAACCGGGCTTATTTCCGTCTCTATTCGCCGGACGTAAAACGCTTGCAGGTAGACATATGCGGTAAAAAATATGAAATGAACAAGGATGAAAACGGCTGGTGGACAGTAAAGACCGATCCGTTAGTGGTAGGTTTCCACTATTACTTCTTGCTGGTGGACGGTTTCTCGGTCATAGACCCGATGAGTTGCACTTTCTTCGGATGCAGCCGTATGGCAAGCGGCATTGAAGTGCCCGAAGGAAAAGAGGGTGATTATTATCGTGTGCAGAATGTGCCTCATGGGCAAGTGCGTACCTGCACTTACTATGCCGAAAGCCAGCAGCGTTTCCGTCGTTGCGTAGTCTACACCCCGGCCGAATATGAAAAGAACGCCAAGAAACGCTATCCGGTACTTTATCTGCAGCATGGTATGGGAGAGGACGAGACGGGCTGGAGCACTCAAGGCTTTATGTATAACATACTTGATAATCAGATAGCGGAAGGAAAGTGTGTGCCTATGATTGTGGTGATGGAAAGCGGGGATATTGAAGTAGGTTTCCGTCCTCGTCCTGGAAAGGATGTGGATGCGGAACGTAATCTGTACGGCTCTTCCTTTGCTACGCTGATGATAAATGACCTTATTCCCATGATAGACGAAACTTTCCGTACTTATACGGACCGGGAACACCGTGCTATGGCCGGACTGTCATGGGGAGGAAAGCAGACTTTTGACATCACGCTGACCAACCTTGACAAGTTTTCATACATAGGCGGCTTCAGTGGAGCCATCTTCGGACTGGATGTAAAGGATGCTTTCAATGGGGTGTTTGCCGATGCAGACAGTTTCAACAAAAAGGTGCATTATCTCTTCTTGGGTTGCGGCACGGAAGAGAACATGGGCACCAAACAACTGGTCGAGAGCCTCCGTGACATGAATATCCGTGTGGACTTCTACGAATCGCAAGGAACGGCACACGAATGGCTGACTTGGCGCCGGTGCCTGAATGAATTCATCCCACATCTGTTTAGAGGGAAGCAGAAGTAATTTTGTGTTATACAATGAATCTCCCGAAACAGTCCGGGACTGGCATGATGCAGAGTGTCGTATCAATATATCCGGTCGCTGTGCTGATTTGGGGCAAATATTCAAACAGAGAAATGAACATACGGAGATTTTTTTTACTTTTATGCAACTTGGTCGGCTATGCCTTAGGATTGCCGGCACAACAGACTGCCGTCAATCCGCTGATTTATGCCGATGTACCGGATATGTCGATGGTGCGGGTGGATGATACCTATTATATGAGCAGTACCACGATGCACATGGTGCCGGGGGTACCTATTATGAAATCAAAGGATTTGGTGAACTGGGAACTGGTGAGCTATGCGTATGATAGGTTGACCGACGATGTTCCTGCCATGAATCTGGATGACGGGCAGAATACCTACGGACGTGGCTCGTGGGCAAGCTGTATCCGCTATCACAAAGGGATGTATTATGTTTCCACTTTTGCACAAACCACCGGTAAGACTTATTTTTTCATGACACGCGATATTGAGAAAGGACCGTGGAAGCGTGTGGAGTTCGCACCGTCTTGTCATGACCATACTTTCTTCTTTGATGAAGATGGCCGGAATTATCTGATTTATGGCAATGGCAAGTTGTTTATTGCGGAACTGGAGGCAGATTTGTCCGGCTTGAAAACCGGTACGGAACGGGTGCTGTTGGAGAATGCCAGTGCTCCGGCAGGCGGTGATATTATGTTGGGGGCAGAAGGCTCGCAACTGTTCAAGGTAGATGGCAGGTATTATCTGTTCAACATCACTTGGCCAAGGAACGGTATGCGTACAGTGGTGGTGCACCGTGCCGATAAGATAACGGGACCTTACGAGGGACGCGTTGTCTTTCAGGACCGTGGTATTGCCCAAGGCGGACTGGTGGATACGCCGGACGGACGGTGGTTTGCCTATCTGTTTCAGGATTGCGGTGCAGTGGGGCGCATTCCCTATCTGGTGCCGGTGCAGTGGGAAGACGGCTGGCCGGTATTGGGGGTGAATGGCGTGGCTCCCGACAAGTTGGAGCTTCCGGCAGGCAAGGGACTGATTCCGGGAATTGTCTGCTCCGACGAGTTCGTGCGCAAGGCAGGCGAGGCCGACCTGCCGCTTGTGTGGCAGTGGAACCATAATCCGGACAATGCCCTCTGGTCTGTATCGGCACGTAAGGGTTATTTGCGATTGACCACCGGTCGTTTGGAATCTTCTTTTATGCAGGCAAAAGGGACATTGACGCAGCGTACCATCGGACCGGTTTGTTCCGGTTCTGTCTGCATGGACGCATCGGGCATGAAGGATGGAGACTTCGCCGGGCTTTCGCTCTTCCAGCACAAGTACGGGCAGGTGGGTGTGAAGATAGTGAACGGAGAGAAGTGCATTGTGATGGTGAATGGAGAACTGGAAGAACCGGTGGAGGTAGAGAAAATCCCGTTAAGCAGGAATAGGGTTTATTTCAAGGCTGAATGTGACTTTAGAGACCGGAAGGATATCGGCTATTTCTACTATAGCCTGAACGGAAAGGAGTGGAAGCCGTTAGGTAGCCCGTTGAAGATGGAATATACCTTGCCGCATTTCATGGGTTATCGTTTCGCCTTGTTCAACTATGCTGCGAAAGAAATAGGTGGTTATGCAGATTTTGACTATTTCAGGATAGAAGACAGCATGCAGCCTGCGGATACCTGTCGGGATGTGGTATACAGTGGCATCAGTGCCTATTTTTCGCCGATTCGGGCGGGAGGGGCGCAGCCTGATGCCGAAGGATTTATAAGACGCTGGCTGCTGTTGGAGCCGATTGCCAAGCCGAATCGTAGTAATGCGGTTTTTACAGACAGCTATATAAGGAAAGCATTTACAACGGAATACTTTCCGAATCAGTTTACGGTTCTTCCCGAAGTGGGAGCGAAGGTCAGGGTGGGCAATCAGAAACTGACATGGCATGCTTTGGACAGCAAGAACTTCAATGTTAAACTATTCCGCTTTGCCCATGGACTGGATAAGAATGTATATGGCGTTCTGTTTTGGGCTGTGACAGTGGTCAATTGTGCGGAAGACATTAATAATGTAAGGATGGCGGTAGGCTCCAATTCTGCATCCATGTGGTGGCTGAATGGAGAGGAAGCCATAGTACTTTCCGGAGACAGGCGCATGGTGAAGGATGATTGTGTATCACCCCGGTTGACATTGAAAAAGGGAAAGAATATCGTCCGGGGAGCGGTAATCAACGGTCCTGGGATGAGTGATTTTTGCGTTCGTTTTTTGGATGAAAAAGGACAACCCGTAAGAAATATTTCTGTCAGTTGTAAATAAGGGGCAGTTCATGGCTCTGTCCGGAATATGCAGTGGCACTACAGAGTATGCACTTCCAGGTGCTGTCTATTCAATTCCGAAACGAGTATTTAAATATTGAAATCATTATGATAGTAAGAAACAAATGGATAGGGGCTGTAGCCTTTATGTCGGCATTTTTTGTGGATACAGTTGTTGCACAAGTTGGAAAGCCGTTTATTCATGATCCTTCGACCATTGTGGAGTGTGAAGGAAAGTATTATACATTCGGTACGGGAGGAGGCGGGCTGATTTCCGAAGACGGATGGACTTGGAACAGTGGCGCGGTGAGACCCGGGGGAGGAGCTGCTCCCGATGTGGTAAGGATTGGTGACCGTTATCTGGTGGCTTATGGTGCCACCGGTGGCGGATTGGGTGGCGGACACAATGGCGTGATTTATACGATGTGGAACAAAACCCTTGATCCGCAGTCTCCTGATTTCGGATATTCGGAGCCGGTGGCAGTTGCTTCGTCGGATGGCATCGAAGATAATGATGCCATAGACCCCGGGCTTCTGCTGGATCCTACCGATGGACGGCTGTGGATGTCTTATGGCACTTATTTTGGCTTTATCCGTCTTGTGGAACTTGACCCGAAGACGGGAAAACGTATGGAAGGAAATCAGCCGGTGGATATTGCCATTGACTGCGAAGCTACGGATTTGATTTATCGTGATGGGTGGTATTACCTTTTGGGTACGCACGGGACTTGTTGTGACGGACCGAATTCCACTTACAACATTGTGGTGGGCCGTTCGCGCAAGGTGACCGGTCCTTACATGGACAATGTAGGGAGAAGTATGCTTGAAGGAGGCGGCCGCATGGTGGTCGCTGCCGGAGGAAGAGTGGTGGGACCGGGACATTTCGGGCTTTTTGACCTTGGTGACGGAATACAGAAAATGTCATGCCATTATGAAGCGGACTTGGACCGAAGTGGAATAAGCGTACTGGGTATTCGTCCGTTGTTATGGAAGAATGGTTGGCCCGTTGCCGGTGACAATTTCAAAGAAGGTACTTATGAAATAGAATCAGAAAGAAGAGGATATGCCTTGGAACTGGCTGTGGATTTTGTAAGAATGCCGGGAGGCATGCGCTGGTTTGAACATACCGGACCTATAGAACCGATGGCTTCGCAAACTTTGGCGGATGTTATAGACACCTGGCCGACAGGAAATATCGGAGTGAGGGCAGGTGACTATATGTTCCGTCCGCATCAGCGGTGGACAATTACGGCTGTTCGCGATGCAGGAGGTTATTTGGGAGCGCCTTATTATAAAATTGTGATAGAAGGGACGGAGCGTGCGTTGGCGGCAACCGCTGAAGCGGAAGTTGTAACGGTTCCTGCATTTACCGGTGTACCCGAGCAGTTGTGGCGGATTGATCAATTGACGGATGGTACGTACCGGATTATGCCGAAGGAGATTCCCGGTTCGACGGAGAAGCTGGCACTGATATCTATTGGTGACAGTACGCCTACTCTTGCCAAGTTTGATAAAGATAGCGATAATTCCAAATGGAATTTTAAAGCTCATTGATTACCTGCTTCTCTCTCTGTAGATTGAATATAGTTTTTCTCAGGTGCGAATTACACGGAACTTGGATTTATAGTAAAAACAAATTCGGGAGATTCCGTGCTATTCGCGCCTGCAGAATATCTTTTCCGGAAAATAGGCTTTCATCTGTTTTTATTCAACAATTCCTTTGTAGGACATTCATAGTTGCTGATAATCAGTTTGACTCTTTTCAAATCCTCCAATTCGTGTATGGGACGTTCCATCGACGGAGGAATGGGTAACTGGGAGTATTCCTGAAAATAGAGCAGGCAAGCATCTTTCCACCAGACAGCATCGCGTACTTGTGTCTTCAAGCGTGATTGTATATCTTTGAATCGTTCGCCGTCAACGTATTCCTCTACTTTATCCCATATTTTCTGGAACTCCCTTACTTGCCGTACGCCGTTGTCGTAGTGGCGGCAAAGTTCCTCCCATAGGGAATTTCCGCTTTTCATCCGGAACGTCCAAGGCACGTGGTGGAACCAGAGAAGATACTTTTCGGGGCACGTGGTCAAGTCGTCGTAGAGCCTGCAGAGTGAGTCAGGATATTGTGCAGTGGCATTACTGCCGGTGTGACTGCGGTTGAATCCGATTCCCGTACTATCGGCATTATGATAATAGGACGGCATCCAGTCGGGTCGTGCGTCGGGAATGTCGCACCAAGGTTCGGGACCGTAGTGATGTCCCCAGGCAAAAATATGGTGTAGTCCTAATGGTATCATGTAGTTAACAACCGCTTCACGACTTTCGAGCATCATCTGGCTTGCCGGCCCAACAAAATTTTTGTCATTGCTGAAAGTCTGCCTTAACCATTCGTCTGCTATTTCTTCGGAAGAGATTGCCGGGTTCCAGGCCAGGCGTCCGAAAGCATACCAGTTGGCTTGTGCAAAGGGATGTCCGCACCAGTTTTTGTCTGTACCTATATTGGCAACACCTGCAACGGCTCTTAACGAAGAAGGTGCCACAAAGCGGAGGAACTCTTTCCACATGGGTGCCAGATAGGCAAGGTGGTTGGAATGTCCTAAGTATTCTTGGGTAATTTGAAATTCTGCCATGAGTGGAGTCTCGTGCATGGCTCCGAAGAGTGGGTTGTAAGGCTCACGTGGCTGAAAGTCTATTGGACCGTTCTTTACTTGCAAGATGACGTTTGAACGGAATTTGCCGTCCAATGGTTTAAACTCGGTGTATGCTTGTTTTGCGCGGTCGGTATCCGATGGATTATAGACGAAGGCGCGCCACATGACGATACCTTTGTAAGGTTTGAGGGCATCGGCCAGCATATTGGCGCCTTCGGCATGGGTGCGTCCGAAGTCGCATGGACCGGGTTGTCCTTCACTGTTTGCCTTCACAAGGAAACCTCCGAAATCCGGTATAAGTCGGTAGATTTCGCGAGTTTTGTCTTTCCACCAGCGAATGACTTGTTTGTCAAGTGGGTCGGCTGTATGCAACTTGCCGAGTATAATCGGGCTGGCAAAGTTGACGGAAAGATATACCCGTATTCCATAAGGGCGGAAGGTGTCTGCCAACGTCTTTACCTTTTCCAGATATGCCGTAGAAAGAATTTGGGGAGAAGCATTTACATTGTTCAATACAGTACCGTTGATACCGATGGAGGCATTGGCACGGGCATACGCTTCATATCTGCCGGAGGATGTGTCGGGCAGCTTCTCCCAATCCCAGAGCGACTGTCCGGCATAGCCTCGCTCTACGGTTCGGTCCATGTTGTCCCAATGGTTGAGGATGCGAAGGCTGTAGGCCGGATTCTCCGTGGAGGGACGGATGGGCAGTCCGCTTTCTTGCAGGCGGAGCAGGTGAAAGGCTCCATATAGCAGGCCGGTTGCAGAGGGGGAGCTCAAGACGAGCTTCTTCTCCGTGCATTGTATGCGGAAACCGTCCGGGGCAAGTTGCTTGTCTTTCTCTATCAGCAGAGTGACCGGATTTCCTTTCCAGGACTGCCGCAACTCTTCGGCGGCCAGATTCAAGGTTGCGGATGTGCATTGGGCCGATACCTCGACGGAGGCATTTGCCCCTTGACTCTGTCTTAACCACAAAAGGCTGCCATCTTCGGCAGCCATTTGGTTTGTAAAGAAGAAAACGATGCAGATAAGAGAGAAGAATCTGTATTTCATGATATATTGTCTACTGTTGTTTATTCAGGATTTCCTTCTATGGTGATGATTTTTCCTTCGGAGTCATATTCCAGTTCGCAGACCTTGAGGCTGCGAAGCCATGTTTTTCCGTTGGAAGGTACGCAGTCGTGGTGGAAAAGATACCATTTCCCCTTGTATTCCGTGATGGCATGGTGCGTTGTCCATCCCACAACTGGGGTGAGGATGACTCCTTGATAGACAAAAGGTCCGTAAGGATTGTCGCCGATGGCATAGCATAAGCGGTGTGTGTTGCCGGTGGAGTAGGAGAAGTAGTATTTTCCGTTGTACTTGTGCATCCAGCTGGCCTCGAAGAAGCGCCGTTCGTTGTCGCCGGCTGTCAGGGGCTTGCCGTTTTCATCCAGAATGACTACCGGCTTCGGCTCTTCGGCAAATTGCAGCATGTCGTCGCTCAGTTTTGCCACGCGTCCCGGTATGGACGGTTCGTTGTCCGGGGGGGAAGGCGGCGCTTTCCAGTGCCTTGTTGTCGCGGTAGCGTTGCAGTTGGCCGCCCCACAGTCCGCCAAAGTACATGTAGTAGCAGCCGTTTCCGTCATCCAGTATGGCGGGGTCGATGCTGTAGCTGCCTCTTATCGGGTCTGCCTGGGGTATGAAAGGCCCTTCGGGAGAGTCGCTGACGGCAACGCCGATGCGGAAGATGTCATTTTGGTCTTTCAATGGAAAGTACATGTAGTATTTGCCGTCTTTCAAGGCAACGTCACAGTCCCATAACTGGCGGCCTGCCCAAGGAATGTCTTCGGTGGCGAGCACCACTCCGTGGTCTTTGATTTCACCGTGCATCACGTCGTCGGTAGAGAAGACGTGATAGTCCTTCATGTTGAAGTGGTCGCCGTTGTCGTTTTCCGGTATGCCGCTCTCCCAGTCATGGCTGGGATAAATATAGACTTTGCCGTTGAATACATGCACTGCCGGGTCTGCCATATAGTCTTCCGGAACCAAATATCTCATTTCTTTCTTCATGGTGTATTATGTTTTAGGGTGTTTGCAACAGTTCGCGTACGAATGGTTTGGGCTGGTAATTGCGGTCGAACAGTAGCGGGTATTCCCGGCGGCCGCGCATGGGAAAGTCGTTTTTCCATGAGTCGCCGTCAGATATTCCCCATGCAGTGACGCGCGTGATTACATCTGCATGTTTCAGGAAGAGGTCGAAGAAGGACTTCATGCGTGCATTCCAGATGCGGCTGACACTGTCGGGCAATGTTTCCGGATAAGGATTCAACGCTTTCCGGTATGCTGCGGTGTCCGATATGTTTGCCGTGTGGCTGACTGTGGGAAGGGCGCTCATGTCCCATTCTGTAATCATTACTTTGGCACCGGTGGCTGCAAAGGCGAGCAGGCTCTTCTCAAAGTCTTCCACCGTGGGATAGTCCATGCCCATATGTCCCTGCATGCCGACGGCATCGATGCGGATGCCCTTTTCTTTCAATGAGCGCACAAGGGCGGCCACTGAGTCACGGCGGCCCGGGACATTCATGCCATAGTCATTATAGTAAAGTTCTGCTTCAGGGTCGGCTTCATGGGCGCATTGGAAAGCATAGGGGATATACTCTTTGCCCAATATCTCATAGAATTTGGTTTTGCGGTATGAACCGTCTTCCATAATAGCTTCGTTTACCACATCCCATCCGTGTATGCGGCCTTTGTATCTGCCGACAATGGTAGATATATGTTCCTTCATGCGTTGCTTCAGAACCTCAGGTGAGACATTCTTTCCTGCTGAATCGACGCAGAACCAGGGAGCTAACTGTGAGTGCCAGATAAGGCAGTGACCAATGACGGCCATGCCATTCTCTTCACCGAAGTCTACCAGGGGAGTCTGCCGGTGTAAAGTTATACCGGTTTTCCTCCGGATGGATGACCTCGCACTTCATGCAGTTCTCCGCGACGATAGAGTTGAAGTGATGTTTGGCAATGGCAATGGCAGCAGTGTCTTCGCCGGAGACTTGCCGTTGGTTCAACGCCGCACCGATGAGAAATTTATTGCCGAAGGCTGCTTTCAGTGAAGAAGATTCTTCCGAAGGCGTGGTGCGTTTTCCGCCGATGCAAGCCGTAACGAGTCCGGCAATGACAAGGGGAAGTAGTGCTTGTTTCAGTTTCATGTTTTCTCTTATTTCAGTTTCGTATGTTGTTCAACTTATTAGTAAACAAGGTGTCAGTTGACGAGTGGAAAACCCTTGAAAATGATTCTCACGCATCCTATCTTCTTTAATAAACCCGACACTCTTCCTTGTCACCTTGTCCCTTGTTACCTTGTCAACTGCGAAAGTTGAGCTTGCGAAACTTGAGTTAATAATCCGTTTGTTTTCTCCGTTCAGTCAGTTCAGCCTGCATTTCCTCATTGTAGGCTTTCGTGATGGGGTAGAAGTATAATGCAATGACTCCTATGAAGAATGTGGCAGCCGGTATCAGACTTGAAGAAAGTATTATGCCGTGGATGGCCGATTCTGTTTGTGCTGTGCCTGCTCCGCTGACATAGCCAAAACCGGAAAGCAGGAATCCCAGAATAGCTCCACCGATTCCAAGGCCGGCTTTTAATGCGAAAACTACCCCTGCGAAAACGAATCCTGTGGCACGACGGTAATTTACATATTCCGAATGGTCTGCTACATCGGCAATCATAGCCCAAAGTAAGGGTACCGTTGGGGCGTAAGCAAGACTTTTCAGGAAATTTAGGACAAACATGGTTTCTATATCCGTTTCATTGGGGAAATAGAACAGTGCGGTAAAGATAGCTGTCAGTGTCAGACAGAAGATAAACACACGCTTCTTTCCATAACGGTTGGCTAGGAAACTGGATAATAGGATCACTCCGAAGAATTGTACCAGTGCACCGACCATGTTGAAAACTCCAAAGCCTACTTCGTACGCTTTCTCCGGACTATTGACTATCAATCCGAAAGCATTTAGTATATTGTAGCTAAAACTTGCATTTGCTTCTACGGCTACCAGTCCCAATTTGTCGAGGAAAGTATATAGGGCATTGGCATCTACATAGTTCTCAAAGTAGTAGTTCATGGCACTTCCCCACATGGCTAAGGTGGTGAAAAGGAATAGGGTGAGGATGAACATGGCTCGCCAGGGAATACTGTGGAACACATCTCTTATATCTTTCCGGGTATCGGTCTTTTGGCTGGCGGGTGGGGTTATACGTTCTCGTGCAGAAAAAAAAGTAATGATAAAGAATATAAAACCGATTACTGCAAACAGAGAGATTGTGCAAAGCCATCCGTGTCCTTTGTCACCATTTGCGCCGGCAAATTTACCTACAAGGGGCAGCGTTAAGCCTTGCACAATAAATTGTGCTATGGTAGCGGCTACAAAGCGAATGCTGGTAATGCTGTTACGCTCTTTTATATCACTCGTCATGACACCGCCTAATGAGGCATAAGGGGTATTGTTGAATGAATAGAGTGTCATTAGCAGGGTGTACGAAATGGTGGCATACACTGCAACCAGGCTTTTGTCTTCAATGCCGGGATTATAGAAAGCCAATACATAGAATACCATGAACGGTAAAGCCGTCCATAATATCCAAGGGCGGTATTTACCCCAACGGGTTTGCGTCTTGTCGGATAAGATTCCCACGGTCGGGTCTACAAAGGCATCGACAATACGGGCTATCAGCATGACACTGCCGGCAATGGCACCCTCCAAGCCGAATACGTCAGTATAGAACTTGGTTTGATAAATCATCATCATCTGGAACACTAAGTTCGCAGAGCAATCTCCGAGGCTATAACCTATTTTCTCCGAGATTGAAATTTTCTGGTTCATGTTGTTCATTATGGTATTAATCTGTTGTAAGTCAATTACTGTTGTAGCTTAACCTCCTTATTGTATTTTAGCGCAGTTTCTGCTGCACGTTGCCCCAACGTCTTCTTGTCCAGTGGATGTATGTCGTTCCACTCTCCCAGATCGCTGTTCTTGATGAGGTAGGTATTGGTGTTCATTTGGGCTGCCCTGGCTTGTTCGTGTCGCATTTCTGCCCAGGCTTTACGTCCCTGGATGTCATTCTTTGCAAGGAAATCTGCCAACTCGACAATGTAGAAAGGTAACTGCTCCGAATTGAAGGTGCGCCGCCAGTCGCTAATCATGGCCGACAATAATGCTGCGTATTCGTTGCGGCGTGAAACGTTGGACTCGCCTTGATACCACAATGCGCCGCATATGCCATAATTCTTGAGCGGTGCAATCATGGCGTTGTACAGACAAACCGGTTTGTAACAAAAGAACATCATCTCCGGAGCATCGGGCATCGGGGCTCCCAAACGATACTTCCATGTCGGTTTGAGATTGAGCTCTTTGGCTTGTTCCCTATCTGTTGCCTGATAAATTATTTTATAGGGCTTTTCTTTGACAAAACTTGGTTGGCCACCATTGCTGATGAGGCGTACAGTAATATTGTTTTGTCCGGTTTTGAGTACACCAGCCGGGATTCTGTAAATACGTGGTGGATACTGGTAAGTTGTATTGCCTATAAATATTCCATTTACATATACAGAGTCTGCATCAACGATGCATCCCAAGCGGAGGATGGCGTCACTTCCCGGCGCAATGTCGGTTATGGTAACATCCTGGCGGAACCAGTGGGAACCACCTATCGGATTCAGGCCATTGTTTCCCCAGTCGGCTGAGAACATGTCAACCTCTTGCCACGTATGGTCGTCATAGTTTTCGCTATACCATGGCGTCGCTTCATGCAACCCTGCATCTCCACGGTACAGAGATTCGTTCCAATGACGGAATTTCTCATTTTCTACTTGCTTGATATGTGTGCAGAACTTGTCGTCTTCATATTGCCGTTTGTCATTGATGTATAACGGGAATTGCCTCAGGCCTTCCTCGCTGACCCATGCTTCTACAGGAGTCCCCCCCCAACTGGCATTGATGATCCCTATCGGAATGTTTGTCTTTTCATACATTGCTTTGGCGAAAAAATAGGCCAAGGCGGAGAAATCCATCACATTGTCTTGTGTCAGTGCTTTCCAGCTTGTTTGCGGCATATCTTCTTGTGGCGCATGGAAATTATAGACCTTTGGAATAATGATATGGCGTATCTTTTCATTGTTATAGCCGGCTATCTCATCGGCAAACATATCTGTTACACGGCTTATGGGCAATTCCATATTCGACTGGCCTGAGCAGAGCCATACGTCGCCCACCAGTATGTTTCTGATTTCAATGTCGTTTATCAGCATGGAGTAAGGGCCACCGGCTTTCATGGAGGGGAGGGTTATACTCCACTGCCCGTCGGCATTTGCTGTGGCAGTGTAGATGTCTTTTAGTTTTTTATTTGTTGTGGAAGTCGGAAAAGTATCTTTGGTAAATCTTACTTGAATGCTTTCTCCTGCATCTGCCGTTCCCCATACTTTTATGGTTTGTTCGCGCTGCAATACCATTCCGTCTGAAATCAAGGCAGGCAACTTTACCTTTGCTCTCACCATCACGGTGCCACAAAGGCAAAGTAACACTGCCATTCCTAACCTAACTTTATTATAACCATTAAACATCATATCTTAATCCTCTTATATTTATTTGTAATCATATAGCACTACGTGTAGAATGCTGAAATGTCCTGTCGGAATTCTGACATGCCGTCCCTGGTGACTCTGGTCACCGTTCATCCGGCGGATATATCCGAGGCTTCCGTCTGCATTCACCTTCACTTCGTCTACAAATCCGATACCGCAACGCTTGCCATGCCATGCCGTCTTGCCACTTCCGGTTTTATTGTTTTCATTTCCTTTTCTTACGAAGCCGTCTTCGCCTAACACCTTGTGTGTTCCGGCAGTTGCTTTTTCTGTGTTTTTAGCAAACTCGATGACGATTCCGCTACCGGCTATTATATATTCGTTTTTCGACATTCTTAGCAAGATTCCTCCTCCCTCCGGCCATACATTGCCGCCTGTGGCACGAGCATCCCACGGCAGTGTGAAATAGTGGCGGCAGGTTATGGTCAAATCATCTTCTGTAATGATGCGCTCCTTGTTCTCTTGGTCGAAAAGCAATCCTTTCATCACTCCTTTGCCTTGATATCCGGTAAGCAATGGCATCAATTCCTTTAATTTCCCATAGCTTTGTACCAATGGCGCGTCTGCTGACTCAGGACTGTCTTCGATGGAGAAAGGACTGAAACCTATTGCGTCATGTTCGCCGAACACATAGAAAGCCCTTACCCCGTTATTGTCTGTCAACCGGATTTCAGGGATGAATAAAGGGTTGTTGTGCAGATGATATTGAGATACCCAGTTCGTGAAATCATTGTCATATAAGTCGGGGGCCAGAATATCGATATCGGGTGCTCCGCAATGCCATATATCAATCAAATGTGCTAACGGTCCGGCCGAAGGGTATTCCCCGGGTTTGCGTCCTCTGCTGTTCATGGCTGCATTGACATAGAGTGGCACATTGTAGATGGAGCGAGCGCTTTGTGCCAGTTTCCCTACATACTTGGCATAATTCCAGGCCATGAAGATTTCATCGGTATAGATGTCTGCACCGAATACCTCTTGCCAGTTCCCTTCTCTCTTGCAGCCTTGTGCTTCCCATTTTTTCAGCAACCGGGGATGAAGGTCTTTTTGTGCTTTTTTTACAGGTAAGATGCCAGTTCTTGAGGTATCGGGGGCGCAAAAAGCACTGTTGGCTTCCGGTGAATAATCGCGCGCGTCTTCCAGCATGCCGATTTCATTTTCTATTTGTATCATGATGACTGTACCTTCATCTCTGTCGGCGGCAGCGATGTGTTTCAGCCATTGGGTAAAGGCGCGTTGGTCGGCTTGCAGCACTTCATCGGAGAAAGCACTGGCTATTTCAAGGGCTTGCCGCTTTCGGTATGCGCCCGAGGGTATTTCTTGTCATTTTCCTTGAACCAAAGCGGGCGCATAGCAACTCGTGGAATTTTTCCATGCACCGAACCATAAAAAGACAACTTTCAGATTGTACTTGCGTGCTTGCTCCAAGACTTTATCGGTCAATGTGAAATCGAAATCTCCTTCTACGGGTTCCAGCAAATCCCAGTATGCAGGGACTAAAACAGTATTTAGTCCCATTTTCTGCAGTTTGGGAAAGATGCGTTCAATGTCTTGCGTGTTTGCTGCCGATGAATTCCCCAGTTCTCCGCCAAGAATAAGATAGGGAGTATCATTAATGATAAGTTGGGTGGCATTCCCTCGTCTCTGCAAACAGCTTTTCTGGGCACGGCCATATCCGGCTATCAATAGATTTAATATTAAGAGTAAAAGATTCTTTTCATCAATCCACAGCATTAGTTATGAATGCAAAGATAGTGCTCTGTCCTTTAAAACAGGCTAAGGAATGTTGCACAAAACATTATATAGGTAACATGTGCTTTTGTGTATGTTACATAAACTTTTTGTTTATCGTACATTTTGGACTTGAAGTGTCTTTAAGAATACATTTGTTTCAATAAAATGAAGAAGTTTCTTACCTTTGCTTAATCTTACCGTAATATCGAGTACTAATATGAAAACACTTGTCCGGTATATATGTGCTTGTTCCATGGCACTTGTAATGTTTGTACCATATTCTCTTTTGATGGCTCAAACAAGGAATTTTTATTCTACAGAAAACGGGCTGTCCAGCAGTTTGATAAACCAGCTTTTCAGGATAGCCGTGGATTTATATGGGTGGCTACAGAATATGGATTGAATCGTTTTGACGGGCTTAATTTTTCCAATTATCGACATGTACCCAATGATTCCGTTTCCTTGACGAGTGATTATGTACGTACTCTTTTTGAAGATAGTCGTCAAAACTTGTTGATAGGTTGTATCAATGGTTTGATGGTGTACAACCGGGAAACGGATACTTTCCGGGAAATTCCTATGATACGTGCAGGCAAGCGGGTTACTCCCACATGTCACGCACTTGCAAGAAGTCCGTAGCGGTGAAATATGGTTGAGCACCAGCGGGCAGGGCTTGTTTCGTCTGGACAGTCTGCTGAATCGGGCTGTATCTGTTGACGGTCTGTTTCAGCAGATAAATTGTACTTATCAATCTAAATTCTGCATTGATTCCCGTTCGGAAATCTGGATAGGAACGGAGGGAAATGGGCTGGCCCGTTATATTCCGAAGTCAAAGCAACTGCAGTTTTTCAAGTATCCCGCATTTGGCGATAACAATGTAACTTCCATTATAGAAGACCATTTGGGGAATATTTTCGTAGGTACACAAAAAAACAAGGAGTATCACGATATGATAATGAAACAGGAGAGATGGTATCTGTTTCTTATAGTGGATATGATGGGCAGCTATCTGTATATTGCATGGCTATAGTGGACGGACAGCTTTGGGTAGGAACTGATGGACAAGGAGTGAAAATCTATAATCCCTTGAAAGATCAATTGGAAGATTATTATCGGATAAATTCTGCATCGGTGGATTTTTCGAAAGGGAAGGTGCATTCCATCATGGAAGACAGGGATGGCAATTTGTGGATTGGCCTGTTTCAGAAAGGTATTGTTCTGGTTCCAAAGCAAGAAAATCCATTCGAGTATTATGGTAGCAAGTCTATTTATTATAATCCTATCGGACAAGGATGTGTAATGTCTGTTTTCCAGGATAGTAACCGGCATCTGTGGATCAGTGCTGATAATGAGGGCCTTTATGAATTGGGGATAGATGGCCGGCGTTTACGTCATTATCATCCTGACTATTCGGAGAATTCTGTGCCTAATGTTGTTATGTGTATATATGAAGATACGGACTATAATTTGTGGATAGGCTCTTATGGCCAGGGACTGGCTAAACTGGATAAAGCTACAGGGAAATGTGAGCATTTCCAACAGATAAACAACCCTATTGTGTATTCCATTGCTGAAGATAAGAAAAAGAATCTGTTTTTTGGAGTATTTGGTTCCGGTTTTTATCAGTATAACCTGCAGTCTCGAAAACTGGAGCATTATGAATCCTCCAAAGATGAAAAAGGCGACTTGAAATGTGACGAATTGGTAAACGACTGGATAAACTATATTTTTTGCGACAGTGAAGGACTTGTTTGGTTAGGACATTATAAAGGAGTGAGTTGCTTTAATCCGGAAACGAAGAGCTTCTTGAACTATAAACAAACGAATACATTAATAACCGATTGCATAGGATATGCATTTGCCGAGGACCATGCTGGAAACATTTGGGCAGGAACTACAAATGGTCTTTATTGTTTCTCGAAGAAAACAGGCGAACTGAGACAATTCACAATTTGTAACGGATTGCCTAATAATGTGATTTGTGGCATTTGTGAAGATGAAGACAGGGAATATCTGGGTCAGTACATATAAAGGCATCAGCAAATATGATGTAAAAAGGATTTTTTCGTGAATTATTATTCCGGAGATGGCTTGCAGGGGAATGAGTTTACGCATGGTGCATACTATAAAGACGAGGATGGCAAAATTTATTTTGGTGGGATAAATGGCATAACCAGTTTTTTCCCCCTAGGAAGATAAATACTGATGCAAAAGAACTAAAGGTTTATATTACAGATTTTTATGTGTATAGCGATCCCGTGCATAAAAATACTCTTTCGGATGGAACTCCTATTATTTTTTCTTCGGTACAGGATGCTAATATTTTTCAACTTTCATATCGTGACAATACATTCAGTATTGCTTTCTCAACTTTGCAATATAATAATCCTGAGCAGATAGCCTATCAGTATAAAATAGATGAGCTTAGCAACCAATGGGCTGTAACGGAACCTGGGTGAATCGTGTTACATATAATAATTTGTTTCCCGGTAAATATACTTTCCGCGTACGTGCTCTTAATCATGGTAATTATTCAGAGGTGCGTACTATCAAAATATTGATTGCTTCGCCTTGGTATAAAACCTGGTGGGCGTATTGCATTTATATTGGGACTGGCAGCATTGCTTGTGTGGGGGAATTGTAAACAATGTGATGTCACGTGTGCGGTATCGTCGTGAAATAATGAAGCGTGAACATGACGAGCAGTTGAATGAAGCAAAATTGCAGTTTTTTATAAATATATCCCATGAGATTCGTACTCCGATGACTTTAATCATCAATCCATTGGAAAAACTGTTGGCAGGAGAAAACAAGGGGGAATTACATAAGACATATCTGATGATATACCGTAATGCCCAACGCATTCTTCGGTTGATTAATCAGCTGATGGATATAAGGAAATTAGACAAAGGACAGATGTTCATGAAATTTCAGGAAACGGATATGATCGGCTTTATTATTGATGTGATGCAGCCGTTTGAATATATGGCACATAAAAAGAATATAGACTTTGCTTTTATACATGATATGCCTCAGCTAAAAAGCATGGATTGATTTGAATAATTTCGATAAAGTTTTGATGAATGTACTTTCCAACGCTTTTAAATATACTCCGGAAGGTGGGAAGATACAAGTCAGTCTTTCTATAGGCAGAGATGTCTCTTGCAAAGATGCATTGCAGAATTTTTTTGAAATTGTGGTTACAGACAGTGGCATTGGCATTGATAAAGATAAAATAGAACGTATTTTTGAACGTTTCTATCAAATAGACAATGATGTGACAAAGTCGAATTTCGGAACCGGCATCGGTCTGCATTTGTCCCGCTTGCTGGTCCGGTTGCATCATGGAAATATTCATGCTGAAAATAGAGAGGATGCTTCAGGCAGTCGTTTCATTATTCGCATGCCGTTGGGTTCCGGACATTTAAGAGCCGATGAAATGGTGGAGGCTGCATCTTTTGCCGTTTGCCCCCAAGTGCCGAACTCTAAAAGAAGAGTATATGGACGATGTTGACGAGAAGCAAGCCGGCAAGCCTAAAACCCGTCAAAGGGTGTTGGTGGTCGAAGATGAAGAGGAAATCAGGACTTATCTGAAGCAGGAACTGTCTGATGAATATAAAGTGGCAATTTGCTGTAATGGTAAGGAGGCATATGATTACATTCTGAAAGAAATGCCCGACTTGGTAATCAGTGATATAATGATGCCTGAAATGGATGGTTTGGAATTGTGCCATAAACTGAAACAGAATACTAATATAAATCATATTCCTATTGTATTGCTGACTGCAAAATCAAGGGTAGAGGATACGTTGGAAGGAATGGATACAGGTGCCGATGCCTATATTGTGAAACCTTTCAATACGGAATATCTGAAGAGTACTATTGCCAATCTGATAACGAATAGAAGATTGTTGCGCAATAAGTTTAGCGGAGCCCAGCAACAACAAGATAAAATAGAGAAAATTTCAATGAAATCGAATGATGAGATATTGATGGATAGGATTATGAAGGTGGTGAACAAACATTTGGATGATCCGGAACTCAATGTTGAAATGCTTGCTTCGGAGGTAGGGGCTTAGTAGGGTACATGTACACCGCAAATTGAAGGAACTTACTAATCTGTCTACACGCGATTTTATAAAGAATATTCGTTTGTCGCAAGCAGCATCTTTGTTGGATCAGAATAAGAAAATGACAATATCAGAAGTCGCTTATGCCGTGGGATATACTAATTTGTCGCATTTTTTCTAACTCTTTTTCAGAGAAAATATGGCATGTCTCCCAAGGAATATATATGAACAAGCCTCAGTAGATAAGAATTATTTCTCCCTTTTTTCTTTTCATTCCTTCATTTATATTCATATATATGTTTGGATTCTACTTGTAAGAGGTAAGTAAATGGGGCTTTTAAATTGTAATAAACATTAAGGGGTTGCCCAAAAATGGACAACCCCAAAAGTAATTATAAAGGAAAGCTTCTTTATTTTGAGGCTTCACCAAGCTCACTGCTCTTCTTGTTTTTCATTAACAGATATGCGATAGGAGATGCTACGAACAAAGAAGACAATGTTCCGAATACAACACCCAGATCATAGCGAATGCGAAGCTGCGGATAGAATCACCACCAAGGATGAAGATACACAGCAACACAATCAATGTACTCAATGAAGTATTGATAGTACGTGCCAGAGTTGTATTCAATGAGTCATTGAACAGTTGTTGTCTGTCACGTTTTGGATACAAGCCGAAGAACTCACGTACACGGTCGAAGATTACCACCTTGTCATTGATAGAGTAACCGATAGCTGTCAGAATAGCACCGATGAATGTCTGGTCAATTTCCAGTGAGAATGGCATCCAGCCCCAGCAGAGAAATAAGCACCCAAGATCATCAATGTATCACTTGTCAGTGCAGCTACAGAACCCACACTATATGCAATGTTACGGAAACGAATCAAGATGTACAGACCAATTGCAATCAAAGCAAGTACTACAGACCAGATAGCAGATGTCTTGATATCGTCTGCAATACTCGGACCTACCTTTTGTGAACTGACAATACTACCACCTGTATGGTTGTCACGATCGATAAATGTTTCCAGAGTAATG